>Ga0315282_10000005_pt1 | contig 742788 bp, 768 predicted proteins | sample YL17G07_20_MG_FD_203693 | JGI IMG/M metagenome (GOLD analysis project Ga0315282, IMG submission 203693) | Sediment microbial communities from Yellowstone Lake, YNP, Wyoming, USA - YL17G07_20 | ecosystem: Environmental > Aquatic > Freshwater > Lake > Sediment | place: USA: Wyoming | collected...
AGCGTTAAGGTAATGGTATCAGTTGATATCTGCAAGCACGTCCATCCTTTGTCATTTTGACATTGCCGCGTGAAACGAGGGAATGCAGCGTCCCCGCCATCGTGCCTCTTGAGAAGTTGATTCCATTTTTTTCAAGAACTTTAGAGAGCTCAGCTGCAGTTCTTGGTGTAGAGCGCGCCCAGTCTGTTGAGAGTGCATTCAATATCGTTTTGATAGCCGTATTACCCCGTTCTATCTCCGGGAGTGTTTGGAGATAGGTTGGAAGTTGCTCTTGTCGTTCATCTTGCAGTAGCGTCCGTGCAGGAGACCGTGAAACGGCACTAAGTTTGTCTGAAAGAACATGATGCAGAAGGGGTTCCATTCCGAACAGCACGGCTTCGTATTCTCCACGTCCGACATTACGGACAGCGCCAATATTTTTCAGATCGGACAGGCGCGCAGAAACCTGTTCCTTAGGTATGCCAGTATTTTCCACTAGCTCATCTAGAGTAATGGTGGCTGTAGTGCGTTGACCTGCCTTCGCAGAGAACAGGCGCCCTAGACAGTGCATGGCTATGTATTCAGCATCATTCAGTTGCTCACGAGGTATACGCAAGAGAATAATCTGACCTGGCGCTATAGCAAATAGCCTGACTGCCTTCTCAAGAACCGCATTTAAGAGCGCCGTTTCGTCGACGAACATGTGCTTAAGCAATTCGGTTGTGATGCCAGATGCTTTCGGTGCTTCGACGGTCATAAAACCACATGGTTAGTTACGCTTCTGGGGTTTATAAGTCTTTCGTCATGGAAAAAGGCTAACAAAACGGAAATCATAACGAAATACGTATGTGTTTGTGCGAAGCGCTTTACGTTTTCACGTTTTAACATGCCATGGCTGGTTCGAATTTCGCACTTGGAGGTTCGAAAAGCTTATAAAGGGGTGCGAGCAGAGTATAGGCACAGACGAGAGGGAGATTATGGCTCTGGCGGAAAAAATACTCATACTGGACACCACGCTGCGGGAGGGCGAGCAGGCTCCTGACGTGCGCTTCAGCAATGAGCAGCGCCTAAGGCTGGCGCAGGAGCTGGATGACTTCGGCGTGAATTTCATCGAGGTTTCGCCGATAGTGAGCGCGGAGCACCGTCAGCTCGTGAAGGAGCTGAATGGAATGGGGCTGAATGCCAACGTGGTGGCGCATTTGAGGGCGAGCATTGCGGACATTGACGTGGCGCGGCAGTGCGATGCGAAGTGGGTGGCGCTGTTCCTTTCCACGAGCGACGTGCACCTGGAGAACAAGCTGAAGATGACGAGGGAGAAGGCATTGGGGCTTGTGGAGGAGACTATTGCGTATGCGAAAACGCATGGGCTGAAGGTGCGCTTCACGTGCGAGGATGCGGGCAGGACCGGCACTGATTACCTGCATGATGTTTGCAGGGCCGCGGAGAGGGCCGGCGTGGACAGGATAAGCGTGCCGGATACTGTTGGAATGATGACGCCTGCAAGGATGGGCGAGATGATAAGGGGAGTGCGGGGCGCTACGAAGGTGCCCTTGGACATGCACTGCCACAATGACTTGGGCATGGCATTGGCAAATGCGCTTGCAGGCTTGGAGGCTGGGGCGAGCTGCGTGCACACCACCATTAATGGGGCAGGGGAGAGGTGCGGCATTGTAAGCCTTGCGGAAGCGGTGATGGCGCTGAAGGTGCTTTATGGCGCTGAGATGGATGTGAGGAGCGAGAAACTCGTGCAGCTGTCGCAGATGTTTTCGGCTTTCACCGGAATAGCGACTGATGAATTCAAGCCCGTCGTGGGCGAGAATGCGTTCAGGCACAAGGGCGGCACGCATTTGGCCGCGATGCTCAACAGCACGAAGAGCTACGAGGGATTCTCGCCCGAGAGCGTGGGAAACAAGAGGAGGATGGTGCTGGGCGAGTATTCCGGCAAGAATGTGGTGAAGTTCCTGAGCGAGACTCTGGGGATGGAGATGGATGAGGCTGGCGTGCAGAGGGCGATGAAGAGGCTGAAGGAAAAGAAGGGAGACCTCTTTGAGTTTGAAGCGTAGATAATGGGGGCGATGAGTGTGGAGCATGGATTGCAGGTGTTCATTGGCGTGGTGTGCGAGGAGAAGGAGCCGACTTCAGAAGTTGTGAAGAGGATATTGGAGGTCGAGGGCGTGCGCACTGCCTATGAATTGACGGGCAATTTCGATGTGATGGTGCAGGCGCAGTCGCACTCCGCCGGCGAGCTGAACAAGATGATTGAGAGGTTGAGGGCGTGCGAGGGAGTTGTGAGTTCCACTACGTATCTGGTATTGGAGAGACATGATGTGAGAAGGTAATGAGGTCTTGAAAATGGGCGGAACTATTGCGGAAAACATTTTCTCGCTGAAGAGCGGCAGGCGAGCGGGCGCTGGCGAGCACGTTGTGGCCAATGTTGATTTTGCAATGTCGCATGACACCACTACTGCATGGGCAATAGGGCCGTTCAGGGAAATGGCGACGAAGGTGTGGGATACGAACAGGATCCTCATACCATTTGACCATGCTGTTCCAGCGCCGAATGTTGCTGCCGCGACTATGCAGAAGGAGATAAGGCAGTTCGCAAAGGAGCAGGGCGTGAAGGTGGTGCAGCAGGGAGTGTGCCACCAGATAATGAGCGAGCAGATTGTGCTGCCCGGCATGCTCATAGTGGGCGCGGATTCGCACACGCCGACGCAGGGAGGCCTGGGCGCGCTGGCGTGCGGAGTGGGCTCGACCGACATTGCAATTGCGTATGCAAGCGGCAAGCTGTGGTTCCGCGTGCCCGAGAGCATGAAGGTCGTGATTGAGGGCGCTTTCCCGCGGGGCGTGTACCCGAAGGATGCGATTCTGGAGATGGCGCGGAGGATTGGCGCTGAAGGCGCGGCTTACATGAGCGTGGAGTTCTACGGCGGCGCTGTTGATGCGATGAGCATCGGCTCGCGCATGACAATGGCCAACATGTGCTCGGAGATGGGCGCAAAGTGCGCCATTGTGCCTGCGGATGCGAAGACCATGGAGTATGTGAGGGGAAGGCCGGGCGCGGAGAATGCGAGGCCCGTGAATGCAGATGCGGACGCGGAGTATGCGCAGACCGTGGAGCTGGACGTGAGCAACATGGAGCCGCTCATTGCGTGCCCGCACGACATTGACAACGTGAAGCCGGTGCGCGAGGTTGCGGGCACGCCTGTTGACCAGGTGTTCATCGGCTCGTGCACTAACGGGAGGGTGGAGGATTTGCACTTGGTAAGAAGGATTATTGAGGGGAAGAAGGTGGCGCCCGGCGTGAGGCTGATAGTGGTGCCCGCGTCGCAGAGCATATTTGACGAGTGCCTGCGCGACGGGACATTGCAGGCGCTCATGGCAGCCGGCGCCACTGTCGGGAATCCGGGGTGTGGCCCATGCCTGGGAAGGCATCAGGGCGTGCTTGCTGACGGCGAGGTGTGCGTCGCGACGAGCAACAGGAATTTCCAGGGAAGGATGGGCTCGCCCAAGGCGCAGATTTATTTGGCATCGCCTGTTACTGCAGCGGCTGCGGCGCTGAAGGGCGCGATTGCAGACCCGCGGGAATATTTGGGGAGATGAACATGAGGGCATGGGTGTTTGGGAAGAACATAAACACGGACCTGATAACGCCGGGCAGGTACAACATGAGCATGAGCGCCGCGGAGCTTGGGAAGATTTGCTTCGTGGAGTATCGGCCCGAGTTTGCGAGCGGCGTGAAGAAGGGCGATTTTGTTGTTGGGGCCGAGAATTTCGGGTGCGGGAGTTCGAGGGAAACGGCGGTGATGGCGCTGAAGGCATGCGGCGTGAGGGCGGTATTGGCGAAGAGCTTTGCGCGCATTTTCTACCGCAACTGCATGAACAACGGGCTGCTCGCGATTGAGATGGATACTTCGGGCATCGCGGAAGGGGACGGGCTGGTGCTGGATGAAACCACGGGCCAGGTGAGGAATTTGACGAAGAATGAGGCGTATGGGGTGGGGATTCCGCATGCAATGCTCATGCTTGAGAAGGAAGGTGGAATGACGAGGTTCCTGAGGAAGAATGGATTCAAGGCGCTGGAGACGCTGTTCGGGGATTGACATGGCACACAGGATTTGTTTCATTGGAGGGGATGGGGTTGGGCCCGAGCTGGTAGCGCACGCAAGAAGGGTGATGGATGCGCTTGGAGTGAGGTATGAGGGAGTGGAGGCGAGCGCGGGCTATGCTTGCTACCAGAGGACTGACACGCCGATACCGGATGAGACGATTGATGCTGCCAGGAATGCTGAAGCGGTCATGTTTGGTGCAGTTACAACTCCGCCCAACATTCCGAATTACAGGAGTGCCATAGTTTCGCTGAGGAAGGCGCTGGATTTGTACGCGAATGTGAGGCCATGCAGGAGCTACCCGAACGTGCCGTGCCTGAGGCGCGATGTTGATTTGGTGATTGTGAGGGAGAACACCGAGGGCATGTACAGCGGAAGGGAGAGAAGGGAAGGGGACACTGCGATAGGCGAGAGGGTGATTACGCGTGCGGGAAGCGAGCGGGTGCTGAGGTTTGCGTATGAGTATGCGCTGGGGCACGGAAGGCAGAAGGTTACGTTTGTGCACAAGGCGAATGTGCTGCGCGAAACTTGCGGATTGTTCAGGGAAGTTGCACTCGAGGTGGCAAAGCAGTATGCGGGCATCACTACCGAGGAAGTTTTGGTCGATGCAATGGCAATGAGGCTGGTGAAGCAGCCGCAGGATTTCGAGGTTGTGGTCACTACGAACATGTTTGGGGATATTTTGAGCGATGAGGCTGCGCAGGTTGTTGGAGGGCTGGGCATGGCACCGAGCGGCAGTTATGGCGCGAAGAACGCGCTTTTCGAGCCAACCCACGGCAGCGCGCCCAAGTATGAGGGCAAGGATTACGTGAACCCGTGCGCCACGTTGCTATCGCTTAAAATGCTGCTGGAACATATAGGGGAAAAGGATGCGGCATCGAGGCTGGATGGCGCGATTATGCGCGTGCTGGCAGAAGGCCGCGTGCTGACTGCCGACATTGGCGGGAAGGCGAAGACGAGCGAGATGGTTGGTGCGATTGTCAAGGCAATGCAAAGTTGAAACGTTGCGAGGTGTGTGAAAATGGGAGATACGGAATGCCCGGAATGCGCTGGAAGCGTGAAGCTCAAGGATGGCGCTGAGAGCGGCGAGATTGTCGCCTGCCCTGACTGCGGCGCGCGCCTTGAGATAGTGAGCGTGAGCCCTGCAAAGGTGCAGCCTGCTCCGAAGGTTGAGGAGGATTGGGGGGAGTAAAATGGCGACCAAGCTTGCACTGATCTATACGATAATCACGCCGGAAAACAAGATGCTCCTTGAGGCTGCAAGGGCAAGAGGGGCAGAGGTAGCGAAGCTCAACGATGCGGAGATGCTGATGAATATTGGGGAAAGACGAAAGGAAGAATACGGGGTTGTCCTCCAACGTTCGAGCTCGCTTGCGAGAAGCTTGTATTCTACTGCATACTTCGAGACTTGCGGCGTGCCTGTGGTAAACAGCCATGCAGTGCAGGCGCTGTGCTCTGACAAGGCGCTTACCACGATGAGGCTGGTGCATGCGGGCGTGCCGAGCCCCAGAACCGAGCTGGCTTTCACGCCAGAGAGCGCGATGAAGGCCATTGAGAAGATTGGCTATCCGGCTGTGCTGAAGCCCGTGATTGGAAGCTGGGCAAGGCTGCTGTCAAAGATTAATGACAGGGAGGCTGCGCAGACTATTCTGGAGCACCGCGAGGAGTTGGGCTCGTACATGCACAAGGTGTATTACGTGCAGGAGCATGTGGACAAGAAGGAAAGAAGGGACATACGCGCGTTCGTGGTCGGGGACGAGGTGCTTGGTGCAATCTACAGGACTGCGAAGCAGGGTGAGTGGATTACCAATACTGCAAGAGGGGGCGTTGCGAGCAACTGCCCTGTTTCAAGCGAGCTGCGCGAGCTTTGCCTCAAGGCGGCGAAGGCTGTTGGCGGCGGCGTGTTCGGCATTGACGTGCTGGAGAGCGAGAGAGGGATGCTGGTGAATGAGGTTAATCATACGACTGAATTCCGCAACTCGATAGCGCCTACGGGCGCGGACATTCCGAGGAAGATTGTGGATTATGCGCTGAAGATGGCGAAGAGATAATGAGGGGGAGACTATGGCAAACAAGATAAGGGCAAGCGTGATCGGCGGAAGCGGGTACACTGGCGGCGAGCTTTTGCGGCTGCTGCTCATGCACCCGCAGGTGGAAGTGAAGAGCGTGAGCTCTGAGAAGAGCAAGGGCATGCCAGTCACAAAGGTGCACCCCAACCTGAGGGCAATCACGCAGCTGGAGTTCGTGGAGGCTGCGAAGATAGATGCAAATGTAGATGTGATTTTCCTGTGCACGCCGCATGGCGCTGGCGTGAAGCTTGTGGAGAAGTACATGCCTAGCGGCGTGAAGATTATTGACCTGAGCGCTGACTTCAGGCTGCACAATCCTGCTGACTACCCAAAGTGGTACGGGCACCCGCACCCTCATCCGGAACTGCTGGGCAAGTTTGTCTATGGAATGCCGGAACTGCACCGCGAGGAGATAAGGAAGGCGCGCTATGTGGCGAGCCCCGGCTGCCTTTCGACGAGCGCCATTCTGGCGCTTGCTCCGATAGTATCTGCGGGTTTGGTCGACACGACTCGCATTGTCGTTGATTCGAAGATTGGCTCGAGCGCGGGAGGCGCGTCTGCGGACGAGTCGACGCATCATCCTGAGCGCTCGGGCACCGTGAGGGCTTACAAGCCGACCGGTCACAGGCACACTGGCGAGATTGAGCAGGAGCTGGGCGCGCTGGCAGGCGGGAAGAAGGTTTGGGTTTCGCTCTCGCCGCACGCGATTGAGATGGTGCGCGGCATTTTCACGACTGCACACTGCTTCCTTGCGCCAGGAAAGGAGGGCATCAAGGACATTGACCTGTGGAAGATATACAGGAGCTTCTACAAGGACTCGCCTTTCGTGCGCCTGGTGAAGGAGAAGGAGGGAGTGCACAGGTATCCTGAGCCGAAGATAGTGATGGGCACGAACTTCTGCGACATTGGTTTCGAGTTGGACGCGCACGGCCCGCGCCTTGTGGTGATGAGCGCCATTGACAATCTGGTGAAGGGCTCGGGCGGGCAGGCCATACAGAGCATGAACCTGATGTTCGGCCTGGATGAGAAGACTGGCTTGTGGATACCGGGAATGCACCCGGTTTGATAAGTTGAAGTGGTTGGGAAAATGACGACTGTGATAAAGATTGGCGGGAGCATTGCAGGGGAGATTGGCGCATTGGCAGCTGAGCTCAGGGGCATGAAGGGTGTTGTCATTATGCACGGCGGCGCGGCAAAGACTACCGAGGTGGCGGAGAGGATGGGCAAGCCTCAGAGGTTTGTCGAGAGCAGCGGCGGGTTCAGGAGCCGCTTTACGGACAAGGAGAGCATGGGCATTTTCGCGATGGTCACGTGCGGCGCAGTGAACAAGGGCATCGTGGAGAAGATGCAGCAGGCGGGCGTGAATGCATTTGGCTTGAGCGGCGCTGATGGCGCGTTGATAAGGGCGAAGAGAAAGGACGTGCTCAAGATTGTGGAGAATGGGAAGGAGAAGGTGCTGCGCGGGGATTATAGCGGAAAGGTGGAGAAGGTGGATGGCAAGATGCTGCGCGGGCTGCTGGCGCTGGGAGTAGTGCCGGTGATTGCGCCTGTCGCGCTGTCGCATGAGAATGAGCTCGTGAGCATGGACGCGGACAGGGGCGCGGCCGCGGTAGCTGGCGCTGTCGGCGCTGAGAGGCTTGTGATTTTCACTGATGTTGATGGATTTTTCAGGAACTTCCCGAATGACTTGGTGCGGGAGCTGAAGGGCGCGAAGGAGCTGGAGGATGCTACGGCGCTGGCAAAGGGAGGAATGAAGAAGAAGCTGCTGGCCAGCCGCGAGGCGCTGGATGCAGGCGTGCGCGAGGTCGTGATTGCAAATGCAAAGCTGGAGAGGCCGCTGCAGAATGCGATGAGCGGGGAAAAGAGGACTGTAATAAGGAAGTGAAAATGCATGGCAAGCAACGCTGAAATAGTCGGTCGTGAATCCCGTTTTGACAGCGGAGCTTATGGAATGAAGAACATCGCGCTCGTGCGGGGCAAGGGCGAGCTGGTGTGGGATGCGGACGGAAAGGAGTATATCGACTGCATAAGCTCGCATGGGAGCGCGAATTTGGGCCACTGCCACCCGAGGGTGGTGGAGGCAGTGAGAAGGCAGGCTGAAGTGCTGATGAGCTGCCCGAAGACGTTTTACAATGACAGGAGCGCGGAGTTCAAGGAGGCGCTCGCGGCCGCAGTGCCGAAGGGGCTGGACAGGATGTTCCTGTGCAACAGCGGAACAGAGGCAGTGGAGGCAGGGGCAAAGCTGGCGCGCGTGCATACCGGCAGGAAGAATTTTGTCGCATTCATCGGCGGCTTCCATGGCAGGACAATGGGGGCGCTTTCGCTCACGTGGAACAAGAAGTACAGGGAGAAGTTCGAGCCGCTGATTGCGGGCGTGAGGCACGTGCGCTTCGGCGACATTGCGGCGCTGGAGCAGGCTGTTGATGAGAATACGGCTGCCGTGGTAGTGGAGCCCATACAGGGCGAGAACGGCGTGAAGATTCCGCCGGAAGGATACCTGAGGGGCGTGCGCGAGCTGTGCGACAGGAAGGGCGCGCTGATGATTGCGGATGAAATCCAGACTGGCTTTGGCAGGACAGGGCTGATGTTCGAGTGCATGCGCGAGAATGTGCTGCCGGATATCATGTGCGTTGCGAAGTCCGTGGCTGCGGGCCTGCCCATGGGCGTGATGCTTTCGCTCGGGAACGTGAAGTTCGGGCCAAAGGAGCACGGCAACACTTTCGGGGACAACCCGCTGGTGTGCGCCGCGGGCGCTGCGGCGCTGAAGGCCATTGCGGAGGAGAAGCTTGTGGAGAGGAGCGCGAGCGAGGGCGCGAGGCTCATGCAGAGGCTGAGTGCGCTCAAGGGCAGGGGAAAGGTTGTTGATGTGAGGGGAAGGGGAATGATGATTGCCATTGAACTGTCGGATGCGCCCGGAAAGTACGTGAGCGCATGCATTGAGCGCGGGCTTTTGGTGTTCCCAGCAGGCGAGACCGTGATTCGCGTCTATCCGCCGCTCGTGGCGAAGAGGGAGAATTTGGACAGGGCTGCTTCAATACTTGAGAGCGTGTTGGTATGAGCTTGACTGATGAGCAGAAGAGAGCCGTCGCACTGCTAGAGGGACTCATAAAGCACTACAGCCCTTCGCGCGAGGAGAGGGGCGCGGTGGAGTATCTGGTGAAGCAGATGCGCGAGCTGGGGCTTGATGCGCGAGTTGATGAGGTTGGGAACGCTTACGCAGTGAAGGGCAGCGGAAGCACCGAGGTGCTGCTCATAGGGCACATTGACACCGTGCATGGCGAGCTGCCCGTGCGCAATGACGGCGAGTTCATTTACGGAAGGGGCGCGTGCGATGCAAAGGGCCCGCTTGCAGCGCTGGTGTGCGCTGCCGCGCAAATTTCAGATGAGGAGCTTGCGGGTGTGAGGCTTGTTGTTGCTGGAGTGGTGGAGGAGGAGGTTGACACTTCCAAGGGCGCGAGGCACATCATCAGGCACCACCACCCGAAGTATGCGATTCTCGGCGAGCCGAGCAACACGAATGGAGTTACTATTGGCTACAAGGGAAGGCTGCTCGCAAAGTGCAGGGCGCTGGGGCACAAGGGGCACTCGGCGAGCCTGATGGAGAATGCAATTGAAAAGGGCCTGCTGTTCTACGAGAAGATGAGGCGCGAGTTCGACGTGGGCACGAAGTTCGACACAGTGATGATGAACCTGACGAGCGCGCGCAGCATGGGCGCGGGGGACTTCAACGTGATGCCCGAGGAGTTCGAGTTCGCGGTGGACATACGCGTGCCGCCCAAGATGAGCGCCTATGGAATAGCGGAGCGCATAATGAAGATGGCGCCGCAGGACATCAAGGTGAAGTTTACCGAGGCATTGGATGGGGCGGAGACTGACGAGAACCATCCCACGTCCCGTGCGTTGGTGAAGTCAATACGCAGCCATGGCTTGCATCCGCGCTTTGTGAAGAAGCTCAGCTCCTCGGACATGAATGTCATCAATTCGAAGGTGAAGACTGTCGCCTACGGGCCGGGGGACTCGAAGCTCGACCACACTGACGAGGAGCGCGTGGCGGTGGAGGATTACCTCGCGGCTATTGAAATAGTGAAGGATACGGTGAGGGAGCTGGCTGCAAGGGAGAAGGGAAAGAACGTCACTTCTTCTTAGGAACCTTCGCGTCGCCTTGGTGCGGGAAGAATGTCTTGAAGCCGAACATTTCCGCGAGAGCGCGGGCGTAGAATGCGGCGCGCAGCATGGAAAGGAAGAACAGCGTGATGAGCACGCGCGCGCTGAGCGAGATGAGCCTGTCATCGGCTATGTTGATGAGGCCTGCCGAGGTGAGGAAGGACACTATGGAATAGGGGAGCGCGAAGAATATTACGGCGTAGAACAGCCAGTTCATCAGGTTGTAGAGCATTCCCTTCGTGAGCTTGTTCTTCGCCTGCCAAAGCACCACCACGGTCGTGATGCCCATGAATGCCACTATGAAGTCAAGCGCTATTTGCACGGAGTCCGCAGCCATCTCAACCCACCCCTTTCATTTTCAAGCCTTCGCCGAGTTTCAAACCTTCACTACCCTGTCGCAGAATTGCGAAAGGCTGGCCGTAAGCTCCTTGTCGCTCTGCGTGTCGAGCGAGATGAACACGCCGTCAACGTTCCACTCGCGCAGCCTGCTCGTGAGGAAGTGCGAGAACTTGGATATTGTGCCGGCCTCGTTGTAGAGAAGCATCGTTGAGAGCGAGTCGAGGAAGATGAATTTCTTTTCATCTGCACTCGCGGAAACCGCCTGCGAGATTGCCACGCTCAGGTCCGTGAGGTTGGTGGCGGAGCCCATGAAGATGCAGTTGTCGGTGCGCGCGGGCCTGTCGCCAAGCGTCTTCGTGATGAGGTCTATGAAGAACATGCGCGAGGTGTCGATTTTCTCGGTCTTCAGGAGCGAGACCAGGCTCGCGTAGGGCCTGTTTACGGTTATGTAAATGCCGGCCATGCTGCGGTTGTTCACGAACTCCCGCAGCAGCTCGAGGTTCTGGGCCATGTACTCGATTGGCGAGGCCAGGAAGAGAACCACGAACGGCTCGGGCAGCCCCGCCATCTGCTTCTCGAATGCCATGATATCGACACTAAATCCGCGCCTACATTTAAATACATCGCCTCCGATGGAAGCGGGTATGAGGCAGTTCGCAGCGGTTTCGCTCGTCCTCTTGCTTCTTCTGGCAGGATGCACGTTATTTGGAGGGCAGCCAGCGCCAACGCCTGCGCCAGCCGCTCAGGCGCCCCCGGCAGGGCCCCAAGCGCAGCCGGAGAAGCCGGCCTTTGACCCGTTGTCGCTGTGCGGCAAGCCTTTCAAGGAGTATGAGAATAAGGTTTTCAGCGTGAGGCCGTGCACGACGGGCAGCAGTTACGTTCTCTACCGCGAGTGCTGCGGCCAGCCGCCGGCTTTTGTGGACAGCGAGGGCAACGAGGTTTCCGGCGATGCGGCGATTGCGGCCGCATGCATGCTGTCTGCTGGCGAGAACATCTGCTCCAAGGCGCTTGAAAGCGAGCCCATGCTCTGCCCGTCATACGAGATTGGCTCGTGCCCTGATTACAGCTCGCCAGTCTGCGCGCGCATCAGCGATGCTACCGGCGGGGGCTGGGTGGACTACCAGAACGACTGCCAGGCATGCAAGGAAGGCAAGGGCACCGGAGGGCAGGTTTCGTATGTGAGGGGCGAGTGCGCGGCACGGGGCATTGATACGAAGGCGGCTATTGAGGCGCAGCAGAAGGAGAAGATTTATGACTTGCTCGTCGGGAAGGAGATACTGATGTATACCCAGCATTACGGCCTTGCGGGAAGGCAGGTGACAATAGTGGTCACGCGCGACGACATAAAGCACATTGACAAGATAATTTACGACGGGCAGCCCGCGTGGAGCGTGACGCTCAGCAGGGACATGGAAGGCGCGCCGCGGACGCTCGTCATGGTCTATGACTTGGACGGCACGACCAGGCTGGACAAGCAGCAGACTACCTGAGGCGCGGGCATGCAATTTTTAGGTGTTGGGGAAGCGCTGAGGCTGGCTAACGAGGGCTATTACAGGCGCAAAGGCGGGAAAATATACCGCGACTTTGACACGGTCGCGAGATGCTGCCCGCTCGTGGCGCAGGCCGATGCGCGGGAGTTCGTGGCGAGAGTGAAGGCAGGAAATGGCGCTGTTTCTGTTTATGACTTTGGAATTGGCGAGGGCTCTTTTGCGTTTGATTTTTTGGATGAGATGAAGAAGGCGGATGCAGGGCTCTATGGGCGGACATCCTACGCGCTGTGCGACATTTCAAGGAAGCTGCTGGATGAGGCACTGGAATCCCGGAGGGGGAAGACGCACGCCGGCAGGCTGCAGGCTGTTGAAGTTGACGCTTCCGCGCCCTTTGATTTCTCCGCAAATTACGTGCGCTCGAACGAGATGTATGATGATTTGGCAGCGTCCATGCTCGTGATGCACAAGGGAAAGGTCTGCGAGGTGCTGCTTTCGCCCGGCGGGAAGGAGAAAAAATATGTTGAAAGCAGTGCGGGAATTCCTGCTGCAATGCGAAAGATGCTCGAAAAATGCGAGGGGCATGAGCTGGCGCTCAGCACGGGCGCGCTCGCCCACCTGCGCTCCGCCATGAAGGCGCTGAAGGCTGGCGGGTGGATTGACATTTATGATTACGGCTATGCGGGCGCGGAGGAAATTTCCGAGGAGCCCGCGGAAGTGTGGAATGCAGGCACCGTGCGCGAGTACGGGGGGCAGCTCACGATTGACGTGAATTTTGAATTGCTTGCTGACGAGGCGCGGAAGTGCGGGTGCAGGGCGAAAATAGAAAGGGTTTCGGAGAGGCTTGCGGAAGCATTCGGAAGAAAGTTCAGGTTCGTGGATTTGCGCGCCGCTCGCGGGAAAACTTGGGTGGGCTACATGGATGATGCGGAACTGAAGAAGAATGCGGCGATGCTCAAGGCCGCGGGCTATTCAAAGGAGTTCATCGGCGGGGAGGTTGAGGAGGAGGATGCCTACCTGCACCTGCGCGTTGAGAAATAGGCGCGCCTTGCTAGGAATACTTTTTCCTGCTGAGCAGGAGCGCTATTTCGACGAGCGCGAGGAGTATGCCGAGGAAGGCGAAGAAGATGAGCGCCACGAAGATTGGCAGGAGCAGCACCGTTGCCGTAACAAAGCGGCCATTGCCTGCGCGCATGGATACGTAGGCTGCCGCGAGCGCGAAGATGGGCGCGAGAATCCACATCGCCTCGCACGGCACGAAGGAGCCGAACATGCTCGTTCCCTCGGAGAGGCCCGAGCAGCCGCCCTTTATGCCGAGCTGCAGTATCTCCGATTTCGCAGTAGGCACTATGCACGTGCCCAGGGAGCAGTAGCCCTCGCTGCAGTCAGCGGTTTTCACGCACCCGCCCACCGGGCGGGAGGAGATTATGGAGGGCAGGTTGCAGACGCCGTCAAGGCAGTAGCCCTCGGAGCACTGGCCGGTGTAATTGCACGGCCCGCCCGCTGCGCTGAGGGCTGATGAGAGCGGCAGTGCGAATAGCATGAGGAAAAGAACGAGTGCGGCCTTCGGAAGCGCCATGGGAGGCTATCCCCTTCCCCGTTTATAATAATTATTCCTTCCTGGGCGCGAGTATCGGAGCCCTCGGGGCCCGCTTCGATGATTATTCCTTTTTGAGCTCCAGTATTGCCTGCGCGATGTCGCCATTCGAGGTTGTGAGAGCCTCGCTCGCATCTTTTTCGGAAGCCCCGGTCTGCTCCATTATCAGCTTGACGTCGTCCTCGCTTATGGCCGCCTCAGTCCGCTCCTTGCCGGTTATCTGGTAGTGCCTCTGGCCCTGCATCTCAAGCGCCACCACGTCCGCGGGCTCGATGATTATGCGCTCGCCCTCGGCCTCTATGATGACGCGCTTGGCCTCAATGTGCTTGCTCTTGATGCCCATCTGGCCCATCATCTTCTCGATCTGCCTGGGGTTCATGCCGGGCATCATAAAATCACAAAATGATTGTGCCTAGGCTGCGAAAGATTCCTTCAGCTCGCTCTTCCTTATCTCGATGCGCCTGATGGGCGCCATTTTCTTCACCTTGTTGAAGAGGCGCGAGGAAAGCCTTCCGAACAGGATGTCCTGCACGAATGCGGGGAAGTCCGTCTCCTTCGCGGCTGCCAGCACTTCCGCGTGCAGCGCGTTGCGTATTACGGAGCGCAGCGGCGTGCTTATCTTGGTGCCGGTGAATGCGGAAATCTTGATGCGCACGCCCTGCCCGTCCTTGGTCGCGGCGTCCACGACCTCGCCTATCACGTGCCTCCTGCGCCTTATGAGTGTGCGCAGGTAGCTCTTCGAGAGCTCGTGGCCTATGAACTTTGTGAATGCGCTCTTGCCGCGCACGTCGGTTATCCTGAAGTCGAGCATGGTGTAGGCGTGGCTCATGTCGCCAGACAGGTCGCTCAGCGCAACGCGCACTATGCGGTTCATGAGGAGCGCGTCCTCAGTGGAGACGAGCTGGGCCACCTGCTTGCCCTCGAAAAGTTCCGGCGCGTTCACCGTGTACCACTGCTTTGTCTTCCAAGTGTCGACTGTTTTCGCCTTTGCCATGTGTAATCACCATTTGCCTATTTCACGAGCAGCGCGGCGCTCTCCGGGTCGTAGGACCAGTTCTTCGGCAGCGCGCCTGTGCGCCTGTAGTAGAGCACGAGCCTCTTGATTTTCGCCTCGATGTGGCCGAGCTTCACGCGGTTGTGTATGTCACGCCTGTTGGTCTTCATGTGGCGCCTCACGCCCACCGCGCGCTTGATGAGGTTGAGCAGGTCCTCAGGGTATTCGGACTTGATGCCGCCCTCGGAGAGGATTTGGCTCGAGGACTTGCCGGTGATGTTGAATATTGACGGGATTCCGTGCGTGTCGCGGAGGTTCTGGCCTATCGCGGCCTTGCTCATGCCCTGCTTGCCCAGGTTGATTACGAGCTCCTCGACTTCAGGCGCGGAGGCCTCCACCCACGTCGGCGGGGCCTTGGCTACCGGCCTCTTCGAGCCGCTCTTGCCTCCCTTCTTCGAATGCAATCTTGCCGTTCAATCACCCTTTGTTTTTTTCACTTGCGATGAATGCCATCTTGCGAACGCCTCGAGCGCCCGGCGCCGGTGCGAAACTTTTTGCTTCATTGCCGCGTCCTGCGCGAAAGTCCTTGAATGCCCCGAAGGAATGAAAATGGGATCGTAACCGAATCCATTTTTCCCCGCCGCCCGCATTGCGATTTTTCCCTCGCAGGCGCCGACGAATGTTTTTGCAGCCCGGGAATCGCGATATGCAACCGCACTGGCAAATCTCGCGCGCCTGTTTTTCCGCCCTGCCATCAGCCGCAGAAGGCCGGCATTTCCAATCTTCCCATAAGCCCATGCTGAGAATGTCCCGGGGAATCCTCCCAGGGCATCCACGAAAAGACCGGCATCCTCCACGAACAGCGGCTTGCCCGACGCGGCGAACGCGCGCTCAGCGGCGTCTTCCGCCACCTTGCGGCAGCTTTCGCTCCTAATCTCATCAATATCCAAATTGAGAGGGTCTATCTTTACGCCGTAAGCTTTTAAAATGCTTTTGGCTTCGGCAAACTTGTGCTTGTTCGAGGTTGCGAAGCATAGAGAGGTCAGGAAAAGCGCCTCCATGAGGCAAGAAGCATTGTTCCGGCGAGCGCGAATGCGGGGAGGCAGGAGCTTGGGAGGGGTGAGGGCTTCGGCGGTTTGTTGCCGCCTGAAGGTGACTGATTGTTGATTGCAGCTATCACGTCCCTTGTCTGCGCATCTGTCTGCTCGACCGTTATCGCGGTCTGCAGCAGCATCGCGGCGTAATTGGCATCCTCGAGGGCGGTGCGGTATTCGCCCTCCTGGTAGGCGGTGCGCGCCTGCTCGGAGCGCGCGAGCGCCTGATTGTAGAACTCGATCGCCTGCTCGGATGTGAACGGGCTGAGCGATGTGAAGTTCGCGGAGAGCGCGTCGAGCGCGTCCTTTGATTCCTTCTCGTATGGAAGCGGCGGGAGGTCGTAGGCTGACGCGGGCAGCGGCTTGGGCGCGCCCTTCCAGGTTCCGGAGCCTATTGCCCCGGCATAGCGCTCGAAGGAGCGCTCGTTTTCGTTGAACAGGGCTTTGCTCGGGTAGAGTATTGATTCAAAGGAAACATTTCCGGCGCTGCGGGACATGCAGCCGACCACGAGCGCATTGCGCTCATCGGAAGTGGTCACGTTGGTTTCCGGGGATATGCGGCCGAGGCATGCGTAGGCCTGCCTGAGCGCGTCCGTGCCGTAGGAATCCACGTATGCGCGTATCATGAACTGCGAGAAGTCGTAGCTGAACGAGTCGAGAGTCGAGAAGTTCCAGGATTCCATCGTGTTGTTGTTCGTGCGGTAGTAATCGGCAAGCTCGGAGTAGGGCGAGGAATAGTAGCCGCTCCCCCTCACGAATATGTCCGCCTCCTTCGCCCCGATTTCGAGGGTGTAGAGGTGGGCGACGTAATCCGCAGTGCCCTCCTCGAACCAGAAGCTCGCGCCGTTGTTCCAGCCGAGCACCTGGCCGTTGAAGCCGTGCGTGGTCTCGTGCGCGAGTATGGGCGAGAAGCTCTCGTTGTAATCCTCGAGCAGGTAGATTATGCCCGCGCCCCTGTAGAGGCCGGCCTCGCCCTTGGGCGAAAGTATGCCAGAAGGCGCGACAATCACGACCCAGCGCGGGTACGTGGCATCGAGGCCCGTGATGGTGGGCAGCAGGCCCGCTAGGGAATCGACGCTGCTTATCTCGCCGCGCATCTTTTCCGATGGGTTGCGCGCGAAAACGTCATAGTGCGTGTAAGGGACGTACTGGTAGCCGCCCGCAGCTTCGAACTGCGCGCCCCGCATGTAGGCGAGAACCATGCACTCGCCTTCCGAGCCGATGTGCGCGGTGCGCTTGCCGTAATCTGCCTTGGGGGAGGAGGAGAGCAGCACCGCATCCTCGGGCAATGTCACGTCTGCGCTGAAGTAGTCCGTCACCGCAAGGCAGAGCGACGGCGTGATGCGGAGGCGCCCGAACTTCTGCGTGTCGAATGGCGAGACGCGGTACTGGATGTCGAGGGCTATGGGCCCGCCATCGGGCCCGTTGCGCGCAGTGAGTGTCACGGACGGGCCGTCGCCGGACTCGGCAACGTCGTAATTGGAAATCGGGCCGAGCGCGTCGCTTACGGATATCATGGTCGAGTTGGGCGGAAGGGGAAATGTGAGCGTGAGGCGCAGGTTCTTGAGCTCGGTGCTGTAGTTCAGGTGCCATGTGACGAGCACGTCGTTCTCGCCTACTGCAAGGCCATAGCTGGATGAGGTGACGAATGAGGACGCGGCAAGCGAAAGATGGGTGAGGAGCGCAAGGGCGAACAGCGCGGGCAGCAATTTCATGTCAAATCACTTGTCTTTCTTCTCCGGCTGGTTTTTAGAAGCTATGCACTCCACGCTGAACTCGCCCTTGGAACTGCTGATGGCCTTTGCCCTGCTGGTTGCCTTCAAATCCCGCTCAAGCGGCGGCATCAGGCGGAGCTCGTCCTCGGGCAGGAGCACGGTGATGCCGTCGAGCTCCGCGTTCAGCGGCAGCTTGCTCTCGTTCTTCCAGCGCCTGACAGCGGCCGTAATCTTGTTCATGACCTCGCCGCGCTTGTCGGCCTCCTCGCTTATGGCATGCTTGTCCGCGTGCGGGAAGGGCGCGGCCTCGATGCCTGTGCGCTTCTCGCGCTGGGCGAAAACTTGCTGGTAGATTTCCTCGCTCACGTGCGGCGCTATTGGCGCGAGCAGCCGCAGCACCGCATGGAGAGAAGTGTAGAGCGTGTGCTGCGCGGCCTTCTTGCTCGGCTCGCCGTAAACTTCCGGGCTGTAAAGGCGGTGCTTCACGTATTCAAGGTAGTAATCGCAGAACTCGTGCCACGTGAACTCATGTATCGCGTTTATCGCGGTGTGGAAGTCGAATGACTCGTAAGCGGCCTCGCACGTGTCGATGAGCCTGTTGAGCCTGCTGAGAATCCACTTGTCCGCCGCATGGAGCTCCATCTCGCCCCCTGCCTTCGCATCATAGCCTTCAATCGACTTCTCGACGAGCTTCGAGGCATTCCACAATTTCGTGATGAAGGTCTGCGAGTATTGTATGTCCTCGTAGCGGAAGGGCCTGTCGCGCGCGAGCGCGCCCGAAAGCGCCACCCACTGCCTTATCGCATCAGCGGAATATTTTTGCAGGAGCTCGTCCGGCGCAATGATGTTGCCCAGGGACTTGCTCATCTTCTTGTTGTCCGGCGCGAGCACGTTGCCGTTCAGGAGCAACTCGCGGAAGGGCGCCTTGCCCGTGAGCATGAGCGAGCGGTAAATGGTGTAGAAGGCCCATGTGCGTATGATTTCCGTGCCCTGCGGCCTGAGCGAGGAGGGGAACAATTTCGAAAAGTCCTTGCCATCAGGCCAGCCCGCTATTATGAGAGGGGTGATGGAGCTGTCCACCCAGCAGTCGCACGTGCTCGCTTCCGGCTGGGCCATGGCGCCGCAGTGCGGGCACTTGCGCTCGCCAAGCACGTGAGGGTCAACGGGCAGCTCCTCCTTTTTCGCGCCGAACTCCCTGCCGCACTTCCCGCAGTTCCAGAAGGGAAGCGGCGTGCCGAAGATGCGCTGCCTTGAAATCACCCAGTCCCACTCTATGTAGTTGGCCCAGTCTATCAGGTATTGAATCGTGAATTCCGGCACCCACTTCATGGATTTTGCCGCGTCGATGATTTTCTGCTCATAGCCCTTGACCTTCGCGAACCACTGGCGCGAGAGCATCATCTCCACCGGCTTTGTGCACCTGTCATGCACCTTCACCACCTGCTTCAGGGGCTCGCGCTTGATCAGAAGGGATTGCTGCTCGAGCTTTTCGAGTATTGATTTTCTGGCTTCTTCGCTTTTCATTCCATTGTATTCCGCCGCATTCATCAGGCGCCCGCGCTCATCCATGGCTCGTATTATGTTGAGCTTGTGCCTGTACACCCACACCGCGTCCGTCTTGTCGCCGAAGGTGCACGTCATCACCACACCCGTGCCGAACTCCTTCTCGACTTCCGCATCCGCCATGAGCTTCACTTTCTGCCCGAAGATGGGGACGATTAACTCTTTTCCAACCAACTTTGCATAGCGCTCGTCCTCGGGATGCACGAATACTGCTACGCATGCGTGCAGAAGCTCCGGGCGGGTGGTGGCGATTGTGATGAATTCCCCACTATCTGCAATCTTGAAGTTTATGTGATTCAGCGCCGTCTCGCGCTCCAAATCATCTATTTCCGCCTTCGCGATGGCGCTGCCGCAGCTCGTGCACCAGAACACGGGGTGCTCGCCCCTGTAGACAAGGCCTTTCTCGTGCATCATGAGCAGGGAGAGCTGCACCTTCTTCCAGTACTCGTGGTCCATTGTGCGGTACTGGTGGCGCCAGTCAGGCGAGAAGCCCATGCTCATCATCTGCGCCCGCATGCGCTCGATGTACTTGTGCGTCCATTCCACGCAGTGCGCCCTGAATTCCTCGGGCTTGAGGCCCTTGCCGAATTTCGCCTCCACCTTCACCTCGGTCGGGAAGCCCTGGCAGTCCCAGCCCTGCGGGTAGAACACGTTGAAGCCCTTCATGCGCTTGTAGCGCGCCACGAAGTCGAAGTAGGCGTAGGAGAGCACGTGGCCCATGTGCAAATCGCCGGAAGTGAAAGGGGGCGGGGTGTCTATGGAGTAAATCTCGCCCTTTGCAGCCGCGTCAAACCTGTGGGTGCCCTGCTCCTCCCAGTGCGCCTGCCACTTCTTTTCGATTTCCCGCGAGTATTTGTCGAGCATATGACCCTTTTGACTATATGAAATTTTAAAAAGGAGAGATGCGAACTATAAGCATGTTCGGCATAGAGCACGTGAAGGGGCGCGAGATTGTCGACTCGCGCGGCAGGCCGACCGTCGAGGTTGACGTTTATTCCCAGGCTGGTTTTGGAAGGGCTGCGGCGCCGAGCGGCGCGAGCACCGGCGCCACGGAAGCGGTTGAGATACGGGACGGCGGGGACAGGTTCCACGGCCGCGGGGTGCGCAAGGCGGTGCACAACGTGAATACGAGCATCGCGGTGGCATTGCGCGGGCTCGACGTGCGCAAGCTGCGCGACGTGGACAGGGCGCTCGTGAGGCTCGACCTTACGCCGGACAAGCACCTGATGGGCGGCAATGCGATAACTGCGACTTCTTTGGCATGCGCGCGCTGCGCCGCCAACTCCATGGGCATACCGTTCTACCAGTACCTGGACCCCTACGCGCGCTCGATTCCCGCGCCGATGTTCAACGTCATCAATGGCGGCAAGCATGCCGGAAGCGGGCTTGCGATACAGGAGTTCATGGTTGTGCCGCGCGTGGCTCGCAATTTTGCCGAGGCGCTGCGCATGGGCTGCGAAATTTACGAGGAGCTTGGCGCGCTGCTGGTGAAGAAATACGGGCCGAGCGCGAAAGGAGTGGGGGATGAGGGCGGTTATGCTCCCCTAATAAAGAGGACGCAGGACGCGCTCGACATGATGGAGCTGGCAGTAAAGCGCACCGGCTATTCCAAGCGCGTGGCTTTCGCGCTCGACTGCGCGGCCACGAGCTTCTACGAAGGGAAGAAAAAAACCTATCTGATTGACGGGAAGAAGCTCGGCCGCGACAACCTGATTGACTACTACCGCGAGCTTTGCCGCTCCTACCCGATAAAGAGCATCGAGGACCCGCTGGATGAGACAGACTTCGGCGGCTTTGCAGTAGCGGTGAAGAAACTGAAGGGCGTGCTCGTGGTGGGCGATGACCTGCTCACGACAAACTTGCAGAGGCTGGAGAGGGCCAATGAGATGGGCGCAGTGGGCGCGCTGCTCATGAAGGTGAACCAGATTGGCACGCTTACCGAGGCGCTGGATGTCGCGGCTTACGCGAAAGGGAATGGATTGAAGGTTATAGTGAGCCACCGCTCCGGCGAAACATGCGATGACAGCATCGCGGACATTGCCGTCGGCATAGGCGCGGAAATGATAAAGGCTGGCGCGCCCGCGCGCGGCGAGCGCGTTGCCAAGTACAACAGGCTGCTGCGCATAGAGGAAGGAATGGGCGAGAAGGCGATGTACCTGGGCGCGTCGGCGCTCAGCTGATTTTATTTCACGCGCAGGGAAACGAACAGGTGGTCTCTCTCATAGGGCGAGAGCTCGACCTTCTCAACCACTTCGAAAAATGTTTCCAGCTCCGCAATGACGTCCTTGTACACTTCGCCCGGCTTTTTCGTGACGTCGATGCTCTGCGACTTTATCGCTATGAGCGCATGCTTGCCCTTTTTCAGGAAGAGCTTTGCATTCTCAACCAGTATGCGGGCCTGGTCGGGCTGCGCCACGTCCTGGTAAATTACGTCCACGCGCTCGACTTTTCTTGCATATGCAGCCGGCTGGCGCGCGTCCGCAAGTATCGGAAGCATGTTCGGGCGCTTTTCGCAGACTGCGATGAGGTCCCTCATTGAGCGCGGCGCGAACTCGACGCAATAGACATTTCCCGTCCTGCCTACCATGTCGCTCACGTGCGATGCGGTCGTGCCGCTGGCCGAGCCAAGGTAAAGGATGTTGGAGCCTTCCTTAATCGGGAGTTCCTTGAGCCCCTTCATTATTGCCGCGGCCAGCTTGCTCCTTGTCGGGTCCCACACGCGGTACTCGGCGTTGCTGTAGGCAACGAGGCGCTCGCCGTAGACGCGGACGCCGTGCGCAAGGCTGCGCGTGACAAGCGTGCGCCTGCTGGCCTCGGAGAGCCAGTAGAAATTCGAGTCCGTCCTCTCCAGTTGCATAAAATCACTCACGACATGCTGCATGATATTCAGACATGTATGTTCGAGAGATATTATAACACTTCAACGGGCTCGGTGGGATTTGAACCCACGACTTTCTGGTTTCTGCGCCTTTCTTTCCCCTAGGGCTTTCTTTCCAACAGGAAAGAAAGGGCTAAAAGCCAGACACTCTAGCCAAGCTGAGTTACGAGCCCTCAAGTAGATTTGGATAAACAAGTAATAAAACCTAACTGCCGCCGAGCTTCGCTTCCTGCTCCGCCACCTGCTCATCGCTGACCTTTGCGAAGAGGGGCGCTATCTCGCCTATTTCCGTGCCGCCCTTCAGCAGCTCCTTGTCCGCGTCATCCCAGTTTATGCGCTTCGCGTCGAGGTGCAGGAGTCCGAACAATTTTTCGCATGAGAAGGGCAGGTACGGGTAAAGGAGAACTGAAAGGGCGGTTATTCCCCTTGTGCAAACGTACAAAGTCCTTGCCACTCTTGCTGCATCTTTATCTTTCCAGGGCTCGCGCGCACTGAGGTACTGGTTCAATGAGCCTGAGAGGCCGAGAATCTCCTCCAACCCTGTTTTGATTTCGTATTTTTCCAGAAGTTCGGAGACGCGCGTCTTCGTAGATGTGATGCGAGTTAGGATTTCCTTGTCCTTCTCGTCGAGTTCTGCTTCTTTTATTTCCGGTATTTTCGAGTTCGAGTTGCGTTTGATTAGTGTCAGTGTTCTATGAACGTAGTTGCCGATGCTCGCGACAAGCTCGTTGTTCACCTTGTCCGCAAAGTCCTTCCAGTAGAAGTCCGCGTCCTCCACCGTGTGCGGAGTGATGCAGGTGACGTAGTAGCGCAGGTAGTCGGGCGGGAAGGCATTGAGGTAATCTTCGAGCGAGACGAACCAGTTCTTGCTCTTCGAGAATTTCCTGCCCTGCAAATTCAGGTAGCCCCGCACGGGTATCGCTTCCGGCAGCTTGAACTCGCCGGTTCCGGAAATCATCGCGGGCCAGAACAGGAAGTGGTGGTAGATGATGTCCTTGCCTATGAAGTGCACTATTTTGGAGTCGCGCCAGCGCTCATTGAACTTTTCGCGCGAGCCCAGAAGCTTGACAGTGGAGCTCATATAGCCAATAGGTGCGTCGAACCAGACGTAGAACACCATGTTCTTCTCGCCGGGCACGGGCACGCCCCATTCTAAATCGCGCGTGATGTCCCAGTCCGCAAGGCCCTTGTCTATCCAGTTCAGCACGTAGTTCGTGACAGCCGGCTGGAGCTCCTTGTTGCCCTTCAGATAGTCGCTGAGCTTCTGCGAGAAGGCGCTGAGGCGGAAGAAGTAGTGCTTGCTCGTCTTGGTTGTGGGCGTGGTGCCGCAGTGGATGCATTTCGGGTCGAGGATTTCGCCTGCTGTGAGCGCCTTGCCGCAGCTGTCGCAGTAATCGCTGTACTGCCCTTGCGCGGAGCAGTGCGGGCAGGTGCCAACTACAAAACGATCCGGTAAAAATCTTTTGTCCTTCTCGCAGTACGCCTGCGACACCTCGCGCTCGTAGATGTGGCCGTTTTCCTTCAGCTTCGCGAAGAAGTGCTGCGCCAGCTCGCGATTTTCGGGCGAGGAGGTGCGGTAGAAGATGTCAAAGGAGAACCCCAATTTTTCGAACTCCTGCTTGTCCCTTTCGTAGTAGTATTTGGCGAATTCCGCAGGAGGCTTGCCTGCCTTTTCCGCTGCCGCCACTATGGGCGTGCCGTGCTCGTCTGTCGCGCACACGAAAAGCACGTCGTTGCCCGCGAGGCGCTCATAGCGCGCGTATATGTCGCCGGGCAGGTAGGTGCTCCTGATGTGGCCTAGGTGCAATGGCCCGTTCGCGTAAGGAAGAGCGCATGTAATGAGGTATTTGCTGCCGTTCTTTGATGAGAGTTCAACCACCCTGCTGTATTCCAATTGTGCACTGCAGCCTATTTATTCCTTTGGGAATGGGCGGCTACTTGATTGAGTTGGATAGGTCGGTAAGATGCGACATGTGGGGCCCGAGCACCGAGGCCTTGGCGTTTCCGCCCACTACCTCCTGCTCCAGCAGCGCGTAGGCAGCATCAAAATCAGCCTTTGCTTTCGCCCCTTCGCCAGCAAAAGTGTAGAGTTCGCCCTGCATTCGCAGGACAACGTCGTTTTTCGGCTGCGCTTCCAGAATCTCGTTGCACAGCCGTATGGCGCTGGGCGCTGCCTCGACAGCCCGTTTCCTGTCAGACGCAGAAATGCCTATTTTTGAAAACATCAGGATGCCGTGCACCTCGGCCAGCTTGTCGGCCTGTGCGCCTCCGAACTCGGCAAGCAGGGCCGCCTCCCGCCGCCCATAGACGGAGTCGGGGGAAAAGGACAGGTTGAGCCAGGCCGTTTCGAGCGCGACCAGTTCTGACCGCTTGTCGCCTCTTAAGGCAGCGTTAAACAGGTCGAACTTGGCCATGTAATCAGTCAATTCCATTTCCCTGAAGCTAGGCAGGGATGGAGTTGGCACGTTGCTCCTGAGCAGCTCCGAGTACATTTCTTTGCCCTTTTCAAACTCCCCGCCTTCATAATATAGGTAAGCGAGCGTACTTCGGATATGGCTCAGGGAGGAGAAATTATCTGGAGTCATCTCCTTCCTTGCAGTGTCTTCAAGTAGTTTCTGATAGGCGGCGAGATCGCCAGCCATGTAATAGTTGCCTGCAAGGCCCTCGTAGAAAGAGAGAAATTGCGGCCCTTTTCTGATTGCCTCTTCGAAGGAGGCTATTGCGGCCGGGTAGTTGCCAGCTGCATTGTAAGCCCTGCCGAGGTTGGCATCTGAAAAGCCGGTCGGGTCCATCTTTGAGGCGAGTTGGAGGAGCGCTATTGCGCCCTCCTTGTCTCCTTGCTGGAAGAGGAAGGTCCCGCGCTCCGCATACGCCTCGGCATCCTGCGATTGCTGCCCTGAACGGATGGCGTGCAGTGGCGTGTTTCCTCTTGAAGAGCCGTATATCTCGAATGCCGCCTCGACATTCTCCGGGGCGCGGAGGCGCTCGCGCGCCTCAGGCGCATACGACCCCTCGGCGGTAGTTTCGAAATAGACTGTTTTTCCTCCTTCCACTGGCACTGCGAGGAATGCGTGCTTCTCGGTCACTGCCATGCTCGAATCAATTCCCAGCTGGCCAAGGATGTCGATGAAGAGTGTGGTCGTCACGTTGCAGTCCATTTCCTTTTTTGGAAGGGATGAGGCAAGGGAGGCGGATTCCGGCTGGCTGTATGAAATGCCCATGTTCGACCGGACAGTGGAGAGCGTCTCGAGAAGGAGCTGCTTCGCCTGCTCCTCGCTCGGCACGAATTTCTGCCCTTCCGGAGGCACGAAGCCGGTGTTCTCGCGGATTATCGAGGCTGCGCCGCCAACCAATGCGTCGTACTCGCGGAGAAGGGCCTTTGCGTCCTGCGGAAGGCTTTTGGCATCCAGGCCGCGCCATGCGCGCATGTAGTCGGCGTCGGTCACTCCCGCGGCCCCGCTTGTTGCGGGAGGGGCAAGGCCCAGCTCTATCAGCATCTGGCGGTGGCCTGCGGATTCTGGATTGAAATTGAAAGAAGTCTCGTGCGAAGGGGCGGACAGGAAGCCTTCCTGAGGCGGCTTGACGGCCTGGTCGGCCGGTGCCGGCGTTTTCTGCACCTCTTCGGGCAATGGCTTCCTCAGAGCAGGCATGATATTAGATGCGCGTCTGAAGAATATAAACGTGTGGCTTTGGTCAGCTGACGTTAGCTCTGGGTGAAACCTGCGTCTCGATGAAATTTGCGATTTCAAGCAGTTCTTTTTCTCCGCCCTCCCGCAGGATGCTGAGCTCTTCCGGCGAGAACTGGCGGAGCGTGCTTGCATAGGCCATCGATATCTGGTAAAGGCGGACGAACTTCGTCTGGTCGGGTTTGAGGCTGTTTGCATGCTCAAGGGCATCTTCGTAAAGGGCGCGCGCCTCGGCGACATGCCCGTGCTCCTTGAGTGCCTTCCCGATGGCCCATCTCAGTATGGCGTTGTTGCCAGCCTTGTCAGGATGCCATTCGTCATCCAATGCGGCTATGCGCTTGTCGTCTAGCTCCAGAAGCGCCCTGCTGAACTGCAGCATGTCCGCGCCGTGCTTTCCGTGCTGGTCAACCAGCGTGTATACTTCTAAGGGATGGAAGCCAGACCATACCCAGGTCTCAGGATAGAGTTCCATTGCCTCCTGCAGGCGGCCCACCTTCGCCAACGCAAGCATAATGTTAGTTATCGCCATTGCCCTGTCGGAATCGCTGTCTAGTGCGTGATAGGAGACGCCTTTGGGTATGCCTTTCAGCACCTCAAAGGCCATTGCAATTGTTTCAGTGGAATCAAAGCCGGCCTCGTACTGCTTTTCAGCTACGTGGGAGAGAACAATGGCTGCTTCCGGGCAGGAAGTGTAGCCGAAGTTGCGGGGTATGTATTTGCCATATTCAGGCATCTTCTCGCTGAATATTTGCGCAAAGAGTTCTGCTGCCTTTTCCCTGTCCCCGCTTTTCGCGAATTCTGCCGCGGAGTCGGCCATCTGCATGATGGTATCCTTTAAGGAAGCTGGCCGATCTCCATACATCTCATGCACCCATTGTACGCGCTCCTCTTCCCTGATGCGCGCCACGAGCGCGAGCAAGGTTCCTTCGTGGTGTGCCTTGTCGAATTCCGCAAGCCATTTAGCGCGCTCGCCTGCATCGTCAAACTCTGAAAATATCGCCTTGGCCTTGTCTGCGATGTTCGCGGAACAGAATACTTCGGCCACGTGCATCAGGCCGTAGTCTGACTGCTTGGTATTCTGGTAATCTTTGATTTGCACCCTCTCGCGGTGAAGCACGACAAGTTGCTCAGCGAGCTTGCGGAAGAAAATCCATGCGCGGGCTTCTGCCATAGTTTCCTCGCGCGTGCGTATTAAGCTGGGCTTGCTGCCCTTGTCTTGGAAGCCGTTGCCGCCAGCCTCGTGGGTGGGGGAGAAGAAACGTCTTGGCTCTTGAACACTCAGCACCCAACCACCTCAAGAATTAGCTTTGTTGTATGCCTTTTCAGATTTTTAAGCTTTCAGAAGAAGTCAGCCGCTCCCCGGCTTGCAGGGGTTTTTATGCAACCCCCGCGTCAGCTATATAAGGGTTTCCGGACTGAAACATAACCCCCTCGTTGCAGCTCGTGGGAGAGATGCGGCGGGAGAGGATGGAAGGAAGGCGAGGGAATGGCTGCAACTTATGACTTAGGGCCGCTCATCAAGAAGTTCGACGAGTTCTTCGACAGCCAGTACAGGCCGGAGATAGAGAAGCTTGCCGCGAACTACCCGACCAGGCGCAGCCTTGAGGTTGACTACGGGAAGCTTGAGAAATTCGACGTCGAGCTTGCGGACGAGCTGCTCGAGAAGCCCGACGAGGTGATAGGGGCTGCAGAGGAGGCGCTTGTGCAGATGCCGCTGCCAAAGATGCCCGGCACCGAGTTCAAGCCGCACGTGCGCTTCTTCAGCCTGCAGGACAGGGGGCTGCTCATCGAGAACATTGGCGCGCAGAACATCGACAAGCTCATCTCGTTCGAGGGCCTTGTGACCAAGAGGGCGGAAGTGAGGCCGCGCGTGAAGATTGCGCTCTACGTGTGCAAGTTCTGCGACGCGGAGTACAAGGTGCCGGTGAGCAAGAAGGGCAAGGAGCCCGCTGTGTGCGAGTCATGCAAGAGGAGGAGCCTCGCGATAGACGAGGAGAGGTCGTATTTCGTGGATTTGCAGGGCATACAGGTGCAGGAGCCATTGGAGAAGCTTAGGGGAGGCGCGCCCGCGTCGCACACCAACCTGCGCGTTGAGGACGATTTGGTAAACCAGATTGTGCCGGGCGACAATGTCACGGTGACTGGCATATTGAGAATCATACCGCCAGCGAAGGGAAAGGGCGACACGTACTCGATGTACATAGACGTGGTGCACATGCAGAAGCAGAAGCGCGAGTTCGAGGAGATTGAGCTGACGAAGGAGGAGGAGGTGCAGATTCTGGAGCTGGCGCGCGACCAGAAGCTTTACGAGAAGATTATCGGTTCTGTTGCGCCCGCCCTTTACGGCTACAATGAGGTGAAGGAGGGCATCATGCTGCAGCTTTTCGGCGGAACGCCCAACCTGGTGCTGCCCGGCGGCGGGCCCATCAGGAATGACATCCATATTCTTCTAATCGGTGACCCTGGCGTGGGAAAGACGCGATTCCTGCAGTATGTCAAGGACATTGCGCCCAAGGGCATTTACGTTGGAGGAAAGAGCGTGTCGGGCGTGGGCCTGACCGCAAGCGTGGAGAAAGACAATGAGTTCGGGGATGGCGGATGGGTGCTGAAGGCCGGCGCGCTCGTGCTCGCGAGCGGAGGAGTGGGCGCTATAGACGAGTTTGACAAGATAGACGAGGAGGACAGGGCCGCGATGCACGAAGTGATGGAATCGCAGACCGTGAGCATAGCGAAGGCGGGCATAGTGGCGCAGTTCAAGGCAAAGACGTCCATACTCGCCGCGGCGAACCCGGAGTTCGGAAGGTTTGACCAGAGCAAGAGCCTTGCGGACCAGTTCAAGATATTGCCAACTCTCATTTCGCGCTTCGACCTGATTTTCCCCATCAAGGACGTGCTGGATGTTGCACAGGACACGAAGCTGGCGGAGTTCGTGCTCGATTCGCACAGGAGCGCGATGCTCGGCACGCCGCCGCCCGTTTCAAGCAAGGTGCCGATAATACCGACCGAGATACTCAGGAAGTACATCGCGTACGCGCGCAAGAACATCAAGCCCGTGCTCTCGCAGGACGCGGCGGACAAGCTCAAGGCATACTACGAGGAGATGAGGGGCATGAGCAGGCGCGGCGGCCCCATACCCATCACGCCAAGGCAGCTTGAGGCGCTCATCAGGATGGGCCAGGCTGCTGCAAAGGCGAGGCTGAGCGCCGAAGTCACGGTGCAGGACGCGGAGAGGGCCATAAAGCTCATGAACTACGTGCTGAAGCAGACCGCGTTTGATGCCGAGACCGGCGCGCTCGACATCGACATGCTCACGGGCACGCAGAAGTCCAAGGTGGACAAGTTCAACACCGTGCTGGGCATCATCAACGACATCCAGCGCAATGCGGACATGGTGGAGGTGCGCGCGGTGCTGGACGCCGCGCGGCAGCAGGGCATTGACGAGAGGATTGTCACGCAGCTGATAGACGACCTTGTCACCAAGGGCGACTTCTACAAGCCGAAGCATGGCTTTATCAAAACCGTTAAAAGGTTCGAGTAAGCAGGGCATGATGGTAATCATGCGCATGGACAAGAAAATCCTGCTTGGCCTCTTGGCGGTCGCATTTCTCATTCGTGCTTATACGGCAGCGAACATGGCGCAGGCGAACGCGGATGAGATATTATACAACCTGATAGCCGTAGGGACTGCAACGAGCCCGTGGCATCGGCTTTCCACGCTGTTTCACGGCCCGATATACTTCTACCTGACGGACTTGGCCTATGTTTTTTTCGGAGTGAATTTCTTCTCGGCAAGGCTCGTCTCCGTGATTTTCAGCGCAATCTCAATGCTGCTCGTGTACCTGCTGGGAAAGGAGCTTTTTGACCAAAAGACGGGCCTCATTGCAAGCTTCATCTTTGCCTTTTCCGCGGCCCAGATTTATTTCGGAAGCCTCGGGCTGCTGGACGTTCCTGCAACCGCGCTTTCGATGCTTTCCATGCTTTTTCTCCTTCGGTGGAACAAGAATGGCGGGAGAAAAGAGCTGCTGCTGTCGTTCGGGGTATACGCGGTTGCGATAACTGCAAAGATTTCCCAGCTATATCTCGCCCCGTTCTTCCTGCTCGTTCTGGCTCACGGGGCGATTGCAAGGAAGCGGGCGAACCTGCGGGATTATGCTTTTGCCGCGCTTGCCTTCGTGCTGCTCGTTATGCCAGTGCCCGCGTATAACTACCTGCTGTTTTCCGATAAAGGGCTCGCAGACTTCCACGTTTCAAGGGCGCTTTCCATCGATTCGGCGAAGGGATATTTCAGGGAGCAGAGCGTGGCGGGCATTGATGACGCATACTTCAACATTTCGCATTTCAACGCCGCGGTGCCGTATATGTTTACGCTGATGCTGGCGTATTTTTCAATTCCACTGCTCCTGTTCTTTGTGATAGGCATTGTGGAAGTGGCGAAAAAGCGCACGATGGCCGCTGCCGCACTGCTCGCCTGGCTTCTGGTTCCGCTGCTTTCATACCTGTTCTATGTCTTCCATGACTATTATCTCGCAGTCCTCATGCCGCCAATCGCAATAATTGCCGCAGTCGGATTGCAGGCGCTTGGCGGGCATTTCGCCAGGTTTGCCAATGCGAAAACCATCGTGAGTTCATTGCTTTTCATTCTGATAGTCTGGGAAGTTGCGATGCTATTGCCGCACATCAGCGGAAAGCCCGCCATTTACCAGTTGGAGGAACAGCTGCGGCTGCTGCCGGGCAATTCGACGGTGGTGATGGACGATGCCATATGGACGGGCACTACCTTGTGGATGGGGGCGGCCAGCGGAAAGGAAGTCATGTCGCTGAGCCTGTTCGACTATGGCCAGCACGGGCTTGTGGGCAAGGGGGTGCCGAGAATGACGGATATTTACGCCGTGTCTTGCGTGCCCGGGAACTGCGGCTGGAGCAGCCTGGATGATGCCGCCCGGGACAATTCCGAGCGGCTGAAAGCCGATTTGCACGGCAATGGCACGAGAATTGCTGAGATATACGGCGCGGATGGCCTTGAATATGAAGTGTATAGGATGCGAACGGCCGTCTCCCCGGTTGGCCACATATCACTTCGCTTTTTGGGCTATATCACGGGCCATCCGGAACGGGCGGTAGACGTGTATGGTGCGAAGTGGCCCGTGGGCGTGATTGTGGATTCTGTGGCGCATGCGAGCTTGCTCATGGACCTGCTGGTGGCCCTGGGCGTGCCGATTGCAGTGCTGGTATTGCTTTTAAAGGAGAACTGATTGAACTAGTTCCACGTGATTCCTTGCGCGAGATACTAACTATCGTCCTCCTTTTCCTGCTCGTGCAGGCGCTCGGGCTTTTCGTGGGCATCACGGTCATCAACGGCGCGCAGGCGTACCCGGAGTTCCAGAGCCTCTCGGTCGCGCCTGCTGGCGCGGGCAGCGCGGAAAGCTCGCTCGGCTTCATGCTCTACGTGCTCGTGGGCGCTGCCGCGATATTGCTTGCATTCAAATTCTACAAGGGCGTGATGCTTTACAGGCTCATCGAGGCCGCGATAATCTTCTTTGCCTCGAACATCGTGTTCTACGTGGCGCTGCTTGCCCTGCACGTGCCGGATTACAGCGAGCTTTCCATAGCGCTTTCGGTGCTGCTGGTAATCGCGAAGTTTGCCTGGCCCGGAATGAAGAATGCCGCTGCGGTGATAGCGAGCGCGGGAGTGGGCGCGATTTTCGGCTTCTCGCTCGACCCGCTGCCTGCGCTCGTGTTCATGGCAGGCCTTTCAATCTACGACATTCTCGCAGTGTTCTGGACAAGGCACATGCTGACGATGGCGCACGAGCTTTCAAGCCGCAACCTGGCTTTCTCGGTGAGCGTGCAGGGCATTGAGAGGGTGAAGGTGGCGCCCCAGAAGGCGTATGCGAAGAAAGGGATGCCCGTGCAGGCCGCGCCCCGCTACGTGAACAGGAAGACCAGCTTGGAGCTGGGCACTGGAGACATGGCAATCCCGCTCATGCTCGCGGTCTCGTCCTACAAGACCGGCAGCGTTGTCGCGCCTGTTGCGGTGGCGCTCGCGAGCGCAATTGCGCTTTACGCTGTCTTGTGGTACGTGATGAGCAGGCGCACATTCCTGCCAGCGCTCCCGCCGCTTTGCGCTGCCGGCGCGCTTGCGCTCGGCATCGTGATGGCATTGGGGCTTTGATGCTGCAGCCATATGCGGGCCCGTGCGTGTGCCTGCGTGTGTGGCATTGCTTTCGGGTTGCGGGCCGCGCACGTCGGGGTTATTTAAAGTTATATGGACATAGAGTAGGCAAGCAAGTGATATTTTGGAAGAGTACGAACAGTTGCTGGACAAGGCTTACAAGGCGGTGCCGCAGAAGGCGGGCACTGGCGAGCGCTTCGAGATACCGGTAGCGGAAGTGCAGCCGCAGGGCAGCAAGACAATTGTGAGGAACTTCGAGTTCATAGCAGGCACGCTGAGAAGGCCCGCGGAGCAGCTCATGAAGTACATGCAGAAGGAGCTGGCTGTGCCCACGACAATAGAGGGTCCGCGGCTCGTGCTGCACGGGAAGTTCAACGACAGGAGCATCAATGAGAAGATAAGGAACTTCTGCGACATGTTCGTGCTGTGCAAGGAGTGCAAGAAGCCGGACACGCACATCGTGACAGGCGAGCACGGGATAAAGCAGCTAGTGTGCGAGGCGTGCGGGGCGAGGTCGCCGGTAAGGGGTTGAAAAAATGGCTGAGGAAGAACAAATCAGGATTCGCATTCCAAAGGAGGGCGAGCTGCTGGGCGAGGTAATCGAGATGAAGGGCGGCTCGCGCGTGCTCGTGAAGTGCACTGACGGAAAGGAGAGGCTGTGCCGCATACCTGGCAAGATAAGGCGCTTCATCTGGGTGCGCGAGGCGGACGTCGTGGTGCTCGAGCCCTGGGAGATAGACGGCGAGCACAGGGCGGACATCACGTGGCGCTACACGAAGATTCAGGCAGACTGGCTGAGAAGGAAGGGCTATTACAAGTGAGGCCAGTGCGATTAGCTAGATAAAGGCTAGCGTGCTAATCCTGTTCATGTCAAAGGATTCGAAGCGCAAGCAGCCGAAGCGGGAGGACAAGACGCTCAAGGAGAGGTACAAGATTGAGAGCGAGGTCTTTGACCTGCAGTCCATGCACGTGCTCAGCGATTACATACAGAAGGGCGTGCTGAAGAGCGTGGACTACCCGATTGAGAAGGGAAAGGAGGCCAACGTTTTCCGCGCGACTACGCCCGACGGGTTCGCGGCAGTGAAGATTTACCGCATCGAGACGAGCAATTTCCAGCACATGATGGGCTATTTGCAGGGCGACCCGCGCTTCGAGAAGGTGAAGGGCGACAAGAGGAGCATCGTGCAGGCATGGGTTGCGAAGGAGTTCAGGAATTTGAAATTATGCGGCGAGGCGGGCGTGAACGCGCCTAGGCCTATTGCGTTCAAGAAAAACGTCCTGGTGATGAGCCTCATTGGCGAGGACGGCATGGCCGACTCCACTCTGCAGCAGATGGGCACAGAGGAGCCCGAGAGGCACTGCGACGAGCTGCTTGCGATGATTGGCCGCCTCTGGAAGCGCGGGTTCGTGCATGGCGATGTGAGCGAGTTCAACGTGCTCATGCACGGGAAGGAGGGGCAGCCCTATGAGCCCTACCTGATTGACATCGGGCAGGGGGTGCTCGAGGGGCACCCGAAGGCGCGGGAGTTTTTGGAGCGGGATGTTGCAAATGTGCTGCACTATTTTGCGAAGTACGGGGTGAAGAGGGAAGGCGCGCTGGAAAGGATACTCCAGCTTCAGTAGGCGCGCGGCTTGAGCGCGAGCAGTGCGAACAGCTCGAACAGCGCGAGCGCCATGCCCAGCGAGACGTAAGTGACGAGGCCGATGAAGAGCGGCAGCAGCAGCATCGCCGCGCCCATGAGCCTGCCGCGCGTGCGCTCGCCCGCATAGCCTGCCAGCGCGGCAAGAATGAGCAGCACGACCCATATCAAATTGCACGAGAACTCGTCCAGCCCCAGCCCGAGGCCTGCGCACGCGCTCCTGAGCTGCACGGTGCCGCCGAGAAGCGTGACTGCCTGCGCCGCGCCGGGCGGGTTGAGGCGGCACACGCTTGCCTCGCAGTAGCCCGAGCAGCACTTGCCGCTCCCGTCAATGCCGCAAGTTTCCGCGCACCGGAATCCTTCGGGGGGCGGCGGGGGCGGAGGAGGCACGAACTTGAGGATGCACTCGTGCAGGGCGAGGTCGCAGTATTCGTTCTCGCCGCACATGCGGTCAGTGCAGCATTCGTAGAAGTTCCACTTGTGGTCGAACGCGAAGCCGCACGTGCCGTTGAGCTGCGCGCAGAAGCGGTCGAGGCAGTACATGTCGCCCGGGCAGTCGGTGTCGAAATCGCACACGGTTTTCTGCGGAGGCGGAAGAGGCTGGCAGCTCGGGTCTGTTGCAGGGTCGCACGGTGGCGGCGGGCGGCACGCTGGATCTGTAAGGGGGTCGCACGGGGGCGGCGGGCATGCCGGGTCTGTTGCAGGGTCGCACGGTGGCGGCGGGCACTCGCCGCAGTCCGCAGGGCAGTTGCTGCAGGTTTCGCCTGCTGCGCATGCGCCGTTGCCGCAGGTTTCTGGCGGCGGGCACGCAGGGTCAATCGCGGGATCGCATGGCGGGGGCGGCGGGGGCGGGGGCGGAATCACAGGAGCCACATACCTTGTTACGGTGTAGGTGATGCTCGCGTTCTCCGGGTCGGCGAAGTCGGTGAAGTTGAAGGTGATGTTGTACACGCCGTTCGTGAGGTTGTCGGAATAGAACGTGGCGCTCCATGTGCCCGCAAAGATGTCGCCGAAAGACATGCTCTGGGGCAGCCAGTAGGTGAAGTTCGCGCCGTTCTGCTCCACCCTGTAAGTTCCGTTGAGTATGCCGCTTACGGAATCGTTCGCGCCCAGGATGATGGACCACTCGCGCCCGACCGTGCTGCCGTTTATGGGCGTCACGACGTTGAGCAGCGGGGCCGTCAGGTCCACTGCGAGCGTGCGGTTGCTCTCGTTGAATGCGCCGTTGCCCGCGAAGTCGTAGCACTGCGCGCCCCAGATGAAGCGGCCCTCTGGCATTGCGGTAGGCGTGAGCATCGTTGCGGTGCCGCTTACGAGCGAGGTGCTCGTATTGGACATGTTGATTGCCCACGTGCCGCTCAGGTTGAGCCAGAGCGAGCAGTTCTTTATGCCCATCGCGTCAAAGGGCGTGAAGTTGAAGCCCACTGCCGTGGAGCTGGTGTTGGTCTGGTTTGGCGGCGTGCCGAACTTCACCAGCGGGAAGGTGTTGTCTATTATCACGGTCAGGTTTGCGGTCTTGTTCGCGTTGCTGCCGTAATCGCTTGCATTCGCAGTTATGTTGTAAATGCCGTCGGCTATCGTGGAGGTGTTGAATGTGAGGTTCCAGAAGCCTATGGACAGGTTGCCCGCGCCCATGCTCGTGTTCAGCCAGCCTGTCGCATTGCCGCTCGAGTTCTCGAAGCGCAGCTGCACGAATGCCACGCCGGAGCCGGAGTCGTTCACCGAGAGGTTGATGAACAGCGAGCCGCTCACGTTTGTCGCGTTGATGGGCGCAACGAATGAGGCATTGGGCGCAGTGACGTCGCCGCCGTTGTCGATTATGAATGGCGAGGTCAGGAAGGCCGTATTGTTGAGGAGGTCGCTTGCGTTGACAAGTATGGAGTAAAAGCCGTCGCTGAGCGTGGTGGTGTCAAAGGTCTTGTTGAATGCGCTCGTGTTGCCCGAGGAGAGGTTGTTCATCTGCGCCCAGGGCGTCACGTTGGCGCCGCCGGGCAGGGGCAGGGTCGGGTTCCGGAAAAGCATGTAGTACACCGTGGTGTTCTCCACGCCGTAGCCCACGCTGAGTATCGAGGCGTTGAAGTTCACGGTGCCGCTCATCGTGTCCACCTTCGACCCGTTCGGCGTAAGCATGGTGACGTTCGGGGAGTAGCAGTTCACCAGCGGGTCCAGGCAGTTGTAGTGCGAGGCGTTGTAGTTGAACCCATAGATGCGGACGCCGCCCACGAACAGCCCGTTCGCCATTGCAGGGGTGCCGTATATGCCGCCGCTGAGAGGCGTTGTCCAGGAGAGTACGAGGGTGTCCGCATCCTGCACGTAGAGGTTTCCGCTTTCGGTGCCGAGTATCAGCTTGTTGTCGCGCGTTATTGCGGGCGAGGCTGTCGCGGTCTCGCCGCCCGGCCCCGGAAGTAGTGCTGATGGCAGGCCGGTAGTGGCATTGAATTTGACGATAAACCGATTGTAGTACGCATAGAGCGAGCCGTTTGCGAGCACGGGCGAGACCGTGGTGTAATTGTTCGATCCCTGCCATGCCGGCAGTTTGCCCGCAAGCGTGCCAGTGCTCCATGCTATCGAGCCGTTGCGCGCGTAATAGGCGGTCATGTTGCCGTTCGCCTCCATCAGGTAGACGAGCCCGTTGCCCACCACGGGCGAGGAGCGCGAGAATGTGTATATCGAGTTGTTCCACACAATATTGCCGTTGCTGATGTTTATCGCGTAGAGGGCCGCGCCGTAGCAGGCGGTGAAGCTCGTCGTGTTGTAGCCGCTCACGAAGACCAGGCCCTCGGCTATTGCAGGCGTGGTCGGGGAAAGGTTCTGGGTCGAGCTGCCGGGCAGTATGCAGGCGTCTGCCACGCCGTTGAAGGTGAGAAGGGTTTCCGGCAGCTTCTTTGTCCAGCGCAGGGAAGTGAGCGGGAGGTCGTAGGCCGCGAGCTGCTTCGAGTTCTCGTATGGGAAGATGACCGCGTTCGTCGCATTGTCGCAGATGGGCGGGGAGTAGACGATGTTGGGGCCCACGTCGTTCGGCCGCTCCCTTGACAGTATGCCGGATGCCAGCACAGTGCCCGCTGGAGTGCCGTTGCTTGCGTAGAGCATTTGAGGGGTATCCAGCGTATCGTTCGCCACTGTGAAGTATACGATGCCGTTGCAATAGGCGGCTGCGGAAATGTTGGTGAGGCCGATTGCGGTGCCGTTGGTGGTGTAATTCCAGATGCGCGCGCCGCTCGATACATTGAGCGCGTAGATGCTGCTGTTCGTGCCCGGGGCCGTGCCGGTAACCGGTGCGAAAACGTAGGGGCCCGCGGCTGTGATGTGGCCCACTATGCCTGTTGCGCCCTGCTGCGGCGCGTAGTTCCACGAAAGCGTTGAGCCTGGCGGCGCAAGCTGCGAGGAGTAGCCGGTGCCCAGCCTGTTCTCGCGGTACATGGGCCAGTCGTTCGGGTAGTCGATGTATATGTCAAGGGAGCGGTTGAGCGTGGTGGTGGCGTCCGAGGCTTCGACCTTGCAGGTCCAGTAGCCGAAATAGGCGGTGGAGAAGTTCTGCGAGGTCCATATGTTCCCGCTGCGCGAGGACGCGTTCAGGTTGCTGAAAGGAGTTGTGCCCAAGTAGCTGTACGAAACTGTGAAGTTGGCCGAGCGCACGTCGCTCGTGTTCGTTATGTTCACGATGCAGACGGTGCGGTTGATGGGCGTCGAATAGAGCGGCGTGCTTGGGCCCGTACTCATTGTGTTTATGTAGAATGCGCCCCACGCCGCCGCGGCGAGAATAGCAAGAGCTAGCACAAAGGCCCCGTTTTTCATCCCTCTGCTATCGGCGGCGTTATTTAAAAAATGTTTATAAGCATTCCCGGGCACATTCAAGCCCACATGATGCTTGTTAAGGTGGAAGACCCAAACTCAATAGCTATAGCCTCGGAGGCCATACGCAGGGGGGAGCTCATAGTCTACCCGACGGATACCATGTACGGGATAGGCGGGGATGCGAGGAATGTCGCGGTCGTGAGGAGGATTGAGGAGCTCAAGGGGCGTGACGGCAAGCCGATATCAGTAGTGGTTGCGGATTTGGACATGGCCGCGCAGTACTGCGCAATCAGCCCGCTCATGAAAAAGTTCGCCCAGCTGCTGCCGGGGCCCTATACTTTTGTTCTTGCGAGGAAGCAGAATGGGAACGGGAATGGCCTTCATGGGAAAATAGCGCACAACGTTGGGGGCGACACCATAGGCATAAGGGTGCCCGACCATCCCTTCCCGCTCGCGCTCGTGCGCGCGCTCGGCTTCCCCATAACTTCCACGAGCGCCAACCACGCCGGCCAGCCCGCGCCTTCAGATTTCGCGGAGATACAGGAGGAGCTGAAGCAGACCATGGGCGTTGTCGTTGACGGCGGCAAGTGCAAGGAGGGCGAGGCGTCCACGGTGGTGGACTTGCGCGGCGAGAAGCCGGTTGTGCTGAGGAGCGGGGCGGGCTATGCAAGATTTCAGGAACTGCAAAAAAGTCTTCTATGACGAGCTCGTGCTCTACGTGCACCCCGAGGTCTACGAGCCGGCCGAGGATTCTTTTGCGCTCGCCAAGCAGGTTCCGGCGCTTGCGAAGGGCGATGTCCTTGACATTGGCACGGGCACGGGGCTGCTCGCGCTGGTTGCGAAGAGCGAGGACAGCGATGTCACGGGCGTGGATATCAGCGAGGTGGCGGTGGAGAACGCGAGGTTCAACGCCAGCCAGAACGGGCTGGAGTGCAAGTTCCTGGCGAGCGACCTGTTCAACGAAGTTGACGGGGATTTTGACCTGATAATTTTCAACCCGCCCTACTTGCCAACCGGCGAGGGCGAGGTCGTGAAGGGCAACCTGGACAAGGCATGGAACGGGGGCGGGAGCGGGCGCGAGGTGATAGACCGCTTCCTGGACAACTTCCAGTTCTTCCTGAAGCCTGAGGGCTCGGTGCTCACGCTCGCGAGCTCGCTTTCCGGAGTATCGCAGACGCTCGCGAAGCTCAAGAAGCACGGATTCTCCCCGAAAGTTGCGGAGGAAGTGAAGCTTTTCCACGAGACGCTTTCAGTTATTGTTGCCAAAAGAGGCTAAGCATATGCAGGTCCGTGTAGTTCTTGTTGAGCCCGAGCATGACATCAATGTCGGCCACTGCTGCCGCGCGATGAAGAACTTCGGCTTTTCCGAGCTCGCGATTGTGAATGCGAAATGCCCGCTCGGCTTTGAGGCCAACATGTACGCGAAGCACGGCAATGACATACTCAAGAATGCGAAGAAAACAAAAACCATTGCAGATGCGGCCCGCGGATGCGCTCTCATCATAGGAACTACCGGAATTGAGAGGCGCAGCAGTGGCATCATCAGGAACCCGGTTTACCTGCCTGCATTCGTGAAGCAGGTGGCTGCGAAAAAAGGCAAGCTTGCGCTTCTTATGGGCAGGGAGGGCACGGGCCTCACGCCTGCCGAAATAAGGATGTGCGACTTCCTGGCGACAATACCCGCCGATGGAAAATACCCGATACTGAACCTGTCGCACGCGCTTGCAGTTATCCTGTACGCATTGCGCGAGGCGGGAAGGAAGAGGGCAAAAGCCACTGCGGAACAATTGGCTTCGCGGGGCGAGAGAAGGGAATTGCTGAAGGCATTTTCGAGATTGACGGCCGGGGCTAAAGTTCGCCAACCTCAAAAAATTGCGAATGCATTCAAGAACATGGTGGAGCGCGGCCAGGTTTCGTCTCTTGAGGCGCGCGCGATGCTGGCCGCACTGAAGGGCAAAGGCAAGTAAGCTTTTTAATCTGGGCGCAGTTCAATCCTGCCATGGTCGAACTGAAACTTACCGGGAAGATGGGCTCCCTTTACCTAAATGGAAAGCTGCTCGTGACCAAGCTGGAAATTGAGAAATACGGGCTGCCCGCTGTTGAGCTGGCGCTGCTCAGGCGCACGGGCAATGTTGCCGTGGCTCTTGACCTGCTCAGCGAGGTAAAGCGCATGCTCGGAAAGCTGCCCGAGGTGCTGAAGGTGAGCTTCCTTGAGGGCTCTAGCGCGCAGGAGTTGCAGAAGAAATACCTGCACCACACCCTGCCGCTTGCTGACGAGAAGGGCGGGAAGCACATCCTGGACCTGGTGAAGTTCGGCAAGAGCATTTACGGCATATTCGTTGACGGCAAGATAATCGCCACGAACGGCATGGCGCAGGAGCCCAAGGATTTGGTGGGCGAGATACTGCGGCTGGCGGACGCGAAGCTGAAGCCCGGCGACGTGCAGAGGCTCAATGAGATGCTCGCGAAAGTGGCGAGCCTGAAGAGCGCGCAGGATTACATTGTCGTCAATGTGGTCCAGAGGGAGACGCAGGACAGGAAGAGGGGGATTGCGGCCTGATTAGGAATAGGGGGAAGAAAAGAAAAAATTAGAACGCCGCCCTTTACTTCTGCTTCCTCGACTTCACTATCTTCACTTTCGCGGGAGTGAGGAGAATCTTCTCGTTGTCGATGCGCGCGATGTCGCCGTTGATCTTGGTGACGAACTTCTTCAGCTCGGCAACAATCATCTTCAGCTTCGCCTGGTTGCGCGCCATTGGCGTTATGTTAAGCAGGATAATGTTGTGGTTCTTGAGCTCCTCCGCAATCACTTTCGCGTCGGCCTCGCTCTCGAGCGCTACCGGCTTCACGTAGAAGTCCGCGGCCTCGTGCATCATGTCAACGTTCTCAAGCTCCATCGTGTCCATGTACTCTTCGATGTCCATTCCCTTGGTCACGCCGAGTGCGTGCGAAAGTTGTTGAAGCAGACCCATTTTCTCACCTCAATATATCCTGAGAGCCCTTCTGCACAACCCTTAATAAAGCTTTCTTATAAATCTTTCGTTGCGGTGGTGAAGTGGCTGATTCATTCGAAACTATTCTGAAAAAGAATAGCATTTTTGCGGAAAAGGACGTCCTTTCGCCGCACTTCATACCCGAGACAATGCCGCACCGCGAGAAGGAGCTGGAGGCGGTGATGAAGCTCGTCTCGCCCGCGCTGCGCGGCAACAGGACGCAGAACCTCTTCCTTTACGGCAAGACCGGCACGGGCAAGACCAGCGTGGTGAAGCACGTGATGGAGCTTTTCGAAAAGGAGCAGACCAAGTCGCGCATGTGCTACATGAACTGCCGCATCTACAACTCGCGCTACCGCGTGCTGCAGCATATCGTGAAGGAGTTCGTGCCCGAGTTCGACAAGCCCGGCTACGGCGTGTCGTTCATCTACGAGAAGATTATAGACTGGGTGGAGGGGGACGGGAAGTGCATGGTGATCGTGCTGGACGAGATTGACATGGTGCACGACCTGGACGACCTGATTTACACGCTCATCAGGTCCAATGATGACCTGAAGAAGGGGCATGTTTCGATAATCGGCATTTCGAACAAGCTGAACTTCAAGCAGAAGCTCCAGACGCGCAGCAGGAGCACGCTGTGCGAGACCGAGATGGTTTTCCCGCCCTACAACGCGCCGCAGCTCGAGGCCATCCTGAGGCAGCGCGCGAAGGTCGCGTTTGCCGCGGGCGCGGTTGAGGATGAGGCGCTGGGGCTGGCGGCTGCCATTGCGGCGCGCGAGACCGGCGATGCGCGCTATGCGCTGAGGCTGCTTTTAAGGGCCGGCGAGCTGGCCGACGAGAGGGGCATGAGGAAGGTGGGCGCGGAAAGGGTGGAGGAGGCGCGCCGAAGCGTGGACGAGAATGTCGCCATTGACGCGATATGCACCCTGCCCGAGCACCAGCAGCTTGTTCTGTACTCGGTGGCTGCACTTACTGCGAAAGGCGGCAAATACTCCAAGCTTGCGGAGGAGGGCGAGGGCTTCCTGCTTTCGGGCGAGGTTTACGAGCAGTATGAGAATTCCTGCAAGAAGTTCGGCAAGGAGTCGAGGAGCGCGCGCTGGTTCCGCGAGTATTTGAACGAGCTGGAGATGCTGGGGCTGGTGTCAATGGTGGAGTCGGGCAGGGGCATCAGGGGGCACACAAGGCTAGTGAAGATTGCGTACCTGCCGTCGAAAGTGATGAAGATACTTGAGAGGACGTTCGTGCCCACTGAGGGCGAGTGAGGAGATTGCAAATGGCTGATGCGAAGGCTTTGGCGGATTATCTTTTTTCATCAGGGATGCTCAAGCGCACAGAGAGGAGCGGGTGGCGCACCATTGGCGTGCGGGAGCCGGAGAGCGTGGCTGAGCATTCTTTCGGGGCCGCGATTGTGGGCATGCTGCTCGCGCGGCTTGAAAAGGCGGACGAGGGGAAGGTCTTGAAGCTGTGCCTCATCCACGATTTGCACGAGTTGCGCATGGGCGACTTGAACAAGCTGAACAAGAGGTATGTGAAGGCTGATGAGAGAAAGGCCTTTGCCGAAACCACCGAGATGCTCGGGGCTTCGATGAAAAATGAAATGCGTTCCCTTTTTGCCGAGTATCTGGCGGGGAAGACTCTTGAGGCGCGCATTGCGCGCGATGCGGACGCGCTGGACATGATGCTCGAGGCCAAATTGCTTGTGGATACCGGCAACAGGTATGCAAAGGACTGGATAAGGAGCGCGTGGGAGAAAATAACTACTGAAAGCGGGAAAAAACTCGGAAGGGAAATCGAAAAACGCGACTCGCTGGACTGGCTCATGCGGATGTTCCACGTCGAGAGGGAGCGCAGGAAGAAGAGGTAGGGAATGAGATACGCGTTCGTTGCACTCCTGTTCATCGCGCTTGTCTTCATCTCGGGCTGCGCGCAGTACGGCACGACGCCCCCCTGCGACAACGCGCAAGTGTACAAGCTCAGGATGGAAAGGGACAGGTGCTGGTACAACCGCGCAGTCCTGCAGAAGGACGAGTCGCTATGCGAGAGCATATACACGGGCAACTGGTTCAGCGTCACCACGAGCGCCATTTACGACGTCACGAGCGGCAAGATTAAGGCCGAATGTTTCAAGACCGTGGCAACTGAGTTGGCCCAGGATTACAAGGACAGCGGCGGCGTGGGCTCGCCGGCCAACATAGCAAACATCTGCGAGAAAATAAATCAGGGGGTGACGAACGGGGACGTGAGCGGCAACCCGTCATTCAGGGACGACTGCTTCTACGAGGTTGCGGTGCTTACGGCCTCGCCCGACATATGCAACGGGATAGACGCGGATGTAATGGTGGACAGTTCAGAAGATGTGCTTGACCCGTTTGGGCAGCCCACGGGCGAAAGCACGCACGTCATGAAATCAAAAAGGGATGTTTGCACTGAAGACGCGATATTGGCGTCGCATTGAGCCTTAACGGTTGTACTTGCGCATCGCCTGCTTTATCTTCTTCTGGTAGATGCCCTTGCTCTTCCCGCAGCTCGGGCAGTAAAACATCTTGCGCCTCTCGAAATATTTCACGTCGTCCGCAGAGTGCATGTCGGTGTTGTAAATTATCGCGCGCTCGTAGCTTACCGCCTTGCCCCTGGGCATCCGCCTCCCGCAACTGTCGCAATTTATGAGTGAGTCTCTTCCCCTGCTGCCCATCAAACCACCTCAACATTAACGTGAATCGTCAATCAAGCTCTTCAGGCGGCCTGTGCACACGCCATTGAGCAGGTATACTTGCGCTTCACCTATTTTAAACATTTCATTCTTGAACAGCGGCCCGAGCAGCGAGTGCCTGCCCGCCCGCCGGTTCAGCGTGGCGCCGCCCACCAGCGCGCTGAACGCCGGCATCACGACGACCTTGAGGGTGCGCCAGTTCTTGAAGCGCGCCTTAGCTTTCTTGTTCAGCCTGCCCACGAGCCAGCATCGCTCATTCTTCCCGCTTATCATCACCGAGGGGTGGGTGTGCGCGAGCACGAGAGTTTTCGCATTTGCGCATATTTCGTCCGAGGGCCAGGCATTGCCGTGGCATATGCCAATATCGCCAATAAGGATGCCGCTGCCGTCCGCTATTTCCGCCTCATGCACGAACCTTTCTATTCCGCCGTCGTGGTTTCCCTTGATTATTGTTATCCTGATGCCCGTTTCCTTCATCGCGTCGAAGAATTTTGCCAGCTCGCGCTGCTCCTCGGGAGTGGAGGCGCCGGTGCTGTGCTTCACGTCGCCGTTTATGATGAGGCGGGTTGCATGCGTTTCATTGATGAGCGCTATTGCCCGCTTCGCCAGCTTGTCGGTGAAGAATACGTCCGTGTTTGGGAAGAGCTTCTGCTCGTAGCCAATGTGAAGTTCCGCGATTACGAGCGAATTGCCGACAAGGAGCGCGGGCTCGTTGGCGAGGAACTGGAAATTATTTTTCATCTTTATTTTATCCTGATGGCGTACTTGCCAGGCACCTTGGCGTCGAGCTTTTTCGCCAGCTCGGACTTCTCGGGGTCGAATACGAGTATGTAGGAGTCCCAGCGGTCGCTCAGGTCGCTCGCGTTGCACGTGGGGCACACATTGCCCTCGATTATCAAATGGCAGTTCCTGCAGGCTTTTTCGGTCATCGAAATCTACTCCTTCTTCTCTTTCTTCTGCTTCTTCTCGTCCTTTTCCGCCTTCTCGGGCTTCTCGCGCGGCTTGTGCCCGACGCCCTTTGCCTCGTCCTCGAGCCACTCCAGCTTGCCCAGGCCCGCGGGCCTCATGGTCATGCCTATCTTGGTCTCGGGTATCGAGCCCTTCATGCTCACAGTGCTTATCTTGGCGCGCACGAGGTCGCCCTTCTTGAGCGTCTTCTTGCTCTCCCTGCCCACGAATGCAAGGCTCTTCTTGTCGAACGAGAGGAAGTCGTTGGTTATCTGCGAGAGGTGCACCAGCCCGTCCAGCGGGCCCATGCGCACGAACGCGCCGAACTCCACGACCTCGCTCACCTCGCCGTCAAGCACCTCGTTAACCTCGGGCATGAAGCAAAGAGCATCGAAGGTAACCTTGTGGTAGGATGCGCCGTCGCCGTGTATTATGGCGCCAGGCCCCACGTTGCGCGCGTTCGTGATGGCGAGCACTATGCCCATGTCCTTGTCTATCTTGCGCTCGTACTTCTCGCGGAGCATGTTCAGCACGGACTCCTCGAGCTTGAGCGAGAACATGTTCGGCGGAACGCGCACGACGTCGCTTATTGTGTAGAGCTTGTATGCCATGTTGAACCCCTTAAGCCGCCCCGCCGGCCACTATCGCCCCTGCCTTTATCAGATTGAGCGAGTTAGCCACGAAGAAGCCTACCAATAATAGCGCAACCACGTTTAATATCTTTATCAGCGGGTTGAGCGCGGGCCCTGCGGTGTCCTTGAGCGGGTCACCGACTGTGTCGCCCACCACCGAGGCCTTGTGGGTCTCGCTGCCCTTGCCGCCAAGGTTGCCATCCTCTATGTACTTCTTCGCATTGTCCCACGCGCCTCCGCCGTTGCACATGAACAGCGCGAGGAAGAGCGAGCTGAATATCGCGCCCCCGAGGAAGCCGCCCAGCGACTCGACGCCGAGCAGGTAGCCCACGGCTATGGGCGAGCCGATTGCGAGTATCGCGGGCGCTATCAGCTGGTGCAGCGCCGCCTGCGTGCTTATGTCAACGCACTTCGCGTAGTCCGGGTCCTCCGTGCCCTTGAGTATGCCCGGCCTTGCCTTGAACTGCCTGCGCACCTCCTCGATCATGCCGTAGGCCGCAACGCCCACAGCGCTGATTGTGAGGGAGCTGAACAGGAATGGCACTATGCCGCCGAGCAGCAGGCCGACGAACACCGAAGGCGTGGCGATGTTGAGCGAGAACGTGTTCGCAAGCTGCGTTTTGCCGAGCTCCCTTGCAATGTTCGTAACCTGGGTGCTGTAGGTTGCAAACAATGCCACTGCAGCCACTGCCGCAGAAGTGATGGCAAAGCCCTTGGTGAGCGCCTTTGTCGTGTTGCCCACCCCGTCCATGTCCGCCATCACCTTGCGCGCCTTCTTGTCCATCTTGCTCATCTCGCCTATGCCGTTCGCGTTGTCCGCTATCGGGCCGAAGGTGTCCATCGACACTATTATGCCAGTGGTCGCAAGCATGCCCATGCCCGCGAGCGCTATGCCGTAAGAGCCAGCGAAGTTGTACGAGATGATGATTGTTGCCGCAACGGTCAGCACGCTCAGCACCGTGCTCTGCAGGCCGTAGGCCAGGCCGCTGATTATCGTCGTAGCCGCGCCAGTTGTCGCCGCCTTTGCAATCTCCCTGACCGGCTTGAAGTTGGTGCCCGTGTAATACTCGGTTATGCGGCCTATCAGCACAGTCGCAATCATGCCCACCACTGCCGCGTAGAACAGGTTGATGCGGTCGAATGCCTCGCCATGCACCAGCACGTTCGCCGGGAATATCATGGACACGAGGAAGTACCAGAAGATGACCGCAGCGAGCGCCGCGAGCCAGAAGCCCCTGTTTATCGGGCCCATGGGGTCGGTCTCGTTCTTCAGCGCCTTCACGAAAAAGGTGCCGAGGATTGCCGCGATTATGCCCACGCCGCGCGCGAGGAGAGGGAATGCCACTCCGCTCACGCCGAAGAGCAGGTCTCCGAGAATCATTGCAGCCACAATAGTGACGGCATAGGACTCGAAGATGTCCGCGCCCATGCCTGCGCAGTCGCCCACGTTGTCGCCGACGTTATCTGCAATGACTGCCGGATTCCTTGGATCGTCCTCGGGCATGCCCTTCTCAATCTTGCCCACGAGGTCTGCGCCCACGTCCGCGCCTTTTGTGAATATGCCCCCGCCCACCCTCATGAAGAGAGCGATGAGGTTAGCGCCGAAGCCGAAGCCAACCAAAATTTTCAACGCTTCCGCAGCCACCCTTTCCTGACCGTAGCCGATGAACATGTAGTAGTTTATCACGTAGATGAGGCTCACGCCGAAGAGACAAAGGCCGACTATCAGCATGCCGTTGACTGTTCCGGCCGAGAAGGCGGTATCTAATGCCTCCCGCAGCCCCCTTCTCGAAGCAGACGCAGCCCTTACATTTCCTCTCACTGCCATGTACATGCCGAAGTAGCCCGCAAGGCCCGAGAGGAACGCGCCGAGCAGGAAGGTGAGCGCAGTGCCGAGGCCCAGCGCGTACCACAGGAGAAGTGCTATGAGGACAGTGAAGGGCAGCACGCTCTTGAACTGCCTCTTCAGGTAGGCGATGGAGCCTTGCTGGATTGCGCCAGCTATTTTCTGCATCTCAGGCGTGCCCGCGTCGCGCGCGAGCACCTTCTTCGCCAGGTAGACGCCGTAAAGAAGCGCTATTATGGACACGGCTGGAGCGAAGTAGAGCGCCAGAGTGGTGATGTCGAATGCCCCGGCAAGCACGTTGAGCAGCCCCACTATTATCAGGATGCCCACGAAGAAAGGCAGCAGCGTCGTCTTTGCCAGTTCGGCCCAGTCCAAGAAAATCCCCTCCCTATTTGTTCAAGCAAAACCCAATCGTGAATTGTGCATCACGGCTATCACGCGCACGCCGGCGCGCCTTGCCCTGTCGCGCAGGCCCGCGTCATCCGTGCATATTACTGCGTCGCTTCCCAGCCCCTTTGCCCTCGCGAGCAGCCAGTCGTCGACGTGGCCCTCCGAAGCCTCGATGCGCGCCGCGTGCTTTGCGACAGCGGCATGCACCATTGCAAGCGCGAATTTCGCATCCGCGCCAGTCCTCCCCTTTTCCTTCGCCTTCCTCTCGAGCTCTCCCACGGCGCCCTGCGGGACGACGGCCTCGAAGGGCCCGTCCATAAGCGCACCTAACCCGGCAAATACGTCAATCTTGTGCCTGACGCCGTCGAGCAGTAGGCTTGTATCTATGAGGATAACACGCATTGAATACCACCTTATAAATCAAAATTAATTTAAAGGTTCGGCAGGCGTTCCAGGGGGGAGCGAAGGTTTAAATAGCGCGGCAGGGGCATATAGGTCAGCAAGGAGGCTGATATCGTGATTGGGAATCTGAACAAGGTTTTCAGCAGGGCGTACAAGACTGTTTTTGCTGGCGCACTAATGGCAGGCATTGCGGCTGCAGTTCAATCGACAGCCACATTCGACATGACCGCTAACTTTTCGGCGCTCTGCGTGAACATCCAATCCATAGTGCCGATTGTGGCATTCATGATGATGCTGCTCGGAGGCGTGCTTTACGCAGTGGGCCAGATCATGGGCGCTGAGACAAGGGCAAGGGCGAACGTCTGGGCGACTGCGATGCTCACCGGAGGCATATTCGGCCTCATCATAGCCGCATCCGCGCCGTATGTGCTGAGCTTCTTCGCCACCTCGTTCGGTAACACAACCATGGCGTTCACTTGCCAGGCAGTATCATACGCTGGGCCGCCCCCCTGAGACAAGGGCAAGGGCGGAACCACCATAGGACATTAACTAAAAATGACTGATGCGGAATGCAGCCGTTAAGAAGTGGCAAAGGTTTAAATAGTGCGGCAGGAGCATATAGGTCAGCAAGGAGGCTGATATCGTGATTGGGAATCTGAACAAGGTTTTCAGCAGGGCGTACAAGACTGTTTTTGCGGGCTCGCTGATGGCAGGCATTGCGGCTGCAGCTCCATCGTCAGCTACATTCGACATGAGCGCTAACTTTTCGGCGCTCTGCACAAACGTTCAATCCATAGTGCCGATTGTCGCATTCATGATGATGCTGCTCGGAGGCGTGCTTTACGCAGTGGGCCAGATCATGGGCGCTGAGACAAGGGCAAGGGCGAACGTCTGGGCGACTGCGATGCTCACCGGAGGCATATTCGGCCTGATAATCGCCGCAGGTGCGCCGTATGTGCTGAGCTTCTTCGCCACCTCGTTCGGTAGCACATTCACTAATTTCGTCTGCTGAAAGTAGACGCACAGTTCTTTCTGCTTTTTTCTTTTCATGACCCCAGCGCAGCTAGGGAGTTGGAAAAAACCTGGGCTTGGGCGCCTTCCTTGCGCACCAGCTTCTCCTTGCGCCCCATCTCCTGCAGCTAGGCTGTAGGTTTTGGCAGCTTCTTCTTGCGCGCCAGCTTCTTCTTTATCATCTTCAGCGTGAAGAAGCTCTCGCGCTCCATCTCGTCGAGCCTGAAGGAGATGTACTTGGCCTGCGAGGTGAGGCGCGGAAGCATCACGAATTCCAAGGCATTGACCCTGCGCTTGGTCTTCTCAATTTCCCTAATTAGCTTTTTGAGCGCATTCTCAGTCTCGGCCAGTTTGAGTACCATGTCGAGAGCGCTTTCAAAGTGCTCCGCCGCTTCATCGATTTTGGCGCTCGTGCCCACGACGGAATAGCCGCGCTCCGGCAGGCCCTTGCGCACGTCCACGCTCTCCATCGCAGGTATCTTCACGCCCATGATGTTGCGCACTTCTATCGCCACGGCAGGCGCCTTCTTGACTGCAAGAGTTGCGCTCTCGACCTCGAACGCGCCGTCATATGCCTCGGCTTTCGCGAGCGCGCCGTAGGCCAGTGCCATCTTTGAGTTCAGCTCGCTCCGTAGGTCCTTTGCCTTTTCCATTATCTTGAAGAATTCGAGGACAAGCGCGTCCCGCTTCTGCTTCAGGAGCTTGTGGCCCTTCCTCGCCAGCTTGATGCGCTGGCGCGCGAGTATGAGCTCCATCCTCGTGGGATTCGCCTGTTCAGCCAAGGGAACACCCTCTGACGCTCAGTTATTGGTATTTGCGCTCACTTTCATCGTGAAGCGGCCCGGCAGCTTCAGCATCGCGCGCCTGAAGGACTCGTTCGCGAGTGCCATGTCCTTCTTGTTTATCAGGAGCCTGAAGATGCTCTGGTCTTCCGCAATGCGCGCCGCGATGTCCATGGGCCTTCCGTAGGCCTGCCTCATGCCCTTCTGCATGCGGTCCGCTCCCGCGCCCGCAATCATCTTGTTCTCCCTTATCACGTTGTGCGGGTAGACGAGCACGCGGAGGAAGTAGTTGTTGATGGCGTTCTTCTCCAAATACTTGTTGGCCGCCTGGCGCGCGCTCTCGAGCGAGTTGTCGCGCACCTGCACGGCGCCGAGCGACACGAGGTCTATCATTGTGTCGAACTTGCCCTTCATGTTGCCCATGTTGAACACGTTGAGCGAGTTGTGCGGCATCGCCTTGACAAAGCTCTTCCTGGGAGTCTTGCGCGAAAAGCGCGCCCACGCCTGCTTGTTTGGTATTCTGCTGCACCTTGCCGGTCTCAAACCCATATAAGCACCCCTAAAGATAGGAGATGATTCTTACGGGAAGCATGTTTAAAAGTTTAACTAAGTTAGACAGGTAGGATTATGCACAGAACCGCGCTTTTTCTTTTTGCCCTGTTCGCACTTTCCATGCTCTTTCCAATACTTTACGCCAAGATGACTCCAGACAGGGATGAGGGGCTTTTCCTGCTCATGGCAAGGGAAATCAAGGACGGTGCCGTGCTCTACAGGGATTATGCGGACAACAAGCCGCCGGGCATATTCTTCTTCCTGATACCCGTCGTGATGCTGGCGGGCACTGACACCTTGAAAATAAGGATTGCGGCGGGGCTCGTGAACTTTGTTGCCGCCGCCTTCATTTTCCTGATAGGCAGGAAGCTCGGCAGCTGGAAGGCGGGAGCCATCGCGGCAGTTGCCTATATCATGCTGATAAACGGTCTTATAAGTGTCGGCTTCCTCCTGAAAACCGAAACCGTTGCGAACATGTTTGTATGCGCAGGCGTATACGCGCTCCTGCGGGCTGAGAGGAAGCATTTGCTGTACGCTGCTGCCGGAATGCTATTTGCCTTTGGCGCTCTTGTGAGGCAGAATGCGGCCTATGCGCTCATTCTGGCTGCCTATCTGATATGGAAGCACGGGGAGAGCCGGCTCGGAAGGTATGCGCTGCTCGCGGGAGGCGTTTTTCTGGGCGTCCTGCCGTTTGTCCTTTACCTGGCTTCGAACGGCGTGCTGCTCGACATGGTTTATTACACGACATATGGTATGTCCGACCCGGATAACCCGAATGCAATAGGACCTATTAGCATAGGCGCATCTGTCGGAAACCTGGTTATTTCAGTCTTTATAGGTTCGGCATTTGCAGTATTTACCCTGTTGCTCCTTGCCAGCTATTCAGGGCGGTCGGATGAAGTGAACGCGGAAAAAAGGAAATTTGTCTGGCTGTGGCTTGCGCTGGCATTTACGACAGGCGCGGTGATGCCGTACATCAACCAGTTTTTCGTAATGATGGTTCTCCCGCCCCTTGTCCTCATCGCCAGTATCGGGCTTCTCGAAATTGGAAATGAGCTGCGCGAGCTGAATTCAGGCAGCGTCAAACCGCTCTGGAGATACGTTGTGCCGAGTCTCATATTTTTAGCGCTGTGCATCATGGGCGCTACGTACTTGGTTAGTGTTGGCCATTCAATGAGTGGAAAGATTCTATATCAGCCGGGAACGATGACTGCAGGCGACATGGGCTATGTGAAAATGGTTATTGGGAGCGAGGTTGCAGCCGGAGCCCGGTTCTACGTCGCGGCTACGGAACCGCAGCTCTATTACATGCTCGGCTCAAAGCCGCTCACGCGTTTCCCATTCATGTCGCCTTATGCATTCGAAAATGGGCAGAAGCAGACGTTCGACAAGGAGATAATCGGCAGGCTCGAAGAAATAAAACCGGAATACGTAATCCTGAACGACAAGGATGTAACTACATTGAACATGATAAAGAGGACGGAAAGGTTTGGAGAAATCCTGGAGTTTGTCGACAGGGAGTATGTCAAAGTCGGGGACGAAAATGGCATAGTGATATACAGGAGAAAGGAGCGGCTCACCTTGCCAGGGACTTGAGGAATGCAATGCATTGGCGGGAGCCTATTTTTGATTTCCCGCCTTTCCGCTCCCCGAAAACGTAGCCCGTTTCGCACAGCTTCGTGCCTTTCGGCAGGCACTTGAGAAGGTCGAACAGGAACTTGTATCCCTCTGGCACGAAGCGGCCCTTGTTGCGCTCATAGGTTTCGAGAGCGAGGCGCCTTTTTGCCCCGAAAAAGCCGGACAGCAAATCCGAGGAGGTTGCGGAGCCCGAGGCAGACAGGCGCGCCCTGCCGAGCATTTCGGCGCCCTTTGACATCAGCTTGCGATGCGCAGGCCAATCATCATCAACGCGCCTCCTGCACGCCACCACGATGGGATGGCCGGAGCGCAGCATTCCGGCAATCTCGCGTATTTTTTCGGGCGGGTGCTGGAAGTCGCCGTCCATCACTACGACGTATTTCGTGCTTGCCTTCCTTATGCCGTCAATTATGCTCGCGGTGAGGCCTCGCGCCTTGCCTTTGCGAGAAAGCAGGCGCACGCTCGCGTGTTTTTTCGAGAAGCGCATCACCGCCTCGGCTGTCCCGTCGGAAGAATTGTCGTCAACTACGAGGATGCGGATGCCGGCATATTGGCGGGAAAGCGCCTCCAGAACAGCACGGATGTTGGCGGACTCGTTGAGGGTGGGTATGATCACTGTTACATCGGAAAAAGAGCCGGCCATCTACTCCCCCTTTTTCCCTTCCACCCACTTCGCGTATTTCGCGGTCGCCTTCTCCTCATGCCATAGGATTGCTGGTATTTCATAGGGATGGAGGGAGAGCATGCGCTTTTCGGCCCTTTTCACGTTTGCAGCCGCACATTTTCCAATCATCGCCCATTCCTTCTGCTCCACGAGCTTGCCCTTCCACCTGTAGATGGAGGTGACGGGGAAGAGGTTGGCGCAGGCTATCAGGCGCCCGTTCACGAGGGCTTTTGCTATTTTCCTCGCGGACTTTTCGTCGGGAAAGGTGACGTATAAGGAAAACATGGAATGGGCCCGCCCGGGATCGAACCGGGAGTCTTCACCGTTCTGACCTTTTCCCCCAGGGCTTTTCGGCCCGCCGAAAAGGGCTGTCAGGGTGACGTCTTACCATTCGACCACAGGCCCGAAAGAAACCTACGGTTTCTTTCAGACTTCCCTTGCGGGAGTCAGTGGACTCGGCGGGATTTTCAGCTTCTTTCGAGCTTTCTTTGATGAAACTTTCTTTCTCGAAAGAAAGTTTCGAACCCGCAGTCTCCTGCATGCCATGCAGGCGCGATGCCGTTTCGCTACGAGCCCAGCTCAGGCGTATGTATGGGTGCGCCTAGGTTTATTAAGCTCCTAGATGGACGGGGCGAGGAACACTATGTTGTCCCCGCGCACCAGCATGGTGCCTATCTTGCGCTTGACCTCGCCGTTCTCGAGCTGCTCAGCGCCCTCGAGCACGAGGTTCATGTGAACGTCATAGGAAGCCATCTTGCCGCGCAGCTCCACCCCTCCCTTCAGCCTCAGCAGCACCGAGTTGTCCAGCGCGGCGTTCAGCACGTCAAATGGTCTTTTTTCAGCCATAAAACCCACCTCGTAAAAAACGGTAGCGTATGGAGGGAGAAAAGTATTTAAATACCCTGTCGTAAAGTGCAAACGAAAGGTGATTGCATGGTTAAGTTCGCTATTGCTAAGCAGTTGACGGGTAAGAGGCTCATTACCAACGACGGAGAGGAGATAGGAAAGCTCATTGACGTCTATGTTTCCGAAAGCAGCGGGAAGATCGAGTCCATCGTCATAGAACCCAACCCGGACAACAGCACCGCGCGCAGGCTGAAGCGCGAGGGCGGCGTGGTCTCGATACCGTACGCGAGCGTGCTCGCGGTCGCGGACCACATCATCGTCGACAAGAAGGGCATTTAGATTCGTGCTGGAGCAGAGGCTTGCTGCTCATTTTTATTAACTCCTAATGCAAGCACTAGCCATGATGATTGCAGGCGCCGACGAGGCGGGGCGCGGGTGCGTGCTGGGCCCGCTCGTAATCGCGGTAGCGGTGGCGAAGGAGGAGGCTGCGGAGGGCCTGAAGAAGGCAGGGGTGAAGGATTCCAAGCTGCTCAGCGCAAGCAGCCGGGAGAGGCTGGCAAAGGTCGTGCGCAAGGAGTGCGGCGTGCTCGTGGAGAAGATTGCCGCCGAGGAGCTGAACGTGCTCATGAAGAGAAAAGTGTCGCTGAACGAGATTGAGGCCATGAGGATAGCGAAGATGCTCATGAAGCTGGGCGAGGGCGTGAAAGCAGTCTATGTGGACTCCCCTGACACTGAGGCGAAGAGGTTTGAGAGGCGGATAAGGAAGTATTTTGACGCGCCTTTTTCCATCGTGAGCGAGCACAAGGCTGATTTCAAGTACCCGATTGTGAGCGCTGCCTCGATTGTGGCGAAAGTTGAGAGGGATGCGGAGATTGGGAGAATCAAGAAGATAGTTGGCTATGACTTCAACAGCGGGTACTCGAGCGACGCCGTGACTATTGATTACCTGAAGAAAAACCTGCACAACCCGAAGCTGAGGCCTTTCATAAGGATGGAGTGGAAGACAGTGGCGAATTTGAAGCAGCGCAAGATTAGCGAGTTCGACGCGGAGTAAGCGCAATTCCCACGATTATGTCATTCCCGTTGGTGCCTGTCGGGCCGGTGATTATCTCATCCCCTAATTTGCGGAAGAAGGTGTTGGAATCGTTGTTCTTTAGGTAGGAAGAGGCGCTGAGGCCCAGTGCCTTTGCTCTCCCCATAGTCCTGCCGTCAACCACCGCGCCAGCCGCCTTTGACGAGCCGTCAATGCCGTCAGTGCCTGCGGACGCGAGCGCCGCGTTCTTGCCGGAAATTTTGATGGCAACTGCGAGGGCAAGTTCCTGGTTCCTTCCGCCAACGCCTTTGCCTTTGACTGTCACGGTTGTCTCGCCGCCTGCCACAAAGGAATGGCCGGCTGCAAGCAGCGAGCCGAATTTGGCGCCGACAACACGCGCTTCCCCTGTCATTTCCGGAAGGATTTTCATTTGCTGCACGCCGTTCGCGTGCAGGTGCTTGCAAGCGGAGATGATGGCGGATTTGTTGCTGCCTATGATGTAGTTGTGCACCTTCTTGGGCTGCCTCTTCAGCGTTTCCTCGCGCCTGCCTGCGATTCCTTCCTCGATTATTGTGCGCGCAGGCCCGCTCCACAGCCCGTATTTTTTCAGAACTTTTTCCGCATCCGCATACGTGGTCGGGTCCGCGACAGTGGGGCCGCTTGCTATTGACTGCAGCTGGTTGCCGACCACGTCGGAGATGATGAGCGTGTGCGCATGGGCGCTGTTTGCGAGAACCTGCGCAAGATGCCCGCCCTTTATGCGCGAGAGGTGGCGCCGCACGATGTTGAGCTCGTGTATGTCCGCGCCTTTTTGCATGAGCGCTATGGAGAGGTCCGCCTTCTCGCCAACTGAGATGCCTTCCGCGGGCAGGGAGAGGAGCGCGGAGCCGCCGCCCGAGAGGAGGCAGATTGCAAGGTCGCGGGCGCCTGCGGACTTCGCGAGCCCCATTACCGCTTCCGCGGCTTGAATGCTTTGCTCATCCGGGCGTGGATGGCCGGCTTCGAGCAGCTCGATGCTTTTTGTCCTGAACTTGTGCGCAGTGCCCCGCGGGACGCTTACAACGCCCGCATCCACGCGCACTATTTGCTCCAGCTCCTCGGCCATCGCGCCGCTCGCCTTGCCAGTGCCGAGAACCAGGATGCGCCCGATTTTCGACAGGTCGGTGCGGTCCCCGCAGATTGTGAGGGTGTTGTCCTTCACTGCCACTGTCTTGCGGACAAGTGCGGCCGGGTCGAGCGCGGAGATGGAAGCGTGAATCGCGCCGAGCGCAACGCGCCTCATGTTTTTTTCATCCATGTTTCTCGCCCATCAGCTTGCCTGCCTTCAGCAGGAATGAATCAAGGTCTTCCTTTTTTATGTTGGCGCCGGCAGCGACGCCATGCCCGCCGCACCCCGGCCCTCCCGCCTCACTCATTATCTTGCCAAGATTAATGCCTTTTGCAAGCAGCCCCTTGGTGCCGCGCGATGAAATCTTCACGTTGCCCTTCTCGTCAAGCGCCGCCGCCAGTATGGGCTTGTCGCGTGGAAGCACCGAGTAGAGCATGCCCGCGACCACGCCGACTATTCCGTCGTCTATTATGCCCCGCGCATCCAGGAAGTAGAATTTGCCGAAGTCCTCGACCGCGCCTTCAGCATACTCGATGCCCTCGCGCAGCGCGGCGCGGTGCTTCAGCAGGAGCGCGCGGGCCTTTTCATACGCGCCCTCCTCGCCCGTGCAGAGCGCCAGGCCGACTTCGGGCTTGCCCTGCCTTCCACACGCATTCAGCACTGTGGAGAACTCGTGCGCGTCGCGCATCTCCGTGCCTTCGGGCTGCCTTAGAAGCGTGTAAACTTCCCCTACCAAACCATCTGAGCGCAGGCCGTTCTTCTCCAGGTGCATCGCGAGCGCGGCCGTGAGCGTTTTCCTTTCAGCTTCGCTGAGGTCGACGTATTTGCGCCAGTGCTCGCCCGCCTTGACAGGAATGCCGAGCTGGTGCAGGAATTCGGTGCACGCGTGCTCGTTGCCCGTGAGGCCGGGCAGGTAAGTGTCTGTCGAGTAGGTGAGGAACCACGTGAGCGGCCTGCTTACCCTGCCGAAAAGCGTGAGGTCCATTTCATGGCGCACGCGGCCGAGCTTTTCCGCCTTTTCCAGTATCTTGCGGTTCTCGCCGATGAACGGGTATTGCATGTCCCCTACTGCGCCAACCAATGCCAAATCGATAGACTCCGGCGTTTCTGCCTCTTCAAACACCCTGTATGCAGTGCCTGCTGCGCTGAGTTCCGTGCCGCCGTCGATGCCTGAGAAGTGCGGGTTGACCTGCAGCACTGCGCTCTTTGCCGCTGGCGGCTGGTGGTGGTCGATGACGAGCACATTTGCATTAAGAGAGGAAAGCTGCTCATGGACCGCGGCCCCAAAATCCACTATGATGATGTCCTTCTCGCCCTTCAGCTCCGCGATTTCAAGCTCGCCCAGTTTCCGCCGCGTGAGCACTTTTGCAGGCTCCTTGCCCATTGCGCGCAGCCCCAGGACTGCAATTGCGGTCGAGGAGAGGCCGTCGCAGTCGTAGTGCCCCATCACGACCGGCGAGTGCATGCGCTGCACGTAGGCAAATGCTTCGTCGCATGCGGATTTGAAAGAGGTCATGCTATCAGGAGAAGAAGAGGGCGGGAGATTTTTTATTGGTTCCCACTACTGCACGCGCGCGATGTCGCCGACTTTTGCGTAGAGCTTGTCGGCGGGCGAGGAGAGGCGCATGAACATTATCTGGCACACGCGCATCCCGGAATGAAGCGTGATGGTGGTTGGCGAGAGGTTGACTATCTCCAGTATCTGGTGGTTGTCAGAGCCGGCCTGCACGAGAGAGGAGGAGACGTGTATGGCGAGGCCGAGGCGCGCGTACCTGCTCCTGCCCTCGAGCTTCCCGCATACGTCCGCGGGCAGCGTGATGCGCTCCAGCGTCTTGCCGAGAATCATCTTGCCCGGCTTGAGCACCATCTTCTTTGCCTTCACCTTCTGCAGCACGTCCCCGTGCTTCACTTTCGCGAGGTCTATTTTCTTCACGCCCTTCCTGAAAACGTAGAATTCGTCGCTGAGCGTGAGGTCCACGGAGGTCGGGCCTATCTGCCCGTCCGAGGGGCGGGGCGCAATGCATATCCTGCCCGCGTTCAGGTATTTCCGTATGTCGGAATCGGAAAGAACCATTCACTTCACGTTGATTTTCCCGTACTTGCCCGCGGAAATCTGGACGGCGCCCTTGAACTCGCTCACCCAGCCGTTCTCAATCGTGATCTTGTCCCCTTCCTTGATGCGGTCGATGTCGTCGCCCCAGAGCGTGAGAGTCATGTCGCCGGAGGAGTCGCGTATCGTCGCGTTCGCGACGCGCGTGCGCCTGCCGAGCTTCGTCATCACGTCGCGAGGCTCGTCAACCGAAACGACGTCAGCCTCGACATTGGCGTTGCCTGTGCCCGGTTTCAATTCAGAAATCTTCACCAAATCACCTGTCCGCATAATTGAACGAACGCGGAGGTATTGGGATAGCTAAGTTATTTATAGATATGCGCAGGGCTGTGGCATCACAAGGAGCCGTAAGCTGCCGCGAGCAGCAGGGGCAGCATTACCGTGGCATCGCCGTCAACTGTTGCCATGCGCGCCCGCTCCTTCACCTTGCCCCATGAGATTGCCTCTTCGAGCCGCGCGCCTGAAAGGGAGCCGTCATACTGAGAGGCTGTTGTAATGTACACCGCATAGTCAAGGCCGCCCTTGAACTGGCTCCACCATATCACGTGGTGCTTGGAGATGCCGCCTCCCAGCATGAGCGCCCCGAGCTTTTCTGAGTCGTAGATGATGTCGCTGAGTTCCTTTTCATCGCGCAGCAGGTTGACTGAAAATTTCTTGTCCTGCGCGAACATCATCAGGTTGGTGCCGAATGCGCCGTCAGTTATGCCGGGGATGTAAACCGGGACTTTGTGGCTGTAGGCCTGCCCAAGAATCGAGTTCTTGTCACCTGCAACGCGCTTTCCGAACTCAGTCACCAGCTCTCTCCCACCCCATTCCTGTTTCTGCGCCTGCAGCTCGCGCAATATCGGCTGCATCTTTTTTTCAAGTATCTCGCCGTAGCTCTCGTTTGGTACCAAGATGTTGCCCAGCCTGTTTATGCCCACCTGGTGCAGCCCGCGGTCGTCCATCTCGAAGGCGCCGTGGAAGTAGCCCTTGCCCCAGCTGCGCGCCAAATCGTGGTCAAGCGTGCCGCAGGTCGTGATTATTGCGTCGAAGTGCGGGATTGATTGGGCGAGAACTCCACGGAGGCCGGTTGAGACTATGTCAGCAGGGAAAGAAAGGATGCGCGTGCACTCCTTGTCCTTGAGCATGCCGCCCAATGCCTCTGCCGCGAGCGCGAGGTTCTTGGCAGTGAAGCCGCCCGCCCCATCCATCTTTTTGACGAGGCTTGAAACTTTCTCGCCTTTTTGGAGCGAGTAGTCCTGGACTTTCCGTTTTAGCAGGTCCCCGCGCTTCATAAAATCGCGCCTCATTCGTATTTTCCTATCACTACCTTCTGCAGCTCCACTGGAGTGAGCATTGCGAGCGCCTTGACTGCGAAATCCAGCTTCGAATCGCTTTCAGCCACTATCTCGAAAAGCAAATCGCCCTTCTTCACCATGTCGCCCTGCTCGCAGTGCAATACCACGCCCGCGCCGACGTCCTGGGGCGCGCCCGCGGCGCGCGCTATCTTGGAAATGTCCTTGTTGTCCACGTGTTTCACGCGGCCCTGCAAATCCGCCTCCACCACGTAGCGGTGCGTGCCTATGGGCAGGTCGTCGAGCTTCACGTTCGGGTTGCCGCCCTGCGCCTCGATTATCTCCTTCATCTTCGCGTAGGCCTTGCCGTCCTTGAGCAGGTCGAGCGCCGCGTTGTAGCCGCGGCCCTTCTGCACCTTGCCGCACTTCTCGAAAAGCGCGCCCGCGAGCTGGCAGCTCTTGTCCGTCAAATCCTGCGGCCCCTTGCCCTGCAGCACCTCGAGCACGTCCTGGCACTCGAGCGCCGGGCCTATGCGCTGGCCTATCGGGTCTGTGCCGTCCGTGATGAGGCACTCTAGCTTGAGGCCGAGGCGCGTGCCCACCGTGATGAAATCCTTTGCGAGAGATTTTGCCTCGCCCACATCCTCGAACTTCGTGCCCCTGCCCGCGGGCAGGTCTATCACCACGTATTGCGCGCCCACGCTCACCTTCTTCGCGAGTATGCTGGCCATGAGCACGCCGCGCGGGTCGAGGCGCAGCGAGTGCCTTATGCGTATGAGCTTGTCGTCAGCTGCGGCGAGATTGATGGCGCCGCCCCACACTATGCAGCCGTGCGTCTTGAGCACGATGCGCCGCATCTCGGCTATCGAGAATTCGACGGGCGCAAGCACTTCCATGGTGTCCGCGGTGCCCGAGGCGCTGCTTATCGAGCGCGAGGATGTTTTTGGTATGTATAGGTTCGCGGCCGCGAGTATGGGCACCATCACCATCGAAGTGCGGTTGCCCGCAACGCCGCCGGCGCAGTGCTTGTCGACTATCGGGCTCTTGCCCAGGTTGAGCACTTCGCCCGACTTCACTATTGACTGCGAGAGCGCCACGGTCTCCTCGATGCTGGTGCCGCGTATGTACATCGCCGCTATCCACGAGGCGAGCTCCACCTCGCTCAGCCTGTTCTCCATGAGCTCGTGTATTATCGTATCAATGTCCTTTGCCGTAAGCGCGCCGCCGTCCATCTTGCGCTTGATGAGGTCTATTGAGGCCGGCTTCGACACGGGCTTGATTTCCACCTCTTCGCCGTCGCGCACCTTCAGCTCCCCGCTGGTGTCCGCGAACAGCCCGACTTCGCCGGGCTTCACCACTTCCTCGCTCAGGTCCACGAGCACTATTTTCTCGCGGCTGCCCGCGCGCAGGAGCGCCCTGTCCCCGGTCAGTATGCCGTTGTGCCGCGCCTCGCCCTCGTTCAGAACCGCGATGAAGCTGCCCGATTCGATGTCGAAGCATTTCGCGCGCACCATGTAGCGCTTGAACTGCGTCAGGTCTATGTGCGCCCGGACACTGTCAACGTTCTCCATTCAAACCACACGAGTTTCCGCTTACTTGTTCTTAAGCATTGGGTTCCGCAGGCCGAAATGCCGTGTAGCGAGCGCGAAAAGGCTGCCCGGCGCCACCACGCCGTGCTCGGTTATGTACGCGGTGATGTGCTTGGCAGGAGTCACATCGAAGGCGGGATTGCGTATCTTGACTTTCGGGAAGTCTTTCGGGTTTGCGATTTCGCCAGGGCTTCTTTCCTCTATCGGCTCGACCTTGCCCCAGAGCGTGAGCGGGTCGAATTTGTAGAGCTCCGCGGCTGAGTAGAACTTGAGCTCCTCCTCGTAGGCCAGGAATGCGACCATGGAGGTGCCTATCTTGTTGACCAGCTCGCCGCTCGACGTGATTGCGTCCGCGCCGACCAGAACCAAATCAGCGTCGCGCATGAATGTGCGCGCGGCGGAATCAATAATCAGGGTGGTGGGAATTCCTGCTGAGGAGAGTTCCTTTGCAGTTATGCGGCCTTGGTATAGGGGGCGGGTTTCGCAGCATATCGCGCTTATGCCCTTGTCCAGCCTGTGCGCCTTCTTCAGGATTGCTGTAACGGTGCTGGAGTGGCAATGCGTGAGCACCGTCGCGCCCCTCGGTATTTCCTTTGCGCCCAGCGCCGCTATCGATTCCTGCGACTGCGAAAATTCCTTTTCAAAGCTCCGCTCCGCCGCAGCCACCTCGCGCTTCAGCTCGCCTGCGGTCATTTTCCTGTTCTTCAGCAGTTTCGAGAAGAAGTAGCGCAGCGCCTCGTTGAGGGAGTTGCGCATCATCGGCTCGGTGGGCCTTGAGGCTTCGAGGGCATCCGCGGATTTGACGAGCTCTGCCATCAGCGCCTTTGCATCTTTTGCCTTGGAATCCTGCGCAGCAGAAACCATTGCCCTCATGGCCGCGGCCGCCACGTTGCGCGCGCCCTGCACGCGCAGGGCCCTGATGTCCGAAATCGTCTTTTGCAGGTCACTCGCCAAATGCATCACGACCGAATAGGCACGTAAAAAAGTTTATAAGTGGAAAGCGTTAAAAAGTGATTTCAGGCAGGCCAGTGGTTCCATGGAAGCGGACATCAACGCGATAATCCCGCAGACGCAGATAATGTCAAAGGACGACGAGGAGCTTTTCAAGTTCCTGGAGGAGTCCAAGCCGAAGCTCTACGTTGTGGGCACGGGCGGAAGCGGCTCCAACACTCTCACGCGCATGACCGAGCTCGGGGTGCAGGGCGCCAAGTTCGTCGCGATGAACACGGACGTGCGCCACCTCGTAAGAATAAGGAGCGACAAGAAGATACTGCTGGGCAAGAAGACCACGAGAGGCATGGGCGCGGGCAGCGACCCGGCAGTGGGCGAGGCTGCGGCAAAGGAGAGCATGCCGGAAATTATCGAAGCCATCGGAGACGCATCCCTTACGTTCATAACCTGCGGGCTTGGCGGAGGCACGGGCACGGGAAGCGCGCCCATAATCGCGGAGCAGGCGAGGAACAAGGGCGCGCTCGTCGTTTCCGTAGTCACGCTTCCATTTGCATCAGAGGGCAGGCAGAGGCGCATAAACGCGCTTGAGGGGCTGGCGAAGCTCCAGAAGCATTCCGACACCGTGATAGTCATACCGAACGACAAGCTGCTCTCGATAGTGCCAGACCTCCCGCTCAACACCGCGTTCAAGGTGAGCGACGAGGTGCTTTCCGGCGCGGTGAAGGGCGTTGCCGAGCTGGTCACCAAGGCAGGCCTCGTGAACCTGGACTTTGCAGACTTGCGCACGATACTCAAGGGGGCGGGATGCGCGGTCGTGGGCATGGGCGAGTCGAACATAGACACCAAGCCCGAGGACCGCGCGATGATTGCCATCGAGACCGCGCTGAACTCGCCGCTCATTGACGCCGACATTTCAACTGCGAACAAGGCGCTCATCAACGTCACGGGCGGTGCGGACATGACGCTGCGCGAGGCAGAGCTCATGGTGAGCGAGCTGAGCAAGCGCATATCGCCGGATTCGCACATCATCTGGGGCGCGCGCATCGAGGACAACCTGGCGCGCAACTCCCTGCGCGTGCTCGTGGTGATTGCGGGCGCGGAGTTCCCGCAGTACGAGGTCGAGAAAGTGAAGAGGGAAGAGATGGATGTGGAGCTCGACGACATAAACTGAGGGAAGCCTGCCAAAGCCTTAAAAATCTGCTCCGCGTAAGAAAAGCATACGCCCCTATGTTAGTGCTTTTCAGGGGCAGGGATTTGCATGTTTGACATAGTAGCTTTCGTAAAGCGCTCGATGCGCGTGCTCAACGTCTCGCACAGGCCCAGGAAGGAGGAGTTCTGGATGATTGCGAAGACCGTGATGCTGGGCATGGTGCTGATAGGCGCAACGGGCTTCGCGATTACAATCATATTCTCGCTGATAGACAGGGGCGGAGTGATTTAGGGTGGGCAAATGATGTTCGTTTATCGTGTCACTGCAGGGCAGGAAAAGGTGGTGGCGGACGTGCTGAAGCACAAGGTCGAGAAGGACAAGCTCGCGATTTCGTCCATAGCCATGATTGAGGAGCTGCGCGGCTATCTGATAATCGAGGCGCAGGACGAGGTCGTGGCAAGGCAGGCCGCCATGCGCATACCGCATATCAAGGGCGTGCTGAGCAGGAGCATGGACCCGAACGAGCTGAACTCGCTCATCGAGGCGCGCTCGCCCGCGCTGGCGATAAAGAAGGGCGACATTGTGGAGCTCATAAGCGGGCCGTTCAGGGGAGAGAAGGCGCGCGTGATAAAGATTGACGAGAACAAGGACGAGCTGACGGTGGAGCTTACGGAAGTTGCAGTGCCGATTCCCGTGACGATTAAGTCGAACACCATCAGGATTTACCAGAAGGCCGAGGAGTAGGAATTATGCGGAGCTCTGTCTGCTTTCCACCATCATCATAGGCCTTGGCGCTTCTCACGTCATAGGGCGCTCCCATTATCAGGTGCACGCCGCCTATTTTCGAGAAGAACAGCTTGTCCTGCTTCGAGGGCACCGCATAGCCGTTGGGATGCGAGTGCACGCTGCCGCAGTAGTCCGCGTTGAGCGGGAGCATGTTGAAGTTGATGCTTGAGAAGCCGTGCCCGAACTCGCTCAGCGGAATCACAAGGACGATGTCCACTATCCCTTTTTCATTTTTCCTCAGCAGGCCGATGAACTCCTCGGGGTAGGTGTTGCGGCATGCCTGCGCTATGAAGTCAAAGGCGGCGTCCGTAATTGTTAGCATGATGTTCAGCTTTTCTTTTCCTTGACAAAAAATTGTTCCCATTTTCCCAGCTGCAGGACTTTCCCGAGTGTGCTGCCGCGCCTGATTTCCTCCCTCACGCGGTTCTCGGTTTCGAGCGTGTACTTGGCCCTGTTCGCCACTTCGGCGGCGCGCTCCGCGGGCACCACGGCAACGCCGTTGTCGTCGCCTATCACCCAGTCGCCCGGCATTATTTTCAGGCCGCCGCACTTCACTTCGACACCGATTTCACCAAGGCCCTTCGGGTCGCCGGCATTCGGGGTGATGTATCGTGCAAAGGCGGGAAAACGAAGTTGACGGATGACATCTACATCGCGTATTCCACCATCAATGACTATGCCCGCGAGCTTTTTCCTGGCAGCACTGTGGGTTGCAAGCTCGCCCCATACCGCCCTGTCGCCGTGCCTGCCAGCACTGCCGCCTGTTTCGACAACTATGACCTCGCCCTCTTTCGCCAAATCAATTGCCTCGACCGCCTTTGCCCAGTCGCCCGCGAATGTGCGCACTGTCACGGCGCGCCCCACCATTTTTGCGCCTGGAACAATAGGCTTGATGCCGACCATCACGCCGCTGCGCTGCATCGCGTCCGCTATGTTGGGTGTGGAGACTTGCGAGAAGACTTTGCGTATGAAATTGTCCCCGCCCTCTACTTCCGCGCCTTCACTTACTTTTTTTTTAGAAATGGTTTTGGCCTTGGAAATCGCGTCCCGTATTTCCTTGGCCGCCTTCGCAGGGTTTGCCGCCTTCGTGATGGAGCCCCCGACTATTATGACGTCCGCGCCTGTTGCCGCGGCCTGCGGCGCGGTCTTCACGTCTATCCCTCCCGCGAGGGCAAAAGGCATCTGCTTGGGGAATTTTTCGAGCAGCTTGAAAACGCTCATGCCCTTCATCTGCTGGTCTATGCCTGTGTGGAGGTTGGCGTAATCCACTCCCAGCGCCTTCAGCTCCTGCGCCCGCTTCTTCACGTCTATGACGCCCAGGAAATCGGCCATTATTTTCGCGTTCAGGCGCCTGCCTGCGCCCACCGCCTCCCTGATGGTGCTGTCGTCCGCTACGGCCATGACCGTCACGACGTCCGCCCCTGCCTTTGCCGCCATCTCCACTTCGAACGCGCCCGTATCCGCTATCTTCATGTCAGCGACAATTTTCTTTCCCGGGAACCGCTTCCTCAATTCCCGCACGGCGTTGAGCCCCTCGCTTTTTATGAGCGGCGTGCCCGCCTCTATCCAGTCAACGTAAGGCGCCGCCTCCTGCGCGACCTGGAGGGCGCGCTTCAAATCCGCGAAGTCAAGTGCAAGCTGCAGGATAGGCATGTTTACACACCACGTCGAATAATCTGCAGGCTCTTCTTTAAATTCCTTTTATTATTGAATGAGGAGAAAATTTGCCGGAGCCGCTTCCGCGCCATCTTTTGCATCCGTGCGGAGTCTTTTGCCATCAGCGGAATTGCGCGCGTGATGTTGTCCACTATCGTGATATTGGCGGCTTTTGCTGTTCTTGACAATGGATTCAGGTCTATGGCAATGACCTTCTTGCCCATGCGCCGAAGCGCTTCGGTGCGGTCGCCGTCCTCCAACGGGACCAGGACAACGTCAGCGCCCCAAATTCCAGCCCGCGATACCCTCGCCCTCTTTGATTTTAGTTTTGGTATTTTCTTGTTTGCAGATATGATTGCATTCACGCCGTATTTTTTGAGCTCCTTCGAAATTGCGAGCGCCCTTTTTTCAGTCCTGTAAAACAGATTCACCTCGACTTTCGCCTTCGCGGCCTTCGCCAGTCTGGCAATGTCTTTCGCGCACAGGGCGGCAACATTCCCGTTTACTGAAAGGACGGGCTTCTTTGCCAGGAGAAGCGAGACGGCTGCCGCGTTTATTGCCTTCTTCGCCTCTTTTGTCGTCCTCTCGCCTATCAGATAGTCGAATGCCTCGCCTCGTCCATGGGCTATCAAACCCTGCACGTGAGTGATTCCAAGTTTAATTCCCCGTTCAAGAGCGTGCCTTTCTTCTAGCGAGTGATGGCGGGGGTGTGATTTTGGTATTTTCATCGCAACAGTCTTGCGCCCTTCCTGCTTATTTTAGTTGTTATCGGCTTCCTGCAGTATTTTTTGAGTATTGCAGCTGCTTTCTTCGGCGTTTCCGTCAGCACGAATACGCTCTCGCCGAGCATCGCCATGCTCCCGCCGCTCTCGCGCATTGCCGCCAGCACGTCGCCGTGGGCAAGGCCGCTCTCTGTCGCGAAAAGGCGGGAAAGCTTGGTGAAGCTTGCGGAGGTCAAATCGCCCATTATGTCGCGCACGCACGCCGAGCCTATGCCGCCTATGCGCGCCTTCCAGTGCTCGTCGCGTATTATCTTCGCGGTGCTTAGCGGCCTCATGGGTGCCAAGACGGCGGAAAGCTTGCTCCCGTATTTTATGGGCTCGTAGGTGTCGAAGCTCGCGGCTTCTTTTCTTACTCCAAACCCCCCAAGGCGCTCGGCTATAACGCTTCCAAGGCCGGTGCCGCACTCAATTTCTGCCTCATGCGCAATGCGGGCTGCCTCGATTTCAGTCAGTTTTGTTTTCATCGCCTTGTTCAGCGCAAGCGCGAGCGAGAGGGCGCCGGCGCCGCTCATGCCGAAGCCGAAGCCGACGGGCAGTTGGGCCTTGTGGGAAATTTCAATATGCCAGTGCTTGCCCGGCAGCAGCTCCAAAAACCTGCGAACAACTTCGCGCGAGGTTGGCAGGTCTTCCTTCTTTCCGTTCAGGGTGAGCGAGAGTTTTGGGTTTTTTTCCTTGGAAGGGGAGATTTTCACGTCCGTCCTCACGCCCAGCTCCACGCAGAAGCCCGCGCCCGTGGAGCCTGGCGGCTCGTCAGAAACAGCGAAGAAGCCGGTCACGTGGCCGGGCGCGAATGCCGACGCCTTGGCCTTCATGCCAGTCCATCCGCAGGGGGCTATAAATAGGTTGGCATGTGGGGTTTAGAAAGGGGCATGCCCCTTCTTTAACGACGTATCCGGGGCACTGGCAGGCGGGTTTTAGAATCAGGTCATAGTGCGGGCGGGATGAGGTTTAAAAAGCCGTGGCGGGATAAGTAGGCATACTTCTCTAGCTTGTAAAAGGCGCTAGAACGGGTAATGGCATGATGTTCACTTTCGGCCCCCCAAGAACTGCCGACAGACCACAAGGCCTAGCCTCTGCGCCGGCAAATATTGCATTCAGGAATAACGGGGGGAAGGAGAGCGCAAGGGCAGTGGAGGCGCGGCTGCTGAAGGAGTTCCTTGACCGTGTTTCAGTCTCGGCCCGCATAACCAATACGGACCACATGGACAGGATGCTGAAGGGCGACATGCACGCGGCCTATGACAGGGCAATGGCGGCGCTTGCGAAGTCAAGGCCCTTCTTCGTCGAGAGTGTTGGCGAGAGCGGGGGCAGTGTGCGGCCGGGCTGGAGCGAGCATTTCAGCAAGAACAAGAAGATGTTCTATACTACGCGGGTCAGGAGGGTGACATTTGGCTGGAGCCGCAAGTCCGTGGAACTCCTGGAATTCGACTGCAACGCCAGGTGGGACGACCACCTGAATTTCCTGAGGGATTCTTCCGCGCAAAGGGAAGGGCTCGGAAGCCCGGAGCAGGAGACGGGGCTGAGCTCGCGCAGGAAGAACGAGAGAATATTCATGGGCCTGAAGGAGTACCACATACCGGACTACGAGTTCACGGAGGACGGCCAGACAAGGCGCAAGAACCCGTGCGAACTCAGGTGCCACTCGGACATGCTGATGGATTACAAGAACACGGTCCTGCACTTCAACGAGAAAGGCATCCCATCCTCTGAAATAGGGATAACCGAGCACGTGGGCTACAGGAAGAGGGACGGCGTTTATGCAAACAGGCTGGATGCGGAAACTGGCGAGGCGGACGCGCTCATCAACCAGCTGATATACAACATGTACCTCGGAAAGCTGGATGCGCTGCTCAGGAGCACGCCGGGCATGATTGAATACCGCCACGGCTTTGAGATAATGCCCGAGGACAATGCGTCTTCGGAGAACATGAGCAAGCCGTTCCACCTTATTGTCACGATGAGCGCGTACGGGGGCATTGTGATAGACCTCGCGCACCTGCTGCAGAACAGGCAGCTCAAGCAGTTCCATTATGTGAATGGGCGGCAGTTCGAGCTCTTCATAAGCAGCCTGCGCGCGCGGCTCAGGGAGAGGAAGCAGGAGATAGAGGGGCATCTCCAGAGGACGAATGCGGTTCTCAGCGAGACCGGGTTTGAAAGGTCGGGCATCCACTGGCAGGACATCGACCGCCACCTTGGCAAGCTCACGAGGCTGGGCTACGCGGGCAAGGCGGAATGGAACGGGAAGAACGAGGCGCTGGGAGGGGAGGCAACGTGCCTTGACACGCTTTTCTTCTGGATTGAAAAGGCGAAGAAGCTGACGAAGAGGCCGGAAAGGCCGCTGCTGTCAGTCGTGCATGTCGTCCTGCCCGAGTCGAAGCAGATAAAGGAGCTCAAGACCAAGGAGGAAGTGCTGGACGTGCTGAGGAGGGACAGGTGCTGGAAGCCCGGCGAGGATGCTGAGGCGGACAGGTTCATGCTTGCGATAATGAGGAAGGTTGTCGAGATTCTGAGGAAGTACCCGGACGCGCGCATTTCGCTCGTGAACGAGGCGACGCAGAAGAACAACAGGATAGACCTCGCACTCAGCGAGAGCCTGGAGCTCTACGCGGATGCGTGGGAAATTTACAGGCGCGCGGCATAGGCGCAGCAGGAAGGCAGGGGTTATCTATTTCCCGCGTTCATCCTGTTGAGCTCGCCCATCAGCCAGTCGTTGAGTTCGCCAAAGAGGGCGGCGGACATCGCGCTCGTGGCTGCGCCGCGCGCATTCTCGTGATATGTGCGGTCCAGGTCGCCTCCCGCCCGCTTGAGCTCCTTCCGGCCGTGGAAGACGCCTTCTGCAAAGACAGCTATGTCATCCTCCCTGCCGAGCACGAGCGGCCTCTTGACGTGCAGCACCACGGGGTCGCCCTCCGCCACAATTGCGCCGTTGCGCGCATAATCGCGCCTTACTACGTCCGCAAGAGCCATTGATGCGGGCGTTTTTTCCAGCAAATACACGGACTTCGCGCGGGGCCCTATGCCCGCCTTCAGCTTGCTCATGTGCTTGGCAAAGCTCGAATCCGCCTCTATTTTCTGGCCGAACCTCGACTCTTCGGGCGTTTGCCCGGCTGCCGCATGGCTTTTCTTTGCGTATGTCTCGGGGTTGAAGGTCGAGAGGGCGTCGGCCCTGTTGATGCGTATTTCCAGCGGCTCCTGGAGGATGTTGTTCATCGTGAATCCCGGAGTGACTACTGCGCTGTGCACGCGGACCGTCAGGCCTTCAGCATCTTCCCGTATGTCCGCAGTGACGTGCATTTGCGCCTCGTTGGACGGGCCGTAGTGCAGCTTCGAGGCGTATTCGTCGCGCAGCCTCACATTTTTTTTGTCGTAGTAGGAGAAGAGCAGGCGCGCCTTCTCGAGAGGCGGGCATTCGCCGGTGGCCGCCTCGTATTCCGCAAGCGCATCCAGTATCCTCCCGTTCGCATTTATGAGGGCCTTGAAGTGCTCGTTCACCTCGGCTTCGTACGAGAGCAGGGGCCTGCCGCCTATGTGAATGGCGGAATTGTCCCTCTGCTTGTCAATATTTATGAGCAGCAGCAGGCATTCGGCGATGTTCTCTGGCGTGAGCCACATGCTCCTCGCATAATAGGGCTTGCTCATCCCGTAAGTGTACAGTGAGTGGGTGGACTCGCGCTTGTCATAATAGTCGAGAATTTCCGCCAGCAGCGGCGGGAGGGATGCCTTGGCCCGCTCGTAGAGCCTGAAGAGGTCCTCGTTTCCGCGCATGCTGTCCTTCAGGCGCCCCAACTGGGAGCCTTCAAGCGCCTTCGAGGAGGCGGGATTCCTCTGGAGCTCCTCCAGGTGCTCCCTGTAGCGCCTTATTCTTCCAAGCGCCTGGGAAAGCTGCTCGGCAGTTTCCGCGTCTGGCGAGGGGGTGCCGAAAGCGGCTTCGAATTTCTTGAGCAGCTCTATCTCATCCTTGAAGTTGCACTCGCTCGTTTCATGGAAGAAGCGCCTTATGGTGTCGCGCGTGCTCGCGAAGCCGCCGAGCAGGCGCGCGCGGTCGAGCTTCCTCAGCTCGCGCAATTGTATGTATGCATCCCTGAGCTGGCCCAGAAGGTCTGAGCGGCAGCGCGCGGTGGTGGAGAGGTGAAGGAGCGCGTCCGCGTACGTGTCGGCGTTCCCGCCGCCCGAGCCGAGCGCCTGTGCGGAGAGCCGCAGTTCGCGCAGCGAGGAGTCGAGCGCCCTGCTTGTCCTGCCTATTGCCGTGAGGAGCTCGGTGAACTTCTTGAGCGAGTCGGCGAGCTGGAGGCTGCCCTCCGCATCTTTGGCCTTCCCAAGGCGCAGGGCCATCCGGTCGACGTCGCACCAAAGCAGGGCTATGCGGTCGTCGGACGAGTAGAGCAGGAAATTCCTGGAGAGATTGCGGAGCTCTGTCGAGACGTAGCGCTTGAACAGGTGTTCAATGCTCTGCTGGAGCTCGGGGTTCGCGTCCAGCTGCGGTGAGATTATGCGCCTCACCAGGAACTCCGCCTCCTTGGGCTTTATCGGCCAGTTCTGTCCGGTATACTCGCGCATTGCCCGCTCCTCCGCCTCCTCCAGCTTGTCCATCTCGCCTTTCGAGAGTGACGTGACTTCCTTGCGGCTTCCTTGGCCTAGCGGCGTGGTGAGAATCCTCCATATCAATGGCACCAGCCCTTCCTGCTTGGGCACGAGCGTCTTGCTGAGCGCCTTGTAGGATGAAGCGGCATAATGGCGCCTGTCCACTTCCGCCATCGCCTGCTCGTGCTCCGCCTCGCTGAATGGCCGCGGCGCGCGCGAGGAAGCCGGCTTTCCGTCCGGCCCCATTTCCACGCCGAGGTATATGAGATCCATGAGCGCGCGCCATTTCTCGTTCCTGGTGCTCATGTGCGCGCTTATGCTGTCTATGAGCGAGGTGAGCGCCCTCTCGCGGACATCCGAGGATCCGCGGAGGTACCTCATCTGGCCCTGCATCACGAGCACGCTGCTGAAGGGAGAGGAAGCCAGCTTCTCGGGGCCGGGCGGCTCGCTCAAATGCCTGTTGTATGCATTCCAGCTTCCGGATTCCGGGGGCTTCAATGATAAAAGCATCCCGCGCATGTCCTCCTCGATGTCCCCGGCCCTTGCCGGGTAGAGGGAAAGCTCACCGCGCACCAGGTCGCTGCCGTATGCGTCAGGCATGTCGCGGTATAGGGAATCGGGCGAGGCGTGGAGCAATATCTTGAATGCGGTGCGCCTTATCGCTCCTTCCGGCGCCTCCTGCAGGAGGGCATCCGCAGCGCCGGTGCGCAGCAGCTCCTTGAGGAGCGCCTCGGCAATCTTGAAGCGCGCGTACTCGAGCACATGGATTGCGGGCCCTGCCTCCTCAACCGAGCCCTTGTGGATGTAGCCTTGCAGTTCTTCCAGCGCCCGCTTGAACCTGTCAGATAGGAAAGTGTCGTCCGTCAGCGCCCCGGACCGCATGATGTGGGCGAACTTGGAATGGTTCGGAGGCGAATGCGCGCCTGCATTGCTGTCGCTGGCGTTCGCGCCGTTAGGATCCTGCTTGGGCCCGCGCGGCTTCATATTGCCGATGGCCACACCTCTCCAAACACAGGCTAGAATATGCATTTTTCAGTATTTAAACCCCGCGCACCCGCTTTCTCGACAAACCGAGAAAGGGGCGCCATTCCGCCGAAGCGGAATGAGCGTGCTCACAGGCGGAATTTGCGCCTGATGGAGGCGCCTGTAAGCTCAATGTGGTGCCGCGAGCTGATTTTTGCCATCCTCGCCAATTTTTTCATCCCTGTTTTCGTTTCCTTTGCAAGCTCGCGGGCGAATTTTCCGCTCTTGATTTCCTTGAGCATCTTTTTCATTTCGGATTTTGATTTTTCGTTTATGATGCGCGGGCCCCTTGTCCTTCCGCCGTAGTGCGCAGTGCCGCTCACCCTTTCCCACATGCCCTCTATGCCCTCCTTGTGTATCAGGTCCGTCGTGAGCTTCAGCTCATAGAGCGCGCAGAACCACGCGAGGTGAGGGGGGATTCCTTCCTCGACCATGGTGTCATAGGCCGATTTCACCAGCTCGCTTACACCCCCGCATAAGACAGCCTGCTCCGCGAAGAGGTCTGCGTAAGTTTCGTTCTGGAAAGTGCCCTCGAACACGCCGCACCTAGTAAAGCCGCACGCCTTTGCAAGGGCGAGGGCAATGCGCTTGGCGTTGCCGCTTGCGTTTTGATGAATTGCCATTAGTGCAGGCAGTCCTTTTCCCTCCAAGAATTTTTCCCGCAGCTGCTTTCCCGGCCCATGGGGCGCCACCATTATCACGTCTATGTTTTTCGGGGGCCTGATGAGGCCGTAGGTTATCGCGAAGCCGTGCGAGAAGTAGAGAGCCTTGTTGCGCGAGAGATTTTTCACGACGTATTTTTCGTAAACTTCCTTCTGGCTCGCATCGCTGGTGAGCATGCAGATGATATTTGCACGGCGCGCTGCATCTCCAAAATCATGGACTTCAAATCCGTCCTTCTTCGCAGTTTTGTAGGATTTCCCGTTTTTCCTCGCGCCTATGATGACGCGCAATTCCGAGTCGCGGAAGCATTGCGCCTGCGCGCTGCCCTGGCTGCCATAACCCAAGACGGCTATCGTCCTGCCTTTCAAAATCCCGATGTCCGCATCCCTGTCGACGTATACCCTCATTGCGGTGCCCCCATTCGTTTTCTCGCTTCCTATACCTTTAAATATGGGAAAAGGCATATTACAACGCGGGTGAATGGCCTGCACAAACTATTACTGGTTCTATTCAGCATTGTTTTACTCGGCTCGCTAGCTTACGCGATGGACTGCGAGACTGCCAGCAGGCTGGACGGGAGTTCGCACCCTGTTTACGCGTGCGTGTATGACACGCCCGGCGGCGAGGCGCTCGTGGGAGCGGGCAAGGAAGTGCTCCAGCACTCGGAGCTTGCTGTGAATGACGGCGGGCTTGCGGTCGTGCGGCGCGCGGAACTCGTGCAGACAGCCGCAATCGGCTACTATGTCCCCAACACCGCCTCGCTGCAGAGGGACGTCGTTGTTTCCTATTCCGTGAGCAACGCGGGCAAGGAGCCCGTGTCCGACCTCGTGATTGAGCAGGAGGTGCCGGGCGGCATCACGTACAAGCTTCATGTGGGCGCCATTGCGGCAGGCAAGAGCGCCACCGCGTCTTTCAGCTTCAAGGGCGCAGGCGCGGAGATGCCCGAGCCGGTCCTGAGCTACGGCCTTCCTGTTGCATCGTTCAAGGCAGCCAACGCGAGCGTTGACGAGATGCTCGACCTCTGGCTCCTCTCCGGCACCAAGCCGCTTGCAGGCGAGAACGTCGAGGTGACGAGCCCGTCCGGCTACACGTTCGGCCTCAGGACCGACGAGTACGGCAAGGCGTCCTTCAAGCCCCGCGAGGTGGGCCCGTACATACTGCAGCTTGCCCACCGGGAGTTGTCGAGGCCGGCTTACGTTTACGCCATACAGAAGTATGAAGTGCCGGAAGGCCAGGGCGCCGGCGTCATTTCCAGCGGCACCGCGTTCCTTTTCGCAGGCATCGGCGGCGTTAGGTCAATAATCGGCTTGCTCGGCCCCGTCGGCACTGGCATCGTGATTGTTGTTATGGTTTTGGCTGGCTGGGTGTTCTACAGGATGAGGAGGGCCGGCGAAGGCGAGGCCGTTGTGGCGGGCGAGGTGCCTGCGGAGCTTGCGCGCTACCGCTCCGACGAGGGGCAGTATTCAGGCCTGCCTCCTGAGGCGAGGATCGGTTCGGAGCCGCTCGCGCTGACCGAGGAGGAGAAGTTCAAGATAATGGAGTCCGCGGTGGAGCTTTCGCCGAGGGAGAAGATCGGCCATTCCGTCCCGGGCAGCATACACTCGCGCGCTGCAAGGAGGGCGCTCAGGGGCGCCATGCCAAAGCACGCGGGCAGGAAGAGAAGGGCAAGCTAACTGATTCTGATTGCGCTGCCGGAAGCTGGAAGGGAAGATAAAAAGGGATAGCCCCGGCCGGATTTTAGCTTCTTTCTTTGATGGAACTTTCTTTCTTCGAAGAAAGAAAGTTTCGAACCGACGCCACCGGGTTTCTCCCTTTTCCAGGGGTTTCTTTTCCCTGGGCTTTTCTTCGGGAAGAAAAGGCCAGAGCCCGGTATCCTTGACCACTAGACGACGGGGCTATCACTGCCTATTGGCTCGCCTTTGTTCTTACTCCACAGATAAATTTATATTCGATGGATTGGATAGGCACTTATGAGGTGGCTCTTCCTGCTTGCACTGGCGCTTTTCGCCAGTTTCGCCTATGCATCCGCGCTTAGCGTGCTGAGGCCTGTTTACGTCGCTGCAAATGACGGGGATGAAATCAGCCTGGGCGCGGTGGGGCCCGGCCAGAGCGTTTTCATCGAGGCAGACGCGCTCGTCACCACGGGAGGCAAGTTCGGGCTCGGCGGCAGGTGGGACAGGCTGGACATCGTGCAGGTGCCCGATGGCTGGAGCGCGGACAACAGCCTGCTCTACGAGCAGCCCCTGAAGGCGCGCATCAAGGTCGCACGGGACGCGCCCGACGGCGAGTACGAGGTGCTCGCGCGCGCCGTGGATTTGGAGGGAGGGGAGAACCTGGGCGAGGTGAACCTGCGCCTGAAGGTGAATGTCACGCGCGACGTTTTCAGGATGAAGGTCGCGCCAGTGAAGAGGGAGACCGGCGCGACGCAGCCGGCTTTGTACAGCGTCACAGTTGAGAACAGCGGTGTGGCGAGCGACGCGTTCGAGATAAGCGCATCAGGACTGCCGGCGTGGAATTTCAAGAAGACGGTGTTCGTGCCCTACGGCCAGAGCCGCACGGTGCCCTACGAGGTGGCATCGGGCGAGGAGGGCGAGTACGACGTGAAAATCATGGCCAGGTCGGTCTCTAGCGACTTGCTTTCGGGCGAGCAGAAGGTGCACCTGAGCGTGAGCACCTCGCTGTGGAGCGACTACAAGGCGACCGGCAACGGGCTGCTGCTCTTCCCGGTATTCGAGCAGGCCGCCTATTCCGTGATGGGCCTTCTTGCGAACTTGTTCTGAACTGGTGCGTATTATGGAAAACACGAGGGAGAGGGCTAAGTCGGAAGCTGCGGCGCTAGTCCTGAAAGGGAAAATGGGCGTGGAGGACGTCAAGAGGCGCATCGGAGGGAAATACCGGCTTGCACACATGCTGAAAAGTTCCGAGATACTGGAAAAGATACCGAAGCAAAAAAGAAACGAAAAAATAATGCGCGCGCTGCGGCTCCGGAAAGTCCGGACCCTTTCGGGGGTTGCGACCATAGCCGTGATGACGCTGAGCGACTGCCCGCACGGCAGGTGCACATACTGCCCGCGCGGCCAGAACGCGGCGCAGAGCTACACGGGCTACGAGCCCGCGTCCATGAGGGGGAGGCAGAACAACTTTGATGCATACGCGCAGGTCTCCGCGCGCCTCGAGGCGCTCAGGCAGATTGGCCACGACGTGGACAAGTGCGAGCTCATAGTGATGGGCGGCACCTTCAACTGGCAGCCCCGGCGGTACCAGCAGAATTTCATGAAGGGATGCCTGGATGCGATGAATAATAAAAAATCCAAAAACCTCGCCGACGCCCTCAAAATAAACGAGACTGCGCCGGTTCGCGCAGTTGGCATAACGTTTGAAACCCGTCCTGATTGGGCCCGTGAAAAAAATGTTGATGAGCTGCTGGCGATGGGCGCGACAAGGGTGGAGCTGGGCGTGCAGGCGCTGAGCGATGCTGTTTACAAGAAAGTGTACCGCGAGCACACTGTTGCTGATGTCGTGCATGCGACAAGGGTGCTCAAGGACTCGGCGCTCAAGGTGGGCTACCACATGATGCCCGGCCTCTGGTCAGATGAGAGGAAGGATGTGGCAATGTTCAAGAGGCTGTTTTCAGACGAGAAATTCAGGCCGGACATGCTCAAGATATACCCGTGCCTGGTGCTCGAGGGCACCGCGCTCTACCAGCAGTGGAAGAAGGGGGAGTTCGAACCTTATGATAGCGAAAAGGCGGCTGATGTGATCGCGAAAGCGAGTGCGCACATTCCCCCATATTGCAGGGTGATGCGCATGCAGCGCGACATTCCCGCGCCCCTCATCGCGGCAGGTGTGAAGGCGGGCAATTTGCGGCAGATTGTCGGGAGGAGGATGAAGGAGCTGGGCATAAGGTGCAGGTGCATAAGGTGCCGCGAGATGGGCCTGCTCGGGAAAAAAATAAATGAAAATGAAATTGAGCTCAGGCGCATTGACTACAAGGCGAGCGGGGGGAAGGAGATTTTCCTCTCGTACGAGGAGAAGGGCGGCGATGCTCTTGCAGGCTTTTTGCGATTGCGCATCCCGAACAGGCCGCACAGGCCGGAAATCACGGCCGAAACCGCGCTCATACGCGAGCTGCACGTTTACGGCCAATCCGTGCCGATAGGTGCGGGGGGCGCGGAAAAAATACAGCACAGGGGGCTGGGCGCGCGGCTCCTGTCCGAAGCGGAAAGAATGGCGCGCGAGGAATTTGGAATGGACAAGCTGCTCATCATCAGCGGCGTCGGGGTGCGCGAATACTACAGGAAATTCGGCTATTCCGATGACGGGCCTTACGTCAGCAAAAAACTCGGCGCAGGGGGTAAGGTTTATTAAGCGCATGACAGATGAGATAGCGACCAGCATCTGAAGTTTGCAAGGTTTTTGAATGGCCGTTGACCTGAAAGGAGCGAAAAACATAGGCTTTAAGTGGGCCGTTTGGAGCTATGAAAAGGGCGACTGGGTAAGCGTGAGCGCGGACAAGCCCGATGGCGTGCCTTCAGATTCGGTCTTCTCGATAGACGCGGCAATGGAGATGCAGAGCAATGGCATCGAGCCGCGGCGCAGGGGAGGCCAGCAGCCGCTTAAGATGCAGCCCTATGCACCTCCGCCCATCATACCCGAGCAGGCCCCTGCGCCCATAGTGCAGAGGTCGGACAAGCCGGACTCGTTCTTCTCGCTTCCGTCGCCCGAGAAGCTTGCGGAGCAGCAGCGCGCATACCAGGAGCAGCAGGCGGCATCGGTTGCGCGGATGCAGGCAGCCGCGGCGCCGGCGCAGCAGCAGCCGGTGCAAAGGGGCCCGGCGCTGCCGACGATAAAGCCCACTAGCGCGGAGATACTCACGCCCGCTGTCGCGGGCGGCATCGTGATGGGCGTGGTGATGGGCATACCGATAGTGAACATCTGCCTGCCGGCATGGCTGCTCGGCGGGTTCCTTGCGGTTTTCCTGCTTCTTGCCGAGAGCCCGATAAGGAGCACGCTTTCGCCCGAGGAGGCGGCAAAGGTGGGCGCCGCGGCCGGGGTGATAGGCGCCATAGTCTCGCTCATAGTCAGCTTCGTGGCGATAGTCTTCGCCGGCGATGCGATAATTTCGGCAGCCGGGGGCAACACCTCGCAGCTCACCATGCTCGTGCTGAACGCGATGGGAGTGGACAACGACCTGGACATTTACTTCGTGATTTTCTCGCTCATCTCGCGGCTCGCGCTGTTCCCGCTCTTCGGCGCGCTGGGCGCGGTTGTCTACGTGAAGTACGGCAGGAAGGGCTAGCGAATAAGTTTATTAGTTTTGCCTGCGCCAAGAATGTCAATACCACTAGGATGGAGGTTATGAGATGCGCGTTTACCACGGGAGAAGCATAAGGAAGAAGGGCGGCACGGGCGGGAGGAGGCGGAAGTACGCTGACAAGAAGCTCGCGCACGTCGGCGGCGAGTTCACCGCCACAAAGGTGGCCGAGAAGCAGGAGACCGAGGTGAAGCGCGGCAGGGGCGGCACTGAGAAGGTGAAGATAAGGTATGCTGCTTTTGCGAACGTTTCTACGGGCTCGGGCGTGAAGAAGGCGAAGATAAGGACAGTGCTCGAGACCAAGGACAACAGGCACTACGCGCGCCAGAACATCATCACAAAGGGCGCTGTCATTGACACCGAGCTGGGCAAGGTGAAGGTCACTAACAGGCCCGGCCAGGACGGCGTCGTGAACGGAGTTTTGATGAAGTGATTATTACGGCGAGCAAAGCGAGCATTCTATGGGGTTTAGAAAGGGGCGCGGCCCCTTCTGAAGTGATTGATTGGTAAAACCAGTCGAGTTGGCGAAGGGCAACGTAAGCAAGATGCTTATTCCAAGGAAGAAGGACTCGCACAAGGGCCAGAATGGAAGAGTGCTCATCGTCGGCGGGAGCTGGAAATATTACGGCTCGCCCGCGCTCGTTGCGAAAGCAGCATTGAGGGCGGGAGCTGACCTTGCATATCTGCTGGTGCCGGAAAAGATTGCACCCACTGTTGCTTCTTACTCGCCGGACTTCATTGTGTGGGGCTATGCGGGCAACTCGCTCAATGCCGGCGCGTTCGAGCTTTTCGAGCAGCTGGCCAAGAAGACAGATGCACTTGTTATTGGCAATGGGCTGAGCAAGGAGGCAGAGGCTCTCGATGTTGCTGCGCGCATGACCGAGAGGTGGAAGAAGCCGCTCGTGATTGACGCCGACTGCATAGGCCGCGTGACAAAGGCGGGCGCGCTCTACACGCCCCATGTGGTGGAGTTCAAGAGGCTGGCAAGCGAGCCCATGTACGAGAGCCTGAAGGAAAGGTGCGGGCAGGTTGCGGCAACTGCAAAAAGGCTCGGCGGCACGGTGCTGCTCAAGGGCGCGGTCGACGTGATTTCTGATGGCAAGACAATTGCGCTCAACAGGACCGGGAATGCGGGCATGACGTGCGGGGGCACGGGCGACACGCTTGCGGGGATATGCGGCGCGTTCCTTGCCGCGGGAAGCAGAACGTTCGAGGCCGCCTGCGCAGGCGCTTACATTAACGGGTTGGCAGGGGATTTGGCGCAAAAGGAGCTCGGCTACTCGCTCATGGCTTCTGACATTATTGAAAAACTGCCGCAGGCACTCAAGACCGTGCGCTAGCCGCCGTTCTTCGCTATCTGGCTCGGCAGCGCGTTGGCCTTCGAGAGCTCTATCAGACAGTCTGATTTCATCGACGAGTTCATTATGCGGTCGCAGTAGGCAAAGTACAGGTAATTTGTCCCGTACTCGAAGTAGCACTCATCGCGCTGCGGCAGGGGCAGGAACTGGCAGTAGTCCGCCTTGATGCCGTGCGACTGGCCCGCGGTCGCGAGTATGCAGGCGTTCATGCTTTCGTTCGTCGAGAGGCCGAAGCAGCAGTGCGCGTCGCCGCCTATGGTGAGGGCGTAGCCGCGCAGGCAGGAGTCGGCCTCGTCCGCGGTCTTGTTGGCAGTGCAGACGTCGCGCGCAAGGCAGCCGGAGAAAATCTCATCGAAGCTCATGTTAGCGGTCTTCGCGGTCGCGTTCGGGTCCACGAGCTTCCACGGCGGCTCCGGCTCGACCGTTTGCTCTATGCCGATGGAGCAGGAGGAGCCGAAATACTCGTTGGTCAGGATGATTGTGCGGTTGCCGTACATCGTCGTGGAGCCGGGCCCGTAGCCTATGAGGAAGCGGTAGCCGCGGCCCATCGCGCGCTCGCATCCGGCAACAGACTCGTTGACGCCAGCCGAAGAATAGCACAGGCCGGCCTTGTCGTAGGCGTAGCTCTCGATGGTCTTGTTGAGCTGCGAGAGGCTGAATGCAAGGTTCACGCCGCACTGCATTATCGTGTTCGAGGAGTTCTGGGTGGGCGAGTCGCGCAGGTCCATCACCACTATTATGCGGGGCGAGCCGAGGACGGTGGCTTGGAACTGGTCCATGTCTATCGCCTGCTCCGCTGCAGGCGGCTGGGGCGGCACGATGCCCGTGCCCCCGGGCTTTATGAAAAGGAAGGCAGCGAAGGCCAGCACGACCAGGAGCAGGAATGCAATTTGGAGGCGGCTTGTGCGCTCGGGCTTTTTTTCGGAATGCATGAAAATCACTCTCGCAAGTGAGGAGTTTGGGGCGCCAGCTTAATTAAATAACTTTTGCCAGGTCGCAGCTGGAGAGGTAGCCCACGTCGCCCTCGACCACAGCCCTCGTGTCATAGAAGGAATAGAACTTCACGCTGTTCCCCGCTGTGCCGTACTGCAGCCTGAACTGCGGCACGTCCGCCATCTCGGTATCGCACTCGGCAGCGGTCTTCGTGGCGGTGCCCACGCGGCACGACTCGCCGCTGAGCAGGTAGGTCTTCACGGTCACGTTCGAGGCGCTGAGCTTGCCGGCCAGCCTGTCCTTGCACGACTGCATCGCGGCTATCTGGGACTGGCCGAGGCCGCTCACGTCATAGGCTATTGCGGCCGCGCTCGCGCCTGAGAGCGAGTTGTGGAACTGCCCGAAGGGCGTGGGCGCATCAGCCTGCTTCTGGACGAGCGTGTAGACTCCGTAGGACGCGAAGCCCAGCAGGAGGAAGAACACTATGAATATCGCGGCCCACGTGGTGGCGACGCTCCTGCGCAGCACTATGCGCTTGTTCACGAAGGCAAAGAAGGCGAATATGCCGAGGACAACTGCCATCGTCAGGACGTCGCCGGCGCCTATTATCAGCATCGGGAGCGTCCGCGCATTGTCGCGCGCCTGCTCGGGCGTCATGGGCGAAACGCCGTTCCATATGGACAGCGAGCCCTTCATTGCGGCCTGCGTTGCGCCTCCCACGAGCGTGCCCACCTGCGATGCGTGCAGGCTCTCAAGCCCGTTGTTCGCGTCGTCGGCCCTGCTGGCCAGGTCGGTGTAATTGAGCTCGAGCACGGTGAACTCGTTGAGCGACTGGGCGCCGTTGAAGTGGCCGTCGAGGGCGTACTTCTGCTCTGCCAGCGCGTCCAGCTCGGCCTGCGCGTCGGTCTCGCCGGGCTGCAGGTTGTAGGAAATCTTGAGCATCGCCGTTTCGAGGCGCGCCTTCTGGTTCGCAGTCTTGGTGTAGGTCGGAAGGAGCTTGTCGAGGCGGGCGTTGAGCGCCGCGCTGCGCGTGTTGTATTGCGCCACGAGCTGCTCCGCGAGCGCGAAGTTGTTCGTGGCTATCGAGGAGTTTATCTGGTCCGCAAGCACTTCCAGCGTGACCACGTCGTTGAGGACCGCGTTGCGCACTGCCGTGACGTTGGTGACCGCGTGTATCTTGCTGAGGCTCTTGGAAACGTTGGTGTAAATCAGGCGGTAGGCGCGCTGGCTCTCGGCGTTGGTCACGTAGCTCTGCCTCTCCTTTGTCTTCGAAAGTATCGAGGCGGCCTCGTTCGGCACGTCGCCCAGGGGCGCCGCGCGCACCCGCAGGAGTTCGGTCTGGGCTATCGCGTCGTCGAGCAGCGACATGTTGATGGAAATGTCGGGGCAGAGGTCAAGGCAGCCGGGGGGCGGGTAGACAGAGAGTATGCTTCCGCCGTAGGTGTCAAGGACCAGCTGCTGCATCGCGGCAACGTATTCAGGGTCGAGGTTCGAGGCGCTGCAGGTGCCCATCGGGGGGGCAATCTGGAGAATCGTGCTCTTCACGAAGCTCGCGGCCTTCTTTGCCGCCTTCAGGCTGTCAACCGCATCCTGCAGCAGCTGCGGCGAGTTGTCAACGTTCAGGCTGTTCATGTCCTTCTCGAACTCGCTGAGGTTGGCATCAATATTATAGAGCGAGCGGCCGTGCACTATCTTAGCCTCGGTGGACCAGGGCGCCATGTCGGACAGGCCGCACGAGAGCCACGGGGGGCATACGCACGTCTGGTGGTCGTAGCAGTAGGGGGACGGGGAAGCGGAGCCGAGAGCCGTGTTCTTGTACATCGTGATGCCCGTCTGCGCCATGCACAGGTCCTCGGAGCCCGCGCCGAAGCGCGACATGATGTTCCGCGTGGCGTTGAACTGCCTTTCAAGCGTGATTACCGCGTCCCGCTCGGACGGGGAAGGCACCGCGGTCGTCTGGTAATCGCCCCTCAGGGCGTCGCGTATCGTGCCCTCCTCGGTCACGATGTCGCCCTCGAAAAGTATGAATGTCTTCACCCCGCCTATCTTCACAAGGTCGTAGCCGCTCGCGAGCCTGCTTATTTCGACCGAGCTGTTGTCCTCGCCGTTGTACAGGTAGGGGTCGGCGCTGAATGCGGCGTAGGATAGCGCCATGAATAGGGCTAGGAAGAATAGAACTGCCAATGGTCGCCCTTTCATGTTGTCCGATTATGCGTCAGGGAGTATAAAAAGCTTGCGCTTTTGCAAGCTTTGCTAAGAAAGTCCGTTTTGCTCATAAAGTCGGATGCTTGCTCAAAAAGTCTTATTCAGCCATTCTGTCATAATGAATAGTCTCTTTTTGACCCCTGCGCTGCTCTACCACAGGCAAACCAAGTTCTTTTAGAAGCCTCTGGTTTGCCTCATCTTTAAGCGTATCTGCCTGTTCTATGAGCTTATTGGCCTCCCCCTTTAATTTAGCCATCTCCTTGACCATTTTTTCCTGCGTGTTCATGTCTGGCACTGCTATTTCTATGCGTTTAAGGTCTTCCTCCGAAATTCTGTGAGACATTTCCCCAGTAGAATAAATGTCAATCATGTCAAGGACGGGCCTTGTTTTCAGAAGACCATATAGGTATTCCTTGTTTATCAATTCCTCATTAATTTTCAGGATTGAAAACTCGCTAACTATTAGATTACCCTCCAATTCTTTCGGGACAATCGCAATTGCTCCCCTATCTGGCCATCTTCTTGAAATTATCAAGTCCCCAGAATGAATGATATAAGTCCCCTGCGTAATGTCTTTACCCAGTCTAACTCTGGTTCTGATTTTTCCACTTCTTACGCTTACATCATTTATCTCTATGTATTGAAAAGATTTGTCTGGTTCTTTTTTGGTGTTATATCTATCACGATTGAATACGGCTATTTCGTCAAGTCTTTTCAGAGGATACCTAGAGGACTTAAACAATTCCAGTTTAGCCCTTGATTTTCTTGTAAAGAAATTAGGGTCTATTCGGCCCGTGTCGGTGTATCCCCAGCACTTATCAAGGTCAGAGAATTTTACCAGTTTATTTTTTGAAGGGTTTAGGTAGTCTTTGTATATGTCGTCAAGGTCGCTCTTGTCTGGTCGGCCTTTAGAGTCATAGCCTATGCTCTTGACCTCATCAACAAAAACGTCGTAATCAGCAGGCACTTTTGAAACTTTTTGGAGGAACATCAGGCTGCCCCTAACGCCTGTGCCAGTTGGTCTAAATGCCCAATAAGGGAGGGCAATAAGGGCAAGTATCTTGCAGTTTTTCTTTATGTAATCCCGTGCGTATCTGAGTGCTTTATCTGAGTATATGCCCTGCGGCAATACAAGTGCCGTTTTTCCGTTTTCTTTAAGCAATTTGATTATCCGCTCTACAAACACAACCTCTTTAGTAACTGAACGAGGTTTGCCAGCTTTTTTACCCAACTCGTAATCCTTCAAAATCTCAGGGTCTTGCTCATAGCCAGCAAAAGGCGGATTGGAAAAAATTAGGTCAAAAGTATCAGTCCTAATATTCTTCTTAGCGTCATCTGGGTCAGCATCTTCAAGTATCAGCCCATTTACATTAAAGATGCCAGTGTGGCCGTCGCCGTGCATTATCATGTTCATTTTGGCTACTCGTGCCATTCTTGGATTTATGTCAAGACCGAAAATATTGTGTTCGCAGAAATATTTTATCTGGGCCTCAATCTCAGCATCATTTAGGTTGGGGTTTTCCTCCCTTATCTTGTCTTTAACGTGCTTTATGCACATTATAAGGAAGCCGCCACTCCCACAAGCAGGGTCTAATATCTTATCAGATTTGCTTGGGTCAAGCAGCTTAACCATGAAATCCACTATCTCTCTTGGAGTGAAGTATTGGCCCAGTTCGCCTCTGAAAGTGCCGCCTACCATCTGCTCGTAGGCCTCCCCCTTTATATCAACCCCCCGAATGGTGTCTATTGTATTCACCAGACTATAACCTTGAAGCTGCTGGACGATTTGGTAAATTGTTTGTTGCTTCAAATCGAGTTTTGTCTCAATTACACGATTATAGCGTGTCAAGAAAACGTCGTGGTAGCGTGGGTCTTTTACTGCCTTGTCAAATAATTCCTGTATCCTCTGCACTGTATCTTGTTGACTTTCATCAGAGAGAGCCATAAACTCATAATACTTGGGCGTTTCTCTCTCATCATAGAGCTTTAGGAAAAGGAGCTTGGTAAGTTCATCAAAGGCATAGGCAGGGTCATGCCCTTCTTTATAGATTAGATTGTGAAGGGTAGAAATAACCTGCTTAAACTCCTGCACGTTTCTAAATGGAGGCAGAAGTTCTGTTTTCTTGACCTTTTCTATTATCGGTTTTTTGCCTATCCATAATGGAATGTTGCCAACGGGAGAGGATTTGTTAGGATATTTGCTTGTTTTCCAATATTTAGTGGTGGTCTTGTTGGACCAGAAATGATACTCCGCCCCTATGTTTCTGGCATAGCTTGCGCCCTGTTCCTCATCTATTTGTTTTTCAGTTGGGGCTTTCGTCTCCCCCACAATAAACGGCTCTGTTCTTTCCACGTCCCTATACACAACTATGTCTGCGAACACTGCGGCGTGGCCTCTGCCAGCACCAGCAGGAATATTTATCTCAATCTGCTTAGTGTCATAGCCATATTCTTTAATCAGTTTCAAAATCCAATAATACCTAACTTTTTCTTCTGGCTCATCAATCTTCTTGAGAATTTTCTGTAATAGTTCTGGGCGGATTAGTTTGTAGGAATAGGGAGATAAACGTTCGAGTAGCTCTTTGCCCCCCCCACTTCCAAATCTATATCTTTTCCATTCGTCATTTTTTCCCCTTCTTTTGAGTGTTTTCCTTGCGCCGCTCTTTGTTCCAATACGGACTTTTACATTTGGGGCACACGGTGGGAAGGTCGTCGCTGCGAGGCTTCCAAACATAGTTGCACCGACGGCACTTTAAAACGTCGTCGAAGACGTGGCCGCACTTCGGGCACTTCACCATACTACCCAATCAAATCCACTCTATATAAATGTTGATATACACCCGTAATATCTGCCTATAATAAGATATGATAAGTATATAAACCTATCGTTCATTACTTTACCCATAGGTATATATACCTATAAGTATATAGTATATACGAGGTGTATAGACATGGACGCAAGAGAAATCAGGGGAATAGAAATCGCAAAGACGCGCAAGATAACGCGCACGGCGGACGGCTGGCTCGTTCAGTCGCAGAGCGGGAATGGTTTTTACAAGGTCAATAAGCACATGATTTGCAACTGCCCCGACGCGCAGTTTCACGAGGCAAGCTGCAAACACACCTACGCCATACGCTACTATCTGCAGGTCGAGAAGGACACGCCAGCAGGCACTACCACGCAGCGCGTCCGCATCTCCTACGGGCAGGCTTGGAAGGCTTACAACGCCGCCCAGACTTCGGAGGTAAGGCGGTTTGATGAGCTATTGTCCGCCCTTGTGGAGGGCATAGACGAGTCTGAGCAGCACATGGGCAGGCCGCGCCTGCCTTTGAGGGAGGCCGTATTCTGCTCGGTGCAAAAGGTCTATTCGCAGCTTTCGAGCAGGAGAGCAAGAAGCCTGTTCGTAAATGCGAAGGAGAGGGCGCAGATAACGAAAGCCCCGTCCTACAACATGGTAAATCTCGCACTGAACAGGCCTGAGCTAACCCCTATCCTGCACGAACTGATAGTCCTCTCAGCCATGCCCCTGCGCTCGGTTGAGAGTTCCTTCGCGGTTGATAGCTCAGGCTTCCGCACTACGCGCTTCTCCGACTACTGCAACGCAAAGCATGGCCTCGTAAGGGCGCACAAGTGGGTTAAGGCGCATATCTGCATAGGCGTTAAAACTAACGTCGTTGTGGGCGTGGAAATAACGGGAGAGAATGGGGCGGACTCTCCGCAGTTCGCGCCCCTTGTCGGACAGGCGACAGATGCGGGGTTCGCAATAAAGGAAATGACCGCAGATATGGCCTATTCTTCAAGGGCGAACTATCAGGCGGTAAAGGAGGCAGGCGGGCAGGCGTATATTCCCTTCAAGTCAAACGCGACAGGCAACGCTCGCGGCTCTAAACTCTGGCACAAAATGTATCATTACTTCCAGCTAAACCAAGAGGAGTTTATGGCGCACTACCATCAGAGGTCTAACGTCGAAACAACTTTTCACATGATAAAGGCCAAGTTCGGGGATAAGCTGCTCTCCAAGAATGAGGTAGCGCAGAAGAATGAGCTACTCTGCAAGGTGCTGGCGCACAATATCGTCGTGCTGATACACGAGATGGAGGCGTTGGGGGTTAAGCCTGATTTCTCAGTAATCAATCGAAAATAATCACGTCGGTGAAGCGATACGCTTTTAAATCCAATTGCTCATATATCAGACGCTATAAATCGCTATCGTTGGGAAATTCTAACGATAGGCATCATCTATTTCTTGTGAACATAAGGTGGTTACTATATGGACAAAGCCGCAGTTTTCATTGATGGCGGATACACCGCCCAAGTGCTAAAGCAACATGGTTCGCCACGAATAGATTTTCTACTGCTTTCCGACAAGCTTTGCTCTAAAATCGGCGCAGAACGCTTTCGAACATATTACTATGACTGTATGCCGTATAAAGGCGACCCACCTTCGGAGGAAGAGTCGATTAGGTTCCGCGCAAAAAGCACATTTATCACGGCACTTAAGCGAAATCCGCGTTTTGAAGTCCGCTTGGGAAGACTTGCACGATATGCGCGAGGTGGAATTGTCGAATTCCAGCAAAAAGGAGTCGATAATCAGCTGAGCGTTGACCTTGCCCTATTAAGCGGAAGGCGCGATATTCAAAAGGCAATTTTGATTACGGCCGATAGCGATTTTGTTCCAGCAATCTGTGCGGCGAAAGAAGCTGCCGTATTATGCGGACTTTGCTTTAGCCGCTCGTTTGGTAGACCGCATGACCAGCTCTATGACCTTTGCGACGAGCGGTTCGACTTAGACGAATTAATTAATGAATTGAAACCCACGGCTGCTCATAAAGTATGAGTTCTGCTCAAGAAGTCGGGGTTTGAGGGGACTTCTTTAGCAAAGCCGCTTTTGCACGAACGCGCGCGTTCAGCGCCCGCGCAGGCCGCTCCGCTAGTTTTCGGGAAATAAAAAGGAAAAATAGAAAAGAGACGGGAGCTTTCACCCCCGTCAATGGGGTCTCGCTTAGGCCTTCTTCAGGCCGGCAATGAAGTCATTGCCTGCCCTGACCGTGTCGGCTGCCGTTCCACCTGCGACGACGATCTTGTTGTCGCCCACGACCTTCACGGTCGGAGCGGACGATGCGGTTATCGACGTGTCGCTTCCCGCCAAGATGCTCTTCGTCACTGTGTTGACGTCAGGTCCACCTACAGAGATCACGGTGCCAGTGCTGGCCTCGTTGTCAAGCACCACGAGAGGCTGCGAGTTGGTCGCCAGAGCATACGGTATCGAGGCAGTGACGGATGATCCGCCAGTGCTCAGCACCGCGCTCACGCCACTCTGGTCAACAGTGCAGCTTGAGCTGCCTGCAGACGCAGAGCATGCGCCAACGTCCTCTGTTATGCTTGCCACCTTGATCTTCACTCCACCGGACAGCGTCGCCTCCTCACCCTCTGCGAGTGTTACCTCGACGGGTGCGTTCGGAGTCGAGCCTACGGTCTTCAGGTAGTACTGCGCCTCGCCGACCTTCTTCGCCACCTTGAAGACGATAGAGCCGCCGGAGCTGGAGTCGACCGAGGAGAATACCGTGCCCCTTGCGGAGACATAGCCTTCCTCGACCTCCTTGCGCGCACTTTCCTTGCTGCCGTACTTGACCTCGGTGTAGTTCGTCTTGGTGTCGGACGAGAATGCCCAGGTACCAGACGGTGTGGTGTTCGAGTTTATGGTCACGTTCCAGTTGTCGTAGCCGTTTGTCGACGGAGTGTTGCCCGGGTCCTCGCGCATGTTGATTGCCATCGTCACGTTCTCAGTGGCAAACGTTGCCGTCTGCAACATAACGAAGTCAATCGGCTGGTTGCCGTCTCCGGGGTTGTACTGGACCTGCGATGCCGCGCCCGCTGCAGGGCTCGACAGCACGTGCACACAGCCACCAGTCGACATCAGAATGGACATGTTAGTCTGCTTTCCATTGCTGACACCGCTGTTGTTCAGTATGTCGACCCAGAACTGGTTGGTCGTCACGCCCTGGATTGTGAAGGCGTTGGACAGGCCAGACGTTACCAGCAGCAACTGCGCACCAGACGTCATGTTGGCGCCCGAACCATCGCTTGCGAAGGTGCAGGTTCCAGATGAGCCGTGTGCCATGTTGTTGAAGGTTGTCTGTACCGGCGCTATGTTCAACACGTCGTAGTCGGCGTCAGTCAGCGTCAGTCCATCGTACTGCAGCTGAATGACTGCGTTCGTCTTCGGGATGTTGAGTGTTGCGCCCTTGTCCATCTTGAGGGTCGAGTACACGTCCACGTCTGCGGAGTTGTGCAACTCAATTGCCCACAAGGCGTCCACGTTGGTGTTCGGGTTGCCCGAGTCGTAGTCCTTGTTCTTCCAAAGGATCTTCGCCTTCCAGTAGGGGTTGTCGTCGTTAAGCTTCTCGTCGTCCTTGAGCTCGATTTCCTGCGCGTATATGGCCATCTCAGCCCACTTCGCGGTCAGGGTGTAACCGGGCGTTGCCTTGTAGACCTTTATCTTGAGGTTGGTGCCGTCAGGGGCCTGCCAAGTCATGAGGTCTGAGCCGGTAACTGCCGGAATGCGGTCTTCCTTGACCTTCTGGCCGTTGGCGTCATATATCTCAATCGCAGCCGCGCCGTAAGGTATCGCAGTCGACGGGACCGTGATGTCTACGAGCTTCACTACATAGTTGCCCGCAGTCAGGTTCTCGCCGATGTGTACGATGCCGTACGAGCTCTCCTTGGCAAGCTTCACTGAGCCGCCCGCGGAGAAGTTGTACACGGTGTTGATCCAGATGTCGTTTGCTCCACCGAAGGTCGAGTTGGTTGCGTCAGGGAGGTTCATCTCGCTGATGATCCAGTCCTCGCCCATCCACTTGATGGCTATGCGGTGCCTGTCGGACCTGTCGTCGTTCGAGTTGCACGCGCCCCACCAGCCCGATGCCGTCGAGTTCTTGGAGGTGCAGTACGGAATTCCGTAGGTGTCGCCACCCTTGGAGAACTGCGCCCTGTACGCGACGAATGGCTTCTTGCCCACCACCTTCTTCAAGGTCGTGTCAGACATCGTCTCGGTGTAGACCCATACCTGCTGGTCCTCCGCATAGGAGAAGCCCGCATAGTTGTCCTTTGTGTTGAAGGTCGCGAATGGCGAAAAGTCGCTTCCGCTGATCTTCTTCACAACCTGCCTGCCGTAGACGTTGGAGATTCCCTCTCCGTTCTGGTAGGTTATCTTGCCAGTCGTTGTCTCAAAACCCAGCCAAGTCGAGCCCTTCTGCGGCACATCGAAACCGCTGATGTCGCTCAGGGTCGTGTTGTACAGGTCGTCAACAGTCACACCAATGTTGGTGCCGTTGTTCCTGTTCTCGAGCTTCTTGTCCGTGTAGTCGTTGATGAGTGTTTTCCACCCAAACGCACCGGACACTACGCCCGGCAGAGTCACCTGCAGCTTCACTTTCTCATTGCTGATTGCGCAGGTTCCGCCGCTCGTCGCGCCTCCGCCAACGCTGCATGTTGCAGTGCCGGTGGTGCTCGCCGAGAGGGTTTGCGTCTTGTACGCCATGTTTCCTATCATGGCTGCGATGTTAGCCGCAACCACGCCGTCGCTTGCAGCTGCCGCGGAGCCAACTACAACTTGCGCTACCGGCTGCCCATTCTGGTTGACCAACTGCACGTTACCATATGTAACGTCGGCCACTGCCAGAGAGGCACCGAGAAGCGCTGCTCCTGCCGCTAACGCAGCCACTCGCTTCACGTTCAACCTCTTCACATTCTCACCTCGATTTTTGTCGCCTGTTAAACGGGGCTTCTGTACAAATTTTACCGGCGACAATATTTTTTGCCCCGTACATTTACCCGGCAGTCCGTCGTTTAACGACAGCACTGCTCGGAATCACCACGGTTATTGGGCTTAGCCTTTATAAACGTTTCCAGTTCGTATAAACTGCAGTTTAATATGCTATTTTTATATACGTCTCTTGGCGATGCGGGCATCGCTCCTACGACGTGAAATTGCATAGGTTTATATAGTAACATTTTGACCACCGCCGTGGCTGGAATTTGCCCCGGGAAGGGGCTATTTGCCATGCACCTGAATGTGCGAGCTTTTCCTTTCCTTTTTCTTTCCTTATTTCCTCTTCCTCAGCAGGGGCAGGTCGGTTTTCAGGCCGAGGCCCGAAAGCGAGTTCCACAGCTTCATGCGCCACATTCCCTCCTCCTTTACTAATATAGACAGGCCGGCATTTCCGAGCTGGAGCGCGCGCCAGCGCATTATGGGCATGTCCAGGAAGCGGCAGGCGAATGTGACGAGCGGGCCGTGGTGCGCCAGGACGAGGACGGAATGCTCCTTGCACGGGAAGGCGTTCTCCTGGAAGTAATCCCACGCGCGCTCCTGCACCTCGATGATGCTTTCGCCGCCTGGCGCCTTGGCATGCGGGTCCATGTGGTGGTTTCTCCTCTCAGGGTCGTCATCCCACCTCGTGCCCTCGAGCTTGCCATAATGGCGCTCGCGCAGCGCCTTGGAGAACTCGACCGGGCATTTGAGGTCAAGGAGCCTCAGCGTGTCGCGCGCCCTCTGTAAATCCGAACAGAAGACCTTGCCGATATGCTCGTGGGCGAATCTTTTCTTCAGTGATTTGGCCTGCTCCAGGCCCATGGGCGTGAGGGGCGAGTCCAGCCAGCCGCCGTATGTCATGTCCTCGTTGGCCTTCGCCTCCGCGTGCCGCACGAGGAAGATTTTTTCGACCATGGATGCACTTCTGCGGAAGATATTAAAAAGGGAAAAGAGGCTAGTGCGGGTTCGCGAAGAATTCCAGCACGCGCTCAAGTACATCGTCGAAGAAGCCCGCGGGGAAGGACTTGCCCTCCTTGGGCGGGCAGCCGTTGTTGAATTTGCCGGAGTACTTGCGCACATTCTCGCTGTTTTGCCATATCTCGGTGAGCGTCTGCACGCGCAGGTCGCCCTGTACCGAAATGTCGTCGCCAGGGCATCTCAGCACCTTGTGGTTGCCCATCAGAAACATGCCCACTGCGACCTGGTTGCACCACGCGCCTCCGGCATAGGCAGGAACGCCGTGCCTTATCAGCTGCCCGAGGGTCATCACGCCGTGCTGCACTGCCCACACTACGATCCTCACGTACTCGCCCGCAAGCGCCTTGCCGTCGTTGAGCAGGTTTGCCATGTTGTCCAGGGCCCGGCCGGCAATCATCGTCGGCGCTATCACCATCTGTATGTTGCGCATCTTTGCCCAGACGTACATGTCGAATATCTCGCCGATGTTCCTGGGCGTTACGGGAGTGCACACGAGCGCAAGCTTAGTAGCCTCGCCCGGCACGAACTTCGTGAAGCCCGCCTCGACAATCCGCTCAATTGCGAGGTTCCGCTTCGCGTGGTAGCCCTCCCTGCCCACATCGAAATCCTGCACCTCAGGTATGAACGAGGTTGCGCCGACTAGCAGGCTCACGCCGAGCTTCTCAAGCTCCGAGGCAAGCTGCACGCCGTCCATGTCGTGTATCTTGGTGCACATCGCGTCATCGCCGAGCACGTGCGCCTTGGTGAAGATGAGGGGCGTGATGTCCAGGGCGCGCAGCTCCTTCAGGAACCAGAGAAGGCCAGGCTCCTCAAGAGGCTCGCCCGGGCCTATAATCTTGACGCTGCGCAGGCCGAGAGCCTTTGCCTCCTTGATGTGCCTGAAAAGCTCCTCGACGGTCATGTAGCCTTCTGTGGAGAAGCCGGGCTGGCGCCTGAAGCAGTGCGGGCAGAACATGGAGCATGGGCCGGTTATACGTCGGCGTTTTTCCTTGCCCTTGCTCATGCCCAGGTCGATGTCGAGGGTAAGCAGCTGGTGCTCCTTCGCAGCCTCTGCTACCTCCTGCTCGGTGAATGTCCAGCCCCTCACGTCGTTCCTGAAGCCCTCGGGCATCCTGCTTTCGAAGGCAGGAGGGATGTTTGGAAAGATAAGCCTGGAAGCTGTGCCCGCGGCCTGGGCCGCTGCAGGCTTGAATGCAATTTTCTGACATGCGTTCTGCTTCATATATCCCACCCCCACGTCGCCTGCTGTAATTACGCATTCTGGCGCTAACTAGGTTCGCAGGGAAAAGTTGGCATTTATCATGATTTTGTCCTGATAATCTGAGAAAGTGCTGAAAAGTGAGGGGTTTTTATAGCATGGTGCTGTAAGCACGGCGATGCTGGAAATAACGAGAGTGAAGCTGGACAAGGCGGACAGGCGGCTGCTGGAGGAGCTGGACAGGAACTGCCGCACGCCTGTGGCGAGGCTGGCGAAGGCTGTAAGGAAGTCGCGGCAGACCGTGGAGTACCGCATGGCAAGGCTGGTGGAGGAGGGCATCATCACGAGCTTCAACGTCGCCATCAATCCTCATCGGATGGGGTGCAAGCTGTACAAGCTCTATTTGCAGTTGCGCAATGTGCCTGAGGAGAGAAAGAGGCTGCTGGACTATCTGCGCACGTCGGGAATAGTGTACTGGATGGGCGAGTGCGACGGCGCATGGGATTTGATATTCGCTGTTTTCGCGAGGAGCGACTATGAGTTTTATCGCCTGAAGAATGAGATGATGTCGCGCTTTGGCAGGGTGATAGTGAAGCAGGGCTGGGGCATGCTCATCGACGTGAAGCAGTATCCGAAAATGTATTTTACGGGGAGGATAGAGAAGCCGACGATGTTTGCAGGGGAAGTGGTGCAGAGCGAGATGGAACCACTTGATTATGGGATACTGGCGGCGATTGTGAATGATGCGCGCGTGCCCGTCGTGAAGCTGGCTGCGAAAGTGAAGGCCACGCCTGCGCGGGTTGCGGCGCGCCTGAAGTGGATGGAGCAGGCTGGCGTGATTATCCAGTACAGGATAGGCGTTGATTTGGAAAAGCTGGGACTGGAATACTACAAGGCCATCATGCACCTCGACAGATACAATGCAGAGGATGAGAGGAAGCTGCTGGCATATGTTTCTGCCATGCCGAATGTGCAGTATTTCATCCGCGACATCTGGAACTTGGAGCCGGAATTCGTCGTGGGAAGCTATCAGGAGTATTATGAATTGATGAATGCGCTGAAAGCGGCCTTCCCGCATACCATAAGGAATGTCGAGGCGGTGCTCATGAAAACGGACGAGTGGACGCCGGGCTTCAGGAACATGCTGAAACCCGATAGCAGGGCTCAGAGCGCGGAGTACAGCCAGAAGAGCAGGTAGTAGAGGAGAAGGAAGGCGGCGCTTGCCGCAAGGCCGATGAAAATCATCCGCACCAGGAGCCATGCGTATTTCCTGGGGGGTATTTGGACCACGTTCTTTGCAACGCGCAGGCTCAGGAAGTAAAATGTGCCGAGCGAGATGGCGAGCATTAAAAGGCCTGCAAGAGGCAGTAGGCTGTCGCTTGATGATTGGTAGATGTTGAAGACGCTGAATAGGATCAGGACGGGGACTGAAGCAAGTAAGACGCTAAAGCCAGCTACGCCGGCGGCAATAACAGATGTGACGAAGTAGGCGAAAAGCAGCATTGCGGCAGTCCCGGCGGGGTTTGCTGCGCGCTCCTTCCTTAGCAGCCATGCACCGCCGATGAAAGCGCCGAGGAAAGGCACCAAGAGCGGGAGTGCCGTGAGCACCTCCATAAGGAACGCGCACATTCTCTTCACGCTGTCCGCAAGGAATGCCGCATAATCGCCGCGGATGGAAACGCTCATGTCATAGTCGGGGTTCTCGCCGATTATGCGTCGCAGGTAGAAGGCCCTGCCGTTGTGGGAAACACGCTCGAATCCTTTGGGGCCGGACAGCGAACTGGCTTGCGGCACTGAGAATTGCAATTCGGTGATGCCTATGGGGTTTTCCCAGAACTGGCCGGTGCCCAGCGGGTACCAGAATTCGCCGTCAGGCAGGTTGAGGGAGTAGTGCAGCACAAAGCCGGGCGCGCCTTCGGCCATGCCCTTGAGCTCTTGGACGGTAGGCAGGCAGATAGAACTGCGGCTATTGGTGTTGCATGGCGCAGGGGGGAGATAGCCAGGATAGTGAGCAGAAGTGGAGATTCGGGGGCATGCATAACGCCATTCATTATAATTTATTTCATCCTGCACAACCAGCTTCAGCGCCGCCTCGGGATCATTGCAGTCCGCCAGCGAGCTCTGAAGGCCGCTCTCGTAAGGCCGCACGGTGAGCACGAACAGCCGCATCTTGCCGTATTCCTTGAATTTCGTCTTGAGGGAGGGATCCGCGCCGTAGTGCGAGAGGATATAGTCGATATTCGTGTCGGAAACGTTGTATACCTCGAGCTTTCCGCGGCTGAAGTAGCTTGTTTCCAGGAGGCCCGAATCGCTCTTGCCGCCGGAGGCACCGAAGGAGAGGGCGCCTTGGGATCCGGAACGCGCGCCCATGTTGAAGGTGCCCAAAAAGAGGAACGGCACGGACATCACTGGAGAGAAGACAAGGGCCGCGGAGGATAACAGCACCATGTTTTTCACGTTTTCAGCGCGCGTTCCATAAGAGAGCTCATTCTTCAGCGCCGCTTCCGTCTCCGCCATGCCCGTGCTTTTCTTGAACGCGGAAACGTTGGTTTCCTCCACCGAGAAGGAGAGCGGCTTTTCCTTGAACGGGAAGAGGTAGGTTATTTCGCCCGTGGAGTTGCTTTCCATGGATATGAACAGGCTCACGTCGGCGCGGCTTTCGGACAGGTTGGCCGCGAGAAGCTGGTGCGTTTCGAAAATGCTTCCGGAGAATGGGCGCGGAACGTACATGCCGTCTGCAGCCGCCAGCGGCAGCAGGAGAAGCAGGAAGAGAAGTGCCTTTTTCACGCCTTTTTACCGACTCGGGCGTATTTAAGATTATCCCTAAACTGCAAGTGCCTTGCAGAGCGTGAGCAGTCAAGTATATAAGATTTCACTTATATTTCTTCTGCATGAACGTTGAACTATTGAAGGCGCTGGCGGACAAGACGAGGCTGGGCATGCTGCGGCACATAGCAAAGGGCGAGGTGTGCGCCTGCACCCTGCCGCAGGCGGTGAAGACCAGCCAGCCTGCAGTTTCCCAGCATTTGGCAGTGCTGCGGGAGGCAGGGCTTGTCAAGGTGAGGAAGGACGGCACGAAGAGAATGTATTCTATTTCCGGGAAGGGCAGGAAGATACTGGGCCAGATTTCAAGGTGGTAATTTGAAGATTGAAATTTTCGGCAGCGGGTGCATGAAGTGCAGGGAGCTTGAGAAAAGGGCAAAGGAGGCGGCAGGAAAGGCGGGCCTCGCCGCAGATGTTGAGCATGTTTACGAGCTGGAGAAGATGGCTGAGGCAGGCATACTCTCCACGCCTGCGCTGGCAGTTGACGGGGATGTTGTTGTGAGCGGCAGGGTGCCCAGCGTTGAGGAGCTGGTGAAGCTGCTGGCTGCGCGCAAGAGGTAAGAGGGGCAGAATATGGATGCTTATTTCTTGGCATTTGCAGGTCTTGCGGCCATCTACGACTACGTGCTCAGGCACACTCTGTTCTGCCTCGTGCCCGCGTTCTTCATAGCAGGCGCAATGGCTGCGCTTGTGCCGAAGAACAGGATTCTGAAATATCTGGGCAGGGATTCGCCAAAGAGAGTGGCATACCCGCTTGCAGTTGTGGCAGGGCTTTTGCTTGCAGTGTGCTCATGCACCATTCTTCCGCTCTTTGCAGGCATAAGGAAAAGGGGCGCTGGAATAGGGCCTGCGCTTGCATTACTCTACACTGCGCCTGCAACCAACATAGTTGCAGTTCTTTACACAGGCAGCCTGATAGGCTGGGACATTGCTGCGGCGCGCATCGGCTTCTCGGTTCTTTTCGCCGTCGCTACCGGATTGATAATTGCCAGAATGTTCGGGGAGGACGGGGAAAAGGAGGGCGCGAGGGTGAAAGGAGGGCAGGGCGCATCTGCGGGCAGGGGGCGGGCAGGGTTTGCAGGGCAGGAGGAGAAGGAAGGGGTGGGGAGGCTGCTCCTGCTTTTCGGCTCGCTTGTTGCGATACTGATAGTGGGCACGAGGGTGGAGGAGGCGTTGCTGAAATACGGGCTCACGCTCCTGCTCGTGGGGGCTGTCGCATTCATTGCGAAGAAATATTTCTCGAAAGAGGAGATAGGGGCATGGATGGGCGAGACGTGGGGCTTTGCGAAAACGATTTTCCCGCTCCTGCTGCTGGGCGTGTTCCTCTCCGGCATAATAAGGGAGGCGATGCCGCAGGATTTCGTGGCCAGCTACGTGGGCAACAACTCGCTCTTTGCTGTAATTATACCGGTCATCTTCGGCATACTTGTCTACTTCCCCACTCTTGTGGAGGTGCCCATGGCGCGCACGTTCCTCGACTTGGGCATGGCAAAGGGGCCGCTTCTCGCCTACCTCCTGTCTGATTCGGTCATCTCGCTGCCTAGCATACTTGTTGTGCGGAAAATAATAGGTAATAAAAGGGCTTTGGCATATGTACTGCTGATATTTGGATTCTCCGTCGCAGCGGGAGTGCTGTACGGAAGGATTGCAGGGTGAGAAAAATGGACGTGATACAGGGCTCAAAGGATTTCCTCGCCGTGCCTTTCAACCGCTATCTGGTGCTGGTGCTCGCGCTTCTGGGCGTGTTCGTGCTTGCGCTGGGAAGCAGCCCCACCTCGGGCGCGCTGCCTGTGGAAGGGCAGGGCAACCTTACTGTGCACTTTTTCTACCTCGAGACATGCCCGCACTGCAACGAGCAGAAGCCGTTTAATGAGGTGCTGAAGGCGGAATTTCCGGCTGTAAAATGGGTTTACCACGATGCCGCGAAGGCTGACGAGTACGAGCTCATGGCGCGCATTGGCGCGGAGCACGGCATAAGCCCGTATGCCCTCGGCGTGCCGTTCACGGTCATAGGGGACAAGGTGAATCTGGGCTTTGTTTCGCGCGACACCACGGGCGCGGAACTCAGGCAGGCTCTTTCGGACTATGTGAAAAGCGGAGGGAGCGGCGCTGGAGGGGGCGGGGCCGGAGGGGCATCGGGCGGCGTTATCGGCGGGGGCGCGAACTTGAAGGAGTTTGACCTGCCTTTCATAGGGAAAACGGACCTGACCAAATACTCCCTTCCCATGCTGGCCGTTATTCTGGGCCTTATTGACGGCTTCAACCCGTGCGCCATGTGGGTGCTGGTGTATTTGATTGCGCTCGTGATGGAGCTGAATGACCGCAAGAGGATATGGTTCATCGTCGGGAGCTTCGTGCTCTCATCCGGCATACTGTACTTCCTGTTCATGACTGCGTGGCTCAACGCGTTCCTTTTCCTCGGCTACATCAGGCTTGTCACGGTGCTTATCGGGCTCGTGGCGCTGGGCGGCGGCATACTGATGATCAAGGAGTACATTGAGACAAAGGGCGAGATGAACTGCAAGGTCGAGGGCGCCGAGGGCAAGAAGAGGACCATGAGCAGGATGCAGGAGCTTGTTTCTGCGCCCATGACAATAGTGACGCTTGTTGGCATAGTGGCGCTGGCATTTACCGTCAATTCGGTTGAGTTCGTGTGCTCTGCGGCGATACCCGCAGTGTTCACGCAGGTGCTCGCAGTGAGCAACCTTTCCACTCTTGAGCACTATTTGTACATCGCGCTCTACGACTTCTTCTTCATGCTGGACGACATGATTGTTTTCGGGCTTGCCGCGTTCGCAGTGTCAGGCGGGGTTGGGGAGCGCTACATGAAATACTGCAAGATAATCGGCGGCGCGATAATGTTCCTGCTCGGCTGGATGCTGCTGATTGCCCCCAACTTGCTGCGCTGATGCGGCGGGATGCGCCCGGGCGCCTGCTGTTCGCGCCGAATTTACTCAGGTAAATGCGGAAAGATTAGATATATAAGGCGCCATAGAGATTGCTGAATATGGCGGCTGAGAGGCGGAAGGCGCTAATGAACGTGCTCTGGGAGGCGCAGGAGGAGCACGGCTATTTGTCCGAGCATGTGCTGAAGCAGGTAAGCATAGAGCAGAATATTCCCATCTCGCGCATTTACGGAGTTGTCAAGTTCTATTCAATGTTCAGGACAGAGCCGCAGGGAAGGCACGTGATTGAGATTTGCGGCTCGCCATCGTGCGTGCTGAACAACGGCGTGCCCATGGAAAAGTTTTTGGAAAAGGAGCTGAAGGTGAAGATTGGCGGCACGACCAAGGACAGCGCGTTCTCGCTCTACAAGACTTCGTGCATCGGGTGCTGCGATGAGGCGCCCGCGATGCTGGTGGACGGGAAGCCGCACACCAAATTGACGACGGAACGCTTGCACAGCCTCATCAAAAAACTTCGCGGTAAATGAGTTGTTGTTATGCAGATATTGCGGGAGACGGAATTGGAGGCGTGGGAGAAGGCCAGGCGCATCGGGCCAGAGGGCGTGCTGAAAATCCTGGAGGAGAAGAGGCTGGACGGAAGGGGAGGCGCCGCTTACCCCACTGCGAAGAAGTGGAGGCTCGCGAGGGCCGCGCCGGGCGCGGAGAAGTTCGTGGTGTGCAATGCCGACGAGGGCGAGCCGGGAACGTTCAAGGACAAGTTCATAATGCACAACAACGCGGAGACCATGGTTGAGGGCCTGCTGATTGCGGCTTACGCGGTGGGCGCGAAGAGGTGCTTCATCTATTTGAGAGGCGAGTACGAGCATTTGCGCAAGAGGCTGCAGGAACAGGTTGATGATGTGCTTGCAAATGCGAAGACCGACATCACGATTGAGATTGTGCGCGGCGCTGGGGCGTACATTTGCGGGGAGCAGACCGCGATAATACAGTCGATAATGGGCTTCCGCGGCTGCCCGACTTACAGGCCGCCGCACCCGACTGAGCACGGCTTGTGGGGAATGCCTACTGTCATCAATAATGTCGAGACGCTCACGTGCGCTGCGCAGGCGCTGCTCTATGACGACTGGAATCCTGATTTGCGGCTGTTCTCGGTTTCGGGAAACGTGGAGGAGCCGGGAGTTTACGAGCTGCCCATAGGCGTGAAAATGTCCACGCTCATCGACCTGGTGCGGCCCAAGAGGAAATTGAAGGCGATGTCGTTCGGCTGCTTTGGCGGCATCATGCCCATTGACGAGAACATGGTGCTCACGCCCGAGACGATAGGGATGGAGAGATGCCAGCACGGCGCGTACAGCGTGATCCTGATTGACGATTCGAACAACGTAGTGGACATTTCGTACAGCATAGCGAAATTTTATACGTATGAGTCTTGCGGCAAGTGCACGCCATGCAGGGAGGGCACTATTAGGGTGCTGAACTTGCTCAAGAAGGTGAGGGCTGGCGAGGCTTCGGCGGAGGATTTGGAAACTTTGCGGGAGCTGGCGGAGCACATACAGGAAACGAGCCTGTGTGGCCTGGGGCAGACCGCGGGCAACCACGTGCTGACCTCGCTGCAGCACTTCCCGAAAGATTATGCAGAGTTCATGAAGGCGAGGGCCGGGGAAAAAAGGAAGGCGAAAAAATGAAAATCACGCTTAATGGCAGGCAGGTTGAAGTGGAGGATGGCAAGACCATCCTGGAATTGTGCCGCGGGCGGGGCATCAAGATTCCGACTCTCTGCTACCATGCGAGCATGGTGCCCGAGGCGCGCTGCCGCGTGTGCCTTGTTGAGCTGAATGGGAAATTGGTTACGTCATGTTCGACAAAACCGAGCGAAGGGTGCGTGATTGCAACGGAGTCCGAGCGCATCTCAAAGGCGAGAAAGCTCAATATGGAGCTCATGCTGCCGCAGGCCGCATCGTGCTCGCGCGTGGACGACTACGAGGTGTGCGAAATTTACGAGCAGGTGGGGCTTCTCACCTCGCGCTTCAAGCCGCTCAAGGACTACAAGCCGGATTTGGGCGCGTCCGTGGTGAGGGACAACAACAAGTGCGTGAACTGCGGCAGGTGCGTGAGGGTGTGCGGGGAGATACAGGCCGTTTATGCCATTGACTTTGAGAGCAGGGGGCACTACGAGCACGTGACGCCCTACGAGGACAAGCCGCTCGCGGATGTCGCATGCATCAGGTGCGGCCAGTGCATCCTGAACTGCCCCGTGGGCGCAATCACCGAGAGGTCGCATCTGGAGGAAGTGATGGCTGCGCTGAAGGACAAGCGCAAGCACGTTATTGCGCAGGCCGCGCCTTCAGTGCGCGCGGCGCTGGGCGAGATTTTCGGGATGCCTGCAGGGACGTTGGTGACGGGAAAGATGGTTGCGGCCTTGCGCAAGTGCGGCTTTGAAAAAGTTTTCGATGTGGATTTGGGCGCGGACATGACGATAATGGAGGAGGCCACGGAGTTTTTGAAGCGCTTTGAAAAGGGCGGCGTGTTCCCGATGATTACCACCTGCTGCCCGGGCTGGATACTCATGATGGAGTTCTTCTACCACGACCTCATACCGAACATGTCCACCTGCAAGAGCCCGCACGAGATGCTGGGCATGCTCACCAAGACGTATTACGCGCAGAAGGCGGGCATCGACCCCAAGGACATCGTGGTGGTGAGCATGATGCCGTGCACTGCGAAGAAGTTCGAGTCCACGAGGCCGGAGCTGGAGAGCGGCGTTGATTACGTGCTTACTACAAGGGAGCTGGGCAGGCTCATCAAGATGAAGGGCATTGACTTTGTGAATTTGAAGGATGAGGAGTTCGATTCCGCGCTCGGCGTGTCAACAGGCGCTGGCGTGATGTTCGGCACAACAGGCGGGGTGATGGAGGCCGCGCTGCGCACCGCATACGAGTTTGCAACCGGCAAGGGCGTGGCGAAGCTGGAGTTCGACCAGATACGCGGCATACAGGGCATCAAGGAGGGCAGGATTGACATCAAGGGCAAGGAGGTGCGCTTCGCGGTCGCGCACGGCGGCGCGAACCTGAGGAAGCTGCTCGAGCAGAAGGACAAGTACCACTTCATAGAGATGATGGCGTGCCCGGGCGGGTGCATCGGAGGGGGCGGGCAGCCGATATACAAGGACCCCGAGGTGCTGCGCAAGAGGACCGAGGCCATCTATCTTGCGGACAGGAAATCAGCAATACGCAAATCCCACGAGAACCCGATAGTTAAAAAGATTTACGCGGATTACCTTGGAGAGCCGGGAAGCGGGAAGGCTGAGAAGATACTGCACACCAGCTACACGAAGCGCGAGAGGTTCTGAGAAGAGGGAGTGGTGGAATGGAAAATGAAAATGAGTTCAGGTATGGCCGCGAAAGCGGCGTGCGGTTCACGCGAGAGAAGGTTTGGGAGTTTGCTGCTTACCTGCTTTTGCTGCTGTTCGTGCCGCTCACGTTCGGGCATTTGCAGGGCCTGCCGAACCAGCTTTTCGTCGGGAGCGCGGTGAACTTCTTGCTGGCGCTTGCAGCTTACAGGATAAGCGCGATGTGGAAGATTCTGCCCATCGCGATTGTGCCCTCGATAGGCGCGTACCTTTCCGGAGTTGTATTTGGCGCTGCGACATCTTCGCTGCTTTACTTCATACCCGCAATATGGCTGGGCAATTTTGTTTACGTGAGGATGCTGAAGCAGAATGCGCGGGCAGTTGGAGTTGCCTATGCCTCGCTTGCGAAGTCTGCGCTGCTTTTCGCGGTTGCGCTCGTGCTCGTGTATGCGAGCGTGGTGCCCTCGCCATTCTTGGTGGCAATGGGGCCTCTGCAGCTCGTGACTGCGCTCATAGGCGGGGCATTCGGAGTGTTTGCTGCGGGAAAAATCCAGGGGTGAGAAAATGGGGATTGATGGGAAAACTGCGCTGAAGGCGATATTGGTCCTGGCAGTGGCGGGGCTGCTGTTCTCGGGCTATTTGAGCTACAATGAGGTGTTTGCGTCAAGCGGAGGCGTGACATGCACCGTGAGCTCGCTCAAGATATTCGGGCTGCCCGCATGCGTTTACGGCTTCGTGATGTACGCCGTGATTGTGGTGCTGGCTGCGCTTGGGCTGAAGGCGCGCAAGTGAAGAATAGGCGCTAGAGACGTGCATTCGGGCCTAGTTCAGAGTTATGTCCAGCTCACGGCTTTGGTTGACGGTTACATTGGAGGCCCAGCCCATGAATCCTGACTTGCTGACCGTGAAGTTGTAGGGGCTGTATTCCGTCCAGATGCCCGGAGAAGTATAGAGATCTGTTATCGGCATCAGCTCAGTCAGGCCATTTACATTCGCAGTCGCGTTGTAAACGTTGGTATTGAACTTGTTAAACGCGCTTACATTCGCATAGCTCGCAGGGGTTCCGTTTGTCGCGTAAGTGGCATTGACGCGGACGTACCATTTGACAGTTGCAGAACCGTCGCCACCTTTATTTCCCTGTGCGCTTACGGTCCAAGTCACGTCTGCCGTGGTATTTGCGACTGCTACAAAATCGAGATAGCCACCGCCTCCAGTACCTTGAAGGAAATAGCCAATACCTTCTAAAGAAGTACTATGACCAGATGAGATATTGCCTGTAAAATTATAGTCGTGCCCCCATACCGTCGAGCTTGCGTTTCTTTTGATGATATAGGCGATATTGTAATTTGTGAGTGCGCCCGAAGTTGTAAATGCAGTACCGATGTTGATACTGTCGTAGTAGCGGACGTTTTTCGGGTTGCTGTAGATGGTTATGATATAATACTGGACAGGCGGGGTGGGATTTGCCACAATCAAACGACCAAACCCATAGTAGAGCGTGTCGGTCGTGCCGGAAACGGGTTTATATTGGCTTATGAGCGTCGTATTCTCCCCAAAATTACTCACGGTAGTGTTAAACTGAACAACACCACTCCCAAGCGTTATAATTAGTCCGCCAGTCGAACCTACGGCTATGTTTCCAGAAGTTTTTGTCCACCTTGCAGTTGGGAATGACGAGCCGGCAGGGAAACTATCATAGAAGAAATACGTCAGATTTCCGTTGCTGTTGTTTGAAACTTTCGTGTTATTGCAATAGAAGTGCATCAGCTTCGTACCGTTTATCACGGGCGTATCAAGGCGCGTCATATTGATTGCCACGCCCCAGAAGCTTGAAGCAAGGCTATTTGTTTCGTTGTAGTAGAAGTAATGGAAATTTAGTTCGGTCAGGCTGGACGGGTGATTCGGATCCACATAAACCCATCTGTCATATCCGGGAATGAAGCACGAGATGTTGATTTCTTCCTTGGTAAAGTTGATGAGGATTGTTTCCTGCGTAGTTGCCGTGTTCTTGACAGTAAGTGTGTAGTTCCGGTAGTAATTCCATGACGAACTATTGAATATCCCCGCACCGCCGCCCCCAACAACAAAAAGCGCGGAGCGGTTGAAGGTCGTGTTTGTAACTAAAAGGTTGCCGCCATCAACAACTATATCGCTGTTCGGGACGAATCGGGATACATCTATGAGAGTTGAATTTATTAGGTAGTGCAGAGATGGGCCATCGAAGTAGATTACGGTATTGTTACTGACTATTGTCGAGTTCTCAATGGTAGTGTTCTGCACGTTGTATAAAAGCACGGCTGCAGCACCTATGTCCCAGCCTAGGAGAAAGGACTTGTAGAATCTGTTGTATGATTTTGGATAGTCCCAAGTCGTGGTAACGGCCTGCTCACCGGAAGCAGTTATGTTCTCGAAGTAGTTGTAGCCAGAAGTGGATGCGAGGAAGATAGCTGGACCGGCCCAGGTGTCTATCGTCGAGTTTACCACGCGATTGTAGTCTGAACCGGAAGAGTCGGGACCGGCATCCAGTTGGAATGCGGCGCCGTTTCCTCCGTTTATCATTATGGTGGAATTTGTAATGTTGAAGTAATCCGAGCCCGCCATGTAAATTCCGTTTCTTGAAACGAAAGTCGAATTGTAGATTGTGAAGGACTGGCTGGCGCTTGCATGCAGGCCGATGCCATCATCCGAAAAAGCCGCCGCGATTCCGGTTGAGTTGACGATTTCATCGAAATTCGAGTAAGACACCTTCATTGCTATGCATTGGCTGAGATCCCTGTCCGAAAAGGCGGTGACATTGTAGATTTTCGAGTTGTTCACGTACATCAGCCTGATTGCGCCGTCTGATGCGTTGTAAACCTCGTCCTTCAGCAGCAGGCTGCCGCGGCTGGAGTCCAGGTAGATGCCGCTGGTTGACGGGTTCCTGACTATGCAGTTCTTTATGGTGAGGTTGTTGAATCCCGAGCCAATGATGCCGTAGTTGGAGCCGCCTGCATAGATGGTGAAGCCGTTGCAGTCGAGCTCAATGCCGTTTGCTGCAAGCCCTACTGCATTGTAGTAGCCGTTGCATGTCAGGTCACGGTCCATGGCAAAGCTTTCGGTCAGGTTCTCGCCACAGGCGAGCGGGGCGCGAATGCGGACCGTGCGGTTGCTCTCGTTGAAGGCGCTGTTCCCCGCCTTGTCAAAGCAGCGCACGTTCCAGAGGCGGTAGCCCGGGAGCAGGGAGGTGTTGTAGGTGATGTTGTTGGTGAACGGCCCTGCTTGGACCGGCGTCTGGTTCGCCGCTATAAACGTCAAATTGGTCGCGTTGCCCGTGGTGTTCATGTAGAGCGAGCAGTTTGCGATTCCAAGGCCTTCGTCGATGACCGAATATTTGAATGGCGTCAGGCCGTAGATTATGGTTGAATTGTTGGCCGGCCAGGAGAGGTTGACAAGAGGTGGCATCGAATCAACTGTGAAGAGAACTGAGGTGCTGTTCGTGTTGCCCATGCTGTCGTTCGCGTAGGCGTAGAGGGTTGTATTGCCCTGCGGGAAGTTGATGAAGAGTGGCGCAGTGTAGTTCGCATCAGTGCCGTTCCAGTTGTACCATGTGCGGACGCCGTTGCTGGTGATGTTGAGCAGGAGAGTTGCGTTGTTGTAAGTCTGGTTGAGCGGGGAGATTATCTGTATGTTGGGGGGCGTGATGTCGAATGTGAAGCTGGTGCTTGTGGTGTTCGTGTTGCCCAGGCTGTCGTTCGCATATGCCCGGAGAGTTGTCGAGCCGTTTGAGGGGAAGGTGATGTTGACCGGGCCGGAATACGTCGTGTCCGTGCCATTCCAGTTGTACCAGGTATAAACGCCGGTGCTGGTGATGTTTAGCTGGAGCGTGGTGGTGTTGTAGGTCATTATTGTCACGTTGCTGAAGGGCGGCTCGAACTGGAGGTAGGGCGGAATGCTGTCGACCGTGAAGTTTACGCTTGCGGAAGCAAGGTTTCCTGCGCTGTCGTTGGCATAGGCTGCAAGGGTGATGTTGCCCTGCGAGAAGGTGACGAGGACGGGAGCGGAGTATGCCCAGTTGGAGCCGTTCCAGTTGTACCAGATTGTCTGGGCGCTCGGGGCGCTTATGTTGACAAGTATCGTCGAGATGTTGTAGCTCCTGTTTTCAGGCGAAATTATCGTGATGTTGGGCGCCAAGGTGTCTATGTAGAAGGTTCTGCTCGCGCTGCCCCATTTCCCGACTAGATCCCTGGCATAAACTACGACGCTATTCGGGCCTTCCACGCCCGTAATCGTGGTATTCGGGGTGAACGAGTTGTTTGCAGCCCCGTTCAGCGAGTAGAGCCAGCTTGAGGTAGGTTCGTTTGCGGAAACGTTGAGGGCCACTGTGGAATTTCGATATGGCGTCGAATTTGTCGGGGAGTAGATGGTTATTGCTGGACCCGTCGTGTCAACGCCGAAGGTCACGTTTGCTTCGCCGATATTGCCTACCCAGTCGCGTGCGTAAGCATGGATCGTGTGGTTGCCCTCCCCGAAGGTACGGTAAGTGGTGCCATTGTAGGTCAGGTTTGCCGTTCCGTTGTTCCACCAAATGGAAATGGCGTCATCTGAGGCAAGTATGAAGATGAGAAGTCGGCTGCGGTTGTAGGTTTTGCTGATGGGACTGATGATGGTTACATTCGGAGCGGATGTATCGTTTTCGCATTTGCCGCCGTATGAGTTGGTATATCCATAGGCCAGACAGTTGTAGACATTGGAAATGCAGCGCTGGTGGCTGCAGAGGTATTCGCGCACGGTTGTATTGCTTGTACTGGTGTCATGGTTTATGGTGAAGCTGTCGATGCAGCGGGAGGCGATGCCAAGCTGCTGCGGTATGGAGTAGTTGCCATCAAAATCCAAGCAGTTGAGGGTGAAGACCGTGAGGGTGGCGTTCTTTTCATTGTTTACCTCGCTGCGCTCCTCCACCAAATTTGACGGGTCTGCCTTGAGCGTGAAACGCTTGAAGCCGTCCGTGTAGCACGCAACGCGGAAGAGAGGCGAGAGTGTGCGGGACTCGCCGGGCCGCAGGCTTATCGGGTATTTGGTTCCGTTTAAGCTCATGTTCGTGACAGTGCAGTTGGGCGGGATGCTGCTCGCGCTTATGTAAACGTTGCTGGCAGGGGCAGGGCCCTGGTTCCTCACGGTCGCACTCAGGTTCGAGAATTCTTCCTCGTAAACTCCCGAGGCGTTGAACCATGCGTTTGTTATGACAAGGTCGGGCATGGGCACGCTCACGAAGCGCGTGTCGCTGGCACTGAAGTCCTTTGCGTCGCACGTGACATAGAGGTCGCGCGGCTGGAACATCGTCTTGACGTGCGAGAGGCAGGTGAGTTCCTGGCAGACCATGCTGATGTTCTTGTCCCACGGCTCGTAGCCGATGTAGCAGTGCGCCGCGTGAGTTGTATTCGCATAGGTCGTGTCCAGAGCCGCGTCATAGTAGGCGGAAGTGATGTTGAATTTGTGAGGCAGTATTCCAGAAGGCATGCCGTCGTATTTTTGCATGAGGAAGAGGTCCGGGAATTCGATCATCAGATTTGCATGGACGTCGTAGGTGAGGCAGGTTTCGTATTCCTCGCCAGAAAGGGAGGAGCACTTGTTGTTGAAGGGGTTAGGGGGCTGGTAGGCATACTGAATCCAGCGGTAGCCGTCATTGTCGAATGTTGTGTTGGACTCTATTGTGCCGTCGCCGTTGTAGTCAAGAATCGAGAGGTTGCAGATTTTGCCGTACGCAATGCCGAGAATGTCGCTGTCCAGCTCGTCAAGCCTGCCGTCCCTATTGCCGTCGAACCAGAAGCAGTATGCGGGCTTTCCTTCAAGCTGGCAGCTCTGATCGTCCATACCCGAGTAGGACTGGTTGAATTTGCCCGATGCGACGAGTGCAGATATGTCACTTATGTACACTCCCGTGTCGCCGTTGTAGTCAAAAGAGCAGGCTGCAAGAGGGTGTGTGCGGAGATAGGTGCCTAAGACTGTGAAACGGAAGGTGAGATTATTGTTGGTTTCATTGGACTCATGCACCAAGTTCTCGTAGTCAACTACCACCGTGAGATTCTTCACGCCTTTCGTGGAGCAGTTGATGGCAAATGCATCTGGAATGTCGCGGGACTCGCCGGGCAGAAGGGTTATCCCTATTATTGTGCCTTGCGGGTTGGAGGCGCGCCAATCGCATTCCGGAGGCACGGGCAGCAAAGCGGTTTTGACATTGTAGGCGGTTGCACTGCCGTTGTTCTTTATTCTGACGTCCACGCTCGCCTCTATTCCTGCAAATGCCGCGCCTTGCGGAAGGCGACCCCATATGACTACGAGATCGGGGAGCGCGACCTTCGAAGTGTTGCGGCTCATTGAACCGTTCAGGTCATCCGGAGGGGCAAGCAGGTCAGAATCAGGACCAGTTTGAATGACGTCCGAGCCCTCCTTTGCTTTCTCTGTACTTGAGGTGCTTTCTGGAACTGAACCGGTTGAAGTGCTTGGAGAGGGAGGGGTAGAAGGCGCTGCAGCAGGCGCTTCGGATGCCTTTGAGGCGGCCGGAGCAGGTTCTGGTGCTGCAGGTGCCGGTTCTGACGGTGCTGCCGGCGCTGGTTCTGCTGATGCCGCTGGTGCGGCTTCGCCTGCAGGTGCAGCGGCTTCCGAGAAGAGCACTAATGAGGGCATGTGCGGGAAAGACGTTTCGGTGCCGAGAATAAATGAGGTGGCGCTTGCTGTCGGGGAAACAAACTGGGACGGAAACGCGGGCAGGCTAAGGGCAGTAATTCCAAGTGCGAGGGCTAGAATAGAAAGGAAGAGTGCGGACCTGAAACTGAAGTTGACTCCCACTCTTTGAAATATGGGTTTTAGGTTATATAAAGGTTTTAGACGCCGTGCCTGTAGGTGCCTTGGTTTTCGTTATATTTAATATGCACATCAGGCGCCTATGAAGCAGGATGGATCCACATAGCGCTTATTAATTTTCGGCGGCACTTGAAGGAGCCGAGTGATTCGATGGCTAGCTTGGACATTGCAGTTCTAGGGGAGAAGCCGGAGGCGCGCGCCCCAGCCGCGGCGCTGCTTGGCAAGAAAATCGTCGTGGGAATGTCGGGTGGCGTGGACTCGTCCATGTCGCTCGTGCTCCTGAAGAAGAAGGGCTGGCAGCCGATAGGCGTGTCGCTCAAGCTGCCGGTGTGGAAGGGCTGCGGCAACCCGCTGCGCGAGAATGTTTGCTGCACCGCCGAGTCGCTGCGCATCGCGAGGGCGGTGTGCGGGAAAATGAATGTACCGTACTGCACGGTAAATGCGCAGGCGCAGTTCAGGCGCGAGGTCATGGATTATTTTGTCAGGGAGCTGCGGCATGGGAGGACGCCGAACCCGTGCGCGATGTGCAACCGCAACATGAAATTCAAATTGCTGCTGGATTATGCGAGGAGGAATGGGATAGGGCATGTTGCGACCGGGCATTATGCAAAGGTGAGAATGGACAGGCGCGGGAATGCGCGCCTTCTTCGCGCCGTTGACAAGGGGAAGGACCAGAGCTATGGGCTGTCATTCCTCACGCAGGAGCAGTTGCGGCGCATAATTTTCCCCCTCGGCGGGCTCACGAAGGCCGAGGTGTACGCGCTGGCGGAGAAGGAAGGGTTTGATTTCTTCCTCAAGCGCAAGCAGAGCCAGGATTTGTGCTTTGTTTCCGGAAGCGCGCTGCCAAAATATGTTGAAACGAAACTCGGGAAAAAAACCGGTGAGATTGTTGATGAAAAAGGAAATGCCATCGGCACTCACGAGGGCCTGCACTTCTACACCATAGGGCAGCGGAGGGGGCTGCGCCTGCCGCAGAAGTATTACGTGAAAGAGTTTGACATGAGGAAGAATTTGCTGGTTGTCACGGATGACAGGCGAAAAGTGCGGGGCAGGGAGGCGCGCCTCACGAATCTGAATTTCATTTCTGGCGAAGTTCCGGAAAAGAAAATTTCAGTGATGGCGCAGGCGAGGTACAGGCAGAAGCCGGAGAAGGCGGGCGTGGAAGTGCTGCAAGGAGGGAAGGCGGTTGTGAAGTTTGCAAGGCACGTTGAATCAATCACGCCGGGGCAGGTGTGCGCGCTCTATCGCGGGAGCGAGTGCATCGGCGCGGGCATAATTAGTTAAGGAAGCGGGCCGAATCCTGTGCGGGGTGGGATGCATGGCAAAGAGAGGATTTGTGATTGACCTTGAGCAGGGGACGAGGAAAAATTCCGATTTCCGCCGCGTGCTTTACACCGGCAGGCACAGCCAGCTCGTTCTCATGCGCCTAAGGCCCGGCGAGGAGATAGGCGAGGAGACGCACGAGGACAGGGACCAGTTCTTCCGCTTCGAGGAGGGCGAGGGCGCAGTGTTCATAGACAAGGTGAGGCATGCGGTGAAGAACGGCTCAGGCGTGATCGTGCCCGCGGGCGCGCTGCACAATGTCGTCAACACTTCGAAGAGCGCGGATTTGAAGATGTACACCATTTACTCGCCGCCAGAGCACCGCGACAAGGTCGTGAGAAAGTCGAAGGCGGAAGCGATGGCGAGCGAAGAGCACTATGACGGGAAGCCTACGGAGTAGGCGATGAAAAAGAAAAAGTGCAGGCGCGAGTGGCTGAGGCCACAGCGCCGCATTTTGCAAGCAAAATGCAGGGGGAGCAACTCAAGGATGATGCTAGGGTCTGACTAGGTGTTGCTCGCCTATCGGGCTGACTGAAATTACTTAGCCTGAGAGTCACTAGCTATGGCGAAGAAAGAAAGCCGAACAGCAGACCCGCGGAAACCGTCAGGACGAATATCATCGCCGCTTCACATTAGTTGGGAGAAAACTTAAAAAGAGTTGCCTTGGGAAGGCGTGCGCTAAATATTCTCTCTGTGGTATTTTCCCGCGTACCCTTCATTAGCTTCCTTCTCAAGCTTCAGGAAAACCAGCTGCACCACCTTCGCATTCTTCTTCAGCCGCAGGCCATTCTTGTTGCCCACGACCAGCAGTGATTCGCTCCTGCCTTCGTAGCCTGGATCCCATACCGCGCACTGAAGGTAAGCCCCGCAGCGGAGCAGGGATGAGCGAGGAAAGGCCAGGGCAATGCAGTCCTTGGGTATGCGCACTATTTCGTTGTAAATCACCTTGTAAACGCCTTCCTCCAGGGACAACCAGCCGTCCTTCGCAAACTCCTTCTTTCGGCTCTCGCTGATTTTCCTCTCGCTGTTGTCGTAGTCAATCGCTCCGACACCGACAAGGTCGTGCACCTCGCGCACGCTCAAATCAACGCCCGCTGGCTGCAGCTGCCCGTCACCTAAATAACCTTCTACGGCCCTTCGCCGCAGAATTTCTTCCTTCGGCAGTATCACGTCAATCTTACTCAAAACGTCGCTCTTCTTGAAAAATTTCGTGCCCATCTCTTCTTTTCAGAGTTTATAATGAAAACTTTAAAAGCGGAGTTGCCAGGGCATCCTTCAGAATATCTTGGTGTCGAGCTTTTCCGCGAGCTCGTGTATGCCTGCCCTTGAACCAACATTCCGCACTCACCTCGAGCACCTCCGGATTTTTTCGCATGACTCTAGGATTTTCCTGAGCCCTGAAATCTCCATTTCAATCTCCGCAAGCCTGCCTGCTGTTTCTCTCTCCCCTTTTTCTCTCGTGCCGATGGAGCGCCTGCCTGCCTCCCGCATGCCGCTTATCAGTTCTTCCACCCTGCTGCCAAGCTGCAACTTGAATGCGTCCGAACTTTTCTGCAGGCGGCGCAGGAAGTCATAGCGCATCCTGCCGCAGTTGCAGTCTACGTCTGAATAAACCTCTTCCACTATTTTCGACTTTTTTCTTCTCCTGAAAATGGCGCGAGGCAGGAGAAGTTCCAGATCCGGCGACCAGCGCCCCTCCTCGCTGCTGAACTTGAAGTAAAAATCACTTTCGAGCACGAGCTGCTCCTCGATTTTGCGGTTTTGTATCCTGGCTTTGAAGATGCCCGCCGCGACCGCCTCGACAGTCCTGTTTATCTCGTCAACAGCGCCGGAGTATTTTGCCATGCGGGCGGAAAATTCACGGGAAATTTTGCCTTCCTCGGAATCGCGCCAGCTGCCAAGCAGGGCAAGCACGCGCTCGGAGCGGAATTCATCTATTGTAGAGCTGAACTGCCGGTTGTCACGGTCTTTCAGGCTTTTCGAGTATTCGCGAATTTCCGATGAGATTTGCCTCTGCGCCGCGTCTTTCAGAATCTCGAGATCCGCATCAAGCAGCTCCATTATCTTTCCCTGCTCAACATCCACCATATCTTCCACGTTTTCCTTGAGCGCCGCCACCTTTTTCATCTCCTCATCGAAGCGCGCCACTCGCGCCCGCAGCTCTCCGGCAGAGGCGTCAAGGCTGCTTTTCTCAATCAGCAGCTGGTTGAGCAACTCCTGTGCAAGATATGCTGCCTTGGATGCTGAGGAGCGCAGCACGAGCTCGCCCTTGCGGCTCACTACAAACCGCTCAAGCGCATTCTCGAACGCAGGCAGCCCGCTCATTTGAAGCGCCCTTTCATTCCCAGTCTGCTTTGCCTCAAGTGCCTTTTTTGCCGAAAGGGAGAACAATGTCGTTTCCTTTTGCTCCAAGCCCATCTTTTCTGCGATAACTTTGCGGTCAAAGTCCAGTACGGGGCTAAGTTCCTGCCCGCTGAGATAGTCTGACTTGGTCAGCACGAAAAAGAACTTGGAGGCGAATCTGGAGCTTTCTAAGAGGAACGCGCATTCGGCCTCCGTTATTGGCGGGTCAGGGGAGAGCACAAACACTGTTGCGTCCATCTCCGGGAGGAACTGGTGTGTAATCTCCGTGTTGTGCATGTGTATTGAGCCTATGCCTGGCGTGTCCGCTATGAGCACCCCGTATTTCAGGAAATCTGCGGGATACTCTATCTCCAGTCGTTTCACCATCTTTTCGTTCTTGGGATTTTTTTCCTCCGTAATATACTCCGATATACGCCTCTCTGTGATCTCCTTTTTGCGCCCGTCAAGGAATATGACAGTCATCCTCGCCTTGCTACCAAAGCGTATGATAGTTATTACTGAAGTCAGAGGCAGTGCGGCAACCGGCAGGATATCCCTGCCAAGCAGTGCGTTCACGAGCGTGGTCTTGCCGCGCTTCACCTGCCCCATTATTGCAAGCGTGAAAAACCCGCTCTCAAGACGTTCCTGCATCTTCTGAACCTTGGCTGTTACAGATGGTTCAATGGCCTGAAGCCTGGCCAGCGCCTGCAGCAGCAGAGCTTTTCTTTTTTCATAGTCCCTAGAACCGCGTTTTACCATTTGCATCACCTGAAAGCATGGAAAGCGTCCTTACTGCGAAATAGCAGTTGGACAGCAGCGAGATGCCCCCGGCCGATGAGCGCCTGAACCCGCCATTGCCGTTCTGCAAGTCCGAGAGAAAGCGCGCATGGTCCGCCGCTCCTGCCGGTCTTGTGCCAAGCAGGCCAAGCGCCGCTATAGCAAAATAGGTAGTTTCCAAAAAAGCCGGGCTGCCCTGTGCCACTGGTGTATACCCTCCGCCGCGTACCCTGCATTTTTCTATGAACTCAGCAGAACCTAAAAACGCCCCCAGTCCGATTCCAGCGCAGGAAAGTGCGGAGAGAGCATGATAGGTAGAAGCAACGTCAGGACTGCCTGCTCCAAACCCGCCCCCCTGCTGCGCCCAATTGGCAATCCATGCGAAATCCCGCCTTTCCATTCTTGCGTCCGCCATTTTCAGAACCTTTGCAGCATAGAAAATCGAGCTGAATGCTGAGTCTTCGGAATCATAACCTGCAGGAAACCATGTTGAATTGAATTTCTCGAAATGCTCGTGCCCATTTCTGGCGGTTGCCTGGCACTGCAACACGTAAGCGCTTTTTGAAGGCCTTTCGCCCAGCAGGCGCAGGGCCTTTACCGTATGGAATGCCACTTTTAGGGAGCCGTAGAGTCCGTCCTCATCCTGAATGCCTTTCAGATACTCAACCGTTTTGTCTTTGAGCGGAATTTCCTCGCCAATCGCTGCAAGCGTGGCAAGCGCATAATACGTTTCAGAACTGCTTGAAGGAAACTCAAACCCGTAAAGCTTCCGTGCAAAGGTGTAGCCCCCATCGGAATTCAGCCTGTGTTTTACGAATTCCGAGAGCTCCCTTACATCTACCAAGGCAGAAATTTTCATTTTGATTGCCCCCAATATAAAATACCTTATTTTTCATCCAACGAACTTGCCCAAAGCAAGGCTAGCGTGCCGATAAGTCCAACGGCCGCTGAAAATGCAAAGCCCGACGCAAATCCAAATGCAGACCAAAGAGCACTTACGATGATGCTCGACGCGAAATCGCCAATGCCGTTTGCCGTTGAGATTATTCCGTAGCCTAGCCCCCGCTTCTTGTCATTCAAAAGTTCACCTGTAACCGCGCCTTCAAGTGAATCTTCGGCTGCTATAAACGCTCCAGCAAGCGCGAACAATACGCCGTAAACGAGTAAGTCCGCAGGTGCAAATATGAAACCGATGAATGTGACCACTGCCACTAAATAGCCTAGAGCAAGCATCTTCCTTCGGCCAAATTTGTCCCCAAGAGCGCCGAATGGGTAGGATAACAGCGCGTAGGACATGTTTCTTACCAGATAAAGCATGGCTCCGGCGGCAGCGGCGCCCGTCAATCCCATGGAAGGGCTTAGCTGGGTTACTGCAAAAAATATCAGGAGAGTATGTGAGAAATCGGCTATGCCGAAGCTCAGGACTGCTGCTACGAATAGCTTGAAACGCTTGGGCATTTCCTTAAGGGAGAGAATAAAGGACTTGCCGCCCTTACCGGTCATCTTCTTTTTCTCTTTTACCAAAAGCCAGAAGGCGACTGCTGCGAGGCTGCCCGGTATAACCGATATTAGAAATATCTCCCTTAACGGCATCTGCATATTGGAAACGAGATAAATGGCAGCCAAGGGCCCGGCAATCGCGCCGAGCGTATCGCATGCCCTGTGAACGCCGAAGGCCTTGCCCAAATTCCTTTTTTCGACAGAGCTGGCAAGTATCGCATCTCTCGGAGGCCCGCGAATCCCCCGTCCTAACCAGCCAAATGCCCTGCCCGCCAAAACCATGGGCCATGAGGTTGCAACTACGAGAATAAGCGGGAAAAATGCGGTGGCGAGATAGCCAACCATGGAGAATTCCTTGCGTTTTTTCAGCTTGTCGGCGTAATAGCCGGAGAACAGCTTGACAAAACTTGAAAGGCCATCGCTCACACCTTCTATCACGCCAAGTGCGTAAACAGGAGCACCTAGCATAATCAGGAAAGACGGGAGGAAGACGGTTACTATTTCGTGGCTGGTATCCGACAGAAAACTTGTTATGCTGGCGCCTATTACTGTGGAATTGAGCCAGTTGCTTTCACTTTTTTTTGCCATGGGCTTACCTATAAATAGAAGCTGTCAGCCTTGATGGCGGTTCGCAGGCGAGCTTCATCGCCCTTGTTGTTGCAGCTTGGTTGGAGTATACTTAAAAACATTATGCATCCGTTTTGGTCAAGCAAGCTTCTGTTCCAATTCCACATCCAGCTTGTTGGCGAGTTCCGAAAGCCCGCCTTTTGCCTCCGCGAGCATGTGGAAAGCGGCCGATAGCCGCCCCTTCTCAAGAAGCCGCCGTGCCTGCGCAATTTCCTTCCTTTTTGCCGATATGAGGTTCTTCATCTCCGAAAGTTCGCTCTCGGACAGAGAGCGGCTTGCCCTTATCGCCTCCGTGTAGAAGAAGATGGTTTCGAGCATTGTCGCACAGCGCGCGGCAAGCCCGAAAAGAAGTGTCCTGAATGGCCGGTGTCGCCCGGCCTTGCCCTTTTCAAGAATTTTTGTGTCCGTCACGGATGCGGCAACGCTTATCATTTCGAGTATATTCAGCGCAGCTGCAATCTTGAGTCTGACCCTGTAAAGGCCGACGCTGTTTGTCCGAGGCATTTTTGCACCAGTCATGATGATTTACCAAAGATTACGTTCATCAGCAGCCAGAGCGAAACGACTACTAGGACCAGCAGGGAAAGTGAAAGAGCAGTGGCATTGATAACACTCATGAACAGCCGCTTTTGCTTTTCCATCTTAGGGAAATGCATGTAGGTTTGGAGAAACACCATTACCCACAGGATAGCGCAGAAAAGCAAGGCGATGGGCAGAGACTGGAAATATTGGAAGCTCAAGCTGCTCACTTTTTGCCTGTCGACTCAAGGAAGCCGGAGGCATCTAGCCTGAACCGATGCTTCTGATTTTGGCTGCAGACCAGCTCGCCCGTTTTGGCATCCTTCTCAAGGCGCGAGGTTATGCCGCTTTCCATGCTGCATTTTGCACAGCTATATTCCACGTCCATTTTCTCACCCGCCTTTTCGATAAATAGAAGCTGTCAGCCCTTGCGGGCAGTTTAGCCTAAATGCTTGGTGAGCCTCATCGCCGAGGTATCTATGATGCGCGTGGGTTTAAATAGCCGTGCCTCATTTCCTCGGAAATGAGCGAAAAACTAACGTTTTCAAACAACCGTTTTCTGCGCATTCCCATCAGCCCACATGACTAGTTTTTGCAGCGCAATCGGCACGATTACCGTCGTCAGGAATGCCATTGATGCGATTATCGAGTATTCGGTCTCGCTCAGTATTTTATTCCCTGCCGCGTCCAGCGCAGTCAGGCCGAATAGGGCGATGATGAGAGCGATTTCCCCGCGCGGCACCATGCCGAAGCCGACAACCGCGCTCTTTTTCCAGTCAATTCCACTGAATTTCGCGCCCATGCCGCAGCCGACCAGCTTGGTTGCGATTGCAATCGCAGTTATTGCAAGAATCGGCCAGATGTTTTCAGCAAGCGCCGGAATATTCACCAGCATTCCGAGCGAGATGAAGAACACGGGCGTGAAAAACGCCTCGAGCGGATAGAAAAGGTCGAAGAGCTTTTGCGTAAGCCTGCTGTAGTTGAGCGTAATGCCTGCAATAAATGCGCCCACAATGGCGGAGAGGCCGACGAACTCCGCGACGTATGCATAGGCCAGCACATAGGCGAGAATTGAAAGGAACGTGACGTTTGAAATCTTGCCCTCCAAATCCGCAAGGCTCCTGTCTATGTAATTCTTCACGATGTACTGGCCCAGCAGGATTCCTCCAATTACAAAAATTCCTGCGGTTATGAAAATACTTATTATCGGCGACAAAGCCAACGTGGCCTCTTCGGACATGTTTTTCACGAGCGAGAGCACCAGCAATGCAAGTATGTCGTCGATTACTGCGGCGCCCAGGATTATTTTTGCAAATTCGCGCTCGAGCATTTTGAATTCCTGCAGCACTGCCACTGTAACGCCAACGCTGGTGGCGGTGAGCGCGGCACCGAGGAACATCGCATAGTTGAAGCCGTGGCCTGTCCACATCGCGTAATAATAGCCGCCAAGAAAAGGCACTATCACGCCAAGCAGGGCTACCAAAAGGTTGCGCGTGTTGAACACCTGCTTGATTTCCGAGTGCATCCCTATTTTGAACAGCAGGATTATCGCTCCCAGCTTCGCGAAAACCGTCACCACTCCTTCCGTGGGTATGAGATGTGGTATCGTTGCAGGCAGGCGGAAGCTCGAACCCGCAGCAGAGAGAAGAAAGGATATCGCCTGCGAAAGCGGCGGATACAGCAAGCTAATCGCGCTGGGGCTGATTGCAATCCCCACAAGCAGAAGCACCATAACGGTGGGCTGCCGGAGATAAACTACGAGAAGCTCGGCAAGCACGGCGGCAAGGAGCAGGAATGAAAGCTCGAACCAGATGCGCGTCTCTTCAGGAACATCCTGGAATATGCTCGCGCGCAACACCGAGAGGAACAAGAGAAATGCGAGCGCGGTGAGGATGAGGGCAGCATAGGGCTTAGTTACTGTTGTCACTTCGCCTATTTTTCCTTCAACGTAATTTTTCATTTCCGCCACGCCCTATTTCACTCATCATATTCTCAAGACAAATCTTTTTAAACGCCGCATTTTAAGCCTCAAATTAAGCGGTGAATAAGGGTAGAATCCAGTCATTTCCAGCCCTCCCACCTCTACACACAGTTTTTCATCTCAGGAGCTGCGGCGCGAACAGCAGCATTATTCCAAGGATGAACAGTATCGCGCCACCTACGAACTTGCAGTATTTTGCGTACTTTTCCCCTATTTCCGCATTCGAGATGGCAAACGCGGCAAGCCCGAATATTATCAGGTCATCCGCCATGAAGAACAGGTCATAGAGCAGTATGTAGGCATAATATTCGAGCGTGGACAGGTTGCTTAAGGCAAGGACCTGCGTGAAAACAGCCGGGATGGCGGACGAGCAGACGAACTCAACTGAATTGACAACGAACGCAAGCCCCACAATGGCAAAAAACGTAGCCCACGTGAGCGGCTGGGACACTATCTCACGCGCCCTGTCCATCATCTGCTTTTTGTCGCCAGGCTCGCCGACTTTGCACTCAAGGGCGGGCTTGTTGCGGTTTTCCCAGTATTCCTTGAGCCCGAGTATGCCGCCTCCCAGCGCCGCAAGCCCGATTAGCACGGTGACTGCCCGCAGGTAGCCGAGCATGAGGAATGCGTTGAGCCACGCGGTCATGAACAGGAAATAGAGCACGCCCGAAGCCAGGACAAACGAACCTACAATCGTCCAAACCTTCTTCCTGTCATTCAATTCCATTACAAGAGCTATCAGGTAGACCAGCACCCACATGGCACATGGGTTGAAGCCGTCCACAAGCCCGAGCACAACTGCCAGGGCAGGCAGGGACATTTGCCGCAGGTCGGTTTTGCCGATATAGGGCAGGTCAAGGACAACCCCCTTCTCTGCTTCCTTGCACGAGCACGCCTCGCCGCTTACCGGGTCATTGCAGCCGGTTTTTTTACATTCCAGCACAGCAGCCTCTATTTCTTTGCCGGTTTGCTCATCATAGCCGACAAATGTCCTGTTTCCCACCAAAGTCGTGGGCACAAGCCCCTGAAGGCCACGCTCACCTGCTATCCGGTTGAAAAGCGCATTTCCTTCCTTTGATGTGACCTCGTGAGAAATCACGGTCATATTGTATTTCTGCTCAAGCACAGGGTTGAACTTTTCCATCTGCTCGTGGCAATGCGGGCAGGTTGAAAGATAGAAGAAATGGATGAACGATGAGTTGTTTGCAGATGAAGAGGGCGAGATTTGCCCAAGCGCCTGTTCCGGCGCGAACATCAGAAACAGCCCTATTATGAGAAGCGCGGCTACCAGGGCCTTGTTGAAGTCGTCCTTCAGGAAATCTTTAACCGGCTGCACCAATTTTTTCTGCATAATCTTCCCTCTATTTCCCGCAGACCTTGCTGCCCGAACATGCGGCATTTTCAAGCTGGATGGTGGTGTGCTCTATTCCGAACCTGGACGCCAAAACATCGTTTATTCTTTTTATTGTCTCGTCCGATTCCTTCGAAACTTTTCCATCTATGCGAATATGGCAAGAGAGGAATATTTCGTTTGAATTTATGGACCAGATGTGCAGGCTGTGGACTTCGGATACGCCAGCGACGGATTTTATTCCATTATACACTTCGTCAAAATCCACGCCCTCAGGCAAGCCCTGCATCAATATGTGCACCGCCTTCCTTATGATGCCAAAGCCGCTTGCAAATATCATGATGCCGATAAGGACAGAAACCGCCAAATCAATGTAATAGATGTGCGTGAAATAGATTATCACTCCTGAAACAACCACGGCTACCGATGAAATGGTGTCATAAAAAAGATGCAGGTAGGCTGCTTTCATGTTAAGGCTGGAATCCTTGTCGTCCTTGAGGATTAGGATTGAAAACAGGTTTCCAAAAAGTCCAATCAGCCCCACGCCAACCATAAGCCAGACGGAAATTTCCGCCTGGGGATTGCTTGCCCGCTCGAAAGCCTCTGTTATTATCAGGACGCTTATCGCCCAAAGCAGGAGGGCGTTTATCAATGCGGTGAATATTTCCACCCTCTTGAACCCGAATGAATGCTTTTTTGATGCCTTTTTTTCCGTCAGCCGCTCCCCAAGGTAGCCTATGGCCAGTGAAATGACGTCCGACAGGTTATGCCCCGCATCAGCCAAAAGAGCCAGGCTTCCGGACATCGTGCCGCCTATGTACTCCGCCAGTGTTATCACTAGGTTCAGAAGCACCGTCCAGCCTATCTTTTTCCCGTGTTCATGCCCCATAAGCGCCACCGTTCATTTTATTCAGTTCTATTTGCCATCTCTTCGGCCATGCCCGCGTCAACGGCTTTCTCGGCATTTCTTGCCTGGCTCAGAAATCCGTATGCCGCAAGTTTTACAACATCGCTCATCACAAGGAATATCGCACTCAAGCCAAGCAGGCCCAGAATATATTGGATGGGTATCGCTGCCATGAGCCATCCTTGGCTGGCTACAAGCGTTACCAGCAAGACATCAAATATTGTCGCAGACAGCAGCATCCTGCCGGGATATGGCTTTGACCAGAAAAATCCGCGCGTTCTTGCCGAGTAGAGGATTGCCTGCGCGCCTGCGAAGACCAGCCAGACAAATACAAAGGTCTGTGCTTCATTCAAGGTCATCTGCAGATAGTTTATGCCCAGCCAGAAAACCAGGCAGTTGAACGCAAACAGCAACAGGGCGAGCGCCACCCCCGTAATCACAAGCGGCTTCATTTCCCATTTCCGTGGATTTTCGGAAGGTTTCACGTTGTCGGTTGAAAGCAAGAATGTCGGAATTTCAGCAAAAAACATGTATACCACTACCTGAAGGGGGCTCATGACAAGCTTCATGAAGAAAATGGACCCTACGGCAATGAACATCGGTATTCCGACCTTTCTTGTAATCATTGCCAGCACCCACGTCTGCAGGCGCTGGAAAATCTTCCGGCTTACTTCAACCGCAGTAAGTATCTCGCTTAAGCCCGGCTTGGTCATTACAAGCCCTGCTGCGGATTTGGCGGCGTCTGTCGAATCAGCCACTGCGATGCCAACATCCGCCTGCGCAAGCGCAGGAACATCATTCACCCCATCGCCGGTCATGCCAACGATATGGCCTGCCTTTTGCAGGGATTTGACCAGCATGAATTTTTCCTGCGGGAAAACATTCGAAAATACATTGACGCGGGCAATGGTGTCAGTGTCCAGATTTTCATTGATCTTATCGAGCGGGGCAACATCCCCGGTGATTCCAACCTTTGAGGCGATTGCATGCGCAGTGGCTTTTCCGTCCCCTGTGATGAGTATGACTCTTATCCCCTGGTCAATCAGTTTCTTTACAAAATCAGCCGAATCGGCGCGCGGCTGGTCGGCAAGCGCGATCAGCCCGCAAATGCTTAAATCAGACTGGCTCCCTTCTGCAACGGCAATGACCCTGGAACCTGTCGAGGAAAGCCTGGCAACCTTATCGGAGATGCTCGACCAGCTGGTATGCGCCATTTTTGCAACTACCGAGGGTTCCCCCTTGATGACATGCATTTCCCGGCTGCCCTTAAGTATTACTGCCTCGGAGCGCTTGGTGGTTGGGTCAAATGGCACGAATTTCAGGCGGCTCTTCAGGTTTTCCTCAATTCCCTGGCTTTGGGCTGCCTGGAGTATGGCAAGGTCGATAGGGTCCTGTGTTTTTTCATCAGATGCAAGGACAGCCAGCCTAAGTATGTCTTTAGCGGTCAATTTGGCAAGTGGCTCAATTTCATGCACGCTAAGCCTGTTTTCCGTTATTGTTCCGGTCTTGTCCACGCAAAGGATATCCATCGCTGCAGCATTTTCAATTGACGGAAGCTGCGTGGTCAGGACCCCTGACTTAATGAGCTCGCCCGCGCCCTTCATGGCAGACGTCATTGACATCATGGGCAACAGGACCGGGACTGAAATCACAAGAAGCACCAGTATGAAGGGCAGCATGCTCACAAGAGGCGCGCCCTGCATTATGGTAACTGTGAAAACTGCAAGAGCAAGAACTATGTCCAGCGCCAGCAGATGCTTTGCTATGTTAACCGCTAGTTGCTGAAGGCGCGGTGGTGCTTTTGCAAGGTGCGCTATTTCCACCGTCTTCCCGAAATACGTGCTTTTGCCCGTGGCAGTTACTTTGCAGCTGGCTTCCCCGTACTTTATTATCGAGGCGGAATAGAGCACACCACCATCCTGAATCTCAACAGGGAGCGATTCCCCTGTCAGCTGGGACTGATCAGCCGAAACGGTTCCACTGACAACTGAAACATCAGCAGGGACAATATCGCCAACCCTGATATGTATCACGTCCCCCGGAACGAGTTCTGATGCTGGAAGCGTCTGCCAGCGCCCGTCCCGCAAGACGCGCGCATTTATAGACAATCGCTTCCTTAGGAGAACAAGAGCTGCCTTGGTTTTCTTCTCTTGATATACTCCTAGCACAGCCTGAAAAAGAAGTATGACTGCAATAACGCAGGCCTCAATCCATTTGCCCAGAAAAATATCTATTGCGATTGATGCTTCCAGCATCCACGGAATAAATCCCCATAGGTGCTTGGAAAACATCTTGATTACTGAGTGGTGCGGTTCGTGAATGGTATTATAGCCGTATTTCTTCAGCAGATCCCTTGCCTGGGAATCTGTCAATCCTTGTTTATTATTCTCAACCATAAGACTCACTATCTATACTCCCACATGTGCCATTCATTGTTTAGGATTTGCCCTGCGCTAGGCGCTCCGTGCCATTCCGAAAACTTTTTGTCACTAGTTTGTTCGTCAGTCATTCAAATTACTACTACGACACAATCGCACCATAAAGCATTCCTGCAGAAACGCACAAGACGAAAATCATCGCCACATAGACCAGCGTCTGTTTAGTCCCCATGATTTTCCTGACCACTAGTATGCTCGGAAGCGAGACGACGGGGTCCGCCAGCAGGTAGGCCAGAAGCGCACCCTGCGACATGCCCAGCTCGAGGAAAGTCTTGGCCATCGGAACTTCAACTAGAGTTGGGAAGTACACGAATATCCCGAACACCACCGGTATTATCATTGCCAGCAGATCATTTCCGCCAACGTAGGAAACAACCAGATCGCTGGGCAGAATCACGCTAATGATGCCGGAAAAGAAGACGCCGGCCAGCAGCAGCGGGAAGATGCTTTTCGTAAAGCCCCACGTTTCAGACATCCACGCCCCAAGCTCTTCATTGGAGAAATGCCGCTTCCCTATCGCGGCAACCAGGACTATGAGCGCGAGTGTGAGGCCGTATTTCAAGAACTCCTCGCTTATGCGGGTTCCCACAAGCAAGATGGCTATCAGTGCGCCGAACAAGTACAGGAGGCGCCAGTTGCCCCTTCCGTCCTTCTTTTTCTTGCCCCCAAATGCATCAGGGCCAGCAGGGGCATCTTCCTCAGGAAACAGCTTGCTTATCGTGATGCCTATAATGACTGCGAAGAGTATCGAAAAGCCTATTCTCGCGAGCGCAATGTCCCATCCGATGAGGCTGCCAGTATATAGAATGGCCACTATGTTGGTTGCGGGCGCGGTGTAGAGGAATGCGATGGCAGGGCCTATTCCTGCGCCCCCCTTCTTGATGCCAGCGAAGAGCGGCAGCACAGTGCATGAGCAGACCGCAAGCAGGAGCCCTGCAACTATCGCCAAAGGATATGCGATTATCTTGGGCGAGTTCTTCCCAAGATACGGCAGCAGCTCGTCCTTCGGTATGAGTGCGGCCATCGCTCCTGCTATGAAGAAAGCCGGCACTAGGCAGAAGAGCGTGTGAGCCAATACGTACTCATAGAGTGCGGCAAACCCTGCACCTATGAGAAAATAACCATCCATATTGCGAGCCCCTTATCTGAGCAGTTCCATTATTTCCTCAACATTCGGCAGCCTCCCTGCGAGAACCACCTTGCCGTCAATCGCGAGCGCAGGGGTGGAAATTACGTTCCGCCTGACTATCTCGTCAAAATCGTAAACGTGGGTGATTTCCGCCTTTACGCCTGCCTTCCCAACAGCTTCCTTCACCCTCTTCTCAAGCTCAGCGCATTTCATGCAGCCGGAGCCAAGGACCTCTATCTTCATCTCACCACCTCAAAACATCATTCAGCACTTTCGCGCCTTTTCGCGAAAGCGAGTAAATCCTTTTCGTGCCTTCCCTGCGCTTCTTCACCAGCCCTGCCTCGGAAAGGACTTTCAGGTGCTGCGAAACTGCTGGCTGGCTGACGCCGAGGTGCGCAGGGAGCTCGCAGGCGCAAATCTCGCCCCTGCTTATCTTCCTGAGCAGCTCCAGGCGCGTTTCATCTGCGAGCGCCTTTAGAATATTAGGCTTCATTAATATTAGTCTAGACTTATATATATTTAAATACTTTTCCCATCCTTTGCACGGAAATTTGCCTAGGAAATGTCCGGCGTGTGCTGGAAACGTGCCGCTCCGACTGGTCGGCGATCCGACCAGTGGACCACTTGAGCAGCGGCTCAAGTCGGTCAGGCAGACTAGTTTCAGCCTGTCGGACTCTCTACCGGGAAGTTTTACTCTTAATTTTTTTCTCACATTTTAAGGAAAATCTCAGGTGAAATGCTGTTTGCGCACCATCTGCGCCTAATCTCAAATTTTGCGCAGAAACGCCCTCTCATTCCCAGCGCCTAATTTCCCCGTCGTTGAACCTGAAATTTAAGCGTAGAATTAAGCGTCCAAAAACGCCTAAAATCCGCCCTTCCAGCCTCGTCCACCTACGCTTAAATCATTTAAGCGAAAGCTGCTCTCCCCATTCGAGAATTCATCAAAAATCAGCCCTTCCACAGCCGCCTACCTTACTCTATATATTATGTACTGTGGGGTGGAGGCACAAGCTGCTCAATATTCTTAGTTTGGGCAACCAGAACGCGCGAAAATCAACGTTTGAGCTGCGCAAAGTTGTTTATAAAGCATTGCGCAGCTCCGTCTTGTCACAGCTCGCATATGCCTTTCTCCTGAACAGGTTCCTCAGTGTTTCCCTTATCTTTCCCCGTGTAATCACAATTCCATATTTCGTATATTTGTACTTCATCGTCCTTTTGGTCACAAGAATAAACGACTTGTCATATTCCTTCTGATAGTACGCAAACTTCTTTTTCAGCCATTCGGGCTGCCGCGTTAAACTCTTGCCAGTCTCAACGTCAAAGCAGTACCTCTTGCCCTTATGCTCAACAACTAAGTCAGGGCCGCGCCTGACGTTCACCTCCACCTTGCCAACATATTTCTTCAGCTCAGCTTCCAGAAGATAGCAGAAAAACGCGTGCTCCTTGCTCTCATTGTACCTCGTATTCACCCAATAATAAGCTGCCCCGGAGGTTCCAAACGGGCTTATCTTCACCAGATCGTACCTTTGCGCAAACAGCTTCCCTCGTTGCTCCTCATTCAGCTTGCTGTTAAGGTGCAGGTTGGCGGAAAGGTCGTACTCTTTCTTCGGCTCTTCTTTTTCTTCATCAAGCGCAGTTTCAGGCTCTTCCTGAACTTCAGCTTCCGGCTCTCCTTCAACCTCTTCCTCATTTTCCATACTCTCATGCATTGAACGAAAATACTCTTCGGTTAGCTCAGGCTCTCCATTTGAAAACATAGAGCGTATTTTCCCAACAATCCAACTGACGATAATGACAACTGCAATCCCAAGGGCAATTGGCAGCAGGCTTAGGGCAACAACTCCGACGGCAACCAGTACCAACACTATCCCAATTATGACTAGCGCGCCGCCAATCATGGGCTCGACCAAATCCTCGATGGCCATGGTCAGCCCTCCAAAAGCTTCTTATCCAATCCCATATTGCCAACTTTCCGGGCAAGAAACTCTTTCACTTCAGGGTCTTGGAAAAGGGCGTTCATCAGGTCGTTGGCCTGCCTGCTCTGGTCAATCAACAATTTTCCTTCATCAAACGGATTCCCGCACTTTCCACAAAATGACTGCGTCGGCGAGTTCCTTTCCTTGCACCTGACACAAATGCGAACGTCCAGCTGCGGCTCCTTCTCCGCAGGAGCCTCTTTCAGTGAGTACAGTTGCAGCAAAGTCGAATCCACATCCCTTCCCGAAAGGTGCACATACGTCGCAGCCATTTCGCTGCCCTGCGTCCAGCCGAAATATTCCTTCATCTGAGCCTCCGTAAGCTTCGAGGCCAAGGCCGTAGCCCTAGAGTGCCTGAAAAGGTGCGGATAAACGCGCTTCCTTATGCCGCTCGCCTTCTGGGCCCTTCTCAGCATGGCAAGTATGGAAGGATAGGAGCACGGCTCATGATTGTACCTGGCAAGCCTGGCAGGCCATAGGGGCGCGTCTGGGTTGCTCTTGTCAGGATGCTCCTGAAGCCACTGGCCTAGCACCTGGACGCTTGCAATTACCCTTACACGCCTGCTTCCGGTCTTGCCGTTGACCATCAGTATGCCGCCATAATTGTCAAATTGCACGTTCCTGAGAGTCATGTAAAGCAATTCGCCTATGCGGCAGCCGGACTCGTATAATGTCAGAATGAGCGCCTTGTCGCGTGCGTTGGTAGTGGAATTGGCAAGCTTTTGGGCTTCCTCCACGGTCAGCAATTCTTCAGGCAGCTTGCGCTTCTCGTTTTTCAGCCTTGGCTTTAGCCATTTGATTACTTTTGGAAACTCCTCGTCCTTCCCGAGAAGCCATTTGTAGAACATTTTGAGGACGATTTTGAAGTCATACTTCGTGTAGTCTGAATATTGTTTGGAGTCAATTTCGGTGACCAGGCGGATGAGGTCGTCCTTTGTCGCCTTGGAAAAGTCCTTGTTAAGCCATTCCGCCAGATAGCGCATGCAGTACATGCACTTGACAACGCGCAGCTTGCCTGAGCCTTTGGCAAGGCGCATTTTGGAAAAGTTGGCAATCTGGCGCTTGGCCTTGGCTGACAGCTTGGAGGCGTCCAGCCTTTCCATTGCCTTGGCGAAGTCAGTCTGGCTTTTGTACATTACATACTCGTTCATGGGCCCCTGTCCTGCTTGGAGGTCTATTTATAGCTTGCTGCGCTATGGGGCGCTTCCGTGTCCTAGGCTATCGCCGAAGATGAAGTCAGGCAATCGCCTAAGGCTTCCGGTAGGATTAGTGTAAAAAATAAGATGCAGGGGGAGAGATTCGAACTCCCGAACTCCTAAGAGACCAGATGGCGCATTGCGGCCCGAAGGCCGCGATCTTGAGTCTGGCGCGTTTGACCTGGCTCCGCAACCCCTGCGAAAAGGAACCAAGGTTCCTTTTCAGAACCTCCTTTTATTTCACCTACGGTTCTTTTCGGAACTCCCTTCCACAATTTTGGGGAAGGGCGAGCTTTATATACGGGCGAAGGCATAAATAAAGCAGCATGTTTCAAGGGTGAACTTATGGTCGCTGCGCAGAAGCCGGAAAAAAAGCCTGAGACGCTTGAGCAGGTGCAGGCCGAGATGGGCAACTACGTCAGCAGCCCGGCAAACATGGTTGTCAGGACAAAGGTTTCAGAGGCGATGGACAAGGTAACGGAGCTGAAGGATGCCAAGCTCGGGCGCGCGCTTTTCGACGATTTCAGGGCTACTTTCGACCCGGAGATGAAGCGCATAGATGACAAGTACCGCAACAAGTTCAGCCCCGCGGCAAGAGAGGAGAAGGGCAAGGAGCTGACGGCGCTGATGAAGAATATGGATGACTGGAGCGCAAGCGTTGCCGACCGCACGCATCCCCTGCTGCAGGAGGCCGAGCCTGCAAAACAGGAGCCGGAAAACGGGTTCGTGGAGCCCGCACCCGCAAAGGAGGGGCAGGAAGCCTCTGGAAGGCAGCCAGAGGATGCGAAGGCAAAGATGCCGCCGCCGCAGGGCGGAAGCGGATGGGTGGAGCCGAAAGTTCCTGAGGCAAAGCCGCAGGTGCCGGTCGTGCCGAAGCCCAGTGCGCCGGAGCAGAAGCCCGTAGAGACACTGCAGGCGGTCGTAGGGGTGCAGGCGTTCAACGGCACGACAGAGAGCTACAATGAGATGGTGGCAAGCGGGGGATGGACGCTTGCGGTGATAGGCAGGCCCAGCTACAGCGGGATGAACAACTGCCCGAACTGCGATGCGTTTAAGCCCGTGATAGAGGGGTTTGCACTGGAGTCGAAGTATGCGGGCAAGATTAATTTCTTGACAGTGGATGTGGTGCAGAACAGGAATATTGAGAATGACATTGTGCCGAACATAACCTACCCGTACGTGGTGCTTTACAAGGACGGGAAGGCTGTCGGGTCTTTTGACGGGACTGCAGGCATATATACAGACAAGGCGCTGGAAAAGTGGCTGGACCAGAGGGTCAAGTAATTTTGATGGGGTGGTTTCAATGGTTGAGAAGTACAAGGAGAAGGTCGAGCAGGATTTGGTCGTGGGCAAGTACACTATCAAGCCAGACGACCCCAACTACGGCAATTACAAGGAGTTCATACGCAGGACCTCGGTCCAGGAGCTCCAGAGGCACCTGGACTTCAAGGAAAAGATCCAGAAGGGCGTGACCACCAGCGAGCGCGAGGATTATTTGGCCGAACTCGCCAGGGCGTTCGAGCTGAGGGCAGGGGGGAAGGATGCGCAGGCGGACAAGATACTTTCCAACCTGGAGAGGTTCCTGAAGAACAGGGGCGTCCTGGAATCCACGCCGGTCCCGCTGGCGAAGAGGGAGAAGCCGGAGCCGACAGGGGTGCCGGGAAGCGTTGCGGAAGGGAAAGCAAAGGGCAAGACAGGCACGCTGAAGCCGGAGCAGCCCGCTGTCGTGGAGGAGGAGTTCACAGCGCTGGAGCCGAGTGGCAAGGATGCAGTGGGGGGCAGGGCCAAAACTGAGACAAGGGAGCCGCGCAGCGCGGAGGGCTGGGTGCAGAAACCCAAGCCCAAGGAAATACCAAAAGTGCCTGCGGCGCCGGTGCAGCCGCCTGTGCAGCAGGAAGTTCCAATGGCAATCGTGGGGGTGCAGGCGTTCAACGGCACGACAGAGAGCTACAATGAGATGGTGGCAAGCGGGGGATGGACGCTTGCGGTGATAGGCAGGCCCAGCTACAGCGGGATGAACAACTGCCCGAACTGCGATGCGTTTAAGCCCGTGATAGAGGGGTTTGCACTGGAGTCGAAGTATGCGGGCAAGATTAATTTCTTGACAGTGGATGTGGTGCAGAACAGGAATATTGAGAATGACATTGTGCCGAACATAACCTACCCGTACGTGGTGCTTTACAAGGACGGGAAGGCTGTCGGGTCTTTTGACGGGACTGCAGGCATATATACAGACAAGGCGCTGGAAAAGTGGCTGGACCAGAGGGTTCGCTAGGGGCAGGTGGGAAAATGAATGGAACTGTAAAACGCAAGCTCCAGGACCAGGAGAGCATGCCCCTGCAGAACGAGGGCGCGCAGAAAAGGAACGAGTGGTTCGTGAGCGAGGGCGGCGCGAAAAAGGGCGAGCAGAAGTGGCACTTGGAGCTTTATGACAAGAAGACTGAGAAGCAGGTCGGCAAGACAATGGAGTTCAAGACTGAGGAGGCGGCTAGGGACGCCGTCATCGGGGAGTGGCTGAAGGGAAATAAGAACCTCATAGGGAAGATATGCTCTGCTGGGGGCTGCCTTCCGCTGATGGAAAGGCGCGTGGCTGACGCGAGCGCGAAGACAATTGGGAAGGAGATAGGCACTGAAGGATGGACTGTTGTGCTCTACGGAAAGGACACCGCGGCTTTCGAGGGCGCCAGCCTCCAGAACTACGGGGGGCAAATGCAGTTCATCAATGCGGACATGGCAGGAAAGCCAGAAAACTTCGCGGCATACGGCTCGCCCAAGGAGGGTGAAATAATAGTTTACCATAATGGCAAGGTCGCGGGCCGCTTCGATCCCGCGAAGATGGGCGAGGACGCGGTTGCGCGGAAACTCGCAGGGATGCGCGGGGAAGACTGAATAGCATTTTTATTTCTTTTCTTTGCACAGCTTAGCTGCGAGTTGGATGCGCAGGTGATTGGATGATAATCGGTACCTCCGAGAATTTCGAGAAGGAAGTGCTCAAGTCGAGCGTGCCCGTGGTCGTGGACTTCTGGGCCTCGTGGTGCGGGCCTTGCAAGATGCTTTCGCCCATAGTGGACAAGGTGAGCGAGATGCCGGAGTACAAGGGCAAGGTGCACTTCGCAAAAGTGAATGTGGACGAGCAGCCGGATTTGGCGGGCAGGTACAGCATAATGAGCATTCCCACGCTGATGATTTTCAAGAAGGGCAGGCTCGTGGATGCGCGCCTGGGTGCGATGCCTGAGAGCGAGCTTCGCTCATGGGTTGACAAGGACGCACTCGGAAAATAAGTCCTATAGATGCCCGTAGTGGGGCATTGAGCCCGAACTCTTTCTTTCCCCGACGGGCCTGCGCGCTATGAACACGAGGTCGCGCACCAAATTGAAAGTGCCGAGCAGCTTGAGCAGGTAATCGCGCTTGATGCGCTTCAGCTTTATCTGGCCGAAAAGAGTCACGATGTAGGGGTCGAGCGGGAAGTGCCAGAAGGTGTAGCTGTCCACTATCTCGAAGCCCGAGAGCTCGAGCCACTGCCTCATGCTTTCCATTGTGAACACGCGCACGTGGTCCCACACTATCCATGCGCCAGTGTCGTAGGCGTAGGGAGTCTTGACTATCAGCAGGCCGCCGGGCTCGAGCGCCTCGTAGGCGCTCTTCAGCACGCCCGCGACGTCCTTCTTCGTCTCCATGTGCTCGAGCAAATGGAAAGCCGTGACTGCCTGGAATTTTTCCTTTGTGCGGAAGTTCGTGGCCGAGCCTTTCACCGCGCGCAGGCCGCTTTTCCTCGCATCAGCAACCGCCTCTTCGCTGTAATCCACGCCGAGGCTGTCCGCGGCGCCGAAGCGGAGCACGTTGCTGCCGTTGCCGCACCCGAGGTCCAGCAGCTTCTTTCCCGCAACCAGGGGCTTGATGTCGTTGTTGAACCTGTCCCACGCTACCCGCATGACCGCACCACCAGCGTATTGGCAGTAGGTATTTTTATTACTCTTCTTCGAACTCATCCGTGATTCACATGCCATACCGGGTTCCGAGGGGCACGCGCGATTTGATGCCGGAGCAGGCACTGCTGCTAGAGGGCATACTGGAAAAGGTAAGGGCGGTGTTCAGGAAATACGGCTTCGAGCCCATTGAGACGCCTGCATTTGAAAGTCTGGAAGTCTTGGAGAAAAAGAGCGGTGAGGAGGTCAAGAAGCAGATTTTCCATGTCGGCGAGGGCGAGAAGCTGGGGCTGCGCTTTGACCTGACTGTTCCTTTGGCGCGCGTGATTGCCGGCAATGCGTCATTGCCAAAGCCGTTCAAGCGCTATCACATTTCACGGGTGTGGAGGCACGAGGAGCCCCAGAAGGGGAGGTTCAGGGAGTTTTACCAGGCGGACGTTGACACGATTGGAGCATCGGGCATGGAGGCGGATGCGGAGCTTCTTGCATGCGCAAAGGAGGCGCTCGAGGCTATTGGAATGGAGCCGAAGCGCATAAGGGTGAGCAACAGGAAGATGCTGGACGCGCTGTTCGCGAAGATGGACTTGAAGGCCGGCGCCACCGCGATTTTCCGCGCGCTCGACAAGCTGGACAAGCAGGGCCGCGAGGTTGTCGATGCGGAGCTGAAGAGGCTCGGGCTGAGCGCGGGCGACATAAGCATGCTCATGCGCACTGTCGCGATGACAGGCGGGAACGAGGGGAAGCTGGCGCATGTTGAGAAGGAATTCCCGAATGAGGGCGTTGCGGAAATGCGGGAACTGCTTGCACTCCTGAATGATTATGGGGTGAAGGCGGAGCTGGACTTGTCGCTCGTGCGCGGGCTTGACTATTATACTGGGCCGGTGTTCGAGATTAGCGGCGGGGAAGGAGTGGGCTCGATTGCAGGGGGCGGAAGGTACGACAGTTTGATTGAGCTCTACGGCTCCAAGCCCACGCCCGCCACTGGCATTTCGCTGGGCATTGAGAGGCTGATGGAGCTCATGAAGGAAAGGGGCAGGAAGGCTGTGACGAAAGCTTTTGTGGCAGCTGCGCAGGATGAGTTCAGGAAGGAGGCGCGGGGAATTGTTGTGAAGCTGCGCGCTGCCGGCATATCCGCGCAGGTCGACCTGATGAACAGGAAGCTCGGCAAGCAGTTCGAGTACGCGCACTCGCAGGGAATACCTTTCGCGGTCATCATAGGCGAGCGGGAGAAGAAGGAGGGAAAGGTCACGCTCAGGGACATGAAGAGCGGCAAGGAGAAGGTGCTGCGCCTGGAAGAGGCAATCAAGGAGTTGAGTGCAGGGGGTTAGCGTGAGGGGGCGGATTGCCGTGCCCCCTGCGAAAGAGCTTTCTTGACAGCAGCCTCGACATCGGATATTTTTGCATTCGTGCGGATGCTGTTCTGCCTGAAATGGGTGCGGGAGACTGAAAAGCCCTTTGACTTCAGTTGCTCAACTGCCTTGTCCACCGGCACTGCGGAAATTTTCAGCTTCTGGGAAATTTTGTGCAGGTCGAAGTATGTGGGCGGCAAGGAAAGTTCATCTGCGACAGTGAGCAGAAGTTGTGTGAGTTCTTTCTTGTTCCCATAATTGCGTTCAGAATTCAGCGCCTGCATTTTTTCCACTGTTCCCGCATCCCACAATGCGCCGAGCCAGAGCGGGCCGGCGTGCAAGTAGGGGCCTTTGCATCTTGTGCAGGAGTCATGCGCTGGCGTGCCCTCGCGCCATTCCCTGTTCAGGCAGGCGGGGCAGTGCGAAATGTAGCCGAGCGTCTGCATTGAATTTGCGGCATGTTCCGCGCTTTGCTCGAGCTTCACTATTGCTTTTATGTAGTGCAGCTTGGAGAGCGTGAAGAGCGGCGCGATGCCGAAGTTGAAGTCCGCCGCTGTGCGCGCAAGCTTGGAGAGCAGGATGCGGCCTGCCACCTCGTGGCAGTATTCATTGTCCAGAGGCTGCGCCTGGTAGTTCTTGAGGCAGGCCTTTGCATGCGCGCCGCAGAGCACTGCGGTGTCAGTTGCGGTTATCGAGAGATAGGCGCGGGGCTGGCGGCGCATGGCGTAGCAGGCGGCATGCAGGAAGGGCGCGGGCGTGCCGAAAGGGTCGAGCTCGATGAAGTTGAAGTCAGGCTCTGCGGAGGAGTAGAGGAAGCGGTTCACTTCGTCGTCCACCACTTTTGCCTTCCGCAGCTTGTTGGCTTTTGCATTTGCCTTTGCCAGCTTCACCGCTGCCTTGTTGGAATCGAGGAAAGTAGTGGAGGCGATGTTGGCGTTCTCTTTCGCGTACCTGATGCCCCTGATGCCGCTCGCACACATTGCGTCCAAGATGTGCAGGGGCGTTTCGGCGCTGATTGCGCCGGCTGCCAATGAAGACGCATCCCTGCAGAAATGCATTTCGGGGTTGTAGAAGACGCCCTTGGCAAGGGAGATGGTGGCGCCCCCTTCCTTCACTTTCGGCACGTCAATCACTCCCGCCTTTTTTCTTTTCCTTTTTGCCGAGGTATTTGAGAGAGTCGAGCAGGCCGTGCGCGTAGTTGATGGAGCCGAAGGCCGTGACGAGGTCGCCCTTCTTCAAATGGTACTCGGTGTCCTCGCAGTAGCGGCGCGCCATGTCGAAGAGGGATGCTTGCCCTGCCTTGGGCTTGAGCCTTGCAAGCGCGCCCCTCAGCAGCCTGATGTCGCTTTCTATGCGTGCGCGGTCAGTGTCGGCCATGCAATGAATTTGGAGCCGATAATTATAATTAAGGTTGGTTGCGAGAGAGGGGAGCATGGCAAGGCCCGGCAATGTCGTGGTGGCAGGCACCTTCAACTGCATACACGACGGGCACAGGCGCCTGCTCTCGATAGCATTCAATTCCGGCGAGCAGGTGTTCGTGGGCCTGACGAGCGACGAGTTCGCCAGGAGGCTCAAGGGCGAGTGCCTGCCTTTCGCGAAGAGGAAGAAGGCGCTTGCGCGGGAGCTGGCGAAATTCGGGAAGAACTGGGAGATTGTCGAGATAGAGGATGAGATTGGCTTCACGGACGAGGTGGAGGAGCTGGATGCGATAGTGGCGAGCGAGGAGACGGGCAAGAACGCGGAGCTCGTGAACAAGGTGCGCGCGTCCAACGGCATGAAGCCGCTTGAAGTGATAGTGATACCGCTCGTGAAGGACGGGGCAGGGAGGAAGTTGTCTTGCAGGAACATGGCAAAAGAAAAGTGACCATCGCAATTGCCTCGAAGAACCCGAACAAGGTGAGGGGTGTGAGGAAGGCAGCTGCGCGGCTTTTCGGAAGCCGCGGGGCAAAGGTTGTCGCGGTTGATGTTGATTCAGGCGTGAGCGAGCAGCCCTTTGGGGAGGAGACGCTGAGGGGCGCGATAAACAGAACCAAGGCGATTGCAAGGAAAGTTGAAGAATGCGATTATGCAGTTGGCCTGGAGAGCGGCATCTTCGAGCTTGGCGGAAGATTCTTTGATGTCCAGTGGTGCGCGGTGCTGCACTCGGGCACAGTGCACATGGGCTGCAGCATGGGCTTCGAGGTTCCTGCTAAGGAGGCGGAGAGGCTGAAGGCGCGCAAAATTACGCTGAGCGAGCTTTACTACGAGGTTACGGGGGACAGGGAGATTGGGGTGAAAGAAGGCGTGATAGGGCACTTGTCAGGCGGGCTGCTGAAAAGAAGCATGATGGCCGAGCAGGCTTTCATGTGCGCGATGATTCCGCTCATGAGGAAGATCAGGCAGTGAGCGAGTATTTTTCCAGCACGTCGCGCGCCTTCTCGCGCTTCTTCTGGTGCTCTTCGAGGAAGGCTACGACTTTGTCTGCAAGGTACTTCTTGTTCTCGCCGTCCAGAATCTTGCCTGCCCTGTAGTCTTTCAGGCGCTGCTCCATTGTGGAATCATCTTCTTCAAACAACAAATACAACCACTGGCAGACTGTGCAGATGTCCGGGTTTCCGCCGAGCTTTCGCTGCTCGTCAATGGTGGCGCGGCCTCCTGTGAATGCGCGCATGACTTTCTTTCTTGCGTCTTCCAGGGAGTCCGTAGTGTAAATTGCGCTGGCGGACTCGCTCGCGCTCATCTTGCCCACAGGCCCGCCGAGGCCGGGCAGGAATTTGCTGAGAATTGTGGCGGTCTTGGGATAGCCAAGCGCTGGCGCGACGTCGCGCGAAATGCGCCAGTACGGGTCCTGGTCAATGGCGCAGGGTATGAGGCACTGCACATCCTTTCCGCCTTCCTTTTCCTGCGCGTAGAATGCCACCGCTGCCTGCAGCGCGGGAAAGAACGAGAGCCCTATGTTGGTGGAGGGAGTGAAGCCGAATACCGCTTTCGCGGTTGAGAAGGTGGTGCGCCTTGCTATCTGCAGCGCGAGCGGGTACAGCTCGCGGATGTGCTCGGTGTCGTATATGATTTTGGTTTCCTTGGGCTCAAAGCCCAGCGCGATGAGGTCGAGCGCATTCTCCTTGGCGTAATTGTGCGTCTGCTGGAGCGTGAGGTCCTTCACGAGGAATTTCTCGTCGTCCGTCATCTGGAAGTACAGCTTGGCCTTGAATATTTTCTGCAGCCAGCGCGTGAAAATCCACGGCACCAGGTGGCCCAGGTGGGTTGCGCCGCTCGGCCCCCTTCCGGTGTAGAGCACCACCTTCTTTCCCTTCTCGTGCGCAGTGACCACGGTATCGAGGTCGCGGTGCGCGAAGAAGAGCTTGCGGCGCAGGAACATGTGGAGCGGGAGGTTGGCATGCTTTGCTATTGCAGCAATGCGCTTGAGCAGGGGCTCGTCGATTTTCTGCACGCCGAACTGCTCCATGAGCTTGTCGTAGTCTATCTCGCCCTTCACTTCCCAAGGAGTAACTGTGAAGCCTGCGCCTGCCATCGGGATGCATCTCGTTCAAGTTTTATTCTTGGAAGAACTGCTGCTTGGGGAAGATTTCCATGCCGTTTGCGGTAATCTTCATCGGGCACACCTTGTTCTCGTGCGCGGTGCCGCGCATCTTTATCACTTCAAGCGCGCGCTCGCGGTAGTTCTTGTGCCTCACGTTGTAGAGGTATATCAGGCCGTCGCTCAGGAACTCGATGCCGTAGCGCGCCTTGGGCGTGCCTATCGAGATGTCGCCCGTGCTCTCGCTTATGAGCAGCGAGGTCGTGTCCCAGCTCCTTATGCGCTCGATTATGCGCAGCAGGCCCTGCCGCCTCTTCTGCTCGTCATCGTAAAGCAATGCAAGCGGGGTGACCGAGTCCACTACCATGCGCTCGATGCCGAGCCTGTCTATGAGGTCGTGTATCACGCTCTCCTGGCTCGCGAACTGGTCCACCTCGTAGGGCGGGTATTCTATCACCAGCAGCTTCTTCTCCTTCTCGAGCTGGGCAAAATCCCAGCCGAAGCGCTTCATGTTGCGGAACATCGAGTGCTTGTGCTCCTCGAAGGATATGTAGAGGCCGGGCTGGTTGTGCTTCGTCGCGCCCTCGTACAGGTACTGGAGGCCGAAAATCGTCTTGCCAGTGCCGCTGTCGCCGCACAAGGTCGTCACGCTGCCCCTGATGAAGCCGCCCTCTATCAGCGGGTCAAGCCCCGCGATGCCGGTCTTCAGGCGCAACGAGCTTTCGGGTTTTTTTGCAACGGCCATGGTCTCACTCCCCCTTCTTTTTTTCCTTCTGCTTCTCGAGCAGGCGCTTTCCCATCTCACTGCGCCTCGCCAAGTCCCTGTTGAAGTCCGCCTTCTGCTCCTCGGTAGCCAGCCTGTTGAGCGAGAATTTGGTGAACTCGAGGCTGTTCTGCGATGCGGTGAGGAGCAGGTCGTGCGCCTCGCCCAGCGTAAGCTTGAGGTAATTCTGGGGCCTGAAAATCTCGATGCCCAGCGGGCCGTAGCGCACCGCGAGGTTCATGAGCGCGGAGAACGACTGCGTGAGCACGTGCACTTCCGCGTTCGTGGAGAACGCGCCGTCGTATTCTATCGGCTCCTCAATCTCCGCCTGCGCGTAGAGCACCCCCAGCTCCTTTGTTATGCGGCTGGAGAAATCGACGGCGATCTGCTTGAGCTGCTCCCTGTCCTGCGCGTGCATGTCGAAGTAGAGCACCGCGAAAACGCCGCCCTCCTTCACCGCCTCGTTCGTCAGCTCCTCAAGAGTCTTTGCCATTTTCCTACCGAATGCGGATGCGTTGCCAACATTATTAAATGTTCGAATCGAAGGCGCATCATGAAAGAAAGGAAGGTCGTGAGGCTGCCCGCGGGCACGAATTTGAAGAAGATGAGCTGGCAGACCATAATGGACGTTTTTTCGGATGACCTGGACAGGGCCGAGGGCAGGGTGCGGGAGATTTCCGGCGACCCGATTTCCGCACGGGGCGGAAAGGGGCCCCTTTCTGCGGAGCAGAAAGAGGGGGGGAAGAAGGGCGCCAGGCTGGCCAAGAAGCTCGCGCTTGCAAGGCTGCTTTTGACCAGCAGGATGAAGCACATGAGCGAGCGCGGGGAGAGCGACGCGCGCTTCCTTGTGGACCTGGTGAGGCTGCTCGAAAGGAACGACCAGCTGCTGGGCGCGTACGAGAAGGAGCTTGACGTGTGGCACGAGTTCCTCTACGTGCTCGTGGAGAAGATGAAGTCCGAGAAGCTGATTGTTTACGGCAAGGCCGAGACGGGCAAGGAGGACTTCGAGAAGGCGAAGGAGGAGTTCAGGGACCCGCACGGCCTGGTTTAGGCGCCTGACGATGCTCAGCATTATAAAGGGGGAAAGGCACTAATTAGAACGGTGCGAGCATGGCTGGAGAACCTGAAAAGAAGCCAAAAGTGAATGTTGAGATTATCGGGAACTGGGTCAGGCCGAATGAGCAGGATGCCGGTTTTGTGACGCGGGCAGGGCTCACGCTTACTGCTGTTGCTTCTGAAGCCGAACTTGTGCGGAAGAAGCCGCCAGAGAGGGCGACTGTATGAAAGAATACTACTTGTCAGTGGGACCTGAGAACATGGGCACGCTCACGGAGCCGCGGCTCACCCTGCGCATTGGCAAGGATTTCAAGGGCACGCTTGGCACTGAGCAGCTGCAGATGGTGGGCGTTGAGGTAAGGGACGGCAAGCCGCAGCCCCGCAATCTGGACGAGCGGGCTGAGTATTCTGATGAGGCGCTTGCAGAACTTTTCAAATGCTTCGGCGCAACCTGGAAGCCCGGCACGGGGAAGCCGGGCACGCCGCGCGAGGCGCTCAAGCTCATCGTGGGGCAGCTCTACCAGCGCGACGTGGGCGAGCCGGAATTCTAGGCGGCAGTTGCTAACATTTAAATACAGCGCCGGCGATGCATGGGCATGGCTGCCATAAGCGCGGACGAGCTGGAAAGGCAGGTGCTCGAGAAGCTCGTGGGCAAGTTTTCCATAGCGCAGAGCAGGCAGGAGCAGGAGGCGCTCGTTCTTGAGGCTATAACCGCGGTAGCGCCGGCGCTGAAGGACAAGGACAAGAAGGACATGGTGCAGCGGGTGCTGAGCTATGGGATCGTGGATGACGTAGTGCGCGACCCGGATACTGAGGATGTAATCATAAACGCGCTCAAGCCCATCTTTGTGTTCAAGGCAAAGCAGGGCATGATAAGGACCAGCAAGCAGTACAGGAATTTGGAGGAGCTCGATCTGCTCATACAGAAGCTGCTCGTGTTTTCCGGCAAGCACAGGCTGAGGCCCATAAACAACTTCCACCTGCCTGACGGCGGAAGGGTGAATGTCGTCACCTCGCCATACGGCCCACAGGTCACTTTCAGGAAGTTCAAGCAGAAGCCGCTCAGCATAATCGACTTGGTGGAGGGCGGCTCCATGGATTATGGCGTGGCAGCGCAGCTCTGGCTCTACTCCGAAGGGCTGGGCATAAAGCCCGCAAACATCATGATTGGCGGAATGCCGGGCTCTGGCAAGACCACCCTGCTGAACGCGCTGTTCTCATTCTTCCCAACTAATGAAAGAATTGTCGTGATTGAAGACACCCTCGAACTCAATACCGATATGCGCGAAAATTGCGCGCGCTTGGAATCCACCGGCGAGCTGAGCATGCGCGAGCTTGTGAAGAATACCTTGCGCATGAGGCCGGACAGGCTCATCGTGGGAGAGGTGAGGGGCGAGGAGGCCGCGGACATGATGACTGCGATGAACATCGGCAAGATTTGCATGGGCACAATACACGCAAGCAGCTCGCGCGAGGTCGTGATGAGGCTGGAGAATGCGCCCATGAACGTGCCCACCGAGATTGTGCCGCTCATAGACGTGTTCATAATAGTGCGCCAGTTCTACATGGAAGGCAGGGTGCTGCGCGCGATTGTGCAGATAAGCGAGACCGGCGGCATTGAGAAGAAGGTGCTGCTCTCCGACCTTGCGAACTTTGACGTGAGGACCGGCAAGATGCTGGAGGCGCACCCGAGCGTCATTTACCGCGACCGCCTGGCGCAGGCTTCCGGAGTGACGCCCAAGGAGATACTGGACGAGATTGAGGCGCGCAAGAAGATACTGGTGCAGCTTTCGCAGAAGGGCAAGAAGAGCATTGAGGAGCTGGCTGAGTTCTGCTCGCTGTATTACAAGAACGCGGATGCCACGATAGACAAGTACGGGATTAAGATTTAGCTGGTTCTTTTCAGAGCAGGCGCGGGTCTTCTAGGAACTGGAGGAGGCGCGAGTTGTTTTCCAAAAGGCTATAGAGCGGCAGCTTGCCTGGCAAAGGATGATGCAAAATTCCCTCGCCGGGCTTCATGTGGCGGTATTTCGGGAGGGATTTGAACGAGGGGTTGGGTATGATACCCTTGCCTTTCACTATGTAGTATGCCGCCCCATGCATCTTTTGATATTCCGAATAGTCGCTCATGCAGTGGTCGCAGACGATGTTGCTCATGATGAGCGTGCTCTTGCCCCTGTTGACTGTCACATGGCCGTAGTTCGGGGGCATGAGTATTTTGTCGCCGGCTTTTGCATCTACGATGATGACGTCTGCTATTTTGCCCTTCTCCTTCTTTTGCATTATGTATGTCGCCTCGCCGCTCAGCACCTCGTATATCTCCGGATAAGCGAGAGTGCGCTTTGCGAGAGAGTGGTAGTGCCCCAAGGTTTTGTTGTATTCGCTGCCGAGCATGAGCGGAGGGAGCACGGTGATGTCATAGCGCAGCCAGCCGCGCCTGCCTATTGCGCGGTGCATGTAGTAAAGGGGCAGCTCAGGGTCGGCCTTGGCCGCATATTTGCGGTCGAAGAGCACGCCTTTCATTTCGCGGAGGCGCCGCACGCTGGGCCGTATTATGCCGTCCATGAGGGGAAATTTGACTGCAACATTTATTAATCGCAGGCGGGAGAGTTATGCGTATGGCCACGGATTACGACAGCCTGCTGGAGTCGCGCGCCAATCCCACTGATGCGCGCACGTACTACCACAAGGGCAATGCGTATTACGAGAAGGGCGACTATGACAAGGCCATTGAAAATTACAACATGGCCATTGTGCTGAACCCGGCTTTTGCAGAGGCGTACTTCAATAGAGGGCTGAGCTACTACAACAAGAAGGATTTTGACAAGGCAATCAGCGATTATAACCGCGCGGCCGAATTGGACCCGCGCAATGCGATCATTTACAACAACCGCGGGGATGCGTTCTACAGGAAGCAGGATTTTGACAAGTCCATCGTGGATTACGACAAGGCCATCTCGCTGAACCCCAAGTACCTGAAGGCGTTTTACAACCGCGGCCTGGCATACGCGTGCCAGCAGGATTATGAGCGCGCGGTGAAGGATTTCGACAAGGTGGTGGAGCTCAACCCGAACTTCTCCGAGGCCTACCACATACGCGGGCTTGCCTATGACTACATGGGAAATCTGGAAAGGGCGATTGCGGATTATGACAAGGCAATTGAGCTGAAGCCGGACTTTACCGAGGCGATAAACCACAGGGAGCAGGCAAAGCAGAAGCAGGCCGGCGGGGGAGGCGGGCCCCAGGGCGCCTCGACGGGCGGGGGCATGACCGAGGGCAACATCGTGAACCCGGTGAAGCTTCTCTCAAAGCCCAACATGACCTTCCTGGATGTCGCGGGGCTGAAGCAGGTGAAGGAGCTCATCAACGACATGATTGTCTATCCGCTCATGCAGCCGGACCTCGCGAGGCGCTACGGGAAGCTCGGGGGAGGAGGCGTGATGCTCTACGGCCCGCCGGGATGCGGCAAGACTTACATCGTGAAGGCCGCGGCGGGCGAGTGCAAGTCCTCGTTCATCAATGCCAAGATTAGCGACATCATGGACATGTACGTGGGCAACACGGAGAAGAATTTGCACAACATTTTCGAGACGAGCCGCAAGAACACGCCCTGCATGATATTCTTCGATGAGGTGGAGGCGCTGGGAGGGAGGCGCGACGAGATGAAGCAGCAGCCCTACCAGAAGATGGCGGTGAACCAGCTGCTTTACGAGATGGACGGGTTGGAGGCGAAGAACGAGAATGTGCTGGTGATAGGCGCCACGAACGCGCCGTGGGACGTGGATCCTGCGCTCAGGCGCTCGGGCCGCTTCTCGAAAATCATATTCATACCCGAGCCGGACTACGAGTCGCGCAAGCAGCTCTTCAAGCTGCACGCCAAGCGCTTCCCGCACAGGGGCGTGAGCTTCGAGCGCCTCGCGCGCTGCACCATCGGCTACGCGGCGGCGGACGTAAAGCAGATATGCGAGGATGCGGCCGCCATCCCGTGGAAGGAGGCGTTCAAGGGCTCGAAGGAGCGCGAGGTGCGCATGAAGGATTTCCTGGAGGCGGTGAAGAAGAAGAAGTCCTCGCTGCCGCCGTGGTACGAGAGCGCGAACAAGGAGATTGGCGAGCAGCGCGAGAAGACCATCGTGGACGGCAAGGAGCACCTCAAGATTACCGACAGCAAGATGGCCGCGGGCGAGAGGGAGGCGTTCAGGGATTTGCTCCAGGTCATCAAGAAGAACAACACGCTTTGGTACAAGGCATTCAAGTTCATTGTGAAAAACTTCTCGCTCTACGTGATATGAGCGTGGCTGGTTTAATTTAAATTTCTTGCACTCTATTGCACTTCATGCGGCTTCCAGTCGTTGCGCTGCTCGTTTTAATGCTGCTGGCGCAGCTCCATGCCATTACGGAGATACCTGCAGCCGCGGTGCTGGACGGCACCCTGGACGCCACGGTGGAGCCGGTTTCCGTGCAGGCGGACCAGCGCATTTCGAGCGCCAGCGTCGCGGCCGAGGTCAGGCCGCCCGTGCCCATGAGCCTGTTTCTTGCCGAAAGGAAGGGCGAGGGCTGGCAGGTGGTGCGGGAGCTGGGCCAGGTGAACGGCACCAGCACCGTCTACTTCAACGTGGAAGCGAGTTACGCGGGCCAGACGGACGAGGTGCGGCGCTACATGCTCATAGGCCAGAGCGGAAGCGAATATTTCGGAAGGGAGTTTTCGGTCGTGCTGGACTGGAGGCCGTACGAGAAGTCCGTGCGCGACTCCATCACCAATGCAAACGTGCTGCTGGTGCCGATGCTCAGCATCGCCATGGTGCTGCTCCTGCTCGTGCTTTTCGAGTTCGCATACGTGCGCAAGGGCACCGAGCTGGTGCTGGGGGAGTACACGACCTCCTCGCTGTTCTTCCCCGTGGTGAGGCAGAGGCCCGCCAGCGAGGTGATTGCGGACCTGATGATAAACCCCGTGTTCCTCATTTTCGAGCTCGCGTGCGTCGGCGTGTTCGCGATGGTGATGCTCGGGCACGGGATACAGGCGTACGGGAACAGCGTGGGCATGCAGCTCTTCTTCCTGAGCGGGGTGGGCGCGCTCGCGGTGCCTTTCGCGTACATGGCGCTGGCATGGCTTGCGGATGTCTATGAGAGGGGGCCGCTGCGGTTCATGATTGCCGCCTTCATCTGGGGCGTTTTTGCGGCGCTTGCGTCTTTCCTCGTGAACAGCCTACTCTCGGCCCTGCTGGACGTTTACATTTCGCCTGAGGGGGCGTTCGTCGGCTCTTTCGCGCTTTTCGGCACGGCCATAATAGCGCCCACCGTGGAGGAGGTGAGCAAGGGGCTGGGCATCCTCATACTCGCGGGGCACCACGAGTACCGCGACATGACCGACGGGCTGCTCTACGGCTTCGTGATAGGCGTGGGCTTCTCGTTCCTGGAGAACTGGTTCTACTTCATGGCGCGCGCCAACCCGTTCGAGATGGGCATCATTAGCTGGATGGAGTTCGTGACCTACCGCCTGCTCTTCAACTCCATGGCGCACGGCGCGTTCGTCGCCGGATGCGGGGCCCTCGTGGGCGCGTTCAAGGAGAGGCCGGGCCTCCGCAAGTACGCGCAGGCGGCCTGGCTGCCCGGCATACTGATTGCAATTGCGCTGCACTCGCTCTTCAACATCAGCGCCATACTGGACGAGGTGGCGATATACGCGGTGCGCATGCCCGTGTTCATATTCAACCCCATCATGGTCGTGGTGCTGGCTGCCGCGATGGGCTTCCTGTTCTACCTGGGCACGATGGACACGCGCAGGCGCGTGCTCGCGGCACGGGGCACGGCCTATTTCCCTCCAGCGCCGCAGGCGTAGGTTTAAATTTCCCGGATGGGAAAAACGGCACTAACGTGATTTGATGCGCTGGCGCGAAGAAAAAATGAAGCTCACCAAGGCAGCCAAGGTGAAGATTCCTGAGGAGATTGTCGAGGCCTGCCTGAAGTGGGCGCGCGGCGATGCGCACAACGGCGAGTTCGACAGGAAGGCCATTGAAAGGATGATTCACGGGAGCTGGCAGCTCCGGAAATTCCTGAAAATAGGGAAGAACGACAAGGTGCTGGAAGTCGGGCCTTTCTTCAACCCGCAAATCACTCCTGAAAACGGGAAGACAAGAAAAATAGTTTACTGGGAGAACGAGCAGGACGTGATTGAGTTCCTTGCGGGGAAATATGGTGAGAATTACAGGCCGATGTACGTTGACCTGAACAAGCTCGACCAGAACCTGCGCCGGCTTGAGGAGGAGACGTGGAAGAAGCTGGCGAAGCTCGTCGGCAAGGAACAGGATGGGTATTTTGACGTGGTGATAGCGTCGCAGGTGTTCAACTACATACACTTCGAGAACTTCCTTTACTTCATCAGGAACTTCCTGAAGCCCGGCGGGTTGCTCTACATAAACAACGTCGCGAATTACGGCCTGCCCAAGTATTTTTCGAGGCATAGGCCTGAAAGCAACAGGGCAGTGCTGAAGGAGGTGGAGGAGCAGGGCTTTGAGGTGCTGAGGGCCTACAAGCTGCCGAGGCCCAAGGCAGGCAGGAGCCACAGGCTTATTGTTGTCGCGAAAAGGAAGTAGGCCCGGCCTGACAACGAATTAAAATGTTGTGTGCTATTGCTATCCGATGTCGAAGAAGCCCTCGCTTGAAGCTAATTTGTGCGGCAGCCGCATGCGCAATCCGCTTGTTCTTGCTTCGGGCATCTGGGGGCTTACCGGCGGCAATCTGGTCAGGGCTGCGAAAGACGGCGCGGGGGCAGTAACGTCGAAGTCGTGTTCTCGGGAGCCGCGTAAAGGTTATGGCAATCCAGCAATTGTCGAGTGGGACAACGCGATGCTGAATGCGGTAGGGCTCTCGAATCCCGGCGTGGAGGAGATGAAGGGAGAGATTGCGTTTGCAGTGAAGAACGCCGGAGCACCTGTCATTGCGAGCGCGTTCGGGCACACGTTCGAGGATTATGCATTTGTTTGTGAAAAACTCGCGAGCGTGAAGCCAGCACTAATTGAAATTGACATTTCCTGCCCGCACCACATGCCTGGCGGCGGGATTGGGAAGCCGTTCGCGTGCGTGCCTGCTGATGCGGCGAAAGTCACTGAGGCTGCCAAGAATGCGTGCGGAAAAATACCGCTGGTAGTCAAGTTGTCCCCCAATGTTTCGGATATTTCGGAGATAGCAAAGGCAGTTGAGGGCGCGGGGGCGGATGCAATATGCGCAATCAATACACTTAAGGCCATGGTGATTGACGTCGAGGCGCGGAGGCCGGTGCTCGCGAACAAGGTGGGCGGCTTGAGCGGGCCTGCGATATTCCCGGTTGCTTTGCGCGCTGTTTATGATGTGAGGCGGGCTGTTGAAATTCCGATTATTGGCACTGGCGGGGTGACCACTGGCAAGGATGCGGTTGCGATGCTCATGGCAGGCGCGAATGTCGTTGGCGTGGGGAGTGCGATTGCATTCAGGGACAATGTTTTCAGGCGCATTGAAGAGGAGATGGAAATATTCATGCGCGAGAATAATTATACGAAAGTTGGCGAACTGAAACTGGAGGAGTGAATTATGCTTCCCCATAGAATGCGCATCTCAAGGGTAGTGCAGGAGAACGCACAGGTCAAGACATTCGTGTTCGAGCACAGGATGATTGCCGAGCCCGGCCAGTTCGTGATGGCATGGCTGCCGGGCATGGACGAGAAGCCGATGAGCGTGGCGAATGACAATCCTTTCGCGCTCAGCATCGCCGCCGTGGGCCCTTGGAGCAATGCCGCGCACAAGCTGAAGGCTGGAGACTGCATGTGGGTGCGCGGGCCTTATGGAAACGCGTATACGCTGCGAGGGAAAAAAATAATCCTGGTTGGAGGGGGGTATGGAATTGCGCCGCTGCGCTTCCTGTACACGAGGGAAAAAGAAAGGGGCATCCACGCAACAGTGGTGATGGGCGCGAGGAAGAAGGATTTGCTCATGCTGCTGCCCAATTGCGAAAAAGTTGTCACTACTGATGACGGGAGCGCGGGAATGAAAGGGCGCGTTACTGATGCGCTGGAGATTCTGCTCAAAAAAGGAAAGTATGACTGCGTCTACACCTGCGGGCCGGAGAGGATGATGAAGGCTGTTTCGGATTTGTGCGTGAAATACAGGACAAGGTACCAGGTTTCAATCGAGAGGTACATGAAGTGCGGCTTCGGCATATGCGGGCAGTGCGCGATTGACGGCAAGCTGGCCTGTTATGACGGCACGATATTCGAGGATGTTTCAGGCATGAAGGATTTCGGGAAGTGCAAGAGGGATGTCACTGGAAAAATCGTTGAGGAATAGACCATGATAATCAAGGACGCGCGCATCGTGCTGAAGGACAGGATTTTCGACGGCGACTTGCAGTATGAGGGCGCGAAGATCGTGAAGATTGGCAAGGGCTTGACAGGGGACAAGACGATAAGCGGAGCAGGGCATTACATTCTGCCCGGCGCGATTGATGCGCATGTGCACTTTAGGGACCCTGAGGCTACGCAAAAGGAGGACTTTTTCACAGGCTCTTGCGCTGCGCTTGGAGGGGGAGTCACGACGGTTATAGACATGCCGTGCTACCGCAAGCCCGCCACTACTATCGTAAAGGCGCTGAAGGAGAAGATGGCGATTGCAAAGGGGAAGAGCGTATGCGATTATGCCTTTAATTTTGGAGCGAACGCGAAGAATTTTGCGGAAGTGAAGAAGGCGCTGAAGTATTTTGCCGGCTTGAAAATGTTTTTCAGCGAGACTGACAGCGAACTCACACTGACAAACACGGACATCATCTCGAAACATTTCGACAACATCAATAACAAAAAGCCCGTAGTAGTGCATTGCGAGGATGCCGAGGCAATACCAAAGAATATTGAAGAGATGGAGCCCGTTGAAAGGGCGAGGGCAAGGGATTTCAGGTCCGCCCTTGTCGGGCTGTCAAAGGCGTGCGTGCTTGCAAAAGGCAGGCGCATGCACGTGGCGCACATCACGAGCGCGGAAGAGGTGGATTTGGCGAAGTCGTTTGCAAATGTGACGTGCGAAGTGTCGCCGCACCATCTTTTCCTTTCGACCAAAGACCTCGAACTTCTGGGCAACTTTGGAAAAATGAACCCGCCCCTGCGGCCCGAGGCGCAGAGGCTTGCGCTGTGGAACAGGATGAACGCGATTGACATCATCGCGAGCGACCACGCGCCGCACACGAAAGCGGAGAAGGAAGGAAAGAATGCGCCGTGGGGCGTGCCGGGCGTGGAGACGATGCTGCCGCTCATGCTTACGGCGGTGAACGAGGGCAGGCTTTCGCTCGTGCGGCTCTGCCAGATGATAAGCGCAAGGCCCGCGGAGATATTCGGGCTGAAGAGGAAGGGCGAGATTGCGCCCGGCAAGGACGCGGACTTCCTGATAGTGGACATGAACGAGCAGTGGCGCCTGCACATTGACGATTTGCATTCCAAGTGCAACTGGAGCCCGTACCTAGACTATGGCATGAAGGGCAAGATAAGGAGCGTCATCCTTCGCGGGAGGGAGGCGTGCTACGAGGGAAGGATACTGGCAAAGAGGGGGAGCGGAAAGGGGGCGCTGTGAGTTTGACGGCACGTACTTTTTCGTAACTAGTTTACAAAAATTAACGAAGCGCCCTGCAAAATAGTGGTAAGGATATCGTCGTGCGGAAGCAAGAGGATGAGAAAGAAGAAAGCATCACGACTTTGCGAAAAGGCATGTAAAGGTATATAAACGCCGCGGACCATATATAGGCGGAGCAAACTCCAGACCAGGAGTTTGTTTCATTATCATAAATCTAAAGTTTGTTTGCATCGACTTCTTCGTTTTCCCTAAACCCTACACTTCTTAAAAAGTCGATCTGTTTTTTTCCATATTCATCAAAGAATAGGAATTTGTCATCTGGCATTATACGATGATTATCAGTGGGCTCATAAAATTTAATTGCGGATAAATTCTTTGCGGCTTCGACGATAAGTCTATCACCGATAGCAGAATCGATTATGAAGTCTTTCTGATCAGTACTCGGATATAAACGTTTAAATATCATGGGATCGAATTTGAAAATATATGTTATTGGTCGTGTAATTTTCCCGCCGAGTAGTGCAAATTCATCTTTTGCAGGAGATAGCATATACATGCATGATTTTGAGGGATTTATTACGACCTTCGACGTAAACTCTGGAAGAACTTTGTAAGCGAACTTGAAGGGCACGTTGTTTTTTCTTAATCGTTCGTCTATAGCGGAAGTAAGTATGTCTGCGGCGGAGATTAAATGATTGCAGCGATCACCCCACGGAGTAATGTGTAAACTTTCATGAGAATATAATTCTTGCCAAGCATGGCACTGCCTGATTTTGAAGTTATCTACAAAAACTTTCGAGTCTATTTTGGGCAGATTCTGAATATGCTCCCAAGCACAATATGCAGGATAGCTTTCTTCTATCAGATCGAGAAAGGCTATTGCAGTAACTCGCTGACGTTTTATTGGTTCTGCATAGTAAATCTCAATATAGGGAGTTTCGATTCCATGTTCATCATCCTTCTTTAAGAAAAAAGAATAGTAGATATCTAAGGCATCGGTATAATCTGCTATTCCTTTAAGGAATTCTTCCAGAGGATTTATCCCGGTCGGATAGAAGATTTGATTTAGGTCTTTGGCCTTATATACGGGGCGACGAGGTTTTTGACCTATTTTATCAAATAGCCCCTGCATTGTTTTTTCGTAACCTTTAACAAAAGAGTCAAGATCATTTACCGAAACGCCGACGCCCAAAAGAGCGTTGAAATCTTTTGTCTGACCATCTGCCAGTTTAATGCCTTTTCGAACAACTCGTTTAGTATCTATACCGACATATCTTCGCATAAGGCGTTCTTTTTCTTGAAAACGTATAAGCTTTGCTATGTGTCTTTCCTAATGTGTCATATTGCAGATAGTTCCGTCGTTTCTGTACAACGCCAGCACATTGGGTGGAAAGGCCGGTTTTGGTGCTCCAAGCGGGTGTTTTTCAGTCGTGCAGAACGACGGAAAGGTATTTAAAGGCGCTCTGCGTGAATAAGGGTTACCGAGAGCGTTATGGCTCCTGGCTGTAGGGAGCGCGAATTTTTCGTGCTGTGAACGTGCACATTCTGCCATGCCGCATACTTTAGACCATCTCGGGACAAACATTCTGCAACGCAGAATGTTGCCCATTTCTCGCTTCGGCGAGAAATCGGGACAGCATATGGAAATCCGAGCTTTTTCGGATTCAACTTAGGCTTCAGGAACGGAACAAAGACACACATGTGGTGTAAGGAATCCGCCAAACTTTAGAATATGCGGAGATAGCTTCCTAAATAAAACCAGAATCGACTCCAGTCGATCCTGCTGGAGGATACTGCTATCAGATTTCGGCTAAGCCATGCAAGTCAGCTCTCCCACCTGGGAGGGCGGCGAACGGCTCAATAGCACGTAGTCAATCTGCCCTGAGGACGTGGATAAGCCCGGGAAACTGGGTGTAACCCGCGATAGTCCATTGATGCTGGAATGCTTGATGGGCCAAAGCAGAGGTGAATCGGAGCCTCTAGGCCTCAGGATGAGACTGCGCCTGATTAGGTAGTTGGTGAGGTAACGGCTCACCAAGCCAATAATCAGTGGGGGCAATGGGAGTTGTTGCCCCGAGAAGGGCACTGAGACAAGGGCCCTAGTCCTACGGGATGCAGCAGGCGCGAAAACTCTGCAATGCGCGAAAGCGTGACAGGGGGAATCTGAGTGGTACGCATTTTAGCGTATCTTTTGCCAAGACCAAACATCTTGGAGAATAAGTTCTGGGTAAGACCAGTGCCAGCCGCCGCGGTAACACCGGCAGAGCAAGTGGTATCCACGAATATTGGGCCTAAAGAGCTCGTAGCCGGCCTCCTAAGTTTCCTGTGAAATCTCCGGGCTTAACCCGGAGGCGTGCAGGGAATACTGGGGGGCTTGGGAGCGGGGGAGGTCTAGAGTACTTTCGGGGTAGGGGTAAAATCCTATAATCCTGAAAGGACTCCCAGTGGCGAAGGCGCTAGACCAAAACGCGTCCGACGGTGAGGAGCGAAGGCTAGGAGAACGAATCGGATTAGATACCCGAGTAGCCCTAGCAGTAAATTATGCAGACTGTGGTGTTGCGCCGGCCTCGTGCCGTCGCAGTGCCGTAGCGTAGGTGTTAAGTCTGCCGCCTGGGGAGTACGGCCGCAAGGTTGAAACTTAAAGGAATTGGCGGGGGAGCACCACAAGGGGTGGAGAAACCAAAAGGAATATAACTACAACCGACTATAACCGCTCATGCCACGAATGAAAATCGATGAGCGCGCGATGTCGAGGAAATACCGCCTGCTAGCAAGGCAGACGAAAAATTTCTCGAAAATTCGCGCGGAGATTCTGGCGCAAGACCCGAGCAACGTCCGGATTTTCCGGATGCTGATGGGCTTTGGTCTTGAGCAGATGGCAGAGCTACTCGGCAAGACTGTTGCAACCCTTTCCCAGTACGAGCGTGGAAGAATTTTTTCAATTCCCGCTTCAGAAGCGGAGAGGATGTGCAGGATTGTCGGGGAAAATATTCCAGCGGATGTGAAGGAAGAGACCTTTGTGGCGAATACGCGCGCATTTGCGGAAAAGTCGACAGGGGGCCTTGTGAAGGGCCTTCAAAGGGCCGAGAAGGCGGTTTCGACGGCGCAGGAAAGAGTCGTCAAGAAACTGCTTTCGGAAATCGGCGCGAAGTTCGAAGAGCATAGGACGATTGAAACGAAAATCGGTCCGCTGAACTTCGATTTTCTTGTCGACGGTAAAACCGTGATAGAGTGCACGATTTCGAAAAACAAGACGAAGGCGGAGTCGCTTGGCTTCAGGATTCTGAAGCTGAAGGAAGCGATTCCGAAAATGAAAGTAGTTGTTGTGATAGAGCGGGGCGTTACGAATGGCTACCTGAGAAGGCTGGCCGACGCTGACGGAATAATTTATGCTGATGAGCTGGATAGGTTGAGAGGCCTTTTGGTTCCACAAGCTGCGGTTCAATTGGATTCAACGCCGGGAATATTACCAAGAGCGACGGCAGTATGAAGGCCAGACTAAAGATCTTGCCTGACGAGCCGAGAGGTGGTGCATGGCCATCGTCAGCTCGTGGTGTGAACTGTCCGGTTAAGTCCGGCAAACCTCCCGAACCCATATTTAATCATTGCATGAGAGGGAATTGCATGAAAGTAAAAGTGAGCGACAAGCTCGCATATCTCATAGGGCTGTGGAAAGCAAGGAAGACGCGCGAGGGCGTGGGCGTTATTGGAAATTCCCTGCTGAGGGAAATTTTCATCAAGTCCGTGCTCGAAACGAAAGTCGTGGGGCCTGAAAAGCTCAGGCTGCACGGCGAGAGCGTGCTCTTCCATCACAGCGCGTACCGCGAATTCTTTCGGGAATTCACGCGCACGCCGTATGAGAGGCTGAAGCGCCGGAACGAATTGAGCGCCGCGTATGTGGCGGGATTGTTCGACGGGTGCGGAGGCATGCGGGAAGGCATTCCATACTTCGCAAGAATTTACGCGGAGGATGAGATGCTGCTTGCGAGGCTCGGCTTCGTTTACTTGCGCGCAAAGGAGAAGCTCATAATAGCGAAGAGCAACGCGCAGGAGTTTATGCAGTTCGTCAAGCCTTATTTGAAATATCATGTTTAAGGGTTCGGAAGGGCCGTACGAGCGAGACCATCGTTGACAGTTGCTACCTTCAGCTCCGGCTGGAGGGCACTCTGTCGAGACTGCCTTCGTTAAGAAGGAGGAAGGAGATGGCAACGGTAGGTCAGTATGCCCCGAATCTCTTGGGCCACACGTGGCCTACAATGGCCGGGACAATGGGCTGCGACCCCGAAAGGGGAAGCCAATCTCAGAAACCCGACCCAAGTTCGGATTGAGGGCTGAAACTCGCCCTCATGAAGCTGGAATCCCTAGTAATCGCGTGTCAACATCGCGCGGTGAATACGTCCCCGCTTCTTGCACACACCGCCCGTCAAGTCACCCAAGTGATATTTTAGTGAGGCTGCGCTTTCTGGTGCAGGCGAACTAATTTGTCATGAGGGGGGCTAAGTCGTAACAAGGTATCCGTAGGGGAACCTGCGGATAGATCACCTCCTAAAATTTTCCACACGCTCTCGGTAAGACATGTGGAAAAATTTTACAATAGATGTGTGCACTAGAACGCGCATGTGTGTCATTCCAAAGTTCCTGAAGCCCAAAAATGAAAATGAAGGAGGTTCTGAAAAGGAACCTTGGTTCCTTTTCGGGCTCGTAGCTCAGTGGCAGAGCGCCTGGTTTGCATCCAGGAGGCCGCGAGTTCAAATGGGGCCCTTTTCTTCCGGAGAAAAAGGCCTCGGAAAATCTCGCCGAGTCCATTCGGAAGCCAGAGAAGGAATTTAAATGGATGCGACGCAAACACGTCGTATCTACGGGGGAGCTGGAAATATTCCGTGCCTCCCTCCTAAGGTGAGTGAATAGGAAATTTGATAATGTTCGTGTCGGGTCCCGGCGAGACAATTCGCCGCCAGGCCCTTTCATCGAAGCGTCTCGCAAGCTTTTTTGCGACCGCGGCCCCGTTTGTGGGGCACCTCACAGGAAAAATATTCATTGATGGCTTGCACGGAGCCGGAAACGGCGCTGAAGTGCGGGCCACGTGACGTGAAACGACGGTTGCGAAACTGTCCTATTTCTTTTGTGGGCCGACGAATACGAAGTGAATGACTACTGATTTACGGATATAGTGAATACACCATGCAGGGGATGGCTTGGCTCAGGCAATACGAAGGACCGTGGCAAGCTGCGAAATGCCAAGGGTAGGCGCATGCGGCCTTTGAACCTTGGATAGTCCTGTACACAGTAATGTGTGAAAACGCGGTGAATTGAAACATCTTATTAACCGCAGGAAGAGAAACCAACTGGGATGCTGTTAGTAAGGGCGACTGAAAGCAGCAGAGGGCAAACCGAATCCCCACTGGCAACAGTGGGGGAATGTGGTGCGCCAGTTATCCGGTGTGCGAGCGAAAGTTTGCTGGAAAGCAACGCCAGAGAGAGTGACAGCCTCGTACGCGAATCGCACTGGAATTAGGCGCGAGAGAGTAGCGCCCCTCGAATATTGGGCGCGAAGATGGAGGTATCAACCCCCAACCCTAAACATACCCTGAGACCGATAGCGCACTAGTAGCGCGAGCGAAAGTTGAAAAGGAGCCCGAAAGGGTTGTGAAAAGAGCCTGAAACTGCATGGTTACGAGATTGATACGGCGTGAAAGGGATGATGGCCCGTGAAGCGAGATGCGGCAACGCATTGAGCGAGCGGGAGGTACCAGCGTCGCATCGTTCTTCTCGAGTCAAGAGCCAAGGAGTATGTGGACGTGGCGAGCCGGAAGGCGGAGCGAAAGCGAAAGCGCGCACCGAAAGGGAGGCGCATCGTGCGAAAGCGCGATTAGTCACGTCCATGTGACCCGAAGCCAATGTGATCTACTCGTGGGCAGGGCGAAGCCGGCTTCCAAGCTGGTGGAGGCCCGAAACCGTTGCTGGTATATTCCGCTCGGGTGACCTGCGAGTAGGGGTGAAAGTCCAATCGAACTTGGCGATAGCGGGTCCACCTCGAAGAATCCCTCAGGATTACCTCGCTGGAGGCGGGTGGTGGGGTAGAGCACTGATCAGGGGGAACGGAGTCGAAAGGCTCTGCCTCCTTGTCAAACTCCGAATCTACCATCGCCGTAGAAGGCGGGAGTAGGCTGCCCTGGGTAAGCTGGGGCAACGGGACGGGAACGACCGAGACTTGGGTTAAGGCCCCTAAAGCCTGGCTAAGTGCTAATCGCAAAGGAGCATCCATTCTAAAACAGCCGGAAGGTAGGCTCAGAAGCAGCCATCCTCTAAACAACGCGTAATAGCGGACCGGTCGAGAATGCGTGCTCTGAAGATGACCGGGGCTAAGCCAGGTGCCGAGACCCAAGAGCATGCGCTGCGCGCATGATCTGGTAGGGGTGTGTCAGGCATGGGCAGAAGTTGGGCCGTGAGGTCCAATGGACCGTGCTCGAACAAATATCTTGGTGTTAGTAACAGCCAATGTGGGTGAGAATCCCACACGCCGCATAGCACACGGGTTTCTCGGCAACGTTCGTCAGCCGAGAGTAAGCCGATCCTAAGGCACCAGCTAATTACTCGGTGCCAAATGGGAAGCTGGTTAATATTCCAGCGCTTTGCAGATAGGTGCCGCAAGGCGAGTCCGTTCACTGACACTTGGGGATAGGCCGGGTGGAGGAGACTCCACTCGTAGCCCGAATTCCGCGGAGACTCGTTATGAGGAGAAGCGGAGGAAGGGCCGCTGGCGCTGCAAGGCGTCCGGTTGATTCCTTGAGTCCATGAAAAGGGAACGGGAACGACTCTGCAAATTCGTACCTAGAACTAGTACAGGTGCTGCTGGCAGAACAAGCCAAGGCGTGGCAGGATAACTTAGGTAAGGGAACTCGGCAAAATAGTAGCATACGTTCGCAATATGCTATGCCTGCATTTGTGCCGCAAGGTGCAATAGCAGGTCGCAGTGACAAGGGGAGGTCGACTGTTTATCAAAAACACAGCTCCCAGCAAAGTCGTAAGGCCCAGTATTGGGGGCGATGCCTGCTCACTACCGGTACGTTAAACTCTGTTCCAACGGAGCAAAGCGCCGGCAAAGAGCGGGGGTAACTCTGACCCTCTTAAGGTAGCGTAATACCTCGCCGCTTAATTGGTGGCTTGCATGAAGGGCATAACGAGCCTCCCACTGTCCCTACCTAGGACCTGGTGAAATCACTACTCCGTGAATATGCGGAGGACTTCCAAGGGGAAACGAAGACCCCGTGGAGCTTTACTATAGCCTGTTGTTGAGACGTGATGTCTGTTTCGGAGCGTAAATGGGAGCCGTCATGTTGCATCTCTCGGGGTGCAAATAGGCGAAATTGTAACACCATTAGGCAGATGTTACGTTTCTTACCCAAAAGGGACAACGGCAGGTGGATAGTTTGGCTGGGGCGGTACGCCCTCGATAAGGAAACAAGGGCGCCCAATGCTCTGCTTAGCTGGGTCAGAAATCCAGCGTAAAGGGTTAAAGACAAATGCAGGGCTGACTGTATCCTTAAAAGCGTGGGATGCAGAGACGAAAGTCGGGCTTAACGAACCTTGGTACCTTCTTGATGAGGGTCCAAGCTGTCAGACAAGCTACCCCGGGGGTAACAGGCTCGTCGCGGGCGAGAGACGGATATTTTCCGGCTTTTTGCAAATGCGCGCACAGCCAAGACCCATCGTTTTCTGGAATTTAGTCCGTAAAAGTATGAAAGAGGACACATAGAGACTACAAGAAGTAACCATAGCTTTCGATGGAAGCCAATGGCCAGATGGGCCTTGGCTCGTGTAGAAGGGGTTGCTCATTCGCGGTACAGGTGAGTGGCAACTCATTCTCAAATCCGAAAGGGTTTGGCGCGGTTTCATGGGAAGTATTTGCTCAAATACCCATCGACCCCGCGGTTTGGTACATCGCTGTCGGCTTAGGTCATCCTGGGGGTGCAGGAGCCCCCAATGGTTGGGTTGTTCATCCATTAAAGACCTACACGAGCTGGGTTCAGAACGTCGCGAGACAGTTCGGTAGTATCTCTTGGAAGTGTCGCTGCTTGAGAGCAAGATCCCTTAAGTACGAGAGGAACTTGGGATCGGCGCCTCTGGTCTACCGGTTGTGACAAGCACCGCCGGGCCGCTACGCGCTACGGGATAAGACCTGAAAGCATCTAAGGTCGAAGCCTCTCTCGAAACGAGGCAGCATGGCGAGGGTAATAGACCCTTTTGATAGGGCGGGGGTGTAAAGGGTTAGCTCACGCGAGCCCGTCAGCCCGCCGCTACTAAAGCCTGAACTATATCTGATTTATGGTAGTCATTCACGTAAAATATCGTCGGACCACGTAAGTTTTTGTTTTTTCATTTGCAAACTCCTTAGCGGAGCCGCTAGCGAAGCGAGGATTAAATTATTAAGGCGGGCTGGTTGAAAGTAAGGCGTGAAGGGGGCCGTAGTCGCATTCCTGCTTCTCATTTCAGCAGCCTTGGCGTTTGCGGCGCCGCCTCCGGGCAATTCGGCGGCGGACGTATGCAACCAGTACACGCCCACCTACATAGACGTTTCCGTCGCGGATTCGAGCGACACGTCGGTCACGCTTGCGCTGAAAATATTCACGCTCGACGGCACGACATACAAATATTTCGACGATGCAGGCAACAAGCTGCCTCCGAACAGCCCGGACTTCCCCGATAACTTCTACGTTTACAAGGGCCTGAAGTCCGCTGACGCGCTGCTCCTGGACCCGGGTGACCTCAACGGAGACCTGAAGGCGCAGGCCAGCGTGGGCAACGTAGGGGTGGGCAACCCGTCTTACAATTCACAGGAGGCGCGCATAACCCTCGACCGCCCCCCGGTCGATGACTGCTTCATCACAATTATTTACTGGGGCCACGTGGAAACGGACGCCGGAGGCAACCCGGTGGCCGCGGGCAGCTATTCGCCCACATTCAAGACCTTGCCGGTGTGCCAGACTGGCGCGCCCTCCCTCGCGACTGCGGGCGTGACGAGCTCCACGCTCTGCCTGCCGCTCGTGCTTTTGCTCGGCCTGCTTGCCGCCGCAATGTACGTGCAGGGAAAGAACCCGCTCGCCGCGTTTGACTTTTCCTCACCGCGCGTGACGGGCGGGAGGCCTTACACCATGAGAAAGGGGGGCCAGGTGAACTCCTTCGGCTACCTGCTCTTCAACGTCGGAAACTATGTCGGGGGCGGAGTAACGCCGGTGATTGGCCAGCCTCGCATGGGTCCGCTGGGCACGATGATGGGCGGAACGGGAGGAGGCCAGGCTTCGGGGCAGAAAGGAAGTAAGCTGAACCCCTCGGGCAGGGATGTCGGCAAGGGCGCGGGAGGCACGCTGATGGGCGCGGTCGGCGAGTTTACAAGCCTTCCCATGGACATAAAAAACGCATTCTCAAGGCCAAAGCTCACTGTCGATGCGATGGGAGGGGAGGAGAAGCTGAAGGCCGCAGTGGATGCGGGAAGGCAGGCGCTCATAAGCGGCCTGCCTGGCGGCATGATATGGGGCAGGTTCCTCACGCAGGGGCGGTCATCTGCCGGTTCCTCTGGTTCCCCCGGTTCCGCCGGCGGCAGCGCCGCAAAGGACACCGGAAAGATGCAGACGCTCCAGAAGGAGGTAGACGACCTGAAGCAGAAGCAGAATACCGCCACGGCGTCGCAGAGGGAATCGCTCCAGAACCAGATTGACAGGCGCACGTCCCAGATGGATGTGATAAGGCAGAAAAATTACGATTACGGCACCAAGATGGTCGCTGGAATAAACCAGGCTTACACGGTCTTCATCGGAAGCATGGATGCGCTTGACAGGACGTATGCGGACAAGACGGACAAATCGTACCTTGCCAAGAGGGAGGCGCTCGTGGACAAGTTCAACATCGACACGCTCAGGCTGAGGCAGGGGCTGGAGCAGGCGATGGGATACTCCGCGCAGAGCCTCAGGATGACGCAGGCGATTGCGCGCGACCCGATCCTGAAGGTTGAGTTCGGGAACGTGCTTGCGAACATCCAGAAAACCGAAGATGCGCTGGTGAAGCTGCCCCAGACCGCAACCGCGGCCGAGCGGAGTGAGATGATATGGAACAAGGAGGCGCTTGTGCAGCAGGCTTTCCTGATTCAGGAGATAGCCAGGCAGAACGAGAGGAACCCGGAAGCCAGGACGACCGTGGAGCAGATGGCCAAGGCAGTGAATGCCATGCAGGGCGCGAGGCCCGAGAATCCGGCCGGGTGGGCCAAGTATTACTTCGGCGACCTTGTGAGGGCGGACGGGACCGTGAATGAGGAGGCAGTCAAGATGCTCATCAAGGACCCGAGGGGCGCGTGCCTCGTGGGCATGCTCAACGCCAACTACGCCGCGTCAGTGAGCGGGCTTGCGAACGAGGCAGTCAAGGTGGGCAATGTTTCGAACATACAGGCCATAGACGCGATGCTGGCGGCCGCCGGCAACATCAGCACTTCTGCAAGCATGCTTTACAATGAGCAGAACAGGCCGAAGGAGGTTGCGAGCCAGTACGTCAGGGAAGAGGCGGCTGTGCAGGTGGCTATAGGGGCTGCTGCAGTTGCAAACAAGGCGCTCGTAAACCCCAAGACTGCCGGCTATGCGATGCAGCTGGGGGATGCAGTAGGCCAGCATCTGAAGACACTGGGCGAACTTGTCTCCTTTTCGCACGCGCCGGGAACGAGCGCCAACATAGACGCGCTTCACTCCGACTTTGTGAACATGCAGAACAAGATGGATGGCAGCGGGGCAGAGGCGCTGCGGTTGGTGCAGGAGCACGGCCCGGCTCTTACCGCGCTGATTGTCAGTGCAGACTCCACGAAGAGGCAGATAGTCAGCGTGAATTTGGCTGCACCGCTCATAAATTACGCGAATAACCCGGAGGTTGCAGGCAAGGAGGTGGAGCAGAAGGGGCCGACTGCGAGGTTTACTCCAAGGGCATACGAGAATCCCAACCTGGAGGTTGCGGGCAAGAACTTCGACTTGCGGGGCATGCCGCCTGAAGAGCAGACCAAATACCTGGCGCTTTTGAAGGAAATGCACGGCACGGGCGCAGACCTGGAGATCCGTCTTGGCCATAGTGTGGATGAGATGAGGCAGCGTTTCCAGGCGCATGGAAAAAAATTGAGCTCCACGGAAATGGAGAAACTGGAACTGGCGCAGCTGGATAGTGTCAGGAATCTCGAGGCGTCGCTGATGGCTGAGCTGAAGCAGTACGGGCTTGAGCAGAAGGTTCTTGGCCAGAAGCCAAAGGATGTCGTGGCCAACATTGATGAGCTGAACGAGAGCATAAAGAAGCAGAAGCGGGGCGGCTATGTTACGGCATAGCTGAAATCTATTTCTGCAGCCTGCTAATTTTGCTTCCTACTTTATCACGACTGCAGGCAGCTCCTCCGGAATTGAGCAGGGCGCGGTGTCGCCCAGCAGGCTTGTGATGTCCATGCGGCCGCACTCATTCGGCTCGCCTTTCCTGTCGAATATCACAAATTCTCCCGAGCTGGGGTTCGCGACCTGCGAGCGCTGGTACTTGTAGAATTTGTTGTTCGAGTCCTGCATGTAGCAGTTGGTGGGCGTGTAGCGCGCGTGGCCCTCGGTGTTTTCGGAATCGTAGCCCGGCTCAGGGTCGACGATGCCGCGTGGCGGGACATGGCTTATCGGCCGATTGAGTTTGGTAGGGTCGTTGGGGTCAAAGCCGTCGGTTCTCATTTTGCATATCACTCCGCAGCCCTGCGCCTTGTCTTCCTGAGTGAGCAGGGCGGGGTCGGTAGTGCTGCAGGTGTAGCCGTTTGCAAAGCAGCCGTGCAAGAGCTTTCCGGCCGTGTCCGCGTCATCAATCGTGATGCAGTCGAAAGTAGGCTCGGTGGGGGATTTCGTGATGTCCGGGAAGGGCAGGCAGCCGGGCTGGCACTTCATGTCAATTGTGGTCGAAGGCATCTGCAGGCCGTCGAGGCCGAGGCACTGCAAGCCCGAGGAGCCGCATTCCAGGCTGAGAGCCGTGCAGCCTTCAGTGGGGTCGCAGGGCACACACTGGCACTGCTGCGGGTTCTGCCTTAGGTAGTATGTCTGCTTCGTGCCGTTGTAGTAGTCCGCGCAGCCCTCGAAGAAATTGAATGAATCGGGCGCTGCCGCATTGGGAGTGACGCTGGCATCATTGGTTGCCGGGTCTATGCTGATTGCAGTATAGGGCGTGTCAAGGCCCTGCGCTATTATGCCGATGAAGCCCGCATTCGAGAGCTTGTCAAGGCTTTGCTTGCTCAGGAGGATTTTCGCCGCTTCGCCCCCTGTGCTGCACATGAAATGTGCGGTGAGCAGCCAACCTATGCTCTTCTCATGGGTGCTTGTTGGCCCGTACTGCGCCTGCACTGCTTTCGCGCGCGCTACGAGCTGGTCCACCATGGCAGGCGCATTGGCACAATCAAATGTCTTCTCAGCTTCGAGCAGGTCCACGTTGTCGAGGCTGCCCACGGGTATCGGCAGGTCTGTGCCGTCATCCGTTATCGAGACCAGGCACGCCTGCTTTTGGATTGTTATAACAGTACCAGTGCTGTCAGTTATGTCAAGGAATTCGGGTGGGCAGTTGAACTTTATCCTGCCTGCGAGCCCGAGCTGGCTGCTGTCGAGCGCGAATATTGAAGGGTACAGGCCTTTCGTGTAGATGTAGCCGGCAACGTCCTCGGCCCAGCTTGCGTCGGCCCACTTGCGCACGTAAAGAACCGGCATTATATTCCTGCTCAGGAAATCGTTGTGGCGCCATTCGAGCGGATCGTTAGTGTCGCTGTCCGAGAGGTATTCCTTTATGTCCGTCGGCAGGGTGCCGTCCGCGCCTTCGCCTGAAATCGGCACGAGCTCCATCGCGGGCGTGCAGCTCTCGCAGATGCCGTAGCTGTTGAGGTCGAGCTGGCCGTTATTGTCAGCCTTGCATGCGCCCGTGCTGCCCGGAGTGTCGCTGAGCTTCCACTCTATGCAGTTTGTAAGCGCGGCGTCTGCATATGCAACGCACGTGCCAGGGGAAGAAGATGGAACAGAGCAATCGGCAGAAACTGGTGTGCTGCTGAAACTGTCCGAGTGCGCATCCGAGTGGCACCATATTTCGCCCACGTAGGGGCCCCCTGTGAACAATGGTGGTGATCCTGCAGGAGGATATAGATGCCCCGGCGTCCAGTACAGGTCCTTGCCCGCCTCGTAGTTGCCCACGAGCCTGCACTCGCACGGCACCTCGTCAGCTGGATACTGGCCGCCGGTTGCAGGAGGAGTGTAATCGATTTGGCCGTCTCCAGACATTTCCCTCCTGCACATGCTCCTGTATGCATACTGCTTGTTGCAACTGCCTGAGGAGCAGAAGAGGCGCGTGTCTGCTGTTGAGGCGTCTGCCAGGTATGACTGGCCCTTTGAACCGGAGAAGAGGCAGGTGAAATCATCTATGGAAAGGCCCTTGCCCGCTATGAAGCTGCCTGTGCCAAAGTCACTTATCAGCGGGGGCTTTGTGGTTGATGCTTCATATTCCTCAAGCCAGCCAAGAGGCGCGAGTTCAACATCAGTCACACCTGCGGAGCGCAGGATGTTCTGCCAGCGCTCGCGGCCGCCCGCCGTGCCGGAGTAGCAGGACTCGTCGAGCATTGGGCAGTACTTTGAGTCTTTCATGAACTCGGGCCCGCTGCTGCCTGCGCCTATCATGAGGGCCTTATTCGCTATCTTGTTGTTGTCAGCCATCATTTTCTTCAGGTCCGCATCGCACTTCTGGAACCAGCAGTGCCCGCCCTTGAGCGTGCCGCCGAAGGAGGAGGCGAGCTCGTCGGGAGTCAGCCCTGCGGCCCCTACGTCGCCAGGTGTTGCCAGGTCGCCGCGCTCGCACACGAAGCACGCGCAGGACTCGCAGCCCGGGGGCACTGTGGGATCCACCGTGTATTCATGCGAGTCGAAACTTATGTCCTGCGGCGCGGTGCACCCTGCGAAAAGCAAGGCGAGGAGCGCAACTGCAAACAGGGCGAGAAGCGGGAGTTTTTGCTTGTTTATTTCAACCATGTTTTCCACCATCATCTCAAAGCAATTTCGACATTCCGTACACCACGTCCTGGCTCTCCGAGCCGAGTATTGGGGAGATTGCCCTTATGAACAGCACTGTGGCCGCGAGTATGAGCAGGGGCGCGAGTATCATGTCCATTATGAGCGCTACCAGCATCTCGCGCGCCGAGGACGCCACCTGGTCCGACTGGGCCACTGCATAGTTGTCGGCCCGCGACATTGCGGAGACCGCGCCGTAATCGTTGAAGACGCACTTGTTGGTCATGCTGTTTATATCGTTCAGGAACCCCATGTTGGGCGGGGTGAGCTGCGTGTTGAGCGAGAGGTCGCTGAGCGTGAAGAGCAGCGGGAAGACGAAGTAGAAGCCCAGCACCATTGCGATTATGAGCCCGCCCGCGCCCCTTGTGAACGGGAAGGCGCGCAGCACTATGCCCAGGGGCAGGAGCACGGACAGGAAGTTCGTGCGTATGTACTGGACCATGGCCATTTCAGCGTTCAGCCCCACGCGCAGCTGCACCAGCTTGTAGGCGAGCGCGTGCAGGGCCTCGACCTTCGGGTGCAAATCCCAGCCGCACTGTATCTCGACGCCGAACACGATTATGCAGTTCCACTCCGCCTGCTCGACGTACATGTTCGTCTCCACCACGTATCCGTACTCCTTGTCAAGAAGCGCGTCTGTCAGGACGAGCTTTTTCTGCAGGTAGTCTATCGGCCCTGCAACCGGGCCGTTGGTTATGCCCGTGCCCGTAAGCCCCCAGTTCGAGACTGCCGCGGCAAACTGGTCCGTGGTGGTGCCGCTCACGAGTTCCAGCGACGCAGTGGACACCAGGGCCGCGATTGCCACGACGCCCACTATCATCATTGCGGAGGCGAAGGCCTGCATCAGCTCGCCCACCAGCCAGCGCTTGAGGCGCTCGTTCCTGAATGCGGAGGCGAGCATGTAGAGTATCGCGATTGTGAAGATTATGGTGAGGACTATCGTGATCGCGAGGCTCATGCCTGAGGTGCCGAGCCCGGCTATCGGATGCTCCCAGACGTTCGTCAATCCAGTTATCGGGTCAACCATGTTCTACACCAATTGCGACAGGCGCGTTATGTCTAGTTCCCCTCCGAACAGGTTTGCAAGCTCGCGCGCAATGAGCACGAGCGCTATGAAGTCCAGCGCAGGCAGGAAGATTGTTGCGAAGGACGTGGTTGCGGCAAGCACTGCAATGCTTGCAAGGCAGCTGCTTCCGTCATCCGCGATTCCCCCTGCCGCGCATCCCGCGGGCAGATACATGGGCGCGCCGCCGGAAACGGTATTGTAGTCGTGCACCCCAGTAAGTGCGGGGTAGGCGAGGAGCGCGTTCATGAAGAGCATGAGCGGCAGGCCTAGATATAAGGTGAGTGAAAGGGCCATGACCGCGCCGCCGAATCCGCGCATGTAGGGCATTGAGCGGAAGAACGCGCCCAGCGGGAACAGCCATGGGAGCGCGCCGTTCGCGGCGTAGAAAACCATGAAGAGCAGCGATGAGAGCGAGAGCAGGCCGACGAGCAGGCTGTTGAGGGCAAGGTAGCCCGCGCCCATCTTCGAGTAGAAGCCCACGCCCGGGTCCACGCTGTGCCCCTGCTGGAAGAGCATGCACAGGAAGAGGCACTTGTAGTCGCTCACCGTCGCCCGGAATTCCCACTTCATCAGCGTGTCGCGCACCTGCGAGTAGAAGTCGTAGGTGAGGCCCTGCAGGTTCTGCAGGTAGAGAGTGGAAGCTCCGAAGTAGTCCATGTGAGGAGAGCTGAAGTCTATCAGGGGGCTGCCGGGCGGCAGGAGAGTATAGTAGGGGGAAAAGAATTGCAGGTTGAACGAGCAGGCGGTGCTCATGAGGAACGTGGCGCCCGCTACGAAGAATATCGTCGCAGCGAGCTGGTAGAGCTCGATGCGCGTCCATGCGCTTATGGTCGGCGAGCGCAGCGCCGTGCCTATCATGTATATCAGCGCTATCGCGAAGGAGGAGAGCATGAGGCCTACCGTAATCAGGCCGGCCCAGTTCGTGAAATCCAAGGTGCATGCTGCGAAAACCATGTTAGGTCACCCTTGCGAGCTGCGAGACTTCTATCTCGCTTCCGATTGCAGACGAGAACCACCTTATGAAGGTGAGCGTGATGAGCAGGTTCATCAGCGGCAGGAGTATCGAGACTATTATCGTCCAGTAGGCTATGGGCTCGATGAAATGCGATTTTGCATTCGCATGGCCGCCGGGGGTGTTGGTGCCCACGAGCGCGCCTATGTACTCGGCGTCCCCGTGGCACTTGCCCACGTCGTCGCATTTTAGCTCAGGCGGGAAATTGTTGATGACGTTTTCCTTGTAGTAGGGATTCGAGCCGGGCGGAATCGAGTCCATCAGGGCACGGTCGCGTATCATGGAATAGTCCACGAGCACCGTGAGCGGGTAGACGATGTAGAAGCCCACTGCAATGGCGATGAGCGCGCCGCCCGCGCTTCTGGTCGGCCTGAACGTGCGCATGATTGCGCCGAGGGGCAGCAGGAACACGAGGAACTGCTGCGAGAGCGAGAGCAGCAGCGATTGCGCGTGCATTGTTATCTGCGCAGTCGTGAGCGCGGTCATCGCGAGGCCCAGCGTGCCCTGCGTGGAGCCCACGTAGCGCATGGACGTGATTGCAAAGCCCAGCGTGCCGCCCAGCACCTGGCAGTAGGTCGTGACCGAGGAGGCGAAGCCCACGCTGACTGCAAGGGACTCGAGCTTGCCCGTGAAGTCGGAGAGGGTCAATTTGATTGTATCCGTATAGCATTGTGCAAAGGCAAACGGATGGAAGGCGGTGACGCCGGTGAGCGGGTTCACGTCCCATGCCTGCGGGCAGGACATGGTGTTTATAGGCGAGCTCACGGGGTCTATGTGCGCAGTGACCGCGAGCGCGGGCAGTATGAAGTTCTCCGTGCTCCAGATGAAAGACGTGAGGCCCAGTACCAGGAAGATTGTGATGAGCGCCTGCACGAACTCGTCGCGCAGCGTGATTTTCAGGTGCTGCAGCTCGAAGCCTTCCGCGAGCATGTAGAGCAAGGCTATCGTGAAAAGCAGGATGAGCACTGCGAGTATGGAGACGGAATACCAGTCGCCGAGCCAGAAGTCCGGCACGCAGGCGCACTCGCCCGTGACGGGCTGGTGGGTGCCTAAGGGGCAGGTGCCTGTGCAGGAGCCGCCGGGCCCTGGTGCGGGCGCGCCTATGCAGCCGAGAAGCAAGAACAGGAGGGCGAGTGGCGCAAGTTTCAAGAGTTTCATCATATCAGCCTCATGAGGCCCTCTATGTCCACGTCGCCGCCCAGCAGCGGCGAAAGCCCCTTCACGAACGTGATTGTGAGCACGAAGTTGAACATCGGCAGTATCGCGCCCACCATTATGAGCACGCCCAGTCCTTCCACGTCCTTGCCGAAGTTGAGCAGGTTCGTGTACATTGGCGAGCCCAGCTGGCTTGCGCCTACTTGCGTGGGCAGGAACTGGCTCTGGGCCGCGGGCTCCACCCTCAGCGTCAGCCTTTCCGAAACCACCGGATCGCCGAAGCAGTTCTTGCACGCTTGGGCAAGCCCGGGGGGATCAAGGCAGCTTGAGGGGTAGCCATGGGTCTTCATATAATCGAAGCTGTAGGGGTCGCCTGTCGGCACGCCGTCGTTCGGGTCGCTGTCCGGGTAGTGCCTGAAGGTTATGCGGCAGTCGTTGTTGTACTGCGAGGGGCAGGTGTATATCGTGCCTCCTGCATCTGTGAAACTGCATTGCAGAGGATACGGGTCGGTAGGCGGCGCGGCCATCAGGTAGTTGCAGTTTGCAAGCTCGGGGTGCTGCGTGTGCATATACGTATTTGCGCAGACCGCGAAATCTGCTAAAGAGGGTAAGGAGGAGCAGGATGCGCTGCATTCTGCGAAGTTGTCGCAGAGGAAGGCGGGGTCTATGCGCGTCACTGCGCAGTCGGCATAGCCCTTGATATCAAGGGCGCCGGTGGTAGTGTCCGTCCAGCGGCTCTTGCAGTAGGAGTCGCAGTCTGAGTGCGCGAGCGGGTTGGCGCTGGCTTCGCACGCGCTCTTGCACAGCGCGGTCGTTCCAACAGGATACGTGTCGCTTATCTCGCCGGGGTTGAGGGTGGGGTCCGGGGAAATGCCGTTGAGCGAGGTGCTTTGGACAGTGAAATTAATCGGCTGCGTGTACCAGGCGAGCATGTACATTAGCGGGAAGACCGTGAAAAGGCCTATGGCGATTGCAATCATGAGCCCGCCTGCCCTGCGCAGGAAGAATACCGAGCGCAGCAGCACGCCGCCTATGAGCAGCAGCGGGACAATGCCTTTCTGCAGCGCGGAGAGGAGCTTCTCCTGCGCGTAAAGCGAGGCCGAGAGGCGCGAGGAGTAGTCGAAGAGTAGCATGTGCCTGTCCGCGATTATCGACTTGCCCGCGTAAGGCCTTGCCGAGAAGCCGGAGAAGAAGAGGGGGATGAGGTCCACTGCCACGAGGCTGACCTTGAAAGTCGATTCCTTTATCGCGTTCACGGCCGAGAAGAGCTCGTGCTTTGCATATGGTTGCGCGACATTTACGCGCACGGTGCTCAGGTAGGCCTGCGCCAGGTCGATGTGGCACTCCGCGCTCGTGCAGTGGAAGGCCGAGGCGGGGTCGGCAGTGAGCGTGCCCGTGATGGAGGAGGAGAGCTGGCTGAGGGAGGCGAAGAGCAGCACGAGCATGAATATGATGAGCGCGGACATGCAGGCCTGGAAGAATTCCGTGATGGTCCATGCCTTCAACTCCCGCGAATTGGTGGCTTCCGAGACCATGTAGGATATTGCGAGGAAGAAGATTGTGGCAAGCACGAGAACCAGGCAGGTGGCGGCCCAGTTCTGCTCGAGCCAGCTCACGCCCACCTGCTGCTCCGCAGGCCCGGGGACCGGGGAAGTGGGCTGCACAGTGCAGCCTGCCAGCAGGAGCGCAAGAAGCGCAAGTGCAAGCGCAATGAAAATTTTATTGTTCGCCATAGGGGACCTCTGGCTCAAAGCCGCGCGTGAGCAGCTTCGAGAAAGCCATGATGAACGAAACTGTGAGCACTATCGTGAGGTTCGGCAGGAAGACGGCCTGCGAGATGAGCGGCGCGAGCTGGCCCAGGTGCAAATCCACGTCGGCCTTCGCGAGCGGCGCAAGGATGTCCGAGGGGTTGATGCTGGCGGCTATGTGCATGTTGAGGACGTAGGTGAGGGGCAGGATGCCGGCAAAGCCCACCACGATTGCAAGCAGCTGGTCCGCGGAGCCGCGCGTCTGCGGGAAGAGGCGCAGGATGAATGCCAGGGGCAGCGCGAGGGGGATGGCAAAATCCGCGACAGCCTGCAGAATGACCTGCTGCGCGTAAAGGCTCGCAATCATGGGCATGAGCATGTTCGTGAGCGTGTCCTGCGCGTTCGCCTTTGTCTTCTCGCCGGCGTCCTTGGCCGAGCCGTGCCCGCCGGCCCAGGGGGTGGACGTGAACTTGAAGTTTATCGCCTCGAGCTGGTTCTGTATGCTCTCGCCCGTGAGCGTGCCCACGAGCACGAAGCCGTTGTAGGAGACGAGCCGGTTGAGGTAGGAGCCGGAGGCCACGTAGAGGTCCTGCCCTGGGTCGTTCGTGGCCGGGTTCATTGTCAGCTGGTAGGAGAGCCATGAGCAGGAGAGCAGCAGGAGGTTGATGCCCACCAGCACCGCGAACGAGAAGCCCAGCTGGAAGCCCGCGCTGCGCGCCCAAGTTTCCCACTCGCGCTTCTGGAATGCCTGCGAGGCCATGTACGCGAGCGCGATTATGAAGAGCGCGGTCAGCATCAAGACCGTGACGAGTGGCATCTCCTGGTTCCATATGCGGTCCCGCATCGTCTCTATTTTCTGCTCCACTGTTTGGGCCTGGGCCGAGGAATAGGCTGAGAGCAGGAGCAGGAGAAGGGCCGCAAGTGCGAATTTTCCACCCATTTTTTCCCTCATATCAGCTTGTATATTCCGTAGAACTGCGCGTCCCCGCCCAGCTCCGTGGAGAGGGCGCGCGTCGTGGAAACAGTGAGTATCACGCTGAAGACCGCCAGCACCGCGGTGAGCATCACGTTCGTGGCTATCGCGGGCAGCGCCTGCTCCTGTATCGGGGTGTAGATTTTATCGAGGTCTATGGAGGCGTATTGGAGGAGCATGGGCGCGTTGGCGATGAGGAAAACCTTGTTGGCCACGTTGTACATCGACTGCGCGAGCGGGAAATGCGCCTGCATGCAAGCCCACCAGCCGTAGGTGGCACCGGCGCACGGGCCCGAGAACCAGATGAACCACCACGCGTAGGAGCCGTACTGCATGAACGTGGTGATGAACGGGTCGCATATCAGCGTGTCCTGCAGGTCCGGCGGCTCGTGGGGCAGCACCACCTGCACGGGCGAGTGCACCACATCGTAAACGTGGGAGGCGAAGACGAGCGCGAGCGGGTAGACCACGTATGTGCCTATCGCTATGGCGATGAGCGTGGCGCCCAGCTTCCGCGAGAGGCTGAAGGTGCGCAGGATGATGCCGAGAGGCAGGAACCAGCGGAAGGAATTGTCGAAGAAGAACTGCAGCAGCGCCTTCTGCGCCATCTGCAGGAACGTGCTTGTGGAGAGCGCGTCAAGGCCCGCGGCAATCATCATGCTGAGCACGGACACGCCGCCCTTCGGGCTTGCGGAAATCGTGGCCGTGGCAAGCCAGAGCGGCACCGCGATGTTGTAGTAGAAGGTCGCGAGCTTCGCGATGTAGCGGTCGGCTATCAGCAGCGTGTAGTAGAGGTCCAGCAGGCCGTCGCTGCTGGAATCGAGGTAAACGCAGGCGCTTTGGAACACGCTGCCGGCATTGTTGAATGCGGAGCAGGCGGGCGGCAGGGAGGAAGGCGCGGGCGGGGAGAACTGCGTGTTGAGCGAATCTATCAGCACCATGCCGAAGGCAAGGGCGAAGATGATTATCGCGGAGAAGATTACCTCGCGGTATTCCGTGCGCGCCCAGGCCTCGAGCTTCGGCAGGTGGAAGCCCTTGCTGAGCATGTAGCCGATGCTGACGAGCATGAAGGAGGTGAAGAGGGAGATTATGGCCAGCGGTTCCCAATCCCGCGTGAAAGCGCTGAAATCAAAAGCCATCCTCCAAGCACCATGCGGGTATCGACGAATACCTATTTAAGATTTCAGACTCGTGGTTGATGCATGGCTCTGACGACGGAAGTTGCAATCAGGAAGATGGGCGAGGGGCACATTCCGGCAGTCGTCGTGCTCTGCGATGCGTATTTTCCCGATGCAAGGCTGGACAGGGACGAGATAAGGAGGCGCATCGCGAACGGAATGACCTATTTTGTCGCCGAAGTTGGAAGGGAGCTGGTGGGCTTTGTGGACGTGAAGCTGCGCGAGAGGGACGCGTTCATGAACGGCATCGCGGTTGCGCCGAAGTTCGAGGGAAGGGGCATCGGCACGCTGCTCCTGCAGAAGGCGATTGGATTTGCAAGGAAGAACGGGAAGATAGCGATTGAACTGGTGGTGAAGGAGTCGAATGCGAGGGCGGTGCGCTTCTACACTTCGAACGGCTTTGCGATAAGGAGGGCGAAGCCGGGAAAGACAGGGGGCGTGCTGGTTCTGTGGAAGGGAATTGAGAATTGAAAGGGAAGGTATCGGAAACCGTAGGTTTCTGATGGGGCCACTGAGATTTGAACTCAGGTCGCCAGGTCCCAAACCTGGAAGCATACCAGACTAGCCCATGGCCCCGCTGCAGAATATTGGGAAGCTGGGCTTTAAATTCGCGCCGCTTATGCCTTTTTCTTCTTCTTGCCGAAGTTGCCGCGTGGCTTCGGTATTTTCAGGTCCGGGTAGGCAGCCATGAGCGCCGCGCCGTCAATCCATGCTGAATAGCCGAGGTTCTTGAGGAGCTTGCACAGGAAGTAGGATTCGGCAACAGGAAATTTCTCCGCATCAGTGGCCTCGATAAGCTTTGCCTTCAGCTCGCTGTTGCTGAGCTTGCCGAATATCTCTGCGAGATTTCCGTATCCTTTCCTTTTGCCCTTCGTGAGGTTGTCAACGTAGGCGTCAATGATGTCGGTCTTCACGCCCGCGAACTCGAAGCCCTTGCGGTCTATTGTGGCCGTGATGCCCGCAAGGATTGCGGCTATTTCCTCGGGCTTGGTCTTCTCGTCAATGCTCATCTTCTTTATCGATATCCAGCCCTTTGCGTTTGCTGCAAATGAAATTTCCTCGCCCATGATGGCACCTTGGCTATCTTTTCGCGCATCCTTTTTTAAAATCAAGCCCCCGACGAGAATTGAACTCGCTACCTGTCGCTTTCTTGTTTTCTTTTTCCAGGGTTTTTCTTTTCCCAAAAGAAAAAGCCTTTACAAGGCGACCGCTCTACCGATGAGCTACAGGGGCATGCCCAATAATAGCGTCGTTGTCGCTTAAAAAGCCATATATAGGTTTTGCCCTCCAATAAGGCGCGCTAGAACGGTGATGATTATGGGCAAATTCCCGATTGCAGACGCGGTCATATCGAAGATATGGATATGCAAGAAGTGCAAGGGCAGGAACAAGCGGGGCGTGGAGAAGTGCAGGAAATGCGGCTACCGCTACCTGAGGCCGAAGCGCAAGGATATTCGGGCGAAGAAGTAGTGGGGTTAGCGTTAGGGGGCGGACTGCCGTGCCCCCTGCGAGGGCGAAGAAGTGAGGGTGATTTCGATGGCTCCGAAGAAGAAAATGGCGAAGAAGGAAGCAAAGGAGGAGAAGCAGGAGGAGTCCTGCTGTTGCTGCGGCTCCGGATGCGGCTGTGGCTGAACCCCGGTCTTTTTTAACTATTTTTAATGTTCTCTTCCCATTGGTTAGCCATGGCACTGCTCATCAGGAACGCACTCGTGGTCACGCAGAACGACAGGCGCGAGGTCATCGAAGGGTGCGACGTGCTCATTGAGGGGAACAGGATAGCGGAGATAGGGAAGGACATACACGCAAAAGCGGAGCAGAAGATTGACGCAAGCGGAAAGGCGCTCATGCCGGGCCTCGTGAACACGCACAACCACATGGCAATGGCGCTGCTGCGCGGCTATGGCGATGACATGGTGCTGCAGGAGTGGCTGGAGAAGAAAATCTGGCCGCGCGAGGGGAAGCTGAAGGCTGGCGACGTTTACGCTGGCTCGCTGCTGGCGTGCGCCGAGATGATAAGGGGCGGCACCACGGCGAGCGCGGACATGTACTTTTTCATGGACGAGGCTGCGAAGGCTGCTGAGAAGAGCGGCATACGGGCCAACTTGAGCTATGGAATGATTGACCTGGGCGACGAGGGGAAGCGGGAGAAGGAGCTGAAGACGGGCGAGAAGTTCGTGAGGGAGTGGAATGGAAAAGCAGGAGGCAGGATAGCGTGCTCCTTCGGGCCGCACTCGCCCTATACCGCGTCAACAGAGTTGCTTGAGAAGACGGGCGAGCTGGCGAAGAAATACGACGTCAAGGTGCAGATTCACTTGAGCGAGACGCGCAAGGAGGTGGCGGACTGCCTGCGCGGGAGGAAGGTGCGGCCTGCTGATTATCTGGAGAAGGTGGGGCTGCTGAATGCAAGGCTGATAGCCGCGCACTGCTGCTGGCTGAGGAAGGAGGAGTGCGGCCTGCTCGGAAAGCACAACGTGAACTGCTCGCACAATCCCGCAAGCAACATGAAGCTCGCGAGCGGCGGAGTCATGCCGGTTCCGGAGCTGGTGCAGGCGCGCGCCAACGTGTGCCTGGGCACGGACGGCGCCGCATCCAACAACTCGCTCTCGATGTTCGAGGCCATGAAATTGTGCGCGCTGCTGCAGAAGGCGAGCAGGTGGGATGCCACTGTCGCGAACGCGCAGCAGGTGCTTGACTTTGCAACGAGGAACGGCGCGAGGGCGCTTGGCATGGATGCGGGTTCGGTGGAGGAGGGGAAGCTGGCTGACGTTATATTGCTTGACATGGATTCTCCGAACATCGTGCCGAACCACAGCATTGTCTCAAACATTGTTTATGCGGCCAACGGCGGGAATGTGAGCGACGTGATTGTGGATGGCAAGATTGTCATGAGGGAAAGGAAGATTGCCGCGTTTGACGAGGGAAAGGCTGTTGAGGCTGCACGAAAGGCTGCTGCCTCGCTGGTGGCAAGGTGAGGAAGCATGGGCGTTGATGCGGGCACTTTCAAAAGCATTGTGTGGGATTTTTTCATAGGCGGCGCGCTTGTGGCTGGCGCATTGCTCGTCGGGGTGCTCTACTCGCCGGTGCTGGCGGGCGTGATGGCAGCGCTGCCTATAAGGCTGATGGCAACCCTCGGGCTTGCGGGCAACGGGAATGGCACGGTGTTCGTGAAGCAGATGGTGGAGGGCACGTTCGTGGGCTGGCTTGCGGGCGGAGTATTCCTGCTCTCCTATTATGTGCTTCTGCTGAAGAGGTTTGACTGGGCCCCGGGCATGGCAATCGCGGGCGTGCTGATGGCCGCGAGCCTGCTGGTGCTTTGGAAAGTGCAGGGAAGAATGTGATGGGGGCGAAAAAATGCTTGGCGTGATTGGGGGGAGCGGGTTTTACAAACTGGCGGGCGCAGAAGCGCGGAGGGAGGACACGCCTTACGGCTTGGCGCTCGTTTCGCGCGGCAGGAAGCTGGTCTTCGTGCCGCGGCACGGCGAGAAGCACGAGCTGCCGCCCCACCGCGTGAACCACCGCGCCAACATTTACGCGCTCAAGAAGGCGGGCGCGACCTCGATACTGGGAATAAACGCGTGCGGAGTGATTGCAAAGTACAAGCCCGGCGACACCATGACCATTGACGATTTCATCGCATTCCACCTTGGCCCCATAACATACTTCGAGAGCTTCGCTGACGAGGCGCATCACACGGACATGAGCGAGCCGTATTCGCACGGGTTGAATGCAAAGATAGCAAGGGCTGCGAAAATGGCGGGAGTTCCAATAAAAAGCGGCGGCATTGTCGCGACTTCATACGGCCCGCGCTTCGAGACGCCGGCGGAGATAAGGGCTTTCAGACTGCTCGGGGCGAATCTGATAAGCATGACGAGCGCGTATGAGGCGATACTTGCGCGCGAGCTCGGAGTGCCATACGCGAGCATTGCGATTGGCACCAATTATGCTGCGGGCATAAGCAAGAGGCCGCTTTCACATGATGAAGTGATTGCGGGCATGAAGGCAAGCGAGGCGAAAGTGATGAAGATTGTCGGAGCGCTTGAGGGGTTGATATTATGAGCAAGGTGAAGGATGCGGGATTGGCAGCAGAAGGCGAGAAGGAGCTGGAGTGGGCGCGCACGAACATGCCCGTGCTTGCGGGCATACGGCAGCGCTTCGAGCGCGAGAAGCCGTTCAAGAGCATGCGCATAGGCGTTGCGCTGCATTTGGAGAAGAAGACTGGCATTTTGCTTGAGACACTGAAGGCAGGGGGCGCGGAAGTCACGGCATCCTCTTGCAACCCTTTGACGACTGATGACCGGGTGGCTGCGGCGCTTGCAAAGAAAATGGAAGTTTACGCATGGGCGGAGGAAAGCAAGCAGGAGTACGACTGGTGCCTGGAGAAGGTGCTGGATGCCAAACCGCACATCGTGATTGACGACGGCTGCGACCTCATTTTCCTGCTGCACGGCAAGAGGAAGGAGCTGCTTGGCAATGTGCTGGGCGGATGCGAGGAGACGACGACAGGAGTGAGGAGGCTGGAGGCGATGGAGCGCGAGGGGAAGCTGAAGATGCCCGTGTTCGCGGTGAATGACGCGTATTCGAAATTCCTTTTTGACAACAGGTTCGGCACCGGGCAGAGCACGGTGGATGCGATTTTGCGCGCCACGAATTTGCTGCTTGCTGGAAAGCACGTTGTCGTGGTCGGGTTCGGGTGGTGCGGCCGCGGCATTGCGGACAGGATGAAGGGCATGGGGGCGCGCGTGATTGTTGTTGAAATTGGAGGGTCACTCGGAAGGGCGACAGGAGAGGCGAGTGGTTATCATAGGGGCCTTGAGGCACTCTACTCCGGCTACGAGGTAATGAACATTGAGCAGGCTGCAAAGGTGGGGGACATTTTCATCACTGCCACCGGAAACGAACATGCAATCGCAGCCAAGCACTTCGGGCTTATGAAGGACGGCGCGATACTTGCGAACGCGGGCCACTTTGACGTGGAGATTGATGTCGAGGGGCTCGGGAAGATGGCGAAGTCGAAGAGGCGGGTGAAGGAGAATGTTGACGAGTACGTGATGAGGGACGGGAGAAAAATCTACTTGCTTTCCGAGGGAAGGCTCGTGAACCTTTCGAGGCCGAGCGGGCAGGGGCATCCGGCCGAGATAATGGATGCGTCCTTTGCATTGCAGGCGCTCTGCGCCGAGAGAATGGCGAAGCAGGGCGAGATAATGAAGAAGGGCGTGCATCCCGTGCCTTTCGAGGATGACGAGATGGTCGCGCGCCTCGTGCTCGAGCACCACGGGGTGAAGCTCGAGCCACCTACCGCGGAGCAGAAGAAATATTCGGAATCGGTGTGAATAACTGCGGGATGAAGACCAGTAGCTTTCGCGCACCCGCAGTTATTCAGTGAGCAGGAGGGTGGTTTTGATGGCTGAGGAGGATTTCTCGTCGGTTCCGAGCAGCATGCGCAAGCCCCGCGCGGGCGGAAAAATAGAGGAGGAGCGGGAGGAGGAAGTGAACATCGCCGAGCCTTCTGCCCCGAAGCCGCCAATGCAGATGCCGAAAGTGCCAGAGATGCCGAAGATTAGCATGGAGATGCCGAAATTTTCGCTGGGCGCGGGAGGGGGAATCGGCCTGCCACTCATCATAGTCGCGCTTGTGGCGCTCCTTTCCCTTTACATGGCGTGGTCTGCGGGCAATGAGGTTGGCAAGATTAAGTCAGAGGCGAGCTTGCTGGCGCAGGATTTGAAGGCTTTCAAGGACAGGGATGCGAGTATACGCGCGCCGGTTGACGGGAAGATAACGGTGCGCAAGGACGTGCCGCTTGCCGGAGTATTCCCGCCGGGCCTGACGGCCACGGGCACAATAGTGCTGCCAATAAAGGCTACGCTCGTGGGCAGGAGCACCACCGGCAGCATATTTGAGATTCCGATTGAGCAGAATGTCACTGTCGATTTCGAGGCGCCGCTTGACTTCTCCAAGACGGGCGAGAATGAGAATATTGCGATTAATGAGGAGATTCCGCTGGGCAATGAGGCGATAATCAAGGTCACCGCGGGCGAGGTGTGGGGCCCTGACCTGGATGCGGCAATAGGAAGGCTTGAAACGATTTCAAAGTGAAAGGTCAGACTAGGGAGGCGGCCCTTATTTCCAGGGTTCCGCTAGTCCCTTTCCACTTCTTCTCCGCCTTTTCTATTTTCACTTTCTTTTTGAAGAAAGGGGCGGAGGTGACGAAAGTTTCGCCCTCGCCGCCCTCGAAAATCGGATGCACGCCATGAGTTTTTTGCAATTGCTGGAGCTCGCCTATTGCCTTGTTGTCAATTACCCTGCCAAGCCAGTCCTTGCCCAAGCCTTCGGCGGAAACTGCAACGACGACTATCTCGAAACCCGAAGACACCATGTCCTGCAAAAGGGGCACGGGCTCCTTGCGCCAGAGGGGCGCGAAGCTCCTGATGCCCAGCTCCTCGCATATAACGTCTATGCGCTGCTTCTGGTACTCGCTCTCGACTGCGCCTGAAATTACGCCGTCAATATCAAGGCCTGAAAGCAGGGAGCGCAATGCGTCCAATTCCGCCTCCGTCCCTCCGGTAGCGGCATTTTTTGTTGCATGCGGAATTCCGATCGCCTCTGCCTGCAGCCTTGTCAATTCGATGTTCGGGTGGTGGAACATCATGGAGTCTGGCGCGGGGAAGACTGTGACCAGCGCCCGGATATCCCAGCCCTGGTGCAGCGCGCAGAACAGCGCGTAGGCAGAGTCCTTGCCACCGGAGAATAATGAGGCAACGCGCATAAAATCAGCGTGAGGAGGTAATAGGAACCTAGGTTCCTATCCGTACATGGTGTTGACGCTTTCGGAGAACTTCTTCATCTTCTCCATGCGCTCAGGCGTGACCGTGGCGCGCGTCAGCTTGAGGGCATGGTCGAAATGCTTCTGCTCTATCTTGTTCGCCTTCGACCGTATTGCTTCCATGCCCGCCTCGCGGCATATGCCTTCTATGTCCGCGCCGGTGTAGCCGTCGGTTGCCTTTGCAAGCACCTTTATGTCAACGTCCTTGTCAAGCGGCATCTTCTGCATGTGCACCTTGAATATTTCCTGGCGCGTCTTCTCGTCGGGCACGGGTATCTCGAGTATGCGGTCGAAGCGGCCGGGCCTCAGGAGCGCGCGGTCGATGAGCTCTGGCCTGTTTGTGGCCGCAATCACCACGACATTCTTCAGGTTGAGCAGCCCGTCCATCTCAGTGAGCAGCGTGTTCACCACGCGCTCGCCCACGTTCGAGTCGTTCTCGCCGCCGGTGCGCCTTCCGGCGACTGCGTCAATCTCGTCTATGAAGATGATGCATGGCGCTGCCATGCGCGCCTTGCGGAAGAGCTCGCGCACCGCCTTCTCGCTCTCGCCCACCCACTTGCTGAACACTTCGGGCCCCTTGATGGAGATGAAGTTGGCCTCGCTCTCCGTAGCGACTGCTTTTGCAAACATTGTCTTGCCGGTTCCCGGAAGGCCGACCAGCATGAGCCCCTTCATTGGCCTGATGCCCATTTTCGTGAACACTTCCGGGGTCTTGAGCGGCAATTCGACAGCTTCCTTGAGCTCGCGCTTCACGTTCTCAAACCCGCCGATGTCGCTCCACTTCACGTTCGGTATTTCCACGAACACCTCGCGCAGCGCGCTCGGCTGTATCTCGCGCAGCGCGTTCATGAAATCATCACGCGTGACCTTGAGGTTGTCGAGAATCTTAGGGGGTATGAACTCCTGCTCCAAATCCAGCTCCGGCAGGATGCGCCTGAGAGTCTTCATCGCGGCCTCCTTTGTGAGCGCTGAGACGTCCGCGCCAGTGTAGCCGTGCGTTATGTTCGCCAGCTCGTCGAGCGAAACATCCTCGGTCATGGGCATTGAGCGCGTGTGTATCTGCAGTATCTCCTTGCGCGCGTTCCTGTCGGGTATGCCTATCTCAATCTCGCGGTCAAACCTTCCGGGCCTGCGCAAGGCCTCGTCTATTGCATTCGGCCTGTTGGTAGCGCCTATAACTATGACATTGCCGCGGCCCTTCAGGCCGTCCATGAGCGTGAGAAGCTGGCTCACCATGCGCCTCTCCACCTCGCCCGTGACCTCGGCGCGCTTGGGCGCAATTGCGTCCAGCTCGTCCATGAATATTATTGTGGGCGCATTTTCCTCCGCCTCCTTGAATACCTGCCTTAGGCGCTCCTCGCTCTCGCCTACAAACTTGCTCACGAGCTCAGGGCCTGCAATGTGGATGAAGTTGGCTTCGCTCTCGCTTGCAACTGCTTTTGCAAGAAGCGTCTTGCCCGTGCCCGGCGCCCCGTGCATAAGCACGCCCTTGGGCGGCTCAATGCCAAGGCGCTGGAAAAGCTCGGGGTGCCGCATGGGCAGCTCCACCATTTCGCGTATCTTCTGCACTTCCTCTTTCAGGCCGCCAATGTCCTCGTAGGAAATGCTGGGCATCTTGCCCGCATCCTTGATGGGCTCCTCCTTCACCTCGACCTGCGTGCCCTCCGTGACTATCACTATGCCCTGAGGCTGCACTACTGCCGCCACGAGGGGGAATGAGGTTCCGAATAGTGCCACATACAAAGTATCCTCGCGCGTGAGCGCCCTGCCCTTGAGCTTGTTCTTTATCGAGCTTGCGAATTCAGGGGAGAAACGCATGGGCTGCGTGGGCGCGAGCACCACCTTCTTGGCCTCCTTCACCTGCGCCTTTTTCACGAATATCTTGTCGCCCAGCGCAATGCGCGCATTCTGCCTCAAATAGCCGTCCATCCTGATTGTGTTGAGCCCCTCGTCCTGCGGGTGGGCCTGCCAAACTATCGCGGCTGTGCTCTTCTTGCCCTTGAGCTCCACGATGTCGCCGCTCGTCACGCCCAGCACCTTGTAGGCCCGCGAGTCGATGCGCACTATGCCGCGCCCAACGTCGTTCTGGAGCGCCTCCACCACGCGCAGTTCAATGCCGTTGTTTTCACTCATGAATATCGCCATCCGCCTTAGCCCTATTTCCGGCCTAGCGTTTAAATAACTGTTCTAATATTGGACATCAAATATATAAACATTTTTAACCCGCCGTGCAATAGGGGGGCATGGACACGCTGTTCCACTTCCTTTTCACGCTAATGGCGCTGTATGCGGCGCGGGTGCACGTGAGGCACCACCACCTCGCGCCCTTCTTCTTTGCATTCGTCGCCACGCTGCCGGACATCGACCATTTCTTCGGCATGGTGCCCCGCGCCACGCTGCACAATGTTTTTGTCGTCGTGTTGTTCCCGCTTGTGCTGATAATGCTCGCCTTCAAATATGAGAAATACGGGGTGTTCTGGAAGCAGATGAGCATTTTGCTTCTGCTCGTGCTTGTATCCCACCCGATACTCGACTTATTCACGTCCTACAGCGTGCTCTTCTTCTACCCCGTGAGCATGCAGCCAGTGGACCTCACGCACTTCAACTACTTTGTCGGGATAGAGGGCGGGAGCTATCCCGTCATGTCCTCCGACAGCATGGGGGTGCTCATCTACTCGCTCATACTCGCGGGCGCATTCTTCCTCGAGGAGCTGGTGGACATACAGGACCGCACGCGCAAGGGCTTTGGCTACGCGCTGCGCATGCTGGGCTACCAGATCAGGAGCTGGCTCCGCGAGCCATAGCACGGGTTTTTAAAGTTTGCAAGCTGCTATTCACTGGGGAGAGTGAGTCTAATGGCGCAAATGATAACAGGCCGTAATTTGGGTGCCGTCCCGCAGGGAAACGGAAGGGGCAGCATCAGCATAGAAGTAATACAGAACAGGAGGCTGAATGAGCATCCTCTGCTAAAGGTGACGGAAGAAGGAATCGAAAAGCTCGTGCTCAAAGGCCTTGAGATGCCGACGACAAAGAAGGATTTGCTGGAGAATATCGAGCCAAAGCACAGGCCTTCGGCAAGCGCGGCCCTTGTGCTGCTAGTGGCAAGTGGAGACGTTGGCACGGTAAGAATATCAGAACGGGGAAAAATCATTGAGGAAACGCTTGGACTGACTGATGAAGGATTCCAAAGGCTCCAGGAACTGAGCAAGAACGTGGCCTGAACACGCCTAAGCGAGCCGCAAGCCTTTGACGAATATCCCTTTTTCTTTTGTCACTTTCCCTATTTTCCACGCCTTGATGTTGCTGCGCTTGGCAATGGCAATGGCCCCGTCAGCCTCTTTCGCGGGCAGCATCACGCACATGCCCACGCCCATGTTGAACGTCTTGTGCATCTGCGCATCGTCTAGGCGCGCGTTCATCTTTATCGTGTGGAAAATGGCGGGAGGCTCCGGCATATTGTCCAAGCTGATGCCGACTTTTGAGTACGAGGTGAGCCGGGATAATTTGGAAAATGCGCCGCCAGTTATGTGGGCTATGCCGTGCACGTGGAGCTTCGCAATCATCTGCATTATGGGCTTGACGTAAATTCTTGTCGGCGTAAGCAATTCGTTGCCCCACTGGCTCAGCCCCAGAACCTTGCGCGCGAGCGTGAGGCCGTTTGAGTGTATGCCGCTGCTTTCAAGGCCGATAACTACGTCACCAGCACGCATTTCCTCGCCCGTTATCGGTTTTTTGTTTTTTGTTTCGATTATTCCGATGCAGGTTGCCGCGAGGTCGAAGCCGGTGCAGCCGTCAATGCCCTTTATCACGTCGCCCATTATCGCGGTCTCGCCGCCCACTATCGGCGTGCCTGCCTCCTTCGCGCCCTTCACAAGACCCTTCATGAGTTCGCCAACCAGCACGTCATCCTCGTTTTCAAGTGCAAGGTAATCCACAAGTGCAATCGGCCTCGCGCCTGTGCAGATGATGTCGTTCACGTTCATCGCGACACAGTCGATGCCGACAGAGTCATAGCGCCTCATGTGCTGAGCCACGAGCACCTTGGTGCCTACTCCATCAGTATGAATTGCAATTGTCTGCCCGCCTGATTTGACAAAGCCCGCATAGTGGCCCTGTATCGGCAGCACGCTCTTGTTGTGCGTGGATTTTATCGCTGCATCTATGCCCGCGTGCATGCCCTTCACCTTTGCAATGTCAACGCCTGCTTTCGCGTAATCAAAAGTCATTTTTTCCCTCTCAGCAGCCTCATATGCGCTATCCTTTTATTTATCAGTGCCTCGGTGCCGATGTCGCGCCTGTGGAACAGCTTGCCCTTGACAAAGGCGCATGCCCTCTCGGCCTTGTGCTCCGCCTCGCTTATGCTCTCGCCGTGCCCCACTACGGCAGCCGTCCGTGAACCCATCATGAGCAGCTTTCCCTTGTCCTCACCTATGCTCGAATAGAATATCCTGCATCCCTCTTTTGCAATCGCGGCCGCGTCCACCTTCACTTCCTCGCCCTTCAGGGGCTTGTCAGGGTAGCCCTCGGGCACGAGGTATTTGCACACGCTCGCCTTCTTCGCGAACTTCATCTCGTCGCGCGCCAAGGAGCCCTCGCCCATCTTTCCTGCAATTTCTGCAAAATCTCCCTCGAGCAGCGGAAGCACATTCATGGCCTCAGGGTCGCCGAAGCGGGCATTGAACTCAATCACCTTCAGGCCCTGCGCGGTGAAAATGAACTGCCCGTACAATATGCCGGTGTAAGCCGCGTCTTCCCTTGAGAGCGCGCCCACCACTGACTTCACAATCTCAAGGGCATCATCCCTTTCGCGGGAGGAAAGGAAGGGCAGCAGGTGGTTCGCGTCCGAGTAGCTGCCCATGCCTCCGGTGTTCGGGCCCTTGTCGCCCTCGAATGCGAGCTTGTGGTCCTGCACGAGCGGCATCGGGTGCACCTGCCCGTTTGTCACGAAGCACTGGAGGGTGAATTCCTCGCCCTCCAATTTTTCCTCAATTATCACGGAACCCAGCCCGCCTATATTGGCAGACAGGACTTCGGATGCATATCGCTTTGCTTCTTCCGCGCCTTTCAATTGCACGCCAGTGACTTTCACGCCCTTGCCCGCGGTAAGGCCGGCCGGCTTGACTGCAACATTGCCGTTAAGGCCGTCAATTGCCTCCGCAGCCTCGCGCGCTGTTTTCGCAATGTGGAATTTCGGGCTGCCGGGAATGCAGTGCTTGTACATTAGGTTGCGCGCGAAAGATTTGTCCCACTCAATGCGCGCAGCTGCCCTGGAGGGCGAGCAAGTGAGTATTTCATTTTTCACCAGCTCGTCAGCAAGGCCCTTTTCAAGAGGCGCCTCGGGCCCCACTACCGCAACTTCAACGCGCCTGCCCGAAGCCCATTTTTTTACTTCTGCCACGTTGTTTATGTCGCCCACGACGAATTCCTTGCTTATCCTCGCGATGCCCGGGTTTTTGGAACTCATGAAGGAGAACAGCTCGCAGTTGTCGCTGCGGGAAAGGGCGTCGGCTATCGCGTGCTCGCGCCCGCCGCTTCCGACCAAAAGTATACGGGTCATGTTAGTGCACCGTGGTGGCTTCCTCCCAGTACCTCTTTTCCGAGCTCCCGCTCTTGAGTATCTTGTTGACCTTCTGCGCAAGCGGCGTCGGGTAATGCTCGTGCAGGCAGCCGTTGCACAGCTGGCTGGCCTTCAGGCCTATGGCCTCGTTCAGCGCCCCGATTTTCTGGTACGCCAGCGAGTCGGCCTCGAGTTTTTTCCTTATCTCCTCCACGCTGTAGTTGGCCGCAATCAGCTGCTTGTGGTTCGACATGTCTATGCCGTAGAAGCAGGGCGCTATGATGGGCGGGGCGGTTATGCGCACGTGCACCTCCTTTGCGCCGGCCTCGCGCACCAGCCGCACGATTTGCAATGTGGTCGTGCCCCTTACTATGCTGTCATCAATCAAAACAACGCGCTTGCCCTTGAGCACGGACCTGAGCGGGTTGAGCTTTACGCGCACCGCGGCCTCGCGCGCGTCCTGGTTCGGCATGATGAAAGTGCGCGCAACGTAGCGGTTCTTGATGAGCCCCTCCACGAAAGGCAGGCCGCTCTTCTTCGCGTACCCTTCCGCGGCAGGCCTTGCAGTGTCCGGAACAGGAACTACAATGTCGGCCTTCGCAGGCGCATCGCGCGCCAGCAGCTCGCCCAGCCTCACGCGTATTTCGTAAACGCTTCCCGCGTCGAGGTTGGTGTCCGGCCTTGAGAAGTAAACGTACTCGAACATGCAGGTTGCGAAGCGCTTCGTGGCTATTTGCCGCTTCACTAGTTTGCCGTTGCGCATGAGCATTGCCTCGCCGGGCTTCACAAAGCCCTTGAAAGGCACGCGGTTTATGTCAAGCGCCACGCTCTCGCTTGCGACCATGAAGAGCTCGTCAGTCCAGCCGTAGCAGAGCGGCTTGATGCCATAGGGGTCGCGGAAAATGAATAGGTCCCCGTGCCCTGTGACCATTGCCTCCGCATATGCGCCGTCAAGCAGGCCCATCGTCCTCTCCGCCGCCTTGAAGAAATCGCCCTTCTCCTTCTCGAGCTCGAGGCCGAACACTTTCACAATGATTTCGCTGTCGCACTTGGACTCGAGATGCCTGCCGTTCTTCTGCAGCAGTTCGCGCATCTGCAGGTAATTGACGAGATTGCCGTTGTGCGCGTTTGCTATCCCGTTCTGCGATGCGCCGAAGACGAATGGCTGCGTGTCCCTGTCGCTCGGCGTGCCCGTTGTCGGGTAGCGCGTTGAGCCCACGCCCAGCCAGCCGTGCATCCGCCCAATCACGTCCGGCGTGACTATTTCGTTCACGAGTCCCAGCCCTTTCTCCATGTCTATCATGTCACCCTCGACGACCGCAACGCCCGCGCCGTCCTGCCCCCTGTGCTGCAGCGCGAGCATGCCCAGGTAGATGTTCTGCGCAACCGGCTTGCGCTTGAACGAATAGGCGCCTATCACGCCGCACGCCTCTTTTGCTTCATGCTCATAAATTTGGCACGACTTCATAGTTTCACTCCCGAAGAATATGCTTCGACGGCTTTTGCAAGAGGAATTTTCGCCTCGGCCTTTCCGGCATGCACGGCAATTTCGATTCCGCCCGCCCTTCCGGCAGCATAGGCCTTCACGCCCATCTTTTCAGCGAGCGCGGCAAGGATGCCTGCCTTCCTTGTGCCCAGGATGAATTTTGAAGCGCCCTCACCGAACATTGCTGCATCTGTCCGCGCCCCCGCGCTTGCATTCAACTTGACGCTTGCACCGCATTTGCCGCTTATGCACATCTCGGCAATTGCAACCGCCGCGCCTCCCTTTGAAATGTCGTGGGCAGAAGAGATAAGCCCGTTTCCAATTGCAGCAAGCACGAAATCGACTGCTTTTTTCTCCGCCTTTATGTCGGTTTTCGGAAGCTCGCAGCCTTCGATGCTGTGCGCCATGCGCAGGTATTCGCTCCCGCCCAATGAATAATCCCCGCCATCAACTATAACAATTTCTTCCCCGTCTGAAAATCCGCCTTTCGGTATTGCGTTTATGTTTTCAACTATTCCGAGAGTCACGACTACGGGCGTTGGTTTTATCGCCAGCTTCCTCTGGTCGTCCTCATTGTAGAAGCTCACGTTTCCGCCTATGCACGCGATGTTGAACTCGGTGCAGGCGTCAGCCATGCCCTTTATGCCCTCGCGGAACTGCCAGATTATCTCGGGCTTCTCGGGATTGCCGTAGTTCAGGTTGTCGGCCATCGCTATTGCCCTTGCGCCCACGCACGCCAGGTTGCGCGCCCCTTCGCAGATGATGGATGCGCCGCCGTCATAGGGCGAAAGATAGCACGCCAGTGAATTGCCGTCAGCCTTTATCGCCACTCCTTTTCCATTCGGAGCGAGCATCACCGCAGCGTCGGCGCGGCCGCACTTCGCCACGCTCCTGTCCCCGACCTCGTGGTCGTACTGCGTGTAAACCCACTCCCGCGAGGCGATGTTTTCAGATGAGAGGAGGGCAAGGAGAGCGCGGGAATAATCGGTGGGTTCGGAGGGAAGCGGCATTTTTTTCAGTTTGGAAATGTAGGCGGGCTCCTTTGCGGGCCTGTCGGCCATGAGCGGCTCCGTGAGAGTGGAGGCGGGCATGCTTGCAACCACTTCCGCGCCGCGCGTTATCGTGTAATCGCCCTTCTTCAGCTTGCCTATCATGCGCCAGGCGAGACCGTATTTGTCGAAGATGCGGGTGATGTCTGCAAGGTCCTTTTCTGCAACTTCGAAAAGCATGCGCTCCTGCGATTCCGAGAGCATTATCTCGGAGGCCGTCATATTGGGCTCGCGCGCATTCACCTTCATGACATCAATGTCCGCGCCGAGGCCCCCCTTGAAGCACAGCTCGCTGCTTGCGCAGGTCAGGCCGCCGCCTCCGAGGTCCTTGAGCGCCTTCACCTTTCCCGTCTTGAATGTTTCCAGGCAGGCATCGATGATGAGCTTCTTGGTGAAGGGGTCCGGTATCTGCACCGCGGGCCTGTCCGCGTCGCTTCCTTCTGTCAAATTGCGCGAGGCAAATGTCACGCCATGTATTCCATCGCGGCCCGTGGAGCCGCCGACCATCACAAGAACGTCGCCTGCCTCCTTTGCCTTGCCGAAGAGTATCTTTTCCTTGCGCACAAAGCCCATGCACGCCACATTCACGATGCAGTTGCCCTCGAAGGTGGGGTCGAACTGCACCTCGCCCGCCACTGTCGGAACGCCCACGCAGTTGCCATAGTCTCCAATGCCCTTCACCACGTTCTTGAGAAGCCACTGCGAGTGCCCGCTCTTCATTGAGCCGAAGTGTATTGAGTCGAGCAGAGCAACCGGCTGCCCGCCCATTGCAAGTATGTCTCGCAAAATTCCGCCCACTCCTGTCGCGGCGCCGCTGTACGGGTCGACAGCACTCGGGTGGTTGTGGGACTCGACCTTGAATGTCGCGCACCACCCATCGCCTATGTCAACAACGCCCGCATCATAGCCCGGCCCGACAACCACATGTTCATTTTTAGTAGGCAGCATTTTCAAAAACGGCTTGCTGCTCTTGTAAGAGCAGTGCTCGCTCCACATCACCTCGAGCATGCTCCATTCGGTCAGATTGGGAGGCCTCTGGAGGCGCCTGCGCACCTCCTTCTGCTCCTCGAAAGTGAGGCTGCTCTGCATGGGCTTCTCAACAGGTGCTGCGAGTTTTGCCTCTTTCTTTTTCACCATGAGCTCACCGCAAAATCTTCAGTATGTTCAGGCCATCAGTGCCGCCCAGAATAGCCTCGCTCGCCCTTTCCGGGTGCGGCATCATGCCCATCACGTTGCCGTCAAGGTTGCATATGCCCGCGATGTTGCGCATCGAGCCGTTGGGATTGGAATCAGGGGTGATGGCGCCTTTTTCGTCGCAGTAGCGGAAGATTATCTGGTTGTTCTGCTCGAGCTCATCGAGAGCTTTCTCGTCATTCACATACCTGCCCTCGCCGTGCGCTATTGGCACGTGCACGAGCTGGCCCTTGCCCAAATTGCCAGCAAAGCGCGCCTTTGTGCTCTCGCACTTCAATGTCACCCACTTGCAGGCGAACAGCGTACTCGCGTTGCGAAGCAGAGCACCGGGCAGCAAGCCCGCTTCCGTCAATATTTGGAAGCCGTTGCAAATGCCGAGCACAAGCTTGCCCTCGCCTGCCATTTCCCGCACTTCCTTCATCGCGGGCGAGAATGCGGCTATCACGCCCGCGCGCAAATGGTCGCCGTAGGAAAAGCCGCCCGGCAGGATGGCGGCATCAAAGTCGCTTCCGTTAAAGTCAGTGTGCCAGACCAGCTGCACGTCAGTCTTCACGACATCGCGCATGGCGTGGAGCGCGTCAAGGTCGCAGTTTGCCGCCGGAAAGCGTATCACAGCTACCTTCATCATAATCAACTCCGCTTTTCTGCCGGCTGGGCCGCTACTTGCGCACGCTGATGGAATATACGTGGGCGACGGGGTTCACGAGCCGCAGCTCGTTGCACATCCTTTCCGCTATCTTCTTCGCCTCTTCCTCGCTCCTGGCGTCAATCGAAATCTTGAGCAGCTTGGCGGTGCGCACGCCCTTCACCATCGCATAGCCGTTCTTGCGCATCAAATCGTTGGCTATTGTGGAGCCCTCGGGGTCCAGGGCAGCGGGCTTGGACTCGATGGTCACGTCTATGTTGTAAATCGCCATATTCCGCACCTCAGGGGCCTCGAAAACTGCCGCTAAACAGTCGTTAGCAACCGTCTTCGCCTTCCACACTAATAGTTCGGGGTGCAGCTTTAAAAAGAGTTTCTCGGCAGGGGGCGGGCGGCAGGTATTTATATTGAAAAATGCAGAATACATCTGCTCTTTGACGCGGAGTTATGATTATGTCGACATTCAGGTTGGGCGCTGCACCGGACAGGAGGCAGAAGGAGACACTGGCAAGAAGGCAACTCTTGTTCAGCATGCTGCCAGAAGCCGAAGGGCGAATGGACGGCACGAGGAGCATTGTCAAGCTGCGGGCGCTTGAAATAGCTCTCACAGACGGCTGGAACAGGGCCATCAAACACCTGGTAAAGGAGATGGGAGGCGGAAAGGAGGCGTTCCTTGCGCTGAGCGAGATGTGCGGCCCTGACAATGCATTCAAGAGATGGTCCGAGGCGCTCCCGGGAAGATGGAGGAAGAATACTTCGCCCGCGGGCTCCGCATTCAAGGCCGTGCTGGAGGTAATGGACGGAGATGTGGGAAGGGCCATCGAGTTCACGCGCTGGGCTTATGGCGCCAATGACCTCGGTTATGCCATCAGGATAGCAATGGCCGCAAAAGGCAGGGAGAAGGTGCTCGAGATCGCTGTTGAAAGATACGGGCTTGCGAAGGTGCTGGAGGCGAGCGAGAAGGGCCTTTATTGCGAATCGCTGGCCAATGCGCTCTGCAAAACGCTCATGGGGTTCCTCGGAAAGAACATTGCTTTGATTGATGATTTGAAGCCGGAGCATTTTGACATAATGTACAGGATTTACAGGCGCAGCACCTATGCAGACGAGCTTGCAAGGAATTTTGAGTCTGCCTATTGGGCCTCTGGAGAGAGCTTTGCAGCAGCCTACAGGGTTGCATATTTCTGCATGGGCTTTGAGAAGGCCAGGCTGGGCGCAAAGCATTTTGCCCTCAGGCAGGTACGCGACGAGAAGGCCGCCATGGAACTAGTAACACAGTGGGAAATAGAGGCGGCACTATGGAACGGCAGCGTGGTTGAGAAAAAGGCCGTCTAGCGCGCATCGGCCATTATGATTATGTCAGCTGTGTTGCGCAGTGCCGCGGAGAAGCCGGGGTTCGCACCCACAACTATCGTCTCCTTGCCAAGCTCCTTTGCTTTGACCAGAACCGGCATAAAATCAGTATCTCTTGTCATCAATGCAATTGACTGGATGGCGGGGTTGAACACCTGCTGCATTGCCTCGACAGCCATTGTGACATCTACATCTCCCGTCGTAATGACCGGCGTGTAGCCTTGGTTGGTCATTGCCTCAATCAGCTTGTCGCTCGCGTACTGGTCCAAGTAGATTTTGCACACCTTTATGCGCCCGTATTTCGACACCTTGCGCTTCACGCCCTCGAGGTCGATGTTGATGTCCTTGCGTATCACGTTCGGCCCGTCAACCAGGAGCGCAATGTTCTTGGTGGGCTCCTTCTTCATGAGCGACTTGAGCTTCTCCATCATTCCGGGCATGCAAAACACCTATATGCTGAACAGCTTCCTGCAGTTCGCTTCCAATATATTTTTCGCTTCCTTGATTTCCATTTCCCTTATCTCCGCAATCATCGCGGCTGATTCGAGCGCCGCAAGCGGCTCCTTTCCTATCGCGGGCGCATCGCTCTCCGCGAGCAATAGCTCTATGCCGACTGCCTTAATTACCTTTTTGCGCTCCTTGGAGCGCAGGGGCGGTATCGAGATGTAATGGCCTTCTTTTGCCGCGCGCTTCGCAAGCTCCGCATTGCCGCCGAAGCAGTGCTGCATCACTTTTTCGATGCCCATTTCAACCGGCATTTCAACGCATTTTTCCTCCGCATCGCGCGAGTGTATCACCGCGGGGAGGTCGAGCTCCTTTGCGAGTTCGAGTTGCATTTCGAATGCGTTTAGTTGGCGCTTCCTTTCCCCCTCGGTCTTCGCCCATTTGTAATCCAGCCCGATTTCCCCGACTGCGACTATTTTTCCGGCAGCTGCATTTGCGCGGATGAACTCGAGCACTTCATTGAGCTGCGTGTCGCTCGCCTTCATCGCAGTCTGGGGCGCGAGGCCCGCGACCGCCCAGGCAACGCCCTTGTGCTTCTCCGCTATCTCGATGTTCTTGATGCTGCTTTTCAAATCATAGCCGCAGGTGACGAAGCCGCTGAGTTGTGAGAGCCAGCTGGGCATGTGCGCCTCAAGGTACTGGAAGGACTCTAGATGGCAATGGGCGTCAATCATGCGAAAGAGCCAGCCGTTAAAAGCTTAAAATATCTTTGCCGAGTATCTGAGAGGGAAGTGAAGCAAGGGTGTATTCGTGAGCGACAGGAATTTTGCGTCGATGAAAGACCTGAAGGACGGCAAGTATGTCATCATTGACGACGAGCCCTGCAGGGTTGTGGGCATTGAGACGAGCTCGCCTGGCAAGCACGGCTCCGCGAAGATGCGCGTGTCGGCGATAAGCGTTTTCACCGGCTCGAAGAAGACGCTCATGAAGCCGAGCAGCGCGGACTGCGAGGTGCCCATAATCGAGAGGAAGAACGGGCAGATTGTTTCGATAAGCGGGGATGTTGCGCAGATAATGGATGCCGAGACTTTCGAGACGTTCGAAATGCCGGTGCCCGAGGAGATGAAGGCGGACGCGGAGGCGGGCAAGGAAGTCGACTACATGGTCGCGATGGGCAGGAAGATAATCAACAGGATACATTGACGCTGATTGCAGGCTGCTGCTTTCAAGGGTGGTTTTGTGGACATAATCGTGAACGAGGACAAGGAAAACGCGCTTCTGCGCAGGCGCGAGGTGAAATTCGAGGTGCGCTTCGAAGGCGCCACGCCCTCGCGCAAGGACGTGAAGGAGGCGCTGCGCTCGAAGCTGGGCGTGGACGCGAACCTGGTCGTGATACGCAAGCTCAACCAGCCCTTCGGCATTGCAAGGATACAGGGCGAGGCGGCGGTGTACAAGGACGAGAAGGCCAAGGCGGTGGAGCATTCGCACCTGCTGAGGCGCGATGCCGGCGAGAAGGGCAATAAGAAAAAGGAGGCGCCGAAGGAGACCGGCAAGGCGGCGCCTGCGGCAGCGAAGAAGTAAATTGAAAGGTGATACTAATGGCTGAAGAAAAGGAGAAGAAGGAAAAAAGCGAGAAGGCGCCGGCGAAGAAGGAGAAGAAGGCCGCGCGAAAGCCTTACAGGAAGCTGCGCTCATGCCCCAAGTGCGGGCACGGCACAAGGCTCGCGGAGCACAAGGACAGGTTCTCGTGCGGCAAGTGCGGCTACATGGAAAAGAAATAGCGGGCAAGGTGCGGGCCGCTCGGGCGGCACGGCTTCGCCGGCTGCATGGAAAAGAAGTAGGCGTTTTGCTTGGGAAAGGCAAGTGCGGCTTGGGGTGCGGTCCTTGCGGGCAGCGTCCTGTTTTTCATAATCGCATTTTCAATAACCGCGTTCGGCTCATACGGGATACCTAGCGGGGCGCGGTTTCTTGCGATAGCGTTCGCGGGCTTCGCGCTCCTGGCATACGTGCAGAAGGAGCACGGCGCGAAGGCAGCGGCTGCGGGCGGGGCGCTCGGCATCCTGTTCTTTTACGCCGCAGTGCAGGAGCCGTATGCCCCTACGGCCATATTGTCGCTCACGATGCTGGCAGCGCCGTTCTGGTGGCTGGGAAGGAAAGGCAAGAATACGGGCAAGGCGCTCGCGGAGCTCGGCATTACGGGCAAAAAGTGGGCGAGGGAGGCGCTGCTGGGAGTGCCCCTCACGCTCGCGGTATTGCTCATGCTGCTCCTGCTTTTCCAGCTCTACACGGCACTGGGAATCGCGGATTCGGACCAGGTCATGGGCGCAATCAGGGGCGTGCCCTTCTACATCCTCCTCCTGGCGGTCGCAATAAACCCGTTCACTGAGGAGATTTTCTTCAGGGGCTTCCTGGTGCCGCGCATCGGCGTGCTTCCCGCGGCCGCGATTTTCGGCCTCTCGCACCTGTCCTACGGCTCGGTTGCGGAAGTGGTGAGCGTGTTCTTCATCGGCCTGCTGTTCGGAATAGTGTTTGAGAAGAGGCGCTCGCTCCTTCCAGTGGTCGTGTCGCACATCATAATAAATTCTGCCGCAGTGTATTTGATGAGGTTTGCAGTATAGGGTGCGGGCATGATTGTGCTTGGCGTTGAATCGACTGCGCATACTTTGGGCGTTGGCGTCTTCAGCGGGAAGCGGATGCTCTCGAACGAGAAGGACATGTACAGGCCGAAGAAGGGCGGCATACACCCGCGCCTCGCCGCGGACCACCACGCGGAAGTGTTCGGGGAAGTTTTGCAAAGGGCGCTGGCAACTGCTAAAATTTCAGCGCGTGACATTGACTACATTGCTTATGCACGCGGGCCGGGGCTCGGGCCCTGCTTGAAGGTGGGATTGGCAGGCGCGAGCGCGCTTGCCGCGCATCTCGGGGTGAAGCTCGTGCCAGTGAACCACTGCGCCGCGCACGTCGAGATTGGAAGGCTTTACGCGAAAATGCGCGATCCGTTGGTTCTGTACGTGAGCGGCGGCAACACGCAGATAATAATTCGCGAGGGGCGCGGCTACCATGTTCTTGGCGAGACGCTTGACATCGGTGTTGGCAACATGATTGACGTGTTCGCGCGCTCGCTTGGCGGGGAGATTGCGCACGGCGGCATTGTCGAGAGGCACGCGCTTGGCGGCTCGTACGTGCAGATGCCCTACACAGTGAAGGGCATGAACATGACTTTCACCGGCCTGCTCACTGACGCGGTGAAGAAGATGGAGTCGGGGAAATTTGCGAAGGCGGACCTCTGCTATTCTGTGCAGGAAACTGCCTTTTCGATGCTCACCGAGGCGTGCGAAAGGGCGCTTGCGCTCACCAAGAAGAAGGAAGTGCTGGCGTGCGGCGGCGTGGCGCAGAACAAGAGGCTGTGCGCAATGCTGGAGCTCATGGCTGCTGAGCATCATGCAAGGTTTGCGACTGCCCCTGCCGAGTTCAATGCCGACAACGGCGCGATGATTGCTTACACTGGCATGCTGGCAAGGGCGCAGGCCATTGACTGGAAGAAGGCGGGCTCGAGCCAGAGATGGAGAATTGACGAGGTAGTAATATGAGGGAAGGTGCAGGAAACCGTAGGTTTCTGCTGGCGAAAGGCGCGGAGGCCGACGTTTTCAGCGGCGAGCTGCTGGGCGCTTCGGTGGTGTTCAAGGTGCGCAAGCCCAAGGCCTACCGCATAGCCGGGATTGACGAGCCGCTGCGCGCGGGGAGGACGAAGAAGGAGGCGCGGCTCCTGCACCAGGCGAAGAGCGGAGGCGCGTTGTGTCCCGCTGTCCTGCGCGTGGGCAGGTACGAGATTGCGATGGAAAGGATGAAGGGAAGCATGATGCGCGAGGAGAAAAATGAGGGGACAGTGGAAAGGATTGCAGGGAAAGCTGGCATTTTGCTGGCGCAGATACACGAGGCAAAAATCACGCACGGCGACTTCACGCCTGCCAACATAATCGTGGATGCGGGAAAAGTGGCGGTAATAGACTTCGGCTTGGGGGAGTTCGGGAGCGATGACGAGGAGAGGGCTACGGACATCCTGCTCATGAAGAAGTCGATTTCCAATAGAGCCTATGCCGCCTTCCTCTCAGCCTACTGCAAGGCGCGCGGGGCCGCAAGCAGGGCTACGCTCGAGAGGCTGAAGGAAATTGAGCTTCGCGGAAGGTATGTGGTAAGGGGAGCGCTGGCGTAACTGCTTACAATTCGCCAATCCTTCGCTTCACCATGCGCTTTAGGCGCTTCCTGCGCTTCTTTACCCACTTCCAGCGCATGCGCCCCTTCTTCTTCCACTTTCGCGGCCTTGAACCCATAAACGCACCTACCTGAGAGCCCTTGTCGCATGCTCGATGCTGCTGGGCTTTATCGCGACCTGCACCTTGTCAGCCTCGCGGCCGATTATGTAGACGCACTCGACGTCCACGCCCGCGTTCGAGAGCTTGCGCGCCACCTTGGCCATCTCGCCGGGCCTATCCGGCAGGCTCACGATTATTATGTCGCTGACAGAAACCTTAAACCCCATCTTCTCAAGGGCCTTCTTCGATGTGGCCTCGTCCTCTGTCACTAGCCTTATCACTCCATAGTCGCCCTGTCCCTGCGCCGTAATTGCCTTGATGTTCACGCCGTTGTTAGCGAGCTCCGTGCAAACATCAGCAAGGGCGCCAACTTTGTTTTCAGTTAGAATGGTCAGCTGTTTCATTCAAGTCACCCGGCGTAATTGAACAGGTAAGCCTTTTAAGCATATTTTTTGTCCGTCAATGCACGAATGTGCGCGAATAAATGAAAAAGAAAAAGCGCCGAGAGAGGGATTTGAACCCTCAAAGGCTTTCGCCCGGCAGATTAGCAATCTGCTGCCCGACCAGGTTGGGCGTTCCCGGCAAATGCAATGGGAATGCCAAGTTCGACATGCCTTATGCCTAGAGAGGAGTCGCTCCTATGCTCCACCCCGTTACCCCAAAGCACGGAATTGAATGTTTAGGGTTGCTCCTTTCGGCCTGGCCCGGTTCGCAAACGATGCCGTCTCAGGGGGCAGGGCTTCGACGCTTCGGTGCGGGTCTCACGGCAAAAGACAGGCCTTGCCCGGCCATTCGGTCCCGCCCTGAGAGGATTTGCGGTTCAAGGTACCCCTAGCTCCCCGACCTATCCCACTGCGGAAGAATTGGGCTGTCGGGGTTTTATATACTTAATTGCCGATAGGCACAGGGTGGAAAAAATGGCTGGAACTGACGATGGAACTGTTACTCCGAGGATAGTTGTTTCGGGCGTGGGCGGCGCGGGCTGCAACACGATTAACCGCTTGGCGCACGTGGGCATACAGGGCGCGGAGCTCATTGCCTACAATACGGACAAGAAGCACCTGAACATCGTGAATGAGAAGGCGCGCAAGGTGCTGCTGGGCGAGAGCGTTACGAAAGGACTGGGAGCCGGCGGCTTTCCCGAGACAGCCATGAAGGCTGCGGAGCTTTCGCGCGGGGAAATCGAGAATTTGCTGCAAGGCACGGACCTGATGTTCCTGGCTGCTGGCATGGGAGGCGGCACCGGCACGGGCGCATCTCCCATCATAGCCGAAGTGGCGCGCAAGCAGGGCGCCATTGTAGTGGCAATTGTCACTTACCCGTTCGTTCTGGAGAGGGCGCGGCTGAAGAAGGCCGAGGCTGGCATCAACGAGCTGCGCAAGTACGTTGACACGATAGTGGTGATTGACAACAACAAGCTGGTGGATTACGTGCCCAACCTGCCAATAGAGCAGGCGTTCAACATTGCTGATGAGATTACTGCGCGCGCGGTGCGCGGCATTGTCGAGACAATTACAACGCCCTCACTAATCAACCTCGACTTCGCGGATGTGAAGACAGTGATGACGAATGGCGGCGTGTCCATGATTGCAGTGGGCGAGAGCAAGGGCCCGAACAGGGCGCGCGACATTACCGAGAACACGCTGCACCACAGGCTGCTTGACGTGGACCACCGCGGCGCGACCGGAATGATGCTGCACCTGACAGGCCCCGGGGACATGACATTGGGCGAGGCAAACGAGGTGGGCGAGGCAATTACGAGCGAGGTGGACCCGAACGCGAACGTGATTTGGGGCGCGAGGCTGGACCCGACGTTTGACAATAAGTTGGAGGCATTTGCAATATTCACGGGAATAAAGGCGCCGTTCATGGTGGGCAGGAAGCCGCCCGAGAAGGCGAAGGACGGCTTTGACTTCGAGGCGCTCTAGGCTTAAAAAGCTGAGATGGCATAAGAGGGTGCGTGGAAAAAGTTGCAGGCAGCAGGCAAACAGGCAGGACTGGCAAAACCACCACTGGGCAGCGGAGCGGGTTTGTCTGGGAGGAGCCGCTTGTTTCGAAAAGGCAGGGAGTTCAGCCCCCTGCAAAAGAGAGGGACATAAAGTACTGTGAAAGGAGGCTGCGCGAGATTGCCGACGAGCATGGAGTGCTGCCCAGTTCGGAGTACGGGGAACTGCAGCGGATTTCGACTGCATTGAAAGTCTTCCATGGCGAAGAATATATGAAGTTTGTGAAGCGGCTCGGACTGGTGCCGAGGATTGAGGCGCTGAAGGACCTCGCATACATCGAAAGAAGGATACGCGAGTTCTCGCACGACGGCATTGCTCCGGATGAAGGGGACGAGAGAATTCATGACGTGGTCTGGGCGCTGCCGAGATACCATGGCACCAGATACGGCGCATTCGTGAAGGGGATCGGGCTTGAAAGGAGAGTTGGGCGGGAGGAGCAGAGGGAGATGAAGCAGCGGGAGGAACGGAGGGCGCGGTTCACGCTTGAGAAAATAGAGGAGATGGTGCGCGGAATGATGGATGCCGAAGGAAAGGTTCCGAACCCTGAAGACGTGCGTATCACCGCCATGGACATCGCGCTTCAGCTCTACCATGGAATGCGCTATGCTGACTTCGTTAAAATGAAAATGCCCGGAATCCAGTTTGCGGAGCCGGCGCCTCTGAAGAGTTTGGTGAGCCGAATTGTCGGCTAGCGCTTTCTGTAAATGCTGTTGAGCCACCAATCCTTGAAGAACGGTAGCGAAAGCGTGCTGAGCAGGTATGCGACTGCAGGCACGAGAGCAGTAAGGAACGGGCTTGGCGCGTTGATTATGGTGAAAAGGATTACGGCGAGAACATAGGTTGCAAATGCGAGAAGCATGCGTCTTGCCCTGCTCGTTTCCCAGGCCTTGTCCGCCTCCACCCTTGCATTCCGTATCTTTATCATCTGCAGTTCCTTCTGCATTTCAGCTTCCATTCCATCACCTCTTCTAAGCCCACGCCCAGGGCAGCAGGTTGAGCACGAATGCGAGCGAGACCGCATAGGTAATGAGCTTCATCGCAAGCGGGTGCGGCACCGCGAGACCGAACAGGCGGTGGCCGTCGAACATCGGTATGGGCATGAGGTTCACTGAGCCTATGAGGAAGTTCAGCACGAATGAAAGTGCAAGAACCCCATACACAAAGCCCAGCCAGCCCCAGCCCGGCTTGAATGCATTGGAGTAGACGAACGTGCCGAAGCGCGAGACGAGCGGCACAAAGGGCTCGTTCTTTGAGTTCGTGAAGAGCACGCTGATGGACGTGGTGTCACCAGCGCCCGCCTTCTCGTAGGAAAATTGGCTGCAGGAAACCTGCTGGCAGGAGAGCAGGACGGAATTCAGCGAGGTTATGGAGGAGTTTGCATCAAGCTTCAGGGTGATGAGGCGCCCATCTGAAGTGCGCATGCTCACCAAATCAGTCTGGGTGGTTGCTGAGAGCGCGGTGAGTATGTCGTCCGGCCCTGAGACCGGGACGTGGTTCATTTCGATTATGCCGGATGCGTTGATTACAGGGGTGGAGTTCAGGTAGACGCTTGCATGGACCGTCTTGTCCTGAAGCGGCGCGGTGCCGAAGATGAAGAGAAGTAGGAGGGCGATGGAGGCGAAGCAGGCGAGGAAGTTGGATGCCGAGCCTGCCACGAGCACGTCGCGCTGCTTGTTGGGCGCGGCATTCTGCAGGCTCTTCTCGTCAGGGTCCACGAATGCGCCAACTGGCAGTATGCCGTAGAGCACTATGCCAGCTGACTTGAGCCTTATCTTGTGCAGTCGCGCGAGGATGCCGTGCGCGCTCTCATGGACCACGAGGATGATGACGAGTGCCGCGATGCCCTCGAGAAGCGGTATGTTCCTGCCTGGTATTATTGGCGAGGCGCCCGGCGTTGCGGATGCGAGCGCGGTGCCGCTGCCGCCCAGGAATCCCAGCACTGCCGCGACTATGGCGCCAGCGTTTGCGAGCAGCCCCAGTATGCCCGCGCCCGCCACGCCTACGAGGAGCAGCAGGCCGAGATAGAGGTAGACTGTGAGTTCGCCTGCTGCGCCAGAAGCGCTGCGCGAGCCGATGTTGCCAGTGGGCAGGTTTGAGATTACGGAGTAGGCTATCGGGAGAATGAGGGGAAGCACGAGGTAGGCAGAGGCGAGCAGGATGAGAAGGCCTGCTGCATAGGTTTTCTTCGGTATGCCCCTGTACATCAGGAGCGAGAGCGCGCCGAAGCCGAAGACAAAGCCCAGGTCCGCAAAGGTGCGCCAGACAACGGGCTTCCAGCGCGAGAGCTCGTCAATCTTCCTGAGGCCCTTCTGCGTGCGCAGGAGCAGCATGCCCCACTCGCCCTCTATGCCGAGAAGGCGCTGCAGGAGCGTGCCCGTGAAGCCCAGTTCGCCGACTATCACGAAGAACTTCAGCACGCCGTTCAGCGGGTAGTCGAGGAGATAGAAGAACAGGAGTGCGGAAACTGCTGCGACTGCTGCGGACAGAAGTATGCGTGTCGATTTCCCTCCAATAAGCTTCGCCGCCACGGATGCATTTGCACGAGGGCGTGCAATAGAGGTGTGTGTTTTTCGTCTCGCCTGTGCCATGCCTTCGCTTCCCAGCCAAGTATCTTAAAGGTTATGAATTCGTGAGGCTGCCGCCATTGCCTGAAGCGCATTTCCAACTATTTAAAACAATTGCAGCCAATATCCGCCCATGGCGGAATGTGAGATATGCGGCACCGAAGGCGCGGACTATGTCGCGGTGATAGAGGGCGCGAGGCTGCGCGTATGCGAGGACTGCGCCAAAGGTGGAAAGGTGGTGGAGGTGCCGAAGCCCGCGCACAGGCAGGCGCCGGCGCAGCCGACAGGCAGGCAGAAGAGCGAAGTGGAAGTCGTGGCTGATTTCGGCGGGAAGATAAGGAATGCGCGCGAGCGCATGCACATTGAGAGGAAGGTGCTGGCCGAAATGATTAACGAGAAGGAGTCCATAATCGAGAGGCTGGAACACGAGAAGATGCTGCCGCCGGAAACAGTGGCGCTGAAATTGCAGAAGGCGCTCGGCATTGTGCTGCTGGAGCAAGTGGGCACCGGCGGAGGCTCGTACTCAAAGGGCGAGAAGAAGGGGCTCACGCTGGGCGACGTTGTTTTTGTGAAGAAAAAAAAGGAAGAGTGATCCGGTAGAGTATGCAGGCGGGGCTGATTTTTGTGGGAGTCCAGTTGGGCGACATCGTGCTGAAGGAAAAGCTCGAGATTTCATCGCTCGCGGGCAGGCGCGTGGCAATAGACGCGCACAACGCGCTCTACCAGTTCCTCTCGATAATCAGGCAGCGCGACGGCACGCCGCTCATGGACTACAAGGGCAGGGTGACGAGCCATTTGTCCGGGCTTTTCTACCGCACCGCGAGGCTGATTGAGGAGGGCGTGAAGCCTGTTTATGTTTTCGACGGAAAGCCGCCTGCGCTGAAAGGCAGGACGCTGGGCGAGAGGCATGACGTGAGGAGCGCGGCTGCGGAGAAATGGGAGGAGGCGAAGAAAAAGGGCGACGAGGCGGGCGCGCGGAAATATGCGATGGCGAGCACACGCCTCACTTTCGCGATGATTGAGGAGAGCAAGCTGCTGCTGAAGGCGATGGGCGTGCCAGTCGTGCAGGCGCCGGGCGAGGGCGAGGCGCAGGCTGCATGGATGGCGCATGCCGCGCTCGTGGACTTCTGCGCGTCGCAGGATTTTGACTCGCTTCTTTTCGGCGCGCCCAAGCTCGTGCGCAACCTCACGATGAGCGGCAAGCGCAAGCTGCCGGGCAAGGATGTTTATGTCGATGTCGAGCCGGAGCTCATAGATTTGAACGCGAGCCTCAAGGCTCTCGGCATTGACCGCAAGAGGCTTGTGTGGATCGGCATATTGGTGGGCACTGACTTCAACGAGGGAGTGAAGGGCATCGGGCCGAAGAAGGCGCTCAAGATTGTGAAGGAGGCGGCCACGCTGAAGGCCGCGGTGGCGAAGAGCGGCGGCGTGTTCGAGGTGGAGCCAGAAAGGGTGGAGGAAATTTTCCTTAAGCCCGACGTGGATGAAAAAACTCAGATCGAGTTCGGCCTTCCCAATAAAACCAAGCTCATCGAGGTGCTGTGCAAGGAGCATGACTTCGCGGAGGAGAGGATTGGCGGCACGGCAGATGCGATTATTAAGAAGGCAAATGAGAAAGGCGAGCAGAGCGGGCTCGGAAGCTGGATTAAGTGAAAAATAAAAGAAGGTGGAGCGAAAGGCGGGCGAGGGTTGGTGCGTAGGGGGTGGTATTGATGAAATTCAGGAGCGGCGAACTGCTGGTTCTCTTCATAGTGCTGGTTGCGTTCGTGATAGGCATGGACGCCTATTCGCTCATGCCCGGGAAGGTGGCGTCGCACTGGAATGCGGCGGGGCAGGTTAACGGGTACATGGACAGGTTCTGGGGCACCTATTTCGTGCCGGTGCTGATGGCGGGCATGGCGCTGCTGTTCCTCGCCATTCCCAGGATAGATCCGTACAGGAAGAACATTGAGAAGTTCATCGGCTATTACGACGGCTTCATCAGCCTCCTCATGCTGTTCATGATCGCGGTTTACGTGCAGACGCTGCTCTGGAACATGGGCACGCAGATAAGCATCTCGCTTACAGTGCCAATCGGCATAGCCGCGCTGATATGGTATGCCGGCGTGATGTGCGAGCACTCGAAGCGCAACTGGTTCATAGGCATCCGCACGCCTTGGACGATGATGAGCGACAGCGTGTGGGAGCAGACGAACAGGATGGGCGGGAAGCTGTTCAAGATGGGTGCAGTGATAATCGCGCTGAGCGCGTTTCTTGGCGAGGGAGCGGTATGGGTGACTGTTGGCACGATACTTGCGGCAGCAATCTACACGGTGTACTATTCTTACGTGAAGTACAACGCAGAGCTCCGGGCTGGCGGAAGGGAAAAAGGAAAGAAGGCAGGGGCAGGCAGGAAGAGATAGGCGTTTTTGCTTTTCAGTAGACGCTTACCTTCCCGCTCACTATCATGTCGGTTATCTTCGTGACGTCGGCCAGCCACTGGTCCACCACTCCGCGCACCTTGGCATCGCGCGTCTTCACGTCCCCACCGTCGCTCAGCGAAATCTGGATGCCCGCACTCTGCGGCTGGTCTATGGGCTTCCCTATTGCCGAGAGCAACGAGACGTTGCACGCCTCGATGTCCGGGTAGAGGCCCACTATGTCTTCAGCAATTTCGAATGCCAGCACTGAGTAAATCTTGCCCACGTGGTTCACCGGGTTCTTGCCGCACGCCGCCTCAAGGGTCATGGGCCTGCCGGGCGTGATGAGGCCGTTCACCCTGTTTCCGCGCCCGACCTCGCCGTCATCCCCCATCTCCGCGCTCGTGCCGCTTAGTGTGAGGAAAATGCTTCCGCTCTTTATGTTGTCGCCGGTGTTCACGTTCACCCTCACTTCCCGCTCCGTGAACTTCTTCGAATTCGCGAGTATGTCCTTTGTCACGCTCTCCTTGATTTTCACGTACTCGTCGAGGCTGTTCACGTGGCGGGAGACAAATGCAATTGCCACTGTGAGCGTAATCAACTCCCCGCTGCGCAGGCCCATCACCTTCATGTCCTCGCCGACCGCGGGATTCTTCCTCTTGTACTCCTTTGAGTTGAGCATGATTTCGGTCTCATAGACGAGCCTTTCGGTCTCGCTCAGGGGGGCGAACCCCACGCCGAAGCTCGTGTCGTTTGCAAAAGGTATCTTGGGGCCGCGCAGGAAGACATCCACCAGGTCCTTTGAGCCCGCGGAAATGCGCGTGTCGAGCTTCGTGTTGGACTCGTCAAGGTAGCGCATGTTCTCCTTCAAATACTTGCGCGCTGCCTCGAGCGATATTGCCTCCGCATCTATCTTCTTGCCGTTCACCTCGTTGCACGCCCTGCCGCACAGGATTATTTCTATCGGCCGCGTGAACTTTCCGCCCCCGAACTTCACTTCCGTGCCGCCGCCCACCACCAGGCCCTTGTCCACGTTGTGGTGCAGTATCTTTCCGCACACGTTCACGTATTCCTTGCAGAGCGCCCTGCTGCACTCCTCCATTATGCCGTCTATGAGCGTGTCCGGGTGCCCGGTGCCCTTCCTCTCAACGTGCTCGAACTGGTGCTCCTCGATGAGCGCGCCCTTCAGCTCCTCAATCGTGATGTTCCTTGAAACCATTGAATCAGCCCCCTTAGTGCTCTCCTTCTGGGCGGATTTCCGAATATAAGCTTTTGCCGTTGGAAATTCTTGACGGGAATAAAAAATTAATTAGAGATGAATGAGCAGTTCCCGCGCCCTCGCCGAATTCACGTTTTTCTCGCTTATCATCCTTTCCGCTATCTGGTCTATCTGCGGGCCCTTGGCGCCCGCGGCTATCGCCACGTTGCGCGCGTGCAGGCTCATGTGCCCCTGCTGGATGCCCTCGCTCGCAAGCGCCCTGAGGGCCGCGAAATTCTGCGCAAGCCCCACGGCAGCAATCACCTGCGCAAGCTCCCGCGCGCTTTTCACGCCGAGGAGCTTCACGCACGCCTTTGCAACCGGGTGCGTCTTGGTGGCGCCGCCAACTAAACCAACAGCTATCGGCAACTCGATTTCCCCGACCAAATCGCCTTTTTTGTCAGTATAAAATTTCGTGAGCGGCTTGTATTTTCCTTTCCCGATCAGGACGGCATAGGAGTGCGCGCCTGCCTCTATTGCGCGCCAGTCATTGCCAGTTGCGAGCACGACCGCGTCTATGCCGTTCATTATGCCCTTGTTGTGCGTGGCTGCCCTGAAGGCATCCGCATCCGCAAGAGCCCATGCGTCCAGTATGCGCCCGATGAGCGGGGTGCAGGTCTCGCACTTGAGGAACGTGGCCTTTGCCCTTGCCAAACGATGGATGGCCAGATTGGTGAGTATCCGCAGCCTTGCGCTGCCGCCGGTTATTTTCTCAAGTTCGGGCGCGAGCTTTTCGCACATGGTATTGACGGCATTCGCGCCCATCGCGTCCCCGCAGTTCACGAGAAGGTGGATTACTACGAACGTTCCCCTTTTCGACTTCACTTCCCTGACTTCGATGTTTTTGCATCCTCCCCCAAACTTGACGAGGACGGGGTCGCACGCATTTGCAAGCGAAATGAGTGAGGATTTTGATTTTGATATTTTGCGCTTTGCATCTGCGATTTTCTTCACTCCGACAAGCTGTATCTGCCCAATCATGATGGGCTCGTCCGCGCTTGCCTCGAAGCCGCCGAACTCCCGCGCTATCTTCGCGCCGTGGGAAGCGGCAGCGACGACACTGGGCTCCTCAAGCGCCATGGGCACGAGGTAGTCCTTGCCGTTCACCTTGAAGTTGGTGGCAATGCCGAGAGGCAGCGGGAAAGTGCCCACGACATTCTCAATCATCCTGTCCGCAGTATGCTCGTCCAGTGCGCCGAATTTTTCCAGCAATGCGACCTCATCCGCAGTAAGCTGCGCAAGCTCCGCTATCTTCCGCCTTCTTTCACCTATCGGCAGCTTGTAAAAGCCGCTCAGGGATGAGTCCATGTGGGTGCTTTCTCGTAAGGCTTTTATATGAGTTAAGGCACGTGGTTCGACATGTGTCCGAATATCGTCAACATAGCGGAAAGGAAGAAGCCGGAGAAGGCGCCGGAGGAAGAGGTCGTGCCTGGCTTGTGGAATGCGGTGCGGGAGGCGAAGGGCGCGATTGCGAAGGGCTCGGGCGACTATGTGGTGCTTTACGCGCGCATGGACGAGAAGGAGAGGCAGAAGGTTTACATCGGAGTGGCGATTCAGAAAAAAGACGGATTGTATGGCGTGGACGGCGGCAAGATTGCTGCCTGGGACTCGAAGCTGAACCTCACAACCGCGAGAATAAGGGAGATAAACACGGGTGTCTTCGACCCCGCCGGCGTGGGGGATGCCGAGTGGATACCGCCGCTGGGATTCGAGAGGACGGGAAGCTATTCCGGAAAAATCATCCTGGCGGAGTGGCAGGAGGCGGGCGCGAGGCTTGCCGAGAATGGACCCTCACTCGGCGGGCGGATTCCCGAATTCAACCCCCGGAGCCCTCCGAGAATGGGGGCGCCGGAGGAGAGCACGCTTGGCGGGAAGCTGAAGGCGCAGTACGAGGGCGCGCTTGACCAGGGACAGTTGGGCAGGACCAGAGGCTTCTACGTTTTCAGGTGCTGGACCTCCGGGAGCGATGGGGCGATGAGGGTTGTCGAAACGGGAATTGCGGTCAGGGATGCGGATGGCGATTACATAAGGACAGAAGACGGCACGCGCGTGAAGGGCACCATTGACTTTCTTTACGTCACGCCGGGCTCGGAAGTGCACAATAGCATCGGGAAAGGAGCGCTTGAGCCGAAGGCCGGGAGGGGGCAGAGCGGCTGGGAGAATGCGAGCATATCAGGGCAGCGCAGCCAGCGGGAGATAACCGCATGGGTGGAGCAATACGCGAAAACTCACGGGCTGGCGGTTGAGGAGGGCGAGGCGACAGGCTACTACAGCCCTGTGAAGGACCAGAAAGCGTACTTCACCGGAAGCTATGGGGCGGAGAAAGCCTTGCAGGGGGATGGAAGCACGACGCGAAGCGGGCTGCCGCCGAAAGTGGGAACAGTCGCTGGCGCAAAAGAATATTCCGCAGAACCGGGTTCAAAGAGCTACAGGTTCAGTCTGACTGCGATAGACCTCTCAAGCGGCAAGCCGATTTCGATTGACAGCAAGACCAGTTTTCCAATCATCGACACTGGCGGGGCGATAAAGGGGGGCGATGCAGATTTCTATTCCGGAACCGGGGATGCGGGCTATAAGGAGGCTTCAAAAATCGGAAGGCGCGACATCATCTCCATTTACGCCCCGAAGGGCAGCGAGCGGCTGCTCGACCAGTTCGTGCTTGACTACAACGCATGGCTTGTAAAGTAGCGCTTGACCTGCTTTTAGCCCGCGCGCGCATCGCCCACTATGTTGCCAACTACCCACTTCGCGTCGAACTCGCGCAAATCGCCTTCTCCCTGCCCCACGCCCATGTAGAGTATGGGCTTGCCGGTTGCCTTGTAAACTGAAATTGCGGTGCCTCCTTTTGCATCCACATCCGCCTTCGTCAAAATAACGCCGTTCACGCCCACATACCGGTCGAACTCGCGCACCTGCTCGACCAGCGCATTGCCGGCAATTGCCTCGCCGACGTACATGCGGAAGTCCGGCTTCACCACCCTGTTTATTTTTGCAATTTCCTCCATGAGATTCTTGCTCGTCTCCTGCCTGCCCGCGCTGTCTATGAGCACCACGTCGATGCTCTTGCTCTTCGCGTGCTCGCGCGCGTTGTACGCCACTGCGGCTGCATCCGAGCCGTAGGGCCCGCCTATTGCCTTGATGCCAAGCCTGTTCGCCCACTCATTGCCCTGCTCCTGCGAGGCTGCGCGGAAAGTATCCGCCAATGCCAAAACACACGATAAACCTCTCGCTCTCAAGAGTGTTGCGAATTTCGCTATGGTCGTTGTTTTTCCAGCACCATTCGGGCCGAGGAAAAGTATGATGTAGGGCTTTTCTGCTTTTGATTTTGCGAGTGAAATTACATCGGGCTTCTCGCTCTCCATCACTGAAAGGAGCGCGCCGCGTATGCTCTCGCCAATCAATTGGTTCAGCTTGCCCTTGTCCACGCTCCTGCCGACAAGGCCCTTGCGTATCTCGGCCTTGAGCAGCTCCGCCACCTCGTAGGCCACATCGGCCTCGAGCATGTCGAGCTCCAGCTGCTCGAGCAAATCGTCCACGTCCTTGTCCTTTATCATCACCTGCGAGCTGAAGAGCGAGCGCACCTTGCTTTCCAGGCTCAGGTTGACGCCCAAGAATCCGCCCTCCTTCTTTTCCGGCAGCTTCTGGGGCTCGGACTTTGGAAGCGCAATTGGCTCGGCTTTTGGTTGTGGCTTCGGAAGCTCTTTCGGAATTATTTTTGGCTCCGGCTTCGGTGCGGGTTTTGGAATTTCTTTTTTCGGTTCGTGGATTTTCGGCTGGGGCCTTGGAATTTCCTTAGGCGCGGGTGTTGGCTGGGAAACTGGCTTGGGCTCCGGCTTTGGCTCGGGAAGTTTCTCTTCCTTCTTCTCCCTATTTCCCTCGCGGGAAATGGGCACAGTTCCGCTCTGCGGAACTATTGCCGCGGGCTTCGCCTCCTCGCGCTTCGTAAGCGTGTCCACGAACGACTTCAGCTTGTCTTTGAGTAGCCCGAACATCCGATGACCCGTGAGCGGAAAAAGATCTGCCTTAGCCCTTGCTCTTGTCTATGATGACCTTGGCGCGCGCGTCGATTTCCGAGAGGTGCTCCACAATCTGCGAGATCGCCTTCTGCGTCCTTTCCGCGGCCTCCTCGGTGCGCCTGAGCCGCTCCTCCATTATGGTCACGCTCTCGGGCAGGGTTTTCTCGGCCACGAAGCCGGAGCCGATGTCCAGCAGCACCTTGCCATCGTTGATGAGCTTGGCCTTCATCATGGTACCCGCGCCTATGGGCACAAGAAGGCCCTGCGTGGCCTGCTCGAGGTTCTTGAGTGTCTCGAGCGCCCCGCGCAAATCAGCTATGGCGGACTGTATCGCGCCGAGCTGCTGCTGCAGCGCGCGGGACTGGTCGTTGTAGCCCTGCGCCTCGTAGGCGAGGCGTGAAAGCTCCTCCTGGTAAACTGTCGGCATTTCCGGTTCCTTTGCGGCCATGAACATCACCCACTGACGTGATTCTGGCTTGATGTTATTTATAACTATTCATGCAGGCCCGGAGCGCCTAGGCCTTCGCAATCTCGATTATGTTGACTGCCGAGCGCTTCAGGCCGCTCTTGCTGCCGAAGTAGGAAAGCGCCAGCTCGCCCGCGCGCTTCTCGCTCGTTGCCTCGAACTCGCGCTGGAACTTCCTGACCTCGCGCCCGAGATCCAGTGTGCCTTTCACCAAAAACTTCGCCATCAAAACCACCCCGTTGCCTATCATCGCTCATTGGACCTGGGTCCCGTCGCCTATGTCCCTTTCCGGCACCAGCAGCGCAAGCTTCCCGCCCGGCTCCACCGCAGCAAGCAGCATGCCCTGCGATTCCACGCCGCGCACGGTGCGCGGCTCCAGATTCGCCACGAGCACTATTTTCTTCCCCTTGATCTGCTCGGCCGAATACTGGTCCGCAATGCCCGCTACTATCTGCCGTTTTTCATTTCCGACGCGCAGCACCAGCTTGAGCAGCTTCGACGTGCCGGGCACCAGCTCCGCGTCCTCTACGAGAGCCACGCGCAAGTCCACTTTCCTGAATTCATCGTAAGTTATCGCCATTTTGTTCGCCCTGCTCGCATTCATTCATCCATCAATCAATAAAATCCAATCCTTCGTCCAGCCTTGAAGTCTCGAAGCCGCTCGTCTTTTCGCCAGCGACATAGCCGTGGGAGTTCGCAACAACGCAGGGCCTCAGGAAGGACACGCCCATGTTCGCTGTTGCAATCGTGCCCTTCACCTTGAGCGCGCCCTCGAGCAGCGCGAGTTCCTCCTCGTTCACGCGGTTGTGCGCAGCAAAGCCCTTGTTGGTGACGAGGCAGCACGCGCCCGTGGTTGCATAGCCGGCTATTGCAGTCTGCACCACCTCGACGCCCAGGCAATCGGAAATTTTCGCAATGTCCGCCTTCTCGAAATGGGGGCTCGCAATCGCGCCCTTGTCATTGGCGGCTATCAAATTGCCGCACGCGTTCAGCCTGCCTTCCAGGACCAGGACGTTCAGGCCCAGCTCCTTCAGCCGCCTTACCTCGTTGTTCTCCGCCTGCTCAGGCACGACGATGCCGCTGGAGTTCATGGCGCAGAACAGGCCGAGTATGTTCGAGCCCGCAATCGTGGCCTTGTGCACCGGCACGCCCAGCGCCCTTTTGCACGCGTCCTCAAGCTTGGGAGAGACCGAAGGGCCCAGAAACGCGAGATTGTCATTGCACGCGCAGTAGAGGCCTATGAAAGGATTGCCGAAATCGCTTGCTAGCAGGCGCGCCACGGGCATCACTACTTCTTCACTTCGGCCTTGACGGCTTCCTTCTCCGCCCTCCTCTCGGCCTCGTTTTTCGGTTTCTCGTATGCATGCTCGTGTTCGTGTTTGTGTGCCTCTTCCTTCTTGGGTGCTTCCGCCTTCTTGGCCGCCAGCCTGTCATCGGGCCTCTCGCCGAAAAGGTTGAGCCACGCAACCCCTGCCTCGTCCTTTATCGCGGTGACCTTGACTTTCCGGGGCGGGTGCTTGATTCCGTGCGCAAGAATGAACCTGCTGAGGCCGGTGCCAATCTTCACTTCCGCTGCCTTCATGTGCCGCAGCCCGAATGCGCGCAGCTCGTCAATCGCGTATTTCCCGCGCCTCACGTGCCTTTTCAGGAAGACCTTCCTCAGCGGTATTGTGTAAACGCGTTCCAGATTAGCCATTCAATTCACCCGTTTTTGTAGATGTTCCTCTCCTTCAGCTTGAGCTTGCGGACGCGCCAGTGCCTGCGCTTCAGGTTCTGCGTCACGCGCCTCGCGGTCTTCGCCATCACGAAGAGGGGCACGCGCCTGTTGCGCCTTGCAGCGCTGCCCAGCATCGACTTCATCTTCTTGCTCTTGTTTCTGCTCATTTCATTCACCCTTCCAAACGCCATTCATTTCCGTGAAATCTTGAATTCCGGCTCCCTTCTTTCGGTCAGCTTCGCGAGCAGCGCGCGCAAATCCTTCTCGCCCACCTTGCCCGTGAGCTGCTTCTGCATGTGCAGCTGCACGATCATCTGCGAAACCTTCATGTACAGCTCCGGGTTCGAGAGCCGCACGTTCATGAACCTTTCATACGCGGAAGGCTCCAATACCTCCCTCAGCAGCCCGCGCAACTGCGCCTCGGCCTCCTGCGCCCTCTGCATTTCCGCGTACCGCTTCCTCAGCTTCGCGTTCCGCGACTGATCGAGACTTTCCTCGTCAGATTCCACTCAAACACACCCTGATTGTGACTTATGCGACTTCCTTTGCGGAAGCATCCAGGAGCGCCCTGCCCTTTGCCGTCAGCACCCTGCCGCCGGTCTTGGGCTTTGTGAGAAGGCCCGCCTTCTCCAGCTGCTGCAGCCCCTTCCTTATGATGGAGCCGCCGGACTTCATGAAGTGGCTGCGCCTGACAGTGGCGTTCTTCTTCGAGCCGTAGGCGGTACGCAGCCTGCTCACGCCCTTCGAGCCGTCAATGTAAATCTTGCGCAGCATCGAGGCGCAGCGCAGGTACCAGAAATCCTTCTGCTCAGGCGCCCTTTGCCTGCTCGCGCCGCTCTTCACGAATGCCATCCACGCAGGCGCCTTGATTTCAGGGATAGCCTTCAGCTTCCCGGCTGCCTTCTCGACGAGTTTCCTTGCATCGACGTCAAATACAGTAGTCATTACATCCGCTCCAAAGGTTCATTTCTTGTACCGGAAACGCCTTTCATGACCGCAAGTGCACCTATATACAACGCACCGAGAACGAGCGTCAAGCCTTACCTCGACGTTGTACCCTGGCACCCAAGGCGTGTTGCACTTCTTACAGAAACTTCTTTTTAACTCTTTCGAGGGCCGCGCGCGGTATCTTGTGACGAGCCTTTTCGCCAATTGCACATACCTTTTCGCGCGCTCCGGCTTCCGTTTTACCTCCTCGCGCGCCATGCCCAGCAGTAGCGAAATTCGTTCCAGCGCGATTGTTTTGGCGCCTGAGGAAGGCTGCGTGCGGCCCATACCTAGAATTGCGACGGCAAGGTTTTAAAACTCCGAATAAGTAAGCAGATCATGCGGAGGCCCCTCGACAGGCGCATTCTCAAGGAACTGCTGGCTTTTCCGGCAATGGTCTGGATAACGTGGAACTACGTCATGCTGTCTTTTACGATGGCTGGCAGCTTGTGGAAGGGTCCCGGAACTTTTGCCGATGTGCTCAGGCTTTTCGTGAATTCCGCCATTGTCGACTTCTTGGGCGCATACATGCCGCCGTTCTCGATAATACTGGCCACGGTTCTGCTCATTTACGTCGGCTGGATGGCGAGGATGAGGCATGGCTTCAGCGCGAAGCAGGGCGCGCTTGTTGGCGCGGTGGGCGGGTTTCTCGGCATCGCAATTTACATGATACCGCTTTTCCTGTTTCTCCTTGTTAGTGCCTACTTCGGCGGGCTCGGATGGGCCGGGAACTATGCCAGGGCAATGGCGTCCCTTCTGCTTTTTGCATGCGCAATATGGGCGCTGAACGGCGCAATACTGGCGGGCCTAGCGAGCATTGCCGCGGATTATAAGAAAAAGTGGGCCTGAGGAGATTTGTTCGGTTTCTTTTGCCCGAGGGCTTTTCTTTCTTAAAGAAAAGCGCTCCCTTGAACTCCTGACCTACGGCTCTCCTAGACGGAAAGCGTGGCGCTCACGTCGCTTTGAGTGTATCAAAGCGCGTCGTATAAGACCGCCGCTCTGACCAACTGAGCTACAGGCCCGCCAAAAACCTACGGCAAACATTCCGTCTCGAGGACGGAATGGTGCATCATTCCCCGAAGGGAATGCTTGTTTCTGGCAACTTCCCTTAATCTAGCCAAAGAAGTTAAAATAGGTTTAGATGGGCGAAGCGCTCACAACTTGCCCAGCCTGAGCCAGAAGCGCCTTATCCTGTGGCCAGGCGGCGAGAGCTGGTAGGCGCCGGTGAGCGAGAAGTAGAGGAAGCCCGTGAGAGACACACTCAGAGCGCCCACGAATGCGGCCACCATCTGGTAGGCAGGCAGGGGATTGTTCGTGGATAATGCGGATAATGAGGATGCTGCCAGCCCGAACATCATCATCAGCCAGGAGAGTGCGAGTACAGTGACGAATGATGCAGCAAGCATGGCTGCGGCTGCCACCGCTTCCGCTACAGGCTCAACCACGTCCTTGCGCGAGCGGAAGTCCAGGAATTTCACAAGCAAGGAGAGGAGGAAGTAGGCGAACAGGTATAGATTCTTGAAATGTACAGCCAGCCCCAGCGCGATGCAGAGATAAAAGAGGATGCCGACCCAGTTGGCCCAGCCGGTTTCATGGACCTTCACGCCCGTCCTCTTGCCAAGAACAGCACCCAGCAGGGGAACTATGCTCAGGCTCGCAAGCTCGGTGTATATGAGCGGGGCGCCGTTATTGATGAGCCACTGCGAGGTTTCCTGGGGGAAGAGGAAGGAGTAGAGGAAGAACAGCGCCATGCCGAAGCTGAATGCTGCTGAGACCGCCCTTTCAAATTGCATAACGGTTCTTCTTGGTGAAGGGATAAATTAACTTAACGCATGGACGGAGGACCGGCCGGGCTCTTTGGGTGCAGGTTCCTCGATATCCATTTGTCGGCGGATTCGCCAACCGGAGGGAGAGAGGTAAGTGCCATCAGGAGGAAATAGGCAAAGCCCCAGGTTGCAAGGAAGGTTATGCCGTCAATCGGATAGCCGTGGTAATTGCCGCTCCGAGCAAGCTCTATGAAGGGAGCCGGACGGGGATCGACTCGAAAGAAGGCGAGCGGAAAAATGAGCATCAGTGCGACCAGCGTGGAAAACACGAAGAGGACGAAGTTCCGCTTCAAGCTGCCGCGGCCGGAGAGGCCCGGTTCGAACCGGGAACTGTAGGCATAGAGCCCCGTGTAAAAGATGAAGAACAGGAAGTTGGCGGGATTGTGGACTGAAAAGCCGTATGAAAAGAACAGCAGCCATAAGATGACGGCTGCCGTCAGTATTATGCGGCTTCGGACTCCTTTCTTGGGAAAAGGAGTGGTCGCGTCAATTGACACGCTACCGGTTTGAAAATAGCGGACAATTTGCATTGCAAGCAGGATTATCACAGGGCCGAAGAAGGCGAGCATGAGGATGGCAAGCCCGTCAAATACGAGCCAGAACCCTGTTTGCTTGGGATAAGCAAGGGCGAAAATGAAATAGATTGCCAGCCCCAGGTTGAAGACTGCCGAGATTATTTCCGTTGGCCTCATGCAAATGCACTGCTCAGTACCTTACGACAACCTTCTCGCCCACATTCACGACAGCGTCGAGCGCAAGCGTCACGCGCTGGCCGAAGGCAGTCTGGATGACGAGCTGGCCCTTGCGCCTGTCCACGCCCACTATCTTGCCGATGTATGCGCCAATCTCGCTCAGCGCCTCCTTGTTCTCGAGCTTCATGGAGCCGGCTATCGCAATGCGGAGCATCTTCATCACTTCGAGCGCGCCGTAGGCCATCAGTATGCTCGCGGCTATCGTTATCACGAACTCCTGGAAGTAGGCGTCAGCGAGCACCCAGTCGCTTGCAACCGAGAAGAGCAGCCAGAGAAGAATCACGGTAATGAGGTACATGCCCTGCCTCACCACCTCGTATTTCTTGTGCTCCTGCACCAGGTCCACCATGCGCCCGAGTATCACGAGCATCACCGCCCATGGCAGCAGCACGAGAACGTTGCGTATCACGAGCGCGGAGGCTTTCACTGCATCGGCGCCTGCGGCAGTGGCATTTGTATATGCCTGTATGCCGAGCCAGAGCGAGATTATGAAGAAGGGCAGCGCGGCGAGATACGCGATGAGCGATATCTTCTCCACGGAAACCTTGAGCTCGAGTATGTCCGCAAGCATGTAGTCTATGCCAAAGCCCTTCACGAGAAGGTAAAGGCCCAGCAGGAGCGCGAGGAGCTTCCACCCCACGCCCAAATAATCGCCCACCACGAGTGCAAGCAGGATGAATGCAGGAATGCCGAATATGATTTGCGCGTAATAGGGCTCGCGCAGCTTTTCCAAAAGAACGAAGTATGTTTTTTCCAGCTCCTTTGCCTGCTTCATCACGACGGTCTTCTTCGAGTCAATCTTGATGCGCGACTCGACTATGGGCAGCACCTCCTCGTCAGCCGCGCCGTCGCTCACGAATATGCACGCGTCGGCCTTGAACTCGGAGAGCACGCGCTCCAGCTGCCTGCTTATCTCCTTGTCCGCCTGGTAGCCCAGCTTCTGGCTGCCCGAGAGCGTCACGACCTGCGCGTGCTCCTCCTTGGAAATCTCGTCGTAGGTGCGGATGGCCTCGAACATCGTGTTCGCGTCCGTTTCCTGCGGGTCCGCGAGCACGAGCTTTGTTGCCGCCTCCAGGTTCGCCTCCCTGCCGACGATGGGCCCGCTTACCCTTATCTTCTCGAAAAGGTCGTTGTCGCGGTCCACGCACAGCACGAGCACCTTGCGCTTGATCATAGGTGTGTTTTGGAATCAGGGTTTTAAAAAGGGAGTTCTTTTTGAAGGCTTTAAAAACCGTTTTAAACCTATCCTGCGCTATTACCGTGCAATAATGCTTCTACTAGGCATGGATGAACGATTCTAGGCGAGATTATGGCGGCTGTTCCGGGCAAGCTTCTTGGCACAGAGGAGGAGTTCATACCCGGAGCCAACACGGTGCAGGACGGCAGCGACATTTACGCTTCAGTCGTGGGCAGCGAGGACTCGAAGGACAAGGTTGCGAAGGTGAGGCAGGCCGTCCTTGTCCCAACAGCGCTCAAGCCCGGCGACATTGTGATAGGCAGGATTGAGGAGATATTCGAGCCCGTGGCGCTCGTGAGCATCGGGCTGCTGAAGGACGAGAAGAGCGGGACGCGCCAGCTCGCGCTGCCCGGCTATGCGGTGCTGCACGCCTCGCGCGTGAAGAACGGGTATGTGAAGAACATCCACGACGAGGTGAAGATAGGCGACATTCTGCGCGCGCGGGTGGAGGAGCTGAAGAAGGACGATGTCGCGCTCACGATAAAGGATGACGACTTGGGAGTGATAAGGGCGTTCTGCACGAATTGCAGGGGGCCGATGGAGAGGAAGGGCGAATTGTTCTACTGCGCCGCGTGCGATTTGAGCGAGAGGAGAAAAACCGCTGGGGAAAGCGGGGCTGATGCTGGCGAAGGGCGAACCGGAGCGAGGAGGTAGGATATCATGAAACTCAATTTCCTGAAGGACGAGAAGGACCATGTCGAGGTGCTGCTGGAGGGCGAGGAGCATTCCTTCCCGAACGCGCTGCGCGAGAAGCTGCTCGGCGAGAAGGGGGTGGAGTTCGTTTCCGTCACGCGCGAGCACCCCACTGCGGCATGGCCCAAGCTTGTTCTCACTACTAAGGGCAGGGGCGCGCGGGAGGCGCTCAAGGCAGCGGTGAAGGAGCTGCACAAGGAGGCGAAGGAGTTCACCTCGCAGATGAAGCGCAAGGCTTAGGCATTTGGTGCAATTATGGCAGGCCTCATCAAGCCGCACATGACGAGCAGGAAGCCGTCGGAGGCGGACTCAGAAAAAAAGAAAAAGGAGGAGGACGCCAGCTTCAAGTACATGAAGGAGCTGAACGACAGCAAGCTGCCGTGGCTCCTCATAGTCGCATTCTTCATGCTCTACCTAGTTTCGACCAAATTCTCGCCGGGCTTTGCCCCGGTCTTCGCCGTGCTCGTTGCGCTTGCAATAGTCGGAATCGTGCTGCTCGAGATATGGATAGGCGTGAAGACGGGCGGGCTCGGCAACGAGGTGAAGGAGACCGTGCTTGCAATCCTGGTTGCGGCTGCGCTGTGGTATGGCGGGGGCTGGCTGCTCAACACAGCCGTGCCGCTCGATGCCGTCGTCTCGTGCAGCATGCTGCCTGCGCTGAACAGGGGCGACATGCTCGTGCTGCACGGAGGCGAGGTGGAGGCGCCGATTGCGAAGATGAGCGGCGCGGAGTGGGATGCGGTGGAGGCCAGCGGGGTGCTCAAGAGGCAGTGCGCGCTCTGCAAGGACGCGAACTCGGAGTGGGGCTGCCTCGGCGACAACATGGGAGGGATGGCGACGCCCAGCGGGCTGCTGGACTTCAAGTGCTCGCTCTGCGAGAGGAAGAACACTGCGGGCAGCAAGCAGTTCGTGCCGTGCGTCACGGGCGTTGACATAAACGGGAAGAATTTCGACTATTCGAAGGGCATGGAGACCGTGGTGTACGCGCCGAAGCCGAGCGACCCGTTCGCGCGCTCAGGCGACATCGTGCACCGCGCGCGCTTCATAGTGGACGTTGACGGAAGGAAATACATATTCACGAAGGGCGACAACAACAACCTGTTCGACGTGCAGATAGGCAACGCGCCGGTGGAGCCGGAGCGCATCAGGGGCAGGGCCCTCGTGCGCCTGCCTTACATGGGCTACCTCAAGCTGTTCCTCTCGGGCATGTTCGGCGAGCCCGTGGGCTGCGACGAGCAGTTCACCGGCACGCAAGCAATAAAAAGAGATGCCGGCTAATTCCTGCGGGTGTGTGGATGGCCAATTTCGAGATTGAAGTTTCTGACGTAAAGTTCCTGCGCGGCTGCATCGACGCTATCGTGAACCTTGTCGAGGAGGGCGCGATAGAAATAGGCGCCGACGCGGTCGGCGTGAGGGCGATGGACCCGTCGCAGATTGCGATGGTCGTCTTCAACGCGCCGAAAAGCTCCTTTTCCTCTTACAAGGTCGACGGCCCTGAAAAAATCGGCGTGAATTTCGCGGACCTGAGCAAGATTCTCGGCAGGGCGCGCGGCAAGGACAAGCTCAGCATCAAGAAGCAGGAGAACAAGCTCTCGCTGGAGTTCAGGGGCGAGGGCGCGAAGAGGCACTTCTCCCTGCCGCTGCTCGAGAGCACTACGGGCGGGCAGCGCGAGCCGAAAGTCGAGCATGATGCGCTTGTGAAGATAAGAGGCGGCGAGTTCAAGGAGATGCTGCGCGACGTGGCGCTCGTGAGCTCGCACCTGACGCTAGAGGCAAAGGGCAAGGAGTTTGGGGTTTACGCAAAGGGCGACAGCGCGGAAATGGACTCGGTGAGCGAGAAGGGCGAGAAGAAGGAGTTCGAGGTCGAGGCCAAGAAGGAGGCGCGCGCCACGTTCCCGCTCCAATATCTTGATGACATCGTGAAGGCGTGCCCCGAGGATGCGCTGCTGCATTTGCACCTGAAGACCAACGTGCCGGTGAAGGTGGAGTACAAGATTGGGCCGGCGAGCCTGACTTACTATTTGGCTCCGAGAATTGAGAGCGACTGATTGTTTTTATTTTATCCGAAGATTGCGCCGAAGCCCTGTTCTGCGCTCGCGTCCTCGTCGTGAATTTGCGCTATTATCTTTGCCTCAAGGGGAGCTTCGCACCTTTTCGCGCTGAGCGCGCCGCACTCTTTCATTTTTGCTTCCGCATACTTGAAGAATGCGTCCTCGCCGCTTGAGTAAATGTAAAGCTTGCCGCTCGCCCCGCCCACGGAGCCCGACTCCTTGAGCTTGTAGCCCTGCTTCGCGAAGCTCAGATCCGCGTAGGGGTCTGACTTGACCGCCGCGTCGAGCTTGAGCCGCTCTGAAACGTCTATCTCGTAAACTCGCTCTGCCATATGAATCAACTCCCTCCCTTCTTGCCGCTTTGCAGGATTAAAATCCTATCTTTTGCCGGTGACCATGATTATGTGGTAGCCGAACTCGGTCTTCACCAGGTTCGAGATTGCACCCGGCTTGAGCTTGAATGCAACTGTCTCGAACTCCTTCACCATCTGCCCAGGTCCGAACCATCCCAAATCCCCGCCCTTCTCCGCGGACGGGCAGGTCGAGTGCTTCTTTGCCATGAGCTCGAAGTTTATGGGCGTGACCGTCTTGAGCAGCTTCTTCGCTAGCTCCTCATCTTCAACGAGAATGTGCGACGCGCGGACTTCGGTCATTTGGACCACTGCTACGGATAAGCCCAGATACTGTTTATAAACCTAACGAATTGCGGAAAAAATCAGATCGGCTTTGCTATCGAGGGGTTGTTCGGGGCGTCGAGCGGGTTCGGGCATTGGGCCTTGAGGCACGAGTTGATTTCGCCTTCCAGGTATTGGTTTATCCGCTGGTAGCCCATCAAATACTCGCCGTCTATGTAGGCAACGGGCACGCCCCTGTTGGAGAGCGAGATGTTGTAGGCATCCGCCATCTTGTCGTAGAGAAGCTTGTTGCCCGCATCATACCACACCTCATAGCGGTCGAAGACGACGTTGCGGTTCCCGTATTTCCTCATCAGCTCGTCCACCACCGGCGAGGCTTTTGCAGAATATTGGCAGGTGGCGCCGTAGAAGTAGGCCACGTGGAGCGTGAAATTGGATGCCTGCAACTGGCCGCCCTGGGGCATCGGCGTGGTGTAGTTTGTCCCATTGCCGGTGTCCACTCCCGCGCAGCCGAAAAGAAGAAGCGCGAGCATTGCGAGCATTGCGAGTTTCATCGGCTTTTGATTTGCTGCTGGCTTTTTTATTCTTATGGGGCAATCTCAATGCATGGGAAGCGAGGAATGGGACGGGAAGTTCAGGAAGGCGGGCGCAATCTGGGGCGAGGAGCCGTCGCTGGGCGCGAAGATGGCCGCGGACTATTTCGCAAAGAGGGGCGTGCGCACCGTGCTTGATGTCGCGTGCGGCTACGGCAAGGACGCGGTGTTCCTTGCGAAGAAGGGGTTCGAGGTCACGGGCGTTGATTTTTCCCTGGAGGGGCTGCGGCTTGCGAGCGAGAGGGCGATGGCGCAGGGCGCGTTCGTCAAGTGGATGCCCGCGGACGTGCGCATGATGCAGATGCCGGACGCGAGCTTCGATGCGGTGCTGTGCAACAACATACTGACGCTGTTCATAAGGCAGGAGAGGGAGAAGGCTGCGGATGAGATTGAGAGGGTGCTGGCAAAGGGCGGGGCGCTGGTTGTGAGCGAGAGGGCCCTTGCCGGGAAGCCGAAGAAGGCGCGTGAAGTTGAGCCGAATACTTTTGCAGAAGACCCGCATTCCGAGAGCGGAATGGGGCCCCTTTCTCGCAGCGGCGAGAAAGTGGGGGGAAAAACACACCTGCACCACTACTTTTCGAAAGAGGAGCTGGAAAAGCTCTTTGCGGGGATAAAGTTCGAGAAAAATGAAGAGAAGAAGGATGGGAGCGGGAAGGACGCTAATCCCCACGTAATCATGGCGGGATTCAGGAAGTAGGCGGGCAGGGAAGGTATTTAAGAGGGGAATGCGAATTGAGCGCCTGATGGAAGCGAACTCGGCGCTGGAGCTTCTCGGCGCGATACTCTCAGTCACCGCGGTCGTCTTTCTGTGGTCGGCAATCTACCTGCTGCGGAACATCGTAAGGACTGCCGAGATTGTTGAAAAGAAAGGGATGGGCTCCGGAGGGCTCCTTCTGGCGCTGCCGCTCGGGCTTGTGACGCCCGTGGTGATTTCCTACTATTTCATTACAGAGGGCATCGTGTCACCGCCCGCAGGAATGCTTTTCATCGCGTTTTCCTCCCTCCTTGCAGCCGCAATGCTGATACTGAGGCCGGTGCTTGCGCTCGTGAAGCTTACAGGTAGGGGCGGACTGCCCAAGTTCGCGCTTTTCGCGTACGGCCTTGCGTATGCAGCTGCCAACCTGTTCTATGTTTTGCGCATGCCCCCGGACACGGGATTCGTGAACCTCATCATGCTGGCGGCGGAGCTGCTGCTCGGCGCGGTGTTCATAATCCTGTCCGCATACACCGCAAGCTTCAAGGACTTCAGAATCCAGCTGGAGGGCAAGGAGTTCCAGACCCATTACAACCTCTCGTTCCTGCTGCTTTTCGCCGGGCTGCTCATACCCATGGACGTTACGATAATGGTGATGGGCGTTTATGAGACCGCGATTGCAAGGGGGGCGGACCTCATGACTTCGCTCGCCTCCTTCCGCTTCCTCGCGCAACTCCTGCTCACGCTGGCAGGGCTGATGGCGCTTGTAGGGATGCTCATGTTCAGGAGCGTGGTGGAGGACTTCTGCTTCAGGATGGGCTCGATGTCCGCGCTCGTGAGGAAGGAGCAGACGATTAGGAAGAGGTAGAGGAGAGCGCCTTCAGCACATCCATCGCCTTTTCAGCCTTCTCACGCGGCACAAACAAATGGTCGTGGTAGTAGGCCGAGACTGCATTCACGCTGATGCCTGCGTCTGCAAGCGCCTTCGTGACCGCTGCAAGAAATCCGACTGCCTCCAAATCCGAGTTCACGTCCAAAGTGATGAGCACCATCGGCTTGGATATTTTCGCGTGCTTCGGCAGCTTTGGCCTGTTTGACTCAGGCATTATCAGCGTGAAGCCCTCGCGCTCCTTGAACACGCCCATTGCCCCGGCTATCAGCTCGCCGGTGAGAAGCTCGGGCGGCATGCTGCAGAGCAGGAACTCGCCGCGCAGCTGCGGCTTCAGTTCCTTGAGCAACTCGCTAAGAGAAGAGGTTGGTTTCACGAGACTGCGTTTGCATTGTTCGCTTTAAAAACATTTTCAGACATCGATATAGCATGGCTGAAAAAGGCCTTTATCTCTCGCTCGCCGCCGCTTTCCTCTTCGCAGCAGTGGCGGTCCTGACCTATCCGCTTGCCTCCAACAGCATCATACTCTCGCCGACCGGAAGCGGCGAATTCATGCTCGGCTCCTACTACTTTTCGCATTTCGAGCCCATGAACGCGGCGCAGAAGCAGCTATATGGGTATTTCAACATTCACAGGCCGCTTCTGGTCCTCATGATGGTCGGGGTCAACCTGCTCGGCCTTGTGAAATTCTGGTTTCTCCTTCCTTTTGCATTCTATCTCCTGGGTGGCGTGTTCCTCTACCTCTTCCTGAAAGACAAGATTGAGAATGATATTGTGCGCCTCGGCTCCGTTCTCATTCTGCTCTTCAACTCAGTCTACCTCTACTTCGGGCTCCACCTGCTGCCGGACATCCCGTTTGCCGCGTCCCTGATGGCGATGCTCTACTTGCTCGACAGGGCCGTGAAGCCGGATGGCACATTCTCGGAGAAATATTGGCGCCTCACGCTGATTGCCGCATTGGCAGCCGCGCTCATGCGCGTGGAGGGATTCCTAGCGCTGCTCATTCCGCTGTTCTACTACGCATACGTGAAGAATAGGACAGAGGGGGATTGGTGGCAGCGCAAGGCACTGGCAGATAGGAACATCTGGGAATACGCGCTAGCGAGCGTTGTCGTCGTCTCGCTGTGCTTTGCGGCGCTCATATTCCTTACTGAAAGGACGTTGGACGTCTGGAACTATCCTGCACGCCTGATGGAGTATATTCCAAAGCTGTCTGAGGATGTTGCAAATGTAGGCGCAAACAGGGGCGTGCTCGACTACATTCTTTCCGAAACAATACTGGCTTTCACAATCCTGCCGTTCATCTTTTCAATGCTCGGTCTGTGGCTTGCACTTTCAAAGAGGGAGAGGACGCTCTATCCGTGCACCGCGCTTCTGATAGGCCTGCTCCTCATGAACACACTCGTGACTTTCTTCTCGCACGGGGAGCAGCGCTATGTCACGCATCTGTTCCCGATGCTCGTTGTTTTTGCGGCCTATGCAGTTGACAGGGCGGTGAAGAAAGTGCCGCTGAAGGGCGGATATGCGAGGGGTATTATCGCCGTCCTTCTGGTGGCGCTGCTCGTTTACTCCTCCTACTTCCTGGTGCATAAGGGACTTGGCACGGGGGACGTGATAAAGGGGTATGCTGACAACAAAAAAACACTTGCAGTTACTATGGAGGGTTCGAAAGGATTCGAGGGAGACAGGAAGTTTTCTGCGATAAGCGGATACATTTTCGTAAGGGATGCGATAAGAAGCTACGGGGGAGACTACAGCAGGGTGTTCATCAGTTTCAATCCAGCCGAATTTGCAGAATACGTGCGCATACTGGAGGGAAAGGAGGTGCACATGCTTAACAGGACTAATTGGGAACGGATGGGGGATTCGGACATAGCGATAATTATTGCCACCGCCCCCTTCGATGAGCATGCCAAGTATTCCAGATATGTTTTTGATGAGCGAGCCAAGGTTCATGTGTACACGATGACTGCCGAGGATGTGCGGGAATCGGAGAGATTCATGCAATGGCAATGATTGTCCGGGTCAAGAAATACATGCTCTCCGCGCTTTACAGGAAAAAATAAAGGAAGGGAATCAGTGGGGCACGCACTGGCCGCCGACGCAGTGCTCGGTGGTTAGGGGGCACAGCTCGCTTACGCCCATGCAAGTGCCCATGCTGCAGAAGTTCTCGCCCACCCAATTATCTGCCAAACCTGGACCGCCGCAATAATCCGCTATCCCTCCCGGGTGCGCCTCGTCATAGCAAGTTCCGAAAACTTCCGGGTCGTTGCCGAAGTCGGTATCATAGCACCTGTGCCCCGCGGGTATCTCCTCGCGGTAGCAGCAGCAGCTCCCGACCTGTGTTTCGCCCTCGTAGAGATATGGCTTGTTGCACGTTCCCTCATAGCCGTTCACATAGCCGGCACTCTGGCACTTCGCTGTGCACCCGACTGGTTCTGGCGGGGCGCACGCCTCGATTGTCACTGACGCGGTGTTGGTGGTGCACTTTGTGCACAGCCCGTAGGCATAGAAGACGCCCGGTATGAAGCCGGATGCCTCTGTCGCGTAGAGGCCCGTCTCGTCCAGTATTATTGTGCCGCTCACCTGCCAGTCAACGTTGTTCGTGCTGGAAAGGAACTTGCAGATGTCGTTGGGCGCGCCGCGTATCGTGCCTACCACGGACTCGCCGGTGCATATCCGCGACTTGTCGAAGGAAGCGCTGCACGTCAGCAAGCTGCACGCGCCGCCCTGGCAGCCGTATTCGCACACCTGCGACTCGTAGACGCACTGGCCCTGCACGCACCTTCCGTTGTAGCGCTTTATGTTCGCATCGCAGTAGGAGCTGCACAGCACTCCTGCGCACGGGTCGGCCTTGCATACGCCCGCGGCGCATCCGTGCGCACACTCAAGGGAGGAATAGGAGCACTTGCCGTCAGTGCACTTGCCATTGTACTGGCGCGAGTCGCCGCTGCACGTGTCATTGCACGCTATGCCCGCGCACGGGTCGGCCTTGCACGTGCCGTTGAGGCAGCCGAACTCGCACTGCTTCTCGTCCGACCAGCTGCAGTCCGCGTTACGGTAGCCCAGAATGGAGGCATCCTTGCACGACCATGCCCCGGTGCAGCTCGGCCCTTCCTCGGCCGGCTGCTGCGCTGTCGGCGCTGGCACTGATGGCGCCTGCACAGGAGGAACAACGGGCGCCTCGGCAGGCCTCTGCGCGATTGCCTGCAGCTGCGTGAAAATCAGGTAAAGGACCACGATGATTATGACGAGGAGAGTGCCCAGCAGCGGCGTTCCGAGTGAGCCCATTGCTTCCGAGAACTTCATGACCCCGCCTCCTGCACCCGCAAAGTGCGCATGAGGGCAAATCACTCCGGCGGTATAAAAACCTACGCATTAATGAGTTTGAGAAAAAGCCTCAGGCGACCGCTAAGTGCGGAGCACTTGGCGGGACTGGGCTGAGCGAATGCGAAGCCTCAGGCGAGGTTCAGGAACAATAGTGCAAAGCCTCACGCCCATTCGGATTATCAGGACACTTGTATAAATACCTTCTCCAATCTCAGCATAATTAGGAGATGGTGATGCCATGCCGAAGATTTATGAGAGCAAGAAGGGGCAGTGCTTCATCACAATCCCGCAGGCCATAGCGCGCGCGAAGGGCATGAAGGGAGGAGATGAGGTTGAGTGGAAGATTGACAACCTTGGGCAGCTCATTCTCAGGCCGAAGCTCAGCGTTGTTTAAACTCTGTCTCTGCCGCCGAGCCCTCCGCTCAAACTTTTCAAGAAGAGAATGAGGCCCGCAGCTCCAGCCAGGCCGCACAGCGCATAGAATAGCACGATGCTCCCTTGCAGCTGCTCAATCTGCGCGCGCACAGGCGCGCCCGCTGGAGTTGCAGCCATCGCTCCAAGAAGGAGAAGGCCGAGGACCACAAGCAGGGCGATGTACAGATCCGCTTTTACGTCGCCTATGAGCGCCATGAGAGAATCTGCTCATGCAAAGAATAAAAAGAAAAAGAAGGGAGCCTTGCAGCTCCCCCGTCTCTGTCCTTAGAGGCGCCCTCCACTCCTGCCGCCTGCGCCCAACACATAGGCGAAGCTGTTGAAGATGGCCACTATCAGGACACCCACTGCCGCCAGCGTTGCGATGTTCGAGTTCTGCGATGCAGACGTTATCATCGCATTCTGCCCGCTCTGCGCAATCACATAGCCTTGGCAGCTCGTGTTGCCTCCACATGCGGAGAGCGTCGCGTTCATGAAGGCCGTTGAGCCTATGCCGAGCGCGCCGCCTATCAGCGTGTAAAGGAACCAAGCTGACGCGAGTCCTATGAGCATCCAGCCCCACAGGGGGATGATTGCCATAAGATTCAGTTGGCGTTTGATATCAATCTTGAACATAGTCTGCTCACCTCCGCCCCTTGTTCGCGGAGACGAGCATATGATATACTCAGCCTGCACTTAAATCAGAGTGCCCCCGCCTCACGTCGGAGATGAGGGGCCCATGCCCTTTTTGCGGGCTGCTCAGCACCAGGGCGCGCGGAGCTGCGCGCAGCTCCAAGTAGGGGGGGGGAGGGGGTTGTGCTCGGGCCCGCAGCGATGCGCTCCAGCTCAAAATAAAACGTGGAAAACATTAGGCTTATAAGAGGGGCACATCTTGAAATAGCAGCATGAGTGGGGGAAAAATAAGCGCGCTGCATCTGGGCATCCTCTCTTTCTTGGCTGCCTTCTTTGCAGACTATGTGATGGGCGGCGGGAAGGTGCAGCTCAATGAGGCGTACGCGCAGGCCTATTTTCTCAAGGCCATGTTCATTGCATTGGGCATGGTAGCCTTGCGCTGGGCCTACTACAAGATATGCAGGTGAGCGCGCTCAAGCCCACCAACAAAAAAGCATAGCACGTTTTCAATAATAAACGTGCCTTTCGACGAGCGCGGGCATCAAAACCCCCCTTTCCATACATAATTAATATTTCTCAAATAGAAAAAGAAAAAAAAGATTAAGAGATGCCGCTGGGGCCTTGGGCACCCAAGAGATAGGAGCCAGCTGCGGGCGCTTGGAGCTGCCCATCATGCAGTTTGAAGGCGTCGCTCCTAAGGCACCAGGCCAAGCAATGCTTTGCGGCATGGGCCGAACACTCGAATCTCAAGGAGAGGAGCTGGAGGGCAGCCTCCTTTGCTATGGGCTGGCCTTGCTTGGAGTAGAAGCGCGCAAGGTCGCACAGCCAGAAGCACATGAGCCTGAACTTTCCCTCCTTGCTGAGCAGGGAGCCAAAGGCTGCATTTCTGCGCCAATTGCCCCGCTTCTCAGGCGCACTCAAGGCCCTGGGCAAGAGGCCATGCTTAGGGCGTACGAGCTGCGAGATTATCGGAAGCCCCTGCTCCAGCGCTGCAATGTCCTCCTGATAGCCGCAGAGGCCTATGAACTCCTTGGAGGTCAGCCAGAGCCTCCGCTTCTCCAGGCCGCGAACAATCAGCACAAGGCACACCTTGCCTTCTGAGGCATCAATGCGCACAACGCGCCCCTCATGGCAAGAGAGAGCATCGCTGAGGGCCGTCTTTTCATTTGACATTTGCACCAACCTCCGCGGGCACTTTCAAAACTCCGCCCTCAAGCACTATGCGCCCGAGCGCCATCAGCGCGCGCAGATTCTCGCGCGCGGTCTGCCGTGTCATGCCCTGCTCGACCTGGAGCCATGCAAGCGCCTGCTCATAGGGCAGAGGCTCTTTCGCAAGCTTGGCAATGATGCGCAAATATCTCACTCGCCTTCTTTCGTCGCTATATCCCATTTTCATCAACCTCCTGCGGCTCAAGCATCTTCCCGCGCCTCCGTGAGTGAGTAGTGCTTGAAGAGCCCGCGCTTGACCTGGCCGCGCGCCTCCAGCCCATGCAGAAGCTCAAGAGTCTCATGCATCCCAAGGGCAAAGCGGCGCTTGATGGCCCTGACAGGAGAATCAGGGTAAGCCTTCAAGTAGCGGAGGATTGCCAGCTCCTTGCATGAAAACGTGCTTTTCATGGCTCTGACACCTCCCCCCTACTCATTTCTCCCTCTACACCCTCACCACCCTCACCACCATCTACTGATTTTCCTTTCAAAAAAGTAGAGGGAGTAGAAGGAGTAGAGGGTGTAGGGGGAGTAGAGGGTGTAGAGGGTATATTTGAAAGGGCAGTTTGCCTTTCCTGCTCTGAAAGGAGGCCGTAGAGGGCAAAGTGCCGCATGATCGCCTCGCGCTGGAAGGAATACTTCACCCTGCCTCCTGAAAGGTAGCGATGGGCCGTGGGGATGGCCGAAAGAGTCTGGCTGATGAGCTGACTCTTCGCGTTCTTCTCAGCCTGATAGCGCGGATTCGGGTGCTCATTTATCCTGGCCTCAATGCCCAGCTCTGAAAGCCAAGGCTCTGCAATTTCAGAGACCTCAGCCTTGACCTCAAGCTCGGGCCCCTCATGCCTCAGCTCGTACAAGATGCGAATGATTTGAGTCCGCTCAGAATAGTCCTCCTCATGGTGAAAGTCTTGAAAATTGAGGCGCAGCCAATCAGAAACGCGCTTCACTGCTTCCGCACTTACCTTCTCTGCAACGTAAAGAAGAGGGCGGGCAATTTGCGCATCTCTGGCGATAAATGAGGACCTAAGCAGCCCGCTCCGCGCCTTGGCTTCCGCGACGTTTTCAAGGCCCCATGCATAAAGAGCCTGCTGGAGTTCAATGCTATCAGTGGAGGGCCCCTTGTCTGGCAGCTCCTCTCTCTCTTCGCCCTCAGGCAGCCGCTCCATCCGCCCAACAACGCTCCGCGATTTTGCAGCCTCTGAAAAGGAGCTGATATCAATTGTCGCAGCTGCGGCGGGAGCGGAGCTGTCATAACCAACAGGGATGCGCCCATGGCCCGCATCCTCAACCCTGTAAGTGGGCAGGTCGCCCTGATAGGAAATTTCGAGGAAATGCACAAGGTCAGCCTTGACCTCCTCGGGCAGCCTGTCGAAATTATCAATCAGGAGAGTGCCTGCAATGGAATTGGAAAGGCGAAAGAGGTTGGCCTTTGTTGCATCGCCTGTCGCTGTTGGCTTAAAGCAAAGGTTGCGGATGGCCCGCATCAGCTGAGATTTTCCGCTGTTGGGCTTGGCGACGAGAATCAGGCGCGGGAATGAGTTAAAGGCAATCCAAATATGCGTTGCGATTATGTAGCAGGCCAGCACGTCGTAAAAGGCTGAGTCCGCAAGATAAACATAGCGCTCCAGGTATGCCTTCACGCTTGCATAAAGCTCACTCATCGGCCTGCTCTTCTCGGTACCGAGCAGCCAATTTTTGATTTTCTCATGGCGCCAGCCATAGGCCTGAAGATTTTTGTCGAGAGGGGGCAGGAATTGGAATTTAATGCGCTCTTCGGAGAAAGATGCGGCCCTGATTATGCGATGAGCATCTGTAATCAGGATTGCCTCGGGCTCGCCGTTTGCATTTGCAGCATAGCACCCATGGAAGGCGCTGGAGCTGTCGAGGAAATCATACCCGAACTTTTTTGGAAAAGTCAGCTGATTATCAAGGATGGCGACGTCTCGCGCGGAGATATAGGTCTCCTGCGGCCCCTTGAAAATGAACTCAGCCCTCCCGCAGCCTGGAGCATCACACTTCTTGGCATCGAGCGGAAGCTCCTTGTCGCAGAATTTGCAAAGCTTTTTTGTTTCGCTCATGCTCCCGCCTCCACAACATAGCGCAGAATCCTGGAGAGGGCTATGGCTTCCTCTAAGTTGTTCTCATTCTTGAAGCGCAGGAACTCGCCGTTTATGGCAATGCCAACGCCTCGCCGCGTAATTACGCCTTGCCTGTCTTCGACAAATAGGGTTATGCGCTTCCCCTTGATTTCTTGCTCGCTTGCTTCCATAGTTATCAGCCTCGCGGATTAGAAGGAGCTGGCCACGGCGCACGCGGGCGCTCGGGCCTGTCTCCTGTCGGGAAAATAGAAGCAGAAGCGCGCGCTGTCTTGGAACAACGCGCGCCCCCAGCACTTGAGGAGGGGTTTCCCCATCCAGCATGAGCCGCGACGGCAGCCGCGGCCTTCTCCTCGCCGTCGGGAGGTGCGAGCTCGACGACGCCGAGGAGCGGGAGAAGATATGAACGAATGAACGCACTCAGGCTGAGGCCCCTTGCAGCGGCCATGCGCCGCAGCTCCGCCTTCTGCGGAGGGGTGAGCCTGACAAAAACATCAGCCGTCTTTGTGCTTGCCCGATTCAATGCCATCATGCGCCCACCATCTTCAGCACGCTTGCCAGCTCAGGATATTCCGCAAGCAGCGCGGCCTTCACGTCTTCTCTGATTTTCACCATCTTCATGCACCTGTGAGATAGGCGGCAATTGCCCGCCTTATGATTTCCGCAATCGGGGCACCTGTGCGCTCCCTGCGCTCCTTCAGCTCGTCAAGCATGTTCGGCGCGAGCTGGATTGTCCAGGTCGTCGTCAGCTTCGTCTTTTGTCTTCCCGCCATTCCAATCAACTCAATCAAGAGGCGTAAAGCCCCGTAAAGGTCTATAAACATACCTATTTATATATTTTACTAAGCACGATAAGCACGATGAAGCCCCGAACAGCTGCGAGAAGCGAGGAACTGCGCTCCGCTAACTTCTCCTTGAAAAAACTCTCCCTCATGGAATTCAAGGTAATAATGGCGCTTTACAATTCCGCGCACGCCCTTGGAGCGTTGGAGATTCAGAAGAGGATTGCAGGGGAGAAGGAGCAGTTTCTCAAAAATAAAGGCCCTGCGCCATCGTATATGCGCATAAGGAGAATCTTGGAGAGCTTTGCAAAGGGCGGCATTGTTGAGATTAGAAATGTAGCGAAGGAAGGGCATGGCCATGCAAGCATCATCTACTATTTGCCCGATGGCATCTTGGAGGTTGTGAAAAGAGAGCGCCAGCCTTATGAGGATGCATCCAAGCAGAGAGATGCTGCGCTCTTCAGGCAGCTTGACTCGCTTGGCCGCCGAAGTTAGAGAGGCTGCGCAGCTGGCTTCGCTCTCCTCGGGCCCTGCATCGCATTAAGCCGCAGCTCCAGCTCCTTCACGAGCAAATATAGGGCCTCGCGCTTCTCCCTCTCCTTCTCCTGCTCATCTCTCCAGGCTCCAGCATCAAGCAGCACGCCGCACGCTTTGTTGATGCAGTGCTGGGCCTCGGGCGCGTTGGGCATCCTGCACAGCGGGCACACCTTCAGCCTGGGCGCCTCATCCTTTTTTGAATCGGTCAGGCCATAGATGCCGAGGATAGCCTCATCAGTGTCGCGGCCCGAGAGATGCACATAAACGGCGGCCATGCTTGAGGCCTGTGTCCAGCCCGCGAACTGCTTGAGCTGCGCATCTGTGAGCTTCTTTGCCAAATAGGTTAGCCTTGCATGGCGAAATGCATGAGGATTCACAGGCTTTTTGATGCCAGCGCGGGCCGCGATGCCCCTGATTATCTTGTTTGCCATCTCATAGGTGATGGGCGCAGCATAGCCTGCGCGCTTGGAGGGCCAGAGGGGCGCGGCGGGCTTCTCTTTCTGCGGATGGTATTCAAGCCATTCACGCAGATAGGGGGCGCTGAAGACAATCCTGATGCGCCTGGCGCCCGTCTTGCCGTGCGTGATTGAGAGGATGGCACCGTTCTTGTCGAAGGCTGCATCCCTGATTCTGAGATTCAAGAACTCGGCGATGCGCGCAGCGCTCTCATAAAGAACTGCGATGAGGGCCTTCTCCCTTGCGTTGCGGCCCGCAGCGATGAGGGCCCTGGCTTCTTCTTCAGTTATGAGCTGCTCGGGCAGCTTTGTCTCGCGCGACTTGAGGCGCGTGTCCATGAATTTGAGGATAGGAGGGCGCGTGCCCTTCTCAAGCTTGCCAAGCCAGCGGTAAAACTTGATGAGGCTCACCTTGAAGTCTCTCCGAGTCCAGGCCGCATATTTGCCATTCTCAAGATGCTCATTCACCAGCTCTTTGAGGTCGGCCTCTGTCGCCTTCTTGAACGGCGTGCCCAACCATTTGCGCAGCTGAATCAGGAAATAGGCGTACTTGGTTTGGCGATTGTGCCCAATGCCGCTGGCGCCCTCATCATGCAAGAAGTCTTTGATGAGCTGCCTGTCTTCCCCTATCTCTGCCGTCTCAAGTGCGGCCAGCGCGCGCCTGTATGTGCGCTCCCGATTATGCACGTCGAACTCTTTTTCTGACATGGCAAGAGCCTCCAGGCGCTTGTTTAAAAACAAGTGTCCAGAGGCTTTGCACCTTTTGTCGGAGAGCCTCAGGCGAGAGTTGAACTCGCGGCCTCGTCCTTATCGGATGGTTCTTTCTTTCCGGGGTTTCTTTCTTCGCAAGAAAGAAAGCCCTTACCAAGGACGCGCTCTACCACTGAGCTACTGAGGCGAAAGAAACCTACGGCCCGATTTATCGGCGAACCGATAAATGGGCGCATTTCCGCCGAAGCGGAAATCGTGTTTCTTTCAGACTTCCCTTATGTTTCCTAAGGTTAACCTTCCCTCACTTTACTGCCGGCAAATTATATTAAGGGTTCCCGTTCGGAATAGCTCCCGTGCAAGAGACCGACGCCTGGAGGCGCCAGCTTGGCGCCCTGTATTCCGACTTATCGACTACGACAGAAGGCCTCACGGAGGCCGAGGCGCACGCCAGGCTGAGGAAGTACGGCCCGAACGCGATACCGGAGAAGGACAGGCGCGAGTGGTGGGACATCCTGGTAGCGCAGTTCATGAGCCCGCTGCTGCTCCTGCTGATAATGGCTGCGGGCATCTCCGCGGTGCTCGGCGACGTTTTCGACTCCGCCATCATAGTGGCGGTGATACTTTTCAGCGCTGTTTTGGGCTTCTTCCAGGAGCACAAGTCCGAGCGCGTGCTGTCCGAGCTGAAGAAATATTTCACCTATCACGCGGTCGCCCTGCGGAACGGGGAGAGGGTGCAGGTGGACGCGCACAGGCTGGTGCCCGGCGACATCGTGTTCGTGGGCATTGGCGACATGGTGCCCGCGGACATGCGCATAATCGAGACAAGCGGCATAACAGTGAACGAGGCGGTGCTCACCGGGGAATCGCGCGAGGTGGAGAAGGGCGGGAAGGGAATGCCGCCGGCAGGCGCGAACCCGCAGCAGATTGGCAACGGGCTGTTCATGGGCAGCGTTGTTACCGAGGGCTTTGCCAAGTGCCTGGTCGTGGCAACTGGCGAGAGCACGTTCTTCGGCAGGACCGCGGCGGTGTTCAGCGCCAAGGTTCCGGAGTCCGACTTCCAGCTCGGCATAAGGAAGTTCGGCTCGATGGTGCTGCGCGTGATTGCGGTCATGACGCTGTTCGTTTTCATCGCGAACTACGGGCTTGGGCACGGAGGGGAGAACCCGTTCGCGGGCTCGCTCGTGTTCGCGCTCGCGCTCGCTGTCGGAATAGCGCCCGAGGCGCTGCCCGCGATAATGACAATCACGCTGGCGAGCGGAAGCATGGCATTGGCGCGCAAGAAGGTGGTGACGAAGAAGCTCGCGGCAATAGAGGATTTGGGGAACATGGACGTGCTTTGCACTGACAAGACGGGCACGCTCACGCGCGAGGGCATTGTTGTTGAAAGCTACGTGGATTTGGACAGGAATGACAGCGCGGACGTTTTCGAGTACGCGATGCTGTGCAATGCGGCAGTGGGCGCGAAATACTTCAAGGGCAACCCGATAGACGTGGCGATAAGGAAGCACGGGCTGAGCCGCAAGATAAGCATCTCGCGCTTCAAAAAAGTGCAGGAGCTGCCTTTTGACTTCAAGCGCCGCAGGATGGGGCAGGTGGTGGAGGAGCACGGGAAGCGCATACTCATAGTGAAGGGCGCGCCCGAGTCCGTGCTCGAGGCATGCACGAAAATCAAGATAGGCCCGACATTCTACGACGTTTCCAGGAAGGGCGCGGAAATCAGGAAGATGATTGCGGACTACAACAGGAAGGGCCTGACTACCATTGCAGTGGCTGCACGGGATGTGGAGAAGAAGGAGGGCTACTCGAAGGAGGATGAGAAGGGGCTTGCGCTGCTGGGCTTCGTGCTCCTGAGCAACCCGCCTAGGCACACCGCGCTCGCCACGATAGCGCGCCTGCACAGCCTAAACGTGCGCCTCAAGATACTTACGGGCGACGACCCGCTCGTGACAAGGAAGGTGTGCGAGGACATCGGGCTTACGCTGGCGGAGAGCCGCGTTGTGCTCGGGAGCGAGCTGGCGCAGATGGGGCCGGACGAGCTGCAGGGCGTTGTTGAGAACTACGACGTGTTCGCGCGCGTGACGCCGGAGCAGAAGCTCGCCATAGTAGAGGCATTGCGCGCGAACGGGCATGTCGTGGGCTTCATGGGCGACGGCATCAATGATGCGCCGGCTCTGCGGGCCGCGGATGTTGGAATAAGCGTGGACACCGCCGCGGATGTTGCAAAGGGCGCGTCGCACATCATACTTTTGCAGAAGAGCCTGAATGTGGTGTGCGACGGCGTGGAGGAGGGAAGGAAGATTTTCGGCAACATCACGAAGTACATCCTCGTGACGATGAGCTCGAACAGCGGCAACATGATTACAGTGGCGCTCTCCTCGCTCTTCCTGCCGTTCCTCCCGCTCCTGCCCGCGCAGATACTGCTCAACAACCTCATCTCGGACCTGCCGATGTTCGGCATCTCGGCCGACAATGTTGATTCCAGCTACGGGCGCAGGCCGCAGAAGTGGGACATAAGGATGATAATGCACTTCATGCTTTTCTTCGGCGTGATAAGCACTGTGTTCGACCTGCTGCTGATAGGCACGATGCAGCTGGTGATGCACGTCACGCCGGACGTGTTCCGCACCGCATGGTTCTTCGAGTCCGTGCTTACCGAACTCATCATCATCTTCTCGCTGCGCACGCACCTGCCCTTCTTCCGCTCAATGCCCTCAAAGGTGCTTCTGGGCGGCGCCCTAGGGGCCGCGGCGCTTTCCTTCACAGTGATAACTTACGCGCCTATTGCCGAGATATTCCACTTCGTGCCGCTCGGAATGGGCGTGCTGGCACTCGTGTTCGGGGTCGTGGGCACCTACTTTGCGGCTACCGAGATAGGCAAGGCGGTGTTCTTCAGGTATGTCGAGAAGGAGGATATTTCCCGGGTCTAAAACACTTTTGCCTTCGGGAAGAGTATGGTGTCCTCGCGCCCGGGCCCCACGCTCGCCATGTAAATGGGCGCGTTGCAGAAGCGCGAAATGTAGTCAAGGTATTTGCGGCATGCGGCCGGGAGCGCCTTCGGGCCCTTCTTCACGATCTTACGCCAGCCTGCGGGGCCGGGGTCCGGCCAGCCGTCAAGCTCCTCGTAGACAGGCCTGCACTTGCCGAGGAATTCGGGGTCGGATTTGTGCTCGCCCAGGACCTTTCCATCGCACGTGTAGGCCCTGCACACCTTCACCTTGTCAAGCCCTGAAAGCGTGTCGAGCTTTGTCACCGCAAGGCCTGTCACGCCGTTTATCATTACCCCATAGCTTACGGCCATCAGGTTCAGCCATCCTATCCTGCGCGGCCTTCCGGTGGTGGTGCCGTACTCCTTGCCCTTCTCGCGTAGGTCATCTGCGAGCTTACCGCTCAGCTCGCTGACAAAAGGCCCTGCGCCCACGCGCGAGGTGTAGGCCTTCACCACGCCGACCACCTCGTTCATGTACTTGGGGCCGATTCCGCACGTTGCGCAGGCCGCGCCCGCAGTGGTGTTTGAGGAGGTTACGAAAGGGTAGGTGCCGAGGTCCACGTCAAGCATCGCGCCCTGCGCGCCCTCGAAAAGCACTTTCCTGTTCTCGCTCAGCGCCATGTTCAGCTCGATGGAGGACATTCCGATGTAAGGGGCGAGCCGGCGCCCGTACTCTAAATATTCCGCGGTGAAATCCGGCGGCAACTCCTGTATGGAGTAGACGCGCTGGGCGATTTTCTCGTTCAGGCTGTTGAGGAACTTTATCTTCTCGCGCAGGCGCCTCTCGTCGAGCAAATCATCCACGCGTATGCCTATGCGTGCTGCCTTGTCGCAGTATGCGGGCCCGATGCCCCGCCCTGTGGTGCCGACCTTCTTGTCGCCCTTCAGCCCTTCGGACGCGCCGTCCAGCAGCTTGTGCCAGGGCGTGACGACGTGCGCGCGGTAGTCGAGAATCAGCTTGGGCTTTATGCCCGCGGCCTGTATCTGCGCTATTTCCTCGAGGAGCAGCTTCGGGTCGATGACAGTGCCGGGCCCTATGATTACGCGCTTGCCCCACAGCACGCCGCTCGGCATCAGGTGGAACTTGTGCGTCTTGCCCTTCACCATGACAGTGTGGCCCGCGTTCGCGCCGCCGTTGAAGCGCACCACGAAGTCCGCCTTCTGGGCGTAGTAGTCGACGACCTTGCCCTTTCCCTCGTCCCCGTATTGCAAACCAACGACAACAGCAGCGGGCATGATGCGTTATTGGGGAATAAGTATTAAGTATTTTCGAACCGCGCTTATGTGCATGAGGCCGAAGGAAACTCCAGTCAGGTTCCCCCCGTTTGTCCGAAAGCTCAAGCGCGGGCCGCAGGTAATACTGCCGAAAGATTTCGGCATAATAGTCGGCTTTACGGGCATAGGCAGACAGAGCTTCTGCATCGACGCGGGCAGCGGGAGCGGGTGGCTCGCGTGCATGCTCGGCAACGTCTGCGGGCGAGTGGTGAGCTACGAGTGGCGCGAGGATTTTGCGAGGATAGCGGAGGGCAACGTGAAAAGGGCGGGCCTCGACAATGTGGAGATAAAGGTGAAGGACGTCTTTGCCGGAATTGACGAGAAGGATGCGGACCTTGTTGTGCTTGATTTGGCCGACGCCGAGAAGGCGGTGAAGCACGCGTTTGCTGCGCTGAAGAAGGACGGCTTCCTTGTCGGCTACCTGCCGCACGCGGAGCAGGTGCAGCGCTTTGTGAAGGCGTGCAGGGAGGCCGGCTTCGCCGAGGAGAACATTTTCACGCTTGAGGCCATTGTGAGGGAAATGCTGGTGCGCGAGCAGGGCTTCAGGCCTGACACGAAGGGCCTGTGGCATACGGGCTACTTGACATTCGCGCGCAAGTGATGCTCGACAGAGCCCGCGAGCTGCAGGATTTCCTGGTTAGTGAGGCTGAAGACTCGGCGGGATTCGAACTTGCCATGCACATCTATCCTGTAGGCGTCGTGCAGCGCCTTTTTCACTGTCCTTGCCTTGTGCTGGAAGAGCTTGTTGATGAACTCCGACTGGAAGGGCGTGGCGGTGAATGCGCGGCGCTTAAGCTCAACCACCATTGAATCCACCTTCGGCATCGGCCTGAAGGCAGTGCGCGGCACGCTTTCGAACTTTTTCACGTCGAAGTGCAATTGCGCCATCACGGATAAGCGCGATCTTTTTTTGTTTCCAGGTTCTGTCAGCATCCTTTCCGCAAACTCTTTTTGGAAACACAAAACAGCACGACCAAACTGCATACCCGCCAACTTGAAAGTGAGCGGGGAGGAAATCACGTAAGGGACGTTTGAAATTACGACGTCAAAACGCTTGCCTGCGAAATCCAAATCCAGGAAATCGGCGTGGATTATTTCGAGATTTTCATATTTTTCGAGAAGAGGAAGAAGATATTCCAGCATCCTTTCATCCAACTCCACCGCCGTAACGTGCTTTGCCTTGTCCGCGAGCAGCCGCGTTAGCCGCCCATCACCAGCCCCGATTTCCAGTATTTCCTTTCCTTCGGGCTGCGCATATGAAATTTCACGCGCCAGAACTCGGTGGTCTGAAAGGAAGCACTGGCCCAATTTTTTGCTACGAAGCATTATGAAAGGGAAGTTGCCAGAAACCGTAGGTTTTTGGCAAGGAAGCACTGGCCCAGCGATTTTGTGCGGCGGTCCATCTACTCGCCATCAGTAGTGCTGCTCCATGTACTGCGAGGGCGGGCGCACGAACAGGTAGTGCTTCTCGTTGCCCTCCAGCTCCTGCTCTATCCTCATCACGAGCAGGCTTGCAGGGTCGGGAAGGAGCGCAACGCGCTTGGCAATGTCGGCCATGCTCTCAAACGGCTTCGTCTCGCGCGCGGCCATGATGTCAGTCATGTGCTTCTTGCCTATGCCCGGAAGCAGCGAGAGCACATTCACGCGCATCGTGAGCGCGCCTGACTTGTTGAAGAAGTTCACGAACTCCTGCTCGCGCGACATTATGATCTGCCTTATCGCGTTCTTCAGCTCGTTCTTAGCGCCAGTGGTGAGCATGTCGTACGTGATGCGGCCCTTGATGTGGTCTATCTTGTCCCTGTTCTCCTTGCCCACGTAGACCTTCTCGCCTATTGTGAGCTGCGCCTCGGGCTTCACCGAGGCCTCAAGAACCGTGAAGTAAAGAGTGCCCAGGAGCTGCACAGTGGGCTTGCGCGTGGCGTCCGTGGCCTTGCCGAGCGGCATGTAGTCTATGACGACTGCGTGCTCCTCCAGTTGCATCATCCACAACACCCTCGCTCCCGCTTGCAGTTCCCAAACTATTCCTCTTTTTCCTTCTCCTCTTTTTCCTTCTTCGCCTTCCCGTGCAGCAAGCCGAGCACGTGCTCGACTTCCTTCTCGCTCAGCGTGTAGCGCTCCTTCGAGACTATGACCATCAGCTGCTCCTTGCTCGCGGGCATCATGTCCGCTATCTTGACCGCAATCTCGGGCGTGAGCTTCTCCGTCTTCTCGAGCTCCGCGACGAGCTTCTGCGCCTTCTTCCCGTCCAGCTTCGCGACCTTCTGCGAGTACTCGAGGGTGACCTGCTGCTCGAAGCCCAGCTCGCGCGAGGCCTTCTGCGCCTCCATTATCTCCTTCACTTCCGCCACCGTGGCGGGCCTTGACGAGACCGTTTCTTTTCCAATCATCCAAACACCTATTTCGCGCGCGTGAGGTGCGCGCCGTCTATCACGAGGCGCTTCACTGCGTTGAAATCATTAAGCTCCACCACGTAGGCGCCGCCGCGCTTCCCGACCACCACGCCGGTCCTCCCGCGGTAGCGCGGGTGCGGCATTGAGCGATTGGAGATGGGCGTGACGTGCACGCGCTGGCCATCTGCGAATTGCTCCATGGCGCTTGCGACAGATGCCACGACGCGCGTGCGCCTGCGGAGCAGCCTGCTCCTTTTCGACAACTTTCCGAGTGAACGTTTCATTCCAAAACCTCCTGTGCCTCCCAGCCTGCCAGTTAATGAGTTTCAAAGCTTTTATTTATATGCCCCTTTATAAAGGGGCTGTGGTGGTGTCGTGGCCAAAAAAGCACCTAAGGCTAAAAAACACAAGATTGAGGCGAAATTCAAGATTGAGAATATTGTCGCGAGTGCCAACCTTGGCGTGGAGCTGGACCTCTACGCGATAGCGCAGAAGGTGCCGGACGTGGAGTACGAGCCCGAGCAGTTCCCCGGCGCCATACTGAAGCTCAAGGACCCGCGCGCTTCGCTGCTGCTTTTCAAGAACGGCAAGGTCATCTGCACTGGCTCCAAGAGCGAGGCCGAAGTGAAGCACGCACTTGAGCGCGCGATAAAGGTGCTGATGCTTGAGTAGCGCGCCGATGCAGGCAATGGCGGCCCCGAACACGCGGATTGCAATCATAAGGGGCATGACAGGCGCGGATTATGTGAGGCACATTAGCGAGCTTCCGGCACAGCTGATAAAGGCGGACATGAACTTGGTGAGTGCCGAGATAAAGAGGAGCGGGATGGGCGCCGCTGAAACCGCGAATTTGAAGTCAAAGCTGAACTTTGCGACGGACATCTGCAAGCGCAAGGAGGAAGCCGCACTGACGCCGCTCGCCGAGGAAAGGATGACGGATTTGGGGTCCGGCCGCCCTTCCGGGGCCGATGCATTCAGGCGCCTCAAGCGGCCGCCGATACCAGGCCCGCGAGACTGAGCAGGTAGATGATTAGCGCCGCGAACAGGCCCGCGAGGAGCATCTTCAGCCCGTAGCCCCAGACGCTCTCCTTGGATATCTTCGCAAGGAACGCGCCGAGCAGGAAGAACACGCAGAAGCCCAGCGCCACGGACGCGGCATAGGCCTTGTTTATCGTCATGCCGAACGCGCCCGCATGCGCGAGCAGGAAGGGCAGCAGTATCACGAAGCCCGCCAGGGCAGGGGAGGCGGCGTCCACGAAGGCCGCGAAATAGGCCGCCGTCTTGGTGGCCTCGGACTGGTAGGAGTTCGAGAGCTTGCGCAGCATGAGCTTCTCCAAATCCTTCAGGTCGCGCTTGCGCTCAGCTGACTCGGTGAGGAACGCGCCCCAGAGGCCCGACATGCCTATGGCAATGGCAGTGCTGATGCCCACGGCGAACACAAGGCCGGGGTCGCGCACGCCCGCGAGGTAGGAGCCGATGGTCAGGCCGAACATGGTGAGCGCGCCGTCGAAGGCGTTCATCACGAAGTAGCGGCGCGCGATCTTGCTCATGCCGGTTATGCGCTCATACCTGCCGAACTTTCTCATGAGGTCCTTGATTATAGAGGGGGCCATTCAAACACCCGTAAAAGCAGAAGCCGCTCACTCCGGGCAGATGAGCCTCTTGCCGCCTGCCACCTTGTCGATGCTGTGTATCGTGGCGCCGTACCTGTCCAGCGCGCTGTTTATCTTGTCGAAGTTCAGGTTGTCGCCCTCTATCGTAATCTTCACGGTCTCGACGCGCCTGTCTATCTCGCGCACGCTTATCTCCACGCCTTCCACGCCGTCCATCTCCCCGAGGCGCTTGGCCATGTCCACTATGGAGGGCTCTGAGGGCTTGAGCACGTCCAGCACGAGTTTTTTTAGTCCTGCCATTAGCATCACGTGGATAGAGAAACGATGAGAAGGAATTTAAAGCTGTGTAGTGCCTAATAGGAAACGTCAGCGGCCATAGGAGCGGGGAAACGCCGGATCTCATTCCGAACTCCGCAGCTAAGCCTGCTCACGGCGATGTCTGTACTGCCTTGCGGCGGGAAGACGCGCTGCTGCTGACACCTTTTACAAAAGCTAGCGGAGGCGCTGGCCGCTAGTGCTCCGCTTCCTGTTTTTTAGCATCTCTTTTTATACCGCGCGCCTCAAGCATCAGCCATGGCCGACCTTTTTGTTGAATTTGGCATCATCGCGTTCTTCGCCTTGGCCGGAGGGCTGCTCGCAACGAGGTTCAGGCAGCCTTCTGTTCTCGGGCTCCTGCTGGCGGGCGCGGTGATAGGGCCCAATGCGCTTGGCCTCGTCACGCAGACAGGCCTCGTAAACACGCTGGCGGATTTGGGCGCGGCGCTGCTGCTTTTCACAATCGGCATAGAGTTCAGCATAAGCAAGCTCATGCAGGTGGGCATCAGGGCGCTGGCGATTGCGACTGCCAAGGTGGCGTTCGTGTTCGTGGTCACTTACGAGGTGGCGCTCATAATGGGCATGACGCTGTTCGAGGCGCTCATAATAGGCGCGCTTCTCTCGATAACGAGCACAGCGATAGTGGTCAAGATACTGGCGGACAAGGGCATGAAGAGGCGGCCCGAGGCGAACATGCTGATAGCAGTGCTCATAATGGACGACATGTTCGCGATATTCCTGCTCACCTTCTTCTCCGCGCTGCGCGGGGGGGATGGCGCTGTTGCAGGCCAGGTGCCCGTGCCCCACGACCTGCTCCTGCCGTTCATAATGGCGGTTGTGGTTCTTGCCCTGGCCTACGTGATTTTGCAGAGGGTGCTGAAGGCGGTGTTCGGGTGGATTGTGAAATACCGCACGAACGAGTCTCTCATACTCGCGGCGCTGGCGATGGCGGTGGGGCTGAGCTACGGCGCAAAGGCAATTGGGCTTGCGCCCTCGATAGGCGCGTTCGTTGCCGGAAGCATCGCCGTGACATTGCCGGGCGGGCACGCGATTGAGAGGGGCGTGAAGCCCTTCAGCGCCGTGTTCTCCGCGCTTTTCTTCCTGTCAATGGGCATACTCATCAACCCGGCGAACCTGGCTGCATCCATTCCGCTCGTGCTGGCCTTCGGCATTGTCAGCATAGCCGCCAAGTTCCTGGGCATGGGCCTTGCGACTTACTTGGCGGGCATGAGCGGCCGCTCCGCGATATTCGCGGGCCTCGCGATGCTGCCTGCGGGCGAGTTCTCGCTGCTTCTCGCGAAGGAGGCGAACGGGCTCGTGCCTTTTGACGTGATAGGCGTGACCGCGCTCATAGTTTTCATCAGCACGCTTGCAACCTCCGCATCAATCGGGAGCAGTGACAGGATTTACAGGCGCGTGGAAAAGGCGCTGCCCATTGGCATGCACATGCGGCTGCTGCACGTGTCGCAGTACTTCGGCAACGTGATGAAGAGGTTCGAGCCCGGCGGCGCGTTCTTCGTCACCTTCAGGGAGGAGGGGAAGAGCCTGGTGGCGAACGTGTCAGTGCTCGTACTGGTGCTCGGAATTGCAGTGATGCTTTCGCCCTACCTGCAGGCATATGCGCTGTCGGCATTCGGGGTTTCCGTCCCTGTTGTTTACCTGCTGTTTGCAGCAGCCATCCTGGCCGTCATCTACCCGATAGCGTACGCGCTGGACGCGTTCAAGGACATACTGGACGAGCTCAGCGCATCATTCCTCCGCGCCAAATATTCGGAGGGGAGCGGGCTGAACGTGTCGGTCATGCACAAGGCGATATTCTTCGCAGCTGCGCTGTTCGTGGCAGTGCAGATGCCGCTCATACTTTCAGTGCTGAGGCTGGAGGGCCTGTGGATGGTCTCGCTCGTGCCGCTCCTCGCCGCGTTCCTCGCGCTCTGGGAGGTCATAAAGGAGGTGCACATGATTTTCGACAGGCGCTTCGGCAGGGAGCACAGCGGGAAGATAGAGGAGCTGCTGGACACTGTCGGGCTGCCTTTGCTGAAGTTCGAGAGGCTGCGTGCGAGGAAGGCAAGGATGGAAGGGGAAAAAAGGAACGTTTAAAACCTTCGGACTGCATATTGAAGGGCATGCCGGAGCAGATGGCGCTTGCACCAAGGCCTGTTTTCAGAACGCTGCCAGTCATGCCAGGCCAGACGAGGGTCCTTCCGCAGGGCACGCGCGTCTTTGAACTCATACATCCCCGCTTTTCGACCACTTGCGCACGGGAGGAGGAGCTTGGAAGGTTTCCGGCAGGAGTCCGGGCTGCGGAACGGGAGAGGTTCCTAGACTGGCAGGACAGGGTGATGACTGACCTGTGGAAAAGGGCGGTATTGGATGCCGCAGGGCAGCACGAGGCGTTCTTTGTCATTATCGGGGGCACGAATGGCAGGGAAAAGGAGATTGTGGATTTTGCGCGCAGGCAGTTCGGCAGGATGTCGCAGAGGTTTGTGTTCATAGAGGCGGCGGACGACATCGGGAGGGCGGGTGCCAGGATGGCCGGCCGCATCCGCTATGGAGTGAGCGAGATACGCGCTTTTGGCGAGTACACGGCCAGATGCGTGGTGGATCTGGCCGCGAGCCTTGCCAGGGCCATGCAGGCGGGAATGGAGGGGGTTGTGATAGACAGGGGCAGGTCAGTGGATGCCGGCAACCCCGCATTGGGCGATTCCCTTGCCGGCCTAATGGGCGACCCGGCATCGCCTGTCGAGCAGGGGAGAATAAGGCTGGTGCCTGCGGACCAGAGGGCGGCATTGCTGGAAATAGCTGAAAAGGATTTCGAGCAGAGGTTTGTGATTAAAAATGACCAGGTCCTGCATGCGGGCGAAAATGTGGTCGGCCGGAATTGATGCCTGGCCCGCCTACTCGTTGAACACGTCGTAGAACATCTTGCAGGAACTCGCGGGCCGCCGGCTTACTCGTTGAACACGTCGTAGAACATCTTGCAGAACTGCTGCACGTTCCTGTCCAGCTCCTTCTTGCCATAGGGCGTGAGGGTGTAGATTTTCTGCCTGCCCTCTATGCGGATTGTGACTGCATGGTGCACGCGAAGCACCTTCAGCGCAGGATAAATTGTGCCGGGGTTTGGCCGCACGCCCCTTCTTTTTGCAAGCTCTTCCGCGAGCGCGGAGCCGCTCATCGACTGCCTTGAGAGGAGCCAGAGCATCAGGAATGAGAGGTAGCCCCGCATGTCCATGTCGCACATTTCCATGCAAGATTTGGCCATAGCTCCCACGCCTGAAAGCTATTGGTTGCCCAATACATTTAAATATATGTATGGCATACCCAATATCAGACGTCCAATATGGGCGTCGGGTGAGAAAATGTTCGGAAGAGGATGCACGGATGGAACATGCGGCTCCGGAATGCGCGGGGGTGCAGGCGGAGAATGCGGCGAGGGCATGCGGCTCCCGGGCGGAATGTGTGTGATTCGCATCGGGCGCGTGGAAAGGCAGGATTATGCCGACATGCTGATGGAGTGGGCGAAGACCGAGATAGTGAAGGAGAAGGTGAAGGCGAAGCTTGAGGCGAAATACGGCAAGCAGCTGGACAAGCTCGCGGACACCATCGTGGACGTGATTGTTGAGAGGAGCGAGGGCAGGAAGAAGGCGGAGCAGAAGCGCGAGAAGATGCGCGAGGCCGAAGAGGAGCTGCCTTTTGACGAGGGCGAGGATTTGGAGGTGCTGTGAAGTGCGTTCAACCTTTTCACAACCACCGGGGGAGGGGTCCCAATCCCCTTCCCCTTCAACCCCCCGATAGACAAGCCCTAGTAATCGGAAAGCGTGCCCTGCTTCCCACCAATTTTTTCTTCCTTCATTTTCCTTTCATCCAGCACAAGCTCGCCGAAAACTCCGTCGTAGCCGGGCTTCATTTTTACTTTCCCGGCCCGCATGTTCAGGAGTGCATCTGCAATTTCCGCGCCTGATGCCTCCGCTATTTTTGATATTTCAACATCTAGCAAAACCGCGAACTCATTCCCGAGCGCGGGCACCAGCTTCCCGTAAATTTCGCTGACTTTCGTGCTGGTGGTGGGCTTGCCTATGGCTGCCGCGATGAGCTCTGGCAGGGGCACGATGCTCTTGTAGGGTATTGCGCCCGCGGGCTTTGCGCCTTCGGGCCTGTCCGCCAGCGCCTCGACACGGTGCATCACGCCTATGGTGAGCTTCTTGCGGCAGACGGGGCAGATGTCATTGAGCTTGATGCTTTCAGAAGGAGAAAGGCTCACATTGCAGTCGCGGTGGCCGTCGAAGTGGTATTTGCCCTCCTCGGGGAAGAACTCGATTGTGTAGAGGAACTTTTTCGCGTCCTTCTCGCGTATGGCCTTCATCATTTCGCCATAGCTCGCTTCCTTCAGCTCGAAGACGTTGGCCTCGCGGCCCATTTTCTGGGGGGAGTGCGCATCGCTGTTTGAGACAAGGCAATAGCGATCTAACTTGCTCAATCTCCAATTCATGGCAGGGTCGCTGGAGAGGCCGGTTTCGAGAGCGTGTATGTGCTTTGCCTGATCGCCAAAAGCAGCCTCCACCGTGTCGAAGCCGCTCATGGAGCCGAAAACGCTGAACCAGGGAGTCCATGCGTGGGCAGGTATCACTTCGTTGTCCTTCGAGAAACTCATCACTATCTCGGTCATTTCCGCCCCGCTCATGCCGAAAATCGGCCTGCCGTCCGCAGCCAGATTCCCGCGCTTGCCGAGCGCGTCAATTATCTGCTCGGCTATTTCGAGCGAGGGCGTTAGGAGCACGAGGTGCATCTTCTTCACCACCCTGTTGACGGAAAAGATGCAGCTTACCTCGGTGCCCACTACAAAACGGATGCCGCCATAGGCATACAGCCCGCTGCCAGTTTCGCTCGGTTTCAGTTTTTTCTTTATCTCCGAAAACCATTCAGGGTGGGTAAAGTCTCCCGTAGCCAGAATGTCGATGCCCTTGAGCTTCGCTCCCGCCGCCATGCCCTCCAAATCCATGTTAGGGCTGGTTGCGCGCGCGTACTTGCTGTGCAAATGCAGGTCGGCTATGAGGCGCATGAATTAGCATCAGCTTGAAATGTTTAAATCATGCTTGGGGGGCCGCAAGGCCCGTTAGCCGTGCTCACAGCCGCCGTCGGTGCTCGAGGCATAGTCAGACATGTTGTCGCCTATGTCCTTCCGCTTTTGATTGAGGGATTCGACGGCCTTCCTGAGTTCTGCCGCAGTACTGGCCAGGAATTTCGCAAGATTCTGGAGCTCGAACTCCGCGGCTGTACGGAAGTCAAGGTACCAATAGAGCCCCGGCGCACGGCTGAGATTATTGTTTGTCGCCTCATAAGCCGCGGTGGTCAGCTCGCCCCGTTCCTCGCCCAGCTTCCCGGACAGTGTAGTGACGCGCTCAGCGACAGTTTCCTGCCATGCAACCTGCGCCTCCAGCCCGCGTATTGCCTCGTCAAAGCGCATGCTCACACGCTCCTCCACAAGGCCATAGCAGGGATCCAAGGTTGCCTGCCTCAGCCCCTGGACCAGATTGCGCTCCGCTTCCTCAAGCCTGTTCTTCGCCTGCCCGAACTCATTCCTTCCCTGTGTGAAGGCCGCACCTTCCGGCATTCACCTCTGCCGCATTTCCCCCATTTCCGACTTTCGCCTGTCCTTGTTTCATTTTCCACACCTCGTTTTGTTTTTTTTACTGCCCGCTCATCCGCTCTCGCTGAATTGGCGACCCGCAAGAAGGCGCAGGGCATAAAGCCTGTCCTCCAGCAGCGTGGTTTCAAACACATCAGTGTCGCGCCTTACAGTCATTGCCTCATCCGGATTCCTACCCTCCTCGCACAGCTCGGTTCTCGCCTTTTCCACAAGCACATCCCTGTAAAACAGCTGGCGCTGCGCCGTTTGGCGCTGCGCGCCTATGAACCGAACACCTTCCCTGCATTTTCATATTTTTCCACCTCGTTTTTTTCTTTTTTTACCTTACTTCCCTCCCGTTTTTTGAGAAAGGAATGCCAATTGAATTTGCCCTGCTGCCGCTAATCTCCACAACGGTTTTTCCGTCAGCTTCGCTAACCACCTTCAAGCTCACGGTTTCGTTCGGCCCGCCTTTCGCGATGCCGAGCCCCTCACGCAGAAGCAGCGGCAGAACTAGGCGCGCCTTTGAATCCAGCCTGATGAAGGAACTCCCTCCCTGAGAGAGCCCGCCTGTTGCTTGCCATAGCCTACCCTTGTGCCCGTCCCACTATTTATGGTTTCGCTTTTCCGGTTCTGTCGTAGCATAGGTTGATTTGGCCTGTTTTGAGATTTTGTCGTGGATGGGTTGATGACCGTGGAAAGGCATAAATACTCCAAGAAAGATGACCGACGTATGGCGAGAGGACAGATAAGATGGCTTAGGCTCTTTGGAATTTTAGGTATCGGCGAAGGCCTCCTAATGGCGTTTACACCCAACGCATATTCTTTTGCACCTTTTGGAATACCGCTACCATATTTCGGGTTTTTGATTATAGCTATGGGCTTCTATTTGTTAATGTCAGAGGAATAGAATGGCTAAATTTCCTGCACATCAGATTGAAAAAAATTTGCTCGATTTAGAGTTTAATGAATCGTTAAACCACTTAGTCATGGCTGAACTCATTTTAGCGGCATTACTGGTCGGATTACTAACAACACCACAAGTCATACCACTTGATAGAACTACAACCCTGCTTGTTGGCGTATATCTCATGCTTTTTGCATGGTTTTATTTCAATAAAAAATTAAACAACACGAGAAAGAAACTAATGGCGCTCAAATACTAATTTCTTTTAGCCCTCGTCCTCTTGGGTTTCAGATGCGAAGATGACTTCGGGAGTTTTCAGTATATCTTCAACGGTTTTAAGCACAATTTCAACACCGTGCTGACGCTTCAATTCATTAACCCGTTCTCTTGCGTCATGTGAAAACTCATACGCTACAATAACTCCCCGTTTAAGTTTGAGCCGTTCCAAATCGCCATACAGAAGTCTTACCTGCGGGTCGCCAGCACCGCTTTGCTTAACTTGAACGGGGTCGCCCATAAACGTCCAGCCATCTACACCTTCATCGCCTACCTTCTTCGGGTTGGCTCTGCCATAGATGCGGTTAAGCACCCAATTCTGGAACTCGAAGGGGGTCATCTTTTTCAAGTCGGCAAGAGTAGCGGGTTCGCCCATAATCTCCGCATGGACACCAATCTTCCGTAGCCGTGTCGCCATCTCCTTGCAGGCCGTAAAGGAAATATCAATACCAACCCATTTCCGTCCATATCTTTGTGCGGCCTCCAACGTCGTGCCGCACCCACAGAAGGGGTCAAGAACGAGGTCGCCTTTGTTGCTTGATGCCGAAACGACCCTTTGAAGCAATTTGAGGGGTTTTTGCGTCGGGTAGCCCAATCTTTCGGGGTCTTTTTGTTGCAGATGGCTTATGTCCAACCAAACGTCCGTAGGCGGGACGGGTGCATCATCATAATACTTGTAAATTTTTCCCGAAGATTTTATTGTCCTATAAACTCGTCCATCCTTATCAACGAGCTTTTTTAGGTTGTTCCATTTATCGAGGGTAGTTCCGCATGCTTGGCACTTATTACGTGGTATCCCTATGGGCTTCCAATCAAAATTATATTTCTTTGATTTTGCATAAAATAGGAGAACATCATGCTTTCGCGAATAGAAATTCTGCGCCCTGCCTCCACTCTCGTAATGCCATACTATTTCATTAAGGAAATTAGAACTGTCGAATATGCTATCCATCAAGGTTTTGAGGTAGTGCGAGGCGTGCCAATCACAGTGCAGATACATCGTGCCTGTCGGTTTCAGAACCCTATGGCACTCCCGCAAACGCGGTTCCATCCATTCCAAGTAGGTGTTTATGCCTTTGCTCCCGCCCGCCCAACGGTCTTCAAATGCCCGCTTCTCAAATTTCTCGCCCCAAATGACCTCGTAAAATCTATTGCTGAAAAATGGGGGGTCGGCATAAATCAAATCTGCTTGTTCGTGGGGAAATTGGTGTAGGACTTCGAGGTTGTCGCCGTAATAAATCGCATTTTCCACGAACATACCTCTCCTATCTCATGGCAGTTTTTAAAGCATTTCAGGCAGTAGGATGCGGCTGACTTCTGGCCTTCTCTATCAGCCCCATCCACCTATTCTGCGCCTTCGGCAGTTCTATGCCTGCCTGCTCCGCAGGCGTCCTGCCTTCGAGCGCCTGATGCGGCCTCACGAAGTTGTAATACGTCTTGTAGCTCTCGAAGAAGCGCCGAGTGTTCTCCCTGCCTTTCAGCCCGCGCAATACCTTGTCGCGCTCCCTGACCGTGCTGTTCAGCCTTTCGACCATGTTGTTGTCTATCTCGTGCCTGTGCTGAACTATGCTGATATGCTTGCTCGTGCGGTGGTTGCTGTAGAAGATTTTGTTAAACGCCTTGTGGTAGCTCGGAAGCTTGTCCGTAATCATGCGTTCGGGCTTCATGCTTCCCGCCGTTTCCTTTGCCATAGCGAATATGTCTGTAGCGTCCTTTATGCGCCGCTCCTTGCTCACGTTGTTGGCCAGCATGAAGCGGGTTTCCGCGTCCATGCAATTCCACAGGTAAAGGTATCTGCCGTCCGACTTGACCATCATCTCGTCCGTGTGCCACTTCTTGCCCAACTTCTGCGGCTTCTGCGTTTTCACGTAGGCGTTGATTATGCCCATGTAGCGGCCTATCCAGCGCCTTATCGTGTCGAAATGGACGTCCATCCCGTAGAACTGCTTTAGGTGGTCTTGTATCTTCCGCAGGCTTATGCCCTTGAAATACAAGTCCATGACGAGCGTAATAGCCCTGCCGTCGCCCTTGAACTTCTTGAAGGCATCAGTCAGGAATGTCTTTTTGCAGGCGCGGCATAGGTAGCGCTGTTTCACAGTCAGGGCGTTTTTTCTGCTCCCGTTCTTGACCACATCCGAACCTTCGCAATACGGGCAGGCCAGCGCAGGCTCATCCTCGCTGTCCTCTGCCTCGTTGGGCGAGGGCGCACCGTCATAAGTCAGTATCTCCTTCTTCATCTCCTCCCAATATTTCACGGCGTTAATGTGCTTGCAAACAACGTGCCTGTAATGGTAATCAGCGCACCCGCACGACCAAGCGCCATTTTCTTCCGCGACGAAATACTTGCGCTTTGAGGTCTGCGAAGGCACGATAAAACCCGCGCCGTCCTGCCGCAGTTGCGCCGTCTTTGCTATCTCCATACCCCTTGTTTCTCGACTGTCCATGTTTCTCATCTCCTATTAGTCATATACTAATAGGTATATAGGAACAAGCACCTTTATATACCTTTCGGTATATTACTAATGCTATATGGCGAAGGTTCAATTATCAGGGTATAGGTGTGAGCGCTGTAAGCATGAATGGCTACCGCGAGGAGCTGAAGAACCGAGAGTTTGTCCGAAGTGCAAGTCGCCTTATTGGAACAGGCCGCGCCGCAAATAGCGCCTACTTCTTCATCGCTCCGCCCTGTTCAAGGACAGTGAAATACTTGTCGCACAGTTGCTTGACCTGCTCCCACTCCGCACGACTTTTCAGGTTGAGCCGATTAACCTGCGCTACGGGGTCATCCTTGTTTTCATATTCGGCCTGAAGCTTGCCCAAAACGCGCTTGACCTTCCCTTTTATTTTGCCCTTCGCTATGCGTATCTTCAGGTCGCCCGTATTTATGTCCTCGATGATGCCGACGACTATGCCCCACATGCCGCCGAGAAGGATAACGTCCTTCTGCACCCACCGCGAGCCGAACTTGTTTTTAGTTTCCACCATTTTCCTCCCCCTCTTATCTATCTATTATATATGAAGTGTTGAGAAAACAACCCACTATATAAATCTCCACTGCGTAATTACCTCGGTGTCTTTTGACCCCCGCGATTCGAACGCGGATTTTGGCGGTGTCCCCATGACAAGAGACTTTACATGCCGCCATGTCCTTCCGCTTAAACGACGGTCAAAAGATGCCTAATAGCTCGAAGGCAGAGTATATAAACGTTTTGGGCACGGTAAAGGTTCGGCGTTGCCTACAAGGGGTGGAATGATGGAAGTGTCTGCGGTATTGCTACCGTCCAAATTTGATACGAGCATGTTCGCTTCCCTAACTGAAAGTAGGCAAAAAATACTCATCGACCTTGTGCATGAGAATGAGCTAACCTTTACGCGGCTCTTGGAAAAAAGCAAGGTTCAGTCCTCTTCTCTATCGGAAACGCTGACGTTTATGCAAGATAAGGCGCTCCTAACGAAGACCGAGAACAATACCTACAAGCTCACGACGAATGGCAAACTTTTGGGTCTAATGCTGATGAGGCCGAATGGAAGAAGCGAGGCCGACATTACAAAAGCCCTCGACAATTTGCTGGAAGAGAATTTTGATATAGAGGAGAAAGACATCCGAGATGCCATGATTGACACTCTTCGAGAGGATGGCAAGGTATTATCAAACAAAAAAACGTAATTGCATCATCAACCGCATTACGACAGCCCTTTCATCAACCGCTAATTCGACAGAACCGCTTTTCCCACTATTTCAGGCTTTGCCCCACGTCGTGAATGCTCAGGTTTATAAGGCCTGAAAGGCATATTCTAACCTAATTCTGGTGAGGTGGTTTCATGGCTGGTGGAGCAACATTGACAGCAGGAAAAATTCCGGTACATTTGCAGGAGAAGGCGCCTGCGTCTGCATTTGGCGGCAAAAACGGTCAGGACACGCAGGCTTCAGAACGCCTCCTGAACGTCGTGGGGCTTTTCGGCGTTTGCGGTAGTTCGACTTGGCGCGAAGGAGTGATGAAGACTCTGGAGGCGGCGGGCGTCGGATACTTCAATCCGCAGGTGAAGGAGTGGACGTCTGAATGTGCGGTGATTGAGGCGAAGAATCTCGCCAGTGACAAGGTGGTGCTTTTCGTGATTTCAGGCGACACCACGGCATATGGCTCGCTGGCAGAAACTGGTTTTGCAGTGGTCAATGCAATTCTTAACGGGCAGAAGGTGGGCTTCGTTGTTGAAACCCATGTCGAGCCCGAATTAGACGAGAAGGCCAACTCGAAGACGGACACCAACAGGGCGAGGAAACTCGTGAGGGCCCATCTCAAGGAGTTGGGTGAAACCCACCCGGAGCTGCGGGAGCAGGTTTTCGTTGCTGAGAACTTGGGGCAGCTAGTGGATTGGGCAGTAACGCAGATGAAGGCGTGAACGGTACGCCGTTGGAATGGTGAGGTGAAACTATGTCGAGAGGGCACAGGCAATGCAGTCCAATAGTTGTTTCTGGGAATCTTGTTACTGAGTTCCAGAACCGCGGGCCGAAAGGCAGGATGTTCAGGGAGCTCTATCCCATAGCGCAGGAGCACTACAGGGGTGCGTTCAGGGAGGAGGTAAGGGAAAGCGGCTGGGATGTAAGGAGCTATGTCAGGGACACCGCGAATGGCGAGTATTCAGAGAATGGGAAGGATGCTTTTGTTTACCAGGTAGTGTCAGTGCTTACGGGCAGGAGGAGCGGCTATCATTTCCTCTCTGCAAGCACGGGCGACGTGCTTTCGCCAATACCGATAATCGGCCGGAATGGCCAGCCCATTTTGCAGGCGCCTGACGCCGAGTATGGCGTTTATGTTGCTGCCTATGGCTGGACTGCGAAAAGACAGAGGGGCAAAGGATACGGCAAGCAGGCTTTCAGGGATGCTGTTGCGTCTGCGCAGAATTTCGCCGAGAGCCAGGGCTACATCGTGAAGCTCACGATGGCGGAACTTGAGAGGGTTGGCGCTGACGCAATGCGCGCGCTGCAGTCCATACTTCAGATGGCGGTGCCTGTTGTGATGAGGGGCGACAGGATGAAGATTGCATATTACGAGCAGCCGGGCCTTGAGGCAGGGGCAGCGCCGGTGCCGCTCACGCCTGCTTTCGGCGTGGCAGCAGACGGAATGATTGGAACAATATACTGGACAGCTGAGGTTGGCGGGAACTCCCTTACACTCACTGAGATGCCCACAGAGGTTTTGGCATACGGCATGCTGAGGGCAATGGAGTCGTACAGGACAGCTGATTACGCGGACCAGGCACAGATAACGCAGATAGGCGAGAAGATAATGCACTCGCTGAATCCGGCTGTGAACAAGTTTACGGCCATGAAGCCGCTTGCGGACACCGTGAAGATGAAGATAGACCTCGTGAAGTCTGGCTAGACCCGCTTTTCCAGCCTTTTTTTCATTTCATTTTCATCAAGGTTTAGCGCTAGCTTTTTTCGCTTCGATGCGGCACCTGAAACAAGCCGCACATCGCACCCGAGCATTTTCGACAATTCCTTAACCAGCTCGATGTTCGCCTTGTTCTTCTCAGCCTGCTCGGTGAGCGAAACGTGGAGCCTGCCTTCGTGCATCTTCGCCTCGAATTTTCTGGAGTTTGGCTTTACGACAACGTCAATAATCATGGTGTGCGATGGGCGCCAAACGCTTATAATTCTCGGCTCCCATTTCAACAGCATGTCCATAATGAGCGATGCGGAAATCCTGGAGGCAATGGAGAAGGGCGAGCTGAAGATAGAGCCTTTTGACAGGAGCTTTTTGGGGCCTGACAGCGTGGACATCAGGATGGGCAGCGAGCTTTTGCTCTCGAAGAACGTGGGCAAGACACTGGATCCTTTGAGGAAGGACCAGGCAGACTATTTTGAAAAGGTAAGCCTCGCGAAGGGCGAGAGCTTCATGCTCGGGCACCACCAGTTCGTGCTTGCGAATACGCTGGAGCATATAGGGTTGGGCAATGGGATTGCGGCGCAGATTGAGGGCAGGAGCTCGATTGGAAGGTTCGGCATCGTGATACACATGACGGCGGGCATCATTCATGCGGGCTTCGGTTCGAAGAAGCCGAGCACCCTGACTTTGGAAGTCTATTCGGTCAATCCCAATCCTGTGCTGCTGCATCCGGGCATGAAAATAGCGCAGCTCTCGTTCTTCCGCCTGGGCAGGAAGGCGCTGAAGGGGTATGACCAGCGCGCTGGAAGCAAGTACGTCGGGCAGAAGGGGCCGGTTGCCCCCAAGGCTTATTTGGATTAGCGTCAGTAGAGAAGCGGGACAGTGCGCTTGGCCTTCTTCACGACAAGGATATTGCGGCCTATTTTCAGCTTGTGGCTGAACTGGCCGTCTATCACCGCGAAGCCCTGCCTTTTTGTCGTGACGACGAGCCGCGAGGTCGTGCCATCATCCACGATGAGGGGCTTGAAAAGCCTGCGGTAGGGCGCGAGCGCGATCACTTCGTACCTGCGCGCGGTCGGCTTCAGCTGCGGTCCGCCTGCGGAGTAGGCGTAGGCGGAGGAGCCCGTGGGCGTGGAGAAGATGACGCCGTCCGCCATGAACTTGGCGCGGATGCCGTCCACGCGCACGTCGAAATCCAGCACGCGGTGGTCCCAGTTGCGCACGAACACGTCGTTCAGCGCATCCTCCAGCCGCTTGCCGTTGAGCCAGCTTGAAAGCATGGAGCGGTATTGCAGCCTCGGCCTTTTGAGCGCGGTTGCGAGCTTTTTCCTCCAGTTATGCTGCCTTGCCTGGCACACGAAGCTTGTCTTGCTGCCTATGCCGAATATCGGCAAAGTGCAGTGCTCCTTTTCATGAAGAATGGTGCCGTCGCCGCCGACCGTGATTAGCAGGTCCGCCATGCCGCGCATGCTGGTTATGCTGATTCCGCGCTTTGCAAGGAAGCCATGGAGTTGGTGCGTTATCCTGTAGGCCCACTCCTTGCGAGGGTTCGGCGCGATTGCAACGCGCTTGATTTTGAAGCCCATGGTAACATCTCAGAAGCCCTTTGCTAAAAACCTTTCCCACTTCCTCCTTGCTATTGCCATTACGTCCTGCGACATTACTGCCTTCATCTTGCCTGCCTTTATGGCATCGAGCACATCATCCTCGCGGGGCTTGCAGCCCAGCACGGTATAGGCATTGCCCACCTCGTACCATGAGTGCGCGTCGCTCCCGCCCGTGCCTATGGGCACCCTCCGCGAGGCTATGAAATTGTGCACGAAATCGCTGCCGTTGAATTTCTCAATCGCGGTAGCGCCGACGCCGAAGCATTTGGAGCCCATGCTTGACTTGCGCTTGCGGATGGAAAATGCATGCGTGACTATGCTGATGCCGCCCGCCTTGCGCGCGCGCCTCGCTATCTCGGCAGCAGGCATTCCTTTTTCAAAATCAAAATTATTTCCCACGCCGAAAACAGCCATGTGGCCCTCTTTCGCGCTGCACTCGATGCCGCGGAGGATTAGGAGGCCCGGGACGTCGGCTTTTTCGTTGTTCATCCTGTTGTGCTCGCACACGCCTATAGCGTCGAGCCTGAGCGCCTTTGCGCGCGCTGCCATCTGCTTCAGGGAGTGGAGCGCGTCGCCTGAGGCGCGGGTGTGCACGTGCAGGTCGATTTTCACGTATGGGCTGGCGCCTCTAACGCTTTTATTTCTTTGAGGCGCCAGCAAGAGGCATGAGGACGAAATTGCTTTACTTCGAGGACAGCTATTTGCGCGAGGCGGACGCGCAAGTGGTGGAAGTGAGGGGCGCCGCGGTGATGCTGGACCGCACTGTTTTCTACCCTACGGGGGGAGGGCAGCCTACGGATACTGGAAAGATGGCCGTGGATGGGGCGGAATATGCAGTTGTAGAGGTGAAGAAGGAGCAGGGCGAGATTTGGCACTATTTGGACAAGGAGCCGGCCTTTGCAGCAGGGGCTGGCGCGCACCTGGCCATTGATTGGGAGCGCAGGTACAGGCTCATGCGCACGCACACCGCGGGCCACGTGCTTTCGACGGTGATGATGAACAATGGCGCACTCATCACGGGCAACCAGCTGGGCGTGGAGGAGACGAGATTTGACTTTTCGCTTGAGCAGTTTGACAGGGCGAAATTCGAAGAATTGGTGGAGCAGGCAAACTCAAAGCTGGCCGAGGGGCTGGAAGTGAAGACTTACACCATGCCAAGGGAGGAGGCGCTGAAGATGCCGGGCATGGTCAAATTGGCTAATGCGCTGCCTCCTGCAATCAGTGAGCTCCGGATAGTGGACATTGGCGGCTTTGATGTGCAGGCCGACGGCGGCACGCACGTTAAGAACTCGCGGGAGTGCGGAAAAATAAGGATACTAAGGCTGGAAAACAAGGGGAAGAATAACAGGCGGCTCTATTTCTCACTGGAACTGTGAAGAGCAATGTAGGGACACGCAGGTCACCCGCACCAAGGCTTCGCACTGCTTAAAAGGCGCCTGCGGCAGGGTTGAATGCGGTTGGAAATGCAGTGGGAGGCATTTTCAATCATTTTTATATAGAAAGCATTATAAATTCTATATAAAATAAGTAATACGGTGAGGCAATGCACATGACCGTAAAATTCGAGGGATATCTGGAAACCATAGTGGACAGGGCGCTGAAAAGGGGGATAGTGCGCACCAGGACCGAGGCGCTGCGCGCGGGCCTGCTGGAGCTCGCGAACAAGTATGGGCTTGGCGAGGAAGACGAAGGCGAGGCTGAAGTGCTGGAGGAAGTGCGCAATCTCGAGGATGCCATTGCAAAGGGGAAGATGAAAACTTACTCCAAGAAGGAGTTCGAGAGGCGCGCAGGGCTTGGTTGAATGGCTTACAGGCTCATCTTCACGGAGAAGTTCCTTTCGGACATTTCAGGCCTCGACCATTCGGTGAAGGTGCTTGTGAAGAAGCTCTATGACAAGATAGAGAAGGAGCCCCGTCGATTCAAGCCCCTGCACGGGGACGCAAATGTCTTCAGGCTCAGGATACTGAATTACAGGCTCATTTACAAGGTGCGCGGAGAGGAGATACTGATTCTGAGGTTCGAGAAAAGGAGCCGCATTTACGGGCGCCAGTAGCATGGCAACAGGCGCCTCTACTTCGGAATGGAGCAGGCCTAGAAGATGTCGCCTTCCATTCCTTGCTTCAGCTTGTCCATTTCTGTCTCGGTCGTGCGCGTTGCGCTGGACAGGAACCACGGGTCGTCCCACTTCATCTTGCCGTTGAACCAGAGGTTGAAGAGTATTTTTATGGGTATGAAGAGGTACTCGAGTATCTTCAGGAGCATGTTCAGGAACTTCATTATGCCTTTGGGCTTCTTCGCCTGCTGCTGTGCCGCCTCCTCGGTTTCAACGGTCTTTATCTCGAGGTCGTAGAGGTTCGTGACGCACTGCTTGAATATGTTGGCCTTGTCGCTGCTGTTCTTGAAGGACTCGTAGCTCACGCCGCCCGAGGCGAGTATGGCCTTCAGCACGCCCGTGCTTATTTCCCTTATCTTGGTCTTGTTGTTCAGCGAGACGTTCCATGTGTTGTCATCCACCATGTAAACGTCATCCACTGTGCCGCTGAGCACCATTTGCAGGAACGCGTCGCCGGTTTTCGAGATTGTGGCGCCCGAAGACCCGCCCGCCTCGTACCACCTTATCCTGTAAGCAACATCCTTCGAGTCGTTCGCGTAGCGGATGCGTTCCGCCTCGTGCACCGGGTAAGCCACCTGGCCGCCCGCGAGCGTCTCGCCCTCGGTCTGGCCCTTGGCCAGCGCCTCCTGCAACGTTATTTCGGCCGACCAGTCCCCCGCAGGGAACATTGTTTTAGGTATCTTGCGCTCATTTATGACTGTGGAGCGCATTACCCCGTACGTATTCTCCCAGTTCTCGATTAGCGCATTTATCTTGTCCGCTGTCAGGGACGCGGGCGCTGACAGCACCTCTATCAAGGAGCCCATTGGTGTGTTTTCCTTGGTCCGGGTGCCCTCCAGCGTTTTCTGGAGCTCCGCGTATTCCGCATTTAGTTGCTTCTTGAGCTCCTTGTATGCCGGGTCGCTCTCCGTCAGCCCGTCGGCTTTCGCCTTGAGCAGCTTGTCCGCGATCTCGGCTGCCTTCTTCTCGAGTATCATGTCCTTCATCTCGGAAAGCACGGCATAGCCATTTTCCATCGAGGCCTTGGCTGCCTTTATGCGGGAATTTTTCTCAAGGAAATCCTGCACCGCGGTGAGCGTCTTGCACTTCTTCAATTCTGCCTGGTCCATCTTGAGCATGTCGTTGAGCTCGTCCCTGTCGAAGCCGAAATACCTGCCCTCATAGCTCTTGAGCTCGTTGCGAATTGCCTGTATCTGCCTGTACTCGTCGGTCTGGGTCGGGTCGAACTTCGGCTCGTTCTTCTTGGGAGTGGCGTGAATCGTGCCGCCGCCCTGGCCGCCGCTTGGCCTCTGCTGCGAGGATGGCGGGGCCGGAATATTCTGCGGAGAAGTAGACGGAGGAGGTTCCGGCTTTGGCTTGGTCTTGTATTGATCCAGTATCCAACTGCTTTCGGTCATTCCAATTCACCCATTATTTCATCAACGACCCGGGACCGCTTATTGCTGCCTTTGGAGTGCCGCCCTTATAAACAATGTCGCTCGGGCTGTCGTATATTGCTTGGAAGAAGGCAGCCATGGATTCCTGGCCAGCCTTTATTGCATCGTCTATGTATTTTGCCATCTGGGTTCCGGAGATTTCCCGCCCCTTTATCGTGACCATCTGGTTTCCCAAGGGCCTGTAAACATATGCCAAGTCCTCCAGTACCTGCTTTCTCAGGGCGTTCTTGTCTGGCGAATAGTCTGCTTTGACGTCAATTCCAATTACTTTTCCGCTCTTATCTTTGACTTCAACGAATTCGGTGGGTAACAACTCGTCGCGAGTTTGCCCGTTGGGGAAGGCAAGTATGGGGCAGCGGCCCGAACCCTGTGCAGGTTTGTCAATCAGAAAGAGAATATACTGGCTGTCGAGGTCCTTCACTTCAAACGTCTTGGTTTTGGTGCCCTTGCCAACCCTTTGCTCGTCGGTGCCCATCACCTTGTAGGTGGTCTGCATCTGCTGGAACTGCTCGCCCGGCGTTTTTACCGAGTAAGTCGCCGGGTCAAGCGCAATCAGGTTCATGAGGCGCAGTTGGCGGTCGGCCACGTCCAGCTCAAGCTCACCCGTCGCTTCGGCTGCCGCGGTCCCGCGGCGTATCGTTTCGTATCCTTCAAAGGCAGTGCGTATCGTATCGGAACTGTTCAGAACCGCGGTAGTTATTGCAGAAATCTGCAATTTTGAATCAGTTGTCTTGGACTTCTCCAGCAACGCCACCCAGTCCGAAAGGAGCTTTGCGAATCTTTTGGAGGTGATTGTGGAACCGCTGATGAAAGTATCTATCTGCTCATGCAGATTGGTTCTACTGTTGAGAGTATTTGCCGCTCTGCTGCCGCAGGAGAGGTAGGCATAGGCCTCCGCAAGATTACTGAGTTGCAGGGATGTTAGGGCGTCGGCACTTATTTTGGTGTCAAGCACTTTCTTCCAAGTTCCTTCAACTGCCGCCGCGCGCCTGCCAGAAAGCTGAAACGCAGCCAGAGCCGTCGAAGCGCCTTCGCAGCCCTTCACATAATTTTTCCACTGATTATAGAAGGTTACGAACGTGCCCTTGCTTTGGTCCTGAATGGGAGGAGTCCACGGTTTCTCAGAGTCTTTTAGAGCGCCATTTGACATTTTAACACCTCATGGCTACTGAGTAAAATTCTCCGTCGTCGGTGGGTGGATATAGGTGCTGGTATCCGGCTTTGGATATTTGTGCTCGGCTTTTCCGCCGCCCCAGACCAGATAGCAGGCCACAGCACCAGCTACGACCAGACCGCCACCGATAATCCAGTTCTTTGCAGTTTTCTTGTTGATCAGATTCTTGAGGACCGTGTCCAAGTAGAGTAGTGTCTTCGCCGCATCACTGGCCTCCAGCGCCTTGGCAAACTGCTTGGCCAACTCAGGATCACCCGTGCTCTTCGCAAGCTCATTCAGTTCGCCCTTGAACTGCCGGTGTTCCCGCAGGAAGGTATTTAGATCGTTTCCTGCCGCCGTCTTTTCCGCCTTCGTAGCCTGCGGATCTTTCATGGTGGCATAGTATCCAGAAACTTTCTGCATCGCCGCCATAGAGTCTGTGGATACGGCACTAGTACGCTGGACAAAGTGTCCCGCATCATCGAACAGTTTCCCAGCCAAGTCGTCAGAACGCGGCACGCCCAAATCGTCGCCGATGCCTTTCACATTCTTTTGAACAAAATCCCTGAAATCCGCTGGCTTCAAGTATGAAGTCTTTTCCTGCCCGGGCAGCGCATCGAGGAAAACCTTCGCCTTTTGCATTGCGCTTGCCTGCGTCGGCTCGACAAAAGAATATTCCTTTCCGCCGTAGTTGAGGACGAAGGAGTTACCCTTTGCCTGAAATTCGCCCCTTGCCAGCATATCCACAGTGAATTCGGAAGTTTTATTACCAGAAACACGGAGGAAAATCTTCCCGTCGTTGACGTAGAGGAGCAGCTCGCTCAGGAGCTTTTCCGCGAATTCATGCTTCGAGGTCGCCAGAGTGGCAGCGGCCGCGACCATGCTGGTGGCAGTGATAAGCTCATTCGGCTTCATGACCGTGGACGCATAGAGAAGGGCATCAACGGTAAAGCGGGCCCGCTCCTTGCCGGATGGTATGACCTCGCGTATCGCCTTTATCTGCCTGAACAATTCGGCTGCAGAGGTATTTTTGTCTATGTCGAGCTGGGGAAGCTTGTATTTTGGAATCGGCACTACACTTATGTCGAACGCTACGTTCGTGTCGAATGACTTGGGCAGTTCTCTGTAAGCAGAGGCCATGAAAATCGGAATGACCACAAAATCACCTAAAACATTATGCCGAGCCCCATATTTAAACCTATATGCCAGCTACCACGGAGTATCTAGGACATTTCCCCCGCGCAGCTGCTTCGCCCCGTTCGTGGACTCGTCAGACAGCAGCTTCTTTCCTTTCTCCTCATCGTACATTGACACCCCGAACAGGATGAGGGCCGCGCCAAGCGCGGTGCCGCCGACAACGGTATTGCGCTTCGTGTTCTGCGCGAATATCTTGTCGGCTTCCTTGAGCAGGTCTTCGGTGACCTTGCCATTGTTCTTCTTGATGAGGCTCATCAGCGCCTTGTAGTTCTTCTCGTTGTTTGAGAATAGGCCATATAGTTCGTCTATCAGTGCCTTCTTGTCAGCACCGGAAGGCCCGAGCTGGAGGCCCTTTTTCTCCAGCGTATCGACTGCCGCCGCTACAGCCTCCCGCGTAACGCCGTTTGCCTGGACTTCGCCGAAGATCTCTTTGACAGCCTTTATGAGCGCCTTGTTTTCAGCTATATTCTTGCCGAATGTTCGCAGGGCTGGCGTCATATAGGTGCTCCAGCCCCATGAGGCCAGTTCCCAGTTCCCTATAACGCCCTTAAGGTTTCCGATGGCGTCAAGCTTGTCTTCGGATGTGGCCTTTGGATCTGAGAGGGTTTTGTAGCATTCCGCAATGTTAGGCGCATAGGCGAACATGGAAAGGCCGCCGGTAAGCAGTAGCGAGGGTGTCTTCCTCAGAAGTGCAGTTCCGGCTTCCTTAAGAGTTATTTTGGATATTGAAAAACCGACTTTTTCTCCCATGACTAATGCCTTGCCAGCCTTAAGGGCAGGCATGCCCCATAGGAAAGCATCGAATGTGCAGTCCCCCACGAAAAGCGTGATGGTGCCTACTGATGGGTGTTCGATTGCATTTTCAAGGGTTTCGACCGGCAAAAGGACCGCTATGGCGAAGGCAGCGCGGTCATACCAGACGCTGGCCTTTTTGGGATCGAGGCTGTTGAGCTGCTCCTTCACGCCGTCAATATTAGTTGCAACTATCAGGCGAGTGAGCAACTCTTTCGAGACGTCCTTGGCCTTGGGGTTCTTCAGAGCGTAATCCACATCCTTTTGATTGTCCCAGAGCACGCCGGCCACCAAAAGGGCGGAGGTCTTGTCCCCGCCAGCGGCTTTTGCAAGCAGCTCTGGCGAAAGCTGGAGGTAAAGGCTTGCCTCGTATGGATTATTCAGCCCCGCGGGCACTGATACAGCCTGTTTCGGCACAATGCCTTTGAGGTAAGGGTACCACACAAGCTCCTTGGCAGACTCGTAGAGGGCGTAGTTGTTCGTGCCCTTTATGCCGTCCAGTGTAGCGTGCCAAGCGAGAGCGAACTGCCTGTCGTAAGTGCCATATTTGGGATCTGAAAGATGGGAAATGTGGTCGAGCTTGGCGTTTATCAGGTCCCCGTATGTCTTTATATTCTGCCCGTCTCCTTCCCGCCTAGCCTTGTTGTAGAACGACATCCAGTCAGTCAAGTCTCGCAGGTATGACTGCGCCTCCTTGCCGCGGGCTGCCAGGGCCGCGTCGGCATCGTTCTGCTTGACTGCAGCGGGAGACATGCTTAATTAGTGCCTGCCGGAGTTTAAATTCGTATTGGCTTCGGGGCACGGCTTGCTGGAAGAATGGGCTATTGCCGCTCATAGGCGGAGATGGCATCCAAGAGCTCGCTAGTCGTGACAGAGCCTACTGCCTTGCCATCCGGGCTGTCGATTTCCTGCAACGCCTTTCCTTCCAGAGTGCGGCGCACGACTTCCGCAATGTCCGCCCCGTTGAATCCTTCGGTGTTTGAAGCTATCAGGCGCATGTCGACATCCTCAAAGAGGGTCCGTTCTGCTAGCCGCTCTGCCTTGCCCATATGTATTCCGAATATCTGCTGCCTTCCGTGATCGTCCGGGAGCGGGACCTCGATCAGCTCGTTGAACCGCCCGGCCCTGCGTATTGCCGGGTCTATGCTTTCTATCAGGTTCGTGGCGGCTATCACCATAATTGAATCGGACAGGGCCTCGAAGCCGTCCAGGTTCGTCTGGATGACTGCGGCTACGCGCGCGGTGATTTCCGGCTCGGTGCTTCCCTCGCGCCGCTGGGCAAGCGCATCAAACTCGTCGAAGAAGAGAACTACCCTTTTTCCTGAATCCGCAATGCGTTTTGCATTGTCGAAGACCTGCTGTATCTTCTGCTCTGTTTCGCCGTAATATTTGGAAACTATGTCCGCCAGGTTTATGACCACTATTTCCGCATCAGTTTCGTTCGCGAGAGCCTTTACAAGGAGCGTCTTTCCCGTGCCCGGCGGCCCGTAGAGCAGCACCCTCTTGAGCGGTGAGGTGCCCCACTTCCTGAATGCCGCTGCCTGCCCGAAGGATTTCGCAAGCCGCAGGAAGGCGTCTTTGGCCTTTTCATTGCTGCCCACGCTTTCGAATGTTATTCCATCGGGGGTTCCACTCGAAACTGTAAAGGCCTGTTCCGCGGTTTCAGTTTGCGATTGTTCCAAAACAGCAACTGGAGACACGTGCTCGAGCAATAGCTCGAACTTCAGTTCTGGAGCCCTAATCCCTCTAAGCGTATACATTGTCCTCATAGCGAGTTCGGATAAGTAACACAGCTCCCGGACTGCTCTCTTCATGCTGGTTCTGGATATGAAATTGAGCTCGCTTGCTGCAATACTGAAGCTAATCAGCGGTACAGTTTGTACCTGTTCGTACTTCATCTGTATTTTCAAATTCTTGTTTTCATTCGGAACCAATGTCGCTTCCACAAGAGGAAACGCCGTGCGTGTTTTATGGTCAAAGCCCGTATGAACTTTATAGTTACGTATATCGTGGGTAGTGGATAACCTCAGTTTTATCATTTCTAAAAATCGCATGCTTTCACGCGTCGGCTTGGTCTCTGTTCCGAGGGAGTTAGAATCGAAGTTCACTCCGACAACCAGTTCCCCCTTTTCAGCTATGTCTTCAGTGCAGGGTATCCATCCGAAAACGCTCCAAAAATCCACTAATCGGTTCTCGTCCTGTATGCCTGCTAGCATCCTAGTAATAAAAGTATTTGACGACTTCGGCAGGTTTACTGCTTCGTGCAACATCCCAATCAGCGCATCCGGATCCCGTATTTCTACAGAAATCGCCTTATGGTTCCCCAACTTTTCCTCTTTTGATTGGAATCTGAATTTTTGTGCAACCTGACGCACCGACATCGCGACCGCGATAACGAATGACACGAGCACGCCTGCCAATACGACTACGGCCACGCCAGCCCAAGTCGGAAGTGCCTGTATTTTCCTAAGGAGTTCGGGCCCATTTAAGCCGCTCCCGTCCTCAGCCATAGCCTTCCCGGCATTTGCGGCGACCGCGGTAAGAGCAAGGGGTATCGAAGCTATTGCCTGCCTGAAAATAAGGTCCTGCTTCAGGAAATAGAATGGCGAGCGCCTGTTTTGAGAAGGAGTTTCCGTTTTGTGTGCCTGGCTGTTCAGCCCTGGTTTGCTTGGAGTCTGCATTGCGCTCAGTTTCATGTTTGCACTTTCCGGCCTATTCACCTCCCTTCTTTATGCCATTCAAAGCTTAAAAACCGAACGAGGAGCGCAAGCAGGCATGGGGGGGCAAGTATAGATTTATTAGCGGGCTCAGCGCAAGCAGGTTCGGCGAGAGCATGGCGGAAGCGAAAGGGCGGAAAGTCGAGATTGAGGACAGCATAGAGGCCATGAAGGCCCTGCGGCGGGAGAAGCTGGACGAGCTGCGGCAGGCCTACGTGGAGAAGAAGGCGGAAGTGAAGGTGCTGCACTACAGCCCGGAGAGCGAGCTGGGCAGGAAGCTGGAGGATGCGCAGAAGACCGGCGAGGCGGTGAAGAGGGGAGGGCTGAGGGTGGTGCCGAAGAGGGAGAAGGAGTGACTACTGCAACGAGCATAAGCGAGCTTGCTATGGGGTTTAGAAAGGGGCGCGGCCCCTTCTAAGGGCGGGCTGAAGTACGTGGTGAAAAGAAAGGAGAAAGAGACTGACTAGTTTTGCACTGCGGAAAGCTAGGCGCGCGCGCCAGGAGCCTGCCTTGGAGAGCCGTTGGGCTTACCGAGGGGAAGCGTGCCTTGTCCTGCGGCCTCGCGCATCATTTTCACTGCCTGCTGAGTCCTGAACCGCAGGTCCTTGTCCATGTGTGCTGCGACCATCGTCACGCATTCAAGGACCTCCGGGGGCGCCCTGGCAGGCATCCGCGCCTCCCAGTCCTTAATCTCCTTGCGCGTGCCGGTCAGCGTCTCAATCTCCTTGCGCGTGCCGGTCAGCTCCTTGAAAGCCTTGTGCGTGCCGGCCAACGTTGCTCCGTGTTCCAGCAAATAGGCGACAAGCTCCTTGTTCCCTGTGGAAACTGCCAAGTCCAGAGCATTGGGCGTGCCGGCCAGCTTTGCCCCGTGTTCCAGCAGGTAGGCGACAAGCTCCTTGATTCCTGTGACTATGGCTTCGCGCAGTATGGTTATGTCGTGGTCATGATGATAGTCCTTCTTGACGGTTAGATAATTCACGTCAGCGCCGTTCTCGACCAGGATTTTCAGCGCTGCGAAGTTCGCCTCGTATTTTTCGGGGTCGGAATTGATGGCGCGTCTCATGTTATTTATGAGCGGAGGAAGGAAGGAAATGATTCCATCATCCCTCGCGTAATGATCGACAAGCCCATGATTGTCGATATCATTCAGGCGCGCGCCGGCCTCCACGAGCAGCCCTATGGAAACAGGGTCTCCAATTTCCACTGCAGTGGACATGATTGGCTCGTGGATGCCGATGGGGTGCTTCCAGCCCATTGGGGAGACGCGGCGCGCATTCGGGTCTGCGCCTGCTGCAATCAGGAGCGCGGCAATCTCATGATAGCCCTTGGCAATCGCATAGTGCAGGTAGCTGTAGCCTCCGAGGCCTACGGATTCGTCCGGAAGAGAGGAGACATAAAGGTTGACTTCCGCCCCGCCTTCTATCAGCGCCCTCACGGTTTCAACGTCGTTGTTCTTCACCGCCTGGCCCATTGGAAGCCCGTAGCCTATGCGGTCCTGGCTGTACATAGAGTATCTGTTGGGGCTAGCGCCGAGAGAGATGAACAGCTTCGCCATGTCTGGGCGCTTGGCCGCGACGGCCTCTGCCAGGAGGATATCCAGCGCGTGAAGGTTGTGCAGGCGCGATGCCGGCTCCTTGCCCTTCAGGCTCCCCAGGAATTCGGCCAAAGCCGCATTGGAATCGGAATCAAAATTCACAGCAGCGGAAGCAGAAGCAGCGCTCTTTCCCTTATTGCCAGCCATCAAGACCACCCCAAAAGTAGGTTTTCTATATGGCTTCCTTGTTATTTAAGTTTATCTGAGACGCGAGAAGGCACGATAGATATTTAAATATTACTATATAGAACCGTTCGGAATAGAACTATCTGGGGGCGGGATGTGAAGAAGGCGGCAGAAAAAAGGGGTTTAGAAAGGGGTGTGCAACGGAAGTCCGTTGCACATTTTTGCAGCAAAGCTGCAAATGGCCGGGCCCCTTCTCCTGACACTTTCGTGAACGTGGGGCGCATGGGAATGGTGCGCGCCTACCTGATGAAAAGCTTCAGCGAGGGCAGGAAGTCGGGCTACGACGTGCTGCGCGAGATATGGGTGAAGACCGGCGGGCGCTGGAAGCCCAGCAAGGGCGCGCTCTACCCCATGATAGGCGAGATGGAGCGCGAGGGCCTTGTGCGCGTGGTTGAGAGGGGCGCGAGGGGAAGGAAGAAATACGAGCTGAGCGCGAAGGGAAGAAAGGAGTTCATGAAGCTGAAGGAGAGGATGATACACATCGGCCAGCACTACCAGGCGCTCGGCGGGATATTCGGCAATGTTTTCGGCGCGGACGAGGAGCTTTACGGCATGATGTTCAAGGCAAGGCATGACATTCTGGAGAAGGTGGGCGCGGGAAAGGGGAGAAAAGTTAAAGGGATTGTGAGGAAATTCCTTGCGGAGCTTGAGAGGGTATAGGCTGGTGCTGTAATGAAGGCGGAAGAGGTTGTGCGGGAAAGCGAGGGGAGATAGGCTGGTGTTGTTATGGCTGGCAGGGCGAAGGAAGTCGTGAAGCTCGAGGGCATAAACAAGAGCTACATGATGGGCGATTACAAATTGGAGGTGCTGAGGGGGGTGGACCTGTCGCTCGACGACGAGGATTTTGTCTCCATAATGGGCCCGAGCGGGAGCGGCAAGAGCACGCTCATGCACATTTTGGGCCTGCTCGACCTGCCGACGAGCGGGAAGGTGTGGATAGGCGGCAAGGAGACTAGCAGGCTCAGCGAGGACGCGCTCGCGCGCCTGCGCGGCGAGAAGATTGGCTTTGTGTTCCAGTTCTTCTACCTGATTTCAACGTTGAGCGCAATTGAGAATGTGCAGCTGCCCATGATTTTCCTGGGCGTGCCGCCTGACGAGAGGGAGAGGCGCGCAACGAGCCTGCTCGAGAGGGTGGGGCTGGCAAAGAGGATGCACCACAAGCCGAGCGAGATGTCCGGAGGCGAGAGGCAGCGCGTGGCCATTGCAAGGGCGCTGGCGAACAAGCCCTCGATTGTGCTTGCGGACGAGCCGACCGGCAATTTGGACAGCAAGAGCGGCGGGGAGATAATGAAGCTTTTCAAGGAGCTGCACGACCAGGACAGGATTACGATGGTGGTGGTCACGCACGACCAGAATATTGCGAGGCATTCGCACAGGATAATCAGGATAAAGGACGGCGCGATTGAGAGGATTGAGAAGAACTGATGATGAATGGTAGTTGTGCTGAAAATAATGAGGTGGTGGAAATGATGAAGTGGAACACGGGCATGTTGGTCGGGATTGTAATGCTCATGCTGATGGGCGTGGGGTGGGCGGACATAACGTTCTCCAGCTCAAGCGTGTCGCCCAGCACGCTCAGGCCGGGCACCGGAGGCACGGCTACATTTACTGTGACGAATACGGGCACCACCTCGGTGACGGGCCTGTCGTTCGACATAAGCGGCTACGGCTTCGAGCTCGGCCAGACACAGGTGGTCGTGGGAGACATTGGCCCGGCGGGCAGCACGCAGGTGACGGTGCCGTTCAGGATAAGGAAGGACGTGGGCGCGGGCATCTACACGCTGCAGGCGAGCACGATTTTGACGATAACCACGGGCAGCACGAGCGGCATAACCGCGCGCACGTTCAGCATACCGGTCACTGTGAGCAACCCCGCGACATTCGAGGTGGCTTCGAGCGCGGACAAGGCGCAGGTGAGCCCGGGCGGGAACGTGAAGATGCACCTTACAATAACGAACAAGGGAGGCAAAGCGGGCAACCTGCGCATAAGCGCCAACTCATCCAACTTCCTGTTCAAGGACACCTCGCAGATTGCGCTTGGGGACTTGGGCGCGGATGGAGTGAAGGAAACGGACGTGGAGTTCACGGTGAGCAGTTCGCTCTCGGGCGGCACCTATTCCATACCGATAAAATTCACCTACGAGGACGAGCTGGGCAACACGAACACAGAGCAGGCCAACGTGGGGCCCATACGGGTGGTGAAGAGCTCGGTGGACTTCGGCATCGAGGCGCACGCGGGCAACAATGACGTGCACCCGGGCGACAAGTTCGACCTGGCGCTCGACATCACGAACAACGGCGGCGAGCCGGCCTATGCCTCAATCGTCTCCATCGCGACGGACAGCAGGAGCGCGGACTATTTCGTTGCGCTCGACACTTCCGAGCGCGGCATGGGCGACCTCGCGGCGGGCGAGAAGAAGACAGCCAGCTTCAGGATGGGCGTGAACGGCAATGCGGTGCCGGGCTATTATGCGCTCAACGCGACGATAACTTTCGTGAACGCGCAGGGCGAGTCCACGAAGATAAGCAAGCTGTTCGGAGTGGAGGTTACGGGCATCTATGATGTCTCCATAATTGCGGAGCCCTCGCCGAAGCCCGTGACAGCTGGCAGGGTGTACTCGCTTTCCACGCAGGTCTCGAACACGGGCACGGGCAAGCTCAAGGCTGTGAGCGCGGAGCTCTTCCCGAGCGATGACGTGGAGGTGATAGGCACGCCCTACGGCTTCATAGGCGAGCTGGACGTGGGCGACTACAGCAGCACGCAGTACGACGTTTACGTGAAGCCGGGCCTTGCGCCGGGCAGGTACCCGATGCGCATAAACGTGACTTTCTTCGACGCCTACAACAAGGAGCACGTTGTGAGCAAGGTCGCCTACATAGACGTGGTGTCCGCGAACATTGCGGCGCTTGCGGCCGGCGGGAGCACGGGCATGTCAGGCACGACAATGCTGGTGCTGCTCATCGTCATTGTGGTGGCAGGGTGGTACGCGAACAAGAAGGGCAAGCTCGAGGGCGCGAAGGCATTCGCAAACGCGAGGCTGGGCCCGGTGCTCGGCAGGAAGAAAAGGTAGGGCCCGGCGGTTGTTGGTGAAATGCACGCCGATATAGCCAGGTACGTGGTCTCGAACCTGCGCAGCAGGCAGCTCCGCAGCTGGCTCACCATCCTGGGCATCGTGATAGGCATCACGGCGATAGTGACGCTCATCGCGATAGGCCAGGGGCTGGACGCGAGCATAAAGAAGGAGATAGAGGGATTCGGCGCGGACACGATAATAGTCACGCCCCGCATCAGCATAGGCCTCACGAGCGCGCCAACGCGCACCGGCATACTCACGCTCAACGACATGGAGGAGGTGAAGCGCACACCGGGCATAGACCCGGGCTCGGTCACGTCTACTGTCGGCGACAGGATGACGCTGTCCTACAAGAACCAGAACATCACCACCACGGTGGTGGGCGTGGACACGCGCGCATTTGCGAAGACTTTCGGCAACCTGATCAAGATAGACCAGGGAAGGATGCTGAAGTCCGGCGATTCGAAGGTGGTGCTGCTCTCGCACGACATGGCCTACGACACGTTCAAGGAGGACGTGCTGCTCAACTCGCAGATCAAGATAGGCGGGGAAAACTTCAGGGTGATAGGCATACTGAAGAGCTCGGGCGGCTCGTTCAGCACCAACGCGCCCCAGATTTACATACCGCAGGAGGACGCGCGCAGCATTTTGGGGGACAAGTGGGGGCCCCGCCAGATAACCAGCGTGTGGTCGCGCGTGATGCCCGGCGTGAGCGCGCCCGAGGTGGCGAAGGCGCTTGACAGGAGGCTGATGGAGAAGAGGAAGGTCACGGAGAAGACCAAGAACTTCTCGATTATGACGAGCGAGTCGATACAGCAGCAGATTGGCACAATAACCGCGCTGCTCACGCTCTTCCTCGGCGGGGTTGCGGCCATTTCCCTCGTGGTGGGGGGAGTGGGCGTGGCGAACACGATGTTCATGTCAGTGATGGAAAGGACTAGGGAGATAGGGCTGCTGAAGGCAGTTGGCGCGAGGAAGAATACGATAATGGAGGTTTTCATAATCGAGTCGGCGCTCATAGGGGCAATCGGCGGCTTTGTGGGCGTGCTCATAGCGCTCCTGCTTTCGTTTGTGCTGAATTACTTCGGCGCGCCCAGCGAGGTGACGCCCGAGCTTGCGGCGTTCGGCATAATTTTCTCCGTGAGCGTAGGGGTGGTGTCCGGGTATTTCCCGGCAAGAGGCGCTGCGGAAATGGTTGCAGTTGATGCATTGAGGCAGGAGTAGGTTGGCATGCACGCGGACATACTGAGATACGTCGCATCAGGCCTCCAGAAAAGGCAGCTCCGCAGCTGGCTCACCATACTCGGCATAGTCATAGGCATCACGGCGATAGTGACGCTCATCGGCATAGCGCAGGGGCTCGACTCCGCAATAAAGAAGGAGATGGAGGCGTTCGGCTCCGACATGATAATCATAATGCCGAAGACAGGGAGCGGCGGGCTGAGCAGCATAGCAAGCATGTCCGGCGCGCTCAGCATGAACGACCTGGAGGAGATGAAGCGCACGCCGGGCATCATACCCGCCACCGTGACTGGCGGGCTCGTAGGCATGTTCGACCTGAATTACAAGAACGAGACCGTGACGACGATGGTCAGTGGCGTTGATAGTGACACGTTCTACAAGGCATCGGAGAACACGGTGAAGATAGAGACCGGGAGGAACATCAGGCCTGGCGACAGCAAGGTGCTCGTGATGGGCCCCAATGTCGCGGATGACGCGTTCCAGGAGAAGATTACGGTGAACAAGGTAATCACGATTTCCGGCGAGAAGTTCAGGGTTGTCGGCGTGATGAAGAAGGCCGGGGGGCTGCTGGGGGGAGGCACGGACAGCGACATTTACATGCCCCTGGATGATGCGAGGAGGATACTCGGGAACACCGTGGGGAAGAAGGAGCTCACGATGGTGTGGGGCAGGGCGTCGAAGGGGGCGGACATGAAGGACGTTGTGGCGAGGCTTGACGCGCGCCTTGCCGCGAAGCACAAGGTGAAGGGCGATGAGAAGGACTACATGATAATGACTTCGGACACGATAATGGAGCAGATAAGCGTAATCACCGGGCTTCTCGCGCTCTTCCTCGGCGGCCTGTCCGCGATTTCGCTTGTCGTGGGGGGCGTCGGCGTGGCTAACACGATGTTCATGAGCGTGATGGAAAGGACCAGGGAGATAGGGCTGCTGAAGGCCATTGGGGCGAAGAAGAGCGCGATAATGGAAGTGTTCATAATCGAGTCGTGCCTGATTGGCGCTATTGGAGGCGCGATTGGCGTGACTCTGGGGCTGCTCCTTTCATTCGCGCTGAACTACTTCGGCGCGCCCAGCCAGATTACGCCTGAGCTTGCGCTGTTCGGAATGGCTTTCTCGATAGGCATAGGCGCGATTTCAGGCTACTTCCCGGCCAAGCGCGCTGCTGAACTGGTGGCTGTGGAAGCTTTGCGGTACGAATAATGGCGAGCGGAGCGAGCACACTAGTCGGGGGTGTAGAGAGGGGGCTTGCCCCTTTCTGTGGAAGCGCTGAGGTATGAGTGATTCACCAGCTGTAGCCCTTTGGAATCATGTTCAGCGTGCGGCCGTTGCTGTCCTGCGCGACATTGCCCGGGCGGATGTCGAGGTCTATTGTCGTGGTCCTGACCTTGCCGCCCTGCGCGTAAGTGACTTCGAGAACAAGCTTCTCGCCTATTTCTTCCGGCGCCGCCTTTGAGGCCTTGTCAGGGTTGAACTCCTCGACTGGCGGCATGCTGAAGCGTATGTCGTTCGCCTGGCCTTCGCCCAGCGCCGCATTGACGTTGGTCGAGTAGCTCTTTCCGTCAGCGCCCTTCACGGTTATGTTCTTGAGGGTGAGCGGGCCGCTTGTCATGTTCTGGAAACGCACGTTGCCCATGCGCGTTTCCATTTTCACGCCGTTAATTGTTTTCTCGCCCGTCTTCTCGAGGAATATCTCGGGCTGCCACCTGAAGACCTCGTTTCCCTGGAAGGCCGAGGGCATGTCGCCACACAAGTCCCAGAAGCCCCAGTGGGCGCCCATTCCGTTAATTGCGTTGTTCAGGGAATCCAGAACCTGGAAGGCCATCGGCTTGTCGGGGTCGTTTGACGCCTTTGCGATGTAGTTGCGGAAAATCAGCATGAATTCCTCGTCATACGTGTTCTTGCCGAGCACTCCGAAGCGGTAGGCCTCCTCAATCCTCTGCTCAACTTCGGACGGCTTGATTGTGACAAAGGCGTACGAGCCGGACCTTTCTGCCTTCGCCCATTCGCCATTTGCAATGTCGGAAATCGTGCTTGTCATGAACTTGCGGTCGGCCGCAAACTGCCCGAGGGGCACGTCGATGAAGTAGGTTTTTTGCTTTGGCGCCTCCTGCAGCTTGATTGGCGCCTGGCTGTTCTGCTTGAGCGTCTTGTTTATTTCGTCCTCAAGAGAAGGCTGCTTGTCTGTTTGCTGCTCGGTTATTGAAGCGGGAGCTTTGGTGGGCTGCTCAACCATGGGGGCCTTGTGCGAAAACAACAGCACAGCACCCACAGTACCTATTATACCTATTACGGCTGCGGTTTCAAAGAGCCGGAAGTTGCGCGTTATTCTGTCATTCCTCTGCTCGTGGCGCTCGCGCGCGGTTGGGAAGCGTGCGCTACCCGTGCTGTTTCCGGAATCAAAATGCCTGGGTTGCATGACCATGAATGCACCTCGTGAATTAGGTTAGAATATGCACTTTTGGCTATTTAAACCTGCGCATTTCCAATAACGTGCGGTGGTGCGCATGAAGTGGGCTTTCGCGGTTCTGGCTCTTGTTCTGCTTTTCGGGTGCATTTCCATCGACTACACGCACAAGGTCGAGAGGAGCGGGGCCTCGGTGCTTTCCACCAAGATAGACATGTCCGCACTCACAAGCGCTGCCGCAGGCATGAACGCGAGCGCGCAGGCGGAGAGCGACCTGAAGTTCGTGAAGGCGTGCGACGATGCCAAGAGGCAGAAGCCCGACATCACCTGCACCTATGCGAACGGCATAATCACGCTTTCGGGCCCGCTGAAGGTTGAGGACGGGCAGTACGCTTTTGCCATTGACAGGGGGCTCACGACCGTGCGCTACACGCTCACGCTTGAGAAGATTCCGGAGCTCGCGAGCGGGCTGGACCAGAACCTTGCGGGCGCGGCAGCGGGGCAGGGCGGCCAGCAGCCGGAGACGACGCTCAAGTTCACCGACGCCAAGGCAGCCGAGCAGGCGGGCCAGATGTCGTCAATCATGAAAATCACCTATTCTGTCGAGATGCCGGGCAAGATTGTGCAGGCCGAGGGCGCGGACAGCATTGAGGGGAGCAGCGCGAAGTTCGACGTGCTGGAAAGGATGAAGAGCAACAGGAACATCGTCGTGGTCTCGGAGGAGGCGGACTATATAAATCTCATCTACCTGGCTGCGGTGCTGATTGTGCTGGGGGGCATATTCGTGCTTTTCAGGATGAGGCAGCAGGGCAAGAAGCTCCCGATTCCGACGAGCATTGCTGAGTTGAAAGTCGACCCGGCGCTGGTGGATTACATAAGGAAGTGCTACTCTGCAGGCTATACGAGGGAGCAGATAAAGAAGGAGCTTCTGGGCTCGGGCTGGCAGGAGAAGGACGTGGATTACGCGCTGAAGAACTTCCAATAGGCAAGTGGAAGAATTCAGTAGGCAATCTGGAAGCCCTCGTAGCGCTGCTTTGGCGATTCCTCCTCTGACTCGACGCGCAAATCATCGACCTCGTGGCCCATCACGCTGCCGCCGCTGGAGGAAATCATGCGCTTGAACTCGTCGAGCTGGGCGCGGTCCTTTGCCTCCGCGATTATTTCGACCGACTCGTCATCCATGTTTTTCACGTAGCCGCTCACGCCCATTTTGCGCGCGCACTGCAGGACGAAGAAGCGGTAGTTCACGCCCTGCACCCGGCCGGTTGCGCGGAGCTTGCAAAATATCATGCGCTCACTTCCAAAGCCTGAGGCAGAACGCGGAGACAGGCAGCTCAAGGCCGAAGTTGCGGCGCACCTCGTCGGAAATTTCGCCAACGTAGCCGGCTTCTTTTCCGGCCTTTTTCACGATGCATGAGCGGCCGTTGGAGAGGGAGGGGCTGTCTTTCGGCATGATTTCGCACTTCTCGCCCAGCTCCGCAAGAAGCGCCTCGAGGGCGCTGCGCGCCTCGCTGAAATTGGCGCTGGCGTGCGTGGACAGCGCGCATAATTCGAGATGCTCCCTGCCGTCCGCGTCATAGACAAGGCCCAATTCGAAAAGCTTGTGGGGCGTCGGGACGTGCCTGTTCTCCGAGAGTATGCGGAGCAGGTTCGGCAGGAGGTGCGTGCGCAGGGAGGCGAAGTCCTCGGTAAGCGGGTTCAGCGTCTCGGTCATCCTGGAAGGCGGAAGCGAAACGTCGGCAAAATTGAGCTTTGCATTTGTCAATGTCCAGCTCACCGCCTGCGTGTAGCCAAGCCCCACCATCGCGAGCCGCACTTCCGCGCGGTCCGGGAGCGGGTGCGCTATCGAATGGAAGGAGGGAAGGGTTTGCGGTATCTTGTTGTAGTCGTATGCGATTGCTACCTCTTCCGCCAGGTCAACCCAGTGCAGGATGTCCGGCCTGTAGCACGGGTATTTGACAACACCCTTGGAATAGTCGTGCCCCATTTTTGAAAGGAGTTCCGCGGCCTCGGCTTCAGATGCATTTATTCCCAGCAGCTTGTTGGCCTTCTTGTAGTCGAATTTCATCTCGCGCGGCGAGAGGTCGGGCGTGGTGCCGTCCGTGGTTTCAATGCTGCAAATCCTGGCGCCGCGGTCCGCGAGCAGGCAGCAGAGCACGTTGAGCGCGTCCGACACCGCGCTGGCGGAGGTGCCGGTGACGTCGATGAGCATTTTCGTTGTGTTCGGGGTGAGCGTGGTGAGCGAGCCGTTTATGATTGGCGGGAAGGAGAGCACTTCAGCGTTCGCATCCAGCAGGAGCGGGTATTTGCCGGGCTGCACGAGGTGCGCGTAATCCTTGCCCTTCGGGTGGTCGCGGAGTATCTGGGCGATCGTCATTGGCGTGGTGCATTCGAGGGGGATGAATGTGAATTCCTTTACCGCCTTGTAGACGAACGGGGATTTGGCCTTGGAGGCGTCGTGCAGGCCTATCGAGACTTTCTTCCTGTCCCTGCCGAAAGTGTCGTGTATCTTCTCCTGCACAGCGATGAGCGATTCAAGAAGCTCGTTGTCCAGCTTCACGCCCTGCGCAAGCGCCATCACGATGCAGGGCCGCGCGCCGCGCACGCTCTTGTCTATCTCAAGCCGCATGCCGCTGGATTCTACGGAGTATGGCCTGATGCCCTTTTTCGTGCCGATTAGCGACGCAATTGCGCGCGCCATGCCTTCCTCGCTCAACAGGTCGATGCGGTTGGGCGTGATGTCAACTGTGAATATGCCGGCCTCGACAGCGTCCACTGGCATGCCGAGCATCTCGATTTTCTCGCGCAGCTGCTCGGCCGATAGGCGCGTGCCCATGAGCTTGCACAGTTCGCTTTCCCTGAATTTAACTGACGCCATGTTAATCTCCTGACTTGAAGTCCCGCAGCCATTGCAGGTCGTTGGTGTAGAATTTCCTTATGTCCCCCACGTCGTTTGCGAGCATGATGGGCCTTTCGAGCGAGAGGCCCCACGCGAGCACGGGGTATTTGCCCCAGAGGGGCAGGCACACCTCGGGCCTGAACACGCCCGCGCCTCCCAGCTCCATCCACGCCTTCTTCTTCTCGAAGTAAACTTCCACTTCCACCGACGGCTCGGTGTACGGGAAGTAGGAGGGCCTGAAGCGCACCTTGCCGAAGCCGAGCTTCCTGTAGAATTCCCTCAGCAGGCCGAGCAGGTCGCCGAACGTGGCCTTTTCCCAGAGCACTATGCCCTCTATCTGGTGGAACTCGGCGAGGTGCTTGAAGTCCACGGACTCGTTGCGGTAGACGCGGCCGACGCAGAAGTATTTCGCGGCATCGCGCTCTTGCGATTTCACGAGGTAGCGGGCAGATACGGCAGTGGTGTGGGTGCGGAGGACGCGCCTGAGGGATTCCTCGGGGCTCCACTTGTACTTCCAGCCCTGCTGGTGCGCCTTTGCAACTTTTTCCACGATTTCCGCAGCCGGCATTTCTTTTTTATCGGCATTGCCTTTCACGTAGAATGTGTCGGCCATGTCGCGCGCGGGGTGGTCCTGGGGCTGGAAGAGCGCGTCGAAGTTCCAGAATGCGCTCTCCACCGCGGGCCCTTCCATCTCCTCGAAGCCGAGCTCGAAGAAGATGCGCCTGATGCGGTCCTGCAGCCTTTGGGTGGGGTGCAATTTCGCGGGGTATTGGCGCGCCACTGGCGCGGTGAGGTTGTATGCCGCCTTCATCTCAGCGCCGTGCGAGAGAGCGCCCGCGCCCGCTGAAGTGAGGAGCACGAGGTGGTCCTTCTTGGGCCTGGGCTCTGTGATGAGGCCGCGCGAGGCCAGCTCCCTTATCGCCGGGTGGATGACGGATGAGATGAAGCCGCCGTGTGCCTTCACCCACTCGAGCATCTTGCGCTGCTCCTCGGTCTTCTTGAGGGGCGAGGCTCCGGCTGCGATGTTCCCGGCATTGTCGATTGCTATCGCGCCCTGCTTTTTCGCCCAGCCTATGCCTATGGACTTCTCGTCCTGCTCGAGCGCGGACATGGAAAGCGGGCTTTTCGATTTCAGCTTTTTCACTATGCGCTCCTCGGGAAACCCATGCGCCAGAAAGCGGCCGCCTTCTTCGGTAATCAAGGTCATGTGGCCCGCGAGCCGCTCGTCCACTGCCACGTAGCCCTTGCCCTTCAGCAGCTCCACCGCCTTGCGCACCGCGTCTATGGGAAGCGTTGAGGCCTGCGCGAGCTCTTCGAGGGACCATGAAGTTTTGGGCATTTGCTGGCGCCGGAGCGCGTCCAGGTTCCGCAGTATCATGATTTCGTGTTCGTGCATGGCGCATCACTTTTGCATTGAAATTGATTAATTGCTTATTGCTGTTCCCTGTAGCGGCGCAGGAGTATCATGGAGCCGAGCGCTATCACCAGCATCACGATCAGCGCAAGCCCCTCAGTCGAGCGCAGCATCCCCACTATGTCGCCCTGCATGGTGCGGAAGAAGTCGATTATCTCGGTGCTCAGCTCGTCCTCGCGCGTGAACGAGAGCTCCATCCTCGAAAGTATGGCGGGGCCCGCCCACTTCAGCTCAGTCTGCCCGTGCACCGGAAGCGAGGTGCTCGCGAAGTAGTCGGGGAATGGGTTGAGCTTCTGTATCACCGAGTCCGGGGGCAGGTGTATGAGGAGCTCCGTTATCGAGGGGAGCGCAACGTCGCCCGGCTCGGATGAGGCGAAGGAGAGCGAGAGCGGGTTGAAGGTGTAATTGTAGGTGCGCGGCTTGTCGCGGCTCTTTGAGATGAAGCTGCCGTCGTAGGCGCTCGAGGCGTCGTACTCTATGCGCACTATGCCGTAGCACGTGCCGGTCCACGGGTTGCAGCCCTGCCGCTTCTGCGCGCGCACGCGCGCGCCGTCAATCCGCACGTACTGGGTGTCCATGTGTATGCGCAGGTTCTCGATTGAGGTGATGTTCTTCCAGGCGGAGACGTCGTTCAGGGACATCACGCGGTCGTAGAAGTCCGAGGACTCGTTCGAGTCCATGTAGAGCTGGAACTCCTCGACAACGTGCGCGCTGGCGTCGTCGCGCACGCTCATCTCGAACTTGTGGTATACCTGCTGGAAAGCCGCCTGCGCGGGCATTGCGAGCAATAGCAGCACGACGGCAGCCAAACCTGGCCTCATAATGGCGTTTTGAGGGCACCTTTTTAAATTTGCATATGCAATTTACGGTCATGCGATTGACGTATATAGGCCACTCCTGCTTCCACATCGACCTGGACGGCATCACGGCCTACACCGACCCCTTCTTCTCAATGGAGGCGGGGGACAGGAAAAGGCTGGTAAAGCCGGCGATAACGCCCGACAAGATAAGGGAGTGCGACCTGCTTTTCATCACCCACGAGCACTATGACCACTGCGACGTGCCCGCCGTGCAGGAGATTGTCGAGAGGACATACGCGCAGGTAGTGGCGCCGAGGCCCACTCTCGCGAAGCTCACGATAAGCGAGAGGAGCAAGGTGGACGTGCGCGAGGGGGACAAGTTCGAGATAAAGGGCGTGGGGATAGAGGTGCTGAAGGCGGTGCACCCGCAGAGCGCCTACCCGGTCGGCTTCAAGATTACGAAGGGCGGCAAGAGCGTTTACTTCGCCGGCGACACCTACAGGTTCCCGGCCATGAACCGCATCAGCGCGGACGTGGCGATTGTGCCGATAGGCGGCACTTACACGATGGACGCGTTTGACGCGGCTTCTGCGTGCAATGAGATGCAGGGGCTGAAGTTCGCGGTGCCGATGCACTACAACACCCATGACAGGATACTGCAGGACCCGCGCGATTTTGCGAGGGACGTGAAGAAGGCGAAAGTGATGATAATGGGGCCCGGAGACAGTTTTGAGTTCTAGGCTTCCTTGGGGTGAGAGAATGGCAGTGAACATAACCGGCATGCGCATTACCGCCGCCGAAGTGACACGCGAGAAGAACGAGGTGCCGCACGGCATTTCAATTAACATGAGCATCAATGCGGTGCGCCAGGAATCCGACCTGATTGAAATCGTATTCACTTACCGCGCCGATTACGCGGAGAACGTGGGCCTGCTGAGGCTCGAGGGCATCCTGTACGTCAAGCCCGAGAACAAGAAGCAGCTCGACGAGGTAATCAAGGGCTGGAAGGACAAGAAGAAGCTCGATGACGAGTTCGCCGAGGAAGTGCTGAACAACATAAACTTCGCGTGCGGCGCGCACGGGACGCTGATGGCGCGCGTGGTGAATTTGCAGCCCCCGATGATGCCGCCGAGGATAAGGCTGGACAAGTCGGGCTCGGGCGCGAGCGCCGCTTAGGCGCGGCCGCTTACCTTCTCCCGAACGCCTCGGATATCCTGCCCCAGAGCCCGCGTTGCCTCTGCGAGCATTCGAGGCAGATGTTCTCGCCTTCCGCGGTGACGAGCCGTATCATCGCCTCCTTGCCGCACCTGTCGCACACGCGCATCCCGTAGCCCTTCTTCCCGCCGCCGGGCGACTGGTCGTGCATGCACTGCAGGCACAGCCGCGAGCCGTCGGGCTTCTCGAAGCTTGCGCCCTCTATCTTCCTGTCGCACGACGCGCAGAAGTTCTCCTTGTGGTACTTGACCTCCTCGTTGTAGCAGTTCTGGCACAGCGTATGGCCCGTCTTCATGACCGCGTCCCTCGAGCTTATCCTGAGGCCGCAGCGGGTGCACAGCGCGTTCTTCTCGCCCGCGCGGCTCATGCTGTCCGTATAGCAGGAGGGGCAGAGCATGCCGCGCGAAAAGTAGTTCCCGTCCCAGCTTTCTATCTCGCTGCCGCAGCGGACGCACTGTTCTGCCATGCTCCGGAATCGCAGGCAAATTAATTAAAGGGAATCAGCGCCGCCTGCCCTTTGCGGAACGGGAGGGAGTTTTCCTCGCCCGTTTCAGGGGCCGTGCGGTTTCTTCCCTGCCCCCGCGCCCGGCACCTTCATCCTTTTTCCTGGTGTACGCCTCTGATTCCAGAAGCTCCAGGTGCTCGCGCTCCGAGGTTGCAAAATCCTCTATGGGCGGGGGAAGCTCGAGCACTGGCGGCTTCTTGGGCTCTGCCTGCGCTGATGGCTGCAACGTTGCCCCGGCCTTGGAAGCCTCATCCTGGACAGGACGCCAGGGCGGAGGGGCAGCCGGCTGGGCGGGAACAGGATAGCTTGCTTGCGGCGGAGATGCCTTTTCCACTTCCCCCTTCTGCAGCATGTCGTTGATTATGCCGACCATCTGGGTCATGTCCTTTGCGCCCAGGTGCTTCATCACGAGCTCGTAGCCGGGCCCTCCGCCGGTGCTGTCGACAAAAATCGTGCCCAGGCCGAAGAAACGCTCGAGCAGGTCGCGACGCGTGCTCACGTTTGAAATTTTGGAATAGGACACGACCATTGTGTGCTTCGTGAGCAGCCCGTCGGTCTTCACCAGCTCGCCGTCCGTGGCCTCGTAGGTTATGGCGTCGTTCGTGATCTTGATGTAAAGGCTGGTCGCAAGCGCGATGACAAGGCCGGCGGCTATGAGCGCGAGGATGGCACCTGCATCGTCCCAGAGGCCGAGGTAGGTCGCAAGGAACAGCACAAGAATGGCGAAGGCTGCCGCAAGAGAGCGGATGATTTTCAGGTAATGGGAATAGGCAGGCTTGCAAATCATCAGGCGCATTTTCTCCCCGCCCCAGCTTCTCAGTTCGGGTTTAAAATGCTAGTTGCCGAAAAACATCCGTGGGGGCACTGGAGGACTCATACCCGCTTCTCGTTTACGCAGCGTTTGCAATAGCGGTGCTCGTGCTGCTTGACGCGTTCATCAAGTCGCGGCGCAAGCTGTTTGTTTCGAAGAAGTATGCGCATGGAGAGGTTACAATAGAACTTCGCAACGGGATGGGCGAGATTGCGGGCGTGCGCGTGATTGACCCCCTGCCTGCTGATGCGGAGCTGGGCGCCCTTGGCGGGGGGAAGCTGATTGAGGCGGGAGGGGAAAAATCCTTGCGCTGGAATGTGCCGCTCATGATGCCCGGCGAGAGGAAGGTCTTCAGGTACGGCATGAGGACTTCGGAGAAAAGGCTGCCCGGCGCGGAAGTGATGGCGACGCAGGCGCGGGAGATAAGGGCGAAAAGCGACCCTGCGCACCTCTGAGCCTGCCCTAATCCTTTATCATCGAAAGGAATACGATGAAGGCCAGGTTGGCGATTACAATCACCACCAGCAGCGGGGATGCCGGGGTAAGGTTGAGCAGCGGGCTCTGCGCAAACTCCACGGCCTGGAAGAGCAGCAGGGAGGCGAGCATCACGATCTTCGAGAAGAGGATGCTCTTGGAGAATATGAGGCCCACGCCTGCGCCTACGAGGAGCAGCATGAAGGCCACGGAGGCCGAGAGCACGATTGTCGAGGATGACAGGTAGGACACGCGGAAGAGGAAGAGCGCGCATGCCATTATGAGGAATATGATGGTGATGAGGCGGAACTTGATATGCGGCAGGTGCGAGAAGTATGCCTCCTCGCCTCCCCAGTCGAAGAACATCTTCTGCATGATGATGGTTTGAAGTGAAAGCAATAAAAAGAAATTGCGGTTTTCCGCTAGCGCTTTTGGGATATACGAGGAGCGAGCACCTTTTGGCTGCGAGCGAGGAAGCAACCTAAAAGGGCTAATGCGGGGGGTAGGATTTGAACCTACGAAGGCGCTAGGCCAGCGGCTCTTAAGGCCACCCCATTTTCCGGGCTCTGGTACCCCCGCGCCAAAAACCTACGGTTTCTGGCAACTTCCCTTACAGATGCCTACGGTTCCTTTTCAGAACCTCCTTTTACTTGCTACGGTTTCTGGCAACTTCCCTTACTATGTCGGCAGGGGTTAAAATAGGCAAGTATTTACAGGCGAGCTGAAGCTAACCATACATCGGGCCTAATCTGCTCGTCTTCTGGTAGTCCTCGTGCGCGCCCTTGGCCTGCTCCATGAGCTGCTTCATCTTCTCCTCAATCAGCTTGCCCTGCTTCTCGAGCTCGGTGGTGTCAATCTTTATGCCCGTGACGGTGGAGAGCGCATCAAGCACCATCGCGGCGCCCCTCGGGTCCATGTATTCCGCGTGCGCCTCCGCAAGAAGGGAAATGGCGGGGAATTTGCGCGTGGCGCAGTCGGCCATGAGCACGCCGCTCACGCCCGTTGTCGCGCCCTCCTTTATCAGCGTGATGCCCTTGCGCTCCAGCATCTGCGAAAGCTCGGGCAGGCTCGCTATGCCGTAGACGGTTTCCTTCTCGCCCTTCTGGTTTATGCCGCCGAGCGAGATTATCTGGCGCACCTTGTGCGCCTTTGACCACGAGTAAATCTCCTGCGAGAGGAAGTATATCGTGTTGAGCGGTATCACGAGCTCCGAGAAGAGGACCACCATGTTGTGCTTCTTGGACTTGTACATGCGCGTAGGATGAAGCGGGCGGCCGTTGTGGATGGACGCGATGGGTGAGAATTTTTCGCTTACGATGTGGCCGAAAGGCTCCATGCCGAGCTTCTCGACAAGGTAGCTCGAAGCCATCGTGCCCACGAGCCCGATGCCCGGAAAGCCCTCGATGAAATAGGGCGACTTGAGGTCGTACTTGCCCGTCTCGATTATCTTGATTGTCATGGTGCTAGTTCGCCCTCCACCTATTTTAAGCTTTTTAAGATTTGAACGGCCTAAAACAATGGGGTATTTTGATGGGAATGAAAATGGCTGGCACTCCGGGGCAGCAAGGAAGGAAAGCGGAAGCCTCTGAGAGTTTTGATCACTTTTTCAAAAACACGGGAATGCTGATGCTGGCTTCGCTGGAAAAATCAGTGGAAAGGCATGATAATGCGCTCCGCGACCTGTTCATCAGGATGTATGAGGTCAGGCTGGCAAAGGCGGAAGGAAAGGGGGCGGACGGGTTTGCTGAAAGAACTGCGAGGGCGGAGGAAACCTACAGTGCCGCAGTAAAGGAAATGTTCTGCGATGCAATGAATGCCCTGTCGTGGGGGGAGAATGTGCCGCTAATAGACGCCATGCACGATAAGGGGCTGTTGAAATTTTTTGCAAAGGTGGCCAAGGAGGGGAAGCTGGGGAACAGGAAGGTATTGCTGGAGACGGTGAAGGACGCACGGAATATCGTTGTGAAAATAGTTGAAGAACAGGAAACGGCTGCGAACATATATGCCGGCCTGATAGCCATGGACACGGGCCCGGACAATACCAGATATTGCGGCGTCGGCGGAGAACCTAGGAGGCCTACGAGGCAGTACCTTCAATTATTGACTGCCAGCGGGCGCAAGGCGCTTGGGACAGCTTAAGCCAAAAGCGAGAACAGCGAGTATCGCTGCGAGATTGAGAAGACCAGCAGCGCAATGGGCGCAAGGATGGCGAAGTAGGGGAAGAAGCGGCGCCAGTTGCCCTCGATTTGCGCTATCAGCACCGAGGAGAGGAGCGCGTATATCGCGACATAGAACTGGGATGCGCCCTGCGCCGCGGCAAGGATTGTTCCTGAATTCGCGGCAGCGTCAGCGCTTCCGATTGCAAATGAGCCCGCGTCCATCTGCGCCACCGCGTTGAGGAGCGTGCCGAGTATGAAGGGCACGAAGAAGCCGCCCGCGAGGAGCGTGTACTTGTGCATCGAGGCGGAGGCCGCGCGCTCGCGCATTATCGCGAAGACCGCGAGCATGTCCTCGGCGGCCTCGCGCAGCGAGGAGTAGGCGCCAGAGCCGAGGGAGTAGCCGGCGGCCATCAGGCCCACTGCGCGCTGCAGCAGCACCGAGGAGTTGCGCGAGCCCGCTGCAAGGATGGCGGAGGGGAAGCTTGCGCCCGCGCGCATTGCGTTCCGCGATTTTTTGAATTCCTCGGAGAGCGGGCCGTAGCCCGCCTTTGCGAGCGAGTCGAGGATGCGTTCGGCGGACGTGCCCTTCTCCAGCGAGGCAGCCTGCATGAGCGCATCCGGCAGGTATTTCTCAAGCTCCGCGTTGCGGCGCGAGAGCCTGTGCTGGAGGTAGAGGTAGTAGAGCGCCGGGAGAAGCACAAGGAGGAAGGCCATCGGCTGCAGCGAGAGATAGTAGAGGATTGCGGAGATGAAAATTCCGAGAAGCAGGAGGAGCGCGAGCCGCTGCTTCAGTGCATTCGCATCATCAAGATTTGCCTCCAGCGAAAGAAGCGAGAGTTCGCGGTCCGAGAAAAGGGGCGGCGCGGAGGAGGCGGACACGCCGGGCGTGAAGCTGAGGCGCGCATAGCCTATGATGGCAAGGTCCATTAGCGGGAAACCTGCGAGGAAGAGCAGCCAGACCTGGGCGGGCGAGATGCCGAAGGAGAGGAAGGACGAGCCGATGACGAGGTAGGCGAGCAGCAGTGCAGGCACTATGCAGGCCGCGGCTATGAAGAGGATGGAGGCGAGCGAGAGCTTGGATGACGTCTCCTTCTCGCGGCTGAGCTGCTGCGAGATGAGGTCGTCTGCAATGCGCTTCAGCGACTCGCCTCGCGAGCCCTGCTCGTATGCAGCCGCAAGCTGGCTCAGCGCGCGCTTGTAGGAAAGGGACTCGACGCGCTCGGCTGAGGATGCGATGGCCTCGCGGACTGATGCACCCGCCCTGACGTGGCGCAGTATTTCGGAGAATTCCTTTGAGCAGTAGTGCCCTTCCTTCGAGACGCTTTCAAGGCCGCGCTCGAACGAGATGCCCATGCCGAGCTGCGTTGCGAGCGAGCGCAGCGCTATCGGGAGGTCGCTTTCGAGCTCAAGCGCGTGCCGCCTCCTTGCGAGCGCGGGATAACGGGTGTAGGCGAATAGCGCGATGGCAAGGGCGATCAGGGCTAATGCAATTTCCTGAAGAGTTATCAGCTCACCTGAAGTCGAACTTTTCCTGCACGAACCGCCCTTCGCGCTTCTTCTTCCGCCCTTCACGCCCGTTCCTTCGGTCCTTCAGGCTTTCCATGAAGTTCTCGAAGTGGGAGCGGAACAGGCGCTCACGGTGCTCGCCGAGGGACATTATCACGTAGAGGCCGGTAGAGACGCCGACCAGCATGTACAGTATGGTGAATATCCTGCCGGCTCCGGTTTTTGGGGTGAGGTCGCCGTAACCTACGGTGGTGACTGTGGAAACTGCGAAGTAGGCGGAGTCCAGGTAATTCCAGCCCTCGAGGAAGTGGTAGGCGACTATGGCTGCAAGTATCAGAAACGCTATCAGGCTCAGGCCGTAAAGTATGTCCCTCTCCACGGCAGAAGATGGGAAAGAAAAAGTTATAAGCAAGTCAGCCGGATGCCGCGGCCTTTGCTATTTTCTCGTACTGTTGCATGAGCTCAAGGGCCTTCTCGGGCGCCTTGGCTTCCGCGAAGATGCGCAAATAGTTCTCCGTGCCGCTCGCCCTCACTATCACCCACGAATCGCGGTTGAAGTCGACGCGGATGCCGTCAATGATCGTCAGCTTTCCCTTATGCCCCATGACCTTTGCTATTTTTTCCATCGCCGGCCTCTTGTGCGATGAGGCGCACTGCACCTTTGTCTTGGAGTTGAAGTATGCGGGTATCGCCATGACGAGTTCCGAGAGCGGCTTCGGGCATGCGGCCTCGGCTATTTTCGCAGCTGTCATCAGGCCGTCCTTTCCGTAGCTGAGCGAGGGCCAGATTACGCCGCCCACCTCCTCGCCGCCCATCACCGCTCCGAGCTTTTTCATCTCCTCGCTTATGTAGGGCGCGCCGACCTTGCAGTAGTGAATCTTGCTGCCGTGCTTCTCCGCGATGTCGCGTATCGCGTTGCTGGTTGAAACTGTCGTGACTATAGTGGAGCCTTTCTTCGCCTTTGCGAGCGCCATCTTCTCGCACAGCGCGAAAATCTTGTCGCCGATGATGAAGCGTCCGCGCTCGTCCACGAATACCACGCGGTCGCCGTCGCCGTCCCATGCAATGCCCATGTCGGCCTGCAGCTCGCGCACGCTTGCAATCAGGTCTGTTATGTTTGCTTCCGTGGGCTCGCTCGGCCTGCCCGGGAAGTGGCCGTCCATCTGGCCGTTGAGCGTTGTCACGGAGCAGCCCAGGGACTTGAAGAAGTCCGGCGCGATGCGGGCAGTGGTGCCGTTCGCGCAGTCGAGCACGAGCTTTGGCTTTTTTCTCCTGAATAGCGCGGCATCCACGTTTCCCATTATCGCCTTTGCGTGGTCTTCGCAGGCGCGTTCGTACTTGCGCACTTCCTTCAGCTCGTCCCATGCCGCGCGCTTGTGGTTGCTGTTTTCAAATATCCTCTCGATTTCCGCGCCGCGCTCGCGCGAGATTGCGATGCTTTGCGCATCCACGAACTTGAGCGCGTTCCACTCCGGAGGATTGTGCGAGGCGGTTATGTTTATTGCGCCCGCCGCCTTTTGGCGAAGGACCGAGAATTCGACAGTGGGGGAAGGGCAGATGCCGAGCTTTGTGACGCTGCAGCCGGCGCTCAGGAGGCCCGCCATCACCGCGCCTTCCAGCATCTTGCCGCTTGTGCGGGTGTCGCGGGCCAGGAGGATGTTGCAGTCAGTGCCGGTCGTATTATTTTTTATCCAGGTGCCGAAGGCTGCGGCCATGCGGGATGCGAATTCGGGCGTAATCTGGTCGAGCGTGCCGCGTATTCCGTTGGTGCCGAATGAGGGCATGGATTTGGATTGCGCGCACGGGTATATATTCATTTGTTTATTTTTCGAAGACGGCGCGCGGAATTGCTGCGGCGTGCATTATTTTCCGAAGAAGGCGTGCGTCGCGTCAATTATGTGCTGCAGGTCCGCCTCGGAAAGGTGCTGGTGGCATCCCACGTAGAAGGCGTTGGCATTGATGTTGGCTGCTACCGGGTACTGGGAATCGAGGTTGCCGAACATCTTGCGGTAGATGGGCTGGTTGATGAGGGGCAGCAGGTAGCGCGTCTCGATGCCAGCCTCTTCCAGGAAAAGCGTGAGGTCGTCGCGCCTGTGGCGCCTGCTTGTGAGCACGAGCGGGTAGAACATGAACACGTGCTCGCGGCCTGCGGGAATATGGGGCAGTTGCAGCACGTCCGAGAGGTCGGAGAGCCCGGCGCTCAGGAATGCGGCATTCTTCCTCCGCTTCGCAAGTATCTCGTCCTTCCTCTCAAACTGCGCGCACGCGAGCGCGCCCTCCAGTTCCGTGGCACGGAAGGAATAGCCGAGCCGGGCGAAGGAGAAGCGCTTCTTCATTATCATGTCCAGTTCCTTTCCGCGCGCATTGTCATCGTCGTCTATGGAAAGGTAGATGCCGTCGCGGCCGTGGTTGCAGAGCGAGCGCAGCATGACCGCGAGCTCCGGGTCGGAAGTGAGCGCAAGGCCGCCAACGCCCGTGACCAGTATGTGCGCAACGTAGGTGGAGAAGCAGCTGAACTCTCCGAAAGAGCCCACGGGCCTGCCCTTGTATTTTGCGAACATCGTCTCGCACGAGTCCTCAATCATCACAAGCTTGTGGTCGGCCTTGAGCTTCATTAGCGGGTCCATGTCGCACGGCAGGCCGCACAAATGCACCGGCATGATGCCCCGCGTTCTCTTCGTGATGCGGCGCGCGGCATCCTTAGGGTCCATGTTGTAGGTGAGCGGGTCCACGTCAACGAATACGGGCTTCAGGTTCTGCTGGATGAGCACGTTCGAGGTTGCGACGAACGTCACGGCAGGCACCAGCACTTCGTCGCCGTCCTTCCATTTGAATTTCTCGCGCGCTGCGGCAACCGAAACGCGCAGTGCGCTCGTGCCGCTGTTGCACATCACGCCGTATTTGGAGGCGTGCGCCGCAGCGAACTCGCGCTCGAAGCGCTGGATGAACGGGCCGTAGGAGAGGCGCTTGTTCTTCAGCGCCTCCATCACATACTGCCCTTCCTTTGCACCGATGTCCGCGAAGCCTATCGGGACTTCTCGCCGGGGGCGTGCTTTTGTTTTATTTTTTTGATTCATGTTTCCTATCTCTTTCTTGCTAGGTAATCCTTTATCGTGAGCTCGATTCCCTTTTCGAATGGCATCGCGGCGCGGAAGCCGAAGAACTTCCTTGCGCGCGCGGAGTCGAAGAGGCGCCGCGGCTGGCCGTCCGGCCTGCTCCTGTCCCACACCAGCTTTCCTGTGTAGCCAGTCTTCCTTGCTATCAGCTTTGCAAGCGTCATTATCGAAATTTCCTGCCCGCTTCCGATGTTGACCGGCTCCTCGCTGTCGTATTTCTTCGCCGCGAGAACTATTGCGCGCGCGCAGTCATCGACATAAAGGAATTCCCGCGTGGGCTTTCCAGTACCCCAGAGCATGACGGACTTCTCGCCTTTCCTTTTCGCTTCCGTGAATTTGTAAATCATTGCCGAGATTACGTGCGAGGAGGTGTCGTTGAAGTGGTCGCCCGGGCCGTAGAGGTTCACAGGTATCAGGTAAATGCCGTTGAAGCCGTACTGCTTCCTGTAGGCCTGCAGCTGCACGAGCATCATCTTCTTCGCAAGGCCGTAGGGCGCGTTGGTCTCCTCAGGGTAGCCGTTCCACAAGTCGGATTCCTTGAAGGGGACCGGAATGACCTTGGGATAAGCGCAGACAGTGCCGATTGCGACGAGCTTTTGCACCTTGCTTTTCCTTGCCTCCTCGATTGTGAGCGCACCCATCATCATGTTCTGGTAGTAGAAGTCCGCGGGGCGGGCACGCGTCTCGCCTATGCCGCCAACTTTCCCGGCAGCATGGATGACGATGTCGGGCCTCGCATCCCTGAACAAACGCCGAACCTGCTCCTGCTCGCACAAATCATATTCGGATGAGTGCGGCGAGATGAGTTCGGATGGATTTTCTTTTTGGAGGAGTTTCGTCAAAGGGGCGCCTAGGAAACCGTGCCCGCCTGTAAGAAGTATGCGTTTTCCTTTGAGTTCCATGGAATTACGCTCACAATATTCCTTTGAGGCCTTCCTTTTTCATGTCCGCGTCCAGCATGATTTTCGCCAGCTCCTTGAACTTCACCTTGGACTCCCAGCCCAGCTCCCTCTTCGCCTTCGACGGGTCGCCCTGCAGCACTTCCACTTCCGCGGGCCTGAAGTAGCGCGGGTCTATCTTCACGTAATCCTTCCAGTCGAGCTTCGCCAGCGAGAAGCACGTCTCGAGGAACTCGCGCACGCTGTGCGTCTCGCCGGTCGCGATTACGAAATCGTCCGCCTTCTTGTGCTGCAGCATGCGGTACATCGCGTCGGTGTAGTCGGGCGCATAGCCCCAGTCCCTCTTCGAGTCCAGGTTGCCGAGGTAGAGGAACTTGTCCTTGCCTGCCAGAATGCGCGCAATGCCGCGCGTTATCTTGCGCGTCACGAATGTCTCGCCGCGGCGCGGGGATTCGTGGTTGAAGAGTATGCCGTTCGAGGCGAAGAGGCCGTAGCTCTCGCGGTAGTTCTGCACTATGTAGTAGGCGTATGCCTTCGCGCACGCGTACGGGCTGCGCGGGTGGAAGGGCGTGTTCTCGCCCTGCGGCGGGGGGCTCGAGCCGTACAGCTCGGACGAGGAGGCCTGGTAGAACTTCACCTTCTTCTTCGCCCGCCTCATGGCCTCCAGGAGCCGTATCGTGCCGACCGCGACTATGTCCGCCGTGTATTCCGGTATGTCGAACGAGACGCGCACGTGGCTCTGCGCGCCGAGGTGGTATATCTCGTCCGGCTCCACGTGGTCGATTATGCGCCAGATTGAGGATGCGTCGCCCAGGTCGCCGTAGTGCAGGAAAAGCCTCGAGTTCGGGTCGTGTATGTCCTTGAACAGGTGGTCTATGCGCGAGGTGTTGAATGTCGAGGCGCGCCTGATGATGCCATGGACCATGTAGCCCTTTGCCAGCAGCTGCTCGGTGAGATACGAGCCGTCCTGCCCTGTGATGCCGGTAACCAGCGCTATCTTCTGCTCCATGCGTGAAGTATGGGGAAGAAATTATTAAAGCCTAGCCGCGTTTTCCGAGGGCCCGCCCAAGCTATTAAATCTTGCAGTTCATTTTCAAGCCATGCTCAGTCGTGCACTCAGGCTGAATGCCTACGCGGTGGCGGCGCAGGGCGCGGTGATTGTCGGGGGCGTGCTCTTCGCGGTGATACTGACCAGGCTCATCTCAAAAGCGGACTACGGCCTCGTCACCTCCTTCGTCTCCTTCGTCGTATTCCTCAGCCTCATGACGGACATGGGCCTGCGCACGACGGCGACGAAATACGTCGGCGCCGCATATTTCTCCAAGGACAGGAAGCTCTGGCATTACATAATGCAGCTCGCCTCCCTGCGCTTCCTTTTCGCAGTGGTCGCGGGGCTCGCCACGTTCGCGCTTGCGGGCACGCTCGCAGACGTCATCCTGCACTCGCAGCAATACGCGTACGTGTTCCAGCTGACGGGCATAACAGCGATGGTCTACTCGGTGATGCATTTCTGCGAGAGCCTCGTGTCGGGGGCCAACAAGTATGAATACACGTTTGCCGGCTCGGTGGTCGTCAATTTCTCGAGGCTCGTCCTCCCCATCGCCGCGGTGCTGCTCATCGCGCCCACCGCGCAGTGGACGATACTCGGCGTTGCCGCGGGCTACCTGCTTGGCGCGCTGTCGTACGTGATTTTCTTCAGGAGGATATACGGGCTGAAGCTCGAATGGCCGAAGATGATAAGGGGGGAAGTGAGGGAGTTCGCCATCTACGCGGCCCTGCTCGCCCTGGCCAGCTCGTTCCTGAGCAATTTCGACACCGTGCTGCTGAACCTGTTCCTGAGCACTGAAAGCGTGGCGCTCTACAAGGCCGCGCAGATAGTGCTGATAGGCGTGGTGTCGCTTGCACCCATCTCCTACATAGTGGTATTCACGTTCTTCGTCGAGCTCGAGGCAACGGGGAAGCGGAAGGAGCAGGGCGAAGCGTACTCCCAGGCGACAAAATACGGCCTCATCTTCTTCCTGCCGATTTCCGTGATGATGTTCGTGCTTGCGGGCGACATCATAGGCGTCCTCTATCCCGGCGCGTATGTGCCAGCTGCGGACGCGCTGAAGGTCTTCGCCCTCGTGCCGCCGTTCGTCTTCCTCTTCAACATGAACATCTCCACCATGCAGGTGCGCGGGGAGATAAAAGATGCGTGCATGCTCGTTTTCATCGCATGCGTGCTTTCGATCGCGCTGAACACGCTGCTCATCCCGTATTTCGGCTTTGTGGGCGCGGCTATTGCCTATACAGGGGCCTACCTCATCCCCACGCTCATTTCCCTGCCGATGATGGTCAGGAAGCTGGCATTGCACGTGCAGTGGACGGCCCTGGCAAGGCCGCTGGCGATTTCGGCGCTGGCATCTGTGGCGGTTGTCGGCGCGCGGGCGCTCGGCCTGAACAACGAGCTCGCAGTCATAGCGGTCTTCCCGCTGGCGTGCGCGGCGCTTTACCTCCTGTCGCTTGAGGAGGACGACCGCAGGCTGCTCAACGCGATTGCGGAAGTCGTGCGCGGGGAGAAATCCGCGCTCGGCAGGCGCAAAATATAAAAAGTCCAGACGACGAAATATGGCCAAAACAAATAGCCAATTTGCCGTGAGAGAATGACGAAAATACTGCTAGTCACAAGCAATTTCGAGGAGAACACCGGCCCGCTCTACGCGGACAGGGAGAAGGTGCTCGACATGATAGACGGCTCGCACTACCCCCTCGGCATCACCTACCTGCACTCCTACGTGGAGAGCTGCGGGCACGAGGTGCGCAGCCTTTTCCTGAACAGCTTCAGCCAGGAGATGTGCTTCGGGGAGGTGGCAAGGGTGCTGGAGGAGTTCAGGCCGGAGATAGTCGGATTCCAGATGCTGACGCAGAACAGGGTGAGCACCTACAGGCTGATGGAGTACATACACGGGAAGTACCCGGAGATGCGGATAGTGGCGGGGGGCGTCCACGCGTCGATAATGTACGAGCAGCTGGTGAAGAAATACCCGTACCTGGTCGTCGTCATAGGGGAGGGCGAGCTGACTTTCGGGGAACTGATCAAGACGATGAATGAAGGGGGCGATTTGGAGAAGGTGGAGGGAATCGCGTTCAACAGGGGCGGGCAGCTGGTCAAGACGAAGATGCGGCCGCTCATCAAAAACCTCGACGAGCTGCCGTTCCCCAAGCACGAGCTGTACTTCACCCGGAAGAGGACGCATGCGAACATACTGACATCCCGCGGATGCCCGTGCAGGTGCAGCTTCTGCGCATTGGACAGCATATCGCTCGGGGTCAACCGCACCAGGTCGGTCAAGAACGTGATAGAGGAGGTAGAGGACCTGGTAAGGAAGTACCCGCGGCTGAAGATGGTCTGGATACAGGACGACACGTTCTTCCTGAACAACGAGAGGGTCATCGAGTTCTGCGATGAGGTGGTGAAGAGGAAAATCAGGCTGAATTTCGTGTGCAGCGGCCGCATAAAGCCGTTCAGCGAGAAGATGGCAAGGAAGCTGGAGGAGGCGAACTTCAGCAAGATAATGTTCGGCCTCGAGAGCGGGGTGGACGAGATACTCACGAAGGCGCACAAGGGCATAACCCAGAGGACCGCGCTCGAAACATTCCAGATACTTTCCAAGACGAACCTGGACGTGATGTGCTTCCTGATAGTGGGCCTTCCGGGCGAGACCGAGAAAACGATTCTTGAGACCGCGGAGTTCGTGAGGAAGCTCCAGAGGATGAGATACATACTCTACGGAGATGCCGCGATACTCCTGGTCTACCCGGGCACGGAGGTATGCCGCATCGCGGAGGAGAAGGGGCAGCTGACGGACGACATCTGGCTTACGGACGCCATCACGCCGGTTTACGAGGTCGAGCACGACGTCAAGGAGCTGGAGAGGTACAAGAAGCTCCTGCTCGACCGCATCGCGTTTGACAGGATAATTACGCCAAAGGACTTCCTGAAGCCGCAGTGGTTCGACGCCCTGAAGGCGCAGTGGGCGATGGTGCCCTACGGGGCCAGCTACATGGCGGACCTGGCCTGGAGGAGAAGGAGGAACATTGCTTCCAAGATTGTTTCAAAAATTTCCAGAAGAATACCGATTCCCGCCCTGCGCGGGAAGTAGCAGGCCTAGCCGATGCGCCTTGCGGACGACGTGAGGAATCTTTTCGCGATGAAATACGCCACTATGAACTGGCGCGCAAAGGACATGATTACGTAGGCGATGCTCGGCAGGACCATGCCGGTCCTGATTATGCACCACGAGAATTCGACTGCAAGAACGAATGACATCGCCCACACCGCGTAAATTGCTGGATGGTAGGCCAACGACAGCAAAACCGCGGCGAGGAATGAGAACCAGTAGAGCGGGCCGAGCGGGTAGAAGAGGGCCATGATGCGCCACCTGAACATGCGGGGCACGAGGCTCTTGCCCAGCCACGAGGCCTGCTTGTAGTAGTCGCCCAGCGAGGACGGCTCCACGTGCTCCGCCACCGCGTCCATCGCCACCGCGTGCAGGCCTGCCTTCACTATCCTGTTGTGTATGTCCCTGTCCTCGAAATAGCGCAGGGAGGGGTCGAAGCCGCGGAGCTGCTCGAATGCCTCGCGCCTGTATGCGTGCGGGGTCTCGATAATCTCCGCGACAGCCCTGCCGGCAAGGTGCATCACGCGCACGTAGTTGCACTTCTCCATGAAAGTCTTGGGCGTGCGCGGCGGGTTGCTCCAGTATGCCAGCTTCACATTTCTGTTGCTGAACGTCGTTTCAAGAACTTCGAGGCAGTTTGCGCCGAGCAGTATGTCGGCGTCGAGGAACACGAGTACGTCGCCCTTTGCGTTCTTCGCGCCGAGGTTCTTGGCTGCGGAAACTCCGACGCGGCCGCCTTTCACCAGCCGCAGGCCCTTGTATTTTTTTGATAGGGCGGTGACTTTGACTGGCGTATCATCCGTAGAATCATCCACTACTATGACTTCGTCGGGTTTCCTTGTCTGCGAGTAGACATGCTTGATGGTGTCGGCTATGCCCGCGGACTCGTTGTAGGTTGGAATTATGACGCTGATGCGCATGGTTGCGGTTTGGACGCACGGATTATTATTCGTATTCGGCCGGTCAGCCCTCGCGCCTTGCGGTCCAGATTTTCGTGACGTAGGTGAGCCTCAGCGCCTTCACTTTGCCGAATTCCGACTGCATCCTGTCAAGTATCTTCTGGAATGTCTTCCTGCCCGCCTCCGTCTCAAGGTCCCAATACTTGTTCTTCACCGACTTCCATGCCTCGATGTAATTGTCAAGCGTCATCTCAACGGCCTGCGGCTCCTCCAAATAGTAGAGGTGGTTGAAGAGCCTGCTGCCTATGATGACGTCGGCCTGCTGCTCGCGCCTCGTGCCGTGCTCGTACTCGGGCACGACCTCCTTGATTATCTGCTCTATGCGCCTCTGCGTCGGCTCCTCCAAATCGCGGTTGTTCCACATGCACGTGAAATGGCCGTCTGGCTTGAGAACGCGGTGCGACTCCTTCAGCGTCCTGTCCCTGTCCGTGGTGTTGAATGATGAGCCGAAGGTTATCCAGTCTATCGAGCCCGCGTCAAGGCCGGTCTCCTCGCCCGTGCCCACGCGCCACTCGATGTTGCTGAACTGCCTTGTCTTTGCAATGCCAATCTCGCGCATCGCGTCATTTGGCTCCACTGCGATTATTTTCCCAACATGGTCCTTGAGCAGCATTGACAGGTTGCCGGTGCCGGCCCCGATGTCAGCCACGACATAGTTGCGCTTCTTGGGCCTCACGTGGCTGCACAGCCTCTCTATTGCCTTTGGCGCGTAGTTCGGCCTGTAGTCGTAGTATTTGGCGTGCTGCGTGTAGTCCCATTCCTTTGCAATTGCCGGCTTTGGCTGTGCCATCCCTTCACCTCTTGCCCTGGATGAACGCGAGTATCCTTGCCGCATTCTGTTGCAGCTGCTTTTTATTGTTGTTCTGGAGCGTGAGCGACGGCTTCTTCGGGAACTCGGGCTTCTGGTGCACGCCCATCACGTTGCTGCCGTGCGTGTAGAGTTTCTTCTTGTTCCTGCGCAGCAGCTCCGCCGCATCCACTTTCAGCAGGACCTCCACGTATTTTTTGTTGTTCTTCGCGTTGAATGCGTGTATCTCGTGGAAGAGCGAGATTGTGCTCACGACGACGTTGATGCCCTGCCGGGTGAGCGCGGCCGCAAGCCGCGCATAGATGCGCGCCGTCGCTTTCCTGCCGGCAATATCGTGGCCAAATGAATCGCCCAGTATCCTGCGCAGGATGTCGCCGTCAAGATGGACAGTGTCCGGGCGGCGCTTCCGCAGGCCTGCATAAACTTTCTTCGCTACCGCGGTCTTGCCAGAGCCGGCCAGGCCGGTAATCCAGATGAGCGTGCCTTGCATAAGCCCATAACCCCTTGAACTCATTTAACCTTTTTCTCAAGGAACGCCGAGAATTTTGAGAGCAGCTCCTTTCCCGCCTTTCCATTGCTTGCAATGAAGCCCGTATTGAGGCGCCTGCCCGAATAATCCAATTCCCCGCCCTCCAAATCGCAGACGTTCCCGCCCGCGCCTTCCAGCAGCGCCTGAGGGCCGCACACGTCCCATATCGCGAGCTTCTGGAAGTTCCAGTAGAGCTCCGCATTGCCGCTTGCAATCTCGGCGAGCTTCACGCCCATGCTGCCCTTTTGTGAAACGCGCGGGCTGCCCAGGAAGCGCACGAATTCGCCGTCCTGCTCGGTGAAGTGGTTCTTGCTCACCAGTATGCGGAATGAGCTGACTGCGGCGGCCTTTGACACGCCAATCTTCTCCGCCTTGCCGTGGTTTTTCTCCACATGCGCGCCCTTCCCCTTTTCCGCATAGTAGAGCGCGCCCTGCAGGGGAACGTAAACAACGCCCAGCACGGGTTTCCTTTTCTCCAGCAGGCCTATCATCACCGCGAACTCGCCCGTGCGCCTCACGAAATCCATTGTTCCGTCAAGCGGGTCCACAACCCAAACCTTGCCTGCGCCCACCTCGCCCGCCCCGGCAGTTTCCTCGCTTATTATGGGATGGCTGAATGGGGAGAGGCGCGCGATTATCGTCTCGTTTGCAGTATAATCCGCCTCAGTGACCTCGCTCCTGTCCTCCTTGAGCGAGACCTTGCTTGCGCCTGCATTGTAAATGCCCATGACCTTGGCGCCGGCCTCAAGCGCCGCGTGCTTTGCGGCAAGAAGCTCGTCTGAAAAATCCATTTCCAAAACCCTTATTTCCAGAACCCTTTGCGCTGCACGAACGCCCGCACGAGAAGGGAATTCAGCTTGCTGTCGGGGGACGCGCGCTCAGGGTGCCAGAGGATGCCGGCCATCGGCAGGCGCGGGTGGCAGAAGCCCTCCACGAAATTGCCGGACATGGCAAACGGGATGAGGGAGGGCGCGAGGTCCGCCTTGGCAATCCCGTAGTTGTGGTATGAATTTACATTTGCGGACGCGGATGCAAAGCGCATCTTTGTTGAGCTTGCCAGTTTTATTCCATGGGAGTCCGTGACATGGCCTTGCGCGGGCCTCAGCCTGCCGCCGAAATAAACGTTCAGGAAGTGCGCGCCCCTGCAGATTGCGAGAACTGGAAGGCGCTTTGCTTTTGCATATGAAAGCATTGCTTTTTCAGTCCTGTCGCGCTCATCCGAAACGTCCATGCCCGGCAGCGCCTTCGCGCCGTAGAGCTTCGGGTTCACGTCGTTGCCGCCCGTGAGTATGATTCCTTGCGGCTTGAGGGCCGCGAGATGGGAGCTTGTGCTTGCAAGCGTGTTGGGTATTGGGAGAAGCGTGATGTTGAATTTGGAAAAGTAGTGCGTGTATGCCTGTTCAAGGCAGTCGCGGGGCGAGCCCTTGTGCTGCGAGCACACGCGCTGGGAAATGGCTATGCGCATCATGGCTACCACTTACGCCTCAAAATTAATGAACTTGCGTATTGTGCCGTCCTTCATCCACGCAAGCGCCTTCTCATAATCCTCGTTGGTGTCGAATTCCATCCAGCCGTGTTTTGTGTGAATGGCCTCCGCGTTTACACCCCTGTCGATGAGCTCCTGGAGCATGCACGTCATCTGCGCCTTCCTGAATGATTTGGAATTGCGCCATGGCGCGGCGCTGTCCCAGAACTTCGCCTTGTTCTCGTCGAACGCCTTTGCGAATGAGGCAAAGCCGCTTTTTGAAAAGCGAATCATGCCGACATACCTGGACATTGCGCGGGAAATGTCGCGCGTGGGCTTGCCGAGTTCAATTATTTTGTTGTTCTTGTCGTAGACCAGGCTTTCCACGTCGCCCTCCCATTTTGCGCCAAGGCGCGCCTTCCAGTAGCCTTGCCAGTCATCGTCGACCAAAACGCCCACGACACCGGCAAAATCAGCCAGTTGCTTCACGAGCTTCGTCTCATACAGGATGTCGGAGTAGCACACGAGCACGCCGTCCTTCGAGACTTCTGCGAACTTGCGCGCCTGCATGAGCGTGGCCACCATGTTGGTTGTTTCATATTCCGGATTCAGGAAGTAGGCGATGTTGGGGAGGCTTATTTTTTCAGCCATGTATCCGCGCACTATCGCTATTTCGCTGATGCCGGCCTTGCGGAGGGTTTCAACTTGCCTTTGGATTAGCGTTTTCCCATCCAGCGAGAGCATGCCCTTTGGCAGGTCTTTCGTGTACTTGTCGAGCCGCGTGCCCCGCCCTGCTGCTAGAATTATTACCCTCAAATGCTCGCCCCTGCTGCCCGCACAACGCCCGATGCTGCTGCTAGAATTACGGCGTTCAAATTATCGCCTTGATGTTCCTGGAGGCGCAGTTCAGCTCAATGCGCTTGCAGCCCTTCACGAAGTTGAAGAGCGTCGGCCCGCACCCTATCGCGGCGGGCAGCTTGAACTCCGCTGCGCGTATCGTCATGTGCGAGGCGGCTCCGCCGAACTCGGTGATGAGGCCCGCGATGTCGTGGCTGAAAAGCCAGTCATAGCCCGGGTCCGCGTTCTCGATGAGCACTATCTTGCCCTTCAGGCTCGCGGGCTTGGGGCCCGAGTTCACGTGCACCACTTCCGCCGTGACCGTCTTCTGCGTGATGTAGTTGGGCATCATGTGCGTGGAGGTGAAGTATTCCACGCTCCTGTCCATGAAGATGAGCGGCGGGAACTTGAAGAGCCGCATCAGGGAGTACTTGCGCCTGTTGCGTTCTATCTTGGCCTTGAGCGCGTCGATGAAGTCGTGCGTGAAGGAGGAGTGCGAGAACTCCAGTATGTCGTCCATCGTCAGGAAGGCCGCGTCCTCGCGCGAGATGCCGTGCTTTGAGAAGTATTCCTGTATGTAGCTGAGCATGAGGCTCAGGTTCTTCGTGAACTCCAGCTTGCACTCCTCGCGCATCATGGTGGATTTGCGGACAAACTTCAGGAGGGAGGCCGCATCAACTGAAAGGCCGTGCTTCTTCAGCTCCGCGTCTATGCGGGCCATGGTGGCCTTGCTGAATTCGAAATCCTTGCCCTCGCGCGAGGGCTCCGTGAAGTTCCTGATGTCTATGTACTGGTCGAATGCCTCGGCGTAGGTGCGCGAGCAGATGTCGTAGGTGCCCGGCCTCAGATGGCCGTAATCATGAAGGAACTGCGCGCGCGTTATTTTGCCGCGCTTCAGCTCCGCGAGCCTGTCGAGGAAGTCGGTTGCCACTGTTTTGATGGAGGCGAAGAAGCGGTCGTACTCGTCCTGCGTGATTATCCCCTTGCGCAGCAGCGAGCGCATCATGTTCGCGCTTATGAACGCGAAGCGCGCGAGCTTGCTGAAGGGCAGGGTGCCGTAGAGCCTGCAGTCATGGCCGAGCTGCGCTATTTTCGCAAGCACGGGAATGTCGGACTTGAGCAGCTTCTCGCGCCTTGCGCGCAGCTCCTCGGTGAGGCGCATCTCGGCCGCCAACGAGGTGACGCGCTCTGCCAGTATGTCGTCGGTGAGCTTGAACAGGCTTGCCTTCATCTCAGCTATTTCCGCCTTTGTGAAGCCCTCTGCAGCCATCTCCTTCTCAATCTCTTCGTAGTCGAGTATGTAGCACGTGTAGGCGACCTTGAACTCCACTTTGTCATGGAAGTCCTGGAAGCGCCTCAGCTTGCGCAGGTAGAAGTTGACCAGTTTTTCTGCAGTGGGCTGGGAAACTGAGGCGGGCAGGAAGGTGTTGAAGCTCATGCGTATGTCCACATAGGGCTTGCCGGCGAGCGAGACTATGCCGGGCTGGTAGCCGATGTCCCTGTAGCCCACTTCCCTGCGCGCCTGCGGCCAGACGCTGTCCGTTATGAGGTGCCTGTAGAGCGAGAAGGCCAGCGGCTTGGGGTCCACGCCTATTATCTCCGCCGGGTTCCAGTCCGGCATTATGCCGTAAGCCACGTTGCTGCCCGCGAGGTTCGGGAAGGGCCTGTCATTCGAGACTATGAACTGCTTCACGTGCTCCAGCGTGTCCTTGAACTCCTTCTCGGGGCAGGGCGCGACCTCCTTCACGGCTATCGGCCTCACCTGCAGGGTGTGGAGCCTGTCGCCGGCTATCACGAACTCGATGTCCAGCGCGTCATTGCCCGTTGCCTTCTCTATCTCCCGCGCACCCGCGATTAGCCGGGCCATGAGCTTGTCGGACGGCACGCGGCTGAAGAGCTTGCAGTAGGTGAATATTTTCTGCGGCCCGCCCGCGCCGGAAGTGATGATGTCAGTGCGGCCGCTGTTGTCGTCATAATTCACGAGGTAGTAGGGCGCGCCGCCCTCCAAATCGCGCGTGAAAATCACGCCGCTCATCTGCACGCCTTGCACCTGCTCCTGCACGAGCACCTGGTTTTTCCTGTTCGCGCCCTTCCTTGACTCGTAGCTTGCAATCACCTGCTCGACCGCCTTGGCTATTGCAGCCGCTGACCTGGCATCCACGTCCAGCGCGCTGTGGAAGTAGCCGGCCATCGAGCCCTCTGCCGCGTCCTCATTGAGCGCGCTGCTCCTTATGGCGACGAGGGAATTGAATTTCGCCTGTATTTGCCTTATGATGCCGGCCTTGCCAGTTTCCCATTCGCCCACGGTGAAGTGGAGGAAGGGCGGGATGCTGGAGTGCTTCAGCTTTGGCGCCAGCTGCTCGAGCGTGCCGGCCTTTGTCGAGAAATGGAAGGCTGCCATGGCTATGCTAAGAAGACAAAATCTTAAATGCATGAATAACTGCGGGATGAAGACAAGCAGCTTCCGTGCACCCGCAGTTATTCAGTGAAAAAGGGCTAGCGGCAGGTCAGGTAGAGCCAATACATCCGGCCATGGACCGCGAGGTCCTGCACCACTATCCCGCAGTGCATGCACAATTTCATGAGCGTGCGGACTGCGGGGATGCGGAACAGGAAGTCAAAGGCCGCGAGGAGCCGCCTGCGGGCGGGCCTCAGGAACTGCATCGAATGCAAGTCCAGGAACTGGGCGAAGATTGCATGGTAGATGAGCGGCATCCTCTTTGCACCGCTGAGCTTGCCGTGGTATGCGGGGTAGCCGAACTCCTTCATCACGCCGCCGAGGAAGAATTGGACGTAGGCGAGCTCGAACGGGCTCAGCGCCTCCTTCCAGTCGTCGCTGGCGAAGCGCGGATCCGGCCTGCTCGAGGTTATCCTCTTCTTCGAGAGCGAGCCCGTCTTGTTCGTGCCGTCCCACGGCTTGCCGAAGTAGGATGCCTCGTCCATGCTCCTGTCCTCGCGTATTTGCGCGAAGGCGCAGAGCCGCTTCTTGACCGCGGGATAGTCGCAGTGCAGGTCCTCGTGCCTTATCACGAGGATGTCCTCGGGCCTGAAGGCCCTCCGGTAGAGGCGCAGGAGTATCGGGATGCTGGGGATGAAGCGGTATATCGGGAAAGGCTCGGCGCCCTTGCGGTTGGAAAGCTGCGCAGCGCGCGGGTCGCGTATTGTCAGGACGATTTTGCTCTTCGGGAAGGCCTTCCTTGCGCGCGTGAAGTCCTTTATCGCCGCGTGCGGGTGGAAGATTATCCATTTTATCTTGGACAGGTCCTTCCTGAGGAGGACCGCGATGGCGTAATGCGTGCCTATGAAAGCAGTCTTGTCGGACACGCCAAATTCCGACACGTATTGCAGGAAGGGCTTGCTGAACTCGGCCGAAGTGAACGGCACGTCATAGGGCGTGGCGTCCTGCCACAGCCTGTTCTGGAGGTTTGCATAGGCTATTTCGGCAGCATCCTCGGGCGACGTGCCCTCGGGCATCTCCGGGTAGCGCGAGGTGAAGGCCTGTATGAGCTGGGGGTGCCTGTCCAGGAGCGCGTTGAGGAAAAGGCTGCTTGACTTGTTGAGCGGCTCTATGAAAAGCAGGTTGATTTCCTCTGGCAGGAAGTTTTTGAAGTTCATGCAAAGCCCTGTTACGGGAATGCAGATTATATTTATTAATACCATGAAGAAAGGGGAAACTGGGTATTTTCTTGAGGCAAATACGCGTTCTATTGGACTTCGGGGCATCCGGCAGGCACCACACCCTGTATGACGAGCTTCTGGGCGCGCCGCCGCAGGGGGTGGAGTACGTGGTGCCGCAGATTCCGGTCTCAAGGTTCCCGAAAGCGGCCGTGGGGGCGTACCAGAAAATAAGGCGCAGCCTGGACGGGAAGCTCGACCTGGCATCGCTTGCGAGGAAGCTGAACCGCGCGAGGAAGGCGGACTGCGACATGGTGCACCTGGCCAACCACCTCGACGACGTGGGAAAGCCGTTCGTCGCGGACTTCGAGCAGGCCCTCTCGTTTCTGCACGCGCACACGAGCGCCGAGACAGTGTATGCGGATTTTGACCGCGTAAGAACGGCCCGCACGCAACTCATGGAATCGCACCACTGCAAGTTCCTCCTGCCATGGACGCGCGAGGGCGCGAAGTGCATCTCGCAGGCATTTCCATCCAAGGCGATAAGGGAAAAGACGCGGGTCGTCCACCTGTCCATGCGCGTGCCGCAGAACCATGCGCCGCTGGGGCACAGGAAGTTCCGCGTGCTTTTCCTCGGCACTTCGAACCTGAAGGGCGACTGGAACTTCTACTCCCGCGGCGGCAGGACGATGCTCAGGGTGTTCGAAAAATTCGCCAGGGGCAAGGAGGATGTTGAGCTGGTCATCACTGGCGAGGTGCCTGAGCGCGAGAGGGCGAACCTGGCGAAGATACCGCATTACGTCGAAGCAGGCCTGCTCCCGAAAGAGAAGCTTGAGGAGGCGTTCCGGACAGCGGACGTATTTTTCTACCCCTCATACGCAACGCCGGGGCTGGCGTTCCTGGAGGCGATGAGGTACCACCTGCCGATAGTGACCACTGATGCATGGGCAAACGAGGAGGTCGTGCAGGACAAGGTGAACGGCCTTGTCTCGCGCTTCAGGAAATTCAACACGCACGGGGAGTTCAACATGCCCCGCATGCGCGAGGTCTACACCGACTTCGAGCTGAAGGGCGGCGATAAGGAGCTGGACAGTGGTCTGCTTAAAAATCTAGACGCCCTATACAACTCAACCCGGCTCAGGCACAAGCTTGGCGAGCGCGGGTTCAGGGACGTGAGTTCTGGCGAACACAGCATTGGCGTGAGGAACGGGAAGCTGCGGGAAATTTACGAGCAGTGCATCAGGAAGTGAAACCATGTATGTTCTCGGGGTGGCAGGGCTCGGGCTGGATGAGCGCGGGACGCTGGGCCACGACCCCGCGGCGGCGCTCCTGAAGGACGGGGAGATTGTAGCGGCGGCTGAGGAGGAGAGGTTCACGCGCGTGAAGCACGCACCGGGCTATTTTCCGTACAGGGCGGTGAAGTTCTGCCTTGACTATGCGGGCATCGGCATCGAGCAGGTGGACAGGATTGCGGGCTACTGGAAGCCCGAACTCGTTTTCAGGAACGCGTTCCTGCACGAGGGATATTACGCGCACCCGGTGAGGTCCGCCAAATTCTACTTGCTCTGGAAGATGTACGAGATGAAGTACCGCAACAACATCAGGCACATCGCCTACACGCTGGAAAAGGACAGGGCTGCCGGCGACGCGCTGCTCCGGAAATTCACGACAGTGGAGCACCACCTGTGCCATGCCGCTTCCGCCTACTATTGCTCCGGCTTCAAGGATGCCACGATAGTCACCATGGACGGCATGGGCGAGAACGTCTCGACCCTCGTGGGCGAGAATGCCGGCACTGATGTCAAGAAAATAATCGAAACCTACAGCCCGCACTCCCTCGGCATATTCTACACGCTCTTCACCGAGTACCTAGGCTTTGAGCCGAACGAGGCCGAGTACAAGGTGATGGGGCTCGCGCCCTACGGAAAGCCGGGCGTGAAGATGGATGATTTGCTCTGGACAGGGGACGGGCGGGTGTACCTGGACAAGAGGCTGCTCGGCAAGTTCAGGTTCTATTCCGACTACCTGGCGCAGCGCTTCGGGCCAGTGAGGCGCGAGAACGGCCCGCTGGAGCAGAGGCACAAGGACATTGCGTACGCGCTGCAGGAAAGGCTGCAGAAGGTTTCGCTCGAACTCGTGAAGTGGGCGCTGGAGAAGACAGGCAAGCGCAACCTCGCGCTCGCGGGCGGCGTGTGCATGAACTCGAAGATGAACGGCATGCTCTGGCGCGAGGCGGGAGTGGACGATATTTTCATACAGCCGGCTGCGGGCGACAACGGCACCGCGCTGGGCGCGGCGCTCTATCTTTCAGCGCAGGAGGGCTGCAGGCCGAAGAAGCCGCTTGAGCACCTCTACTACGGGCCAGAATACTCGGACGAGCAGATGCGCAAGACATTGGACACTGCGAAGGTGAAGTACGAGAAGTGCGGGGACATTGCGGGCGAGGTCGCGGAGCTGCTTGCAAAGGGGAAGATAGTCGGCTGGTTCCAGGGAAGGATGGAATTCGCCGCGCGCGCGCTGGGCAACAGGTCGATACTGGCCGACCCGACGGATGCGAGCATGAAGGACAAGGTGAATGCGGCCATCAAGTTCAGGGAGGGCTTCAGGCCCTTCTGCCCGTCGATGCTGGCCGAGGCTGCTGATGAATATCTGGAGCAGCCGCATTCGAGCCCTTTCATGATACTTACTTTCGAGACGCCTGAGAAGAAGCAGAGGGAGGTGCCCGCAGTGGTGCACGTGGACGGGACGATGAGGCCGCAGACTGTTGAGAAGCACGTCAACCCGAAGTATTACAGGCTCATCAGCGAGTTCGAGAAGGAGAGCGGCGTGCCCGTGGTGCTGAACACTTCGTTCAACGTCTCGGGCGAGCCGATAGTGTGCGCGCCGAAGGACGCGCTCAGGACGTTCTACGTGAGCGGGCTCGACTATCTCGCAATGGGCGACTACCTGGTGAAGAAGGCCGCAAGGTAGGAATCAGTCTATTTTCTTGAAGTTCCTGATGAGCCGCTTGATGAAAGTCCGCTGCCTGACCTTGTCATGGTACTTCCTGGTGAGCTCCTTGACCTCGGGGTCGTTGGCGTTTTCGTGCGCGCTCCATATCGTCTTCAGCATGTCCCTTGCGCGGTTCTCCCATTTCACGGGCTTCTGGCTCAGCGGCCGGTCCCTGTAAACGAATGTCGGCTCGCCCCAGCGCTTGTGCAATGTCGAGCCGTTGTTGAGCATCCTGAACCACAAATCCAGGTCCTCGCAGTAATTGAGCGAGGCGTTTATCCCGCCCAGCTTCTTCACGAGCGTCCTCCTGAAGGCCACCGCACCGCAGAACGGGAAGCGCCCCCTGATGAAATCAGCCACCATCGCGCCCGGCGGCAGGCCCGCATAATCCGCAGTGGAAACCCAGTTGACCCTGCTTGTCGCGTAATTCCAGACGAACACGTCCTCGTGCGCCCAGTCTATGTGCGGGTTTGCGGTGAGGAATTTCTTCATGCCTTCGAAATGCTTTGGCAGGTAGTAGTCATCGTCTCCGAAAAGAAAGACGAACTCGCCCTCCGAGGCCTCGAAGGCGTCGGAAAACGGGGCTGCGCACTGCCCCAGGCTCTCCTTGCGCCTTATCAGCTTGGTCCCGTGCAGCGCGCCTATCTTGTTGCGCAGGCCTTGCATGACTTCAAGCGTGCCGTCCTCGCTCGCATCGTCCACAAGGACCACTTCGAAATCCTTGTCCGTCTGCTCCGCAAGGCTGCCCATGGAGATGGGCAGGAGCCGCGCGCCGTTGCGCGACGGAAGCACTATGCTGAACATCGGCGTTTTCTTCATATGCTCCCCCTGTTTGCCCGATACCATTGGATCGCCTTCTTGAGCCCCTCGTCAATGCCAATTTTCGGGGAGTAATTCAGCTTGCGCCTGGCCTTGGAAATGTCCACTGCGCAGTTCATCACTTCGCCCGCCCTGTTTTTCTTGATGATTATTTTCACGTTCTTTTTCAGGAGCCCTTTTATCTTATTCGCCAGTGCCAGGAGGCGCGTGCTGCGCCCCTGCGCTATGTTGTAGGCGTTGTTTTTTGCGCCGTTGAATTTCTCCACGCACAGGATTATGCCCTTGACTGCGTCGTCTATGTGGACGAGGTCCAGCGCCTTTTCCTTCCCGAAGACCGTCAGGTCATCCCCCTGCCTGCACTGCCTTATGAACTTGGGCACCACCCTGCCGCTTTCCCAGTCATACATGCCGTAGACGTTCGAGAAGCGCAGGATGGCGAAGTCGAGGCCGTAGCACCTGTGGTATGCCTGGATCAGGGCCTCGGCGCCCAGCTTGGAGGCGGCGTACGGGCTCTCGCACTTGTCCATGCACGTGTCCTGCTCGCGGTGGGCCGCCTCGTCCGAGTCCCCGTAAACCTCCCTCGATGATGCAAAAATTATTTTCTTCTTGTTCGCGCGGGCGAATTCCAGCATGTTGAATGTGGTCTTGAGGTTGTCAAGAGCCAGCGACGGGTCCTCTATGAGCTTGTAAACGCTCGCGTTTGCCGCCAGGTGGATTATGGTGTCGCAATCTGCCGGAAGCCTCATCACAGCGCCCCTGTCCCGCAAATCGCCCATGACCGTCAGGCTGTTTATGGCGCCGTTCCACTTGTTGGGCTTCCAGTCCGCGCCTACGACGCTGTAGCCCGCCTCCAGGAGCTTTTCGCAAAGGCGCGTGCCTATGACGCCGCTGCTTCCGGTGACAAGGATTTTTTTGGCTGCCATGTTTTACACCCGAAGGTCAGTCTGCACGCCCTATTTGGCGCGCGCAAGGATTAAATGCCCTTGGATTTGCGCGCTATGGCGTTTGCCCTGTGCAGCGACTCGAAGGTGCCCGCGTCCGTCCACTCGCCCTTCACCATGCGGTAGCCCATCGTGCCCTTCCTGACGTAATGGTTGTTTACGTCGGTGATTTCGTACTCGCCCCTGGCGCTGGGCTTGAGCGAGCGGATAACGTCGAAAACCGCAGGGGAGTAGAGGTACAGGCCGATTACAGCCAAATTGCTCTTGGGCTTTGCCGGCTTCTCCACTATCGAGACGATCTTGTTGCCCTTCAGCTCCGCCACCCCGAAGCGGTTTGCATCCGGCACTTCCTTCAGGAACACCACTGCCTCCTCCTTTGTTGACTTTGCGAAGGATGCAATTTCACCCCTTACGCTGGTGTCAAGTATGTTGTCGCCCAGTATGACCGCGAACTTTTCCCTGCCTGCAAAGTCCTCCGCGAGCGAGAGTGCCTGCGCTATGCCGCCGCTGCCGTCCTGCAGCCTGTAGGTGAAGCGGCATCCGAGCTCGTGCCCGCTTCCGAGCAGCTTCAGGAAGTCCCCAGCGCTCTCCTTGCCGGTCACGATGAGTATGTCGCGTATGCCCGCGCTTATGAGCGTGCTTATCGGGTACATTATCATGGGCTTGTCGTACACCGGCAGCAAGTGCTTGTTCGTCACGTAGGTGAGCGGCCTGAGCCGCGTGCCCTCGCCGCCTGCAAGAATTACGCCACGCATAAAATCAACCCCCAATATGAATTGCTTTCCGAATTTCTTCCCGCCCCTGCATCATGCTTTCCCGCCCGCCTCCTCCTGTTTTTTCATCACCTTGAGCCCCTGCTCCACGCTCAGCATCTTCACGCCCAGCTCGCGCTCAGTGCGCCTCACGTCAAGGCACCCGTTCAGCGGCCTCTTGGCGGCCTGGTGCAAATCAGAAGTTTTCACTGCAGAGACGAGTGAGGAATCCAAACCGAAAACGTTTGCCGCCTTTATCGCGAACTCATAGCGGCTGACGCAATCGTTGCCCGCAACATGCCACAGGCCGAGCTTGCCAAGCTCGACGAGTTTCAGCAATGCCTCTGCGCCGTTATCAGCCAGTGTCGGGCTGCTGTGCTGGTCGTCCACTATTTTCACCGGCCTGCTGTTCCGCAGCTCGTCCAGCAGCCAGCTCGCGAAATTCTTCTTGCCCGGGTTCCAGCCGTATATCACGCTCGTGCGCGCCACCGCGTTGTCCGCTTCCATCGCAAGGAGGGCGGTTTCCGCATTCCACTTGCTCTCAGCATAAACGCTTTCAGGGTTGGGCTGGTCCTCGAGGGCATAGCGGCCTTTCTTGGTGCCATCGAAAACGTAGTCAGTTGACATGAAAGTGTAGTGCGCGCCTATCCTCTCGCACGCGTGCGCCAGGTTGAGCACCGCGTCCGTGTTCACCAGCTTCGCCTTGGCAGGCTCCTTCTCGCATGCGTCCACGACGTGGAATGCGGTCGTGTTGATGACCGCGTCGGGCTTTGTTTCAATGATGAGCTTGCGCGCTGCAGCCAAATCAGTGACGTCGAGAACGTGGCCCGGAATTTCGGGAGGGTGCCACGATGTTCCAGTATGATACGCATAACTTACGCTGAATTTGCCCCTTGCCTTTTCGACAATCCTGTTGCCGAGGAGGCCGAGCCCGCCGATTACGAGCAGAGATTTCATTTCATCCACCTTCACTTCACCGCGTCGGCATCTTTCTTTGCATGTATGTTCGCGAAATTGCCGGAGACAAGGCAGCCCGAGAGCTTGCCCATCCTGCTAAGTTTTGAGAATTGGGAGTCGAGAGGGCCCTTCTGCTCGATGATTGAAAATAGGGAGGGCTCGGCAAAGCCTATCATGGTCGCGATCAGATGGCTCTCCGCCTTCAGGGGCTTCTCCCAGTAGCGCGTTATCAGCGAGCCGTCCATCATCACCAGCGAGCTCTTGGTCCACTCGAAGCTCGTGCCGTAGTAGACTGCAAGGGTGACGGGGTTGTCCTGGCGCCTATGAAAATCAAATACCGTGCGGAGGTCGAAATCGAAATAGTGGTCGCAGGGCAGGAAGAGGAACGTGCCGCCCACGTGCTGCTTTGCGAGCGAGAGCGTGTGGCTGCTGCCCTCGTGCTCCTTCTCCTCGACGTATTTTATTGGAAGGCCCATTTGCTCCCCATTCCCGAACTCGTTGAATATCGCGGTGTTGACTTTTGATGAGCCGACAACCACCACTTCCGAGAACGACGCTTCCCTCAATTTCTCCAGCGTGTGCGCGAGCAGCGGCCTGCCCTTCACCCTTATGAGCGGCCTGTAGGCGCGCGCGTCCTCGGACCAGAGCCCCTTCTCGGGCCCGCCCGCGAGGATGACGGCGGTGCGCTTCGCGCCGACGCTGCGCTGCATCAGCCCTTCGAACGCCTCCGACCGGTTGTCCCCGCCCTGCTGCTCGTCGAACTGCTTCAGCAGCTTCTCGTCGAGCGAGAGCGATACCCGTATTTTGCCCACGTTATTACCTTCGTAATACGATATAATACTACAGTATTATAAACCTATCCATACATGTATATGCAGGCGTAGAATGGTGGTGATTTGATGATTGATGGCGTCGAGGTAAAGGAGCTGAAGAAGCACTGCGACAACAGGGGCTTCCTCATGGAGATTTTGAGGGGCAGCGACAAGGTCAAGGCAGACGGGGCAACGGCATTCGGGCAGTACTATTTGGGCGCAGTCTACCCCGGCGTGGTGAAGGGCAAGCACAGGCACTTCCGCCAGGATGACCACATATGCGTGATTACGGGGAACGCGGCAATACACCTGGAAGACGGCCGGGAAGGAATGGGAAAAGGAAGGAAGGAGGCGATAATGGTCGGCGAGGAGCACGGCTGGAAGCTCATCAAGATTCCAAGGGGCATCTGGCACTCAGTCGAGAATGTGGGCACTGAGACGTGCCTGCTCATAAACTATGCGACAGGGGAGTACGACCCGAAGAACGTGGATGAGGAGCGGGGGCAGTTTGACATTGCTGGCAAGAAGATGCCCTGGGCCCCGCTCATTACGGGATAGGACAAGGGTGATGGAATGGTTGTTCTGGTAACAGGCGGCGCGGGCTACATCGGCTCGGAACTCATACGCGAGATGCCGAAGAGTGAGAAGTTCAAGGGCGAGACGATACGCATACTCGATAACATGTTCCGCGAGAGATACGTATCGCTGTGGAATCTTCCTGCTGATGCTCATTATGAGTTCATCGAGGGCGACATAAGGAAGAAGGAGGATGTGGCGAAGGCGATGAAGGATGTTACAGTAGTGTACGATTTGGCGGGCATAACGAATGCGCCTCTCTCTTTCGAGCGCGAGCAGCTGACGAAGGAGGTCAATTACGACGGGGCGATGGTCGTGCTGGAGGAGGCGGCAAGGGTGGATGCGGAGCTGATTTACTCTTCGAGCGCCAGCGTGTACGGGCCCACGAAGGGCATCGTGGATGAAACTTACGAGTGCAAGCCGGTGAGCCCCTACGGCAAGTACAAGCTCATGGCGGAGCTGGACATACTCAAAAAGGCGAGGGAAACCGGGATGAAGGCACATTCACTTCGCCTTGGAACAGTTTACGGCTGGACTATCGGCATGCGCTTTGACACCGTGATTGACAGGTTTGCGTATCTCGCATGCATCGGAATGCCGCTTACGGTCTATGATTCCGCGGTGAAGGAGAAGAGGCCCTACGCGCACGTGAAGGACGTTGTGCGCGGAATGCTGTTTGTGGCGGGAAGGAAGGAGATGTACGGGGAAACTTACAACCTCGTGGCGCAGAACGCCGGAGTTGGCGAGGTGGTGGAGGCGATAAAGCAGTTCGTGCCAGACGTGCAGGTCACGATAACTTCCACGCCCTCGCTCAACCAGCTCTCCTACGTGCTGGACAGCTCCAAGCTGCAGAAGACGGGCTTCACTTACAATTACCCCCTGCGCGACGGGATTAAGGATATAATAGACAAGTTCGAAGCATTCACCCGTGGAAGGCAGAAATAAAATTGCAATAGTCGCGCCATTCTCGACACGCGCTGCACTAGGCTTCCGCATATTCAACATCGCCAAGGGGCTGAAGCCTGAAAAAATCATTTTCCACTCGCAGGACAGATATGGGAAGAGTGAGAAGCTGTACCCTAACCAGGAGAATTTATGGTGGAAGAAGAGTTTCTGGCTCATCAAGCTGCACGGGCTGCAGATTGCCTGGAAGGTGCGCGGCTGTGACGCGGTCTACTTCTTCAAGCCCCTGCCGGTCAACTTCCATGGCGCGCTTTGGTGCAGGCTGCTGGGCAAGAAAGTGATATTCGACTTCGACGAGTGGGAGCCTTACACGCAGGAGGAGTATGTAAAGGGAAGGGGGCTGAGGAACGCAATTGCAACGCGCTTTTTGGATGTTTTGGGAAGGTGGTGCGCGGGCCTGTCGTGCTGCATGACCACTTCGAACAAACGCATAAACACGGAGATACTGCACAAAGAGAAATGCCTGCTCATGCCTAACGGCGTGGATTACGAGGGGTATGCGACAGAGGGAGGAAAACTGCGGCGCTTTGAATTGAAAAAAGAAGTCGCATATGCAGGCTCATTGCACTACGCATCGCTTCTCCTTCCGTTCCTCCTGCAGGTGCCGAAGGGCTTCAGGCTGCACATTTACGGGGAAGGGAGCGCGAGGCAGGAAATAGAGCATGCACTGAAGCAGCGCGGGGTCGATTGCATTTTCCATGGCTATGTGCAGCCGGAGCAGCTGTCTGCGGAACTGAAGAAGTTCAGGGGCATTTTTCTGGCCCCCTATCTGCCTTTGCGGAATATTGCGTACAGTTCCGCCGGAAAACTGCCGCAGTACATGGCGCTCGGGCAGCCCGTGATACTGAGCAACGTGGAGGGGCCCACGGACTATTTGATGGGCAAGAATTGCGCCTACCTCGTCGAGTCGGGGCAGGAGAGGAATATCGGGAAGCTGATTGAGCGGATTTATGCGAATAAGAAGGAGGCGGAGAGAAAGGCGAGAGTTGCACAGCTAATTGTGAAGGAGAATTTTGATTGGAAGAAGATGTGCGAGAAGCTGGAGAAGTTTGTGCAGGAATGCTAGCTAGCCAATCACTTTTTTGTAAACTTTCAAATAGCCGTCCACCATCCTGCTTACTGAGAAATCGCGCCTGACTTTTGCGGACGCATTTGCACCCATTTTGCGGCGGAGGGACTCGTTGGTGATGAGCTTGGCGGCTTTTTCGTAGTATGCAATGGTGTCGTATCTGTTTATCAGGTAGCCGTTCTTGCCATTCTCGATTGCTTCCGGCGAGATGCCCACGTTGAAGGAAACTGCAGGGGTGCCGTAGCCCATTGCCTCCAGCATTGCGAGGCCGAAGCCCTCGTAGCGCGAGGTGTTGAGGTAGGCGTCTGCGGCCTGGTAGTATTTCCATATCTCGCTGTGCTTGGGCTTTGCGAAAACCATCCAGTCGCGATGGAGGTGGGCGGGCATGTGGCCGACGACAAGGAGCCTTGCACCGTGCTTTTTGTTGAGCTTTTCGCAGATGCCCACCAGCATGTCAGTGCCCTTTGTGTAGTCTCCGCGCGTGACAGTGATGAGGAGCGGGTGGCCTTCGGGCAGATGCAGCTCGCGCCTCAGCTGCGCTTTCGGCTTGTACCTGTTCTCAAGTTCCACCCCGTTGTGCACCACTGTTATTTTTGAGGGCGGGATCTTGTAGCCCCGCATTACCTCGTTTTTCACCGTGTTTGAAACCGCAACCACCTGGTCGCAGGAGCGGGCGCCTTCGCGCTCCATTTTTTCGATTACGTGGTGCGCATAGGCATAGCGGTGCGGCTTCATTGTGTGCGCCACCCTTTCGTGAAGCCCGAAGGACGAGCCGTGCAAGGTCACGACTCTCGGCTTTGACCTGATGAATTTCGCCACGTAGGAGTTGTAGGCCTGGAAGTGCAGCACGTCGAAGCCGTGCGCGCGGCGCAGAACCTTCTGCAGCAGCAGCATGTTGATTATGAATTTTTCCGGGAAGTGGAGCGCCTGGAGGATGGAAAGCTCGGTGTCGGAAAGGCAGGCCAGTTCCGCCTTGTGCCCCTTTTTCCGCAGCCCGTTCATCAGGTTTTCCACCACGACCTCGACGCCCCAGTGGACGCGGGTCGGGTAGGTGTTCACGAGCAGGAGTTTCATTTACGCACCAAGCAGTTTTGCTATGAAGCCCCTTAGCGGGGACCATGCGGCCAGCAGCACCAGCCAGTAGACTAGCGAGGCGAAGAACGCCCATGCGAGCAGCTTTTCCTCGAGCGTCAGCTTATGCGGAATATTTTCACCCTTGGAGTTTCAAATACCTTCTCGAAGTGCGGGTTATCCAAGTTGGATGCGATTATGTCCCCGCCTCCATCAACTTTTGCAACGTCCGCATTCGCGATGAACGCGTAGTTGATGCCGTTTGCGTTCATGTAACCTATTGCCGGGCCGATGTCCGCGGCGCCGGTGCCCGACGTGCCGTAGATTGTGCGGTTGATGAGATAGGTAAGCGGCAGGTTCGTGATTACTTTGGAGCCGGCCGGGGTTTGCGTGTTGAGGTATTCAAGGCCTGCGAGTATGTCGGGGCCGTATGCGTCGAGCATGAACTTCTCGTGGCTTGGCGGCGGGATGTAGAGGTTGAAGATGAGCGTGTTTGTTTCGTAGGAGATGCGGGCGCTCTTGAAGCCCGCGACGCCGAGCACCGCGAATGGAAGGAGGAGGGCAGCGAGCAGGAGCGCGGAGAGCAGCCGCACGTAAGGCCGGCGCGCGTGGGCGAGCGAGAAGAAGCCGTAGGCGGCCAGTATGGATGCGAGCGGGATGAGCACCAGCATGAAGCGCGCGCCGAGCCTGAGCAGGAACAGCTCGGAGAGGATGAAGAGCGCTGCGAAGGACGCGAGGGCGAAGCGCTTCTCGAATGCGCGCTCGCGGCGCTGGGTGTACAGGAGGTATGCGCCTATCAGGCCGAACGAGAAGAGGAAGGGCCCGATGCCCTGGTTCACCGCTATCTGGGAGTCGAAGAAGGGGAAGAACGGGAAGCGGGTCATGGAATCCGCTGCGGAGGGGGCGAATGCGTAGAACTCGTAGCCGGGGTCAAGGTAGGCCTGCGAGTTCGCGGCAAACCAGAGCGGCGAGGCTGAGAAGAGCGCGCCAAGAGCCACAAGCAAAAGCGAACGGAGCATGTTCATCTTTCGGAAGTAGAAGAGCAGGAGCAGGGCGAGCAGGCCGAAGGAGATGATGCCCGACGGCTTGGCGAGCGCTGCAAAGCCTCCGATGAAGCCGGCTGCGATATAGGCAGGGCCGGCATCGCGCCGCAGGGCGATGAAAAGGCAGAGCAGGCCGCCGAGCACGAATGCCATCTCGGGCAGGTTGAGGTAGAACACCTGCGCATGCGCCATTACAAGCGGGGTGTTGGCGAAGATTAGCAGTGCGAGCCAGGCATTGGCATTGCCGAAAAGGCGGTGCGCCAGCGAAAAGAGCAGGATGCACGAGGCGAGGAAGAGCATTGGCGGGATGAGGCGGGCGAACAGGTCATTGAAGCCGTTCAACAGGTAGAACCAGCTCGCGAAAAGGTGGATGCCGTGCGAGAGGGGCGCGTAGAATGCTAGCACGCCTTCAAGGGGCACCAGGGTGCCCGCATCCGCATAAATTTTCGCGAGGGGCGCGTGTATCGTGAGCGCGTCGCCGCCGTCAACAGGGAAGAGCGCGGAATAGTAGAAGGCGAAGAAGAGCTGCAGGAGCACGAAGAAGAAAATTATGCCCTCGCCAAGGGAAAGGCGCGGGAGCGCGGGGGAATAGAGGACCTTGCGGAGATGCACGTCCAGCTCCCCGCGCGCCGCGAGATAGGCGAGGCCGCAGAACGGCAGGAGGAGCGCGGTCGTGGAAAGCGCGCTGAAGCCGACGCTCATGCCGAGCAGGGTCATCATCGAGCCGACTATTGCGACTGAAAGCAGGATGGAAAGGCCGCAGCGCTCAAGCGCGCTTAGCTCGCTGTTGCGGAAGAAGAGGAAGCTTGCCAGGAAGCCGGGCAGGAAATAGCCGAGCAAAAGGGAAAGGAGGGCGAGTGGAATTGCGAGGAGTTCCATGGCGAAAACCACCCGGTCACGCATGCTTCCTGAAATAATCCAGCGTATGCGCAAGGCCGTTTTCAAGGCTTGTCTTGGCCTGCCAGCGCAGCTCGCGGCGCGCGAGCACAGGGCTCTGCCACAAATCCTTCACGAACCCGCTCTTGGAGCCCTGCCTGTCCAGCTGCGCCTTTGCGCCCGCTGCCTTTTCAAGCGCTGAGATGAGCTGCAGCAGTGTCGTGCGCCTGCCGCTCGATATGTTGAATGTGTCGCACTTGCCCCTGTAATCGATGGCACGCATGCATGCATTTGCAACGTCGCCCGCGTAAACGAAATCGCGCGCCTGCCTGCCGGTGCCGTCAAGCCTGAGCGGCTTGCGCGCAAGCAGCGCGTTCACATAGTTGTGCACCGCCCCGCGCTTGCTGCCCGGCCCGTACACGCTTGCAAGGCGCATTATGAGCGGCTTCATGCCTGATGCGCGGCAGTGGTAGCGCACCACTTCCTCGGCAAGCGCCTTTGAAAGCCCGTAGGCAGTGTCCGGCTTCAGGGCGTCGCTTTCGCGCCATGCGCGCGAGGAGCTTGAGCCGTAGGCCACGCCGCTTGAGAAGAACACGAAGCGCTTCACGCCCGCAGCAGCGGCTTCGGCCGCGACGTTGTGCGTGCCGAGCACGTTGGAGGAGTAGAGGCTGCTGAAATCAAAGCCGAATGTCGCGGCCATGTGGAAGACGATGTCCGCGCCGCTGCAAAGGCCGTGGAGCGAGGGGGCATCCAGCATGTCGCCCTGGAAAAATCCGTTGCCGGATTTCTCGCGCGAGAGGATGCACACCTCGTGCTTTCCGTGTGCCTTCAGCTGCCCGAGGAAATGGCTTCCCACAAGGCCAGTGGCACCAGTGAGCACGATTAGCATAATTGCACCTTTGAAACGATTTCCAGATATACGAATAAAAGCGTATTGAACCATTTAACCGGCATGGCAGCTTCCTTTTCCTGGGAAGGCAGGTCGGTCCTTGTCACAGGGGCCACGGGCATCCTTGGCTCGTGGATGGCCGACGAGCTTGTAAGGCGCGGAGCCAGCGTGGTGGTGCTCGAGCGCGACAAGGTGCCGGCTTCCAACTTCTACCGCATGGGCCTGCACAGGAAAGTGAAAATGGAGAGCGGCAGCCTGGAGGAGCTGGGCACGCTCAGGCGCGTGCTCGCAAGCAACAGGGTGCAGGACGTGATGCACCTTGGCGCGCAGACCATTGTGGGCACGGCGAACCGCTCGCCCCTGCCGACTTTCGAGGCAAACATAATGGGCACGCTCAACGTGCTCGAGGCGTGCAGGGGCTCGAAGAACATCGAGCGCATAGTGGTGGCGTCGAGCGACAAGGCGTACGGCGAGGGCAGGAAGCTGCCCTATACCGAGGACATGCCGCTCATGGGCGAGTATCCCTATGACGTTTCGAAGTCGTGCGCGGACCTGGTGACGAACGCATACTACGCAACTTACAAGCTGCCAGTTGCCATTACGAGATGCGGCAACATTTACGGCGGCGGGGACCTGAACTTCAGCCGCATCGTGCCGGGCACGATAAGGAGCACACTCATGAACCAGAGGCAGGTCATACGCGGAAACGGCAGGTTCGTGCGCGACTACGTCTACGTGCTTGACATAGTCCATGCATATCTGATGCTGGCGGAGAAGATGGAGGACAGGCGCTTCTGGGGCGAGGCATTCAATTTCAGCACAGGCAACCACCTCACTGTGCTCGAGATAGTTGACGAGATACTGAAGCTCATGCATTCGAAGCTCCGGCCGGTCGTGAACAGCGAGACTGCGGGCGAGATACTCAACCAGTCGCTCTCCAGCGAGAAGGCGCGCAGGGTGCTGGGCTGGAAGCCGAAATACGGCATGGAGAAGGGCCTGAAGGAAACCATTGCGTGGTACAGGAACTATTTTAGGAAATAAGCAGGCAATTGCACATCAATCGGGGCAGGATACGGGAAGCGCGGGCGATTGGCGGGCAGCATTAGTCAGGGGGCAGTATTCCGAAGAGCATCTGGTTGGCGCGCGTGTATGATTCGAGCGTCCCGATGTCGAGCCAGTACTTCGGCTTGTAGACATAGCCCGCAAGCCTGCCCTCTTCCGCAAGGCGCGGGAAGACAGCCTCCTCCACCTTCACCTTCTTGTGCGGTATCTTCTCGATTTCCTCGTGCTCGAGCACGTAATAGCCCGCGTTCGCGAGGTTTGACGGCGGCTTGCCCGGGGACTTTTCGATGAACTGCGTCACCATGTTGCCCTTCATCACGCCGACCCCGAAGCGGCCCACGTCCTGCCATGGAACCGCGAAGAGCGCGACAGTGCCGAGGGCGTGCGAGTCCCTGTGCAGCTTCACCATCGCATTCACGTCTATCTGCGTGACGTTGTCGCCGTAGGCTACCACCACCGGGCCCGTGAGCTTCTTCTCAATCGCAACAGAGCGCAAATCGCCTCCGGTGTCCCAGCCCAGGGTCGCTACAGCCTCTATTTTCACGTGGTCGCGGGGCGTGTGGTCCAGGTAGCTGGTTATCGTTTCCTTCATGTGCGACACTGCGACGTATATCGTGTCTATCTCCTTGCAGCCCGTGAGGTTGTCAAGCACGTAGTCGATGACAGGCCTGCCCGCAACAGGGAGAAGGGGCTTGGGTATTCCGTAGGTTAGCGGCTTCAGCCTTTCGCCCTTTCCAGCTGCAAGAATTACCGCCTTCATAATGCCACATCCGCAGGCATTAGTTCAGCACACTTCTTTTTAAAATGCAGCAGTAAAGTAAGCGCATAAGGGTGTTTTCCATGGGAAGGGCCGCAATTTACGGAGTGGCAATCCTGATTGCCTCGCTGGGCTTGGCCATACTCGCTTCCGCGCTGGTGGTGGCTTCGAATTTCATTCCCAGCCGATATTCCATCTTCCTGAAAAACGCGCCCGCAATCTTTGGTTTGATAGCAGTTGCAGGCGTTTTCCTGATTGGCATTGACTTCGTTTTCCTTTCCCACATGGGCAGGGCGAAGAGGGAGGTGCGCTACGACCCCATACCCAACATGAAGGTGGGCGTGTGCATGCCGGCCTACAACGAGGAGAAGTCCATCGAGAAAGTGGTGCGGGAGTTCAAGAAGGTGCCGGGCATATGCGATTTGGTAGTGCGAGTGGACGAGGCTACCAGCGACAGGACTGTTGAGCTTGCGAAGAAGGCAGGGGCGCGCGTGGTGATGGGCAGCAGGCACGGATACGGCTACGCGTGCATGGAGGCAATGGCTGCCGCGAAGGGCGATGTTATTTTGATTGTCGACAGCGATGGCACATACAGCGCGGAGGACGCAAAGAAGCTGCTGGCATACATAGAGAACGCGGATTTGGTGGTGGGCACGAGGACAGTGGTCGAGGTGCTGGACCCGGACTCGCAGGTGGACTGGTTCATCAACTGGGGCAACAAGTTCATAGCGCGCATGCTGCAGATGAGGCACTGGGGCAGGATAAGGCTCAGCGACGTGGGCTGCACCTACCGCGTGATAAGGCGCGACGCATACAACCGCATAAAGCCCAAGCTCAGGGAGGGCGGAAACTCATTCTCGCCGCACATGCTGCTCGTGGCGCTGGAGAACGGCCTGACTGTAATCGAGGTGCCCGTGACTTTCAGGCAGAGGATTGGAGAGAGCAAGGGAGTGGGCAACCAGAAGGTGAAGGGCCTTGCAGTGGGGCTCAGGATGCTCTGGCACATATTTGCAGCGTAGGCGGGTGTGGGTTGATGGACCGCAGGGAGATTGCAGCCATTCTTCTTCTCCTCTTCCTCGCGCTTGCCCTGCGGCTCTACAACATCGACAGGCCGCTCTACGGCGATGAGGCGGACTGGTACAAGAGCGCGCTCATTGTGGTGGACGGCAGCGCGCGCTGGTCGAACACGCTCGTTTCCGACAGCCCGCCGCTGGGCAAGGCTGTTTTTGTCGCCACGTATGCCATGACCCATATACAAAACTTCCGCTATGTCACGCTCGCGTTTGCGATGGCCTCGCTTGTCGTGGCTTACGCGATGGCGCGGGAATATTTCGGGAGGAAGAGCGCGCTGCTCGCGCTCCTGCTGCTCGCGACCTCCATCTACTCAATAGTGGGCGCGCAGCACGTGGACAGGGACGGCGGGATGCTGGCCTTCCTCTCGATGCTCATGTTTTACGCCTACATGAAAAAAGAAAACGGGGCACGGCTCTCGCTCGGGGCGCGCGGGAAGGCGTGGCTCGGGATTTCACTTGCATCGTTCATCGCCGCGGTGCTCATGCGCACGAACATGGTTGTGCTCGCGTTCCCGATATTCGCCCTGGAATATTACAGGTACGAGGGGGCGTGGAAGCAGAAGCTAGGAGCGGCACTGGGGAAGATGGCATGGTTTGCAATTGCATTTGCAATTTCGTTTGCGTTTTGGCTTGCCTTGGATAGCGCGCTGGGCCAGCAGACGATGCAGAATACGTTTGCACACTACCTCACTTATGCAACAGGCTCGAATCAGGGCATCGGCGAAAGGCTGCTGAGGACAGCGGTTTCAGTCGCAAGGGTGGCTGCCAGGCTCACGGTGCCGATGGCGCTGGCGCTTTGCATCGCGGCCTATGCATTCTGGAGGGAGAGGTGGAAGCTGGAAGAGAAGGAAAAGGAATTGCTGGTTGTGTGCGGAGCATGGATATTCGTGGGCGCGCTGACGGTCCTGCTCGTCACGCAGGGAAACGTGCCTGCCTATTTTGCGCCCTTTGTCCCTGCAATCATGCTTGTCGTGGGGCATGCGGCTGCGAAGGCGGAGAAAGTCGGTGTGGGCTTTGCGGCGCTTGCGGTGCTGCTTGCGCTCGTGTATCTCAGCTTGCTCTCGTCGCTTGATTTCAACGAGGTGAATTTGCTGCTCATGCCCGTTGTGGGGCTGGCGGCTGTTGCGCTTGTTGGAATCGCGTGGGTTGTTGACAAGGATGCCAACAGGCTTATTCTTGCGCTTGCGCTGATGTCAATTTTCGCATCCGCATTCATGCTCACGGACTTCAGGACATATGACGCGATCCGGTCGCAGTCGGTTGCGGATGCCGCGGCATATTTCAACTCAGCGGGGGCCGGAAAAATAGCTGAGTCGCAGGAGAGGACGCTGGACTTGTATGCAAGCGGGCAGGTTGTGCAGTATGACAACGGGAAGTGCGTGGGCGTGGACGGGAGCATGTGCAGCGCGGCGCAGAGTGCGAATTTCCCCGCAGGCTATTATGTGGTGGACTTCCCGCTCAGGCCGCCGAAGCTGCCGCAGGACATTGGCGCGGCGTTCAGGTTCAACCTGTTTGACCAGAAGGGAGTGGAGAAGTGCGAACTTGCGCGCACCTACGTGCTGCATTCCGTTGTTGTGAGCGAGTTCTATAGGTGCTGATGCGGGAAAGAAAAAGATGGCGATGAAACTGGTGCGGGGATTGCGGAGCGTGATATCATGAAGATTGTCGTGACGGGTTCTGCGGGGTTCATAGCATCGCACATGTGCGACGAGTTGCTCGCGGCCGGGCACGAGGTGGTCGGCTATGACAACCTCTCGGAAGGCAAGCTGGAAAACATGGCTGCGTGCAGGAGGCACGCGAGGTTCTCGTTCGTGCGTGGCGACATACTTGGGCTGGAGAAATTCGCCTCGGTGTGCGCCGGGGCGCAGCGCATCTACCATCTCGCGGCGGACCCGTTCGTGAAGGAGAGCGCGGAGATGCCCGGCCGCTCCTTCGAGCAGAATGTGGTCGGCACTTTCCGCGTGCTTGAGGCTGCCAGGAAAAAGGACGTGAGGGAAATCGTGCTCACCTCCACTTCGACTGTTTATGGCGACGCCAAAATAATCCCGACGCCCGAGGACGCGAAGCTGGAGCCCATAAGCAACTACGGCGCGAGCAAGCTTGCGGGCGAGCACTATCTCGCGGCATTCGCGCACTCCTACGGCATGAGATGCACCGCGCTCAGGTATGCGAACATTTTCGGCGAGAGGTCCGGGCACGGCGTGATGAAGGACTTTTACATGAAGCTGAAGGCCAACCCAAACGGGCTGGAAATTCTGGGGGACGGGAAGCAGGACAAGTCTTACCTGTACGTCAGCGACTGCGTGGCGGCGACAATAATGGCAGCGGACAGGCAGAAGGCTCCGTTCGACGCCTACAATGTGGGCAGCAGGGAAAAGCACAAGGTGGACGAGATTGCGCGCCTGATGGCGGGAATAATGGGGCTGAAGCCGAAGTTCAGCTACAGCGGCGGGAAGCGCGGGTGGGTCGGCGATGTCCCGGTGATGCTGCTTTCAACGAGGAAGATTGAGAAGCTCGGCTGGCATCCGAAGGTGAAGTTTGCCGAGGGCGTGGCAAGATACGTGAAGTGGCTTGCCGCGAAAAAGGGCTAGCTGGAATTGGCCGCTGGCGTTTGGTTTGCGGGAACGGATTCAGGAGGCGTGCTGGCTGGAATCACTGCAGGCGTTTGATTTATCGGGCTGGGTTCAAACGGTGGCAGGGTTGCCGGCACTTGCGTCACTGGGCTCGTTGCAGGCGCCTCGTCCTTCAGCTTGAAGATGCGCACAGGCAGGCTCGGGCCGAACTGGCCCTCCTCGGCCTGGTACGGGAAGACCTGCTCGAAGCCGTCGATGTGGCCCAGGAAGAAGCCTTTGTAGAATATCGAGTCATAGGCGAGGCCTGCGCGGTCCTCGTAGCCCTGGCCCGGCGGCGGGTAAATCGCCATGAAGCTCACGTATTGCCTGCCGTCGCCCAGCGTGGTCTGGCCCTCGGGCGAGAGGATTGCCTTCACCTGCGTCCCGTTCTGGTAGGCCACTATGAGCGTTTGCTGGCCGTTCTGCGTGGTCTGGCCGATGCAATAGCCGTCAGGCCTGTGCGTTGAGACTGCGTGGAACATCTGGAAGGGCGCGTTCAGGCTGCACAGGTCCGCATCTGTAGGCTCGAGCGGCACGAACACGCGCTCGAAATAATGGTTGGCCTCGCATGCTGACGAGCCCACCTGCCGCGGGATGAACTGCGTCTCGTTGTTCTGCACGCACGCGAGGTAGACGAGCGCGCCCCACTTGCCTATGAGGTCCGAGTCGAGCAGCAGGTATTTCGCCTTGTGCTCGCGCATCCACTGCGCGGCATGCTCGGGCGTGTTGAACACCAGCAGGTCCGCCATCTCAAGGTCCTGCGAGGTGTAAACGTGGTCGTTGCGCGTTATCGTCTTGCGCTGGCCGAAGTAGTTCGTCCAGTGGCCGTAGTCCCACCAGTGTATCACGCGGTCGTCCTCAGGCACGTTGTTGCGTATCCAGTCCATGGGGTCGAGCCACCACTGCGGGATACGGGAGCAATACAGGTAATAGGAGAGCTGGAGCGCACGGGCCTTGTCGCCCGAGGAAAGCTCGAACAGCGAGGAGCCCACGTTGGCGCTCAGCTTGTTGCAGTCTATAATCATCTGGCCGTTGCCCGCATCAACATAATTCGACTGGTTCATGGATGCCGCCGTTGCGAGGATTGCGGGCCAGGCCGTGAGCAGGAGCACGATTGCGCCCAGGCCGAACGCGGCCCTGCCTATGAGCACCTTTGACTTTTCATCCTTGGCGCGCTGCTGCAGCATGAGCGCGAGGCCGCCGAGCACCGCGCAGAAGCCCACCAGCATCACCGTGGCGAGCTGCAGCACGAACTTTATCTTGCCAAGCCCCACCCACACCACGGGCAGGACGATGATGGCGAAGTAGAGGGAATACTTTGAGTCGTACTTCCACGCGATGGCAAGCGCTATGATGAAGGGTATGAGGAATACCAGCTGGCCGGCTGCGCCCGAGAGCAGGTTGTTTTCGAAGAGGATTTTCAGCGGGATGCCTATGGGGCCCAGCGCGCTCGTGAACTCGTTGCCGGTGCCGCCTTCTTCAGCCACGGTGTTGGAAAGCGGGTCGCGCGGCATGGACTCGGATGCTGCGCTCGACACGTAGCCGAGCACCGGCGGGCCGAGGGGCGTGGAAACCAGCACCACGACGCCCAGCAGGACTATGATTGTCAGGTACGCCAGCCTGCGCTCGCCCTCCTGCTCCACCATGCCGGACTGCTGGACCGCGGCGTCAAGGGCGTAGGCGGGCAGGCGCAGGATTTTTTGCGGCAGGGAAAGGCCGGAGAAGGATTTCGCAGCGCCGGGCCTGAAAGTATCCGTGGTCACGGTGAGCAGGTAGTAGTAGCCCAGCGCGCCTATGAGCGCGAACGGGTCGGTCGGTATCGAAGGCGGGGTCGCATAGCCAACGTTCATCAGCAGCTGCGCTGCCACTCCGAAAGCCACTATGATGGCATTCAGCTCGAGGAATTTCCAGCTGAGCTGCCTTCCCTTCAGGTAATCGAGCGTGCCCTGCAGCCCGAGGTAGCCGGCCAAGACGAGATAGGCCTGCACGTCGTTCTTTGAGCCGAGGGTGAGCGCCGCGAGCGCTATGCCCGCGAGCATCGCGGACGCGCGGTCCTGCCGCTTTATGACCAGCGAGTAGGCGGCGAAGAAGAAGAATATGCCGAAAACGCCCCAGGGCGTCTGCTCCTGCTCCCAAGCCGCGAGCTTCTCGATGATGCGCGGGGTGAATGCGAAAAGGCCTGCCGAGACAAGGCCCAGCTTCCTGCCGTATGGCACCGCTATGAGCAGGTAGGCGAAGAAGACCGCGGCTGCCGCGACCACGGGCGGGTAGAAGCTCTGCACAAAGCCCAGGGTGTAAAGGTCGAACGGCTTGCCTGAATCGTATATCGAATACCACTCGGCGCCGAGGTAGTAGGCGAGGGGCGGCGCGCGGTGCGAGCTCAGGTGCGGGTACCATGCAAGGTCGTCATACGCCGGCACTGCGCCGTCCTGCACTATGTACTGGGTGATGCGCGTGTAATAGTACGGGTCGAACTCGTAGAAATACGAGCCCGCGTTCGTCGGGAATGCGGACTGCATGCGTATGTAGAATGCGAGCAGCATGAGGAGAAGCAGGCATATCCACGTCCATTCCTTCCTAGGGTTGAAGCCCAACTGGAGCGGGAAAACGCCCTGCTTTACGCACAGCACGAGGCCGAGAATCGTGAGCGCGAGCGTGTTGATCATGAAGAGCGCGTAGGAGTACGGTATGCCGACGATGGCCTCGATCATCAGCAACGCCGGCGGGATTATGAGGCCGAGCGCAAAGCCCACGCCGAGCGCCTCCGGCACGCCCAGCTTCATCTTCTTCATGAGCGGAAGCGCAAGCACGAATCCGGGAACGAGTATGGACAGTAGCGCCGGCAGTGCAGCCATTAGAAAGTCTGAGAAAGCCATCAACCCACTTTGAGTTTGTTGGGCAAGCTGACATTTAATAAGCTTTTTTTGAGGATAGGCGGAGCATGGACGTCAGTGTTGTGGGCGCGGGGCCCGCGGGTTGCGCAGCCGGTGCAAGGGCCGCGGGGCTTGGCGCAAAAGTCACGATTTACGAGGAGCACAAGGTAGTGGGCCGGCCCGTGCAGTGCTCGGGCATAGTCTCGAAGCGGGCGCTGGATGCCATGGGCCTTGGCTACAGGAAAATATCGTACAACGCGCTCAGCGGGACCGTCATCCACCTGCCGGACGGCAATGAGCTGCGCATAAGGGCGAAGCAGGTGATGGCGCACGTGTTCGACCGCGCAAAATATGACGAGCTCGCGGCTGAAAAGGCTGAGGAAGAGGGGGCAAAAATAATCATGGGGAAGAAGCCCGACATCCGCAAATTGAAGGGCGCGATTATTGGCGCTGACGGCGTGACTTCGGATGTTGCGCGCGAGTTCGGCTTTCCGCCCATCCGCAAATACGTCTTCTGCTACCAGGAGGATTTGGAAGGTGCAAATATTGCGGACAGGGAAATGGTTGACGTGTTCGTGTGCAACTCCATCTTGCCGGGCTTCTTCGCATGGGCCATACCTCTGGGCGAGGACCGCGTGCGCTTAGGGTGCGGGGTGGGCGAGCACGAGAATGCAAAACTCGCCCTTGAAAAACTCATCAAAAAAGAAAAACTCCTCCAAAACATGCTGGATGGCGCGCGCAAGTTCGACGCCCTCGGGGGCGTTATTCCAATGCACATACGGGAAAAGACGGCGATGGGGCGTGCTATTTTGGTGGGTGATGCCGCGGGCCAGGCCAAGCCCACGACGGGCGGGGGCATATACTTCGGGAGCATGTGCGGCATGGTTGCGGGGGAGGTTGCTGCCAATGCCAAAAAGGAAAATGAATTGCAAAAATACGAAAACAAATGGCGTTCTCTTTATGAGCGGGATTTGGCGCTCAACAGGAGGATAAGGGAAATTGCAAACGGGCTGAGCGATGGGGAGATAAGCGCATACGGAGGCATGGCGAAGAAACTGGGGGCAGAGGCGTTCCTGTCGAAGTTCGGGGACATGGACTCGCCAACGCACATGCTGAAGCACGTGCCGAAAGCCTCGCCCCTTGCAGGCATATACGCAAGGCTTGCGCCTGCGCTTAATTTCCTTTCGCATGCATAGGTGTAGCAAAGTGGTTGCATGGCTGACGAGGTTCCAAGGCACATTGCGCTGATTCCGGACGGCAACAGGCGCTGGGCGCGCAAGCACAACAAGCCGCTGCTCGAAGGGCATGCCGTTGGCATAGACAACCTGGGCAACCTGCTCAAGTGGTGCCGCGAGTTCAAGGTGAAGGAGCTCACTGCATGGGGCTTTTCAACAGAGAATTTCGACCGCTCGCCCGGCGAGGTGCATGGCCTGATGAAGCTGTTCGAGCAGAAGCTGCGCGAGAGCGAGGACAGGAACGAGGTGCACAAGCACCAGGTGAGGGTGCGCGTGCTCGGGGACCTGAGCCGCTTCCCGGAGAGCGTCAGGAAGATGATACGCGGGCTGGAGGAGCGCACTGCGAAATACGATAAGTATCATTTGAATTTGCTGCTTGGCTATGGGGGGAGGCAGGAAATCATCGCTGCGGTGAAGGAAGCTGTTGAGAGGAACATGCGCAATATTGATGAGAAGTCTTTCAGGAAGCTGCTCTGGACATCAGGGCTCCAGAGCGACCCGGACCTGATAATACGCACATCGGGCGAGACGCGGATGTCGGGCCTGCTGCCGTGGCAGGGCGCGTACAGCGAGTATTATTTCTCCAAGAAGCTGTGGCCGGACTTCAAGCGCGCAGACTTCGTGAGGGCGCTTAAGGATTATGCGAATAGGAAAAGGAGATTCGGGAAGTAGGCAGGCGCGGGAAGGAACGAATCGGGAAGCGGTGCGGGCAGTGTTTGAGCAGTAATTTCCAGTTTATCCCGGATAAACCGACTGGTAATTAATGGCGAGAGGGAAGGTTTGGGCATGGAGGGCATATACAACAGGACTTCCCGCAGGAGGATAGCCGAGGATTTCGAGTTGCTGAGCACGCTTTTCGGAAGGATGCGCGGCCTCATGTTCAGGTTCAAGATTGCAAAACCATTGCTGTTCGTATTTGACAGGGGCAGGGAAAGACAGGCTGCCGCGTGCACTATACACTCGCTTTTCGTTTTCATCCCCTTCTCCGCCATTTACCTAGATGCGGACAAGCGCGTGGTCGATGCGCGCGTTTGCCAGCCGTTCTTCACTTTGTTTGCGCCGAAGAAGCCGGCGGCCTATCTGATTGAGGGCGGGCCGGGGCTGGTGGAGCTCGTGAAGCCTGGCGATGTTTTGGAGTTCTGATATGGAAAAATACGAGGAGCGCAAGATAAGGCCGAAGAGGGGCGCGGGTGACGGGGAAAAGCATGACGCGCTCGGCTGGCTTGTGGGGAACTGGAAGTGCGATTACAAGGTGGGGCTGCCCGAACTCAGCGGCGAGGAGCGGCAGGTGGTGCGGGATGTCGCCAAAACGTTCCGCGATGCGTCCGCGCGCACCGAATTCGCGGATAACGAGGAATTGAGGCGCGAGATTGCGCGGCTGCTCGCGGTGCATTGCGAGGAGACCGGCCTGCTCATGGACGGGGAGCAGCAGGGCTACCTGGCGCGCGCCACGCTCTCGCACGTGTACGGATTCTCGGGCCTTGACGAGCTGCTGAACGACGATGAGCTGGAGGAAATCGCAGTTGTCGGGATGAACAAGCCTGTTTTCGTGTACCACAGGAAGAAGGGATGGATGAAGACGAACTGCATGTTCACCGAAGGCGATGCGTTCGTGGATGTGGTGAACAAGATGGCGCGCGGCCTCGGCAGGCGCATCACGCTGCAGTCCCCGCGCCTGAATGCAATACTGCCAGACAAATCAAGGCTGCATGCGTCAATACCCCCGATATCAAACTACGAACTGACAATACGCAAGTTTAGGGGGAATCCGATTCACGCCGCTGATTTGCTTGCCTATCGGACATATTCCGCCGATGCGCTCGCATATTTGTGGCTGGCCGTGCAGTCCGACTCCTCAATCATTGTGAGCGGGAACACCGCGAGCGGGAAGACGAGCACTCTGAACGCGCTCTTCCAGTTCGTCCCATTGAAGGAGCGCGTTCTCGTAACCGAGGAGACACCTGAAATCAACATACCGCACGAGAACCAGATAAAATTGCTGTCGAGCAGCGAGCTGGGGGTGCAGATGAAAGACCTCATTGCAGACAGCCTGCGCATGAGGCCTGACCGCGTCATCGTGGGGGAGGCGAGAAGCGCGGAAGAGGCGCATTCGCTGGTTGAAACACTGACAAGCGGGCAGGCGCGCGGCAGCTATGCCACATTCCACGCGCAGAGCGCGCGGGAAACGCTTGTGAGGCTGAGGTCATTGGGCGTGCTGGCATCAGACTTGCAGTCCATCGACCTCATCGTAGTGCAGAGGAGAATGATGCGCTACGACGCGAAGAACAGGGGCGGAAGGGAAGTAAGGAGATGCACTGAAATAAGCGAAATAATCAGGAATGAGAATGACGCTGATTCCGCCCTCCCCGCACTCAACATGATTTACAAGTACGAGATGAAATCAGACAGGCTGGAGCGCACCGCCTCCAAATCATTGCTGATGGAAAGGGTGCGGGCAAGCTTCGGGATGGCTGAAAAGGAATTCGCCGCGGAAATGAAAAAGCGCGCGGGCCTGCTCAAGTCCCTCGACGTTTCGCTGCCCTTCTCGGAGCTCACCGAGCAGGTCCAGAAATTCGCCTATGCAGACTATGAGGAGCCCGCGCCAATGCCGAAGGCCGCGGGCATCGCGTTCTTCAACAGCACGATAGAATGAAAAGTGCCTAGGGCGGGATTGTCAGCCATGCTGGCAAATCACACGCATTCCGTACGACGGAATGGTGCCCCTTTCTCGCATCGGCGAGAAAGTGGGTGACGGAGCACCGTCATGGCTTTTGAACCCGCGACTTCCAGATTTCACCCTGAGGTGCCGTCCTGCGCCCCGCCGCGAATGCGGAAGGGGGATTATGAGTCTGGCACTCTACCAGGCTGAGTTACCTAGGCGCGAAGTAGAATTACCACAAACAAGATTAAAAAGCATGGAGCGTCGGGCAATAGTCCGCCTTCAGTACTCGCAGCATTCGACTAAGCGGCCGAAAGGCCTTGCACGGCTTAAAACTTCGGCTTGCTGGCCGGCGCGTTTCACCCCTCCTCCTTTGCTCCGCGCGTCATTGCATGACGGATTCGGGTATCGTTTCTGTTCCGGCCGAGGGCCTTGAACCCTCTTCAGCCTCGCCGTGGGCGGAACTTCCTCGCGGATGAGTAATCACCCGCGTCAGCTGCTGCCCAACGCTCCGCACTAATTAGGTCCGTAGGCGTTTAAATACCTAGGCATCTGGCTTTGCCTTGCCGCTTATGCAGAAGTAGGCGCCTGAGAATTTCTTCAGCTCCGCAACAGGGCAGCCCAGGCACAGGCAGCCGTTCCGCTCATATGCGCACTTGCTTTTGCCCATGAGGCAGTAAAGGAGCTCCTTCTTTCCTTTCGCACACTCGTTGTAGCTGGGGCAGGAGGCGCACGGGCACTTTTTCATGAGCGATTGCAGTTCCGGGGAGGCCAATGCATCACCGCTTCTTGAGTGTGCGGGCAAGGCTTACACATTCGTGCGCAAGGTCCTTTTTCATGCCAGCAAAGAACGTGCTCTTCCTTATCTTGTCCGAGTCCAGGTCTGTGTCCTCCTTGCTCTCGCCGGTCCAGTATGCGATTGCGAATGGCGGTATGGTGAAGCCCATGAAAGTGAGGAAGTTCAACAGGTTGCCGCCAACGTGCTGCGCGCCGTCCTCGTGCCCTATCACCACCACGCCCGCCACCTTGTCCTTGATGAGGCGCTTGTTGAAGACAGAGTACTGGTTCTCAACACAGTTCAGGCGCTCTATCACCTTCTGCATCAGGCTGGAGCAGTTGTTCCACCTCACAGGAGTGGCGAAGAGCACTATGTCTGCCCCGATTATCGCGTCGTAAATTTTGTTCATCTGGTCGTCCTTGTATTTCAGGCTGCTCTGGCAGGGCCATGTGCAAAGGCGCGGGCTCTTGGAGTAGTTGCCCTCGCAGGTGTAGATTTTCAGGTCTGATGCGCGGATGAAATTGGTCTGCACGCCGTCTGCGGCCATGAGGCCGAGCACGTCCTTGAGCGCCGCCTCGGTGTGGCTCTCGTCCTTCGCGGAAGGCGCCCTGTTTGTCGCCGATATGCCGACTGCCTTTAGCTGTTGTGTTTTCATTGGATGGAAATTGCTTGCAGGATATAATAAACTTCCTTCAGCCCGCACCCGGCATTCCGGGCATGCCGCCCTTCATGAATTTCTCCATCTGCCTGCGGAAGCCGCGGTTCTTCTTGAACTGGCCCATCATCTTTTCCATCTTCTCGAAGTTGGCAAGGAGTTCCCTGACATCCTCGGGCTTTGAGCCGCTGCCTTTTGCGATGCGGTCAAGGCGGGAGCGGTTCTTTTTGAGGAGTGCCGTTTCGCTTCTTTCTGCCGGCGTCATTGAATTTATTATCGTCTCGTACATCTTCAGCTTGCCCTCGCTCTGCTCCACCATCTCCTTCGGCACGTCGGGCGCGCCGAGCATTTGGAACACGCCCTTCAGCGGCCCCATCTTCTTCGCGGCCTTGAGCTGGTCGTAGAACATCTTGATTGTGAATTTTTCCTCCATGAGCGCCTTCTCGTCTATTTTCGTCTCCGAGGCAACTTCCTTCACCTTGGCCATCAGGCTTTCGAGGTCCGGGAAGCCGAGCAGCCTGCCAACGAACTTCTTCGCGTCAAAAGGCTCCAAATCATCCTGCTTCTCGCCAGTGCCGATGTATGAGACCTTTGCGCCGCTTGCCGCGACTGCGGAGAGCGCCCCGCCCCCTTTTCCCGAACCGTCCATTTTCGTGATTATGACGCCCGTGAGCCCTACCGCCTTGTTGAATTCCTCGGCCTGCCTCTTCGCCACCTGCCCTATGTCAGCATTGATTACGAGAAGCCGCTCGTCCGCAACAAACACCTTTGCAATCGCCCTCAGCTCGTCGCTCAACTCATTATCGAAGGCGCTTCTGCCCGCCGAGTCGAGTATGAGCACGTCCTCCTTCGCCGCTGCGAGCGAGTCCCTTGCTATTTTCGCGGCGTCCTTCTCGCCCTTCTGCCCGTAGAATTTGGCATCCGCCCTTTCCGCAACCTGCTGCAATTGCTCGTAGGCCGCAGGACGCATGGTGTCGCAGCATATCACGCCCACGCTGAGACCTTTCTTCTTGAACATGCGCGCAAGCTTGCCCGCAGTCGTGGTTTTTCCTGAGCCGAACAAGCCCAACAGCAGAATCTTCTGCTTCTGCATTTTCGGCTCGTGCTTCTCGCCCATGAACGCCGCAAGCTCCTCGTACACGACCTTCACCACGTGCTCGCGCCCGCCTATCCCCTTCAGCGCCTTGTCATCCAGCGCGCGCTTCTCGATGCGCTTGCTCAGCTCACTCACAAGAGCCACGTTCACGTCGCCGCTGATGAGCACGCGCTGTATCTCCTTTATTGTCTCGCGCACCACTTTTTCGTCAACTAGCGCCGCGCCGGTAAGCTTCTTCAAGGCCCTGCGAAGGCCCGAACCCAAATCCATGATGAATCATCTTTTTGCATCTGCAATTATCAGGAAGTCGTCTCCCAACGCCATTATCCTTGCATTCGACAATTTTAATGCGTTCCGCACAAAGGCCACGCCCCTACCCCTGACAGGCGAGATCGCACCTTCGCCCCCGATTATTTTCGGCGCAATGAATGCATAGACGCGGTCGACGACGCCTAAATCAAATGCCGAGCCTATCATCTCGCCGCCGCCCTCTATGAGCACCGAGCGCTTGCCCATCTCGAAAAGCGCCCGTAGAAGCTGCTTCAGGTCAACGCGCTCGCGGCCGCAGATGATGATGTCTATTCCGGCCCGCTCCAGCACCTTCTGCCTTTTCAAATCCCGTTTCATCGACGTCGCAATCATTATGTTCTGGTTTCTGAAAACGCGCATGCCCGGCTTCACGCGCAAGTGGCTGTCGCAGATAATGCGCAATGGCTCGGGCATGCCAGGAGTGCGGCAGGTGAGGAGTGGGTTGTCTTTCAGCACGGTGTTCGCCCCTACTAGAAGAACATCGTATGACCCCCTCAACTTTCTCGCATGGTTTCGCGCTTTTTCGTTGCTTATCCATTTGGAATCGCCGGTGCGCGAGGCTATTTTCCCGTCAAGACTCATTGCATAGCGCACCGCCACGAGGGGCATGCGCTTTTCGAAGTGCGAGAAGATGCGGGCATTGAGCTTTGCACATTCCTTTCCAAGAACTCCGCCTTTTGCCTCTATCCCGACATCCTTCAGGAATTTGTGCCCGCTCACGGAAGGATTGCGGTCGGGAGTGCCATAGACGACGCAGGAGATGCCTGCCTTTTTTATTGCAATAGTGCAGGGAGGGGTTTTTTTCCTTATGTGCGAGCAGGGCTCAAGCGTGGTGTAGAGCGTTGCGCCCCTTGCCTTCCTGCCAGCTTTGCGCAGCGCCACGAGCTCCGCGTGCGGGCCGCCTGAATATTCGTGATGCCCGGTGGTGATGATGCGCCCGCCTTTCACCAGGACAGCGCCGACTTTCGGATTGGGGAAGGAGTCTGCTTTTTTGGCTTCGTTTAGAGCAAGACGCATATAGTGCGCATCTCTGTCCAAGTTATCCATGAAAATCAGTCTGCATAATGCCCCAGCTTCGCGACTTTCGTCGCGAGATAGCGCTTGTTGTATTTCGTCGGCTTTATGTGGAGCGGTATGCGGCCCGCGACCGTTACGCCCCGCATGCAGATGCCATGCAGCTTGCGCGGGTTGTTTGTGAGCAGCAGCACCGACTTCACGCCGAGCAGCTTGAGCATGCGCGCCGCGGGCCCGAAATCCCTCCCGTCGCTCTTGAAGCCCAGCTTCTCATTGGCCTCTGCGGTGTCATAGCCTTTCTCCTGCAGGCCATAGGCGCGTATCTTGTTGTACAGCCCGATGCCGCGGCCCTCCTGGTTCAGGTACACTATCGCGCCGAACGGCTTTGCAGCTATGAATCTAATCGCCCTTTCAAGCTGCGCACGGCAGTCGCATTTCAGCGAGCCGAAAATGTCGCCGGTCATGCAGGAGCTGTGTATGCGCACTGGCACGTTCTCCTTGCCCCTCACGTCGCCCTTCACGAGCGCCGCGTGCTCCATCCCGTCGTCATCCAGGAACGCGAAGAACCTGAAATTGCCCAAACGCGTGGGCAGCTTTGCATTGGACATTTTCATAGTGACCGCACCTCGCCAACAAGTTTTTTTGCGCCCAGAATTGCACGCTCCGCGTATTCCTTCGCCCTTGCCTTGGCTTTCGCATAACTTGCGCCAGGCCCTATCACGCCGAGAGTCACGGGCTTTTCGAACTTGAGAGACAGGAGCGTCAGTGCGTTTGCCAACGAAGCCGCTATCAGCTCATCATGCTTTGTCTCTCCTTTTATGATTGCGCCCAGAACCGCGACCGCATCAATGTCCCGCCTCGCAAGCAGCTTCTTTGCCGCAAGAGGGGCGTCATATGCCCCCGGAACCCGGATTGTTTTTGTTATTGTGATGCCGTTCTTTTTCGCGATTATGAGCGCGTGCGCCAGCATTTTTCCGGTTATCTCGGAGTTGAACTCGCTTGCAACGATGCCAATAGTTGTGGATTTCATTTGGACCTGCCTCGCTTTCTCGCATTTATTTTTGCCGGTCCACTTTCTCCTTCGGAGAAAGGGACCCCTTTCCGCCCGGAGCGGAAAGCGGAGCCTTCATCAGGGAATCCCTGCCGTATTCCCGCGCCTGCGCGCAGCGTGAGTTCATGCGGTGAGAGTATGAGTTGGACCGCATTGATTGCGTGCTTTCTGGCGCGATTTTCGCATATTTCGATTAGCTGCCTGTCATTCTTCGCCTCGTTCTCGTGCACGAACACCTCGATGATGTGCCTGTTCGTGAGCATTTTTGCCATCTGTATTCCGAGCGACGCCTCGTGGCCGCACTGCATGTCTATCGGCGCCCTTCCGACCATGCCAAACGCCATTGCAATGTCGCACTTCTCAAGCTCAAGCAGGCGCTTGCACTCCACGGCCAAATCCTTTATGCCCGGAACAGTGCGCCTGACCATCTCCACGCGCATCCCGTATCTTTTGCTTATCTCGTCCATTGCAAAATTGGCCATGTTGACGCGCGCGAACATCGTATCAACAAGTCCGAGTTTCAGCAGTTTGGGTGTCATTCCAATGCCTCCATCACTTGTTTTCCGCTTATGAATGGTGCTTGCAGCTTTTTTGCTATTGCCTTTGCCTTTGAAATGCTTGCGGCCTTTCCGCTTTTCCCGTCGAGCATTTCGCACAGCACCACTGCGGGCGCAATGCCCGCAAGCTGCGCCAGCTCGGTCGAAAGCTCGGTGTGGCCCTTTCTGTTGCACAGCCCGCTGGAGCGCAGCAACTGCACGTGGCCGGGCGCCTTGAAGGAGCTTGCGAAAGAGGAGGCCAGTGAAATGCCAGTATTGCCTGCCTTTTCAACAATCTTTCCAAGCTCGCGCATGGTCTTTGCCCTGTCGATGTCGGTTACTCCGGTGAATGCGTCCTTGTGATTCACGGAAACGGAAAAGGCTGATTTGTCGCCGTATTTCGCGCGCTTCAGGATGAGGTTTTTGCTGATGCCGCTTGTTTTCATCATCACGTCCGCGATGAAAGGAAGGCCCAGAGAATCGCACGCCTTCTTGCCTATTGCCACGCAGACAAGGCCCCCGCCGAAATTGCGGATTTTTGAGACGCGGGCAGCAGTTGCAGAGCTTGCACTCATCAGTATGTCCGCCTCGCCCTCCCGCTCGCCCGAGTCGAAAAGCACCACAAAGCCGCCGGACCTCAGCGAGGCCAACGCGCGCTCGACGTTTTCCATGCACCACTATTCCAATTCTACGCTTTTAAAAGTAGCTACTCGGAACTGGGTAAAGCTACAGCAGCACCTCGATTCTCCTGTTGATTTCCTTTGCTTTCTTCAGCGTTACGGTGAAGCTCTTCCCCATCTCCGCCAGCTCGTCCAAATAGATGAAATACCAGCCGTCGCGCGAGACGCGCCACGCTATCATCGTGGTCATGCCCGTATTGTCCTGCCACGTGCGCATCTCGGCTATTTTCGGCTTTTGCAGGCTCAGGCTCGTCTTGTTCCAGGCCTTGCACTCCAGCCCGTATTGCTTGGAGCGCTTGAACAGCAGGATGTCGGGCGAGGGCGTGCCGACTCCGCTTCCGGCCGACCTTATCACCGAGTAGCCCTTTTTCTGGAAGATGTCGATTAGCTCCCTTTCGTATCGCGAGCCTTTGCTGTATGTGCCGAAAACCAAATCATCGCCTAGACAAAAATGGGCGCGCGGGTTTATTAAGCTCCTTTGCGAATTTTCAGGCGGGTGTGATGAGGTGAAAAAGTGCAGCATCGCAGGCAACTTCGCGAGGTCGAGGGCAGGGAGCTCTTTGAGGTACATGGAGTGCTGCACGAGGACCATCTCACCGACCAGGACATAAAATATCTCAAAAAACAGGTCGCGGAGCTTGCAATGCAGACTGTGAAGGGGCCGGGGCAGGCGCGGCTTGTGGAGCCACTTTTCGGAGTAGTCGTGCCGCTAGCCGGGCTGGAGGAGGAAATCGAGAGGCTCAGGCAGCTGAAGGGCGACCCGAGGCGGAAGCAGAGGCTGGAGGAGCTGTTCGCGCTGAAGGATGCGATTGAGCCGCTTAGCGAGAGCATTTGCGAGAAGGAGGGCGGGCCGCTCAAGCCAAAATATGCACTGCTGAGGCGTGATGCCGTGAATGTTCAGGGGGCAATGGCCCTACAGACGCGCAGACTGAGTGCGAGCATAAGGTAACTAGGGGAAAACTGCTTGCGCCTTAGGTGGGTTTTTAAGGCTTCTATGGCATAAGGTGAAACATGAAAACAGACGTCAGGGTAGGCGACGTGATGACGCGCGGCGTTGTGACAGTGGACGCCACTGAGAGCGCGCACGAGGCCGCCAAATTGATGAGGAAGAACGACATCGGGAGCGTTGTCGTGCTTTCGAAAGGCAGGGCGGTCGGAATCATCACGGAAAAGGATTTGGTGCAAAAAATCGTATTCACCGGCAGGAACCCGAAGAAGACGCAGGCGAGAGTGGTGATGACGAAGCCGCTGAGGACGGTCGGCGCAGGCGCGACGATTGGCGATGCGGCCGAGAAGCTGCGCGACCTGCAAATAAAGAGGCTGCCGGTGGTTGATGCAAAAGGTCGGCTCGTGGGCATGATTACCGACGACGACCTGGTGCGCATTTATCCCGGCCTCCTGGAAGTCCTGTTGGAGGAAGCTGAGATTCAGAGATTTGGTAAAAACGAGGAATTCACTGGAGCATGCGAAAAGTGTGGCGTTTATTCCGAGGAGCTTGTCCGCGAGGGCGGGAAGCTCCTTTGCAGCGAGTGCATTGAAGAGGACGAAGTTTAGTTAGGTTTATTAGCTTCCGTCCCCTGAAATGTAGCGCTGTGCGCGGATGGCTGAGGGAGCCATAGCGAGCCGTGAACGCCAGTCAACAGCGCATAGTACATCTTTTTCGTGCTCTTTTTCGGAGTTCCTCACTGGAGGAGTGGCTGTGAGGGCAAGGACGCCTGAAGGCGGGAAGCTTGAAAGGAAGGCAAAGCTGCTTGCGAGGGTTCTTGCTCATCTCGATGATTCGGTGGTGATTGTAGAGGGGAAAAAGGATGCGGAAGCGCTGAGGGAGATAGGGGTGAAAGGAAAGGTTCTCCTTGCAAGCGGGCGCGTGAAGGGCATTTGCGAAAAGATCAGCGCGGAGGAAGCGGTCGTCCTGACAGACAATGACGAAGCCGGAAAAGAGTTGGCGGAAATCCTCCGCGATGAACTCGAAGCGTGCAACATCCGCGCGGATTTGCAGGCAAGGCGGGATTTGCATTATGTGCTGGGCCTCAACACCGTCGAGGAAATTCCGGGGAAGATGAGGGAGTTCGAGGAGAAGTTGCGTTTGAAAGCGAAATAAATGGGGTTTAGAAAGGGGCGAAGCCCCTTCTGGAGATGAGTGAAATGGCGAAAACTTACATAGACACGGTGAAGTACATGGTGCACGGCACCCTTGAGATAGGCGGAATGGTGGAGAAACCCGACGTTGTCGGCGCGCTTTTCGGCCAGACCGAGGGCCTACTGGGCGACGAGCTCGATTTGCGCGAGCTGCAGAAGAACGGCAGGATTGGAAGGATAGAGGTGGACATACAGGCGCGCGCGGGCAAGAGCGTCGGCAAGATTACGCTGCCCAGCTCGCTGGACATGGTCGAGACGAGCATACTTGCGGCGGCGCTGGAGACTGTAGACCGCGTCGGCCCGTATGACGCTCACATAAAAGTGGAGAAGATAGAGGACACGCGCAACGTGAAGAGGCGCGCTGTCGTGGACAGGGCAAAGGAACTGCTCAAGGGCCTGCTTACAACCGAGATACCTGAGAGCAAGGAGATAAGCGAGCTTGTGAGGCAGGAGGTCAAGGTTTCCGAGATAGGCGAGTACGGCCCCGACAGGCTGCCTGCAGGCCCCGGACTTGCGAGCATGGACGCCATCATAGTGGTCGAGGGAAGGGCGGACGTGCTGAACCTGCTCAAGAACAGCATGAACAATGCCGTTGCGATTGGCGGGGCAAACGTGCCGAAGAGCCTCGCGGGCCTGTGCAAGGAGAAGGAGGTAACGCTTTTCCTTGACGGCGACAGGGGCGGCGACATCATACTGCGTGAGATAATGTCCGTGGCGGACATCGACTACGTGGCAAGGGCGCCTCCGGGAAAGGAAGTGGAGGAGCTTTCGCGCAAGGAAATGATCAAGGCGCTGAGGGCGCGCGTGCCCATCGAGCAGGTCGAGAATGCGATGAAGAGGAATGCGGAGCAGCCCCAGGAGCAGCGCGGCGGCGGGGAAGGCAGGTACGGCTTCCGCGGCGGCAGGCGCTATGAGCCCCAGGGCTACCCCGCACCTTCGCAGCAGCAGGCACCCGCACAGCAGCAGGCACAGGCGCCTTACGGCAGGGAAGTGCAGAGGTCGCCCGTGCATGACATGCAGTCCATTCCTGCGGTTCCGGGCATTGCACCCGCGAGGGCGCCATCCGCACCGGCTGCGGGGGAGGCCGCTGTCGACATCCCGCAGGAGTTCCATTCGAGCCTGGGCGAGCTGGAGAACACCGCGCGCGCAAGGCTGTATGATTCGGGCAACGGGCTGAAGAGCGAGATTCTCGTGAAGGACATACTTTCGACCCTCGAGTCGAGCGCGGGCGACGTGCACGCTGTCGTGTTCGACGGCGTGGTGACGCAGAGGCTCGCGGACCTTGCAGCTTCCAAGGGCGTGAAAGTGCTGCTTGGCGTGAAGGTCGGCAATGTTTTCAAGAAGCCCGAGGGCCTCACGATAGGCACAAAGAAGTAGATTGTGCCGTGCGGGCAAGAGGGCGCTGAAGCAGCTGGGCTAGCGGGCTCCTTATAGTATAGGGGGCATCTGCCGCTTGTGCATGCTGCGCTCATGGAAAAGAAGCACGCGGTCCACTAGCTCCCTGTTCCTCACTTTCTTCGCAACTGCCGCGGGCTTCATTTTCCTGTCAAACAGCAGGCGCAGCACCTCGTCTATTTTCTCATAGCTGGCGCCAAGCTCGCTTTCCGCGGTCTGGCCGCTCCAGAGCGAGGGCGAGGGGGGCTTTTCGACTATCTGCTGCGGCACGCCGATTGCCTTGGCGAGCTTTTGCACGTCGGTCTTGTAGAGCGAGCCTATCGGCAGCAAGTCGCAGGCGCCGTCGCCGTGCTTGGTGAAGTAGCCGAGCAGCAGCTCGCTCCTGTCGCCGGTGCCGAGGACAAGGGCGCGGCGGCGGGCCGCGAGGTTGTAGAGGAAAATGCAGCGCAGGCGCGCGGTGATGTTGCCGTTGCTGATGTCGTCCTGCGGCAGCAGGCCATACCCGTGAATGCGGGTGGAAATCGCGTGGGAAATGTCGGAGAGGTTGAAGCGGTAGTGGTCTATGCCGAGCTGGCGCGCGACGAGCAGGGCATGCTCGGTGTCGACGGTGCGCGTTGCGGATGACGGCAGGAGCGCGCCGAATACGCGCGACTCGCCGAGCGCTTCGGCTGCCAGGTACGCGGTCGTGCTGGAGTCGAGCCCGCCGCTCAGCCCTATGACAGCATTCTCATAGCCGGCGCCTTCAAAGTAGGCCGCAAGCCTCGATGAAATCCTTTTTGCAGTTGCCTTGTAGTCCATCCCATCTCCCCCTTCAGAATTTTGTGCCGTTCCGCCTCACCGTGCGCTCGAGCTGCATGAACCTGGCCGCTGCCACGACGTTAAGAAACCGGTCGCGCTCGCCGCGCGGAAGGCCCGCTGCCTCCTTCCACAGAGCCATGCCCGCAACGAAGCCCCCAGCGCCCCCGCAGCACGCGGCCTCGAGCTTCCATTGGAACGTGAAGAACTCGTCGCCGTAGCTCGAGAGCAGCCAGGGCTTCCCGCCAGCGGCATCCACGAGGCGGGCGCACGCAGCAGCTGCCTCTTCCTGCATTATCCTGCTTGAGGGGAATTCGGTGCTGAGCATGTCGCAGTGCGGCGCAAAGGATTCCGCAGCCTCGATTATGGCTGCCTCGTGCAGGTCCTTGGGAACCTCGTAAAGGTGCACCTGCAGGAGAAGTGGGATGCCGCTCGACTGGCAGTGCGCCTTCACGTCCCGCGCGAGCGCGAGCTGCTTTTCCGCGGAGTCAAGGTAACGGGGGTTGTAATGGAGCTGGAGCTTTGCGGCGTCCGCGCCCTTTTTGAGCGCCGCTGGCGGGGAGAGTGAAATCGAGGTAAGGCGCTCGCCTCCCTTCTCGGAATAACCGCCCTTTTCAAGCGCGAGCATCAGCCCGCATCCGGGGGAGAGGATGCGCGGCCTTGAGCAGGCCGCGGCAGAATCCGCGTCGAGTATCATCGCGCTTGTGAGGGGGGAAAGGGTGCGCACGAGGTCGCACTTGAACTCGAGGATGGAGCGGGCGGACACGGAGTCCGGCTTCTCCGGATTCAGCAGCGTTTTGAGCGTGGAGCGGTGGTCCGCGGAAACCAAGGTGAACTGCCCTTCCCTTGAAAGGCGCGTGAAGCCCGTGAATGGAATGCCATCGTCCATCATTCACACCCTGAAAGTCTCGCCGTTCTTGGGTATTATTACCTCGTACTTGCGCAATGCGTCCGCAAGTTCCTTGAGCTTTTTCCCCTCGCCGTGCACCAGGAAAACGCGCTTGAGGCCCCTTGTGGTGCGCGCGAACTGGACTAGGCCGGCCTGGTCGCTGTGCGCGCTCATGTCGAACTTCTCAACCCGCATTTCTATCTTCAACGGGAGCTCCTCTTCGCTGTCAGTGAGCTTGACTTCTCTCGCCCCATCTAAAATTGCACGGCCCGGGGTGCCTTCGGCCTGATACCCGACAAACGCCAAAAGATTCGCGGGATTTGAGGCCATCTCTCTTATGTAGGTGTGCGCGGGCCCGCCCGTGAGCATTCCCGACGTCGACACAATGATTGCCTGCTGCATGAACACTTCGCGCCTCATGCGCGAGCGGGGCACCTTGAAGTGCTTGCTGGAGAACGGGTCCTGGCCGCTGTTGAGCACGCGCTTGCGCACCTCCTCCTTGGCGAAGTCGATGTTCTGCCTGTAGATGCGGTTCGCCTTGAGTATCATGCCGTCGACGAAGATGGGCACGTGGGTGAGCGCGCCGCTGGACATGTGCTGCTCGAGCATGAACAGGACCTCTTGCGCCCTCCCGACTGCAAACGAAGGAATCAAAACGCTGCCGCCCCGCTTGAGCGTGTCCTCGATGGATGCCATGAGCTTTCGCGAGACGTCTTTCAGCGGTTCGTGCTTGTCATCAGGCGAGCCGTACGTGCTTTCCATTATGAGGGTGTCCGCGCGCAGTCCGGTATGGCACGGCTCAAGAGTGCGCGTGGCGCGGTTGTTCATGTCACCGGTGTAGAGCACGCGCCTCTTGCCGTGCACGAGCACGAGCGAGGAGCCGATGATGTGGCCCGCGTTGTGGAACGAGAATTTCATGGAGTTGCCGATTATCTGGTTGAATTTTATTGACCTGCAATGCGCCACGACCCGCTTGATATCGTCCGTTGAAAACCTGTTGCTCAGGCGCTGGTAGTCCGCGAGCAGCAGGGCCATGAGGTCGTGCGTGGGCTTGGTGGCGTATATGGGGCTGCGGCACTTGAACTGCTTGCCATACATTATGGGCAGGTAGCCGATGTGGTCCAGGTGCGCGTGCGTGATTGCGATTTCCTTGTATTTCTGCGGGTCCGTGAGCAGCGGGTCGATGTCGCCCTCCTCCCCGCCCACGTTCACGCCCGCGTCCAGGAGCACCGAGCGGCCCTCGTCTTCGAGACCTATGCAGTTCCTGCCGACCTCGCCGGCTCCGCCGTAGAATGTGAGTTGCACGAGGGAATTACGGCATAGGGTTTTAAATCGGTTCGGCGTTGGCGCTGATGGCGGGCCTCGGGGCCGGCAAGGGTTTTAAATCGGTTCGTCGATAGTCTGGTGTGGTGGACATCCGGTTTCCCGGCATGCCCTTTTCCAAGAAGGCCAAGGAGGGGAGGGGAGGAAAGGCGGGCGGGGAGAGAAAGGCACCTGCGCATGCCCACGCTGCTTCTTCTGAAATACTGGCGCTCAGGCGCAAGGTGGCTGTTTACAGGCGCATAATCGAAAGGTACCGCGAGCTCATCGAGAAGGCCGAGACGAAGACGATAACCGAATTGAGGGCAGTGATAGCCCCCAACGACCCTGCCGTCGTGCAGATACGCGACGAGATTTTGTCGGAGTTCAGGCCCTACATGTTCGAGGAGCACTTCGAGAAGGCGGTGAAGAGGGCGTACGAGTACGTGCACGAGAAGATAGCGAACGAGGAGCTGCCAGTGGACTTCTGGCTGGCGCCCGAGGACGTGATGGAGCTGCGCGCGGCCGACGAGATGGACAAGGCGGTGCTGCTCTGCTCGCTCCTGCGCTCGCTGGAGTGCGAGGACGCGAAAGTGGTCGTGGAGAGCGACGGCGAGAGGCACGTTTACGTGGGCTATTCCTTCAGGGGCAGGTACACGCTCATGGACTCCGCGCACGGCGAGGTGGCGCATGGCGGGCGCGAGGAGGTGCTGGAGAAGCAGTTCTCCGGAAGGGGCAAGATCGTGTACGAGTTCAATGACAAGGAATACGACGAGATTCTCGGGGGAGAGTAGGGTTCGGGTAGGGAATACGGCGGGATTTTGGGCGGGAAGTAGGAGTTTGGCGGGGATATACGACGGGATATCAGGAGGCGAGTAGGCTCTTTTAGGCTGTTTTTGGTTAGTTCGTCAGGCGTCCATGCATAGGTATATGAACGACGATGTTCCCTATCCTCAGGCCCTTCGGAAAGGGGCGGTGGTATAGAATGAAAAGATTCGGACCGCCGGCGTACATAGCTGGCCTTTTGGTGGCCATCCTCGCCGGAGCAATGCCTGGTGCAATAGTACCTTTTGCAACAATGGCTTTGCTTCTGGGAGTGCTGGGTATCATAGTGGGCCTGCTGAATATCGCCGATAAGGAAGTGCAACTCTTCCTTGTGGCAGCGATAGCGCTTTTGACATCTGCAGCCGGCCTGTCGGCCGTGCTGGTGAACCTCGGACTGGTCGGCTCGGCGCTGACCCCCGTCGGCTCTGCCCTGAACACCATACTCTACAACATCATGGTGTTCACAGCACCTGCCGCGACCGTGGTGTCGCTGAAGGCGCTCTACGTCTGCAGCAAGGAATAAGTTGCAGCCAGTGGGGGGCATTTGCCCCCTGCATACCTTTTTCTTTTTATTCCCCCCTAATAGGGACATCTCTGGCTAGGTGGTTTCATGGTTGAGGATTTGAACAGGTTCGAGAAGGCGCGCATAATCGGCGCGCGGGCGCTGCAGCTCTCGATGGGCGCGCCCCCGCTCGTTGAGGTGCAGGACAAGACGGACCCGGTGAGGATTGCGTTTGCTGAATTTGATGCGGGTGTAATACCGATAGTTGTGCTGCGCGGGTAAGCGGGCTGGCGGTTGGAATAATACCGATAGCCGTGCTGGGGAACTAGAGGAGCCTGCTTTTATTCTGTCTTTTTGGCGCCAGGGTGGGGGTTCCAGGGTTTTATCCTGCCGTTCTCGTCCCTCTGCGGCTGGGTGAAAATACCCGCTTCCTTCATATCCAGAATCTGGAACTCGCTGCCTATCTGCAGAAGTATGTTGCTGTATTCGCGCGCGTCAGCCGGGTCCTCGATTGCCGTGTGCGGCCGCCCACTTATCAACTCCTTGAGCAGGGTGAGCTGCTCCCTCGAAAGCGAGGACAGTATCGCGGAGCGGCTTTCCATCGTGGTCGTTATCAATATGCGCAGCATGTGCTTCTCGATGAGATGGCGCGCGTGCGGCGCGTTCTCCTCGCACCCTTCGGCCTTTGCCTTTCCGCTTGAAACGTAGGAGTCGAGCTCATGGAGCATCCGCTCGAGTGACAGGTACTTGTTAGCTATGCCGCGCGCGTTTCTCTCGACTTCCTCAATCAGTCTCGAGCGCTCCTCCTTGGGCGACTTCAGCATCTCCCATACGATGCGCGCGGGGTCGAAGACGAAGACGAATGGGGCGCTTACCTCCGCCATCTGCACGTTATGCAGTGCAGGGCGGTCATTGGCGCGCGGCTCGCCGGGTTTTCCGTTGCGCCTGAAGGCTTTGCCGGTGAGGATGTCTGCCACAAATATGAAAGGTCTTTTCGCCAAACTCGGCTGGTCGCCGGCGTTCCTCATCGTGCCCATATGCATACACCTCTGCGTGCCGCGACTTATAAACCTACTCCCTCGCGAGCTCAAATGGCGCCGAGGTTATCCTTCCGCTGAAGCCGCCCTCCTCGGACTCGATTGCGAGGAGCACGCGCTTTTCCGAATCCACCCACATCACATGCGAGAAGCTTTCGATTGTCTGGTTCTGCATCACGCGCCTCGTGCTTGCCAGTATCCTGAACGAGTCGCGCCCGAATTTTTTCTCAGTGCCTGCGACGGAATAGGAGGTGGTCGTGATGTCCTCGAAATCCACGGGCTTCGGATAGATTATCCTCATTCCCGACTGCCATGTCCAGTTGTCCGAGAGCGAGAGCATCCAGTCCTGGAAGAAGTCGAGCGTGTTGTTTTCATTGAGTGCGGAGCCGTTGGACAAGTAGAGGCAGGCGCTGGCCGAGGCCGAGCCGTTGGCAGTGGCCACGGTGCCCCGCACGAGCATGCAGCTGCCGGCCATGCCCGCGACCTGGTAGGTGCTCGTGAGCAGGACGCCGGAGATGTTGTAGGCGTAGGCGTAGCTCTCGCCGGCCTTGAGCTGGAGTGGGGTGTTCGGAGGGGGCGCCACGCCGAAGCGCTCTGAGCGCACCTTGGTGTAGTCAAAGGAGGTGCCGAAGAAGAGGAGCGCAGCTATGAAGAACGCGGCTATGGGCACGACATACCACAGGACAGTCGAGCGCGAGATGGAGAAACCCATGGACTTAAAAAGAACGGGAAGCTTTATTTTACTTCATGGAATCCGAGAAGGCCCCAGACATCCAGGAAAGATTGGAAAAGCTAATAGCTACTGGCGAGTTTCCTCACGTTAACCGTCATCGCATCATATGCATGCGCTCGAGGGGCGCGAAGGCAAGGGCGTATGCGAGGATATGGGGCATTCCCTCTATTTGGCGCGAGGCGCTTGGCATAGGCGCGTTCTATGCGATCGAGGTTTTGGCGCAGCACTTTGACAAGCTGCGCGACGAGGAGAAGGACAAGGTGCTGATACACGAGATGCTGCACATCCCCAAGAACTTTACCGGGGGGCTGGTGCCGCACATGTGCGCGGGCAGGGCGATTAACGAGAGGAGGGTGAATGAAATTTACAATAGGATAAACGGAAGAGAGGAGAAGAAAGGGCTGCTAGGGCTGTTCGGCTGATCTACCTATTTGGCCGCGGCTAACTCGTCGTCTATTATCTGCTTCATGCGATCCGTCGAGAGGTAGCCCACGTAGGCCTTGTCGTTGATGAAGTAGGTCGGCGTGCCGCTCACGCCGAGTATGTTGCCTTCGTCCACGTCGCTCTGGACTATCTGGGCCTTTGAGCCGGAGTCAAGGCAGGCATCGAACCGCGAAGTGTCGAGATTCAGGTCTTTGGCATACTGCTTCAGGCTCACAACATCAAGCGCGTTCTGGTTCTGGAAGAGCGTGTCGTGGTATTCCCAGAATTTGCCCTGCGCATTGGCGCACTCGCTCGCCTCCGCGGCCTTCTGCGCCTCGGGGTGCAGGTCGCGCAGCGGGAAGTGCTTGAAGACTGTCTTTATCCTGTCGCCGTAGTAGGCCTCCACCTCCTTGTCTGCAAGATAGGCGCGCCCGCATACCGGGCATTCGAAATCGCTGAACATTATTACGGTGACCTTCGCATCCGCGCCGCCCCTGACTGTCTTTCCCTCGATGCTCGGCTTGCCCTGCGGCACCTTGTCCGTGCACCCTGAAAACAAGACCATTGCAGCAAGGAGCAATGCGAATAGTGCAACTGCTTTCATCATCATCGCCTCCAATCAAAACACGCGCTCGTTCGGGTAGAGCTCGATGCCGCCTGGCGTGAAGCGCATCGGGAACATGCGCCCCTCATAGCTCGTGCCGCGCATCTTTATCACTTCGAGGGCGCGCTGGCGCTGCTCGCCCTTGCGTATGTTGTACAGGTAGACCACGCCGTCGGACAGCGGCTCTATGGAGAAGCGCGCGTGCGGAGTGCCCTCCGAGTCCACCGCGCTTTCCGCGGTGAGCATTATCGTGCAGCCCCACTTCTTGAGCTTCGAGAGGAGCTTCACGGTTTCCTGCTTCTTGCGGTACGCGGTGTCGTACATGACAGCGAAGGAGGTTATCGAATCGATGACCACGCGCTTTATCCGCATCTCCTCAATCATGTCGTGTATCATGAGCTCCTGCGAAAGGAAGTGGTCGACCTCCTGCGGCGGGTATTCCAGGAATGTGAACTTGCGCGCGCGCTCCATCTCCGAGAGGTTCCAGCCGTAGCTTTGCATGTACTCGAAGAAGCGCGCCTTCTCCTCCTCGAACGAGATGAAGAGGCCGCTCTCGTTGTCCTCCGTTATGCCCCGCTGGAGGAACTGCATGGCGAAGGTTGATTTGCCGCACCCGCTGCCGCCGACCAGGGAAATTATGCTTCCGGCAGGGTAGCCGCCGCCCAGCGCCTCGTCGAGGCCCGCGATTCCGGTTTTCACGCGCTCCATCATCAGAACACCGCAACGGACATAATCGTATTAAAATATCGCCGCGCAAACACGGCGTTATGGGTATGACTAAGGCAGGCATAATAACCTTACTATTAGTCCTGGCATTCGCGCCCGCGATTTCGTTCGCCGTATGCCCGGCCGGCAAGGCGAGCGCGCTCGCGCCCGCGGTGATTGGGGAAAGGGGGCAGATGCTCGAGCTCACCGTGGAGGCAAAGCCCGGCGACGGGCAGATATACGTGTCCGCCGAGCCGTCAGTAGGCATAAGCACGCAGAACTCCGAGAGGATTGCGGTCTCGATTGCCTCGCGGCTGCTGGACGTCAACATGAGCGAGTGCGACTTCTTCGTGAGGATGAGTGGCGACCTGGGCAATGCAACCTCCGTTGACGGGCCGAGCGCGGGCGCAGCCATGACGCTGCTCGCAATGTCCGCCCTCAGCGGCGCGAAAATAATGCCCGGGCTTGCCATGACGGGCACGATAGAGTCCGACGGCACGATAGGGAGCGTCGGGAGTGTGAGCGCGAAGGCAAGGGCTGCCGCGGAGAGCGGCATACGGGTGTTCCTGACCCCGCGGCTCACGATTTACGAGCGCCTGCTGCTGGACAGCGTGCGCAAGGACGTGAACATAACAGTGGTCGAGGTGCGCGACATAATCGAGGCGGGCGGCATCGCATTCTCGAACGAGACGCCGAAGGAAAAGAACGCGAGCTACAAGTTCACAATAGTGCCCGCGGACCTCGCGCCGAGCGGCCTTCCCACGGACGGGAAGTACGCGCGGTTCAGGGAAATTGCAAGGCAGACTATAGAGGAGACCGAGGCGCACGTCCAGCGCGCTCTTGCGCGCGGAAACGGGGAGTTTGACGCGTACTTCCTTGGCGAGATGAACGCGTCCCGCGCGCTGCTTGAAAAGGGCTACACGTATTCCGCGGCAAACCTCGCATTCCTCACCCAGACGGACGCGAGCGTGCTGGAGACTGCCCCGACCGCGCAGGAAGTCGAGACTGTGCATGCGCAGGTGGCGGATTGCATTGACGGGCTGAAGAAGCCGAAAATCACGGATGGAAATTACGAGGAGGTTTTTGCGGGGGAGATGAGGCAGGCGTGGGCGCGCAGGAAGCTTGCAGAGGCGGAGAGCATACAGGTTGACGGCGAGGATTCCGCTGTGTTCGTGCTGAACGAGCTCGAATATGCAAGGGGCTGGTGCGGACTTGCAAAGCGCCTTTATTCCGCCCCCACCACAGGAAGGGCGCTGGATGAGGGCAGGCTGGAGCAGCTCGCATTTTTTGCGCTGAACCGCTCGTGGGACATGGTGGATAGGGAGAACATCGATACGACGTGGCATGCGGACGCGGCAGGGGACGCGTTCAAGCAGGGGGACTACGGCGCAGCGCTCTATGACGCGACCTACGCCTATTCCATGTCCATCGCGGAAAATGATTTGGCCTCGCAGCTGCCGAAAGGCATAGGGGACGAAGTGGCGCTCCTGAACGCGAAGAAGTATTCCGGCATGTGGCCCGTGCTTTACCAGAGCCAGGCCAGGTACTACGCATCGGGCGAGAATGCCAGCATTGCTTCCGCTTTCCGGCTCGCCGTATTCGCAGACCAGCTTGATGCGGCGCAGGCGCAGATAAACGGCATCCTGCTTGCGGAAGAGCCGGTGAAGGAAAAGGCGTCGGAGGAAAACGCGCAGCAGCCGCTGGCCATTGGCGCTACTGAGGCAGGCCTCCTCACGCTTCTTGCGGTCGGGGCGCTGCTCATACTGGCATATGAGGCAGGCCAGACGTTCGGGAGGAAGTGAAGTGACCCACCCATCAAAAAGGATAACCGGGAAGGCAGGCGGGCTTCTCCTAGGCAGGAAAATAGTCCTCGGAATCACGGGAAGCGTCGCGGCCTACCGCGCCCCGGACATCGCGCGCGGGCTGATGAGGCACGGCGCGGACGTGGTGTGCGCCATGAGCGGGGGCGCGGAAGTTTTCGTTGGAAAGGAGACGATGCACTGGGCCACTGGAAACGAGGTGATTGACAGGCTGAGCGGCAGGATTGAGCACGTTGAGCTTTTCGGGAAGGGCATTGCGGGCGGGGCGGATTTGCTGCTGGTTGCGCCGGCCACTTCCACCATGGTTGCGAAGATTGCGCAGGGGCTGGGGGAGGGCGTTGTCGATTTGATGGCGGCGACTGCGCTGGGCTCGCACAGGCCCATCGTGATTGCACCCGCGATGCACGAGGCGCTTGCCGAAAACCCGCTCTACATTGAAAACGTGGCGAAGCTGAAGAAGCTGGGCGTTGTCTTCGTTCCGGCGCGCCTTGAAGAGGGAAAGGCGAAGCTTGCGGATGTTGGCGCGATTGTTGACCATGTCATTCGCGAGGTCGGGAAGGACGCCGGAAAAATGCAAGGAAAAAAAGTCGTGGTCACCGCGGGCGCGACGCGCGAGTTCATTGATGATGTGAGGTTCATTTCCAACCCGAGCAGCGGCAGGATGGGCGTTGAAATTGCAAGGCGCGCATGGCAGATGGGCGCGCAGGTTGTGCTTGTCGCGGGGCACGTCGATGTGGAGATTCCGGCATTCATTGAAAGGGCGGATGTCGGCTCTTTGGAGGAGATGAGGAAGGCGGTGCTGGGGCGCGAGGCGGACGCCTATGTCCTTTCCGGCGCGCCCGGAGATTTCGGGGTGGCGAAGAAGTTTGCTGGCAAGATGGATTCCAAGAGGAAGGCGGCTGTTTCCCTTTCTCCTTTGCCGAAAATTGCTGACGAGGTGAAGAGAAGGCATCCGAAAGCAAAGCTGGTGCTGTTCAAGGCAGAGAGCGATGCGAAAAGGCTGGAGGAGAGGGCGAGGGCAAGGATGCGCGAGACGCGCGCGGATGTTGTCGTGGGGAATGTTGTCGGGAAAGGGAAGGGCTTTGGTGACGTGGAAAATGAAGTGGTGATGATTTCCGCCAGGGGAAGGAGAAAAACCCTTGGAACAAAGGCGGAAATCGCAGATGCGCTCATTCACTTTTTGCTTGCCGGATTTCCGCTGAGCGGAAATCGGCCCCTTTCCCCCTCAGGAAAGCGGGCTGACTGGTAGATTTTCTGCATCTTCATCGCATCCTGCTCCAGAAGGGGGGTTTCGCAGATAATCGTGCCGTCAAACCCGTTTTCATGGCAGACTTTTGCGAGTAGCGCGAAGGGCGGTTCGTTGTTGGTCCCCAATTCAAGGTGCCAACTTTCCCCTTTCATTGTGTATTCTATTTCCGAGAAGTGGGAGTGGAAGCTTTCGACGGCCTTCCTTCCGAGGTGCTTTTCCATGGTTGCAAATATTTTCAGGTAGTCGGCCTCGGATTTTATGCATCCGTTGTTCCTTGCATGGTGGTGGGCAAAATCGATTACGGGCATTGACTGTGGTATTTCGGAGGCAAGCTCGCAAATTTCCTCGAGGCTTCCGAATTGGCTTCCTTTTCCGGTCAATTCCATTCCCAAAATCACGTCGCGAATGCCGAAAGAGTGCATGCGCTCGAGCGCGGAAAGCATCGTGCCCTTCACGAGTTTCTTGCATTCAGGGCTGCCGCGGCCCATGTAAAAGCCGGGGTGGAACACGATTACGCGCGCGCCAAGCGAGTGCGCTGCCTTGGCCGAGTCCAGTATGTTGTGGATCGAACGCGCGAGTTTCTCCTTCTCCAGCGCGCAGCAGTTTATCCAGTACGGCGCGTGGCAGGAGAGGGAGACGTTGAGGGAGGATGCGAGCTTCCCGATTTCCCTGGCAGTTGCCTCGCTCATCTTTACTCCGCGCACGAACTCGACTTCCATTGCTCCCAGGCCGAGTTGGGCCACGGTCTTTACTCCATCTGCCGTGCCCCCTTCGCACGCAATAGGTATGCCGGCAGGACCAAAACGCATGAACGGCAATGGGGCGGAATAAGCATAATAGTTTTGTCTGCGGATTTTTCACCCGTGAAGGCATTTGCGAGCATCATGCTTGCGGCTGCGCTGCTTTTTCCGCTAGTGCTATTCCTGTCCGTGCAGGCAAAGGCAGGAGCTGAAGCAGAGGCGTCACTGACATTGGCAAGGGCCGCTGAGGCGAATCATTATGAGGGGGAGGACACGCTGAATGCCGCGTTCGGGGTGATGAAGCAGGTCGCTACTGAGCGGAAGCCGCGCGATGCGAGGAGCGTGCGCGAGACGCTGGAGGAAATCGGCGGAAGGCTTGCGGGGCTGGAGGCGTTTGCCGAGAAGCAGGGTGCTGAGGATGGCATTGAAGTTGATTTCTGGTGTGGGAAGTTTTCAGAGGACGAGAAGGCTGGGCTGGTCAGGAAGATGGCTGCTGAAAGAAAGGCATTGAAGTGCCCCGCGTGCTTTGATGCCATGAGGCCCATAGTGATGGGAGGCGTGTCGGCGGATGGAAGCCCAAAGGTAAAGGTCGTTATGGCGTGCGCGTTTTTCACGAGCATTGTGCCGGCACTTGGCGGTGGCGGACAGGTCGGGGTCGGGAATTCGCTTCTCGTGCACTCTTATGACGAGGAGGGGACATTTTTCACTGCACCCGAGTTTGATGCGGCAGGAATATTTCCAACCAGCCAGGTGGCAATCGGCGTGTCCGTTTATGATGGCCGCACGGGCGCGGCATCTGTTTCATACATTTCCGAGGGGAAGGCGAGGGATTACTCATGAGCGTGCGAGCGGCGGTTGCGGCATTCCCGAGTGGAAGGCACGGGAATATCATGAGGGCGCAGGTTTCGCTTGACGCGATGGTTTCGATTGCGGCGTTCGTCGCGCTGCTGGCGCTGCTTCTTTCGGCCGCATCGTACAGCGCCGAGAAGACGCACGAGGCCGGGACGCTGGTGGCAAAAGAGAAATTGGAGGCGGGAAGCATTCTCTCGCAAGAGGCAGTCGAAGCCGATGGAGTTGAATTTTCTGATCCTGCAGGGGGCGGACCATGATAAACGGGGCGCGATATTCGCATTTGACGCCGGGCTGGGAGGGGCGGGCTAGATGAAACGCGGGGCAATTTTCGCATTTGATGCAATGGGTGCGGCGGCTGTAGTGCTAGTGCTGCTGCTAGTCTGGGCAAGCGCGCATTCGCTTACGCTCAGCAATGCGGGCGCTGCAGCGCACGAGGAGAAGGTGCTTGCGAAAGTCGTGGCTGCGGCGGACTGGCTCGTGAAGGAAAAGGCGCACGATTTCTCGGGATGGGAATGGGCAGCTGCGGAGAAGGATGTTTCGGATGCGCGGGCACTTTTCAGGTTGGAGGGGCTCGAGACGACACTGGAAGAATACGGCGGAGGGACTGAAACCGCTGGCGCGGTGGGCGGGAATGAAAGATGGTGCGTGAGCAGGGCGGTAATTGCGGAGGGGCATGCGGCAGTCTTGAGGGTGTGTGGAAAATGATGGCTATGCGGGCGGGCATTGTGTGCGGAAATATCGAGGGCACGCAGAAAATGAGCGGGACGTGCGGGCAGGTGTTGCAGGTGGAGGGAGTAGGGAGGCGGTATTCATGAGGGCTTTTGTGATGAGCATTGAGGCACTTGCGACGCTGGTGATGGCATTCGGCGCGATTGCGCTGATTTACGCCAATGCGGGCGGGGGCGCGAGCGGCGCGGAGATGCTGGCCAACGAGATGCAGGCGCACGATGTTGCATGGGTTGCTGGCGCAAACGGGGTTGACGGAGGCGAGATGGCGTGGCTCGCGGACGGCCTTGGCGGCTGCGTGAAAATCCAAAATGATGCTGGTGAGAGGGAATTTGGAACTGCATGCAGCGCGGATGGCGCGGGAAATGTATTTTCTGCCGGATTTACAGAGGTTGGAGGCGCAGGCTTTGGGCGCGGGCTCGTGAAGCTGGAAAAACGCTGAATTGGCGGTGCGGGTGCGTGCGCGGGGCCGGAAAAAACATTAAATAGGTGGGGAGCGAAGTCGGACTGATGGCACTCATGCCTACGGGAATCCCAAAGCTCGACGAACTGGTGGGAGGGGGGCTGGAGAAGGGCTCCACTGCGCTAATCTACATGACGCCGGGCCTCGAGGGCGCAATTTTTGCGCAGCAGATGATGCTCCGGAACCTGCAGGCAGGTGGCAACGGGCTTTATGCGGTTACGAACAAGACGCCCGAAAGCGTTGCCGATTCGGTGCAGAAGATGAGTTGGAAGGCCGGACTGTTCAAGAAGGTGAAGTTCATAGACTGCTTCTCGGCCTCGCTGGGCCAGGCATCGAGCCAGAAATATTTCGTGAAGGAGCCGTGGAAGGTGGAGGCTATTGGCGAGGTGCTGGCAAAGGCCGCGAAGGAGAATGAGGGGGGAATGCTGGTGTTCGACACGCTCTCGTCCGTTGCCGAGAAGAGCGGGGAGGCGAAGGCGCTCGGCGCGCTCGAGCAGTGGAAGGCGGGGCTGAAGAAGAATGCGATAACTAGCGTCTGCCTTTTCACGGACTGGAGCGGGGAGGTGAAGGCCTTTGAAAGGGTGGCGAAGCCGTTCGATTATGCTGTAAGGCTGCAGGCGGTCGAGGAGAAGATGCTGCTGAGGAATTATTTCACAGTGGGCAAGGCGCCGAAGATGATTGCGGGGGGTTTAGAAAGGGGCGCAGCCCCTTCCGCGGTGCCTTTCAAAATCGGGATGGAAGGGGTCGCGGTCTATGTGCCGAAAATACTCGTTACCGGGCCGTTCCATGCGGGCAAGTCAAGCTTCATACACGCCATCAGCACGCGCGCGGTTTCCGTGGACCGGCTCGGCACGACGATTGCACTCGATCACGGCTACATCGACCATGGGGGCATGAGCCTGGACCTTTTCGGGACGCCGGGCCAGGAGCGGTTCACGTTCATGATTGACATTTTGAACAGGGACGTGTTCGGAGTGATACTGCTGGTTGATGCGACCAACCCGGAGTTCGAAAGGGCTGCCGACATGCTGAAGTACGTTTCTAAGTACGGGATTCCGACCGTTGTCGCTGCGAACAAGCAGGATGCAAAGGGAGCGCTAAAGCCGGAAGACATCAGGAAGGGACTCGTGAAGTTCGGCCTGCCGCAGACGGTGAAGGTTGTTGGCACGTCCGCAGTTACGAAAAAGGGGTGCCTTGACATAGTGAATGCGCTCGTAGACGAGATAATAGGTGTGAAACATGCCTGAAGAAACCAAGACGCGGCTTGAGGATTTGCTCGGGGAGCTGAGCCAGACAGGGGACATTGAGGCGAGCGCCATAGTGAGAAGGGATGGGCTGATGATTGCCTCGAATTTGCCCTCCAAGGTTGACAGCCGCACTATTGCGGCAATGGCTGCTGCGCTTGTTGGCACCGCGGAGACTTGCAGCTCGGAATTGTCGCGGGGGCAGTTCATGCAGGTGATTGTAGAGAGTGAGCTTGGGAAAGTGGTGAGCGTCGGCGCTGGAAAGATGGCTGTGCTCGTGTGCCTGGTGAAGTCTTCTGGAAATTTGGGGCTGACGCTGCTTGCGATGGAAAGGACTGGGAAGAAGATTGAGAAGGTTCTGGGATGAGTGCAGGGGATAAAGGTATTTATGCAAAGGGTGAAAAGATGACGGGGATTTGGATTCCGAAAATTGACGAGCGGCTGAGGCTTCCTGAGAACGCCAACTTGCTGGTAATCGGCCCGCCGGGAATGGAAAAGACTGCCTTGGCCATGCAGTTCATGGGCAGCGCGCTCACCAACAAGCAGCAGTGCATGTACATCACCACGGACATGGCGCCCGAGGAGATAGAAAACAGGGGGAGCGAGTACGGCTGGCACCTGTTCTCGTACACGAACAAGGGTCTGTATTTCGTCGATTGCTACTCGTGGACGCTCGGCAGCAACGCGAACAAGACAAAGAGGCAGGACGTCATGGTGCCGGGACCGAGCGCGCTGAACGACCTCTCGATCGGGATAACGCAGGCCATGCAGAAGGGCTTCAAGCAGCCCGCGAACAACCGCGCGGTGTTCCACAGCGTTTCGACGCTGCTGCTCTACAACAACCCGGAAATCGCGTTCAGGTTCCTCCAGATAACTGGCGCGCGGCTCAAGAGCGCGGGCACGAGCACGCTGTTCCTTCTAGAGGCGGGCATGCACGAGGAGAAGGCGGTGACCACGCTGAAGCACCTGATGGACGGCTATGTCGAGATAAGGAAGGATGACGGGAAGTGGCTGCTGACCGCGCCCCAGAACGGCCTGCCGGAATGGATCGAGTTCAAGCTCGGCAAGAACGGCATCGAGATTTGAGGCCTCGGGTTCTGCTAGTTTTAAATATACCTAGCCAGATAGGCTAGCGATAGTCATGCCTGAAGAAACCAAGACGCGGCTTGAGGATTTGCTCGGGGAGCTGAGCCAGACAGGGGACATTGAGGCGAGCGCCATAGTGAGAAGGGATGGGCTGATGATTGCCTCGAATTTGCCCTCCAAGGTTGACAGCCGCACTATTGCGGCAATGGCTGCTGCGCTTGTTGGCACCGCGGAGACTTGCAGCTCGGAATTGTCGCGGGGGCAGTTCATGCAGGTGATTGTAGAGAGTGAGCTTGGGAAAGTGGTGAGCGTCGGCGCTGGAAAGATGGCTGTGCTCGTGTGCCTGGTGAAGTCTTCTGGAAATTTGGGGCTGACGCTGCTTGCGATGGAAAGGACTGGGAAGAAGATTGAGAAGGTTCTTGGGTGAAAAGGAATGACCGGCACAAACGCTGACAAGATTGTTGAGAATTTCAGGAAGATAATGGGGCCTGTTGCCGGGACGCTGGCAAGGGAAACCGCAAGGGAAATTGGAGCGAGTTTTGACGGTGAGAGCATTTTGCTGAAGGACGGGGCGCATCTTGAGAAGTTCAGGAGGGAGTTTGCAAAAAGATGCGGCAAGATAATCGGGAGCAAGCTTGCTGAAAGCGTGGCGAAGCAGCCTTAGCGCCTTTTCATTTTCTCAGGAGGAAAACTTTACGCCGCAGGCAGGGCATTGCAGCATCCAGTAGTCCGCGCTGTACTGGCAGATGGGGCATACGAACTTCTGCTTTGGCGGAGCCGCAAGGTCGAACCCGCACTTTCCGCACCGGCTCTCGCGCAGCGGGATGTTGGCCTTGCAGCCCGGGCAGATGAGCGTGAAGATGTCTTCAAGGCGGCTGCCGCACTTCGGGCATTTTTCCATGTCCAATGTTAGCGGAGTCTTGCAAATCGGACAGTCCTGCTTCTGGCCTTTGACGCTTGACGGCCGCTCAAGCTGGTCCAGGAGCAAATCCAGTATGCGCACTCACACCGACCTTCTCCACAATGCAAACAGGCCGAGCAGCGGGAGGGCGAAGCCTATTGCACATGGGCCGCTGCTTGGCTTGGCGGTTGTTGGAGTTGGAGTTGCCGGGGCTGCAGGCGTTGCCGGGGCCGCCGGAGGCGCCGTGGTGCCTGGCAGCGTTGTCGGAGGGGCGGGTGCCGGAGTGGCTGTCGGTGCGGGTGCGGCCGCCTTGCAGGAAGCAATCGATGCATCAGTGTACTTCTCAAGCGCCTTCAGCGCGTTCGCCGGGCCGTTGTACGCATCCTTGAGGTTGCACGCCTTCAGCGCAGGCTCTGCGGCTGCGAGCGCCGCCTTCGCCGAGGAAAGCTCTCCCGCGGTCGCCCCGCACGTTCCCGCGGCCTCGAGCTTGGAGATTAGCGCGCGCAGGTCCGCTATTTTCGCGATTGCATTGTTTTCTGAATCCGCTGAAAAGTGCTCGAACTTGAAGGAGAATTCCTTCGTGAGCGTGTCCAGTTTGTTGTCCGGGTCCATGCCCTTTAGGCGTATGAACACCGCGTTGGTAAGCGTGCCGTTCCCCCTTCCGCCGAGCCTGAGGGGTGCGGACACCATGCAATTCGGGTCCGGCAGGTTGGCGGCAATGGTGCACGCCTGGCTGTCGCCTCCGACCCATGAGTCGGTGCCGTAGTCGAAATAGTCGTAGCGCACGGTCATCGGAACCGCCCAGTTGTTGTTGACTATGAATTTCATCTCCAGCTCGGTCGGGCCGTCCCCGCCGCCCATGCGGCAGTTGCTGACGTAGAAATAGGAGTCCGTTGGCTCCGTGGCCATTGCACTGAGAGGCACAGCCATGGCGGTAAACGAGAGCGCGACCACCAAGAGTGCCGCTAAAACGTATTTCATTCATCCCACCCCCCTAGTTTTCTTGCATGCATCATTCATATTACTCGCAGCTCGAGGCGCTTGCGCACCGAGTTGAGTATGTGCGAATAGTCGCGGTAATGGCAGAATGCCGTTACCTGCACCGGGAAGTCGCCGGGCTTTGCGCGCGCGCTCGGGTATATCTCAATGTCGAGCTGCTTCACCTCGCCGGGCTTCATGTAGCCGAGCCGTATCTCGCGCGTCGTGTTGAGGCCCATCGAGTCGAGGCCGAACACCTTCGGCACCTGCACCACAATCGAGGTCATGAGCGGCTCCTCGTCGCGCAGGTTCTCGATGTCAAGTATCAGGTCCACCGGCCCCTTGACTTTCGTGTCCATCCTTATCGGCCTGAAGCGCATCTTCAAGCCGTATGGTATGTTGCTGATGAGCGATTTGCCCACGTCCTTTTTCCCGAATACTTCGAGTATGCCCATGTTTTCACCTCAGGCGCCTTCAAAGCGCATTAGCCTGTAGTACGAATAGCCGAAGAACAGCAGTGCGATTACCTCGAGGAGGTTCGTGATTATGCTTGCGGAGCTGCCCCGCGTCCAGCCCATGTACTGGGCCAGGTCGAGGAAGAACGCGGACGTGAGGAAGACTATGCCGGCTCCGGCAGCGATGTTCTGCTCGAACATTTTCTTCTTCGCATAATACCGCAGGATCGGGAGGTCGTGCCGCGAGAGTGCCCACTTCAGCTGGTAGGTGATGAGGAAGAGCGCGGCAAGCGCGCCGAGCAGCACCTTTGCAACGTAGATTGCCGTTATCTGCTCCTGGGCCTGCAATCCGCCATAGGCAACGGCCAGGAGGGCGATGATTACCGCAATCGCGGCAAGAAGGAATGCCTTTGAGAGAGAGGAGCGTGCATTGACCATGCGTGATAATCGAATGCCTACTTTTTAAAACCTATCCTGGCCGCCGAAGAGAGAAGGAGCACTTCCTCGCCTTCGAGCCCGAGATTTTTCGAAAGCACCTCGCGGCCCTCCTTTGTGAGCGAGAGCGCGGAAACCAGCGGGAAGTACGTGCGGGCGCGCCGCAGCGAGACGTGGCAGACCTTTGCTATCTTTCCGGATGCGGACTTGACTATGGCACGGGAAGCGCGCGTGCGCGAGAGCATCAGGATTTCTTTCGGGAATTGGTAGGCTGGGGAGGGGGATTGGCGGGGCGCCTTGCGCGAAAGCGCCACGCCTGCGGACATGAGGTCGCTCGAATAGCGCCAGAGGGCGTAGTACTGCCTTCGCATCGCGCGGCTGTCGAAAAGGGATGCGCGCGAGAGCGCCTCGAATGCCTTTACCAGCTCGAGCCGCGTGCCGAACTCGCGGGGCACGTTCTCGGCAATCCAGTGGAGAAGCATGTCCCGGTCAACGTCGACGTCGAACGTCGCCCGCCTTGCATCCGTAAAGTTTTCAGCGGCAAATAGCTTGCGCAGCGCCTCCTTGACATCAACCTGCCTGTCGCGCCTGCCAGGGGATTCCGAATCGGAAGCGCTGCCTTCGGCAGCTGCCTGCAGGTCGTTTATTGCAGAGCGCGCGTCTCCGTTTGAGGAGGCGGCTATTTTCGAGATGGCCGCCTTGCTCACGACGGCCTTCTCCGCCTTTGCCACGCGTTCCAGGAGCCGCACGAGTTCTGCCTGCTCGAGGCGCGAAAGCGCAATGCCCTTGCAGGTCGCGCGCAGGGGCGCGATTTTTTGCTCCCAGAAATCTTCCGCGGTGAGTATGAGTGGCTGTGAGGCGGTGGTGATGAGGCGCGAGAGCTCGGCAATGCCGCCCCGGTCGGAGGCGAACATCCGCTCAGCGTCATCTATCAGGAGGAGGCGGCGCGAGCCCGCAAGGGATGAGTTTGCAAGGCCGTGGCCCGCGATGCGCGAGATTCTCTCCTTGTTGCGTATGTCGCCCGCATTCATTTCCAGGATGCCCCAGCCCATCTCGCTCGCTATTGCGCGCGCCAGCGCGGTTTTGCCGGTTCCGGGAGGGCCGTGCAGTATTAGTGGGGGCTGGCGCTTTCCTTTTTCCCACGCCGAAGCCCACGCAAGAACGGCGGCAAGGGCCTTTGGATTGCCCTCCAGTTCCGCCAGTTTTTTCGGGGCGTGCTTGTCGGTCCAGAGCATCGGCTTATATTTGCTCGCGTGCCATTTTATGCCTTATGGACCCCCTACTTGAGGCGCTCGTTGGGAAGAGGTTCGGGGCGCTGAACGAGGTGCAGAAAAAGGCATTGCCCGTGGTGGCTAGCGGGGCGAATGCGCTGATAATCGCGCCGACCGGCTTTGGGAAAACCGAAGCTGCACTCCTGCCACTACTTGACCGCGTGATGGCCGAAAAGAGCGCGCCTGGCATTTTGCTGCTATACATCACGCCCCTGAGGGCGCTGAACAGGGACATGCTGGAGCGCATAAAGTGGTGGTGCAAGGAGCTGGGCTTGGGCGTCGGGGTGAGGCACGGGGACACCGGGCAGGCGGAAAGAACCAGGCAGAGCGTGACACCGCCGCACCTTATGATTACCACGCCAGAAACTTTCGCGTCCATGCTCGTGAACAGGCGGCTCGGGCCCGCGCTTGAGAATTTGCGCGCGGTTGTGATTGACGAGGTGCACGAGCTTTTTTCGGACAAGAGGGGGGCGCAGCTTGCGCTGTCGCTTGAGAGGCTGGTTGCAAGAAGGGAAAGAAAAAATGCGGGAAGCGCGGAAGCCGGAATTGTTGGCGGGGGGAGCAGAGCAGGTGCGGAAATTCAGCGTGTTGGTTTGAGCGCCACTATAGGGAATGAGGCGGAAGTCGCGAGGTTCCTTTCGGGCGACAGGCTGTGCGAGGTGGTGGAGGTCGGCCGTAGGCGCGCCATGCACCTTGGCGTCGTGAGGCCGCATAAGAAGGAGGATGCGGAGCTTTTGGAGAAGCTGCAGGTGGATTCCGGCGCGCTCGGAAGGCTCGAATTCCTGAGGCAGGAGATTGAGAAGGGCAAGGCGCTTGTTTTCGTGAATACGCGGCAGATGGCGGAGATACTCTCGTCGCGCCTGCTGAAGATGGGCGCTTCGGTCGCAGTGCACCACGGCTCGCTCTCGCGCGATGCAAGGCTCGCAGCCGAGGATTCGTTCAGGGCCGGGAAGGTGAAGGCGCTGCTTTGCACCTCGTCGCTTGAGCTGGGCATTGATATCGGCGATATTGAGCGGGTGGTGCAGTATTCTTCGCCGAGGCAGGTTACGCGCATGGTCCAGCGTGTGGGCAGGAGCGGGCATGCCGAGAAGCTCGTGCCGCATGGAACTGTTGTTGCCACGGACGGGCAGGACCAGCTTGAGTGCAATGCAATTGTGGAGGCCGCGGTGCAGGGGCGGCTTGAGAAGGACGTGATGGTGCATGGTGCGCTGGACGTGCTCGCGCAGTCTGCCGCAGGATTTTTGGTTGAAAGGGGCGGCGCAAAAGCAGAGGAGATGCACGCGATTTTCAGGAGGGCCGCGCCTTATGCTGGCCTGAAGAAAGAGGAGTTGGAGGAAGTTCTGGGCCAGCTGGTCGCTGAACGGATAGTGAGGCGCGAGGGCACTGCATATGTGCCTGGAGGGTCGGCGCTCCTCTATTACTACAAGAACGTCAGCACAATTCCAAAGGCGAAGAAATTCGCGATGAGGAATGCGGCGACCAATTCCATAGTTGCGAGCCTGGACGAGGCGTTCGTTTCCATGCTTGGGCCGGGCGAGGTTTTCATATCAAAGGGAGTGCCGTGGCGGGTGCTGGACGTCGGGGAGGAGATTATCGTCGAGCCTAGCGAGGAGCTTGGCGCCGGGGTGCCTGACTGGATAGGTGAGGAAATCCCGATTCCGTATGAGATTGCGCAGGAAGTCGGGAGGAGGCGGGCGGAAATCGGAAAGTCTGCGGGCAATGCGCCGCGGGGCTTTGAGGAGGATGCGGAGATATTTGCAAGCCTGCCTGCGAGCGATAAGACGATAGTGGTGGAGGTATGCGGGGAAAATGTTGTGGTGCATGCGTGCTTCGGGACAAGGACGAACAGGACGCTCGCGCTCGTGCTTTCAGCCGCAATGAGCGCGAAGTACGGGGTGCGGGTGAGGGCGGAGTCCGACGCTTACTGCATATTCCTGCGCGTGCCGCTGCGCGCAAGGGCGGCGGATATTGCGGCTGCGCTTGCAAGAATCGGGGGCGTGCCTGCGGTCGTGGGGATGCAGCTTGAGGAAACCGGGATTTTCAAGTACCGTTTTGTGCACGTGGCAAGGCTCTTTGGCCTGATAAAGGAGGACATGACAATTGGCGCGAGGGCCATGGGCCACCTTTCAGGGACGCCGATACGCAAGGAGGCTGTCAGGAGCGCGATGGCGGACTATTTTGATGTTGACGCGGCGGGCCGCGTGCTGGCGGGCGTGAGGAGCGGGGAAATAGACGTGATTGCGATTGACGCCCGCGAGCTCAGCCCGCTGGGCAGGATGGCGAGCATCAGGGTGCGCGCCTCCGAGTTCCTTGCGCCCATCGAGCCCACGCGCGAGGTCCTGAAGGCATTCGCCGCGCAGCTCTCGGCAAAGAGCGTGCGGTTCCTGTGCACCTATTGCGGCCGCGTGTTCTATGAGAAGGCCGAGGCAATCAGGGGGAAGGTGAAGTGCGGGTGCGGCAGCGCCATGGTTGCGGTGATAGACAAGGAGGAGGAGCCGAAGCAGATGCTCAGGAAGGAGAAGCCGGAACTGCTCATGCGGGCGAGCCTTGTCGAGGCGTATGGGAAGAAGGCGGCGATTGCGCTGAGCACGTATGGCGTCGGAAGCAGGACCGCCGCGCGGGTGCTGGCAAGGCTGCACAAGGACGATGCATACCTGTTCATGGATTTGCTTGAGGCGCAGAAGACGTTCATAAGGACGAAGAGGTACTGGAGCGCGAGGTGAGTGTCAGAGCCAGCCCTTATGCCGGAAATAAAGCGCGGTCATGGCCATCATGAGCAAGGCCGCAAGGGTGACTGCAGGATAGCCGATCGGGCTGCTGAGTTCCGGCATGAATTTGAAATTCATCCCGTAGTGGGACGTGAGCAGCGTGGGCAGCATCAGGATGATGGTGATGGCTGTGAGCTTTTTCATGACTTCGGTCAGTTTTTCAAGGCGCCTGTTGAGCTCCGCGCCTTCCTTCATCTCGCGGCGGGTGTAGAGCATGTTTATGTCGCTCTTCGCCACCTCGCAGCGGTGCTCCAGGTGCTTTGTGCGGGCGAGGAGGATGTCGAACTCGTAGCCGATTTTCTTGGTGTCGACGAACTGGACCTCGCTCTCGTTCAGGCGGATGAGCAGGGATGTGAAATCGTCCACGATGTCCTGCAGGCGCCGCAGCTTCCGCGTGAGCTGCTCGAGCTTCTCGCTGCTCGGGGCGTCGGTAACGTGGGAAATCTCGCGGTTTATCGCCTCGAAGTAGCTGTAGTAGTTGTCGGACATCTTTTTCAGGACCGTGTAGGCGGCGATGGTGCTTTCGCGGTACGGGCCCTTCACCTTTATCTTGAGTATGCGGTCGCTTTCGAACAGCAGGGAGGGGTAGATGAGCGCGTCGTCCTTGAGGAGGATGATTATCTTGTTTATGCCGCTCTCGAAGGACACGAGGTTGAACAGCACGTATTCCGGGTACTGCTCATAGAAGAGGATGTCCAGGTTCTGGAGGGACTCCAGGTCGCTCGTGATGCCGAGCTCGCGGGCCTTTGCTTGGAAATCCTCGAACTTATCGAAGGTGTAAATCATCCTATCGCCAGGGGAGGAAAAGCGTTCCGATCATTAGTGTGCAACATGGTATATTAGGGGAGGATAGGTTTTTAAACCGAGGCGCGCATATACGCGCAGGTGATCAGATGACTGTCCGCATGTCGCGTCTTTATGGAATGGATATATACAATGACGAGGGCAAGTTCCTCGGCAAGGTCCAGGAAGTTGTGGTGGACCTTGAGAAGGGCGAGGTCGTGAGGATACTTACCGAGCCGCTTGCGTCCATGTCCCGCGAGGACGCCAAGAGGATTTTGAGGGAAAAGAGCGTCCTCTACAAGTACGTGAAGTCCGTAGAGGATGTGGTGATGGTCGCGAAGCAGTCCGGCCCGTCTCCGCCACTTGAGTAAGCAAGCAAGGAGAGGGAGACCCAAGACTTCCGCTATTTTTCTTTTGTTCCTGTTTTTTTGGTTTTGTATTCGCCAGCTGGCGCGCTAAAGGAGCTTTTCGACTCCGCCCGTTCTTATCTTGTACACTTCAATGAAGCCGCGCCACTGCCTGAAGAAGCCGTCTGCCAGTTTTTCGAGCTTGTCCGGCACCGCCAGGACTGATTTTGTTTTCCAGGGCGCCCTTGAGATGCTGGAGCGCTTTAGGTGGTAGTAGAAGCGCCTTTTTAGGGTGTTGTAGGCTTTTGGATTCTTTATTTTCAAATCAAAGCAATAAACCAACATAATGTAACTATAGTTACATACTACTTATAAACCTTAACCTAACCAAAAACAAGCAAGCATTACCGGAAGTGCGGGGCCCGCCTTCCCCTAAAGCCCCACAAAGTCGCCCGCGCCGGTCCCCTTCGGGAAAACCCTGCCGTTGGCGGAAAAAATAGGGAGGCCCGTCTCTGCGGCGAGCCGCTCCATCTCAGCCAGGTCCACAATCTTGTCGCTGCATAGCGCGGCATAGGCTGCCTTTCCCAACGGAAACCGCCTTGCCGCAAACTCGACGCGCTGGAAGCTGCCCTGGCGCATGAGCCGCAGCTCCATCTTTCCCTTCTCAAGCGCCTCGCGCCCGAGCGGCGTGACCTCAGCCGGCACCAGCATCCCTCATGCAGTTGCCCTTCAACGTGGCGTTGACGATGCTGTTGCAGACAGTGGCATTCTTTCCGTTTCTTGCAATGTTGTAGTAGCACTCGTCCGCCCTGAGCAGCCCGGTGCATCCGCTTGCCCTGCCCCCAACAATTGCAAAGCACAGCGCGCCATAATCCTTGCCCGCGATTCTTGAGCACGCCTTGGCGTCGATGCCCGTAGTGGCGACTTCAAAATAGCAGTCGTCCTTGGCGCTCTGCACGTTCTCGCAAATTCCCTCGTCCTTCCACAGCGGCAGGAACACCATGTAGCACAAATCACGCCGTTCCGTTCCCGCAATCATGCTGCAGAACGTGGTGCTGTTCCGGTTGTATGCCTCCGCCTCGAAGCACCTGTCGATTTCGGCCTCGGACGGCTTGAGCAGGCACTGCCTCCTCGAGAGTTCCTCATTCTCCACCTGCCTGAATGCACTCTCACCCACAAGCGCCCCCCTCAATGCAAAGTCGCTTTCCATGGGCTTTCTTTTCGGGTCGAACAGCGTAGTGTTAAATGTGGTGATCTTGCTCTCGCCGAGCACGGTGCTGTTGTGCCTGGTGTACAGGCCGGCCCCAGTTTCCTTGTCCACGCAGTCGACAACCGCCTCGCTCACCGCCAGGGACGTGCGCCTGTCCCAGCCCATGGAACTCAAGTCAGAATCGCTCATCTTGTCGAAGCGCAGCGAGTAAGATATCAGCTGGCACGGCCTTCCCGCTATGCTGCTCTCGGAAACGGCCGCCGTCGGCTCAATGACCCCGGTACTCACCCACCTCTGCGTCTTCCCAACATCCGGCGTTCCGATCTGCCCTGCGGCATAATTGACAATCGCCCTATAGTCGCTTGGGCCGGTTTCCTCAACCTTGAAACACACCTCCGGCTCCCCAAGGCAGATGAATTTGCCCTCGGGCAGGAAATAGACCGTGCGCTTCACTCCCAGCCCGTCCCATATGATGACCCTCTTTTTCTCGCCCATCACCAGCGAGCTTGAGTTTATCGGCACCGCGCCGTCAATCACCACCGACCTGTCCACCGCGTACGTCGTGAGGTTTGCCGATTTCTCAACCGCGTTCAGCAGCACTATGGACGCGTTAGCGCCGCCTCCCGCGCGCCCGCCGCCGGTGAAATAAACCAGCGCAGCAATGATGATTACCGCCGCAACGATCGCAACAATAGTTTTGTTTTCCATGCTATTACCTCCTATCTGCCTGTCACGATTTTCAAAACCTCGCCGTCCTTCATCACGTGCTCTTTTCCCACCTTCAAGCCCTTTCTAACGTCAATTGCACATATAAATTTTTCAGCAAGGTCCGTGTGTATCGCGCGCGCCAGGTCGAGCGGAGTGCTGCCCTTCTTCAAAAGGATCGCATCCGGCAGGACGTTGCCCTTGCTGTCGCACAGGCCCGTCACGTCCTCAACAGGATAAACGACGATCAGGCCGAGCAGCTCGAATGCCGCCCTGTCCAGCGCCTGCTGCACCCCTGTGCCGGAATTCCGTTTCACCACTGCGCCGATTCTTTCCAGCGCCTCCTTCTGCCTTGCTTCCCCGCCCCTGATTTCAAATTCCTTCGCACCCGGCACGTAATTCACGAGCCCCGCACGCTCTGCCTTGCGCAGCGCCAGCTCCCCGTCGGCAAAGCACCTCACTACCCTGTCCTTCCCCAGCCCGCCCTCAAGCTTTTCGCACTTCTCTTCAGCCCCGCCAATATCAATCTTGTTCGCGGCTATCAATATGGGCTTCGCCGCCCGCCGCAACGCCCCTGCAAACTCCAGCATTTCCTCCCCCTTCTCGAATGCAATCACGTCGTGCGTCCTCCCGAGCTTGTTGCACGCCGCAATCACGTGCTCCCTTGTAATGCCCAGCCCGCTCAACTGCGTTGCAACTGCCGCGGCATCCAGCTTCTTGCGGAGCCCGACGCCCCTCATGATTATGCCCGCCATCCACTGCGCAATCTCCTCCTCGAGCATTGCAACTTCCATCGCAGGATCGGCATCCTCGGTAGGATTGCCCTCCAAGTCGGTCTTGCCGCTCGCGTCGACAACCTGGATTATCGCACTCGCATTCCTCAAATCGTCCAGGAACTTGTTGCCAAGCCCCCTGCCCTCATGCGCCCCGGGCACCAGCCCTGCAACATCTATCACCGTCACCGGCACAAGCCTTACCCCGTCAATGCACTTCGAATTTTTGGGGCTGCATTTTTTCCCAAACCCTTTGCACGGGCACTCTGCCCTCACATACGCGACTCCGCGGTTTGCCTCGATGGTCGTAAACGGGTAGTTCGCAATTGCGACGTCCACCATGGTGGCTGCGCTGAAGAAGGTGGACTTGCCGCTGTTCGGCTTGCCGCATATGCCCATGTCCAGCATGGCTGAAAATTGGGGCTCAAACGTTTAAAATTAGATGATGCAATTTCCCATCATGCGCGCCGACACTTTCCTGCGGGAAAAGCCCGTCAAGCTGCTTCTTGCCATGCGCACCATGGAACAGACCAACACCCCCAACACGATAGTGGGGCTTGCAAAGGCGTCCGGCATGTCGTTCGTCCATGCCTCCAACCTCCTCAACGAGCTCGAGGCCGCGGGCATCGTCCACTCCGCAAAGTCCGGCCGCACGAAGCGCATACTGCTCACTCCGAACGGCCTGGAAATCGTGCACGCCCTCGAGGCCCTGATGGCGAAAATCAGCCAGCCGCCAAAGCCCGCTGCGCAGGAAACGCCGCCCGCCGCACCTCCGGCGCCGGCCACGCCCATGGCCGAATTCCCGCAGCCGCCGGAACAGTCGAAGAAGAAGATTGAGGAGCTGGAACAGGAAAAGAAGGAATAGCCAAAAGAAGCAGTAGCGGGGAGTGGATTTGAACCACCGATCTCTGGGTTATGAGCCCAGCGGGCACTCCATGCTACCCTACCCCGCTAAGAAGCATCCTTCTTCTGCCTCTTGGGTTTTATATTCTTAATGAACGGGCTCGACGGGATTTGAACCCGCACCTCGAGGTTACTTCACCAGAAACTTAAGGGAAAGTATCGGAAACCGTAGGTTTCTGATTCCGAAGCCTCGCCGGCTATCCAGGTTACCGCACGAGCCCGCAGAAGAGGATTGGGGCAATTGGGCTATTTATACCCCCAACATGCGCTTTCTTATTTCGTCAGGACTCTTGCTCCATCATGTTCAATTATCATTGTGTATTCCGCCTGCGAAACAAGCCCCTTCTTTATCTCGCTCAGCACGGGATACTGCCTGATGGCGCCAGACATCACCAGCTCCTTGAACGCGGTCGCGAGCAATATCCTGTTCGTGAATTCCCTTTTCCTGAGCCACCTTTCCGCAAACGGCATCGTCAGGTAGTTCTTCTCAACAAAATCCAGCACCCGCCTGCTCTCGCGCATGCGCACCGGCGCCCTGCCCTCAAGCGAAAATATCTCGACAAACTCCCCTTCCTCCACGCTGCCCGCGCCGTCTGTTGCGAATGGCTCGACTGCAAACACCTGCCCCTCCTCTATCTTTGCAGCCGCGCCCTTTGCGATGTTCGGTATCTCCGCGCCCGCGTGCAGCTGGTACTGCGTTATCATGTGGCCCGTAAGGTTGTCGATGGGCCTGAAGCCGCGCTTCCTTATCTCCTCCTCAATGGCCGCGCCCACTTCGTTCGTCATCCTGCCCGGCCTCATCACCGCGACAGCTGCCTCAAGCGCCGCCCTGCTCGCCTCGAGCAGCTTTCCCTGCTCTCCTGACAAGTCTATGGTCACCGCGGAATCCCCGACAAAGCCGTCAACATGCACGCCAACATCCAGCTTCACGACATCCTTCTCTCCAAACACCTTCTCATCCCCCAGCGTTGGCGTGTAGTGCGCGGCCTGCTCGTTTATGGACAAGTTGACCGGGAATGCCGGCTTCGCGCCCTCCTGCTCAATCCAGCCCTCAACGACCTCTGCAACGTCAAGCAGCTTCACGCCGGGCTTAACGAGCTCCTTGCCCTTCTGCAGCATGCGCCAGGTTATTTCTCCTGCCTTTTCGAATTTTTTGAGTGAATCGTCATCCATAAAATCACATCAACGCAATTGCAACTTTTGCAGCCTCCCGGAGTGTCTTAACGCAGCAAACATCCTTTTCCCTATTTCCCCTGCCCCTGGCGACCAGGAGTGCGGCCATGCCCGCCTTTTCCGCCGGCAAATAATCCCGCTCCATCTTGTCTCCTATCATCAGCACTGCCGCCGGCTTCATCTTCAGCTTCCTTGCAATTCTCCTGTAAAATTCCGGCGATTTTTCCACGCCAAGTTCCTCAGAGATGAACGCGCCGTCAATCTCGTCCTGCAGCCCGAGCCGCACCAGCTTGTCCCACTGCTTCACCGCCCTTCCCTCAGTGGCGGCATAAACTTTCAGGCCCGCGGCCTTCATCAGCCGCAATGCCTTCACCGCATCAGAATACGGGGATATTTTCACCTTGGTATTGTGGTAGGCGGCGATTCCCGCGGCAATGATGCGCGAATTCCTGCCCTCGCCCAGCTTCTCAAGAAGTTTTCCGAGATGGTCCGGATAATTCGGGCCATATTGCTTTACGACTACCACGAGCGCCTTATACGCCTTCGCAACGCCCGCCTTCATGCCCTCCTTTTTCATCGCGCGCAACGCATTCATGCGCGCCATTTTCGAAAATGCCTTTGTATTGAACATCGTCTCATCAATATCGACGAGGACGACTTTGAGCCCGCTCATTTTCTTACCATCCACCCAGTTTCGCCTGCTTTCCCATCATCTTCAAGTCATCCTCGCCATACCCAAGTTCGCCGAGAATCTTGAGCACCGGCGGCAGGAGCTGGTGGTCGATGTAATAGTTCGCGTCATAGTCCTTTGCGCGCTCCACGAGCTGCGCCTTCTCCGAAACGCTCTTCCCGCCCTTTGTGATTACATAGCCGATGAGGCTGCCCTCCTCCACCTTCACCCCTTCCTTCTGCGCCCTCTTCACCGCCGCGACTTCCGGGCTTATGATGTCATACTTGCCCACGCTCTTCCTCAGCCGCGTGTAAATGACCAGGTCCTCCATCTTCGCCTTGCCGCTCCGCAGCTCCTCCACCCTCTCCTTCACGATTGCAATCGCCTTCTCCTTGCTGCCGTCCTTCAGTATCGCCTGCAGCACCGCCATCTGCGTGTCTTTTGCAATCCTGCTCCAGTCCCGCCTCACCAGCTCGAACCCGCGAATCTTTATGCGGCCATCCTCGCCAAGAAGAGCATATTTCTTTTTTGCTCCAGCTGGCGTCTCGTCCTTTTCCAGGCTCCTCTCGCTCCCCCGTTTCATCACAAACAGCCCGCGGGGGTAGAATCCTTCCAGTTCAAGTTCCATTTTTTCCGGCAGCGTCTTGTTCACCTCGCTCAGGAACCTCATCACATCCTCCTTTTTCTTCCCGCCCAATTGCAGGAAAAGCGAATCCGTGTCCATGTACAAGACCTTGAAGCCCTCCTTCTCAGCCCGCTTCTCCATCTCCTGCACATAGTAGCGGCCCCAGGCAGTCGTACTTTCACCGCCTTCTCTCGAGTACCACCTGCTTCGCACGTAAAGCAGGTAGCCGTAATACGAATTTGCAAGCACCTTGAGCGCCTGCGACTTCGCGAAGAGCACTGAATACTCGGCACTCTCGACCTTTCCCTCCTTTTCCAGCTTCTTCAGCTCCTTCTTGAGCTCCGCGCGCCTGTCAATTATCTCATTCAGCACGGTGGGCACCAGGCCCTTCCTCTTCTTGCAGAACCAGTGCCCGCTCGGCGACTTGTAGCCGTCATTCTTGCAGTCCTCGCAGTCAACAGTGAACGGGTCGATGTTGTAGGAGCAGATGATGGACGGGTACAGCCCGCGGAAGTCCAGCACCGCAAGGTTCTCGTAAATGCCTGCCTGCGGCACCTTCACGTAAGCGCCCTTCACGGGCCCCTCGCGCAGCTTCGCGTCATCATCCCTGGGCCTGTTCGGGATGAGCATGTTCTTCTCGCCTGCCCTGCGCATGAGCAGCATCTCAACAAGCTGGCTCGTGCTCGCGCCGCACACGTCGAACAGCGTGGCGCCGCACAGCCGCGACATCTCGAACTCCATGGGCAAAACTTTTTCCCCGACTTCGACTGTGGATATCGCATCGTTCATTGAATATTCGGCCAACTCTTCCCTCATTTTATTATCATCCCACATGCGCCAAACGTCAATTTTCTTAATCATCTTCTCCTTCTGCCTGCCAACAAGCTCAGCATAAACCGCGCTCAGCGTGTATTGAGTTGTCTTCAGCGCCCCGATGATGCCGAGAAAGCGAACAATGGGATACAAATCAACGTGAATCCTCCCGGTAATCTTTGCAACCTCGTTCAAGCCGCGCCTCCTTGACCTGAAATCGCTGTTATCGCGCCCGAGCGCGAGCTTTGTCCCGAGCTTTCCCGCGCGGGCCTTCAAGTAGGGCAAATCGAAGAGCGCGGAGTTATACCCCAGAAGCATCTCCACGTCCTGCTCCTTCACCTGCCTGCAGAACTCCTCCAGCATCTTCTTCTCGCTCTCAACAACCTTGACGAACTTCATCCCGCCCGAATGCTTGAAAGTAATCACGTGACCGTGTGGTTTTCCTCCTGCCGGATCCGCAATGGCCTCACTTATCATCACAATCGGATCTTTCGAGCTGTCCGGCTCGCCTTTCGGGTTGTAGGTCTCGATGTCAAACGCCATTGTGCGCAGCGCGGTGCTCCCCTCGCCAACCTTCTTCACTGCCCTGACCTGCCGCCCTTCCTGCGCGTATTCGGCCTCCACCTTGTCGAACGGGGAAACCCGCTTGTCCATGAGCCAGCGCCTTGCGAATGGAATGTCGTGCTCGTAAAGCGTGCCGACATGCGCAACCTTATCGCGCAGCAGCGGGACGTGCGAAGGATGGTGGCAGACGACCTTCAGCAGCTCCCTTTCCTTGCCCAGCGCATCCATCTTCACTTCTTCCACGCGCTTCACCGTGACTTTCTGCCCCTTTTCCGAGAAAGAGACCGCCATCAGCGCCTTTTCCGCGGCCTTGAAGTCCTTGCCCTGGGGCATCAGGTAGAAATACGGCTCAAACTCCGCGTCAAACAGCCTGAAGAACCGTTTCTTCTTCAAAATGAGCCTTATCACTGGCCTGCCCTGCTTGGTGACATAGTCCACGTCGACAAGAGTGGCCCTGATTGTCTTCAAGCCAGGGGTTTTCATCAGCTTCCCTCACTTCTTGCCAAATTCCGTCCTTTTTCACGCGCACTTCCCGCGCTCTTCCTCTTTCCCGCCTTGCTTTCCAGCCTTCCTCTTCCTTCCCTACGCGCTTTCCGGGGCCTCTTCCTCCTTCTTCTTCCTGATAACCGCAATCTGGCCGAGCTCCACTCCCTCATCCACCCCGCCCAGGTACTTCTCAATCTCCTTCTTCTCCTGCTCGCGCCTCTCCACAAACTGTTTCTGCCTCTCCTCGGTCTTCTTCTGCCGTTCTGCCCTGAAATGGCCATGCTCCTCGTCCCGCCGCTCGTGCACCATCGCCTTCTTTGCCTCTGCTATCTTTGCCTCCACTTCCTCGCGCATCTTCATTATCGGCCCCATCTCCTGCCCGACGCGCTGCAGTCTGTACCGCATGCGGCTGACCTGCACTGCCTCGTCCATTCGCGATTTGACGGACTTCAGCTTCTTGAGCAGCTCCTGCTCAGCCTTGCGCGTGAATGCTTCCGTGGCTATCTTGAATTCCAGCTCCTCAGCTTCCTTCCTGATTCTGCCTGGCGGCGGAACCTCTTTTTTCATGTTCAACGCAGCCTCCAGCGTCTTTTTCTCGGTATTCCTGCCATAAATAAGCCTGTCCAAGCGTTTTGCTTCCTCCACCAGCTCCCGTTTCTTGCTTTCCAGCACGCTGGTGCCCTCTTTTTGCTCCAAAACCATCCACCGCTTTGCATAGGTTTATATAACCTTACGCCATAATCTTTTCACTTATACCGTCTTCTGAGATCTGCCTTCGGGCAGAACTGGTCGCCTTGCCAGCGCAACATGCGCTGGCCTAATTTTTACCACCTTTACTTTTGGCGCCAACTTCCACCCTTCAGCCTTTCTTCCTAGCTTTTGCCATCATCACGCTCATTTCAGTCCCAAGGAGCGCGTCCCTCACTATTTCAACTGTTATCGCGACAACCGCAGCCGCCGCCCTCACGTTCATGTCCCCGCTCGTTATCGCAACCACTATGCACAGCGCAATGACCGCGAGCAGTGCCATCCTGAGGGCAAGCACAGTTCCAAGCTCCATGGCTGACTTGGTGCGCGACATTATTAAATTAATTTTACCATAGTCCCGCGTGGTGTGCGCTTGAAAGTGCTGACCCTGAACCCCATCGGCCTTGGCGCGGCAATAGCCTTCGCGCTGGTGATAGCCGCCTTCACGGGCCCCCTCGCACCCTCCTTCATCTCGCTCATCCTGGTCTTCCTTGTCGCGGGCTGGCTCGTGACCAAGTATGGATATGAAAGGAAGCGGGAGCTGACATTGTACGAGTACGAGCGCGGCTGGGAAAACGTGGTGGCGAACGGCATGGTGCCGGCTGCCTGCGCCATCCTCTATTTCTTCGACCACCGCTTCCTCTGGGCCTACATCGGGTCCGTAGCTGCCATCACAGCGGACAAGTTTGCGTCCGAAATCGGGGTTTTGGGCGGCAAGCCCTACATGCTGCCGGGCTTCAAGCAGGTGAAATTCGGAACTTCGGGCGCGGTGAGCGTCCTGGGCACGCTCGCATCCTGGGACGGCGGCATAGTGGTGGCTGTTGCAACCGTCCTCCTGTTCCCGGGCATCTCGCTCTGGGACGCGCTCGTAATCTCGGCAATCGGCATGGCCGGCTCGTTAATAGACACCTTGGTCGGCATCTGGGAGACAAACGGGCTGGGCAACAAGGCGACCACGAACTTCGCCTGCGCGCTATCGGGCGCGCTCCTTGGCTACTTATTGTTTGCTTAGGCCTGCAAGACAAGCAGCGCCAAGTCACCGAACAGCACGCTCAGCACGAGCGCAATGAGCACGTAGGGCGTGAAAGCAGGCAAATTCTTGTAAACCGGGAACTTCTTCAGCCCAGTTTTTTTGAGCTTGGCGATTTCATTCGCAGTCAACAACCTCTGCAGCCCGAACTTCTTCACCAGCGCGGGCCTCATCTCCTCAACAGCAAGCACGTCCTCCTCGTCAATCTGCGCAATGGCCACCTCGCGCACCAGGAACTTCCGCGCAACGAAGTCCTTGAAAACGTAGAAGAAGACGGAAATGACAACTGAAAACACCACCGCCGCCACAAACGCTACCGGCATGCTTCCCTGAATCCCGAACGCGGAAACCGCCGCACCTGCCGCGAGCATCACGAGCGAATACGCTGCCTGCTCTTTTGTCAGCTTCACCTTTCCATTTGCAAGCGCCTCCAGCGCCGCGGGCGCATACCTTGCGAAAGTTACGATGCCGAACAGCACGCCGGATGCAAGGAAAATTGAGAGGATGAACGGAAGCTGCATCAAATACGAAGGCTGCGCCTCCACAAGCAGCCCTTTGGGCGCATAGGGCACGAGCAGTGCGATTGCGGCATAGAGCAGCACGTCCGCGCCGCCAATCTGGCCCATCCTGTAAAGAGGATAGCCGATTCCAATTACAAAAACAACCGGGACGAAGACCGAAACAGCCGAAGCCGCATCAAATGTGATTATCGCACATATCATTCCGATGCCGACAAGCCCGAAAGTCAGCCAGTCAGGCACAGTGCGGTTCTGCGTCAGGTCGTAGTAGGTGGCGGCCAGCGTGCCTGCGAGTGCAACGCCCAGCCGTGCAATCTCAAAATCCAAATAACCGCCCGCCCGATGCGGCATAATCATGCGCAGGAATATAAAACATCGCGCCCCATCTGGAAACATGGCAAGAGTCGATGCAGGCGGAGTGGGCATGGTCACGTTCGGGGCAGTCGCACTGATCGGCGGCTTCTTCAGCGGGCCGGGCAGCGGCGGGACCGCGATGGCGCTCGGTGCGGGTGGTGTGGCGCTGGGCATGGGCTACATGCTCATGAGCAAGTGAACACTTTCTAAACCTTTCGCCTCCCATTGCGGCCGCGAATTTTTGCCGCAATTCCAAATCGTTAAATATCTATCCTGCGCTATTTTCTCACATGGCGACATGGACGACGGAATCAGTGCCCATACCCACGGACCCGCTCCAGAAAATCATCGGGCACGAAGAAGTCCTCCAAACAGCGCGCGTTGTCGCGAAGCAGCGCCGCAACCTCCTTCTCGTAGGCCCTCCGGGCACTGGCAAGAGCCTGATAGCGCAGGCAATCGCATGCCTCATACCGCAGCCGCAGCAGGAAATTTCAGTACTGCATAATCCGGAAAACAGCGAGCGCCCAATCGTTGAAGTCAGGCGGCGCGGCGAGACCGGCGAGGGCGCGGAAAAGAAAATCCCCTTCAGGCTTCTCATGCCTGCGGACGTGCCGCACTTTGTCGCCGAAAGGCTCGGCTTCAGGTGCAGGCGCTGCGGAAGCCCGAGCGATTATACGATACCCATCTGCCCTGACTGCGGGGCGGACAAGTTCGGCCGCGACTCCTCCCCGTTTGATGACCTCATCTTCGGCTTCCATGGCGAGCTGCGCGAGGACCGCGTGCACACGACCAGGCGTTTTGTGGATGGGCACGAAGAGGCCGTCGTCTATGAGCGCACTGATGACGGCAAGGTGAAGATGTTCGACCAGCGCGCGCTGCGCGCTCTTGAAAGATTAGGGGCAAGGCGCCCACGCAAGGTGATAGTGCCGCTTGACCGCTCTACATTCGTGCAGGCGACGGGGGCAAGCGAAACCGAGATGCTGGGCGACGTGAAGCACGACCCGTATGGCGGCCACCCTGAAATCGGCACTGCCGCATATTTGCGCGTAGTTCCGGGCGCGGTGCACGAGGCGCACGAGGGCGTGCTCTTCATAGACGAGCTCTCCACCCTCGGCTACATCCAGCGCTACCTCTTCACCGCGATGCAGGAAAAGCACTTTGCAATAACCGGCCGGAACGCATCGAGCACGGGCGCGAGCGTCAAGGTCGAGGGCGTGCCGTGCGACTTCGTGCTCATAGGCGCGCTCAACACCAATGACATAGACCACCTGCTCCCGCCGCTGCGCTCGCGCATACTCGGCAACGGGTACGAGGTGCTCCTGAACACGATAATGCCTGACACAGAGGCGAACAGGAAGAAGATGGTGCAGTTCGTGGCGCAGGAGATAAGGAAGGACGGCAGGATACCCCACGCGGACCGCGAGTCCGTAGAACTCATAATCGAAGAGTCGGCAAGGCGCGCGAAAAACATAGACGATGCCAGCAACTCCCTCACCTTGCGCCTGCGCGAGCTGAGCAGCATAATCAAGATTGCCGGCGACATCGCGGTGATGGACGGCGCCAAGCTCGTGACCGCGCACTACATAAGGGCGGCGATAAAGAAGAGCCGCGCGATAGAGGACCAGATATCCGACCGCTACGACAACTGGTGGCGCGCCAGCAGGAGCGACTTCAGCTCCAAGAGGCCCTCGGCTTCGGGCGCATCGGAAGTAGCATAGGTTTAATTTCTTCATTACGCCTAATCTTGCCTACATCGGGGTCCGTGGTCTAATGGCAAGACGTCACCCTTACACGGTGAAGACGTGAGTTCGATTCTCTCCGGGCCCACTGTTTCCACTTGAAACAAGAGTCACGGCGGGCGCGGGATAAAGCTCCCTGCCTCCGTATGCGCGCGAGCGCTCCGCGCTATTGTTAAGGCCATAGTATATGATGAGCCCTATCTTCGGATTCGCCCTGTCCACGGCGGCAAACTCAAAGAAGCTGCGGGAAATGACCACGTCCCCTTCTGGGATTCTCCTTTCGGCCGCAGCAATCACCACTTTTGCATCTCGTTTCCCGAGGCCCGCCTCAATTGCCTCCTTCATCTCGATTGCAAGCTTCCTCTCCCGGTCCGCCCTGTAGCTGATGCCGCTTCCGCCTATCGCGCAGTAGATGAGCACGCGCTCGCCCGCCCTCACCTTCTCCAGCACGAGCTCCACGAGCCTTTTCATCTTCGGATGGGGCTCCGGCTTCCTCTTCCAGTCCGCCCCTGCAAACTCCCTCACGATTCCCAGTGCTTCCAAATAATGCTCGTCGTTCCTTGCCCTTTTCTCGCCCTCGCTTGGCTGCGCCTTCCCATTTCCCCTCCTGGCGCTCCTCTGCACCCGCAGGCTTGCCGCATGCTCTAGGAACGGCTTCACTCCAACGTCCAAAAGAAGCCAATAGGCCGGCATCAGGCGGCTTATGCTCGCGGCCCACGAACTGCACCCATTCAGCTTCTCAAACTCATCCCCAACATCCCTTTCATTACCCCTAACGCCATCAACAAATTGCACCATCTTCCGCAGGACCCCGAAATCATTGCATATGAACGCCCTGTTTTTTTGGTCCAGGAGCTCCCCCTCGACAACGCCAGTTTTCCACTGCTCAAGCGAAACCGTTGAATAGGCAAGATTCAGCCAGCCATTTGAGAAACGTGCGAGCGCCCGGTTCAATTCCCCTGCGGCTTCCCCGACGGTCCCGAGCTCAACCTTCTCGACCTTCCCGAAATGCCTGTTCTTCGGCGGAGCCAGCCTGATAACTCTCCTCTTTTCCACCGGCTGCCCGAAAATATTGACCTTCCCGTCTGGGCTGCCAGCTTCAGCCGCATTCTTCGCCTTGTCAATCACCCTCTGCCGCTCCAGTTCCTGATTGTTCGCACTAATTTGCAGGTCCGTCTCAATTCTCGTAGCAAGCCTGTTGCCAGTATGGAATGGCTGGAATTCAAGTGACAGCTGCCCCGGATGCACCTTTACTGCAGTCTTGCCCCTCTGTGTCATGCGCATGATTATGCCAAAATGGCCTTAAAAACCCAGAACATCCGCCGCTAGCGCTTTATGTAATATCTCTGCGGGTTGCTGCGCTCCACGAGGTCAATGTATCCCGCGCAGTCGCAGCTCTCCTTCCAGCCCAGCACTATCGGCCCTTCGCACATGGCCGCGGGATTGTAATTGGCGGCAAAGCCGAATTTGTCGCGGTTCTCCCAGTAGCACGCGTATTCGGCGATGTACATGAACTGCGATGGTATGCCCGCGGTGCTCTTGTTGTGCCTGGCATAATACGGCTCGCACACCCACTTCACCGGCTTCCCGCCAATGCAGTCCTGCGACATTATCGTCTCGCCCGTGTAGCAGTAGGTGAACACGCGCCTGCACTCCACGCTCGCATTCTCCACATTTTGGGAGGCATTGGCGGGCTGCCCGGCGGCGGAACCATTCGCCTGCACGTTTTTGCTTTCATCATTATTTTTTTCGGGCGGCGGCGCAAGGAACATCAGGCCTAGCAGCAGGAGCGCAACAACTGCAATCACCACAAATGCCGGCCGCATGCTCTCCGATAATGCATAAGCTATATTAATTCCAACCGCCCCGTAAGAAAGGGAGTTCTGAAAAGAACCGTAGGTTCTTTTCGCCGCAGTAGCTCAGTCCGGGAGAGCGTTCGGCTGAAGAAATGCAATTTCCGAGGAACATCGGAAAAAGTAATTTCTGATACCGAAATGTCGCTGGTTCAAATCCGGCCTGCGGCACCTTATTTTTTATTTATACGAATGCTTCAGCGATTTCAGCGCTTCCTTCACTTTCGCCATCGCGAGCTCGCTCCTGCTCCGCGCAACAGACTCGATGCTCGCCGCCACGTCGCTCCTGTCCGCAAGGGGCGGCACGAAGAAGCGGTACTTGCCCTTCGACCTCTCAAGCCAGCCGTCCTTGCGCAGCTGCCACAAATGGTACCTCAGTGCCTTCTCGCCAACCTTCCCTCCATTTTTTTGTATCCTTGCAAGCAGGTCCGGGACAGCCGGGTCCTCCCCGCGGAACTGGAAGTAGAGCAATGCATCAAGTATCTCAAGCACCGCGGCGCGCGACTCGTTAGGGGAAATCATTCCCAGCGCGAGCGCCAGCCACCTGACAAGCGACTTTTTCGTCATCTTCACGTCATTGGTCAGCATCATGTCCCGCAGGACGAGCTCCCCCCGTATCAGTTTCGCTTCGGGCAATGCCATGGACACACTGCTAAAACATTCATAGCAAATGATTTAAAACTGCAACTGAAATCCACTAGCATGGCCAAATCCCAGCCCAAATCAACGCAGCCAAGGGTTTCACCACGTGCGCAGACCGGCGTGCCCGGCCTTGACGACCTGATTGAGGGCGGGCTCAAGCGCGGGAGCGTCGTGACGCTCAGCGGCGACGCGGGAAGCGGCAAGACAACGCTCGCAATGCAGTTCCTCTACAACGGCATAAAAAAGTTCAGCGAGCCCGGCGTGTTCGTCTCGATGGAGCAAAGCAAGGCATCGCTTACGGACAATCTGTCGCGCTTCGGCTGGGACCTTGGGGAGCTCGAGAAGAAGCACAGGCTCCGCATAATCTCCCTCCTGCCGCACGAGGCCGCGGACTTCCAGAACAGCGAGCTGTCAATCCAGACTGCGATAGAGGAAATAGGCGCGAAGCGCCTTGTAATAGACTCGGTCACATCCATAATCCTCTCCTACAAGACGCGGCCAAAGGCACGGCAAGGCGTAATCAGGCTGATTGAGCGGCTGCGCAACTGGGGCGTGACCTCCATGCTCACATCCGAAAGCACCACTGACATGCAGGGCGATGTGCACTCGCCGTTCAAGATAGACTTCCTCACCGATGGCGTCATCTACCTCTACAACATGCGGCGCAACAACTACCGGCTGCATGCGCTCGAAGTCGTGAAGATGCGCGGCACTTCCGTAAACGGGAAGATGTGCCCCCTGAAATTCGGGAAGCAGGGGATCGAAGTCTATCCCAACCAAAACGTATTCAAGTGAAAAATAAGTTCAAACGTCCCTGTCAACAAGGAAATCAGCGAGCTCGTAGAGCTTCCTTGTCACGGGCTTCTTCGCATCAAGCACTTTCAGGCTCTTCTTCGCCTTCAGCATGAGCTTCCTCGCGTACTCGCGCGCAAAATCAATGGAGCCGAGCCTCTTGAAAATCGCGACAATCTCGGCAATTTCGGCCTTGTCCCTGGTCTTGCTTTTCAACAGGTGCACGAGCCTCTCCCTTTCCGCGCCCTTCGCATGCCTCAGAGCATGAATCACGATAAGCGTCCTCTTGCCCTCCGCAATGTCCCCGCCAATCTCCTTCTTGTATTTCTCCTCCTCGCCAATCAGGTTGAGTATGTCATCCTGTATCTGGAAGCCCACGCCTATGCACTCGCCGAACTCCCTGAGCGCCTTCCTCTGCCTCACGCTCCCGCCCCCGATTATCACACCGGACTCGCACGCTGCGCCAATAAGCACGCCAGTCTTGCCCTTCACCATCCTCTCGTAATCCTTCTCATCAACGTCCCACCTGCCGCTCCTGTGCAAGCCGAGCTCAATGCCCTGCCCTTCCAGCACGCCTATGAATGCGTCAAGAAGCACGCGCTGCACGGCAAGCACTTTCTCAGGCCGTGCCTTTGTCCTCATCATCGCCTTCAGAGTCATTATGAACAGCCCGTCGCCCGCGTTTATCGCGAGCGGAATCCCTTGCTCGATGTGCAGGCACGGCTTTCCGCGCCGCAGCTGCGAGTCGTCCTCTATGTCGTCATGTATCAGCGTAAGGTTGTGGAACAGCTCCAGCGCAGCTGCAACTGGCAGCGCCCTCTCGGGTTTCCCGCCAACAGCCTCGCAACAAAGCAGGCATAGCGCGGGCCTGAAGCGCTTCCCGCCCCTGTCCAAAATATCCCACAGGAGCGAGTAGACTTCAGCGGGCTTCTTGCCGCGCGGCATCACCGCCTCAATCTCCTTCTCAATGACTGGCATGAGCTTCGCGAGGTTTTCCTTTGTCGCGTTCTTCTTTTCAGCCATGTAAGCACTACTCCAAAAGTTCAAGCAGCTTGTTTTTAACCTTTAGAACCCCGACGGCCTCAACAAGCCTTCCCATCTTCGGGCCGCGCGGCTTGTTTATCAGCGTCTCGTAAAGCGCCTCGAAAAGCTTTGCCGACTGCTCGTTCCTTTCCCTTGCAATCTCGAACACGAGGTTGTGCACGTCAATGGCCGTCATCTTGCCGTCCAATTTCCCCGCGAACTCCTTCACGAGCTCTTTCATTCCCGCAATTTTCTTCGGCCCGTATTCAAACGCATACTCCTCGGGCATGAAGCCCCTGGACATCCAGCTCTCGACATAAGGCCTCAAATATTCCGTGCTCTTCGCGTCCGTCATCTCGCCGACCTTCTTCCAGTCCCGGTAAAGCTGGTAGCAGAGCAGGATGTCGGAAAACACGGTGAACTTCAGGCCGTGGGGCGTAGCAAGGCCGAAAGCAACAGCCCTCTTCCTGTCCGCGCGCGTCAGCTTTTCGTTATTTTCAATTTCTATCCTCGAAGCCAGCAGATAGTCCTCGCACAGCCTCAGCATGCTGTCCCCGCTGGTGTCGATGTCCTTGTTCTCCTGCACGTCTGGTCTGAGCAGCGCATACTTCAGCACTTCCGGCGGCACGAGCTCAAGAAGCTCGGTAACGCCCATGCCGTCCCCCTTTGACTTGGAATACTTCCTGCCCTTCAGCAGGACAAAGCCGAATTTGTAGCCGACCGGCGGCTGCTTCTTGAATATGCGCTCGTGTATCGCAACCGCAGTGTCCCAGGACCCTCCCCTTGTGAAGTGGTCCACCCCTCCGCCTTCGGCGCCGACGCCGAGGAAATCCTGCCTTGCGGGCCAGTCCAGCCTCCAGGTAATCTTGTACTCATGGTCCTTGATTTTTGCCGAGCCCGAATGCCCGCACCCCTTGACATATTTCACATCACGGTCGCAAGCGTAATCATATGTTCCGCCATCCTTCGGATCGAATGCAGTCACCCTGGTAGTCGCAATCTTGCCACATTTCTTGCAGATTGGCATTATGGGGCTCCACCACTTCGGCAGCTCCTGCCTGAGCGAGCTCTCATAAACAGCCCTCTTTACCTCCTCCAGCCTTTCGAAGAAAAGCAGCGCGTACCTGTCATACTTGCCGCTCGCATAAAGCTCGTCGGCCTTCAGCACCTTGGCGTCGATTTCAAACCTCTTCATGGCCTTCCGTGCATCGTCCAGGAAGTGCTCGCCAAATGACTTGTGGCACTTGAGCACGTCCGGCACCCTGCACAACGGCTTCCCCAGATGCGGCGCAAGCTCAGCCGCATGCTCCTGCAGCGAGCCCGGCACGCCGTCAAATGCATCCATTATGTCCGCTTCGAAAGTGAACTCCGCCTTGCTTCCTTTCTTTGCAAGAAAATCGCGTATTGCAGACGGGTAAAGGAACTCGCACAGCGTGCCCAGGTGCACGGGCCCGCTCGTGGTCATGCCTGAGTTTATGACGTAGGGCGCCCGCTTCTCCGCCGTAATCTTCTCAGCTATCCTCTCCACCCAGTGTGCATTCTCGTCCATGCGCAGGATAAGCGTGCTTCAGATTTATATATCATAAAATAAGCGCACTGCCTTCCTTCGGTATGAATGAGTTTTTGAAAACGCCGACCGCTTCCTTCAGCAGCAGGCCCATGCACGTCTCGTCGCACTCGGCGTCAATCTGAAAAAGCGCCAGCTTCTTAACGCCCGCCTCCTTTGCCACTTCAGCGGCCTCGCGCGAAAGGGAATGGCTGTTGCCGACTGTGTTGCCGCTGTAGTATGTGGCGTCATGAAGCAGGAGGTCCGCGTTTTTCGCGAGCTTCACTGCATTTTTGCATTTGTGCGTGTCAGTGGCATAAACGAAAACCTTCTCGCCATTCTCCACCCTGAAGCCAATGCACGGGTTGCTGTGCTCGAGGGGAAGCGTGTGCACCATGGCATCTGCAATCTGCTGCTCGCTGCCAATCTCCCCGAATTCAACAGCAAAAGGCCATTTCTCAATCGGCACAGGGAAATACGGCGGGCTCATCAGCGCCCGCACAATCTTCTCCACGCCCTTCTGCCCCCATATCTTCAGCTTCCTGCCCCTGAACGTGCCGAGCAGGAAAGACAGCCCGACGCTGTGGTCGAGGTGGTAGTGCGAGAGGAACACATGCGTCTCCTTGTCGAGCCTCAGCACGTCGCGCAGCTTTGCGGAGCCGCTTCCGAGGTCGAACACCAGGTCAGCCTTTTCGGTCTGCACGACGATGCAGGGGGTGTGGCCGAGCTTCGGATACCAGCCCCGCACGCCCAGGAACAGCACTTTCATGGTATTTGCTAATCGCAAGATATTTTTAAACGCGCCGCCCAAAGCAGTGCATGGACATCGCATCGCGCACAATCTTCTCGCTAAGCAACGGCGCCGCCACGGCCGTCTCGGCCGCCATCAACGACCCCACCATCGCATTTCTAATCACGATCCTCGCCTTCTTCCTGTTCGTTTACAAGAAAACGGACCGCACCCCGCAGATATTCGCGTCCCTGATAATCATCCTCCTGCTCATCGACCCGCTCAAGGCCTTCCTTCTCGTCCCGCGCCCCTGCATTGACTTTGCGGCCAAGGTGCCCTGCCCCCTAGACCCGAGCATGCCGAGCGGCCACGCAGTGGTTTCCGGCATCTTCCTGCTGGCCTCTGTCGCAACCCCGCTCTTCCCACTTGTCCTTCCCCTCTCGCTCCTAGTCTCGCTCAGCCGCATATACCTCGGCATCCACACAATCGCAGACGTTGCCGGCGGCCTTGCAGTCGGCGCGGCAATCTATGCGCTATGCGAAAAGGCCTTTGCTGAATACAGGAGGGCAATGCTATGATGAACTCGTACAAGCGCGGGAATGCGAACTCGGGCGAGCATCGGAGGCAATGGCGATGATAAACTCGTACAGGCGCAGGATGGAGCTGGCCCGCCAGTTAGTGCACATGGGCTTCGGCATCGCAATACTCGCGATAATTTTTTTCCTTCCCTTCTCGCGCCAGAATACCGTGGCGTTTGCGAACCTGTTCGTGCTCGCGTGCCTGCTCTACATACTCATAATAATGGACAGGCGCGCCCGCGGGAAGCCGTCTCCGTTTGCGGACTACTTGCTCGACTCGCTTGAGCGGGAAGGCGTCCAGCCGGCGCACGGCGCGTTCTGGTACGCCATAGGCGCGCTCATCGCGCTCTCGTTCATTTCCGTGCCCGAAAAGGCAGTCTCGGCCATAATGATGCTCGCGATAGCCGACGGTCTTTCAACCATAGTCGGCAGCTACGGCAAGCACCCGCTCCCGTACAACCGGAAGAAGAGCATCGAGGGCACGCTCGCGTTCTTCGCGAGCGGCCTCCTGAGCTACTTCCTGATAGGCCCGCTGGCAGTCCCGCTCGCGCTCTTCGCCGCGGCAGTGGAAAGCCTCGACCTTCCGCTAGATGACAACCTCACGATACCCGTGGCGTGCGCATTGTTTTTTAAGTTCGTGGCAGCCTGATGATTAGCGGCGTTGGTGGAACCATGGCTTCGGATTCTGCAAGGGAAAATGCCGCGAAGGCGGCCCTCGCGCTCGTAAAGCCGGGCATGCGCGTGGGCCTTGGCACCGGGAGCACCGCAAGCATATTCATCCGGCTTCTTTCCGAGAAGAACCACCTCTACGACATGAACCTCAGGTGCATCCCGACATCCCTCAACTCCGCGCATCTCGCGCACTCATACGGTCTTGTGGTGGCGGGCTTTGACGACGTGGAAAAAATAGACCTGGCAATTGACGGCGCGGACGCGGTCAGCAAGGATTTCAATTTGCTCAAGGGGCTCGGCGGCGCGCTCACGCGCGAGAAAATCGTGGCGTACAGGGCGGCAAAGTTCGCGGTGATGGTCGACGACAGCAAGCTGAAGCCGCTGCTGGGCGGCATCGTGCCTGTGGAAGTCCTTCCCTTTGCATTCGCTGCGGTCCTGCGCGAGCTTCCCGCGGTTTCAAGCGGCCAGCCCGTCATGCGGAGGAACAAGGACAGCACGCCCTTCCGCACGGACAACGGCAACTACATAATCGACGTGCCCGTCGCGAAAATAACAGACCCGGCGAAGCTCGAGCTGGAAATAAACACGATTCCCGGGGTTGTCGAGAACGGGATATTCACCCGCGCGGACATCGTCATTGTCGGGAATGAAACCGGCAGCCGGACACTCGTAAACAAAAAGAAGTTCTCCTTCCCCTACTTGCTCAGGCGCAGGGCATAGCCGATCATCCTGTAGGCGATTTTCGCCGCAAGGAAATCCGGCGCCACCATTCCGGGAATCGGCGCAAGCTCCATCACGTCAAACCCGACGACCTGGCGCTTTGCCGCGACCTCGCGCACGAGCGTTGAAACCTCGTCAAACAGCAGCCCGTCCGGCTCCGGCGTGCCCACGGCCGGCATTATGGAAGGGTCGAACGCGTCCAAGTCCAGCGTCACGTACACCTCGTTGCCAAGGCCCTTCAGCACTTCTCGCGCGTCAAAAGACCTTCCGTAAAATATGCGCGGCTTCGCCTTCTTCACGAACTCAATCTCCTCCTCGCTAATGCTTCTCACGCCAACGCTCACCGCGGGGCAGAGCTCCCGCACGCGCCTCATGGCGCAGGCGTGGTTGAACTTCGTGTCCTCGTAATCGTCCCGCATGTCCGCATGCGCGTCAATGTGAAGGACCGATAGCTTCGGGTATTTTTTGAGCAATGCGCGCACCGCGCCGAGCGTAAGCGAATGCTCGCCGCCGAACATCACCGGGAACTTGTTTTTTTCAATGATGCTTCCAACTGCATCCTCAACGCGCGCAATCGTCCTCTCCGGCGAGGCCATGGAAGGCTCAAGCTCGTCAAGCGTGCAAATTCCGACCTTGGAAATATCGCAGCTGCACTCCAGGTCGTAGAGCTCCATGTTGCGCGATGCCGAGATTATCGCATGAGGCCCCTCTCTCGTTCCGCCCCTATACGAAGTAGTTGAATCATACGGGACTGGTAGCACGGCTACTTTTGCTTTCTCGAAAGACATTTCGGGCTGGCCGCAGAAATTGTACGGTGGCCTTGAATGCAGCAGCATGTTCATCACTATCCTTTTTGCCCCCTCACTAATAAGAACTTTGCCGCATGCCTCAGTGGACCTGCAGGTCGGACGCGCCCTTCACAAGCATCTTCCTGGGCTTCATCGCGGTCTTCATGGAAGCCGGGAACTTCTCGAACTCCCTGCCGCGCATCACAAAGTGCTTCTCGAACCTCTTTGCGCCGAACGCATCCACGAGGTGGTCTATGGCCTTCTGGACGTCGAACTCCTTGCACGAGAAAATGTCAATGAAGATGTGTTCCTGCTCCGCGAAAGAATGCAGGCTGATGTGGCTTTCCGCAATCATCACCACGCCCGAGATTCCGCCCCTGTCAAACGCGCCGGGCGTGTCAGAGCCCTTGTATGGAATAACGTAAGGGGGCATAATCTTTGTCATGCCCAAGCGCCCTGGCAGCTCATCCAAAACCTTGTGAGCCAATTGAACGTCCAGGAGCTTTTTCCTGTCACAGCCATACAGGTCAAGCATCAGGTGAGGTCCGAACATGCGATCTTTTTTCTCCTCCGCGATTTTTTTCGCGGAGAACGCATATGATGAAATGCAACTGCTTAATAAGCATTTCTATTTTTTCTTGCGCCCGCATTTTCCTGCTGGAAATTATTTTTTTTCCAAGCAACTTCCACATCAGTCGTGAGCGCCCGGTTTTTTTAAAACTATTTTAAAATTACCATGGCAAAGCTGGCTCATGGAACTTGGCGCTTTCGCGCGTTTGACTCGCATTGAGCACGGAATCATGCTCTCGCTCGCAGCCGCGATAGGCATAATCGTCTCCCTGGGCGCACTCCCGTCGCTGCAATTCCTGTTGCTTGCGATGCTCCCGCCGTTTTTCATCGAGCTCGCGTCGTTCTCCCTCAACGACCTGCTCGACGTGAAAAGCGACCGCATAAACAAGCGGGCGGACCGGCCGCTCGTAAGCGGGGACGCGACGCGGAGCGAGGCGTTCGACATAGCCGTGGTGGGCTTCCTTGCCGGCAACGTGGTGGCCTATGCCATCTCCTTGGACGCATTTGCAATTACACTCGCCTTCTCGCTGCTTTCAATAGCCTACAGCATGAAGCTGAAGGACATCGCCCTCCTGGGCAACGCCTACATAGCGCTCACGATGGCAATACCTTTTGCTTACGGCTCCATCATCGCGGCCGGAACCATCACTGGTGACATCGCATTTCTTGCCTCGATTGCATTCGTAGTCGGCCTTGCGCGCGAAATAATGAAGACCGTGCAGGATGCGGAGGGCGACAGGAAGGCAAGGCACGCGGCAACACTCCCGATGCTGATAGGCTCAAAAAGCTCGCTTTACCTCTCCTCGCTCCTCTACATTGCAGCCATCGCCCTCTCCTGTATGCCCTTCGCTTCCTTGCAAAGCACCTACCACAACAATTATGCATACGCGCTCCCGATACTGCTCACGGACGCGCTCCTGCTTTACGTTGCATGGGCGTGCATCTCGCGCGGAGTGAAATTCCTGAAGGCAGGGCGCAGCATCTCGCTGCTTGCGCTCGGCATAGGCCTTTTGGGCTTCCTTGCAGGCGCAATTTATTAGTTTGGGTGCAGATGTGGTGGCATGGCCGGAAATGAAAATGCGATAACCGAGACCAACCTTCCGCTCCCGCTCTTCCGCAAGGGAAAAGTGCGCGACACTTACGACCTCGGCGACGCGCTGCTGATGGTGGCTACTGATAGGCTTTCGGCGTTTGATGTCGTTTTCGAGGAAGGGATACCTCACAAAGGCGAGGTGCTCACGCAAATCTCGCACTTCTGGTTCGATTACCTGAAAGGCGCGGTGGAAAACCACCTGCTCAACCGCCCGCTTCCCGGCTCCCTCCGCGACTACGCATCCATGCTCCGCCTCCGCTCAATGGTGGTGAAGAAGGCGCAGCCGCTCCAGATAGAGTGCGTTGTGCGCGGCTATTTGTCCGGCTCGGGCTGGAAGGACTACAAGAAAACAGGCGCAGTGTGCGGAATCAAGCTGCCAAGCGGATTGCTCGAAAGCAGCAAATTGCCAGAACCCATCTTCACTCCCGCGACAAAGGCCGGGACAGGGCACGACATGAATGTAAGCTTTGGCGAGGCAAAAAAACTTGCAGGCGAAAAAATAGCCGAGCAGGCACGCTCCCTATCAATAAAAATATACGAAAAAGGCGCGGCATATGCAGAGAAGCGCGGCATCATACTCGCGGACACGAAATTCGAGTTCGGCCTTTGCGAAGGCAAGCTCATACTGATAGACGAGGTGATGACGCCGGACAGCTCGCGCTTCTGGCCCGCGGACCAATACGAGCCAGGCCATGCGCAGCCTTCCTTTGACAAGCAATACGTGCGGGACTACCTGGAAACCCTGGCATGGGACAAGAAGCCGCCGGCGCCCCACCTCCCCCAAGAAATAATAAGAGGCACCACGAAGCGCTACATAGAGGCTTACGAGCTGATAACCGGGAAAAAATGGAAATTCGATTGAGATGGTGGTGATTTCGATGTCAGTGATGATAATATGCGGGAGCAAGTCGGATTCGAAGATAGCCGAGGCTGCAGAGAAAGTCCTGCAGGAGTTCGGGGTGCCCTACACTTCCGAAGTCTGCTCCGCGCACCGCAACGCAGAGCAGCTGGATGCCATGCTGCACACCGCAAAAGCAAAAGTGATAATCGCGATAGCCGGTCTCTCTGCCGCACTGCCGGGCATCTGCGCCAGCAAAACCATAAAGCCGGTAATCGGCGTTCCCGTAAACGTAAAACTCAGCGGTCTTGATGCGCTCCTCTCAGCAATGCAATTGCCGTCCGGCGTTCCGGTAGCAACAGTAGGAATTGACAATGGGAAAAATGCCGCGCTCCTTGCAATCGAAATTCTTGCAGTTAGCGACAGAAAATTGGAGCAGAAGCTGCTAATCTATAGGAAGGAACTGAAAAAGAAGAAATAGAAAAAGGGAAAAACCGCTCGGCGTCAGGACTTTAACTCTACTCCATGTCCATGCCGCCGCCCATTCCGCCCATGCCACCCGGCCCGCCGCCGCCCTGCGGCGCGCGGCCCTTCGAGCTAATCATGTCGTCTATGCGCAGAAGCATTTCAGCAGCCTCGCTCGCAGACGCGATAGCCTGCCTCTTCACCTTTGTAGGCTCAATCACGCCGAGCTTCTCCATGTCCGCGACTTCCGCCTTGTAGACGTCAACGCCCGTATTCTTGCCAGTCTCCTTCTCATGCCTGTTGCGCAACTGCACGATAGTGTCTATGGCGTCCATGCCCGCGCTCTCCGCGAGCGTCTTTGGCACTGTTTCAAGCGCATCCGCAAAGGCTATGATGGCGAGCTGCTCCCTGCCGCCAACCGCGTTGGCGTGCTTGCGCAGGTGCTGGGCCAGCTCCATCTCGACAGAGCCTCCGCCAGTGACGAATGAGCCCTCCTCAATCGCGCTCGAAACGGCGCCGAGGCAGTCCCTTATCGCCCTCTCGCCCTCGCTTACCACGTGCTCGGTGCTCGCGCGCACGAATATCGTGACGCTCTTCGGATCCTTGCACTTTTCAACGTAGACCATCTGCTCGCCCGCGACCTTGCGCTCCTCAACAAGGCCCGCAAAGCCAAGCTCCTTTGCGTCAAGGTCCTCGAGGCTCGTCGCGACGCGCCCGCCCGTGGCCTTCGCGAGCTTCTCCATGTCGCTCTTCTTCACGCGCCTCACCGCGGTGATGCCCGCCTTCGACAGGTAGTGCTGCGCAACGTCGTCAATGCCCTTCTGGCAGAACACCACGTTCGCGCCGCTCTTCTTTATCTTGTCAGACATGTCCTTGAGCATCTTCTCCTCCTGCGCGAGGAACTCGCCCATCTGGCTCGGCGAGGTAATCTCGATCTTCGCGTCCACCTCAGTCTTCTCAATCTCGAGCGCGCTGTCTATCAGCGCTATCTTCGCGTTCTCGATCTTCTTGGGCATGCCCGGGTGCACGATCTCCTTGTCCACCAGCACTCCGCTGATGTACTCGGTGTCGTCGATGTTGCCACCCTCCTTCTTCTCAACCTTGATGAAGTCCTGGTCGATGCGCACCTTGCCGTCCTTCTTCTCCGCGACCTGCTTTATCGCCTTCACGCAGAGCTTCGCGAGCAGTTCCTTCGAGCCGCCCACGCCGACGGTCTTGGAGCCCATCGAAATAGCCGCAATTTTTTCGAGTGTAGTCGTATCATCGATGGATACCTTCGTGCTGATGGCGCTGAGCTTCTTTGCACACTCCCGTGCGGCATTTTTGTAGCCGTTTATGATCGTGCTCGGGTGTATGCCCTGGTCAAGCAGGTCGCCCGCCTTCTTGAGCAGCTCGCCGCCCAGCATCGCCGCAGTGGTCGTCCCGTCGCCGACCTCCTTGTCCTGCGTCTTCGCAATCTCAACCATTATCTTCGCCGCAGGGTGCTCCACGTTCATTTCCTGCAAAATTGTCGCGCCGTCATTCGTGATGACGATGTCGCCCAGCTCGCTCACGAGCATCTTGTCCATTCCCTTCGGTCCCAACGTAGTGCGTATCGCGCTCGACACTGCATACGCAACCGCGATGTTCACGCGCTGCGCGTCCCTTCCCAGTATCCTGTTGCTGCCCTCGGGCAGGAGCAATACCTGGTTTCCGCCGAATTCTCCCCTAGATGCCATATTCTCACCTCAATGTTATCGAGACATCAGAAACCGCTTCCTTCCTCTCCCGTTCTAGACGTCTAATGCCTCCAATTAGGGCTGAAAAATCTTAAATACCTGATGGCCGCCCCCGCGCGCCCGGCCAGAGGGAAACTTCCCCTATTCAGGCACCCCTTCCCCCAAGCTCAGACGAAGACTTCCCCGCCCGCCGGCGTCCCCATCTTTTCCGGCTTGCATTCAGACGAAGACTTCCTCGCCCCTGAATATCTCAAAGCCCTTGGAGCCTATCCTGTAGGGCACCACCTTGCGCGAGTGGTCTGACCAGCGCGCCTTTATAACTTCCAGCGCGTTCTGCCGCAAATCCTTCTTCCTTATGTCGTAGAGCTGCAGCACGCCGTCGCAGATGAACTCCTCCACGCCCACGGGCACATGGTCCACCTGCGTATGCCCCATCTCGCTTACCACGAGGTTCACGGACCCGCCCCTCTCAAGCGTGCGCAGGAGGTAGGAAATGTAAACGCGGTAAAGGTCGCTGTCGCCCGCGAAGCCCACGCCCATGGCGCTCAGCGAGTCCAGCACCAGCCTATCCGGTCTGAACGGCAGCTTTATGTCGAAGCTCCTGCCGTCCTTCTTCTTGAAAATGCTGCGCACCGATTCGGCCATTTCGAGCGGGTCCACCTGCACCAATGCCATGCGCTTCTGCGCCACCATCTTGCTTATCTCCCACCCGAAATTCCTTTCCATGTGCATCGATATCTTGTCAATCGGCTCCTCGAACGACAGGTAAATCACCTTCTCGCCCGCAGCTGCAGCATTGTACGCGGACTGCATGCAGAAGGTGCTCTTCCCCGTGCCGACGCCTCCCGTAACGAGCAGTGTGCTTCCCCTCTCAACTCCCTTCTTGTCAAAGAGCTCGTCTACCGTTGAAACGCGCAGCGGCAGGAACTGGCCCTCTTTTTCGCTCGCCATGACATCACGAGGGCATATTCCCTCCCTTGCTTTTTAAACATTTGTTACCTAATTGAATTTACATCCGCCGCAGGCGGTGCCGCGCGTTTTAGGGTGCAACCAATGGACTACAAGACGACTGCCGAAATTCCGATTTCCAAGAAGCTGGTAGACCAGGTGATAGGCCAGGAGCGGGCGGTCGAGATAATAAAGAAGGCGGCAAAGCAGCGCCGCAACCTCATGCTCATGGGCGAGCCTGGCACCGGCAAGAGCATGCTGGCACAGGCAATGGCCGAGCTCATGCCTGCCGAGGCGCTCGAGGACGTGCTGATTTACCCGAACCTTAACGACGAGAACCGCCCGCTGGTGCGCGTCGTGAAGACGAACGGCTCGGAGGCAATGCCGAAAATACCAGCACTTCCCACGAAACCCCAATCTTCGCAGCAGCCGCAAATGCCTGTCGTGGGGCAGGGCCGCCGCATACTGGAAGCCGAGCGCATGAGGTTCCGCATGACGCGGCCCTCGGGCATGTCGCCATCCTTCCTCCTGTTCCTCGCTCTCTTCGCCGGCATCTTCATCCTGTCTTTTACGGGCTTCACGCCCCCGGGCGACAACAAATGGATTTTTGCCGCCGCCATAATCGGCCTTGCGCTCCTCGCGTCCGCCTGGATATTCTCCTCGCAACTGCAAAGGCGCCTCGGCGGAATGGCGGAAAGCTCGGAGCCAAAGCTCGTGGTCGACAACACAGGCCTTAATGCCGCTCCTTTCATGGACGCTACGGGCGCAAAGGCTGGTGCGCTCTTCGGGGATGTGAAGCATGACCCCCTCCAATCAGGCGGCCTCGGAACGCCCGCGCATTTGCGTGTTGAAGCCGGTGCCATCCACAGGGCAAACAAGGGCGTCCTCTTCGTCGATGAAGTTTCATCCCTCGGCCCCAAGTCGCAGCAGGAGCTGCTCACCGCAATGCAGGAGAAGAAATACTCGATAACTGGACAAAGCGAAATGAGCTCGGGCGCGCTCGTGAAAACCGAGCCCCTGCCGTGTGACTTCGTGCTCATCGCAGCGGGCAACATGCTGGACATCAAGAACATGCACCCCGCCTTGCGCTCGCGCATACGCGGCTACGGCTACGAAATTTACATGGAATCCACAATGCCAGATACAGAAGCCAACAAGGCAAAAATCGTCCAGTTTGTCGCGCAGGAAGTCACGAAAGACGGCAAGATACCGCACTTCGAGCGGGCAGCTGTAGATGAAATAATCGAGGAGGCCAAGAGGCGCGCTGGGCGCAAGGGCAGGCTGAGCATAAAGTTCCGCGACCTTGGCGGCATCATCCGCGCAGCAGGCGACGTGGCGAAAGAGGAGAATGCTGCCTTCACCACGCTGCAGCACGTGACCAAGGCGAAGAAGCTCGCGCGCACGCTGGAGCAGCAGATTTCCCAGCAAATAGTGGAGGCGCGCAAGGACTACCCCGTGTTCAGCACGAGCGGCTATTCGATTGGAAAGGTGAACGGCCTTGCGGTGATGGGCGATGCGAGTTCCGGTTTGGTCATGCCGATAGTGGCCGAAGTCACGCCCGCATCCTCCAAGAGCGAGGGCAAGCTCATAGCAACCGGCAAGCTTGGCAAGATAGCGAAGGAGGCGGTGGAAAACGTGAGCGCCATCATCAAGAAGCACATCGGCCGCGACGTCTCGCAATACGACATTCACGTCCAGTTCCTGCAGACTTACGAGGGCGTTGAGGGCGACAGCGCATCCATCGCCGTAGCCGTCTCGGTCATCTCGGCAATGGAAGGCATACCTGTTGACCAGTCAATAGCAATGACCGGCTCGCTGAGCGTGCGCGGGGAAGTTCTGCCAGTGGGCGGGCTCACCGCGAAAGTCGAGGCTGCCATAGATTCAGGTGCAGCAACTGCGCTCGTGCCAAAGTCAAACTTGGACGACATCTACCTGAGCGCGGACAGGAAGGGCAAGATAAAGATTGTGCCGGTCTCGAACATAGTCGAGGTTCTCAATTACGCCCTGAAGGACTCGCCGCAGAAAACAAAGCTGCTTGCGTCGATGACGAAAGTTGTGAGTGGGAAAGCAAAACGCTAACGGCTCAGAGGCTCATCCTCTCGCACCTTAAATCCGCCTTCTTCTCGTCCCTTGCGCCAATCGCGCCGTCTTTTGAATAGCCGAAAGTCGTGATTTTTATCTGGTACAAATCAGGATACGCGCGCGCCAGGGTGTAAATCTTGCACTTGCCGCCCAGCGTCTCGCCTGGCCCGATGAGCCCGATTCTCTTCTTGCCATGCCGAAGCTCCTTGTCGGGCACAAGCGAAAGCACTTCCGGCACCTCGACCGTGCACTCGGTCCAGTAGGGTTCATTGCTGCTGTTCGTGACGTCGATGCTCAATTCCACCTCGCTCTTCATGTAAGCAGTGAGGCGGAGCGGGTAGAAGCTGGTTGCAACCTTGAACTCCGGCATACGCTGCTAATTGCATTTTACAGGTATAAAAAGGAATGCTCCGTCCGGGATTCGAACCCGGGTTGCCGGCTTGAAAGGCCGGAGTCCTTGACCGGACTAAACGAACGGAGCCGCAGGGAACCTACGGTTCCCTCACGTTAACCCTCCCTTCTACTTTAACCTCAATTACTTAATCAGCTTATCGATTTCCAGCCGCACCCTTTCAGCAACCGCGTCAGGCGTGCCGGAGGCATCAATAACGGCCCAATTCCTGCACAGGAACTTCTTCTTCGCGAGCTCAAGAAAGCCCCGCCTCACGCACCCCTGGAACTTCAAATCAGCCTCAAATTTGTCAGGCTCTTTTTGTGCATGCTTTCGCGCTGCACCGATTTTCGGGTCAATATCGAGGAGGATTATCGCGTCTGGTGCGATTGGTTTTGCCTCCATCACAATCTTCTCCGCCTTCTTCCCGTCCATGCCCTTGCACTTCTGGTAGGCTATGGTTGAGAGGCAGTACCTGTCGAGAATCACGACGCTGTTCGCTTTCAGCTCCTGTCTCAATCTTCCATCGTCTTTTGCCTGGTCCCTCAGGATGTCCGCGAGGAAAAGGAAGAATTGCGCCTCCGCGCCGATGTCCAACTGGCCATGCAAAACATCATCGAGGGGCCTTCCAAGAGGCCCCAGCATGTCAGGATAGGCAATGACCGCGCTCTTCCTGCCCTTCTCCCTCAAATGCCTCGTGAGCTTCGCTATCTGCGTGGCCTTGCCCGAGCCGTCAATGCCCTCGAAAGCGACAAGCATATGAAAAGGTTTAAATACCGCTAGAGTTAAATTTCTGTTGGGTTTTCGTGCAGGATCTTATTTCAATCCGGGACGTGGAAAAGCGCTGGGCCGTTTCTATTTTCAAGCTAGCGGACGAGATGCAGGGCCTGAAGGTGCCGCCTGCAAAGCTGAAGGGCAAGGTGCTCGGCACACTGTTTTTTGAACCAAGCACTCGCACCCGCCTCTCGTTCCACACAGCTGCAGCTCGCCTTGGCATACAACTCCTTGACATAGAGTCCGTTGGCGACAGCTCGATAGTGAAGGGCGAGACGCTGAGCGACACGATACGCATTGTAGACGGTTATGCTGACGGCATAGTGATAAGGCACCCTCTGGAAGGGAGCGCGCGCCTTGCGGCAGATATAGCCGAACACCCAGTGATAAACGCGGGCGACGGCGGAAACCAGCACCCCACGCAGACGCTCATAGACCTTTACACGATGAACAAGCTGAAGAAGAAGATAAGCGGGCTGCGGGTGTCGTTGGTAGGGGACCTGAAATATGCCCGGGCCATGCATTCCTTGGTATACGGCCTCGCAATGTTCGGCGCCGACATCACGCTGGTCTCGCCCAAGGAGCTGCAGATGGACGCGAGCTACGTGGAGGAAGTGAAGGAAGCGTTCGGCGCGAAGGTGAAGCTTTCGCACGAGATGAACTTCCGCGACTGCGACGTGCTCTACGTGTGCCGCATACAAAAGGAGCGGTTTGCGGACAAGTACGAGGCGCAGCGCTTCCAGCAGGAGTTCCGCATAACTCTCGACAGCCTGAAGGGCGCGCCCGATGACCTGATAATACTGCACCCGCTTCCGAAGATAGACGAGATAGCGCCGGAAGTGGACAAGAGCGACAGGGTGCGCTACTTCGAGCAGGCGCGCTACGGCGTGCCTGTGCGCATGGCGGTGCTGAGCGAAATACTCGGATGAAATGGTGAATGAATATGTTGACTGTTGAACAAATCGAAAGCGGAACCGTGATAGACCACATACCCGCGGGCAAGGGCCTCACGGTGCTCAGGATTCTCGGGATAGGCGAGGACGGCGGGCTCAAGAACCGGGTGGCAGTGGTGATAAACGTGCCGAGCAAGCACATGGGGCGCAAGGACATCGTGAAGGTCGAGGGCGTGTTTCTCGACGAGAAGAAAGTGGACCGCGTGGCGCTGATTGCGCCGCATGCGACCCTCAACATCATAAAGGGCGGCAAGGTGAGCGAAAAGGGCAACGTCGAGCTTCCCTCCGAAATAGTGGATGTTTTCGCCTGCCCGAACCCGCAGTGCATCACGAACCACGAGGCAGCTGAAACGCACTTCAGCAAGACGAAAAGGGGCATCTGCTGCCACTACTGCGAGCGCTGCTTCTCGTCGGAAGAGCTTGCTGCCCGCTAGAAAAACCTCTCCCTTATTTAATCCTAAGCCCCATATATCAGTATGGAACGCCTACTTCTGACCACCGAACCGGATGCCAAGGGCTACGAGCAGGTGGAAGTGCGCAGCTTCCCGGACGGCGACAGCTACGTGCGCCTGCCTTCCTCGCCCAGGGGCAAGCAGGCAATCATCTTCTCCCGCTGCTACCCGAACCAGAACCAGAAACTGCTAGAATTGATGCTCGCCATCAGCACGGCAAAGGAAACGGGCGCGGCGGCGGTTCGTGCCTTCATACCCTACCTTCCATACGCGAGGCAGGACAAGCGCGTGAAGGAAGGCGAGGCCATAAGCGCGAGGGTCCTCTGCTCCCTGCTCAAGGCCGCGGGGCTTGACGAGCTCATCACGCTCGACTGCCACTTCCTGAAAAAGAGTGGGATGTTCGAGTATGCGGGCCTCTCAATAGCCAACATGAGCGCCTCGCCTGCGCTGCTTGAAGAGGTGAAAAAGGGCCTCAAGCTGCCGCTCGTGATAACGCCGGACCAGGGTGCCGCGTACCTTGCAAAGGGCGAGGTCGGTGCGCAGTCAATGGTGAAGGAGCGGGGCGCGTACGACACCGGAACTGCGAACAAGAACAAGAAGGGCGCGATAGTGAACAAGATTTACAGGCCCGTCGCCTCGCTCACCGCGGACTTCAGCGTGAAGGGCCGCGATGTCATCATAGTCGACGACATAATCGCGGGAGGCAGCACGATGCTGAAGGCAGTGCAACTCTGCAGGAAGGGCGGCGCGCGCTCGGTAACCTGCGCCTGCACCCACGGCCAGCTCCTTGAAAATGCGGACAGGAAAATAAGGGCCGCAGGCGCGAGAAAAATAATTTCCACCGATTCAATAATCTCGAAATATTCAGTCGTAAAATCGCTCAACATTGCGGGGGATACGCTATGACGATTCACCTGAGGATGGAAAAGCTCACGCAGAAGATTGCGGAGCAGTGCCGCGCGATTGACAGGAAGGCAATCGATTCATTCGTGGACGCCATACTCGCAGCAGACCACGTTTTCATACACGGCGCCGGCAGGAGTGGCCTCGTGGGCAGGGCGTTCGCGATGCGCCTGATGCACCTTGACTTCAAAGTGTATGTGGTTGGCGAAACAATCACGCCGCCAATAAGGAAAGGCGATCTCTACATTGCAATAACCGGTTCGGGCAAGACACAGTCCATTTACGCGATAGTCAAGACTGCGAAGGAGCAGGGCGCGAAAATAGCAGCAATAACTTCCCACCCTGATTCTCCAATCGGAAAACTGGCAGACATCATTGTAAAGATAAAGGGCAGGGAGCGGACCGACGAGACGCGCGATTACCTTGCGCGCCAGATGACGGGCGAGCACGAGCCCATGACGCCCCTCGGCACGCTTTTCGAGCTGAGCGCAATGGTTTTTCTCGATTCAATAGTGGAAGAGCTCATGATAAGGAAGAACAAGAGCGAAAGCGAGATGGAAGGCTTCCACACGAATTTGGAATAGCTATTTCTTCATCGCAGCCTCGACCAACGCCAAGAACAGCGGGTGCGGCCTTTCAAGGCGCGAGGACAACTCGGGGTGATACTGCGTGCCCATGAAGAACCTGTGGTCTGGCAGTTCCATTATCTGCATGATGTTGCTCTTCGGCGCCCTGCCCGAGAATACCATTCCGCCCGCCTCAAGCCTCTCAACGTAGTCAGGATTCACTTCCCACCTGTGGCGGAAGCGCTCCCGCGCGCTTTTCTCGCCGTAAAGCTTGTGCGCAAGCGTGCCTTCCTTCACCTCGACATCCTGCCCGCCGAGCCGCATCGTGCCTCCCTTGTCTGTTACGGTTTTTTGTTCAGGGAGTATGTCTATGACTGGGTGCGGGGTTTTTTCATCATTCTCCGTGGTATTCGCCTTTTCCAAGCTGCAAACATTGCGGGCAAACTCAACAACCGCGAGCTGCATCCCATAACACAGCCCCAAATAAGGCAGGCCATGATAGCGCGCGTGCCTTATGCACTCTATTTTTCCCTCCACCCCACGCGAGCCGAACCCGCCGGGCACTATTATGGCATCGCATCCTTTCAGCGCGTCATCCACCTTCACCTTCTTCTCCTCAATGTCAGTCGTCTCGATCCACTTCAGATTCACCTTGCACCCCAGCTTCGCCCCGGCATGCACCAGCGCCTCCTTTATGCTCACGTACGCGTCCTTCAGCGCCGTGTATTTGCCGGTAATGCCAACAGTGACCTCGCTTTTGGGCGAATTTATCTTATCAACGAGCTTCCTCCACTCCTCCATGTCCCTGCCGCGCGATTTCAGGTCAATCTTCTCCATCAGCATCTTGCCCAGATTCTGCTTCTCGAACCTGTCCGGCAGCTCGTAAATGCTGCTGATGTCCGGGTTGTCTATTATGCGCTCCTCAGGAACGTTGCAGTACAGGCTGATTTTCCCGCGCGATTCCGCCGTCAGCTTCTCGCTGCCGCGGCAAACAATAAAGTCAGGCTGAATTCCCAAACTCGCGAGCAGCCTTGTCGCGTGTTGGGTGGGTTTGGTTTTTTGTTCCCCCACCACATCCATCGTCGGCACGTATGTCACCTGGACAAATGCCACCTTCTCCTCAAGCGCAAGCTGCCTCATCGCCTCCAGGAAGTAGCCGTTCTCCAAGTCGCCCACTGTCCCGCCGACCTCAATCACGACAGCGTCCGCCTTCCAGTCCTCGCCCACCTTGCGCACCCACTTCTTGATCTCGTCCGTGAGGTGCGGCACAATCTGCACGTCGCGCCCCAGATAGCCGCCCTTGCGCTCCTTGTCTATCACAAACCTGAACAGCTTGCCTCCAGTAAGGCTGTTTTCATTTTTCAGGTCGATGTTCAGGAACCGCTCGTAAGTGCCCAAATCCATGTCGCACTCGGTGCCGTCATCCAGCACGAAGACCTCGCCGTGCCTGAGCGGGTTCATCGTGCCGCAGTCCACGTTCAAATAGCCGTCGAACTTTATGGGCACCACTTTCAGGCCGTGCCCCTTCAAAATGCGCGCGATGGAAGAAGCTGCAATTCCCTTGCCCAGGCCGCTCATCAGCGAGCCTACGACCACAATAAAACGCCTGTCGCTTGGCATATCTATTTCCTCTCATTATCCTTTATTAAGCTTGCCATTTTAATCTGGAAACATGGCAAGCGACGCGATGCGCATGGCAAAAGCGCTGGGCCGTGCGATCGTCGGAATCGGCGCCGGCGCCCTCCTCGCATACGAATACTACTCTTATTCCCCGAACCAGGATGAAGCGGTCGGAATTGCAGTCGGAATGGGCATAGTTGCCGCGCTCGTGATATTCTTCCTGCTCAGCAGCCTCGGAAAGAGCAGCGACTGAAGGGGCCGCGCCCCTCTCAACACCCCGTAGTGAGCTCGCTTTGCTCGTTGCAAATAGCGCTTACAGCTCAAGCATTTTCGAATACAGCCAGCGCGCCCTATTCCTCGTCTCCTCGTTCGAGACGGTCACGACCGCGCCCGCGTCCGGCTGCCCGTAAACTATGACCACGTCGTCATCCGCATACATCAATGCAACCAGCGCGGCCAAGTCATCCTCGCCATCCACGAATATCCTCGCAACCTTTCCCTCAAGCCCGCGCTTCACCGCGCTGAGCATCGTGTCGCTTATCGTGCCGGGCTCGTTCTTCACCTTCACCAGCTTGCCCGGCATCCCTTCCAGCGCCGCCTTCAGCTCCTCGCCGACCGGCTGCCGCTTCACGCGCAAATCATAGACTATCAGGTCCGGCTTGATGCCCGCCTTCAGGAAAAAGTGGCTGCACTCGTCGCCGATGCACGCAAGCATCCCCTTCCTTCCCTTCACCTTCTCCAGCGCCGCCTTTCCCTCCAGCAGCTCGCCGAACGGCTTCTTCAGCCTCTCCCGCAATTCATCCGTAAGCTTCCTCATCCAATCTCTCCATCCTCATGCCTCGCGCAACGCTAGCGTATGTAGCTCAGCTCCCCGCCCGTGCCGCCGATGCCGAGCTCCCTCTGCTTTTCCGCCTCCTTCTCCATCTTCCTCACGAACTTCTCGCTCTCCTTCGCCCTCTCCTCGAGCTTCGCGAGGTTTATTTCCACGCCGAGTATCGAGCCCAGCGCCCTGAGCACGGCCTGCGCGCACTTCGCGTCAACATAGCCTCCGTGCGTCTCGCCCATCAGGCACGCGCCCTTCATTCCGCGGAGCCTTCCAAGGCCGAGCAGCAGGCCCGCCGCGCCAATTATCGAGCCGCTGACTTCCCCGAACACTATGCCGTGCTTCTTCAGCGGCTCGATGAGCTCCTTGTGCGTTGCGGAGCCGAACACCTTCGGCTTGTCCACCATCTTCCCGACGCCATAGCCCCCAAGGGTGTAAATTTCCTTGCCGCCGAGCTTGCCGAAGAAGTCCAGCACCTTGCCGCACAGCTCGTACTGCGCCTCGCTCGTGACCGCCTGCACGTCCCCGACCAGCATCACGACGTCGCGCCCCTTCTTGCGGTTGCGCAGGACGTAGAACTTGTTCCTGAGCATGCGCATCGTGCCCCTCTTCCTCATGAGCACCTGGTGCGGGAAGTGGGGCGAGTAGAGCTCCGCAATCTTCTCGCACTTGAGCTCCTTTATCATATGGTCCGCGGCCAGCTTTCCGACAAGCCCGATGCCCGGCAGCCCCACCACGAGGACCGGCGAGCGGAGCTTCATCTTCCCGTGCTCCTGCTTCTTCACCATTATCTGCGTTTCAATCATTTTTCCACCGCCTCAAGCCTGCGCCCTTTCCCTTCCGAACTTCTCGATGCGCCTGTACCTTCCGTACTTGTCCTCCGGGGAATACTTCGGAGGATGCGCCGTCCTGGTCGCCTTGCCGCAGTGCTCTGCAAGCATCGTGTATGAGCCGCACGAAACGCACTTTTTTAACTTTTTCATCCGGCGCCCCTACTTTTTCTCAACCGCCTCGAATGTTGCCTCGCCCTTTGCCTTCACGACCGCGCCGCACACCTCGGCGGCCAGCTTCTCCGCCTCCTTGTTCGCGGACTTGAAGTCGTCCGCAGTGACGCTGAGCATGTACTTGGGCGCGCCCATGTACGTAATCTTCATCTCCACGCCCTCGCGCGCCTTCGCGCCCAAGAGCGCCTCCTTTATGAGCACCATGCCGTTGCTCGCCCTGTTGGTTATCGTCAGCAAAATGTCCGAGCGCACCTTCTGCTTCTTGATGTTCTCCATCGCCGTCTCGAGCAGCGCCTTTTTCCATGTGTCGGAAAGCTCAAGCCCCTCGAATGCGGCCTCCTTTCCCTCCACGAGCGCCTCGAACGCCGAGTAAACATCGCCCCACTTCTTCACGAGCACCTCGCCCGTCGCATCCATTTCCGGCTTCTTCACCTTCATCTTCTTCGCCGCGACCATGAGAAGCATGGAGCCGCGCTTCATCTTCTTCGAGCCCTCGAGCTTCCTGCGCTTGTCGCTCTCGCTCACGCGCTTGAGCGAAAGGTCTATCTGGTTCTTCTCGGGCACGAACTTGTAGACGCGTGCGACGATGTGCTGGTCCTCCCGCAGGAACTCGCGTATGTTCTTTATCCAGCGCGACGCCACCTCGCTGATGTGCAGGAACGCCTCCCTGTTGCCGTACTCGTCCAGCGAGCAGAACGCGCCGTAGGGCATGATTTTCTTTACAGTCGCAAGCACCAGTTCGTCCTGCTCCGGCATGTCTTTTGTCATCGCCATGCAATCCAGCCGCTAATCAGAGGACCTTTAGAATCTTGCCGTAGACAACCGCGCGGCCGCCCTTGGGCTCCGCGAGCACCTTGTCGCACATCCGGCACTTCACCACGCTCGCCGCGTTGCCGAATATGTTCTGCTCGTCGCCGCACTCGCACTTCACGCGCAGGTATTTTGATTTTACCATGAATATCAGCTCGCCACTCAGGCCTTTATCTCTACCTTGTTCCTCGTCCTTGTCCCGAAGACGCGCTCGTGCTTCTTCTTGCACACCGAGCACTCGAGCATGAGCTTCTGCCTCTTGCCCTGCTTCTTCACCGTCTTCTCGCCCGCCACCTTGCCGCCGTAGCCGTAAAGCTTGCGGTTGTGCTTCCTGCTGCCTATTGCCATTGTGCGTGCAGCGCCCTTGCTGGCCACCCTCACCTTGTGCTTCGAGTGCTTCCTGCAGAAGGGGCAGTAGGCGTTTATTTCGGGTTTTATCTTTGCCATGAAATCGGCCTTGTAGGCTTATTTACGCCCTATCAGAAATATAAAGGTTAATCAGCAGCCTCGGCAGCCTTCCTCTTAATCAGCAGCTTCACTTCACCCGCAGGCAGCTCCGCCTTCGCGCCCGCCTCATAGGGGCCGTAATTCTTCCCGTCCGCGCCGACGAACTCAGGCATGGGCACCATGAACTTCACCATCATCTGCTCCTTTTTCGCAGGTCTCTCGCCAGCGCCCCTCTCCCCGGCCTTTTCCTCTCCCGTTTCCGCAGCTTCCCCGCCGAGCAGCGCCTCGAACCAGCCCTTGCCCTTCTCCAGCACATGCACAATCTCGTCAAAAGCCCACTTCTCTTCTGCAGAAAGCGCAGAGCCGTCGCGCGCGCCCCCGGCAGCGGCCAGTGCCCTGTTGAGCATCTTCTGCTCGCGCAGCGCGTAAATGTCCCGCAGGACCTTGAGCGTGTTCTCAAACTCGCGCGCCTCCGAGAGCGAGAAGCTTTTCGCGAGCTTCACCTTCCTCTCAGCAATCATGGAGCGCACGGAATTGTAAAAGTCCGGCGGCAGCACGCTGAGCGCCGAGCTTCCCCTCTCGTCGGCCTGAATTTTCCTGAGAATCTCGTAAGTTATTTCAGCCGTTTCCTCACCCTCCCGTCTGCCGCATCACCCGCATCCAGCAGTGGGTTCTTGCTTCCGAATATTTTGTTGTAAGTTTCCAGCTTGTATTGGTCCCACGTCGTAAGGCGCAGGTGTTTGCCCCTTTCCATTCCTTCCCTCAGCTGCCTGTCATAACCTGCCATTGAGCGCCTTACCGGTTTTCTCAAAAACACAAGGTCCATGTATGCCTCACTCCACCATCTTAGCTCGCTTCTTACATATAAGATATATGGCCACTTTCTCAGGCAGCCTCAGCTTCTCGCCCTTGTAAGGCCCGAAAGTCTCGCTTCCAAAACGAATAGGCGGGCACTCCCTGACCTCCACCTCGATTTCCTCCTTCCCGTTGAATGCAACTGCATCGCGCAGCGCATCAAATTTCTCGAGCTCGCGCACCTTCAGCCTCTTTGCAAGCAGGCCCGTCTCGCCATGCAGGGTGTCCGGCGCCCTTATGAGCTTCGTGACATCGCCGGTAACCTGCTTGTCCACCTCGCCGCCAAGGCTCAGGCCCAGCCCGCCCACGAACGCGCGCCACACCTCTTCCTTGTGCGGTATGCGCACCGCGTCCCAGTTGCCCCTTGCCACTCCCCGCCTGAAGGCATCCATCCTCTCGGGATTCGTTGCAATCGCGTGCGGAAGCACACCGGTCAAATCCCCCTCCATCGCATACCTCGCAATTTTTCCCGCCCAGCCCGCATCCTCGGGCTTCGGGCCCAGCAGCTTCGCCCCGTGCTTCACGAACATCTCGTCAAAGTCAAGGCCAGTGCCGCTCACATAGTCCAGCATCTCCCTTCTCCCATAACTTCCCAGCTTTTGCATCCGCTCGCTCTTCACATGCACATGATACCCGCGATTGCCGCTGAAATTGATGTCTATTTCTTCCTCAGCAATCCCGAAATCCGGTATCAGAAAATCATGCACGAGCCTTTGGGTGTGCATCTTCACGGCCCGCAGGCACTCGTCGCACACCCATCCCTTCCCGTGCCTCCTGATGCACGCCAAGTCCAGATGGTCGGCATCCAAATCGAAAACGACCTCGGCGCCAAGCCAGCCCTTCTTCTCAATCGGCCTCGCATCCGGCTCCTTGTAGTACGCGACGGAATAGGAGCAGTAGAGCGGCGCATTATTTGTCAGGTATGCGTTCAGCGCCTTTCCGTCGGAAAATTTGAAGTGCCTCTCCTGTATCTTCCTATCCCATCCCCCGAAGCCCCACTCGCGCTTTTCCACGGCATCAGGAGGCGCCACCTTCGCCCCTGAATAGTAGCCGGCAAACTTTTTCCTGATGAATGCAAGTTCAGCGTCGTTTTCCATGCTCTCACTTTTTCATTTCATTTTTTCCTGGCCGATATGTGCGCGATCGGGGTCGGGTTATTGCATCTTGGCTCGCACCCAATCCCGTAGGTTCTCATCCACTCGCACGTGGGCATCTTGTACCCTTTCTTCTTCGCGTGCTCAATCTGGTAAATGGTGATGCGCTCGTCAAAGTCAGGCGCATATGTGTAGAGCTTTGCAATCTCCTCGACAGCATAGCCGGCGTTCAGCATGAAAACAGCAAGCGCCCACCTGCTCGTGTGGTTAAGGTTTTCCCCGTCCTTCAGCCTGTCAACCAGCTTTTGTATGCACTGCGGGAACTCGCCGTGCTTGAACTTGATTTCATATACCGGCTCCAGCCCCTTTGCATCAGTGCGGATTCTTTCGGCAGCGAGTTTCAGGGCGGGCGGTATGTTGGGTATTTTGAAGGGGAGGCTTTTTTCGATATTTTGTTTTACAGCCTCTTCCACCAGTCTTGTAAACTTGTGCTTGTCCAGCCTGATGGAGCCGGAATGCAGTGGCTGGTTTGTCAATTTGTATTCCTTTGCGCCCGGCGAGAAGAGCAGATAGTCGACTACTGGCACCTGATAATCCGCACCCTTTTTCTCCCCGCCAATCCCTATCTCGCCAGCAGCGCGCAAAATATTCGCCTCGCCGTCCTCCCTCAAATACGTGCTCGCCCGTTTTGATTCGGCCACCGCGTACCGGTTGATGAAATACCTGTTGCCAACTACCGACAGCAAAATTCTCGAAACCGCGTAAGCTTCCAGCTCCAGCTCGGAAATGTTGTCAACGTCGATAAAGCGTGGTATCTCCCCTCTCCTCAGGGACTGCATTACGCGGGTTTTGGCCCGCTCTATCGCTTCGGAGGATATTTTGGAAATATCCATTTTCTTCGCAGCCACCCTCTCGCGCGCGCTGCTGGTGAAGGGGTATTTTGCGCAGAAAAGCGCCTCGTCCATGCGCACCTTATGCCCGAAAAGCGTTAAAATAGGGGCGAGGGCGGCGTGCGGGTGACCTTGCACGCGGGCAGGAGCGGCAAGCGGGCGAGGAAATGTTTTTATAGGGGGCGTGCACATCGTTTTCCCAATCATTGTGTGATTGTTTTGGGCGACCAGGCATTGCAACGGCAACCCGTCAGGCAAAGCGACACTTCTTCTTCGAAAACACCTGTTTTCCCGCGCAGAATGCCTCTCACCGCGACCCCTCTTGAGCTGGCGCAGGCGCGTCTTGAGTTGTATGAGAATGCGATAAGGGGCATAAACGCGCAGATTACGGAGACGCAGAAGGAGCTGGACTTGCTTTCAAAGCAGAAGACGGCAATGCACCGCAACCTACTTTCACTCCATAAGAACGCCGGAAAAACGCGCGCAACCGCGGAACGGCTTGAAGAAGAGCTGAAACTTGCCAGGCCAAAACTCCGAGCTGCCATCGATGCGGCACAGGCGGCTAAAAAGGCCTACAAGTCTGCAACCGAAGCAAGCGAAAAGGCCCGGAAGGGCAAGCAAAATGCGCGCAAGCACCTGCCCGAACTGAATGATGCAAAGCAGCGTGCCGAAAACGCCTTTATTTCCGCAATAATCAAATATCACGCCCAAAATGCGCTGGTCAGGGACTTGAAGTACAGGCTGGACGGCCAGAAAACGGCTGCAGACGCACTCGAGAAGGATGCCGGCATAACACAGGTAAAGGCAGCTTCAATGGAGCAATATTATGCGGCCGAATTCCGGCGCCTTGGCGACAAGATTGACCGGCAGCAAGAAGTCCACCTCAAGAACTATCAGGAACAGCGCGATGAGGTGCAGCTCGAAATCGAGTTGCTCCTGCCGGAGTTGCCTGCGATACAGCCAGTCCGCCAGTATGGCGAGAATGCGCAGGCCTGAGCACGGGCTTCGCGCATTTTAAATTTCTTCCTCCCCCTATTCCATCATGTTCGAGCCGGCGAAGTTCATCGAGGGCTCACTGCCCAAGCTACGCGCGCAAATCGGGAGCAGGGGCGCGCTCATCGCGCTTTCGGGCGGCGTCGACTCCACGGTTGCGGCCGCACTGGTCAATAAGGCGATTGGAAAGCAGCTCCGCGCCCTCTTTCTCGACACAGGCCTGATGAGGGAAGGCGAGCCCGAGCAGGTCAGGGAAAAGATGCATGAAATCGGCATTGATGTCGAGGTGCGGGATGTGAGCGAGGAGTTTTTCGAGGCGCTCACAGGCCTTTCCGACGCGGAGGAGAAGCGCAAGGCGTTCCGCGAGACATTCTACAATGTTTTCGGAAGGGAGGCGAAGAAATTCAAGTGCGACTTTTTGGTGCAGGGCACGATAGCGCCCGACTGGATTGAGACCGAGGGCGGCATCAAGTCCCAGCACAACGTGCTGGACCAGATTGGCGTTGACACCAAGACGCAGTTCGGCTTCAAGCTCTGCGAGCCGCTGATGCAGCTCTACAAGGACCAGGTGCGCGCCGTGGGCAGGGAGCTGGGTCTGCCGGAGGAAGTTTACCAAAGGCAGCCGTTTCCGGGGCCGGGGCTCATGGTGCGGTGCGTTGGCGAGGTGCTTGAGGACAAGGTGCATGACCTGAGGAAGTCGATTGCCATTGTCGAAAGGCACGTGACGAATGCGGATGCGCAGCAGTATTTCGCCGCGATATTTGACGCGAAAGGGGGCGCATCGCAGGAAATAGCGGACATCGCGAGGGTGCAGTTCAGCGACAAGTGCGGCGCGTTTTTGTACGATGCAAAAGGCACGGGCGTGAAGGGCGACCTGAGGTTTTACGGCAACATGGTGGGGCTGAAGCTTTCCAAGCGGCACGCTATAAGGGAGCTGCGCGAGAAGCAGCTTGAGATTGTGATACAGACCGGCACGGTGTGCCGCGTGCTCGTGGAAGTGAGCGAGCGGCAGCGCGAGGCGGAATACTGCGTTGCAATACGCGCAATAAGGACGCGGGACTTCATGACCGCCTCGCCGAGCGAGATTGAGTGGGCAAGGCTGGAACGCATGGCATCCGAGATACTGGAAGAGTGCCCGCACGTGTGGCGCGTGTATTACGACGTGACGCCGAAGCCCCCCGCAACAGTGGAGTTCGAATGAGTTGAATCATCATGGTCAAAATAGCCGCAGTGAAGGTAGGAGGGCAGTACAACCATCTCATCATGCGCACTGTGCAGGATTTGGGCGAGGAAAGCGAGCTTGTTCCCTTGAGCGTGACCCTGGCTGATTTGAAGCGCGATGGCTTTGACGGGGTCATCATGGGCGGCGGGCCCCAAAGAATCGAGACGGAGCGGGAAAAGCTCGGCAACCTTGCGGACATCATCAAGAACGCGCCCTTTCCCGTATTCGCGCTGTGCGTAGCCCACCAGCTCATTGCTCCTGTCTTCGGCGGGCGCTCAGGGCCTGCCAGGCAGCCCGAGTTCGGCATGATTGAGGTGCTTGTGGACAAGGAGGACGACATCCTGAAGGGCATCGGGCCGTCTTTCAAGACGGTGCAGAGCCACAATGACGAGATTCTCGCTCTTCCCAAAGGCTTTGAAGTGCTCGCGCACTCCGAGAAATGCAAATATCAGGTGATAAGGCACCACTCCAAGCTCCTGTTCGGCGCGCAGTTCCATGCGGAGACAATGCAGGGCGAGAAAGATGAGGCAATATTCGCGAATTTCGTGCGCATATGCAAGGAGCATGCGAAGAAATAAGCAAAGGGAAAGCAAGGCCTAAAAATCATATAAACCGCCCTTTAAACATGCTCATTTCTCCGTCGTAAGTGCTAAGAATGTCTTAAAAAAAGCCAAGCTTTATAAACCCCCGGCATTATATATAGAACGGAACAGGTGTGTGGAGGCAAATGGGCTGGTTCTAGCAACTCGCTTATGTGGCCTACCTACTATGTTCGGAGCTGAGTGAATGGATGAAGGTATGGGCGGAAGGGATTTCGGAGCAAAGCCGGTCAAAGTCGGCGATGAGCTTGACGTGACCATCGAGGCAGTCGCGCAGAAAGGCGATGGAATAGCCAAGGTACAGGGGTTCGTGATTTTCGTGCCCGGCGCAAGGCAGGGTGAGCAGGTGAAAATCCGCATCACCGACGTGCGCGGCAGGCACGCGATAGCCGAAAAAATCGGGTAAATTTCAAATGAACTTTATCCGGCATGCATTGTTTTGTTTTTTCATTTTTCAATTTTCCTTTATGCTTCTGGGGGTGCTTTGATGGAAATTTCCGAGGAATCTTGCCCTGAATGCGGCAACAAAAAGCTGACAAGGGACTATGAGCTTGGCGAGGTGACGTGCGGCAACTGCGGCCTTGTCATAAACGAGAGCATGCTCGACTCGGGCCCCGAGTGGCGTGCATTCGATGCCGAGCAGGCAAAAGAGCGCGCTCGTGGTGGCGCACCCCTTTCCTACATGAGGCCGAACAAGGGCCTTGTTACTGAGATTGACCAGTACAACCGCGATATCCGGGGCGCACGCCTGCCGAGCAAGAAGCAGGCGCAGTTCTACCGCATGCGCAAGTGGCATAAGCGAGCCAGCATTGCTTCTTCTACTGAAAGGAATCTTGCAATCGCGCTGTCTGAACTGAACCGCATTGCATCATATCTGGGCCTGCCCGAGAGCATAAGGGAGGCTGCGGCACTTACATACAGGAAGTGCATCGAGAAGGGCCTGATACGCGGGCGCCTCATTGAGAGCATCGTTTCCGCAGTTATCTACGCAAAGTGCCGCGAGTACGGGATTCCGCGCACTCTCAACGAGATAGCGCAGATAAGCGGAGTGAAGAAGAAGGAAATCGGAAGGGCGTACAGGAACATCAGCGCCGAGCTGGACATGAAGATTCCGCTGGCTGACCCGGCCTACTACGTGCCCCGTTTCACCGCGGCTCTCGGCCTGAGCGGCAAGGTGCAGGAGAAGGCAATCTTCCTGATGAAGAGGGCCACGAAGAAGCACCTCATTTCCGGCAGGGGCCCCACGGGCCTCGCGGCTGCTGCCGTTTATACAGCGAGCGTGCTTTGCGGCGAGCAGCGCACCCAGAAGGAGGTCGCTGATGCTGCGGGCATCACGGAAGTGACGATAAGGAACAGGTACAAGGAGCTGAAGCGCGAGCTTGGCATCCGGGTGCCTGCTGCCCTGGCGTAAGTCTGTTTTATTTCCTTTCTCTTTCTATCTTTTCACATGTCCCAGCGCCAGCCGACAGCACTGACTATCGCGGCTTCAGACCCGGACGGGTGCGCCGGAATAGCTGCAGATTTGCGCACCTTTTACGCGTTGGGAGTTCATGGTGCGGTAGTGTTGACGGCGGCGACGGTGCAGAATACCAAAAAATATACGTCAGAACTCGCGCTTCCGCCAAAAATCATAACAGCCCAGCTCGATGCCGTGTTTTCCGACATGCAGGTTGACGCGGTGAAGATTGGCTTGGTCATAGGGGCAGAGCAGGCAAAGGCGATAGCAAACTCTTTGCGCAAGCATCACGCCAAAAATATTGTTCTCGATCCAGTGATGAGCGCGCAGCTCGGGGAAAAGGGGATAATTGACAAGAAAACCGCAAAAGCCATCGCCACCCGCCTGGTTCCGCTTTGCACCTTCATCACCCCCAACCAGGCCGAAGCGCTCGCGCTCACTGGCAAAAAAGATGCCGCAGTTGCTGCAAAATCGCTCCAGCTGGCGGGTGCAGCAAATGTTGTTATCAAAGGCCTGAAGAACAAGTCCGAAATATCTGACCTCTGCCTCCTTGGCAGCAAGCAGATAACCCTTACAAAAAAGCTTGCCAGCACCTCAACGCACGGCGGCGGCTGCGCCTTCTCCTCGGCGCTTGCAGCCAATCTGGCAAAGGGCAAGAGCCCCATGCACGCGCTTGCATCAGCCGAGAACTTCATCTCCTCCTCCATTGCGAACGCGTGGAAGCCCGGAAAGGGAATCGCGGCCGTCGAGCCGCTCGGAAGCGGTGACAGGCGCGCATTATTGGCAGAGCTTGCGGATGCAGTCGCAGGATTCGAGGCAGACAACAATGCCGCAAAAATAATTCCGGAAATAGCCACAAACATAACTTATGCCATGCCAACTGCCCGAGCACCTGATGATGTTGCAGGGGTTGTCGGCAGAATAAGGCGCGCAGGCGCGGAAGCGCGCTCCATCGGCCTCATCGACTTCGGCGCGTCCTCCCACGTTGCGTGCATGCTCCTGATGTTTGCGGGCAAATATCCCCGGGCAAGAAGCGCCATCAACATCGCCTATTCCCCTGCAATCCTTTCTGCATGCAGGAAGCTCGGCCTCTCCGTAGTGGTTGCGGACAGAATGATGGAGCCGAAGGAAATTTCCGAGAAGGAAGGCGCGTCGCTGGGGTGGCTCGTGGGCAATGCGCTTTCGTCCGTGCATTTCCCTCCTGACGCCATTTATTTCACGGCCTCGGCGGGCAGGGAGCCGTCGATAGTGCTATTCGGGAAAAATCCGGCCGAGGTGGTGCGATTGGCACTTAAAATAGCAGCGAGCATCTGATTCCATGCGCAAGCTCCAAGTGCACAAGACCGGGAACCCGAACTCCATGGCCGACTGGTGGAAGGCAAAGAACCCGCTGATAGTTGCGTGGAATTTTCTCATTATTTGGATTTGCAAGTACCTGCCCTCCCTCACTGCAAAACGCTTTCTTCTGCGGCTTACGGGCATGAAGGTGGGCAGCAATGTCGGCGTTGGATTATGCGCCACATTCGACATATTCTTCCCCGAGCTCATTGAGCTCGGCGACAACTGCGTGATAGGCTACAATGCGACAATACTGGCGCATGAGTTCCTGATAGGTGAATGGAGAACCGGAAAGACGCGCATCGGAAACAATGTGATGATAGGCGCGAACTCCACCATCCTTGCGGGTGTTGGCATAGGCGAGGGCTCGACAATATCGGCAATGTCCCTCATCAACAGCGACCTGCCCCCAAACTCCTTATATGGCGGGGTGCCTGCGAAAAGGTTAAAATCAGGTAATGGGAAATGACGTGCAGTGATGAACGATTATGAGTGCTGAGGCATCCGCCGATGATTGAGATCTTGAGTTCTGAACCAGAACTTCCCGTCAGCAAGCTGACGGTCTTGAGTTCTGAAAGAATCCCGCTCCTCCTTCTGCTTATACTGTTCTTTGCATTCGCCGGCTGCGCCTCCCAGGAGACGCCCGCGCAGGACATTCCTTCCTTCGAGCGCACCCACATAGCCACTGATGACGGAAGCTACGTGCGCGGCACCCTTTACCTGCCCGTGCAGCCCAACGGCGCGGACGTCCTTCTTCTCCATTCGTTCGGCCGCACGAGGGAGGATTGGGCGGCTTTCGCGGAGCTTCTCAAGGCCGCCGGCTACACGGTTTATGCAATAGACTTCAGGGGGCACGGGATGAGCGACGGCGGGCCTTACGAGTGGAAGACATTTACCGACGCGGATTCGCCAAAGTTCGTGCTTGACGCAAAGGCGGCCCGGGAGTTCATGCAGCGGCGCTCCAACCACACGCGCCTTGCGATAGTCGGTTCGAGCATAGGCGCAAATGTGGCGCTCAAATACGCGGCTTCTGACCCGGGCGTGAATGCCCTCGTCCTCCTTTCGCCCGGCGAAAATTACAAGGGCCTCGACATATCGCAGGATGTTGCGAAATACGGGGACAGGCCCGCCATGGTGATTGTAAGCAAGTACGACACCTATTCCTACCAATCGGTGCAGAAGCTGTTTTCCTCCCCCTCAGCGGAAAAGGCAACAATGTTTTTCGAAGGCACGGGCCACGGCACCGAGATGCTCTCCCAGGCGCCGCAGCTGCCGGGCGCAATAATCGACTGGCTCGGCGCGAACCTCAGGTAAGCTGCGTCGGCAGATGCGAGCTTTTATAAGCCCGTCCTGAGTATATCCTATATGGCACTAACGCGTGCGGACATCCAGTCACTGGTTAAGGGCTACGGAACTTCAGGCCTTACCGTGGCGACCATAGGCTCGCACTCCGCCCTCGACATATGCGACGGCGCAAAGGACGAGGGCTTCCGCACGATGGCGGTCTGCCAGAAGGGCCGCGAGAAGCCCTACCTCCGCTTCAAGCGCATAATAGACGAGCCCCTTCTCCTGGACAAGTTCGCGGACATGAATTCGGCAAAGGTGCAGGAAAAGCTCCGCGCTACAAAGGCCATCTTCGTGCCCAACCGCTCGTTTTCCACTTACGTAGGCTATGACGCGATAGAAAACAGCTTCCGCGTGCCGCTCTTCGGCTCGCGCACGATGCTCAGGTGCGAGGAGCGCGACGCGCCAAAGAACCAGTACATGCTGCTCGAAAAGGCGGGCATACGCGTGCCGAAGCGCTTCAAGTCCTGGCGCGAGATAAACACACTTGCAATTGTAAAAGTGCAGCAGGCCGGCAGGAAGCTCGAGCGCGCCTTCTTCACCTGCACCTCCCCGCGCGAGTTCGAGGAGAAAATGGAGGAGCGCGTGAGGAAGGGGCTCGTGACCAAGGCCGAGACCGAGAAGGCAGTGATAGAAGAGTTCGTGGTCGGCGCGCTCTTCAACTTCAACTACTTCTACTCGGCCCTGAGCGGCGAGGTGGAGTTCCTCGGCTGCGACAGGCGCATCCAGACAAACCTGGACGGCGTGCTTCACCTTACCGCGGACCAGCAGCTGGAGGCCAAGATAGTGAGCCAGAACATCGAGATAGGCCACGAGCTCGCGACAGTGCGCGAGTCCATGCTTGAGAAGGTTTTCGACATAGGCGAGAAGCTTGTGGCCGCGAGCAAGCGCGAGTTCGCTCCCGGCATAATAGGGCCATTCGCGCTGCAGGGCGCAATAACCACTGACATGGAAATCGTGATATTCGACCTCTCCCCGAGGGTTCCGGGCTCCCCCGTCCTAGAGTTTAGTCCATACGGCAAGCACTACTTCGGCCACTTCACGAGCACGGGCAGGCGCATTGCAATGGAGATAAAAGAGGCGGCAAAGGCGGAGCGGCTGGACGAGATTGTGACGTGATTGCATGATATCAAAGGAAGAAATCTCGCAAATAGTCAGGAAATACGACAAGAAGAAGATAGCGATAGCGACGCTCTGCTCGCACTCCGCTCTCCAGATATTCCACGGCGCAAAGCAGGAGGGCTTCCACACTATCGGGATAGTGACGAAAAAGAAGAAGCCGATGTACGACGCCTTCCCTCTCGGCAAGCCGGACGAGTACATCGAGGTGGACAGCTACAGCGACGCCGCGCAAGTGGCGGACCAGCTTGTCAAAAAGAACGCGATACTCATACCGCACGGCTCGCTCGTCGAGTACGTGGGCAAGGAGATAGGGCAGCTGCGCGTGCCCATCTTCGGCAACAGGCAGGTGCTCTTCTGGGAGGCAAACCGCGAGATGATGTTCAAGTGGATGAAGGATGCGGGCCTGCACGTGCCCGGCTCCACCACTCCCGACAAGATCAACAGCCCGCACATAGTGAAATTCCCGGGCGCAAAGGGCGGCAAGGGCTACATCATAGTCTCAAGTCCCGAGGACTACAGGAAGAAGACCGAGGCCGTGATAAAGCGCGGCGTAATAAGCCGCGAGGACGTGAAGAACGCGCTGATACAGGAGTACATAGTGGGCGTGCGCTTCTACCCGCACTACTTCTACTCCCCGCTCTACAAGGACGGCCTCCGCGTGGGCGAGGGCAGGCTTGAGATGCTGAGCGTGGACAGGCGTGTCGAGACGAACGTCGAGGAGATTTACAGGTCAATAGTCGCAGGAATAGAGACCGAGCCCTCATTCGCAGTGGCGGGCAACATCCCCATCATCCTACGTGAGTCCCTGCTAGTGGACATACTGGACATGGGCAAGAAGGTGGTCGAGTCCAGCCTCCGGCTCTTCGGCGGCATACCCGGGCCCTTCTGCATAGAGGCGATATGCGACGAGAACTTCAAGTTCAGCGCGTTCGAGATAAGCGCGCGCATTGTCGCGGGCACCAACCTCTATCCCATGGGCTCGCCCTACTCGTGGTACACCTTCAATGAGGAGATGAGCACCGGAAGGCGCATTGCGCGCGAAATCAAGATGGGCATAAAGCAGAACAAGCTGGACAAGATCATATATTAGCCGAAAAAGTCACTCATCTTCGACTGCGCGCCCTTTTTCTCCTTCCTCTTCCTTGCAGGCGATGGCCAGACGACTTTTTCATCACGGGGCTCGCCCTCCCCAATACCGCCAATTTTCTCCGCCCCTAATTTCATTTTCCCGGCGCCCCATCCCGAAACTATCCTCTTCATCCTCTTCTCCTTCGTCCTCGATGTCCAGTACGCCACCTCATCCTTCGTGCCCTTTGTAATCAGGAACACAACCTCTCCCGCCTTCGCCCTTCCCGCCCTCCCCCTTCTCTGGATGCTCCTTATCTCGCTTGCAACAGGCTCGTAGAAAACGACGCAATCCACGCTGGGGATGTCCAGCCCCTCCTCCCCGATTGAAGACGCCACCAGCACGTTGAACTCCCCGCGCCTGAACGCGGCAATAGTCTCCTGCTGGTGCTTCTGCGTCACTCCCTCCTTCTTGCCCACGAACTGCCGCGCATTGATGCCCGCGGCCTTCAGCACTTCCACTATTTTTTTGACTTGGTCGCGATATTGAACGAAAACGATGTAAGTTTTCCCTTTGTCGGCAACTATTTCCCTCAGTATTCTCAGCTTGGGGTGCTCCTCATCCACCTTCTCCGCCTTCTCGAGCATGAGCTGTATGCTGGGGTCCTCCAGTATGCCTGCGACTGCCTTGCTCCTCCCGCGCCTGCCCTCCATGCGCCTGAAGAACTCCCTGAACGTGTTGATGCCCTGCGTCTCGAGCAGCTCGTGCGCGTGCAGCAGGTTCATGAGCGTCGCATGCAGGGAGAGCGCGCGGAATTTGCGCCACGAGTCGCGCTCCCTCAGAATGCGGCCCTGTATCTGCATGAGCGCGCCCTTGCCCACGCGCTTTGCATTCGGGAACAGATAGCCGAGCTTCCTCATGGTCTTCATGCGCTTGTCTATGAGCGTATCAAGCGGCTCGCGTAATTCCAGGTATGATTTTGGCAGCTCGACATTGATCCATCTGGGCTCAATCGGGTTCACGTAGGGCGCGACATCCTCGTCCTCCTCCGCCCTCATCTCCACGTTCGCGATGCCCAAAGTTTCCATTATCTCCGCAATCTTTTTCCTGTCCGCACCCGGCGAGGCCGTAAGCCCAAGAGTGATGACGCCCCTCTTCGCGCACTCGCCTGCAACAAAAGTATACGCGTATTTCCCCACAGTGCGGTGCGCCTCGTCGAATATGCACAGCCCGTAGCCCTCAAGCGAGCAAATTCCCGAGCCGATGTCGTTTTGCACTGTTTGGGGGGTGGCTATCGCGATAGTCGCCTTGTCCCATTCCGCCTTCCTCTGGCTTGCGGGCGTTTCGCCGGTAATGAGAACTATGCTTTCCGGCGGAATGCTGAGCGATTCCTTCATCTTTTTCTGGTGCTGCTCGGAAAGCGGCTTTGTGGGCGAGAGAAAAAGCACTTTTTTGCCGCTTGCAAGGACATGGTCGATGACTATAAGCGCAACAATCGTCTTGCCAAGGCCCGTAGGCAGCACTACAAGTGTGCTTCCCTTGGCAAGCGCGCTGTGCGCAATGTCCTCCTGGTATTTCCGCGGCGCAAAGGCGCCGGCCTTTACAAAACTCACCTTACCACGCAAAGCACTTGCAAAAACTTATTTAAATGCCGTTCACCATATGGAAGCACAGTGATTCTATGCCTGAACTTCCGAATGCCTCTGTAGAGCGGCTCATCCGCAAGGCCGGTGCAGACCGCGTGAGCGAGGATGCGACGAGCGCGCTCACCTCGGTGCTGGAGGAGCTTGCTGCTTCCATCTCGGTGAAGGCAGTAAGGCTCGCAAAGCACGCCGGCAGGAAGACTGTCACGGCCGAGGACATCAAGCTCGCTAAGTAGGCCCGCTTCTCAGGAAGACGAGTTCTTCACAACGAACCAGACTCTCTGCCCGACAGTTATTACCGAGAGCATTACTGCGAGCGCTATTGCATAGGTGAGCCAGAGTGGAATGTAAAGCACGCCTGCAACCATTCCCAGGAACACCAGGATCAGCCTCTCCGCCCTTTCGAGGAAGCCCGGCATTTTCTTGACATCCTCCTCGGCCAGCGCCTTCCTGTGGTCCGCATATGCCCTGGCATAGCTGGTCATCACAGCGCCGAAGAAGATAAGAAGCGCAACCCACATGTAGCCTGGCAGCATCCAGTCCGCCACGCCATAAAACATCAAGCCGAACAGCAGCAGCGCCTCGACAAACCGGTCAACCATGCCGTCCAGGTATGCGCCCAGGTTCGTTACCGCGCCAGTCACGCGTGCCACGCCGCCATCCACTGCATCCAGCATTGCGGATACGGCGAATGCAACTATTGCCGGCCACATCTGCTTCTGCGTGAGGAAATAGAAACCGAACAATGCCGGAACTACGGATAGCACTGTCCACGCATTCGGGGATATCGGCACCCTTGAGCAGGCTATCCCTATGCTTATGCTGATTTTCTCCGCGAATTCAGCGAACGATGATTTCATCATAATACCAGCTCAACCTCTGGAAATTTTCAACATCTCGCCGTGTATTTTTTTATTTCCCGCAGCGAGTATCGTAATGTACTTGCCAACGTCGTCCAACGGAAAGTCAAGAGTATTGCCGTTCATGTCGCTCAGGATGCAGCCCGCATCGCGCATGAGCGCGGGCCCGCTTGCGTGCACCACCGACAGCGTTTCATTCACATTGAAGTAGCCCTCCAGCGAGCCGCATGCCACATACGCCATCTCCAGGAGCGCAGGCCCAAAGCGCCTGATGTCCTTCGTGGCCCTCAGCGCCATTGCCCGGGTTGAATTGGACACTGGGCGCGCGTCAAGAGTGTAGAAGTCAAATGCGATTATTGCATCCTTCATGTCCTGCAGCATGCTGGGCCCCATCTTCTTGCCATTCCTCCACGCACCCTTTCCTTTCTCTGAATAGAACTCATCCCCTGTAATCAGGTCAAGCACGAACGCATCCTTCACATCCTTCAGCCTTCCGCCTATAGGTGCGCTTGCAATGCCGAGCGCGTAATTCGGTATGCCTCTCTTGTAATTTTCCGAAGCGTCAAGGGGGTCTATTACGAAGAGCTCCTTTGGATCGGCTCCAAACTCCCTGTAGCCCTCCTCCTCGCTCAGCACTGCGCAGCCCAGCTTCTTCAGCTCTGCGAATATGATGCCTTCCAAATCCCTGTCGGCCTTGATGGTCTCCTGCCCGAGGGGGTTCGTGCCCATTCCTTTCGCGCTGCTCGAACGGATGCTCTTCATCGCGCTTTTCGCAATTTTTCTGTAAGCTTCCAGATGGCCCATTACCTTTCCCTCTTGCCTGCAATGAACTCATCCACCATGCGCCTCGCAACGTCGTCGGGATATTGCACTGGTGGGTGCTTCATGAAATAGGCGCTGGGCGAGAGCAGCACGCCCGAAACGCGCCTGTCAAGCGCGAGCTTGGCGCACCTCACCGCGTCCACCATAATGCCCGCGCTGTTCGGCGAGTCCTCCACATCCAGCTTCACGTCCATGCTTATCGGCACATCCCCGAATTTCCTCCCTTCCACCCTGATGAAGCAGAGCTTCTTGTCATGCAGCCACGGCACGTAGTCGCTGGGCCCCACGTGGATGTTCTCGTCCGCCAGCCTGCGCGTCATCTGCGACTGCACCGCCTCAGTCTTGCTTATCTTCTTGCTCTTGAGGCGCGAGCGGTCCGTCATATTCAGGAAGTCCGTGTTCCCGCCCACGTTCAGCTGGTAAGTGCGGTCAATCACAACTCCCCTATCCATGCACAGGCGCGTTATCATGCGGTGCAGAATAGTAGCGCCAACCTGGGATTTGATGTCATCGCCAATGATGGGCAGGCCCGCCCTCTCGAACCTCTTGGCCCATGAGCCGTCTTCAGCAGAGGCGATGAATTCCGGTATCGCATTCAGGAATGCACAATTTGCCGCCAACGCCTCCCCGGCATAAAAGCGGGTTGCCTGGGCGCTCCCCACTGGTATGTAGCTTATGAGCACCTCGGCACCGCTCCTCTTCAAAACGTCCTTCACGTTGCAAACGCGCTGCTTCGTGTCAACTAGGAAGCTGCCCCTCGTGGTGTCGCCCACCCCGTCAAGCACAGGGCCCTTTTCCACCTTCACCCCCAGCTCCGGCACATCCGAGAACTTGATGGTGCAGTTCGGCTCTGCGAATATTGCCTTGCCTGCGTCTTTCCCCACTTTTCTCTTGTCGACGTCAAAAGCAGCAACAACCTCCATGTCCGACAGCCTGTAGCCGCAAATCACGTTGTGCATCAGGCCGGGCACCGGCGGAGAGTCCCCGCCGATCTTCCTGTAGTATGTAAGCCCCTGCACCAGCGAGCTCGCGCAATTCCCGACGCCCGCTATCGCCAGCCTTATCTTCCCCATATGACCAACTCTCGCCTTCTCAGCGACCTTTTAGTATTATTAAAATATTTAAGCTTTTGTATAACAAGATGAGTGCATGGCAGGCGGAAAAGGCGGGGAAAGCAGTGCAATGAAGCGGCTCAGGGCCTCCCTCACGACGGGCAATCTGTGGCTGCACATACTTTCAATGCTGAAGCAGAAAAAGCGGCTGTATGCGTATGCACTTGGAAGCGAAATGCAGCGCAATTCTGGTTTTTCGCAGGGCTTCCTCATGAACTACCTCATACTTTACAAGCTGGAGGCAGAGGGGCTGATAGCAAGCAAGTTCGAGGGCAGGCGGAAATACTACTCCTTGACGGGAAAGGGAAAGAAGGAGCTTGCTTCAGCCAAGAAATACCTGAGCTCGCTTTCCTCACGCCTTTAGCTCATCCTTTCAGCCCTATAGTGATGAATTGCACCGCCACCGCGACCAGCACAAGGCCCATCACGCGCGGCACTATTATCCTGCCCTCGAGCCCCCACGCCCTGCTCAGGTTGTCCGAGAAAAGCATTGCCGCAAGCGCCACCGCGAGCAGCAGGCCGATTGCAATCAGCATGGTGTAGATTCCGAACTGCTGCGTGAGCAGTATGGCCATTGAAATCGTGCCCGGGCCTGCCATGAGCGGGCTTGCGAGCGGCACGCCTGCAATGTCCTGTGCGGACGCATTTTTCCTCCCGGACACGCCTATCACATTCTGCACGCCCATGAGCAGCAGCACGAGCCCGCCAGCTATGCGGAAGCTGCCCATGCTCACGCCCAGGAAGTTGAGAAATGCCCCGCCGCAGAGCGCCGCGAACGCGACTATGAGCGCGGATATGAGCGTGGCGCGCACTGCGAGGATTTTCTTCTCCTCCCGGCGCATGCCCTCGGAAAGAGTCATGAAATAGACCGCTATGTTGAACGGGTTGAACACGGCCAACAGCGCAGCTATGGAAAATACAAGACCTTCAAGCATTTTTTCACCAGTACGCAGGGCAGCCTAAACGCCCCATCCGTTTCTTATGAACTCCACGGCTATTGCCGCAAGCAGAAGCCCGCTGATTCTTGAAAGCACCTCGTTGCCCGAGGGGCCTATGAACCTGTAAATGGCGTCCGCGCCCTTCAGCACAATCCACATTGCGGCTGTTGCAAGCAGTATCGCCAGCAGGACGTCGTACATCCCATAAGTCGCAGCGAGTATTGTCGCAGTGGTCATTGCGCCGGGCCCTGTGATGAGCGGCACTGCGATGAGCACTATTGCCACGTCCATCTTCTCCTCCCTGTTCTCCCCGAACGTGATGCCCATCACCATTGCTATTGACATGAGCAGGAGCAGTATGCCGCCGCCCACCATGAAGCTTGCCATGGACACGCCTATGAGGGAAAGGAATGTCGGCCCTATGAGCGTGAACACAATCAGCGTGCCGCCCGCCACGAGCGCGGCCTTGTTTGCCGCGAATCCTTTCTCTCTGGCCGGTATCCGCCTGAGCATGGTGAGGAAAACCGGAAGGGAGGCGAACGGGTCCATCATCAGGAACAGCACTACTGCCGCTCGCACAATGTGCTCGAATGCCATCCAATCGCCTTCAGCCAGCTTACAACTCGATTTCCATACCGTCGTGCGCAATCTCGCTCGCGCCGAATATCTTCCGCGCCTCTTTCAGCAGCCCCGCGGTGTTCTCATAGCGGTTGCTAATGTGCGTTATCAAGAGTTTCTTCACTTTCGCCTCTTTTGCCGCCTTTGCTGCATCTGAAACGGTCGCATGCTCTTTTTCCTGCGCCTCCTTTTTAAGCTCATCGCCAAAGGTGCCCTCGTGAACCAGCAAATCAGCGCCCTTTGCCGCCTTCACGACCGCATCGCACTTCATTGTGTCGCCGGTGTAAACTATCTTCTTGCCCTTCTTCGGAATGGTGACATCGACAATCTTCACCTTCTTCCCATTGCCAGCCACAACCTCGCCCTTCTGCTCCAGCTCGCGGAACATCAGGCCCTTTATGCCGAGCTTGTCGCACTTGGCCTTGTCAAAGTTCCTGCCTGCATTTTCCTCGAATGAATAGCCGAGCGCGTTGGTGCCATGTTTCACTGCGAATGCGCTTACTGCAAACCCATCGCCCTTATGCACCTCGCCCTCTCCGATGTCATGCACCTGCAGGAACCCGTAATTGCACCCCAACCCCTCAATCTTCCTCGCAGTGCCGCGAGGCCCGAATACCGTGAGTTTTTCGTCGTTTTTCCTGCCAATCATGTTCAATGTATGGCAGAGGCCCGCAACGCCGAGATAATGGTCGGCGTCGAGGTGCGAGATGAAAATGGCCTTGGTCTTCGCATAGCTCATGCGGTATTTCATCATCTGCCTCTGCGTTCCCTCGCCGCAGTCGAACAGGTAGACGTCCCCGTCATAGCGCACCGCAATGGATGCGAGGTTCCTCTGCACGCTGGGCACGCTTGCCCCTGAGCCCAGAACCACCACGCGAATCATGAATAGCTTATAAAAAACAACCTATAAAAACGGAAAACAGGGTAGTGGAGGCGAATTTCATGGATTTTGAGCTCATGAGGAAACTTTCAGAGGCCTCCGGCGTGCCTGGCAGCGAGCACGAGGTTGCGGACATCATGATAAGGGGCTTCAAGGCAGCGGGCTTCACTGTGCGCAAAAGCAAGATGGGCGACGTGATAGCCGAGAAGAAGGGCAAGGGGCCAAAGCTGATGCTCGGTGCGCATATGGACGAGATCGGGCTTGTTGTGAAGGGCATTGACGACAAGGGCTTCCTGCGCTTCATGAAAATCGGCGGCATAGATGACCGCGTGCTGCCCAACCAGCGCGTGGTGGTGCTCACTGAAAAGGGCAAGGTGCACGGAGTGATAGGCGCGAAGCCCCCGCACTCGCAGGAGGACGACGAGGCCAAGCGCGCGATAAAGTCAAAGAGCATGTTCATCGACGTGGGCGCCTCATCAAAGAAGGATGCGGAGAAGATGGGCCTGCGCATAGGCGACCCCATCTCATTCTCCTCGCCTTTCACGCGCCTTGCCGGCGACAGGTTCTCGGGCAAGGCGCTCGACAACCGCATCGGATGCTACGTTCTGCTGGAACTGGCGAAAAGGCTGAAGAGCAGCAAGCTCAACCTGCTTTTGCTGGGCTCCGTGCAGGAGGAAGTTTCATGGATGGGCAAGGGCGCGCGCATAAGCGCGTATGCAGAGGAGCCCGACTATTTCGTGGCTGTTGACACGACCGTTGCAAACGACTATCCGGATGGCTCGTCCGAGCATGTTGAGATGTCGCTCGGCAAGGGGCCTGCAATCGTGCTGCTGGAGGGAAGGGGCACGGGCAACATTTCGGACAGGAGCCTCGTGCGCTGGCTCCTGAATGCGTGCAAGCGCGCGAAAGTAGCTTACCAGCTCGAGGCAGTGGAGGGCGGCTACACCGACGCGACAGAAGTGCACAACGTGCGCGCGGGCATCCCGTCAATCTCGATAGGCGTGCCGACGCGCTACATACACTCGAACGTTTCGATAGCGAGCGCAAAGGATGTCGAGCTCACGCTCAAGCTGCTTGAGGCTGCGCTGAAGGGCGGCTCACCTTAAGAGGCAGCCCTGAAGCGGCTCACCTTAATGATGATGGAAAATGCGGAAGTGGGCGGAAGGCACATTGCCATCCTCGCCGCGGCAGTGGCCGTGCTGGGCCTCCTTCTCCTTTTCCATTTCGGGCAGCAGATCCAGCCGAAGCAGATTGCGATGGCCGAGCTGCAAGGGCAGCCCGAGAATTCATACGTGGAAGTCGTCGGCTCTATACGCAGCGTCACTTCAAAGGCAGGCAGCCTGCTCATCACGCTCTGCGAGTTCTCGGACTGCACAACTGTTTTTGTGCCATCCTCGGCATCGGACGATTTGCACCTTAACCCCTACTTGCTGAAAAGCGGGGACCGCATAGTGGTGCGGGGCAGGGTGCAGGAGTACAAGGGCGAGCGCGAGCTCGTGCCTGCCGGAGAAGACGGGATTGAGTTCATTTGAAGTGGGAAAATGCTCCAACTGCTTGCGGCAATAGCAATCGGCATCCTTCTCGGCCTGTTTGCAGGCCTTGTGCCGGGCCTCCATCCGAACACGCTTTCGGCAGTATTGGCCGATATCGGCATTCCTGGCTCATCCCTTCCATTCATCATCCTCTCGCTCGCAGCCGCGGCAACAGTGTTCGAGATGTTCCGCGCCATCTTCCTTTACGTGCCAGACTCGACAACAGTGGTTTCCGTGCTGCCCGGCCACCGCATGCTCATGGAGGGCAAGGGAATGCTCGCGCTGCGCATCTGCTGCCTTGCATTCATCTCATCAACCGCGCTTGCAATCCTCCTGCTCCCAATCTCCTTTGCCCTCTTCCCGCTAGCCTATGCCGCAGTCTCCCCGTATGTGCCTTACATTCTCGCAGCCATCTGCATCGCGCTCCTCCTGAGCGAAAGGCAGATGATGAAATTCGCGGGAGCGCTTGCATGCTTCCTGCTCGCGGGTGCGCTGGGCCTAATCGTCTTCACCCTCCCGATAGTGCGCGAGCCCCTCTTCCCCTCGTTCGCGGGCCTTTTCGCGATAAGCGGGCTTGCGATCAGCATGAGCAGGAACGAGAAAATACCGGAGCAGGCGGACAACTCCGGCGCGCCCCTTTCCCTGCTGCCGGTGATTCTAGTGGGCGTCCTGCTGGGCGGTTTTGCCGACCTTCTTCCGGGCCTTTCATCAGCAGCGCAGCTCGCGGTGCTCGCTTCCATTTTCGCTTATATGGACTCGGCGCGCTTCCTTGCGCTCACCTCCTCCATTTCCGCCTCGCACCTGGTCTTCGGCCTTTCCGCGCTGCTCACTACGGGCAAGGCGCGCGCAGGCACTCTTGCAATCGCGGGCAAGTTTGTCGACTCGCTCTCAGCTGACTGGGTTTTCGCGCTGGCTTTTGCGGTCCTGATTTCAACAGCCATTGCAGTGATCCTGCTCCTGTTCCTGTCAAAGCGGCTCGTGCCGCTCCTGCAGTCCGCGGACTCGATGAAGCTGAACGCGCTGGTGCTCGCCTACCTTCTCTGCCTCATCCTCCTCTCGGAGGGCGCGAACGGCCTTGCAGTCGCGGCAGTTGCATCCTTCATAGGCGTGCTGCCGCCAATCCTGGGCGTGAGGCGCACGCACCTGATGGGTTTCATTCTTCTCCCGTCAATTCTGCGGCCTCTCCTGTAAGCTTTAAATAGTGCCCATTCGATAGCAGTGAAGCCGAGCGCGCGTGCCGCGAGAGGTAGTTTACGATGGCGGAACTCAAGATAACCGACCAAATCTACGCTTATCTTACCCTTGTCGTAGGCATATTCGTGCTCGTTCTCGGCCTCAACACGCAGGGCGAGCTGAAATTCGTTTTCATGGCAGTCGCAGCCTTCATGGTCGCCCTTTCGGGCGCGATATACAAGTACGGCTACATACTCATACCCCTGTTCACGCGCTTCGCGCGGGTGGTGGAGGTGCACGACGCGGGCTACGAACTCCCGCCGGGCCAGGAGGCGATAATCAAGAAGATAGGCGACTTCTACTACGCCTCCATGTACCTGCTCGTGCGCATCTACGAGTCCGCATCCGAAAAGACGCCCGAGGAAAATATGGCCTACACGGAATATTTCGAGCGCGCCATCTCGAGCGTGAAGTACGTGACGAAGTTCGCGATGATGGTCTACGTGAAGGACATGAAGCAGTACCGCGAGCGCATCGAGACCAAGCGCGCGGAGGCGCAGCTGCGCCTTTCGCGCGAGCGCGACAAGCCGGAGCCTGACGTGCTCAAGGTGGACAGGTACGAGCGCGAGGTGACGATGTACGACGGCATGCTCAGCCGCATAGCAAGCGGCGTGAAGCCGATGGGTGTGGTCTCCTATGTGATGACCACTGCGGCCGGCGTGACCAAGGAATCCGCGCTCGCAGCCGCAAGAAACCAGGCGAACGAGCTGAAGGCGACAATAGGGAACGCGCTCAACACCGAGATAGTGCTCCTCACGGGCGAGGAGATGCGGCGCTGCTACGATTGGGAACTCTTCCTCCCGCCCACGCAGGGGGAGCTCGAGAGTTCCCTGAGGTAATCCGATGCTAGACCGGCGGAACCGGGTGGAAGCACGCGGGCGCCATTACGGGGCAATCGGATTCAGGGCGAGATGGAATCGGGCGGTCATGGGGTAGTGGTATGGGCAACCTGAAGATTTTCGAGGTCTACAACCGGGACCTCGCGAAGCGCAACATTTTCACAAGGCCTCCGGAGCCGCCCGAAGAGTTCCTCATGAACGACCCGGCGAACTCTGTTTACATAGGGCACACGAAAATATTACACGTGCCCTTCAGCTGGACCTACGAAACCCTCACGAACCCGCACATAGCGGTCGTGGGGATAACCGGCTCGGGAAAGAGCTACCTAGTGAAGACTTTCCTGACCAGGGCCGCCCTTGTCTGGGGAACAAACGCGGTCATCATCGACTGGGCCGGGGAGTACAAGGAATGGGTGAAGCAGACCGGCGGCAAGGTGATTTCGCTGGGCAAGGGCTCCTACATAAACCTGCTCGACACCGCGGGCATGAAGCCGATTGACCGCATCAAGCAGGTGGCGCGCACGCTCGAAATCCTCACGGACCTCAAGCAATACCCTGAGCAGCGGCGCCTCACGGAGCAGGCAATAGAGCAGTCGTACGTGGGCGCGGGCTTCAAGCTCGCGGACAAGCTGCAAAAAGATGCGCTGGGAAATCCACTGAAACCGCCGACATTGCGCGACGTAGTGAGGATTTTGCAGGACAAGCTGGACAGCGGCACCTACGAGTTCCCCGCGGAGATGGAGAACGCGATTTACAGGCTGAAGAATTTCACGCGCGAGGGCGAGGACTTCTTCGCGGAGCAGAGCACAATTGATTTGGAGGAGTTCACGAAGGCAGGACTGGTGGATATAGACCTCTCGGGTCTTCCTGATGAGGTGTTTAGGTCCTTGGCCGGTTTGTCAATTCTGCAGTTCATCAAGGAGAAGATGCGCGAGGAGGGCTGGACGCCCAAGAAGGGGCTGAAGCTCTTCGTTGTGCTGGACGAGGCGTGGAAGGTGGCAAAGGATGACGAGAGCGACGCGGTCTCGATAGTGCGCGAGGGAAGGAAATACCAGTTCGGCCTGATCGTAGCTTCCCAAAACCCGACGGATGTTAGTGAAGCGATTTTTTCCAATGTAGGGACGACCTTCATCTTCCGCATAAAGTTCGAGCGCTACCTGGACTATTTGCAGTCCACGCTCAACTTCAGCCCCTACATGCGCAACGAGATAAGCAAGTTCGGCGTGGGGCAGGCGGCAATCAACATGGCCTTCCAGACAGCGTCGAAATTCTCCGAGACATTCATAGTGGAAAAGGTGGAGGGCGAGGAGCCCATACAGGAATACTTCCTCGATGTCGAGGACGTGCTGACCGAGGAGCAGCGGAGGCTGGTGGACGTGGCGAAGACATACTCATTCGAGAAGAACGAGCTCAAGCGCAGGCTTCGCGTGTTCGGCCTCGATGACGTGCGCATAGAGGAAATGACGAGCCTCTTCGACAAGAAGAACAGGCACATGGACGTGGTGTCCTTCACCATACTGCTCGAGCGCTACGGCCTCGCGCGTTCCAACGTCACGGGCTTCCTCAAGGACATCGGCATAGACGACTCAACGATAATAAGCATCTTCTCCAAAGCTGACTTCAAGAAGCTCGGCATGGAGGACAAGGACATCACGGAAGTGGTGCTGAACGAGTGAAGTGGTGAACATGGCTGAAAAAAAGAAGGCTGGGCGAAAACCGGAAAGCAGGCAATCTCCGGCAGGCAAGTCCATTTGCATAGTGTGCAGGGAGGAGAAGCGGGGCCGCGCGGTGAAGGATGACGTGGTGATAAGGGCGATAAGGAAAATCAAGCAGGCTTTCAGGGTTGCGGCGAACAACCGGCTCGTGGTATGCGACGGCTGCCTGGAGAAGCACAAGGCCAGGCGCGGCGGCTTTGAGAGGAAGCTCGCGCTCTACGGAGGCGGCGGGCTGCTGATCGTAATCGTTTTCACGCTCATCTCCCGCACCATCGGCGGGTTCGCGCTATCGCTGCTGCTCGGGCTTTTCGTGGCTGCCCTTGCACTGTTCAGCTACCATCCGGCAAGCGAAGGGAAATGAGGGGTTGAGGATTTGGCGCAGGCACCGAAACAGGAAACAAAGGAGCCGACCGTTGACGGGTTCAAGATAGGGGCCAAGAGGAGGGCGCAGCTGAGCGCAATCTCCTCCTCGCTCACGCCCCTGCAGTTCCTCGAGCTCGTGCCTGACGGCGATGCGCTCGTGCTCCTGCATGTCGAAAGCCGCGACATTGCGAAGAACCCGTACCTGTTCTCAATGGTCTACCTGAAGCCCGACAACATCGAGATACTCTACACAATCTCGCCCGGCATGAGCCCGAGCAAGCGGAGAGTCGCAATCCTGCGCTATTTCATCAACATGGTCTCGCTGCTCGAGGACGCCTACGAGGTCGACTACGTGCAGCTGCTGCAGGTGATAGAGGCGTCGCTCAAGGACCTGGTCGAATACGTCTCGTCAAGCTACGACGACCTCTACGCGATGTACGATTCGCTCAAGAACGAGCACACGCTGATGAAGAAGAAGCTCTCGAGCCTGCAGGCCTCCAACGACCGGCTCGGCATCGAGAACCTCGAGCTGAAGAACAGGAACGACTCGCTCGTCATACGGGTGCGGGAGCTGGAGGCATACAGCGACGAGGTAATAATGCTCAAGATACAGGAATGGCTGGAGGAGCACGACAACGAGATAAACGTGGGCGAATTCTCGAAGGTGCACAAGGTGCCCGAGCAGCGCGTGGAGGAGGTCCTCAACAAGATGGTGCAGAGCGGGCTTCTGAAGGCGAGGGAGTAGGAGGTTCTTCAGATGGCGGAAAGAAAAGTGCAGCCATATTCCACGTCGAAAAAGCAGAAGTCTGGAATATTCGGGCTCAGGATAGCGAAGAACTCCTACGTCTTCGGCTCCCGCAAGCGCTTCAAGTACCTCCGCGAGTTCAAGCCGCAGAAAAAGCTTGAGGGTGTGGACCTTGTCAGGAAGCTGGTCGTGTCCGGCATCCAGTCAATAAGGCAGCCCGGCTCCCAGCCAAAAGGCGCGGCGGCCCGGGCCGAGGCGTCCCAGAAAATCACGCTCCCTTCCTACTTCTACAAGGGCCTCCTGATAGCATCCGCGCTCATCGTGCTCCTGATAGCCGCATTCATCATCTGGACCTTCTCGCTCATGAATGCGACAGCCCTGCCCGCGCCTCCAGTGCAACCCGCGGCGCCATACCTCCGCATATCCCCCATCTACAGCTCGATAGTGCCATACGGCTTCGACAACCAGTCAATAGCCCTCGCGTCATTCACGTCCGATGCATCGGGCATACGGGAGCTGAATGCGACAATCTCGGTCTTCCCTTCGCCGCTGCCTTCAAGGGTCGTGCTGATACGCAGCGCCAAGCAGGCCACGAAGGCGATGGCGGATTTCGAAAGCTCCCTCTCGGCCCTGCTGCGCGATGACAACGCGCCAATCGAGCGCCTGCACATAGACCAGCTGAGGCACGCGCCTCCGGGCTTTGCAATCTACATTCTCGCCTCGGACTACATGCCCGCTTCGCTGATGGGCGCGGCCCCGGGAAAGGACGTGGTTTCAATAACAAAGGACGGCTCCATCCTGTTTTTTGCCGGCTTCAAGCCGACGACAGTCCTCCCCGAAGTCGGCGGGACAGTTGAGCTTGCGCCTGAGCAGATGGAGGCGAAATACGGGATGAGCTTCACCGACTTCCCGCCCGGCGGCTTTGCCGGCATATCCGCGCGCAACCCGCTCTACAGCGTTTCCGGCTCCGAGGTGCGCGTCACGAACGGGCAGGTTTTCTCGGTGGGCTTTTCATCCAAGAACAGCACGGGCAAGCTGGTGCTGATACCGCAGACGATTGAGACCGGCTGGGGCGGCGATGGCGCGCTTGCGGCGCGCGACATTTACTCCCTGCTGAGGCGCATAGTGTGGCAGCCAACAATTGCAACGGGCCGGCTCAATGCCGATTCCAAAATCCTGAACGGGACCCTTTCCGTAATCAGCACGCCCTCGCCGTCAATCTCCGCCTCAACCTACCCGTACCTTCTCGTGTCCGCAACTGCCGACAGCAACGAAACACTCCTGCGCTCGCTCGTCCTCTCCGCAAAGGCGGAGCAGACAAAGGGCGGGCAGCTCCTGCACGAGCCCTACGCGCTTCCGACCGCGATAAGCGGCAGGCCGCTTCTCATGAGGGGCGGCGGGCTCTCGCCGGTGAGCGTGGAGCTTCTCGTGCAGGCGTTCAGGGACGGCGCGAAGGTTGACGAGGTCGAGGCGGGCGTGCACCGCTCCTTCTTCCAGTACGATTACGACGTGCATCTCGCGCCCGGCGATTACGTGATGAAGCTCGTTGACAGGAACGAGGGCCTGTATGCCACGTCCTACCTGCACGTGCCGCGCCTGAGCGTTGAGAGGGACTTCAGCAACTGGGAGGCCGGCGCATTCCGCTTCCGCCTGCTCGCCGACGGCTCCGATACCGCGGGGCAGATGAACCTGAGCGGCATAGGCGTGTGGCTGGACAACGAGAAGCCGGTGCGCGTGCCCGTGCGCGCTGGCGTCATAAGCTACAACTCGAGCGCCGCGCCCGTGGCTGCGGGCAGCCACAACTTCACATTCGACTTCGGCACGAGCACCTACGTGGACAGGCAGGTCTTCACGCCGCAGCGGAACTTCTGGGACGAAACGATATACAGGCTCGCCATCCTCGCAGTGCTCGTGATATTCTCCATCGGCTACGTCCTCCAGAGGCCGGACAAGGAGATGTACGGGCTTGACGTGCCGGATTTCCCGCCGCTTTCCAAGATATCGATACCGGTAAAGAGGCAGACCATGCTGTCCATCTTCGACTCGGTCAACCGCGATTACAAGTGGAAGCTCATGCCCCTGAGCATAGCGGAGATAAAATCCGGCTTCTCGAAGATTTCGTTCAAGGGCAAGGGGATACTGATAGGCGACTACAATGCCGAGCGGCTGCTCGACCAGCTCGCGCAGGCGGGCTACGTGAAGCGCGCGCTCGACCTCTACCTGCCTGCGGATTGGGAGCGGCAGTCGGGCAGGAGCTCGCACTACCTGGCGCTGTTCAGGAAGATGCGCGACGTTTTCGTGAACAACGCGATAATGTTCAGCGAGATAAACGCCTCGTCCGACTACGACTCGCTCGCGAACTTCGGCAACGGCACGGCATTCCACATCTACTCGGACGACTCGCCGGACCTGCTTGGCAAGATTGTCAGGAGTGCGGGCAAGTACAGGCAGGTCGTGCTGTTCGCGGACGATGCCGGGCGCGATGCGTTCGAGCGCAGCCTCGACTCCACTTCCAAGCTGCGCATACTGGTCAAGGAGTTCCTTGCAGCCGAGAAGGTGTTCCTGGTCTCAATAGAGCGCCTGCAGGACTTCCTCAAGTCAAGGCCTTACGGCTAGCTTGCAGTTAGTGCCGTATCTCCTCGAAGTACCTCGTCTTTATCGGAAGGTGCAGGAGGAAGCTCAGGAACGCCCTTATGTTTACGAGCGCCACCGAAAGGTAGCCCTTCTGCTTGAACCTCCTGGTCGAGGCATAAACGACCATGTCGGGGTTTATCCAAATCTTCCCTATTTTCTTGGCGCGCATGGACATCTCCGTGTCCTCGAAGAAGCTTATCACGGTGTTGAAGCCTCCAAGCTTCTTGAAAGCGTCCTTCCTATAGGCGCAGTTGTTGCCGTAGAGCTGGATTATTCCAAGCAGCGCGCTGAACCTCACCCACCAGTCGGAGTTTATCTTGAACACCACGTTGTCGAACAAGCTGCCCGCCTGCGGCCTCAGCACGCCCCCGGTGGCTATGACTGCATCGTCGCTGAATGCAAGCTGTATCCTTTCAAGCCAGTCCTTCCGCACCTCGCAGTCGGCATCCACGAAAGCCAGGATCGGGTATTTCGCATGCTCCGCGCCCTCGTTGCGCGCCGCGGCCGGGCCATGCGCCTTTTTCTTCAGGATCCTGTCAACATAGGGCTTCGCCCTCTCCACTGTCCTGTCGCGGCTGAAGCCGTCCACAAGTATTATCTCGTACTTTCCCTCGTACTTCTGCTTGCGCAGGCTCTTCAGGCACTCCTCAACGACTTCCTCCTCGTTCAGCGCAGGTATTATGACAGAAATCATCGCAGATGCCACCTCTTCATGCTTTTCATCCACGCGCGCGCCCTCTTCATGCCGCCCCTGCGCGCTTTCCCGCCTTTCATCCGCATTCGCACAGCCCTCTCATAGACCTGCACGAGCTTCCTTGCCGATTTCCCCGCGGAATATTCCGCCGCGGTTTTCCTGCAGGCAGGGGCAAATCTGCGCCTCGCCTTATAAACCCGCGCTATCGCCTCCGCGCACTGGTCCGGGCTCTTCGGATTGAAGAGCGCGCCGTTCACGCCCTCCCGCACAACCTCGCGCAGCGGCCCGTGGTCCGCGGAGGCAACCGGCTTTCCGCACGCCATCGCCTCCAGCGCAACCATGCCAAGCGTCTCGAAAGTGGACGGGAATGCGAGCACGTCGCATGCGTGGTAGGCGTCAGCCAGCTCCTCATCCTTCACGAAGCCCGTGAATACGAACGAGCGCCCGATTCCCTCGCGCCTCGCGAGTTCCGCATACTTCTTCTGCGCAGGCCCCTTGCCGACTATGACGAATTTCGCCTTCGGCATTTCCTCAAGCACGAAAATGGCGGACTTTATGAGCGTCTCCAGGTTCTTCTCCTCCGCCACCCTGCCGACGTACATTATGACAGGCGCATTGCCCAGCCCGAACCTCTCCCTGAATGCCTCCCCATTGCCTTTGGCAAACTTTTCCGCATATATTCCCGGAGGCACCACCACGACGTTCCTTATGCCCTTTGAGGCGATGAGCCCGCCTATCCATTTGCTCGGCGCCATCACTGTGCAGCACCTGTTGTAGTAAAGCTTCAGATAATTCCAGAGCAGGTGCCCGCTTATCTTCCTCACCATCCTGTGCCTGCTTATGTAATGCGTAGCTTGCGGCACCAAAGTATGGAACGTGCCCACGAGCGGCTTGCCGAGCGCCTTCGCTGCGGCATACGCGGCCACGCCCATGCTTGCCATGCTGTGCGTGTGTATGATATCCACCTTGAGCTGCCTGACCTTTGAAATCGAGCTCACCGGAAAGAGCGCCACTTTGTAATCAGGATATGGCTTGAACGGTATCGCTGTGTGGTAGAAAACATGTGCATCCTTATTCTCGCGCTTGTCCTTGCGCGAGCCTGCCGCGAAAATGAAGACCTCGTGGCCTTCCTTCTCCAGCTCTTTCCTGAAATTAACAATAGTGGAAACCACGCCGTCCCTCTGGGGGAGGTAGGAGTCGGTGAAGAAGGCTATGCGCATGCCCTCATTTCGGCATTTGGGTTTAAATCTTCGTCGCTGCCCACAGCACGAGCAGCACCGTGCCTATCAGCATCACGGGCACCGCAATCTTCGCAATCGCCACTATCGAGTTGACAGTGCCCACGAACTCGCTCGCCTGCCGCGGCCCTATCACCTTTATGCCGAACCTCTCGACAGCCGTGCCCACCTTCACCGGCTCCACAGCCTCGACCGCGTCCAGCGCTGCCTTGAGCGAAAGCCCCAGGATTTCCTCGGTGCGCTTCTCGCCCACGGGATTCAGCACGCCCCTTATCATGTTGACGCTGTGCGTGTCCGTGGTGTAGAGCTCGCACTGGTAGCCTGTCTTCTTCTCCGCCATGCCTATCAGCTCGCGCCTGAAGCCCGGCGCAATCCCGTTCGCGTCAAAGAGCATGAGCAGGTATTTTTTCCCGCCCCCGAAATCGAATGCCCCGCACCTGAGCCCGTTCGCCCCGATGCCCGCCTGCCCGAAGCCCTTGAACTCCTCGAAGCCCGCGCCGAATTTCAGCTGGCTCCTGCCCGAGGCCCTGCCAACCGCATCCTCCGCGGCATCTATGTACTCGAAGCCTATCGGATTGCCGGACTCAATCTTCATTATCTCGCCAAGCTCGGCATTGTGCGCATCGCACACTATCGGCATCCCGACGCCGAGCGCCCTCATCCTCTCCCCTATCGCCATTCCCACGCTGAAGTCAACGTCCTCCGTGGTCCTGGGCGCGCGCGTAAAGCCCACGAATGCGGCATCATTCATGCGGATGCAGTGCGCCCTGCTGTTGCCCGCCTTGCCGATTGCAAAATCGCCCCTTGCCTGCGAAAGCTTCATGCCCTTCAGCGCCCTGTCGCACGCCTCCCAGACATTCTCGACCTCCCTGCTGGACACCGGGTCGAAGTCGTGCGTGGCAGTGCCGTGGAACACGAAAGTCCTCATGCCGTGCTTCGCCTCCATCATGTTCGAGATGAGGCGCGGGAACTCGCTTCCCCCCAGATTGCCTATGGGCCCGAAATGGACGTTCGGAATGACAAATGCAGATCTGTTTTTCCTTCCCTCGAACACAACCACTCCGACAGTAGTCTCAACATCCTGCCCCACGCTCTCGAACATCTCCTCGATGTCGCTGCTGCTGCTTATCCACTGCCCGAGGAACATGCTGAGCGCGTCAATGCCGCTTATGCCGAAGTTGCGCCTGATTGGCGCGTTGATGAGCCAGAAGATTGCATAGAGCGCAAGCAGGAAGATGCCGCTCACGAAGTAGAACTTGAGCGTTATGGCAAACGTGTCGCTGCCAAGCCCTATCACCTTGCTTGCGGAAAAGAAGAGCGCGTTATACGCGAGCTGCAATATCGCAAAAAGGAATGCCGAATAGCGCAGCTGGAAGGCGAGCTTTGCAATCGCATACCAGAGTATGAAGCCGAGGCCGTAGCCGACGAGGATGAAGTTCGCGCTCTGCGCATACACCCCTCCCAGCGCCGCGGACGCCAGATAGAAGGCCGCATACAGCACCGCGCAGACGAGCGAGAGGAAGAGCATGCGCCTGAATTTCAGCTGCCTCTTTGTCGCTATGCACGTGATGGCGCTCAGGAATGCCGGTATGGACACCAGAAAAATGCCTGCGGCGGCAAACTCAAGGAAGGCGAATGCATTCACCGTTCCCTTCACCATTGCCAGCGCGATGCCGAACAGGAAGCCCAATGCGATGAGCATCATCGCGCTACTCGTTGCCGAGGGCACGCTGGGCATGTACTCCGTGAGCCCCACCGCCTTCTCCTCCAGCCCTTCCATGCAGGGGTTAGGGGGTGCTATTAATTTATCGATATGGGCGTGATTCCAGTAACTCCGCCGCTTCTCCTTATCTCGACCTTCTGCCCGTTACTGAGCGCAAACACCGCCCTTCCTGCATCGCATTCCAACTCTTCGCGCACCGCATTCCCGTTTCCGCCAACCAAAAACAGCCTGTTTCCCCGCACCTCGACCTGCGCCCCTGCAGCGAGCTTCGCCTCCACCACCCTCACATTGCCCTCGCCCATCAGGCACGCGGAATCAAGCGCGCCCGCGATGCGCGCCGCAGTCTCCTGCAAATAGGCAGCCTCAACCCCTTTCTGCACCCCCTCGCCAGTCCTTGCAATCACGCCGAACCAGATGCCGAGGAATGCGAGGAAGGCTGCAAATAGCACTAGGAACTCAAGGGAAACCTGCCCCCTCTTTCTAAAACAAGTCATCATGAAATTCTTTCGCACTTGTCATTAGAACCGCACGTGTAATCCTTCGGGCAGTCCCTGTCCGAAGTCAGGGGCGTGCAGTCTATCATCGTGGCCACCTTGTCGAGCGTGCTGTTGCTCTCCTTTCCCATTATGTCGCTGCCTGTAAGCGCCGTCTTCTGCAGCTGCGTAACGAGTATGAGCGCGACTGCCAGCACCGCGGCTATTATGATAATTAGTTCAATCGAAACCTGCCCCTTTTTCGAGTGCGAGGCCATGCTTTGCTTAGGTTGGTAAAAGATTAAAAGCTCACTCCTGCTTCGAGCAGAAGTAGCCCACCGAGAAGCTGTCCCCGAGGCCGAGCTTTGTCCTGTCGCCCTTCGTGCGGAGCGCCGGCACGAATGCAACGCCCTTGCCGAACTTCTTCCTGACGTCGGGCTTTACCTGCACCTGCGTGAATTCCATCTTCCCCAGGTCGGCCGGCGTCGGCGTCCTCGCATTGCACGCGGTGAAAGAGGCCATCAAATGCCCGAGCGCCAGCCGCTTCTCCGCGCCGTCAGCGCCCTCGCCCGCGACAACGGCATACTCGGAAGTGTGGAGCACCGCGCTCCTGCAAACCCCGAGCATCGCATCCATCGCATCGGCCTCGCCCTTCCACTTCTTCCCGAGCGCCTCCACTGCCTGCCTTGCCTCCAGCTCGTTCATGCCGATGCTGTCGCACACGGGCGCAAGGGTCGCGAGCACCGACGGGAGCACGCGGGGCCGCTGGCAGTCGCCCAGCTCCAGGTGCACCTTCAGGCGCCTGTTCGCAGTCTTCCACCTCTTCACCATGACCTTCACTTCCTCCACCCTTCCGCGGGGCTCCGGTATGTCGAGCAGGTGGAAGCCGCTGATAACTGCGCGGTCGACAACCCGTATCTCGTGCTCCGCGCACCTCTTGAAATTCCTGTTGATGAGCATGTGCGTGTTGTGCACGTCGTAGGACGCAATGTACCTGTCCGCGCCGAAATCCACCACGAAGTGCATGGGCGCCTCGCCGTCGCTCATGATGTCCTCGGCCTTCTGGAAGCAGAACGGCGACGGCACCATCACGCCCGCTTGCAGGTGCTTGGTGATGTCGCGGCTCACCACGCCGGCATGCATGTATGCGCGCACGCCCATCAGTGCGGCCGCATTCGCCATGTTGCCCGCCTGCCCGCCGACCCGCTGCTCGTCATAGCCCAGCGCCAGGAGCTTCTGGAGGGCGTACTTGTCGACGACCTCCTCGCGGCCGATGCCTTTCCTCACGCATTCGGCAAGCCTCGGAAGCCCCGCCAGCCTCGCAATCTCAAGCGCGCCCTTCGCATCAGTGCGCTTTATCACGTCTACGTTGGAATTGAACGCGAAGATGGCGCTCGAAACCATCATCTGCCCCGCGGAGGAGGCGGCATCGGAAAAAACAGACCCGGTTCTGTGCATGCATTCCTGTTATCAGCTTCTACTATAAAAATCTTTACCGACGAAAAGTGAACGGAAGGGAGTTCTGAAAAGAACCGTAGGCAAATAAAAGGAGGTCTGAAAGGACATTCGTAAGGGAGGTTCTGAAAAGGAACCTTGGTTCCTTTCGCGGCTGTAGTCCAGTCTGGTAGGATGTAGGCTTCCCAGGGCTTTTTCTTTGGGAAAGAAAAACCCCGGAAAAAGAAAACGAGCCGGAAATAGCCTAAGACCCGGGTTCAAATCCCGGCCGCCGCACTCATCATTTTAATTATTGCCTGGAGTTGTTAATGCATGGCCTGGAAACCAAAAGTCGTCATACTCTGCGGAGGAATGGGCACGCGCCTGCGCGAGGAGACGGAGATAAGGCCCAAGCCCCTCGTGGAGGTGGGCGGAAAGCCGATACTGTGGCACGTAATGAAGCTCTACGCCGCGCGCGGCTTCACGGACTTCGTGCTCTGCCTCGGCTACAAGGGCAGCATGATTAAGGAATATTTCGAAAAGAACAACCCCGAGCACTGGAACATAATTTTTGCGGACACCGGCGAGACGACCAACAGCGGCGGGCGCATAAGGCGCATTGAGCAATACATAGACGGCGACTACTTCCTCGCAACATACGGCGACGGCGTGAGCGACCTGGACATGCGCGAGACTGTCAAGTTCCACCTCAAGCACGGCGAAATAGCGACAATGACCGGCGTGCACCCCTGGTCCAAGTACGGGAAAGTGGTGTCGGACGGGAGGGGGCACGTGCTGGAGTTCGTGGAAAAGCCCATACTTGAGGACAGGATAAACGGCGGGTTCTTCGTGTTCAGCAGCAAATTCTTCTCCTATCTGGGCGACGACGACGTGCTTGAGGCCGGGCCATTCGAGAGGCTCGTGCGCGACGGGCAGCTGATGCTCTACGAGTACGACGGCTTCTGGCACTGCCTCGACACTTTCAAGGACAAGCTGGACCTTGAGAAAATGTGGAAGCACGGGCCGAAGTGGAAGACCTGGAAGGACTGAAAATCAGAAGTCGAACTTCTCAACTTTCCTTATGCCCAGCCTGTGCAGTGCATACTCAAGCAGCGAGAGCACGATGTGCACCGAGTAGTTGAAAGTCTCGGGAACATTGGGGCTCTTGGACTCCTTGCCATAGTGCGTTGGTATGGGCCTCTCGACAATCCTCATGCGGCCAATCACAAACTGCACCATTATGTCGTTGTCGAAGTGGTAGTCGTCCGCACACCTCCGGAAGGGCACCCTCTTGAGCGCGGCGCAGCTGAACGCGCGGAAGCCCGAGTGGTACTCGGACAAGTTCATGCCCAGCACGACATTCTGCATCGTAGTCAGCGCGCGGTTTCCGAAATAGCGCCAGAACGGCATTCCGCCGCCGAGCGGGTTGCCTGCCATGCGCGAGCCGAAAACGAAATCCGCCTTCCCGTTTTCCAAAGGCTCAAGAATGAACGGCACCTTCTCCGGCGCATACTGCGCGTCCCCGTGCAGCATCACCACGATGTCGTACCCATGGTCAATGGCATACCGGTACGCCTTCTTCTGGCTCCCGCCATACCCCAAATTGCGCTCATTCCTGATGACGTGCAAATTCCGCATCTTCCTTTCCTTCCTGTACCTCGCCGCCGCGTCATACGTGCCGTCGCGGCTCGCATTGTCTATCACGAGAATCTCGCCAACCCGCTTCTTCAGGCGCTCCGGAATCCTGTCCAGCACTCCGGGAAGCGTGCGCTCCGCGTTGTAGGCCGGTATGAAGATGAGTATTTTTTTCCGCCCTGCCATTTGCCCGCCCCTACCTCTTCCTGCCCTTCAAGAATTTGTCAAACGCCTCGCACATGTACTCAAGCATCTCGCGCGTAAGGCCTGGGTAAACGCCGACCCAGAACGTGCCGTTCATGACGGCATCCGCGTTTTCCAGCCCGCCCGCCACCCTGAACTCCACATTCCCATAGGCTGGCTGCTTCGTCAGGTTGCCCGCGAAGAGCAGGCGCGTCGCTATGTTGGCCTTCTCCAGGTGCGCCGTAATCTCATTGCGCGCAAAGCCCGCGTCCTTGCGCACTGTAAGCGGGAATCCGAAGGGCGAGGGCTTTGCCTTCGCAAGCGCCTTGGGCATGATAAAGAAAGGATCGTACTCGCTCAGGCGCCTCAGCAGGTAAGCGAAATTCTCCCGCCTCTTGCGCACGAACTCAGGCACCTTCTTGAGCTGCTCCACCCCGACTGCCGCCTGCATGTCAGTAGCCTTCAAATTGTAGCCCGCGTGCGAGTAAATGTACTTGTGGTCATAGCCGAAGGGCAGCTTGCCGAGCTGCCAGTTGAACCTCTTGCCGCACGTGTTCTCCTTGCCCGGGGCGCACCAACAATCCCTGCCCCAGTCCCTGAACGACTCCGCAATCACCTTGAGTTGCGGTCCATTTGTCACAACAGCGCCGCCCTCGCCCATGGTCATCTGGTGCGCGGGGTAGAAGCTGAACGTGCCGAACTCGCCGAACGTTCCGACCTTCTTCCCATCCCACTCAGCGCCGAGCGCATCGCAGCAGTCCTCGACCAGGAACAGCCCGTGCTTCTTCGCCACTTTCACAACAGCATCCACATCAAAAGGATTGCCGAGCGCGTGCGCCATCATAATTGCGCGCGTCTTTTTTCCTATGGCCTCTTCAAGCCCCGCAACATCGATGTTGTAAGTGTCCAGCTCAACGTCAACGAATACGGGCACCAGCCCGTTCTGCACTATCGGGTTCACGGTAGTTGGAAAGCCCGCGGCAACAGTGATGACCTCGTCGCCCCTCTTCAGCCGCCTCTCGCCCAGTTTCGGGGAGGTGAGCGCGCTCAGTGCAACAAGGTTGGCCGAAGAGCCCGAGTTGACAAGCGCGGCATATTTTGCACCCGCAAACTGCGCGAACTCGCGCTCAAACTGCTCCGCATACCTTCCTGTCGTGAGCCAGAAGTCCAGCGACGCATCCACAAGCGCAATCATCTCGCGCTCGTCATACACCCTGCTTGCGTACTGCACCCTACTCTTGCCCTTCTCGAATTTTTCGCCCTTCTTGCGCAGCTCGTGCAGCCTCTTCACGCGCTCGAATATTTCCCCGCGCAATTTCTTCTCATCGTCAGCCATGATTTTCGCCCCTCTTTTTCACGCCCGCTTCTCCTCCGGTTTTTTCCTTGCCCCAGAGTTTTTCATCCGGCTCTTTCTTCTCCTCAAGCGCGAACGCGCCCATCATCCCCCTTTCGTCCGCCTGCTTCAGCGCGTCCTTCACTCCAAGCAGCTTTGTCTGCAGCTCCTTTTTAGCCTTGCCCAGCCTGAAGCCCGCTTTCAGCGGCCTTTTCGCGGCCTGCCCGATGTCCTCAGTCCTCACGGGCCTCAGCAGCTTTTCCTTCAGGCCCAGGAAGCGCGCCACCACGAGCGCGAACTCGAACCTGCTCATCCTGTCGCTTCCCGCAACATTATACGTTCCCCGCTTTTTTTCAGCAGTCAATTCGCATATTGCCTCGGCTAGGTTCGGCGCCCAGGTCGGGTTGCCCACCTGGTCCACTGGCACGTTCACCTGCTCGCCCGCCTCCAGCCTCTCCGCCATGCGCGCTGCGAAATTCTTCGCATCCCTGAAATCGTACACGACAGTGGTGCGCACAACCAAGTGCTCCTTCACACCCTGCGCAATCCTCTCGCCCTCGAGCTTTGTCCTGCCGTAATTGTTTATCGGGTTGGGCGCATCCTCCTCGCCATAAGGCCCGTCCTTCCCGTCAAAAACATAGTCGGTGGAAATGAACACGAACAGGCAGTTCCTATTCTTGCATTCCTCCGCGACATTGCGCGTGCCCTCGACATTCACGCGCTCCGCCCTCTCCTTCTCCAGCTCGCACCCGTCCACGTTCGTGAACGCGGCTGCAAGCACGCACGCGTCGGGCTTTGCGTGGTGGAAAATCTGCGCCAGTTCCTGCTTGTCGGTCATGTCCAGGTGGAAGTGCTCGAGCGGCACCGCCTCGCCGGGCATCGGCTTGCTCCCGTAGGTGCCTATGACCTCGAAGTCCCAGTCCGGCGCCTCCTCCACAATCGCCCTTCCGACCTGCCCGGAAGCGCCTATCACGAGAAGCCTCATCAAAACAACTCTGAATCAGTAGGCGTCCTCATCTCTGAAAGCCGTGAACGCGGCATCGCGCTTCGAAACAATCGGCCCCTTGACCGGCTTCGGCCACCTTATCCCGAGCGCCGCGTCATTGTAAATTATGCCCTTCTCAGCCTGCGGGTTCCAGGGCGCGTCCGCCAAATAGAGGACATACGCGCCTTCGCTCAGCGAGATGAACCCGTGCGCAAAGCCGCGCGGCATGTAAAGCCCGCGCTTATTTTGATCTGACAATTCTTCGGCGTGCCACTTTTTGTAAGTCTTCGAATTCTTCCTCAAATCCACAATCACGTCCCAAATCTTCCCGTACGGGCACCACACTATGCGCGCCTGAGGCTGCGGGTTCTGGAAGTGCAGGCCCCTTATCACGCCCTTCAAATTCGAGGAGGCGAAAGACTCGCGCACCTCGAACTTCAGCTTCTCGAACATCTCATTCTCGAAATATTTCGTGAACCTGCCCCTGTTGTCGCTTGCCTGGAATGCCTCGAGCAGCAGCGCGCCCTTCAGCTCCAGCTCCGTCATCTTGATTTTCGTGTCAGCCATGATAATCAACTACTTTTTCTTTTTCAAATGCGCCTTGTACCACGCAATCGTCTCGTGCAAACCCTTTGCAAGCGGGTATTTCGCCTTCCAGCCCAGCACCCTGTGCGCCTTCTTCGCGGACAGATACTGCTCGCGTATCTCGCCAGTTGCCTGGTTGAGCACGCGCGGCTTGAGCGAGGGCCTTGTCATCTTCAGAACCTTGTCGACAATCTGCAGCACCGTGAATTTCTCCTCTGTGCCGAAATTGAAAGCTTCCCCCCACAGCCTGCCATCATCCATGCGCTCTGCAAGGGAAACATACGCCTCGACAGCATCCATCACATAGAAATAATCGCGCACATATTTGCCGTCGCTCCTTATGATGGGCGGCTGGCCCGCGAGCGCGCTCCTTATGGTGCCCGGTATCAGCCTGTTGAAATTCAAATCTCCCCCGCCATAAATATTCCCGCACCTCGTAATCGTTACGGGCATGCCGTAAGTCTTGTGGTAAGACGTCGTAATCAAGTCCGCGCAGGATTTCGAGACATCGTAGGGGTGCATGCCCATGAGCGGCATGTCCTCAGTATAGGGCAGCTTCCTGCTCTCGCCATACGCCTTGTCGCTCGACGCCACAACAATTCTTTTGACAAGCCTCGAGTGCCTGCACGCCTCGAGCAAATTCCACGTGCCCTTCACGTTCGCCTCGAATGTCGCGACAGGCGAGCGGTTGGCAGTGCCCACAATAGTCTGCGCGCCAGCGTGGAAAACAGCCTCCACCTCGTACTCGTTCAGCGTCCTCTCAACATCGCGGTAGCTTTCCAACTCCCCGCGCGCCACGCTCACTTTCCTGTCCAGGCCGAGCGCGTAGAAATTCGACTGCGGCACATGGTCCCGCACCAGCGTGACAACGCTCGCGCCCTTCTTCTGCAGGCTGTCGCAAAGCCAGCTGCCGAGCAGCCCGGTCGCTCCCGTCACTAGGACGTTTCTCTCGGACCAATCGAATGCCATATCCCTCTCCTGAGCCTCCTTACGACGCTAATCTTTATTAACAGAAAGCCCTGCCCGCTCCGCTCAGGCGTCTAAAAGGAAAAAAGAAGAGGAAAGAAAAAGGCGGCCAGCAGGAGGGCTCCCACGCCCCCCGCCGGAGATAAAAAGTAAAGAAAAAGCCGCGAGCTTAGTCGCGTATTCCTTCCTTCGTCACCTTGAACACGCACTCGCTCTCAGGCATGTTCGGGCTGTCGACAAGGCGCGCAATGCGCTTCTCCTCCTTGCCCTTTCTGAAATACATCCTGTAAGTTGCGGCGTGCGCCAGCACGTGCCCGCCTATCGGGGTCGTCGGGTCGCCGAAAAGTATGCCCGGGTTGTCCATCACCTGGTTCGTCACGAATACGGCCAGATTGTGGTTGTCCGCGAGCTTCTGCAAGGCGTGTATGTGCCTGTTCAGCTTCTGCTGCCTCTCGCTCAGCGCGCCCCTGCCCAAATACTCGACGCGGAAGTAGGCGGTAAGCGAGTCCACTATCACGAGCTTGATGTTCTTCTGCTTGATTATCTCATCCGCCTTCTCCACGAGTATCATCTGGTGGTCGCTGTTCACCGCGCGTGCAATGTTGATGTTCTTGAGCACCTGGTCCGGGTCCATGCCCGCAGCCTCAGCCATCTGCCTTATGCGGTCGGGCCTGAAAGTGGCCTCGGTGTCAATCATGAGCACATTTCCGCCCAGCCCTCCCTTATCCACGGGCTGCTGCACGTTCACCGCGAGCTGGAAGCCCAGCTGCGTCTTGCCCGAGCCGAACTTGCCGTAGGCCTCGGTAATGCTCTGCGTTTCCACTCCTCCGCCAAGCAAATCATCCAGTGCCTTTGAGCCCGTGGTTACGCGGCCCACAGCCTTCCTCCTCTCGTAAACAACATCGCCTGTCTCATAGCCCATCTCAAGCGCGTCCCGCGCGCCTGCAATAGTCTTCTTCGCGGTCTCCACCGAGATGTCCGCAACCTCCTCAAGCTCGTGCGGCGAGCTGGTGGCAATCTTCTCAAGAGAATCATAACCGCCCCTGCGCAGCTTCTCCGCCGTGGTGGGGCCGACTCCCGGCAAATCCTCCAAATCCCTTGCGCGCACCTTCTTCTCGCTAGGCACAGAATCCTCCCCTGCTACTCCCACAACCTCCACTTCCTCCTCCCTCTTCCTCGCCATGTTTATCCCCTCCAAAACCATATTACATTATCCTTCGCTTCACCTGCAAAAGCCTCGGCTCGCGCCATTTATATACCGCCCGAAGGTGGGGCGCGGGTGACTTACCGCCTGGAAATCCTCCTCAAAAGCTCAGCAGTGCTGCAGACCTGCACATCTTCCTGCTGCTTCAACCTCTTGTCATTGCTCCATATTGGGCAGCGCAGTGCAAGGGCTGCAGCCAGGAATATCGCATCGTCTTTATCGGGTGAAATTTCGTAAGCTTTCTTCAAATGGGCGGAATAACTCTCAAACTGCAGAATCTTGATATTCGAAAGGACCATCCGGACAGCAGTTTCAAACTCGCCCTCATCCATCCTGGCTTTCTCAATAAGTTCCTGCCTGTGCTTTTCGATTTCTTCTGCAAGTTTTTCGGGGCTTGCAAGTTTCCAGTCGGGCCTAAAAAGAAGAGCGCGGCTTACGCCTGCTTTCAGAAGCGCGGAGACGACCACATTCGTATCGACCACGAGTTCCATGCTATGCCTTCCTGCTTTCATGCCACTTCGCCATTCCTGCTTTTATTTTTCTTGAGAGCTCCTCCACGTCCTTGTCCGTGGCCTTGCTCTTCGCCGTAATCCTGTTAAGGAGCTCCATCTGCTCAGCCTTCTCCTTCCACGCCTGCCGCGCAACCTCGGACCAGTTCATCTCCGGGTACCTATCTAACTTCTTCTTCAGCTCGTCTGGAATCGCTACTGTGAAATTCACCATGGCCTCACCCGTATATACCTGTGCATACACATATATATACATATCGCCAGTGTTTGCCTTCCCCTAGGCTTTTGTGCCCACCGCCTCGCGATTGAACAGCCCCATCTGCAAGCGGAGCTTCGGCAGCTCGCTCTTCAGCCTCGCATAAAGGCCAACGAACTCGCGCGCCTCCCTCTCCACATACTGCTCAATCATCTTGTAGAACTCCGGATTGCCGGCCCTGGCCCGCTCGTACCAGACCGGAATGTCCTTGCCGCTCCCGCCTTTTCCGCAGAACCTGTCCAGCCCGCTCTCGCGGAAAGCAAAGCCGTTCATGCCCAGCAAAATGTGCTTGATGTCGATGAAGGGCCTCTGGTGGTAAAGCTCCCAGCCCGGCACATCTATGCCGTACTTTGCAGCCCTCCCACGCAGCATGCCCAAGTCAAAGAGCACATTGCAGCCGACTGGTATGAACTCCCACGGGTTGTCGGAGATGTTTTGTTCGATGAAGCTTTCCAGCATGGCTTTCTCGCCTCCCCTCGTCTCCCACACCTTCTTGACTATAAGGGGCGAGGCAGGCCTGCCTGCCCTGTCCAGAAGCTGGAACTGCATCGTGATGATGCGGCAGTTCTCGGGCGTGAGCGCCACGCGCCTGCCCTCGGCAACAGCTGCCAGCGCGCCCTCATCCAGCCCCACCTCCAAATCAAAATAATATTCCATGGCAGAATCTCGCTGGCGCAATTTATAAGGCGCCCGAAGCCATGGAGCGGGTGACTTGTTGAAAACCTACTGCCTCAGAAACCTGTAATTCTCATCCCGCTTCCTCACGAAAAGCAGCCAGACCTGGTTTCCTTCCACCTTGTAGACAAGGCGATAATGCTCAAAGCGGAGCCGATAGTGGCCCGGACGGCCTTCCAGCGGCTTGAAGCGCATCGGGTTTTCGAGAAGCTTCTGCACAACCTTCTCCAAATGCTCTTTCGATGACTTGTCGAGCTTTTTCATATCCTTCTTGAAATCGTCGCTCTGAAACAGCTCGTACAATGTCTCACCTGAAGAGGTCCTTTACGGACTTCACCTTGCGCAGCTTCTGCTTTCCGCTCCTGATCTCCTTCTCTATCCTGTCAATGTCGGCAAGGTCTGCCCTCAGCTCGGCCGCCTCCCTTCCCAGCGGAACCAAGCCATATTTCTGATTCAACTCAAGCAGCCCCAGCCGCAGCGCCTCGGCCTTTGTCTTGACTATTCCTCTCGCCAGTGCCTGGTCTATTATCTTCTCCACATAACCCTCGAAGTGCATGCTGAGGTTCATTAAATCACCATTAAACTTATGGTAAAAACACATATATAAACTTAATGGTTTTCACTCATTGGCGCGCCATCAGCATATCAGCTGTATCCTCCCGCCCGCATTGCGCAGCTCCACTATTGCGCCGAAGCGCTCGAGCCTGCCCACAATCTCCTCCACCGCATCCATGGTCAGCTCAGTCACGTCCATCTTCATCTTCATCACCGAAAGAGCCTGCGCTGGACGCGCTTAAATACCGCCCGAAGCGGTGCGGAGCGGGTGATGGAAGGAGATTTGCAACTTCGTTGCAAAATTTTGCAAGCAAAGCTTGCAAATGTCACCCCTTCCAGGAACCCCCGACGCGAACAACGGGCCGCCCCCTTCTGGGAACCCCATTTCACTTCTATAGTTTGGGCTTAAAGCCCCGCAACGCATTTAAACAATCCACGCCGATAAGCTGTCAATGCGCCAAAGCCAATTTGCACTATCACTTTTCCTGCTTCTCGCCCTTCCAGCGCTTTCCAGCGCCGCCACCTGCGGCAACCTCACGGCCAATTATACGATGGACGGCAACCTTTTCGTGCAGGGCACATGCTTCAACATAACCAACCACAACATCACGCTCAACTGCGCGGGCTACAACATAACCGGCGCAGGCACCGGCGGCTACGCCGCAGTCTTCGACAGCAGCTACCAGAACGTGAGCGTGAAAAATTGCGTGATAAAGAACTTCACAATACCCGTTCTCTTCACCAACGGCGCAACCAACGGCTCGCTCTTCAACCTGACGCTCTTGAACTATTCGCAGGCAGGCGTGTTCTTCAATAACAGCAACAACGCGTCAGTCTATTTCGTCTATGCCAACTCAAGCTCGACCGCGTATGCAATCTGGCTCAATGCCTCCAACTACAGCACAATAGCAAATTCAACAGTCAACGCCACGGGCAGCAACATGTACGGCATCTACCTTTCCTATTCCAGCTTCTCCTCGATAATCAACTCCACCGGCAACTCCTCCTCCGGCATCGGCATCATCCTCTCCGGCTCCTCCAACAACAACATCATCAACTCCACAGGCATCGCCACCTCCAGCTACGGCATCTACCTTTCGTCCTCCTCCAACAATAACATCATCAACTCCACCGGCATCGGCACCGGCAGCTCCAGCTACGGCATCTACCTCGACACCTCATCCAACAACAACATCACCAACTCCACCTTCATCGCCACCACCGATGGCTGGGGCACCCGCCTTCAGTCCGGCTCTAACAACATCATCACCAACTGCACAGGCATCTCCAACTCCGGCAACGGAATCTCCGTCGCCTCCAACAACATCATCCTCAACTCCACAGGCATCTCCAACTCCGGCTACGGCATCCACCTCGCCGGCAACTACAACAACCTCACCAACTCCACAGGCATCTCCACCTCCAGCCACGGCATCTACATCCAGAACTCCAACAGCATCATCCTCAACTCCACCGGCATCTCCACCTCCGGCGGCGGCATCTACCTCAACTCCAATAACATCATTACCAACTCCACCTTCATCTCAAGCTCAGGTCCCGGTGCCAACTTCTCAGACGCATCCAACCTTTTCATCAACTCCTCCATCCACTCCACCTCCGGCTTTGACATCTACTCATTCGGCGACGCAGGCAAAAACATCATCCTTAACACCACCTTCAACCGTTCCAACATGGGATGGGGCACAGGTGTGAACAACATCACGGTACAGTGGTACGTTGATGTGAACGTCACCAACCTCACAGGCCTTGCGGAAGCGGGCGCCATAGTCAGCGCCATCCCCGCCACAGGCGGCAATGCAGTATTCAACGCCACCACGGGCTCCAACGGCTACATTGCAACACAGGCGCTCGCCGAGTTCTTCGCCAATGGCTCATTCATATACAACGGCACCAGCGACGCCAACGTAACCTTCTACAACAACTACACATTCTATGCTGACAAAATCGGCTACTTGGTGAATTACACCAACGCATCAATCAACCAGTCAGGCTCCACAATAACACTCACCATAAGGCCCGGCACCAGTGCCTGCGGCACGATAACCCAGAACACCACCCTTGACATGCGCATCAACTCCAGCGGAACCTGCATCACGATAGGCAACAACAACATCACATTGGACTGCGCAGGCCTCAGCATAACAGGGGACGGCACGGGCTTCGGCATCTGGAACAACGGCTACGACAATGTCACGATAAGGAGCTGCACGATACTCAACTTCACCAACGGCATAGTCTTCACGAACAGCGCCCTCAATGGCACGATATACAACGGCTCTGTCTACAACGTCTCGGACACTGCCATCCTCATAAACGCCTCGTCGAATTTCACCACTGTCTACAACATGTCCCAGATATGGAGCCGCGGAACCGGGCTTAGCATAAATGGCACCTACAACTTTACAGGCTATCAATTTGCGGCCTTTTCAAGCCAGGCTTATAAAGCCGCGGTTTCCATTGATGCTGCCAGTTTCAATGCCCTGCTCTATAACTTTTCCGCCAACGGCAGCATACTTTACGCGAATGGTCTAAGGGTTTCTGGCGGCGGCCATACACTCTACAACTTCACTGCGCGCGCGACCTCGGCCGGCTCAACCGATGGAGCTAGTATATATGTTCTCAATGGCGGAAACATAACGCTTTATAGATTTGTAGCCGCTAGTAGCGGAGGTAGCAGCCAAATATACATCGATTCTACGGCTTCCAATATCACTGCCTACAACTTTTCGATGCCGGAAGGTTGTGCTGGCAGTCCCGGCGGAGTCACGCTATTAGGGCGTTTCTCCACCCTGTACAACTTCACCCTCCGCCTGTGCTACAATAAGTTCGATTTAGCCGGCTCAAACAATTCAGTTTACAATTTTACGCTCATATCGACATTTTATAGCGGCGGGGGGTCGTACGGAGCCTTGACAGTCGACGGGTATAACTCAAGCATCTCCAATTTCACGATAATAAGCACCCCTCTCACTGATGGCGACGCACTTCACGCCACAGGAATGAATCCCGCGTTGGAGGTGGAGGGTGGATATGGAAGAACCGCCGTCATGTCGAATTTCACAATATCCACAAATTCAACAGGATTATACGTCACAGCAAACCCTTTCAATCACACCATTTCAAACTTCACAATATGGCTGAATGGCTCGGCTCCGCAGTCCGCTGGCATTTTGTTGGGCGGTACTGGGTCCTACTCATCCGTCAATGCGACGCTCTCAAACTTTACGATAATTGCAACAAGGTATAGTACGGGCATAAAAATACTGGGCAAAAACTCAACGCTCTATAATTTCACCGTCACTTCCAATCTAAGCGCTGCGATAAGCATAGGCAACAACACTGCCCAAGGGCCAAATAGCACTGCTTTTAACACCACCCTCTACAACTTCACCGCAATCTCGCTCTCCGGCTACGGAATGTTCATAAGCACCAATACCACGCACTACCTCAACAACGCCACCAACACCAAAGCGATAAGCGGCATCATCCAAGGCGGCAACGACTCGACGGACTACGGCCTGTTCATAACCGGCGGAGCCAAGAACAACCAGTTCATAGACTGCATCATCAACAGCACGGCAGGCCTCAGCGGCTTCAACACCACCTACTTCGCGGGCAACACAACCAACAACACCTTCCTCAACGCCACTTTCAACCGCTCATTAATAGGCTGGGATGCGGGGCCTTTTGGCTCGGGCCTTGCGACAGACCCTGCAATCAACGTGCAGTGGTATGTCGATGTGTATGTCAATTACTCCAACGGCAGTGCGGCCTCCGGCGCCTCTGTCAACATCACAAACGCCTCGGTGCCTGGCACTGCAATGTTCTCAGGAGTCACGGATGCAAACGGCTATTTGGGTAGGTTCAACCTCACGGAGCTTTTCGCCAACGGCTCGTTCATCTACAACAGCACCAACCAGACAAACGTGACCTTCTTCACCCCGCACAATATCACGGCAAACAAGAGCGGCTACATCACCAACTCCACCCCCTTCTACATCAACGGCAGCACCACCATAACCATTGTCCTTTCCCCGCAGGATTCTGTCGCACCCAACGTTTCCTTTGTTTCCCCCTTTGCAGGCACAAACGTGAGCAGCAGCCTGCTCGTCAATCTCTCAGCCAACGATTCCGGCTACGGCGTTTCATTCGTGCAGGTCAGGTTTGAGAATGCGACAACCAACGCAACGCCTTGGCTGAACACCAGCCTTGGCTCGGGCACAATCTACGCAGGCTTCTGGAACATCACATCGGCCGCAGCCTCAATAGCCGATGGCACTTACAACATAACCGTGAATGCGACAGACTTTTCCGGCAACTCCAACAAGACAGTTAATGTGAGCGTCACGTTTGACACCATTGCACCAGTGCTGAACGTAAGCTCGCCTCTTAATGGAAGCACTGTCGGAGCCACTTGGGACATTCTTGTGCAGGCAAATGATTCAACAACAGGCGTCATGAACGTGAGCTTCCGCATTGAGCGGAATGGCGCCAATCTCACCTCATGGCAGAACATGACCATGGTTTCTGGAGACATTTACAGCGGCTACTGGAGATATTCATACGACTCTTCTGCGCTTGCAGATGGCGCCTACAACATCACCTTCAATGCTACGGACTTTGACCCTGAGAATGCAAGTGTTTATGTGGCTGTTACAAAGTCAACAGGCGGCGGAGGAGAGGAAGAGCACCACAACCCGCCGCCTCCAGAGGCGCCTCCAGCACCCCCTCCCGCACCTATTCCATGCGAGCCGCCTTACTGCACGGTAAGCGCGCCTCAGCCACCAAACGTCTCGCTCCCTCTCCAGCCCAATGTCACTCCAGTGAAGCCGCCTGAAGAGAAGCCGCCTGAGAAGCCTCCTGAGGAAAAGCCGCCCACTATCGTGCCAAAGGAAGTGGATCAGGCGCTCCAGAGGGTGAAGGTTGAGCTGGATACGGCCGTGCTCCAGCTCGAGATGATGCTGAAGGGGAAGAATTACGGCGAGGCTTCTGCAAAGCTGCAGGAGGTAAGAGCCGCAATTAACGCGGGCGATTATGAGCTTGCGCAGCAGCTGCTGGGTGATGTGAGGACGCTGATGGAGCAGGCACAGGGAAAGGGAGACATGACTCCGTGGATTGTGGCTGGCGTATTGTTTGCAGTGCTTCTTGGCGGCACACTATACTACTTCCTCAGGCTCCGCAGGCGCTAAATGCCTGCTCCGCCTATCGAACAGTTCATTTCGGCTTAAAGCCCCTCATGAGCAGGCTGTTGCTCACCACGCTGACGGAGCTGAAAGCCATTGCAGCTCCTGCTGTCACGGGTGAGGGCATTAAATCCTTCGCCCCGAAAGCCCTGCATGGACAGGAAGCTTCGCGATTCGCTTTTCTGGCTGCTCTTCCTTGCGAACCTAGGAGGCGCGCTCTACGGCTTCATCTTCTACTACGGTCCGGTGCTCCTCTCAGCCCCGCCCTCACTGCTAATATTCATACCCGACTGCCCGCTCTTCGCGCTGCTCTTCGCGCTCTCGATGCTCGCAGTGCGCTACGCGCCCGGCAGATTCAACCTCTTCAACTTCCTCACATTCGCCGGGTGCCTCAAGTACGGCTTCTGGACAGTGTTCGTGCTCACATTCTTCAAAAGCTTCTACGCGCCCACTCCGGAAGACGTGCCCCTCGCGGCAATGCTGGTGGTTTCGCACATCTTCCTCTTCTTCGAGGCCTTCCTGCTCGCGTCATACGTGCGCCCCAAGCTTTGGCACGTTCTCGCCGTCCTTTCATTCATGCTCCTGAGCGATTCTGTCGACTATCTGCTTGGCGCCCACCCCCCAATCCCGTCCGGCTCGCTCCCACTCATGTTCCAGCTCACGGTGGCGATGAGTCTCGTGGCAGTGCTGGGCGGCTATCTGATTCTGAGGCGTGCCGAGAGGCCGCTGCTCCCGCTCTTGGAGCAAGCTTAAAAATCTGAAAAGCCATACAACAGCCTTATTCTGGTGAGTTCATGACGTTCCGGCAAAGACGAGATGAAGGCAGACATTACGGAAAGAAATCCAGCAGCAAGTCCAGACACCCGCATTACGATTACGTTCCATCTGCGCCCGAAGGCGGGCGAGAAATCGGCAAAATACCCCATGAATACCTGGAGGCAAGGGCGGACAGGCTCGGAAAATCCAAGCTGCATGCCGCGATAATCAAGGCAGACGCGCAGGCAGTCGAAGCCCTTCTTCTCACGCGGTTTCCAAAGTACGGGGCAGTTGACTTTGTGTTCGAGGAGGGCCGCACGCCGCTCACATTTGCGCTCAGCACGCTCGTAACTGAACGCCTTGCCCTGCTTGCCGGCTCGGGCGGCTCGGAGCAGCGCGCAGATACATTGGAGCGGATAGTAAAAAGCATCCTGTTCTACGGCGCGGACGTGAACAGGGACGACGGCCTCAACGAACTGCCCCTCACCCTTGCATTCTCATGCGGCAGGGAGCTGGTGGAGCATCTGCTCGCAAAGAGCGCGAACCCCGAGTACTGCGTGGACGCGAGCAAGGGCAAGAAAAAGAACGTGCCGCTCCTCAGCTCGCCTTTTGAGCGCCTTCTCGGCGCGCTGAAGCAGGCGCGCGCGGGCGAGAGCCCTGCAGCTCAGAATGCAGCGGCGCAATATGAAGAGCTGGCGCGCCTGCTCGCATTCAAATTCGAAGTGCCTGAGAAAAGCCCGCTCTATCCTGCCTTCTGGCAGCTGCGCGAAGATGCAAAGACTAACCCGGTCAAGGCCAACTGGACGCGCCTGCGCCCCGCAGTGCTGCGCGCGGAGTTCAGCAGGGACGACCAGCAGCAACAGCTGCAGGGGCGCCCGCCCCGCCGGATACTTCCGTCTCCGCCAAGGCGCGCGTAACTGCTTAAGCAGGCATCCTCGCAAGGCGCTTGAACTGCAGCTTGTTCTTGTCCGGCCTTTCAATTCCGCCGGCAGGCCCGCCTACTGCCTTCTGCATAATCGCAACCTTTTCAGCATGCTCGCCAGGCCTCAGAACCCTCCTGATGAGCCCGCCAATACCTCTTTCACCGGCCTCTGCTTTTGCAGCAGCCCTTTCCTCCTGCCACTTCTTCATCCCTCTTTCATAAGCGGCATCCAGCGCCTTCGACACGTCTTTTACCATGAGCTCAAGCTCCTCCGGAGACAGTGCCCTGAGATAATCGTACAGCCACGCAACCTCCTTATCCTTCTGCCCCTCGCTCAGCAGTTTCGCAGCATCCCTCAGCCTCTCGAGCTGCACTATGCTGAGGTCTGACATGTCCGGATTTCCAATCACCAAAACCACCCCATAGAACTAGCTCTTCCATATGGCTTTTCAGCTATTTAAACCAACCCTGCAGCCGGGCAATGCAAGGCATTTATAAACTCCGCCTGCCCTAACAAGAGCGGAGAAGAAGTCTTTTCCTTGGCATTCTCGGGTGCGAGATGCATTGTTACCATTTGCCATTAATCAAGCGATAGGGCAAGGCGGAAGGAAAGGGCAATTTCTCGGAGTAGATAGTGTGAGCGGGAGTTTTGAAAGCTTGGGAATACGGCAGGAGATAATGCACTCAATACGCGAGATGGGCTTCAAGGAGCCCACGCCCATACAGGCGGCCGCAATACCCTTGGCAATGCAGGGCGAGGACGTGATAGGCCAGGCGCAGACGGGCTCGGGCAAGACGGTCGCATTTGGCATACCTATTTTGGAGAGGATAGATGCACACAACCGGAATGTGCAGGCGTTGGTGCTGTGCCCTACGCGCGAGCTGGCGGTGCAGGTGTGCGGCGAGTTCGACAAGCTGGGCAAGCACATGCACGCGCGCTCGCTTCCCATTTACGGGGGCGCGTCGATAAACGTGCAGATAGACGAGCTGCGCAAGGGAGTGCAGATTGTAGTTGGCACGCCGGGCAGGATAATCGACCACCTGGACAGGGGCACCTTGCGGCTCGACAATGTCAAGGTAGTGGTGCTGGACGAGGCCGACCGCATGCTGGACATGGGCTTCATCGAGGACATCGATTTCATACTTTCAAAGCTTCCTTCGGAAAGGCAGACAATGCTCTTCTCCGCGACAATGCCGGACGAGATAAGGGGGCTTTCGCGCAAGTACATGCGCGCCTCGCAGGAAGTGTTCGTGAGCAAGGACGAGATAAGTGTCAAGGAGATAGCGCACTCGTTCGCGCTTGTGCGCGAGCCGCGCGAGCGCTTCCGCGCGCTCTGCGCCTATTTGCACAAGAACAACCCGCAGCTCGGGATAATTTTCACGCGCACGAAGCTCGCGGCTGACAACCTGGTCGAGGGGCTGAGGCGCGTAGGCTTCAAGGCCGAGGCATTGCACGGCGATTTGTCGCAGAAGAAGCGCGACACGGTCATGCACATGTTCAGGCAGAAGCACATCACCCTGCTCGTGGCGAGCGATTTGGCCGCGCGCGGGCTGGACGTGAGCGACGTCACGCACGTCATCAACTACCAGCTGCCCGACGAGGTCCCCATTTATGTCCACAGGACGGGCCGCACTGGCCGCATAGGCAAGCAGGGAACCGCGTTCTCGCTGGTGCTGCCGGACCAGCTGGGCCTTGTGGGCCAGATAGAGCGCTTTGCCGGAATACAGATGGCGGAAGTGCAGCTTGACATGGGCTCGCTGCCGCCGGGCTTCCACTCTGCAGGCTCCCCGCGCGAGAGCAGCGGCAGGCCTGACAGGCGCGGCTTTGGCGATAACAGGGGAGACAGGTTCGGAAGCAGCAGGCCGGGCGGAAGCTTCCGCAGCGGCGGCTCTTACGGCGGAGGGCATGGGGGCAGCGGCTCTTACGGAGGCGGTTCTCATGGAGGCGCTCCCGGCGGGCACTCGGGCGGAAGCCATGGTTCTGGCGGCGGATACGGGGGCCACTCAGGCAGTTCGGGCGGAAGCAGCCACTCCGGCGGCTATCGCAGCGGCGGGCATTCTGGCGGTTCGGGCAGCGGCGGTTACAGGAGTGGCGGCAGTTCAGGCGGCTCCCGCGGCGGCTACAGGAGCGGTGGAAGTTCAGGCGGGCAGTCCCACTACGGGCCGAGCGGCCAGTCCGAGCAGGGCGAGAAAAAGGAAGACCACAAGCCCCGCTGGCGCGCACGCTCATAGGGCTTCCAAATAGTCCTTCTCAGCAAAGTGCAGCTCGCCGGGCACGATGAGCACGAAAGGAGGCTTGCCCAATTTTTCATTTTGAATTTTCCCTATCTCGCCCCAGCTGACTTTCTGCTCCCCGCTCCCAACCCTGCTCAAAACAACAATCTTCCTCTTCGCATCCAGCACCCCGCGCTTCGCCCGTGCCTCCATCTTCCTGATAATCTCGAATATTTCCGCCTGCTCCAAAGGAGAACCCTCATCAATATCAACAAGCAGCAGAGTATGCAAGCCCCTTTTCAAATTCTCATCAATCACGTCATAAGCAGTCATGGGCTCGTGTTTTTCCCGCCATTTCGCAAGCGTGACAGTCTTTCCGAATTTGTATATTTGCAAACCGGCTTCGCCCGCGGCTGCAGTGTAGATGGAGGCCGCATGAATCACCTGCGTCTTGATGCCCTTTTTCTTCGCATCCAGCAGAAGCGAGACGTGCGTGGTTGCAATGAGCGGGTCGCCTGCGATGAGGAGCGCGATGCGTTTTGTTTTGGCTTTTTCGAGCAACTTTTTGCCGTCCTCAACTTCGGTGCGCGAAAGCACTGATATGCGGCTCACGCCAATCTTCGCCTGCAGCTGGCTCAGGATTCCGGGCTGCAGGAAGCTGGTGTACTGCTCCGCATAAACCTCGTCGCACTTGCGCAGCTCCCAGTAGGCCTTGAGCGGAACATCGCCAAGGGACCAGAGCCCCATTCCTACGAGGGTGAGCATGGGGTTTATAAGGCAGGGAACGCATATAATAACCTTATTACGAGGTGCATTCATGAGCGTAGCAAGCGGGCAGAAGTCGGCACAGGGCGTGCACTTGCTCAGGCCGTTCCCGGTGCTCAGCGAGAAGGGCATGTGGTCCATGTTCATTGGCGGCACGCACACGCACGTAACGCGCAGAGGAACGGAGGCGGTGCTCCTGCCGCAGACAATCGCATATTTCAGCACAGCCGAGCCGCTCACCGACATTCTCATTCCGAAAGTGGCATACGGCACCCTGTTCACAAGCGTCGAGAGCTGGTACTGCACTGAGAACAGGATAGGGGCGGACTTCAAGGTTGAGCACAGGCTCGACGGGCAGATGCTTATCCTGCAGACGGAATCAAACGCCGTGATACGCGCCTACCGCACGATGCGCATAGCCGAGGAGCTGTTGGTGGCCGGCTTTGACATCAAATTCGCCCTGAGTTACGCAGAACTGCTCGGCGCGGACAGCATGCCCTTCCTAGTGAGCGAGGAATACTTGGACAGGCTGCCGCCTAGGGAGCGGAACTCGGACAGCATGAAGAAGGCACTCTCCTTCCAGGCGCTTTTCGACCGCCTCTTCCACCGCGATGGCCAGGTGGCGCCTGCGCGCGAGCTGCCGAAGGACTACAAAGGCAACGAGATTAAGCCGGGCACGCGCACAACTATGGTGCTCGCAAGGACCGGCCTGGACGACGAAAATTTCTCCTACCTGCTCAGCTACCTGAACGGCTTCTAGGCGCCCGCAAGCATTCTCAAAAGATCCCTTACGCCGGGCGCCAATCCGAATATCAGGAGCAGCAGCAGCACGAAATTCCTCTCCTGCTCGTCAGACGCCTCGCGCTGCACTATCAGAACAGCCAGGGTCGCGAACAGAACCTTCACGCCGAAGAAGGTGAGCATGGAGTCCCCAAGCGCGCCAAGGGCGCGAGAGAGCACGTGCTGCTCGAAGTACGGCTTGCCCACAGCTGGCCCGAAAACGTCGATGATGGTGTAAGTGGCAGCGCCGTCAAGCGCGTGCGCGAAAACCACCAACAACCCCGCAATGCTCAATGCGCCCGTCTTCTTCAGGGCCAAATACCCGATGCCCGTGCCTACGAGAGCAAGCGCAATAGCCATTAGTGCAAATGACCAGTAGGTGAACACGGGCGAGAGGAGCGCGAGCTGCGAGAGCCAAAGAATAATGCCGACTGGCGCAAGAAGCTCGGGCTTCCGCAACCTGTTCAATCCAAATACCGCGGCAATTGTCAGCAAGCCGACAACCACGTAGATGCCCGGCGTCACCGTGAAGTAATTGTAGTCATAGAAGTGCGAGCCGAGTATGAAGCCGGCTATCGGGTTGCCGGCATGCAGCGCCATCACGCCCGTATCCACGGCATCAGTGACCACGCGCGCGGTCGAGCCGAAAAGCATGAAAGGGATGATGGAAGTGATGAAGCCCGCGTCAATCGCAATCTTCTCCTTCTTCAGCATCCTGTAAATCAGGTAGGCTGCTGCAAGCGCGATGCCCGCGTACACCAGCGTGTTGACCAGGTTGTAGCCGGTCCTGTCCCACACCGGGTTCAGGAAATAATCCTCGATGAAGCCCGCCATGCCCAAACTTTGCTGGGTAATTTTATAAATGCAGGCGCGGAATTGCATGCATGAAGCTTTTGCCTGCCGCACTCGCGCTGTGCCTCATCGCCTCCTGCATTTACGCCGCAGGAAGTGCGAACATAGAGGTGCTGCCAAACACCATAACCATCCTGGCTGCGGGCAACGAGAGCGCGCCTGCAATATTCTACGCGCCAACGGGCGATGGCGCGGACGCGGCGTTCATCTCGTACTACACCGCGGTGAGGGACGGCGAGAAGCTGCCGAGCGGTGATGCGCTGCGCGTGGTCTATGACGCGAACGGGCTGAAGCAGATCAAGGCGGGCGGCGAGCCGAGCAGGGCGACGGTGACGACGCTCCCGGTAACTGGCGATTTGGGCGGCCTCAACATCACGCAGACTGTTTACAGCTCCGAGGCCGGCTACGAGGCGAACTTCGAGCCCTCAATCCCGTTCTCGCTGAAGGGCAAGCGCGTGTGGATAGAATACGCCAACGATTACTGGCTGATAGGCGACATGGATGCGTCGCCGCCGGCCGTGCTCCTCTACAAGGAGGCGGCCTTTGGCCACATTGACGCAAGCCGCAACCTCTCGTACGGCCCCTATCTCCTCTCCTTCCTCCTCTACGACGGCGAGAAGCTGCTGGTGCGCTTCCGCGGCGGCCTTGAGCCCACCTATTTCTCAGCGCAACAATTCAATGACCAGGCATCAAAGCGCCTCACCGTGATGGTTGACTACAACTCCTCGCAGGGCCCGCTCGTGAACGCGGACTGCTACCTGGAAGGCGACATCAGGGGCTCGCTCTCGCTCATAAACAACAGGTACATTGGCAGGCTCGACTACCAGTACCTGCCCGCCCGCGCGTACAACTACGCAGTGAGCTGCTCGAAGGAGGGCTTTGAGCCGAAGATGATTGCAATGGGCTTTGATGCCAGCGCCCCCGCGCCAACAGCAGCGCCAGGGGCCACGCAGATAACCGGCACGAGCTACACGCCGCCGAGCAACCAGCCCACGCTTCTCCAGACCCTCGACCGCCTCATCCACGACCCGTTCTGGTGGCTGCGCGGCAGTTAGCTATTTAAGCGCGAAAAGCCATAGTCATGGGCATGGTTTTGCAGAATATGCAGCCAGGCGCGAACAATCTCATTACTCCTTCTCACAATCAAACGCCGCAAACGCGCAAACACCTTCTTGCTTTCCTGTACAGGCATCTTGAAAAGGAGCCGCCAAAGAGCGCGCCTCCACCCGCGCACTCGCCCATGGAGCCCACGAAAATCACGCCCCTGGTGATACTGCACGAGAAGGCGGCAAAGAACAAGGGTTTTGGCACTCTTACTCTGGAATTGTACGCTTCCATGTTCGGGGCAATCGGTGGCGTTGTCGGCGGGGTGCTCGGCGCATCCTTCGCAGCAGTGCAGGGCGGGCTGAACAGCATCGCCGGCGGGGCAATCGGGCTCGCGCTAGGCGCCGGAATAGGCGCAGGAATCGGTTTCTTCCAAGCGCTCCTTGACGGCTACAGCCCCGGCGGCAGGCCGAAGACGCGATGAGCTCACCCGCTCCAAAGCTGAAAACTGTTTTTAAGCGCAAGCGCGCAGGTTTAGCATATGGCGCGCATCGACTATTCGCGGCACAAGCTCTTCCGCTCAATCGATTTGGAGGCACTGCAAAGGCTACAGGAAAAGGAGAGCATCTTCGGCCCCACCCCTCCGAATGTGTTCGTGGGCCGCATCGGCTATCCTGAAATCAACTGGGGTCCTCTTGTATCTGTTGAGCCAGAGGTAGACAAATCCTCTGCGCCCTACCTCGACAATCCCGCGAAATGGTACGGCATGGAGTATGCGAAAATCATAGAGATGCAGGTGTCCATGGTAAGGAGCAAGAGCAAGCTCAATATTTTTGGAAGAACACGGCTCTTGGAGCGAGCGCAGGAAAGCGTGATGTCAGTGAAGCCTGTTGATGCAGAAGTGACATTCACGCACAAGCCGCACTTCAACATGAACTTCTCCACAGTGCTGCAGCCCATGGGCTCATCCGCCCCCCTGAAAGATTTTCAAGTTACCGATAATCCTGTCATACCAAAGAAAGTAGATGAGCTTGTGGCGGAGCGCGTGAAAGCAGCTGATGGCGCGGGCGAGCTTTACGAGCACGGGCATGACGTTTACTATCTGACGCGCCTGCTGTCTAGCGGCATACTCGGGCAGGAGCAGCGGAGGAAATTGGTGCCCACTAGATGGTCAATAACCGCCGTCGATGATATGATTGGAAAACAACTGCTGGAAAAAATACGCGAGTATCCTGAAATTCCGGAGTTTGAAGTTTACACTGCGGAGTTCCTGTTCAACCACTTCGAAATTCTCCTGCTGCCGGGCAGGTGGGAGTTCGAGCAGTTCGAGGCATGGGCGGCCGGCAGCATGTGGGACCAGGGGAAGAAGGACTACAACATCGAGCACGAGTACGAGCCATTCGAGGGAAGGACACGCTATGCGGAGCAGGAGGCTGGCGGCTATTATGCTGGCAGGCTCGGCGTGGCGGAGGCTCTTGCGAAGAGGGGGAAGCAGGCAAGGGCTATAATTTTCAGGGAAATCGGTGCAGAATACAACGTACCTGTGGGCGTCTGGACCGTGAGAGAAGTGTCACGGAACGCTATGAGCTCCCCACCTAAGAAGTTTTCAACATTGAACGAAGCATTGGAGCACCTTTCAACAAGGCTCAAACTCCCGCTTTCAGAATACCGCCGCAGGAGCAGTATCCTCCCACAAACCCGGCTGTCTGACTTTTGATTTCTTGCTTACTAGTTCCTCTAATTTCTGTTGCTTCTGCGCAAGATGACAGGTTAGAAACTTCATTTTCAGACAATTTATATCTCCCAACATTTTCCGGCAGGCCGCATGCGTGAATCTTAGTCGATAGTGGTCTGACAAATGGGTCCGATAGCCTTTCACTGCCTTCAGCTTGACGCCGCCGTTTTCATAACTGAGATCATTTGCAATTTCTCCCAGTGCATCCATCACTTTCTTGTTAGAGCCATAGATTTCTATTCCGTTGTTTACGCAGCCGTCGTCGACAATGTATGCCAGCAGCCCCGCAAGAAGGAATTCCTTTTCTTTTTGAAGTATCTGCGGCGGAACTTCCATTTCGGAACTCGGCAAAATCGGAATGTCATAATATTTCCTGATAATCTTGACGAAGATGCTCGGAATCAGGACTTGCCAATATTTCTCATAGTTTGCCTGGTTCAGCTGGAATTTGCCGAAGACCCTGAGCAGCTTCAGCACAAAATTGCGCCGCCCCTTCTCATTCACTTGCTTATATGCGGCACATTTTTCATACCCTCCCCAATTGCCGTCTGCAAGAAGATGAAACACTATCGAGTCGAACTCAGGAGTAACTAAGATTGGCAGGCGCGGTTCTTCGATGGCACTACCGCATTCGTGGTCCTTATATGCAACAGTATTTTTCTCAATCTCTTCTAGCACCCCCTTTTCATTCGGAAAGAGCCTAGCAATTTCAAGCAGGCACCAAAGCGGAATTGCAATCTCTATTCTTGTATTTTTCAGGCTTTTCCCGTTCTTCCAGTCTGAAATTGTTGAGTTGTTGGTTCTTGCCATAAGACCGTATTTTGCCGAGGCATCTGCAAGCAACTTAGCCAGCGCAAGGCCTTCACCCACCTTCTCCACTGCTGACTCCACCAGCTGTTTTCTGAAATTCGGTCCGAGCAAAACGTAGGTGTCGACAGGCGGAAACTCCCACAAATGAATCTCGCCATAGGCCATGTTTTAACGTCGCAAAATGCCTTTAAATACGTCGGCAAGCCGGGGTTCGGGTGACTTTATTCTTTTAAGCACGCGGGTCAATATCCCCCCATGCACTATTCCGGCCTCACCACTTCCGAGGCTAGCGGGCTTCTTGCGAAATACGGGCAGAATGCGCTGCGCGAGCTTCCGCGCAAGCCCTCATGGCAGAAGTTCGCGGACCAGTTCAAGGATTTTGTCATCCTCCTGCTGCTGGGCGCAGTCGTCGTGTCGGCATTCCTCGGCGAGACGCTGGATGCGGTCGTGATTTTCGCCATCGTCATACTGAACGCAATCTTCGGCTTCATGCAGGAGAGCAAGGCCGAGAAGTCATTGGAGGCGCTCAAGAGGATGGTGGCGCCGCAGGCGCGCGTGGTGCGCGACAACCAGCCCTCGTTGCTCGAGGCGCGCTATCTGGTGCCGGGCGACATCGTGCTGCTGGAAGTGGGCGATGCAGTGCCTGCTGACATTGAATTGCTGGAGTCCACGAGCCTTGAGGCAGATGAGGCCGCGCTTACGGGCGAAAGCGTGCCGGTGCACAGGAAGAAGGGCGAGCAGGTGTTCATGGGCACGATTGTCACAAGAGGGAAGGGTATAGGCGTAGTGAGGAGCACGGGAATGCAGACGAGGTTCGGAAGCGTGGCTGCGCTGGTCCAGACAGTTGAACGCGAACCGACTCCTTTGGAAGAGCAGCTCGAGGCGATGGGCAAGCGCATCGGCATCGCGACTATCCTGATTTGTGCAATAGTCTTCATAGTGAATTGGCGCTTCGGCCTTTCGCTCATCGAGTCCTTCCTCGTTGCCGTGACTCTTGCAGTCGCGGCAGTTCCGGAAGGCCTGCCGGCAATAGTCACTGTCAGTCTTGCATTGGGCGTGCAAAGGATGGCAGCTGCACGCTCCATAGTCAGGAAGCTCAAGGCCGTCGAAACCCTTGGCTCCACGACCTTCATATGCACCGACAAGACCGGCACTCTCACGCGCAATGAGATGGTGGTGAAGAAGCTTTTCGCGGACTGGAAGGAATTCGAGTTCACCGGCACGGGCTATTCGCCAGTGGGCGAGGTGATGCTTGAGGGAAAGCAGCACAGGCGCAAGCACGGGGACGAGCTGTCCATCGCGCTCCACGTATCCGCGCTCTGCAATTCCGCATACCTGAAAAAGGAGGGCGAGCGCCACATCGTGATAGGCGACCCGACCGAGGGCGCGCTTCTTGCGATGGCGGAAAAGGGCGGGGTGGTGAAGGAGGAGGAGGCAAAGCGCTACAAGCTGGTTGCGGAGCTGCCCTTCGAGTCCGACCGCAAGCGCATGGCCATCATATACCAGCACGAGAAGGAGACAATCGCATTCGTCAAGGGCCAGCCCGAGAGCGTGCTGCGGCTTTGCAACCGCATTTACCACAAGGGCAAGGTGATGAAGCTCGGCGAGGCGGACAGGAACGCGCTGCTTGAGGCAAACAGGCGCTACGCCTCGCAGACATTCCGCGTCCTCGCGCTTGCATACAGGCCGCTTGACGGCAAGGAAAGCGTGTCTGTCGAGTCCATAGAAAAGGAGCTCATCTTCGTGGGCCTGGCTGCAATGATGGACCAGCCGCGCGAGGAGGCAAAGGCCGCGATAAGCGAGTGCGTGGATGCGGGCATCTCGGTTGTGATGATTACAGGCGACCAGAAGAGCACCGCGGAGGCAGTTGCCCGCGAGCTGGGCATTTCAACAGGCGAGGTGCTCACCGGCGACCAGATTGACATAATGGGCGACGAGGATTTGGCAGTGCAGGTGAAGAGTGTGCGCGTGTTCGCTGCAGTCTCGCCAGAGCACAAGCTGCGCATCGTGAATGCGCTCAAGGCGAACGGCGAGGTGATTGCGGTTACAGGGGACGGCGTGAATGACGCGCCAGCGCTGAAGCGGGCGGACATAGGCGTGTCCATGGGCATCACAGGCACAGATGTCGCGAAAGAGGCGAGCGACATGGTGCTAATGGACGACAATTTCGCAACAATAGTGAACGCGGTGCGCGAGGGCCGCAGGATTTATGACAATATTCGCAAGGCAGTCTACTATCTGCTTGGGTGCAATGTGGGTGAGGTATTCACTGTCTTCGTAGCCGCACTTGCAGGCCTTGGCGCGCCCCTGATGCCCATACAGCTGCTCTGGATTAACCTAGTGACAGACGGAGTGCCGGCTCTCTCAATGGCTCTTGACCCCGCATCGCAGGACATAATGCAGCGCAAGCCGCGCGACCCCAAGGATTCAATCTTAGCGGGCAACAAGATGCTGAACCTGCTTGCAATAGGCGTGCTCGTGGGCGGCGTAACGCTTGCAATCTACGAGATGGATTTGCTGCAATCGGGAGAGGCGCATGCGCGCACGCTCGCCTTCACCTCCTTCGTGGTGATAGAGCTTGCGGTGGCGTTCGCAATAAGGACAAAGGGCTTCTTCCTGAAAGAGATGCTCGCAAACGGCTACCTTGCGCTTGCGGCCCTTGCCTCAGTGCTCATCCAGCTCGCAGTGGTGTACCTGCCCCAGCTGCAGCCGATATTCAAGACCGTGCCGCTCGAACCAGCAGAGTGGGTGCTGATAGTCGGCGCCTCGGTGCTCATACTCTGCGCGCTTGAGCTGAAGAAGTTCGTGACTGGCAACGGCCTGATCTCAGCAGACGTCTAATACTTCGGGTCGTTGAACATGTCGTAAGGATTTCCACTACTACTTGATGACGATGAACTGCTGCTTGAACTGGAACCGGAGTAGCCTTTCGTATCCCCCGTAGTCTCAGCAGCAATCTCCTCCTCTTCCGCTATCTCGTGGAACTCGAACGAGCCGCTTCCCGCCCCTCCGGTGTCCATCTTTATCGCAATCTCCTTCTTGCAGTTCGGGCACGTGCCGATAATCTCGATTTTGGAAACGCTTGCCGTTGCATTGAACTCGAAATTCATCTGGCAGCCGCACTCGCACTCCAATGTCCTGCCGAACCGCACGCTTTCGCTTCGCATGAGCATCACCACCGTCTAGCCTGCTATCGCCGTGGTGGTATAAAAAGGCGAGCATTGCGCGCCTAGAGGTAGGCCAGCACGCCGAGAGTGCCGTGTATGAGTGCGAGCGACAGGGAAAGCGCAGCCATCCTCAAGTGCCAGCTGATGGGGAACCTTCGGATGCCCGTGAATGTAAGGAAGCCTATGGTGGCGGTGGTGGCGAAGCACAGGAGCGTGATTATGCCAAGATACATGATTAGGGACCTGCCGTCAATCAGCATGTAGCTTATTTCCCTGAACATGGTGGCGCCTCACATCACTAGTACTTCGCCCCTCATTGACGGATGTAGTGCGCAGATGTAATCATACGTGCCCGCTTCCGTGAAAGTGAACTCATAGCTCCCGCCGGTTTCCAGCACGCCAGATTCAAAGCCGGTGCCCTTGATCTGGTGCGGTGTGACATCCTCATTCACCCACCTCACCGTCATGCCCTTTGGAATAGTGAGCCCTGAGGGCGAGAATGTGAAATCCTTTATCGTGACCGTGGTGATTGCCGCTGACGGGCGCTGCTGCGAAACAGGCGGCAGGTCATTTCCGGGCACTTCCGGCTGCGGAGAAACGTCTGCCGTTGCGGGCTCGGTTGTTGCCGGCTGCTGTGGAACAGGCGGGGTTGCTGGAGGCTGCTGCGCAGGCGGCGTTGCAGGCGAGGGCTGCTGAGCTGTTTGCTGCGAGCATCCTGCAACCAGCAGGCCTAGCACTGCCAAAAATGCAACCAGAATTCCAAGTTTCATCCAACCACCTCTAACCATATCATTCCACAGTAACGCTCTTCGCCAGATTCCTCGGCTTGTCCGGGTCGTGGCCGCGCTCAAGGCACGAATAGTAGGCGAGCAGCTGCAGGGGTATGATGTAGATGAGCGGCGCCAAATCCTCCGCAACCTTCGGCATCCTCACCTGCCAGTGCGCCTCCTCCAGGATGCGCGAGCTGTCGCTCAATGCCATTATGCGCCCGCCGCGCGCCTTGCACTCCTTGATGTTGCCGAGCATCTTGTGCTGCGCCTCGCCATCAGGCGCAAGCGATATCACGGGCACGCCGTCCGCTATCAGGCTGAGGGGCCCGTGCTTCAGCTCGCCAGCAGGGTATGCCTCTGCATGCACGTACGCTATTTCCTTGAGCTTCAGCGCGCCTTCCATCGCTATCGGCGCTGCAAGCCCCCTGCCGATGAAGAAATAATCGTCGTTAGAGCGCAGCTCGTGAGCTATCTGCTTCATGCGTGAAGAGAGCGCAAGCGCCTCCTTCACAAGCCTCGTCACGCCGTTGGTAACCGGCTTCTTGCCTGCCGACACCAGTGCCAGATTTGTGAGGATTGCGACTTGCGAGGTAAATGTCTTTGTCGCGACTACTCCTACCTCGGGCCCCGCTCCTATGTAAATGTTCGCATCCGCGCCGCGCGCAAGCGAGCTTCCGACCACATTGGTAATCGCAAGAATTTTCGCGCCTTTGCTTCTCGCATGCTTCACCGCGAGCATGGTATCAAGTGTCTCGCCCGACTGGCTCACTGCAATCACGAGCGTGCCCCTGCCAACTATTGCCCCTTCCTTGTGCTCGGATGCAACCCATGCCTCGCAGCTCCTGCCCGCGTGCTTTGCAAGCAGGTGCCTGAACACAAGGCCTGCGTGGTAGGAGGTGCCGCAACCAATAACGTGGAGTGCTTTTGCTTCGCGCACAAGCTTCGCCCCTTCACTTACTCCAACGCGCAGCGCTGCGGAAATGCTCTTGGCCTGCTCCTCAATCTCCTTGATGGTGAAGTGCGCGTAGCCCTCCTTTTGCGCCATCTCAGGCGTCCAGTCAATGTGCACGCGCCGCCTCTCAATGGGCTCGCCCTCGTGCCAGAAGCGTGCGCCATTGCGCGTAATCACCGCCATGTCCCTGTCTTCCATGAATGCAACTTCGCGCGTGTGGTGCAGCATTGCGGGCACGTCGCTTGCAGCGAACATCTCCCCCTTGCCAAACCCAATTACCAACGGAGAACCATCCCTTGCTAAAATTATCTTCTCCTCGTCAGCATGCAGAACTGCAAACGCGTAATTGCCGTGGAAGCGGGAAACCGCCTTCCTCACCGCGCCCTCGAAGTCAGCGCCCTTTTTCATGTTCTCCTCTATGAGGTGCGCTGCAACTTCAGTGTCGGTTTCCGAAGCAAACTTGTGGCCCTTCTTGGAAAGTTCGGCCTTGATTTCGGAGTAGTTTTCGATTACCCCATTATGGACTATTGCGATTTTTCCTGAGCAGTCCTTGTGCGGGTGCGCGTTCACCTGGCTCGGCACGCCGTGCGTTGCCCAGCGCGTGTGCCCAATGCCCCTCTCGCCTGCCAAATCTTCAAGGTCGTGCTTTGCGTGCACTTCCGCTATCTTGCCCACATCCCTCTTTACCGACAGCCTGCCATCGTGCGCTGTCGCGATGCCCGCACTGTCGTACCCCCGGTACTCTAGGGCCTTCAGGCACCCGAAAATCGTGGGCGCGGCCTTGCGCCCGCCTATGTAGCCGACTATGCCGCACATGGTTTCATTTCACCTGCACTTCTTCACTTTACAAGCTCGCCAATCGCGAACGTCCTGCGCACAGCCGTGATGCGCACCTTCACTTCCTGCCCTGCCTGCGTGCCGGGTATGAATATGACAAAGCCCTCGTAGTGCGCTATGCCATCGCCCTTGCTGCCCTGCGCGTCCACCTTCACGACGTACTCCTTCCCTTCCTCGACCGGAGATCCTGCGCCCCTCATCTCCCCACCTCCGCATTTCCTACCGCTTCGCCGCCCCCGCTGCCTCCCCGCGCCCCTTTCCGCGCTTTCCCTGCCTTAGCATAGCTCGAATTTTATTTAAACTATCGCTTCCAATTTGTGCTCATGGCCAGGAAGTCCACGGGAGGCAGGAGGCGGGAAGGGAGGATCCTGCCAGTGGCCGTCGTCGAGCGCCTCATCAGGAGAGTGGGTGCGGACCGCGTGGGCGCGAGCGCATCGGACGCGCTCACGGACATCCTCGAGGCGGCGGGGCTTGCAATTGCCGCGCGCGCCTCCCGCATCGCCAAGCACGCGGGCAGGAAGACTGTGACTGGCTCTGATATCGAGATGGCGAAAGGATAAGCGGATGGCGAAAGGATAAATGAGAGGTGATTTGGTGGAAAATCTGAAGGTGTTTTTTGCGGTATTTATTGTTGCAGCTTTGCTGCTAGGGTGCGGAGGCCAGCAGCCCGCGGCACCGGCGGGCGCGAATAATGTGCAGGGCTCGGGCACCGGCGCGGGAGCGGGCGCCAATGTGCAGGGCACCGGCGCGTCGGGAGGCGCAGGGGCGGGCGGTTCCGGTTCGGCTGGAGCTAATGCGGGCGCTGGCGCAAGCGGTTCAGCTTCGGGCGGCGGCTCTGCAGGAGCTGGCGCATCGGGCTCAGCCGGCGCGGCTGGAGGCGCAGGCGTGAGTGGCTCTGCATCAGGCAGCGGCTCCGCGGGCACATCAGGCTCCGGTTCCTCATCAGGAGGGGGCGGGGCCAGCGGCTCGGACCTGGCAGGGCTCGGCTTCCTGGAGCTCGCACAGCTTGGTGCTCCGGTCGAGTGCAACGTGCAGCTGAGCGACACGGCCGACACCCACTACACGGGCACGACCAATGTCAAGATGCGAGGCAAGAACTTCCGCATGGAAGCCGACACCATCGATGCGCAGACCGGCACGAGCACGCACATAGAAATGATCGTGCAGGAAGATGCCCAGCTCGGTTACATGCGGCTCAACTCCGACATGAAGGTCGGTCCGTTTGCGGACTGCGAATGGCTGAAGATCGACATGAACGAGTCCCAGGACACGCAGGCTTCGACCACAACCTCCACGGAGAACCAGCTCAACGACCTGCCTCCGGGCTCGTTCACCTGCTCGGCTGGCGTATTCGGGGATGACATATTCACCCCGACCGGCAAGGTGTGCGACTACGCGCAGATACTTGCCGACCTCGCCCTTCCTTCAACGGACACGGGCGGCTACGGCGGCTGAGTTCCGGAACGGGAGCGCTTGCGCTCCCCCTTCTTTTGTTTTTCAAGGCAGGCGAGCGGGGCTAGTGCCTGTTCGCAACCTTCTGGAGCTTCTTCTCCTGCGCCGCCTTGCCCAGCCTTATGGCATTGTCCAAGAAATAGACGTTGTCGATGTATTCCGCCGCAATCTCCTCAAAAGTGACGTTCTTCTGCGAGGCGATCTTCATCAGTTCGACGGTGATGTAGCGCAGTTCCGCATTCACACCGGCGAGCTCTTCGTACATGATGTGCGTTGCGCGGGCAATTAATATATGCTTTCGCACGCGCCTTTTCGCAATTGTTTTAAATTAATGCGATGCGCCACTCTTCCCGTGGAAAAAATCTGCCCGCGCTGCGGCGCAAAGAGCGGCGAGAAGAAGTTCGTGGAGAATTTCTGCATAGACTGCTTCCGGAGCTACATAGACCTGGACACGCCCGCAGCCGTGGAAATACCGATATGCCGCACGTGCGGCCGCGTGAAGCTCACCGCGGGCTGGCAGGAGAAGGATGACGAGGCCATAGGCAAGTTCGTGCTCAGGCAGTGCAACGCGAAGTACGAGGACGCGAAGGCGCGCCTCACGGACGACGGCGCGTGCGAGATAAGCTTTGAGATAAAGGCCGGCGATTCCACCATCGAAGTGCAGGAAAACGTGGGCATCAAGTATTCGGCCACATCGTGCGACAAGTGCTCGCGCGAGAGCAGCGGTTATTTCGAGGCCATCATACAGCTGCGCGGAAGCGAGGAGAAAGTGAAGCGCACGCACGCAAAGATGATGCCCTACCTTGAGAAGAACTCGTTCATCTCGAAAGTCAAGGACACGCACCGCGGCATTGACCTGTACGTGGGCTCCAAGCAGGTGGCCGCGGAAATAATCTCGCAGCTCGGCCTCAAGCCCAAGGTCTCCAACAAGCTGCACGGCGTGAAGGACGGCCAGAGGATTTACCGCACAACATTCAGCATAAGGGTCTGACGGGCTGCGGCTATTTGCGCCTGATTTTAATCAGCCTTGTCTTCCCGCCCATGCCGCCCTTCTCGGCCTTTGTCTCCAGCAGCTTTGTCTCGATGATGCCCAGCTTCTCGAGCCTGCTCACGTGCTCCTCCACCGTCCTCTCATTCTCCTCGAAAAGCTTGTAAAGCGCGCCGCTCGTAATCTCACCCTTTTTCTTCACTATCTCGAAGATGCGCTGCTGAATCCCGTCCAATCTCGGCTCCAGCTCCTCGCGCACGGGCCTTTCGCTCTCCAAGTCCTCCTTCACCTTCTTCACGTGCTCAACCTGCACCTGCCTTGCATTCTCCCGCTCAGCCAGCTTGCCCGCGCGCCAGAGCGCGTTGAGCGCCACGCGCGCATCGCCCCCCCTCTTGGCTGCAACTGCGGCGCACAAGGGCACCACTTCCGCGTCCAGCGCGTCAGGGTAAAACGCAACCTTTGCCCTTTCGCGCAAGATGTCCTTGAGCTCCACGGGCGAGTAGGCCTTGAACCTGATGTGCCTCTGCACAAGCGAACTCTTCACGCGCGCGTCCATGGTTGCGAGAATTTCCTCGTTGTTGGTAATCGAGATTATTCCAATTCTTGCAGCGAACAGCTCATTGCCGCGCGAGAGGTCGTAGAGCACGTTCCACTCCTCGTATTTCGCGGCGAAGAGCCTGTCCACCTCGTCCAGCACTATCACCACTCCCCTGTCGCCCTTGGTGAGCGCTTCGGCCAGGGAAGAGATGATTTCATCAGTCGCAACCCCGCGCCTCGGAGTCACCACGCCCAGCGCATTCGCGAGCACGCTCAGTATGCCGTGCCTTGTCGCAATCTCCCAGCAGTTTATGTAAACGGAAACAGTGCGCTGCGTGTATTCCTCCAGCTCCTTCAAAACATATTTTGAGCAGGAAGTCTTGCCGGTGCCCGTGGGGCCCGTAAGTAGCACGTTCTCCGGCCTTCCCCCGTGCGCAGCCCCCCTCAGCGCGTCGGCAATGCCGTTTATCTCGCGCTCGCGGTGCGGCAGCACGTCAGGCAGGTACTGGGGCTGGAGCACGCGCTCATCCTTGAAAATGCGCCCCTCGCTGCCCCGCGCGAAAATATTGGCCATGCTTGGATTTCGGCAGATAAGTATAAATATCGGGAAAGGCGCGCAGATGGCTACTCCTTCACCAGTTTGTACCTAAACGCATGCAACAGCACCCACGTGGCCGCATAGCTCACGAACGCGTGCGCGCTCGTCCAGCCGTTGTAGTAGGTCATCAGGCCGTTCTGCATGAGCACCCACTCGCCCAGCGCGCCGAAGATGGCGAAGAGCGCGATGTCCGCAATCGAAAACTTCAGGTCGAATTTCCTCGGCAAATAGAGCGCCCATGCAATTCCGCCCACGAAAGTCAGGAAGATTATCTCAACCGGCACATAGGCAATGAAGAACGCGCTTTTTGAGCTGAACCAATAGCCCAGCACCGAGCCGGCGTTCTCGAATGCGAAGTCGAAGAGCATGAGGAACGCGCCCACAAGCGCCATCTTTTTCGCAAGCTTCAGGCTGTTCAGCTTCACCTCAAGCAGCAGGAAGCCCAGTGCCGCCGCGTCAAGAGCGAGCCAGATTGCCGCGCCAGGCCTGAAATTGTAGAACCAGTAGCCGAGAACAAGGAAGAATGCGAGAAGCCCGAGCAATGTGAGCCATTCCCTTTTCATCAGAAGCACTTCTGCCGTATATTCCCGAACGCTCTTAAATCCTTGTTGTGCAAATTAGTGGCGATAGACATGGGCGTTCTGCTCGATTACAACAAGCACGACAAGTGCATCAAGGTCAGCCAGGCGGAGAGCGTGAGCTCGCTCGTGCGCGGCTACTACGGCACGATGCACAAGGGCGTGATAACGCTCTTCCCGGAGGAGGCTCTCTATCTGATGGACATCAGGAACGCGCGCTGCCTGGACGAGAGCCAGAACGAACTGCGCTTCAACGACATCGCCGCGCTCTTCCCGGAAGAGAAGCAGATGGCGCGCTATTTCACCTACAAGGACTGGAGGGACCGCGGCCTGATAGCAAGACCAATAACCGAACTCGCGCCGAACACTAACTACGGCCGGAGCGCCATCAAAAAATACCCCTCGCAGAAATTCTCGCCCCCGAAATATTCAGTGCAGGGCATGTTTTTCGCTGATGATTTGTACACGGTCATAGATGACGAGCAGGTGGGCCGGGAGCTCTACCACAACTACTGGCTCGGCCAGTTCGGCTCCTACAAGGCAGAGCACCGCGGCAGGCTGAGCAAGCTGGATGCGTATGAAACGCTCTTCATGATGAGGCACTGCAGCCTCTCGCTGAAGAATGCAAGCGAGAAGCACGTGATTGCAGAAGCAACAAAGAGGCGCAAGGACTTCCCGCTCATGTACGAAGTTTACGAGGACTGGCGCATGAGGGGCTTCACGCTCAAGACCGGCTTCAAGTTCGGCACTCATTTCAGGCTCTATTTTCCGGGCGCCTCACCAATACGCGATCAGGACGAGTGGGTGCACTCGAAGCACGTGATTCACGTATTTCCAAGAAGCAGCAAGATGCTCATCTCAGAATGGGCGCGCGCCATCCGCGTAGCACATAGCGTGAAGAAAACCTTCATCCTCGCGATACCCGGCAAGGAAGGCAAGAAGGTAAAAGCGAAGCTCGACTTCCTGCTCTACCATCGCAAGAAGGATGGAATAGAAAACCCAAAGGAGGACAAGCCGAAATTCCTGATGTTCTCGCTGAGCGAGGAGGAGTACATTGGCGGCGAGGAGCTTGCGCGCGCAATCGAGCAGTCAAAGCATGTCGGCCTTGAGCTGCTGCTTGCAATTTCCGACCGCGAGACTTCCGTGACCTACTACAAGGTGAAGCGGCTGGAGCTGCCCGGCTCTAAATATGAATATTACGAGATTGAGTGGGACCAGCCCTAGTTTCTGCGCGCGCTACTTCGCCTTTGCAATTGCGCCCTTCACTATCGCGGCACTCTTCCTCAGGCACGCCTTCTCGCGTGCATCAAGGGGCACGAGCAGGCGCTTCTCCACTCCGCGCCTGCCAATCACGCACGGCACGCTTATGCACACGTCGCTCACTCCCAAATAGTTGTGCAGCAAGGTCGAGACAGGATACACCGCCTTCCTGTCATTCAGCACTGCATAGGCAAGGTCTGCAACGACCATTCCAATCGCGTAATAAGTGGCGCCCTTGCCAGCGATTATCTCGTAGGCGGCCCTGCGCGTCTTTTCCTCCAGCGCCTCCACCGATTTCCTGTCATAGTGCGGCAGCTTTGAAAGCGGGATGCCCGCGATGTTTGCGGAGCTCCACACCGGGAACGAGCTGTCGCCGTGCTCGCCAAGCACGTAGGCATGCACGCTCTTTGCGTCTATGCCGAAATGCCCGCCGAGCATGTAGCGCAAGCGCGCGGTGTCCAGCGCAGTGCCTGTGCCGAAAACGCGCGAGGGAAGGTATTTGGAGTATTTGAGCGTGAGGTAGGTGAGCGCGTCCACGGGGTTGGTCACGACCATCACTATGGCTTCGGGCGCATGCTTCTCGATTTTCGGCACAACCTCCCTGAAGATGGCCGCGTTCTTCTTCACCAGGTCAAGGCGCGTAATGCCTGCCGTGGCCTGGCTCGCGCCCAGCGCCATCACCACGATGTCCGCGCCGTCGCAGAGTGCATAGTCGTCGCCGTACCGTATCTTCGTGCGCGAGGCGAACATTGCGCCATGCTCCAAATCCAGCGCATTCCCCTTCGCCTTCTCCTTGTTCGCGTCAATGAGCGCTATCTCGCCCGCTGTCTTCTGGATGAACATCGCGTATGCCGCAGTGGAGCCCACGAAGCCCGCGCCTACAACCGCAACCTTGCCGCCCATGCAAACACCAGCCTATTTCCCCTCGCTTTCCCGCAAGCCGCCCTTCACCCGCAAACACCGCCTATCCCGTCCCGCTTTCCCGCGCAACTTCCTCTGCCTTAATGCAAACACTACCTGCCTATCTCCGAAAACCCTTAAATTGTTGCGCTTCGCCTTTGAAGGCATGGACCTCGAAAGGAAAGTTGAGCTGATTACAAGGGCGCCTGCCGAGGAGACCGTTACTGTCGAGGAGCTGCGCATGCTTCTGGAGAAAGAAGCTCATCCAATTGCCTACAATGGCTTCGAGCCCTCAGGCTTGGTCCATTTGGGCACCGGCCTGATATGCGCGTACAAGATGCGCGATTTCATAGAGGCGGGCGTGAAGTTCAAGGCCTACCTTGCAACCTGGCACGCGTGGATAAACGAGAAGCTCGGCGGGGACAAGGAGGCGCTGAAAAAGGCGGCGTTGCACTTCAAGCACTCCTGGATTGCGTGCGGAGTGCCTGAGGACAAGATTGACTTCGTGTGGCCCGAGGAGCTTTACGATGACATCGACTACTGGAGCTTGGTAGTGAAGGTGGCGAAGGAGCTGACAATTGCGAGGACAGTAAGGACGCTGGAGATAGCGGGGAGAGGGGAAGGGGCCGAGGAGGGCAGGAAAGTCGCGGAGCTCCTCTACACTCCAATGCAGGTAGCTGACATTTTCCATATGCGCGTGCGCATTGCACAATTGGGCATGGACCAGCGCAAGGCCAACATGGTCGCGCGCGAGGTGGGCGAGAAGCTGGGCTACTGGAAGCCCGTGAGCGTGCACCACCATTTGCTGCAAGGCCTTGAGAAGCCGCCTCAATGGCCTTTGCCCGCTGACCCTGCAGAAAGGAAGCGCCTTCTTTCATCCGTAAAGATGAGCAAGAGCAGGCCCGGCACTTGCGTTTACATTTACGACTCGCCCGATGCAATAAGGAAGACAATCAGCAACGCGTTCTGCCCCGAGAGGGCAGTTGAGTTCAACCCCGTAATGGACATCGCGAGGCACATAATCTTCCGCGAGAGGAAGGACGGCATCATCATCGAAAGGCCAGCGAAATTCGGGGGCAAGATGGAAGTTGAGAATTTCGAGGAGCTTGCGAAAGTGTATGAAGAGGCGAAGCTGCACCCGATGGACCTCAAGAATGCGGTTGCAAGCGAGCTGATTGAGATACTGGAACCTGTGCGCACTTACTTTGAGAAAAATAAAGAAGCAAAGCAGACGCTGGAGTTCATGAAGTCTGCGAAAGTGACGCGCTAATTATCTCCATCCTCTCTTCTTCATCGCGTCGTCGATGCGCTCCTTTGCTATCTGCATGGCCACGTCGCGCGTGAACGCGTTCTCAGCCTTTGCCTTCTCGAGCACCATCCTCGTGTTCTTCCTTATCGTCTTCTCCACCCTCTCGAACATCTGCTTGTCCGTGCCGCCAATCATCTCTGTGTAGGATGAGATGATGCCTCCTGCATTGGCGACGAAGTCCGGCACTATCAGCACCTTCTTCTCCTGCCAGAGCTTCCTCTCAATGTCCTCGGGTATGGGGATGTTCGCGCCCTGCACTATTATCTTCGCATTCACGCTCTGCCAATTGCTTTCGTTTATCGCGTCGGGCCTCGCGCCGGGCACTAGCAAATCGCACTCCACTTCAAAAAGCTTCTCAGTGGGCGTGTGCCTGCAGCTGCCCTTGCACAGCTTCACAAGGGTGCGGTGCTCGGTCTTCTCCTTGATGAGCTGCGAAACGTCAAAGCCCTGCGGGTCATAAATGGTGCCGGAACGCTCGCTCACCGCGACTATCTTCGCGCCCCACTGCGAAAGGAAGCGCGCCGTGAATGTTCCGACATTTCCAAAGCCTTCGATGGCAACGCGCGCCCCCTGAATGGGTATGCCCGCGAATTCAAGCGCAACTGCCGCGCTGTGCGCAACTCCGAAGCCCGTCGAGCCCAGCTCGTGCGGCAGGCCTCCCATCTCCTTCGGCTTTCCTGTCGCAGCCTTGGGCGTGCCAATCTCGTTCGCAAATGCAGCCATCTCCTGCTCGCCAGTGTTCATGTCAGGCCCGGCGACATAGCGGTCTGGTATGAGCCCCTTCAGCCCGCGCGCCAGCGCGCGCACAGCCTCCTTCCTGTCCACCTTGTAGGGGTCCGCAACTATGCCCGCCTTTGCGCCTCCGAGAGGGAGCTCGGCCATCGCGTTCTTCCACGTCATGGCGCGCGCAAGCCTTGCAACCTCCTTCACGCTCACATCGGGCGTCATGCGCATGCCGCCCTTTCCCGGGCCGAGCGCGGTGTTGTCTATCACCAGGAAGCCGTGTATGCCCGTCTTCGGGTCCTGCGTGAAAACCACTTCCTCAGGCCCGTATTCGTCGAATGAGAACATTTCTAGCACCTCTTCTGCAACCTTGGGCTTTCCCTTTCATCAGAAAATTTTAATATGCTTAACCTGCCTGGCCCCACACCAGCAGCACGTTGCCCGGCTGCTTTGTGAGCAGCACGTTGATGCTGCTGTAGTCGGCCTTGGAGCTCCAGCCCACGAGCCATACGTCGGTATATGTCTGGCGGTCAGCGGAATAGCCCTCCTCGCCATAGAAGTGCACGTCCGGCACCGCATCAGGGTGGGCGCGCAGGTAATCGCTCACTCTCTCGGTGCCAGCGCGTGTGTGGCTCGCTATCACGGCCTCCTCCTCGAAGAACAGCACGCACTTCTCGGGCGCAAGGCCCGCGCACACCTGGCAGTTCCTTGTAATCCAGTCCTCGCGCACCACGTAGCCGAATTCCGGGTATTTGTACTCCGTATGCAGGCGCGACGGGCACGGCGTTCCAGCGTCGAAGGTCACGCGTGCCTTTATGCTCCAGCTGCTCCCGTTCTTGTCAGCCGCGAGTATCCCGTAGTCCGCGGCCGGGTATTTTGCGGCCAAATCCTCCTGCACGAAGCGCAGCGCCTCGTCCTTCGTAATCTCGTGCCTCGAGGAAAATATGACGTAAGCCAGCACAACCGCAAGAACAAGCAGCACTGCAACGTAACCCTTGCTGTCCATATCCCGCCTTATCTCGCCGGCTCTATAAAAGGCTTTTGCCCCCTTTGCGCCCCTGCAAAAGTATTAAAGCCGCTTCGCCCAAATGACCCGTGGTGCTAAGATGGGCCTACCTTTGTTCCTGCGCGTTTTGCTCCTGGCTGTTGCCGCATCGCTAGTTTCCTACGCGCTCCTGCCAATGGGCGTTCTTGAGCTCGCGAAACTTCTTGCGCTATCAGTGGCAATCACGCTCCTCGTGCCAATAGTCTACCCGCACATACGCGGGGTGAGGAAGGGCGACATGGTGATGGCCATCAACCCGCCCCAGCGCGGCATGATGCCGCCGCTCCAGCTGCCTTTCCTGAACTTCGGAGGCAACTACATTGCGCTCGACAGCGGCAGGATAGGCTCGCGCCTGCGCGTTGCGATGAACGACGGCACCTGGCGCGAGGCGGAAGTGCTCGCCTATGCGGGCTTCCTGCAGCCGGCGCGCGTGCGCCTGCTCGAGAGCGAGTACAGCTTCAACCTGCTCTGATTTTCGAGGGTGCGTGCGAATGATGATTGACAGGTCCGAACTAAACGACATACTGATATCGGTGCTCGCCATCTCGCTCGCGTTCACGATAGCGCGCTTTGACGGCATTTTCGGCTTCTTCGGCGCAGCGAGGCCGGACGCCTACTCGTTCTTCCTGCTGCTCGCGGTTTCAATAGTCACCGTGGGCGTGGGATTCGTGCTGCACGAGATGGCGCACAAATATTCCGCAATGCGCTACGGCGCACAGGCAGCCTACCGCATGTGGCCCATCGGCCTGCAGATTGCGCTGGCGGGCTCGCTCTTCGGCTTTGTCTTCGCCGCGCCCGGCGCCACCTACATATTCACGCCCTACCTCACCCGGAGGCAGAACGGCATCATCTCGGTGGTGGGCCCGCTCACGAACATCGCACTCGCATTCTGCTTCCTGTTCGCAACGCCGTTCCTCATGCTGCTCCTGCCGAACGAAATCGCGCTGCTCGTAATAGGGCAGGGCATCATGATAAACCTCTGGCTCGCGCTCTTCAACATGCTCCCCCTGGGCCCGCTCGACGGCGGGAAGGTGCTGGCCTGGAATGCGGCTGTCTGGGGCATCGTGATTGCCATACCCGCGGCGCTGCTGTTCCTCTGAGCGCACAGTCAGCTATTTAAATAAGTATTACCAAGTATGACTGGGTATGACCATGTCAAGGCGAGCGGCAAAAGCGGGAAAGGAGAAGATAGCGATAAGCATGGACCGCGCCCTGCTGAGGCGCGTGGATGCAAGGGTGGACGGGAGCAACATAAAATCGCGCTCCCACGCAATCGAACTGCTTCTCTTGCAGGCGCTCGGGGGCACCGGCTCTGACTTGCACGCCCTCATCCTGTGCGGAGGCGAGGGCAAGGGCCTGCGCCCGCTCACTTACAGGCTGCCCAAATCGCTGGTGGAAGTTGGCGGCAAGCCCATCCTGCAGCGCATAGTGGCGTGGCTGAAATCAAACGGCGTCGGGCACATCACTCTTGCCACAGGCCATCTCGGGCTTGAGATCGAATCATACTTCGGGGACGGCTCGGCATTCGGGGTAGCCATCGATTACACCCACGAGCGCGAGCCCCTTGGCACTGCCGGCGCGCTGAACGCGCTGCGCGAGAAAGAGCGCGGGACATTCCTGGTGCTGAACGGCGACGTGCTCTGCTCGTTCGACCTGCGCGCAATGCTGGAGGCGCACAGGCGCAGCAACGCTGTCGCAACAATGGCGCTCAAGTCAGTGCGCGACGCGGGCCAATACGGCGTGGTGGAGATGGAAGGGGACAGGATAACGAAATTTGAGGAAAAAGCGAAGCAGGGCGGCGAGAGCCGCCTTGTAAATGCAGGCGTCTATGTCTTGAGCAGCAAGATTTTCGATTACCTGCCTGAAAAGGGCATGTTTGAGAGGGACGTCTTCCCGAAGCTCGCGCAGAAGGGCCTGATGCGGGGCTATATTTTCACCGGCCCGTGGGTGGACGTCACGGACAAGCAGAGCCTGATGCAGGCCGAGGACGAGATAGAATAGTTGGAGATGCAGCTGGAGGCTAGAACATGAAAATTATGCATGCGTTCGGCACACGCGCCTGCTCAATCAAGATGGCGCCCCTCGTGCGAGAGAGCCTGCGCCGGGGGCATGAGACCAAGATACTCTACTCGGGCCAGCACTATTCTCCCAATTTGTATGAAGAGGTCTTCGATGATTTGGAAATGCCGCGCCCCGACTACGATTTGGGCGCAAGGGGCACGGCCTCGGAAATGGGCGCGAAGATGCTTGTCGAGGGCGAAAAGGTTTTGCGCCGCGAAAAGCCTGATGTGATTCTCACGCACGGCGACACTTTCACCGCGCTCTTTCTCTCGCTTGCGGGCGCGCTTTCGCTCACTCCCGTTGGCCATGTGGAAGCCGGTTTGCGCACCAACTCATGGGAGCCTTATCCTGAGCAGATTTGCACGCGCTCCGCAGACGCATGCACCGCGCTCTTCTTCGCAGCTACCGAGAAAAATAAAAAAGACCTCATTTCCGAAGGGCAGCCGCTCGAGCGGCTGTTCGTGGTCGGCAATACGGTGGTTGATGCAGCCCTTCAACATTCCGAGATGGCGCGCAAGAAGAGCAGGATAATGGAGCAGGTTAAATTTTCTTCAAAAAAACCACTAATCTTCTGGTCGGTGCACAGGAAGGAGAACATGCTGCACGAGCAAAGGATGAGGGGCGTATTTGACGCATTGCTGGACCTTACAGACTTCAACATCTTCTGCTCGGTCCTGCCGAGCACGCAGCAGGCTGCTGAGAAATACGGCTATGCGGAAAGGCTCGCGAAGGCGCCCCACCTCATCTGGAGCCCGTGCCTCCCGAAATATACCGACTCGCTCCGAATAATGCTTGAAAGCGATTTGCTGCTTACGGACAGCGGCGGCATACAGGAGGAGGCGTGCTCCTTGCACATACCCTGCCTCACGCTGCGCTACGTCACGGACAGGCCGGAGAGCGTTGACGTGGGCGCGAACAGGTGCGTGGGCGCGGAGAGGGAAAGCATCACCGAGTGGTCGCGGAAAGTCGTGAGCGGCGGGCTCGGGGATAAGATGAGGAAGGCAAAGAACCCTTACGGAGATGGCAAGACATCGGGGCGCATAATCGACATATTGGAGAAGTTCGAGCACAAGATGGAGCGCTGGGAGACAAAGGTAAGGAATTAAAATTGCAACGCGGGAAAGAGCGAGGGGAATGCAAATGAAAGTGGTTTTGCCGGCAGGCGGGAAAGCGAGGGCATGATGGAATGAAAGTTGTTTTGCTTGCAGGCGGGTATGCAACGCGGCTCTGGCCGCTCACAAAGGACACTCCGAAGGCGCTGCTACCTGTGGGCGAGACGACGATACTGGAGCACATGCTGCACATCATAGAGCGCATGCCTTCCGTCAAGACCGTCTACCTGACAACAAACCAGAAATTCGAGCCAAACTTCCGCAAGTTCCTGGCGGGCTGGAAAGGCACGAAGAAAATAGAGCTCATAGTGGAGAAGGGCACCTCGAACGAGAAGAAGTACGGCGCAGTGGGCGCGCTGCTGAAGATGCGCGAGCAGGGGCGCTTTGACGGCCAGACGCTCATACTGGCCGCGGACAACGTCTTCGACTCGCACTTCTCGGACATGCTGAACGCGATAGTGGAGAAGGGCGAGGACGCACTCGTGCTCTACGATGTGGAGACGGGCGAGCGCGCGAAGCTTTACGGGGTGTGCGAGCTGGATATGAAAGGCCATGTGGTCCACTTCGAGGAGAAGCCCGAGACTCCGAGCGGGACGCTGGTCTCAACTGGCAGCTACTTCCTGCGCAAGGAAACGCTGGACCTGCTTCCCGAGTACGAGACGTCGGGCGGCGGCATTGACAGGATAGGCGATTTCATAAAATGGCTGGTGGAGAGGGGGAACGTGCGCGGCTACGTGTATGCGGGCAGGTGGTTCGACATCGGCACGCACGAGCATCTGGAAAGGGCGAGGAAGGCGCACGAGAAGAAATAGGCAGCTAGCTTTTCCTACTCACGTTACTGCAAACCTTCCCGAACCTTTCCAAAAACCTCTCCCACGAGAAGTCGCGCTCAACCCTCTTTCTTCCCGCAATGCCCATCTGCTCCGCTATTTTCGGGTGCTCGGCGAGGTAGGCCATTTTTTCGGCGAGGGCATCAGTGCTGTCAACAAGGTATCCGTTCTTCCCATTTTCAACAATCTCGCGCGGCCCTCCCTCGTTCCATGCGAGCACCGGCTTCCTGGACGCGAACGCCTCCAGCGGCACTATGCCGAAATCCTCGTGTATGGGCGTGTAAAGCACTGAATAGCAGTTTGCATAGAGCTCGCGTATCTTCTTGAAATGAACATCAAGGAGCAGCTGGACATTCTGACTGTGCGCCATGCGCTCCCTCAATTTTCCATAATACTCGACGTGGTGCGGGCTGTTCCTGTGCAATGCGCCCGCGAGGACGAGCTTCCACTTTTCGCCCTTCTTTCCGGCCTTCCTCCTGAACTTCTCAAACGCCTCTATTGCAAGCTCGAACCTCTTCTCGGGCACGATGCGCGAGGGGTAGAAGAAGAACTTTTCGTAGCCCTCGCACGCGAACTCCTTGCAATCAACGCCCGGATAGAGCACTTCGGCATCATCGCGGTGCAGGTATTCCGAGATGCGCTGTTGTGTTGTTTTGCTGTTGCAGAATATGTGCCGGATTTTGGGCACGCTGCGGAACTCGAAGTGCTTGTAGAACTCCACGAAGGACCAGTAGACCATGCGCTCCAGCGGATTGCGGCGCGCCTGCCTCCACTTGTACAAAATGAAGGCCTCGCGGTTGGGGTTGTGGCAATACCAAACAACATTCCTGTTTTTATGCCCGACCCATTCGCTCGGCGTGCCGTGCGCATTCACCACGTCGAACTCGTCAGGCGCCTTCCAGTTCCAGAACTGGCTGCCCGCCACTGCCGCCTCCCTCGCGCGCCTTGGGAAAAGCGAGAAGGCGGGTGCAAGCATGCCGCGGGGCAGCACTTCCACGTCCAATTTCGAAAATTCAGGGTAGGTCTTGGCGGCATCATACTCGGTGCAGAAAATCTTCGCGCCAAAGTGCTGCGCTATCTTCAGCACGACCTTTTCAGCCCCGCCCTTCACATGAAGGAATGGGTGTGCAACTGCGAGTTTCACCGAATCATCTCGAAAGATTATTAAATAGGGTTTCTTTTAAAACAACACTATGGCCATACGCGGTCAAACGACCATCGAATACCTCCTTCTCATTTCCGTAGTAGTGCTGCTGTTCGTAGGCGTGCTCGTAACCGTGAACTCGCTGAGGCAGGAGGCTAACAAGAACGTGAATGTGAGCGGGGTGGAGCAGACGCCCACCCAGGCCATAAGCTCGCAGCTCGAGAACCTGAGGAACCTTGCGCCAGCCACATCGGGCACCGCGCCCTCGCTCCACCTCTCGATATCAATAAGCGAGGCGGTGCCGTGCCAGATGGTCCCGCTCACGATTACGGTGAAGAACGAGAACGGGCCGGTAGTGGGCGCGCAGGTCACGCTGCGCAATGCGACGGACATCGTGGACACGAAGAACACGCTGGCGGACGGCGGCGCGGTGTTCGTCCCGCAGTCCTTGGGCACCCACACCGTCGTGGCGAATGCGACGGGCAACGAGGCGGCTTCGAAGTCCTTTACGATTGCTTGTTAGGCTTGCAGCGGTTCAATGTTTAGAGGGGCGACACGATTGGTAAAGGCAAGGAAAGGGCAGGCACGATTTCCTGCGGGAAATGTGCCGCGCTTTGACCGCGGGTCAAAGGCGCAGGTAGCTGTTGAATTCATGCTCGTGCTCGCCATAGGCGCCATGATTTTCCTCATAGCCCTCCTCACGTTCCAGCAGGGCGTGGGCGGGATAAAGAGCGCGTCCGGCGCCACCAGGTTTGTCAATTCCCTGGAAAGCCTGTTCGATGCCGCGGACTCATTGCAGACGGGCTCGCAGAAATACGTGCAGCTCAGCATCCCGCCGGGCCTCAGCGGCTTCCAGCAGGTCGGCGAGGGCGGCGGCTGGTACATCGTGACCTTCCAGTTCAACGGCCAGACCTGGAGCAGGCGCGTGCCCTACAAGCTCACCTTCATACCCCCGAACTTCGACCAGATGCCGGGCGAGCGCACAGCGCTCATCTACTCGAACAATCCAGGTGATGTCGTTGTACAAATCATATCATAGCGCAAGGAAGGCGCAAATCGGCATGGAATTTTCCATGACCGTGGCTTCTGCGATGATAGTCTTCGTTTCCCTGCTGTACGTGATGGGCGGGGTGAAGAACACGCTCGAGGACAGCAGCTCGCGCATTGCCGCAGTGTCAATAGGCCAGAGGGTGGTGACTGCGGTGGACGCGATGTTCCGCGACGCGTGCGACGTTTCCTGCGCCACGACAGTGAACCTGCCGAAGGAGATAGACTCTTTCGGCCACACATTCGGCTATAACGTCACGTTCGAGGGGAGCCAGGTCGTGGTGGACTACGGGAAGGCGAAGGCGGGCGTGGAGGCCGGCAGGCCGCTCGCGTCCCTCTCTATGGTGCAGCGGGATTTGCCGGGCGGCAAGTCCCTGGTCATACGGAGCTCGGGCTGAGGTTTTGGAATGAGCGGAAAAAACGCGCGCAGGGGCATAGTGACGTTCGAGGACTTCATACTTGCCCTCATCATAATCTCGATGGCGACCGCGCTCATAATCTCAAACCTTTTTATATTTGACCATCGAACTGTCGCTCAGATGATTGAGCAGCGGAAGGTCTGGGGCTCCGACGTCGCCGCGGACATGATAGCCAAGCGGTATGTGCTCGGCAACGGGGAGCTGAACGTGGAGGCGCTCGGCGAAAGGCCGATGCCCGACGACGTGGAAGTGACCGTGGGCGCGCTGCATTTCGGCGGCACGCCGCCGGTGGCGGGCAACGTCTACGCCTCCAACAGGCTGGTAATCGTAAACGGAAGGCCCGACAGGCTGACCGTAAAAACCTGGTGATGAATTGGATATGTGCGCAAACAGGAAAGGCCAGACTACAATCGAATTCCTGCTCCTGCTGAGCGTCGTCATACTTCTCATACTTGCCGCCATTACCACTGTCAGCGACATCACCAAGGTGCAGCAGAACGCCACGCAGGCGGTGCGCAGCGGCGTGGAGAATGCATCGCTCGCGCTCCTGCAGCAGTTCGCGGAGCAGCGCGTGGGCCTGCAGCTCACGAACGTCACGCAGGTGACAGCCGACCTCGTGAGGCTCGAGGTGGTGAAGAACGACCCGTATTTCTCCAACCAGCCCGCGATACTGCAAGTGGTCGCGTGGAACGACTACTCGGGCGTGATGTACGTGCCCGAGGTGCACATACGCATAACCGGCCCTGACGGCAAGGACATCCTCGCCTCCCCCGATTCCGAGTTCAACGTCACCGTGACCCTGGCAAGGACCATCACGGTATCCTTCGTGCCGACGGCAATAGGCAACTACAACATCACCGTGCAGGCATACGGCGAGGACGGCACGGTGCTCAAGCAGAAGAAGGTGCCGTTCGTGGTCATAGGCGGAGGCGTCGGCGGCGCGGAGTTCTCGGTCGAGAAGAAGATAGTCGTGAACAGGACGGAGCCCGGCAAGCCATCGCACTACCTCGAGGTGCTGCAGCTGCCGAACGCGACGGTGCGCTCGGCCTCGCTGGAGTTCCTGGACATGCACAAGTACGTGGAGCGCAACGTGAGCTTCCACGTGTATGACCGCGTGTTCAAGTGGAGCGAAGTGAGCGGAGTCGGGGTGTGGGGAGCCCTCACATCATACGATTCCACCAACTCGCCCTACGATGCGTACATTCCCGAGGACGCGGTAATAAGGAGCGCAACCTTGGTGATTGAGAATGCGAACGTCTGGATAGGCTGGCCGGCGGACGGGGTGCCCCTCACGGTCTCGCCCGGCGCGGACATCACAAGACTGCTCATACACCCCGGCTCGAACATTATAAATGTCGAGGCCGCGGGCGCGGGCGGATTCGGAAGGAAGGATGTCTCCGGCGTTGCGCGCCTGTTCGTGCAGTATTACGGCCCCGATGAGCAGCCGGCCCGCGCGGACGAGATGTTCTACGGCATAAAAGTGAACGGGCAGGATGCGCCATTGGGCACATTCATGGACCTTGCGCCCTACCTGCACGCGGGCGAGAACCGGATAAACTTCACCTACATCAACGGCACGTTCACCTACCGCCTGCACATCACCACCGGCTGAAGGCGTATCGCGATGCAAATGAAAAGGGGGCAGGCACTTGCGCTTGAGGCAGTTCTCGCGCTCTTCATAGCCATACTCTTCATCTACCTGCTGCTCGGCACGGGCGTGAAGAGCGCCTGGGACATGCGGCTCGAGCGCGCAGGCTACGATGTCGTGAACGCGCTCTATGCCGACGATGCGATGTACGATGCGCTCGTGTCCGGCGCCGAAAGGAACGGCTATTCCGCCACCGAAACATCCACGATAAACGCGCACCTTGCGCGCTACGTCGCGCTCCTGAGCATCGCGCGCATAGACGTGGATGTGGAGGGCATCGCGTCCTTCTCCGGGCAGAGCGCGAACCTGCCCAACACGCCGCTGGACAAGGAGAGCTTCTACGCGCTCCTGCCCCTGCGGCAGGGCGAGGACATGCGCGGAGTGACAGTAGTGGTATGGGTTTGAGGTTGCAATGAAATGAACTACCTCGCCCTGAAGGTCAAGGTATCCCTGCAAAGTAAAAGGTGGAAAATATGGATAAAAAAAGCATTTTGGGACGACTCAGGGGACGATTAGATACAACGCTCATATTATTCGAGTTAGTTCTGAGCGTGATATTCATTTTAGCGGGGCATCTCACAGGAAGCATGTATCTTCGTGGAATTGGAGTTGGATTGATAATTTCTTGGGTGACAAGTGCATTAGCCTATTTATACAGAAAGAAAAAGGTAAAAACATGAGCAACGAAGAGCGTGTGGCATTCACTCCCCAGCCTGAAGGCAGGGGTTTCTCTGCCACCAAACTAATGAGGAGCGTTGTTCGGGTTTGCGAGGCGTGATGTGCGGGATTGTGCGGATATGGGTTTGTGTGTGATATCATGAGGCGTGGCTTGGCTGGAATGTTCATCATAATCGTCGTGCTTCTGGGCATGGTGGCCTGGGTCTACCAGAACAACGTGCGCCAGGCGCAGATGGTGAACAGGGAGTCGGCAGTGAACGAGGTGCGCAGCAACCGCCTTGCGGTGGTGCGCAACATAATCGAGAAGACGTATGAGAAGACGGATGCAGAGAACAGGGGCCTGTGGGCGGGCTTCGTGAGGGAGCGGCTGGGCAAGCGCTACGGGCTTGAGATTGCGGTGGATTTGGAGCGCACGCCGCGCACTGTTTCCATAGAGGACAGGATGTACGGCCTGAGCTCCAGGTTCGTGCTGCCGACATCATTTACCGATTAGCCCGCTCAGCCTATCATGAACGTGCTCAGGAGCCACATCGACAGGACGAGTATGGCACACGCAACGCCGAACATCATGGGCAGGAAGCGGACGAGCCCCTTGCGCACAGAGTTGTAGCGCACCTGCCCTATGTATGCCGCGTCTATTACAACGCCTATGAACATGTAGCAGACGAGCGTGAAGAGGAGCAGGCCCTTGTCCTTGGGCGTGTAGAGCGACGCGCCCAGCAGCGTTTCGAGCACCGTCATGATTGTGAAGCCCACGCCCGCGAAGAGCGGGTAGAAGAGCGCCGAGGCCGCGAACACCATCCACACGCTCAGCCCCGTCCTGCTGTTCTTGTCGTCCCTTGCCTCAATGTTCTGCTGTATGTCGCCCGTGAGCATGTTGAGAGTCTCCACGATGTCCACGCCCGTCTCCATCGCAAAGGAGATGATGTCGAAGGTGCGCGTCACGTACCTGTTCTTGAAGTTCTTCAGGCGCCAGAATGCCTGCTCCACATCCGACGTGGCCTCGTAGATGCGCATCGCGAGCAGCAACTCGGGCGTCAGCTGCCCGTAGTCCACGACGCTGCTCGCTATCAGCGCGTCGCGCATGTTCTTCCTGTCCGCATAGGTGGAGACAAGGTGCGACAGGAACATCGGGAGCGCGCGCTCTATGGCCTCTATCTTCGCGTGCGCCGCAGACTGCGGCATTGTTGTAACGGTGTAGGCCGCAAGCAACGCGACTACCGGGGCCGCGAGAATCGCGTAGAGCAGGCTGCCCGTGGCGAGAAGCGCGAGGGCGAAAACCGCCAGGTAGCCCGCAAGCGCTGCCGTAATCGCGGTGCGCGCCCAGTAGTCCGGCCCCTTCGGCCCTCCCACAATGTCGCAGTAGGGCGTGAGCTGGGTCACCAGTTTCGCATAAAGCGCGTCGTAATACGGTATTTTGCTGTGCGCCATTCAAACACCATGATTCATTCTATATGCCCGGCGAGGCCTTGATGAGCCTCACGGTTATCAGGTACTTTATGAGCGGGAACGCGATGAGGTAGAGGGGCAGCAGGTAGATGACCGGCACGCGTATGGACGATATCACCGAGCCCTGCGAGACCATGAACACGAGCAGGCCCGGAATCACGCCCGTGATGATGACCATTATCGTCGAGGACTGCACCGCCGCGTTCGCGTAGAGCGAAATCTCGTTGCGCTGCGTGAACTCGAGCTCGTTTATGTATGCCATGAGCGCGCCCTTCACGTTCGCGCCGCTTGCGGCCGCGTAGCTCAGGGTGGCGACGAAGCGCTGGAACTGGAGCGATTGCGTCCTCTCGGCTATCATGCGGAACGCCTCGTCAATGTCCTCGCCCTCCTTGATGAGCACCACGCTCTCGCGGAAAAGCTCGCTCACCATGCCGTAATCCTCTTCCGCGATTGATTGGATTGCCGTAGACAACGGAACGCCCGCGCTCAGCTCGCTTGCAAGGTGCCTCAGCGCGTCCAGAAGGTTCGTGTCCACTTCGCGCACGCGCTTCTGCACGGTGAAGATGATGTAGTGGTGCGCCACGAGCGGCGAGATTATCGTTATCGCGAGCGCGAGCAGGAACGCCGTGAGAATCGGGAAGCCGAAGATGAGCGAGAGCGCGAGGAAGAAGAACGCGGAGAGGATGAATGCGCTCAGCGCCGCGCCGAGTATGAGCGAGAAATACTCGTAGGGCCCGATGGTGAACATGCTCTTCAGGAGCAGCTCGCCGGTCTGCTTCTGCAGCTTCGCGATGTACTTGCGCGCGATGCGCGGCGTGGCTACCGCAACCGCGAGCGCTATCACCGGAACTATGAATATCGGCAGGTTCAGCGAGACCGTGACTGCCAAGAAGGCGAAAATGGAAAGTATGAACGCGCCCACGGCCGCGCCCAGCTCCATCGCGCGGCTGGCCTCCATGTTCCTGTGCCTGAAAAAGCCAGCCCACCATTTGGCAAAGCCTTCAATCATGCCCCTTGATTCAGACGCGACCACGAGACAAACCCCACCAACAATCCACGCCCGGAGCCCCTGCCTTGAGGCAGGGGTAAAGGCGTTGGCCTTTTTTCTACAACCTCATCTTCAAGCCCACGCCTTTAGGCGTGGGTTGTTGACACTAACTATTTCTTGCCGCCCTTCAGCAGCGCGGAAACGAACGCGCCCTTCTGCTCCTTCGGCGTCATCGCGTAATCGTACACTATCTTGCCCACGTCCTCGAAGGAAGTGAGGCTCTTCGACAGCGTGTACTGGAGTATCTGCGTGCGCCTGTCCAGTTCCTTCTGCACCTCGTCGTCCTCGAGCCCGAACCTCTCGCCGTACTTGGCCAGCAGGTGCGACTTCGCCTTTGTCTGCACGAAGTCCTTCTTGCGCTGGTCGAACTCGTAAATAGTGTTCAAATACGCGGCCTCGTCGCCGTCCTGCCACACCTTCTCGTAAATTTCCTGCGGTATGTTCCTGCCCTTCAGCGCGTCCTCTATCTTCGCGGGCAAATCTCCGCGCGTCCTCCACAATATCTCGGAGCACTGCATTATGCGCCTCTTCTTGTCCGCGTCCACGCCCAGCGTGAGCACGAGGTCCAGCATCGACATCATGTTCGTGGGCACGCTCATGGGCGGGTTGTGTATCCTCTTAATCACCGCGGTGCCGAACTCCTGCGAGTGCAGCGTTGTCATGAAGGGTATGCCCCAGTTCGCGCCCGAGAAAAGCTCCACTGCCTCTTCTCCGCGCGTCTCGCCAACCACCAGCCTGTCGGGCCTCATGCGCAACGCATTGGTAATCTGGTCCAGCACCGTGCGCAGCATGCTCACTTCTATGCCGCGCCTCATTGCCTCCTCCTTCTTCTCCTTGTACACGCCTATGAGCGGAATCCAGTTGATGAACTTGTCGTAGAAGCGCAGCTCGTTTATCTCCTCCTCAATGCTCACCACGCGCTCGCCGCGCGGGATGAATACGAGCAATGAGCTCAGGGCGCTGGTCTTGCCGCTTGCGGGCGCGCCCGTGACGACAAGCTGCGCATTCTTCAGCTCGACCACCATCCAGAGGTATGCGCCCATCTCCGGCGTCGCGGTGCCGAATTTTATCATCTTCGCGAATGTCCACGGGTCGGTGCCCTGCAGCCTGATGTTCGCCGTCGCGCCTGTCAGGGAAGCGGGGTAAATCTGCGCGTGCAGCCTCGAGCCATCCGGCAGCTGCGCATCGACAACAGGGTGCATCGGGTCCAGCTGCTTGCCCAAGGGCCTGAGAATCGCGTTCATCACGCGCCTGAAGGAGCGCTCGTTGGAGAAGCGCAGGTTCGTCGTGGCCCTGCCATACTTGCGGTGGTAGGCGTGAATCTCGCGCATCGGGTGGTCGACTTCAATTTCCTCCAGATTCTCCCTGTCGTTAATCCACAAATATTCAATCGGGCCAAAGCCCACGGTATCGGTGGCGATGATTTCCGCAATGATGTTCTTCTTGTCCGGCGACATCTGGGGATAAACAAGGTTCGCAAGCTCGAACGCAATTTCCTTGGCCTTCATGAGCACCGCGCCGCGCGTGCTCAGGTCGAACTTCTCCGGGTGCAGCTGCTCAACGTATTTCTCCGCGATTCTCGCAGTAGTATAATGCTTCACAACCTCGGCGGCCTGCCACTCCTCGGAGCTCATCTTCGGGAACTGGATGAAGTATGTCAGGCCCAGGTCGTCCACGTCGTAGATGCTCACCCTGCCGTACTGCTCGAGCAGCTTCGCCTTCTTGTTCGGCATCTCGAGGGTGCGGAAGGATATGCTGGAGGGGCTGCCCGCACTCGCCAGCGCGGTCTCCTTGTAAATCACCGTCGCGATCTTCTTTCCATCGCCTACGAACCGGATTTCTTCAGGGCTTATTGAAACAGGTTGTTCTGCCGTCTGATCACCGGCACCCTAATCGGAAGCAAGGTTTATAAGAAAATCGCCATTGCCAGGAAGCTGAGAAGAGCCCCGGTATCCCGCTCACAGAAGCGCAAGCACGGAATCCATCTGCGCAGCAGCCTTCAGAACCGCCCCCGTCTCCTCCCTGTCCATCTTCCGCTTCCTTGCCAGCTCCCCCGCCCTGCACATCAGGTTGAAGAAGGCCGTGAGCGCCTTGGGCGCGTTCAAATCGTCATCCATCGCATTTTCAAATTCAATCACTGCCTTCCCCGCAATCCCCGCCACTTTCCCGCTCCTCTTCCCTTTCTCATATTTTTTCAGCATTTCGTGGCATTTCACCAGCTCGCGCACCTCGCGCTCGCATTTTCCGAGCCTTTTGAAAGTGAAGTTCAGCCTGTCGCGGTAATGCCCGCTCAAAAGCATGTAGCGTATTGCGCGGGGAGAATATCCTTTTGCAACGAGCTGGCTTATGGTATAAAAATTCCTCAACGACTTGCTCATCTTCTTTCCATTTATCAAGAGGTGCCTGCAGTGCAGCCAATAATTTACAAAACGCTTTCCGGTTGCCCCTTCGCTCTGCGCCACCTCGTTTTCATGATGGGAAAAAACCAGGTCACTGCCCCCCGCGTGTATGTCTATCGTGCTTCCAAGATATTTCATGCTCATCGCGCTGCACTCGATGTTCCAGCCCGGCCTTCCTTCCCCCCAAGGCGAGCGCCAGAAAATGTCGCCGTCAGGCGGCCTCCTTGCCTTCCACAGCGCAAAATCGCCCATCTCGAACTGCCAGTAATCATCCTTTGAAACCCTCCTCCCCACCTTCGCAAATTTTTTGACCGGTGTTCTCGACAGCTTTCCATATTTCCTGAACTTCGAGATGTCGTAGTAGATATTTCCATCTTCTTTCCACTTGTACGCGTAGCCCCGCCTCATCAGTTTCCCTATGACTTTAATCATGTCAGGCACGTGCTCAGTTGCCTTGCAAACCACCGTTGGCTTGAGGAGCTTCAGCCTCCCGGCATCATGGAAAAATATTTTTGAATTGCGCCTTGTTTGCTGCAGTAATTTTTTCCTCGAACCCTTCGCCTGCCGCACTCCCTTGTCCTCCACGTCGGTGATGTTCATGGCGTGCTTCACGCGCAGGCCCTTATACTCGAGCCACCTTCTCAAAACATCCTCGAAAACGTAGGTCTTGAAGTTGCCCACGTGGGGCTGCAAATATACCGAAGGCCCGCACGTGTAATATGTCACGAGGCCCCTCCGGAGGGGCGTGAATTTTTCGACTTTATGCGTTAGGGTGTTGTAGAGCCTAAGCATGCGCCCATCTCCTCACTTCGCCTGCTGCATCCTTCCGAAGCTCACTATGCCTATGTATATCGTGACGAGCGAGAACGCTATCATCGCGGCAAAATCAACAGTGAGCGGGAAGCGGTAGATTCCGAGTATGGCGCCGCGCAACGCGTCCACGCCGTACGTGAGCGGGTTCGCATAGGTGAGCACTGCAAGCCAGCTTGGCAGGTTGCTTATCGGGAAGAGCGCGCCGCTGAGCATGAACATGGGCCAGAGTATGAAAGTCATCACCAGGTTGAATGCCTCCGGCGTCTTCAGGTTCGAGCCTATCACAAGGCCTATGCTCACGATTGAAATTGTCATTACAATAAGCACGAGCACCGCCAGCGCGAATGATGCGACCGAGAAATTGATGCCCATGAGCATGCCTATGAGCAGTATTATGAACGCCTGGAACATCGCGTCCGTGATGCCGCCGAGCATCTTTCCCGCGAACACGCCGGTGCGGGACACCGGCGCCACGAGCACGGCCTTCAGCACGTCCAGCTTCCTGTCCCATATGATGTACATGCCGTAGAATATGGCGGTGAAGAGCGTGGCCATCGCGACAATGCCCGGGAATATGAACTGCTGGTAGTTGTAGCCCTGTATCTCAACGCTCGCCCCCAGCCCCGTGCCGAAGAGGACAAGCCAGAGTATTGGCGACACTATGGAAGAAATCACGCGCTCCTTCTCCCGCGTGAAAACTACCACTTCGCGCTTCCAAATTGCGTAAATTGCCTCAAGTTCAGACATGATGATCCCTAGCCGCTGCTCTGCCCGCTACTCATTATCCTTTCCCAGTACCCGCCTTCCGCCTCCTCGTGCAGCTCGTGGCCCGTGTATTTCATGAACACTTCGTTGAGCGTGACCGTGCGCACCTCAATGTTCTCAATGCCCTTCATGTGCTTCACCACGCACGGCAGGTGCCTGCCAACGTCCCTTACCGTAACGTAGTACCAGCCGTCCTTTTTCTCAAACCCCTGGATGCACCTCTCGGCGCGCATCCCCTTCTCATCCACCTTGGCGGCCTTTGCCTTCACCACGTCCCCGCCAACCGATTTTTTGAGGTTCGCAGGAGTGTCGAGTGCCGTTATCTTTCCATGGTCAATAATCCCGACCCTATCACAAAGCGAGTCTGCCTCTTCCATGTAGTGCGTTGTCAGTATGATTGTGATTTTCTTCTCGCGCGCGATGCGCGAAATGTATTTCCAGGTGTGCTCGCGCGCAACCGGGTCAAGGCCCAGCGTGGGCTCATCTAGGAACAGCACCTTCGGCGTGTGCAGCAGCCCCCTTGCCAATTCCAATCTGCGCCTCATGCCGCCGCTGTACTCCTTCACGATGCTGTCCGCCCTGTCGGAAAGCTCCACGATGTTCAGCACCTCCTCAATGCGCCTCTTCCTCTCGTTCTTCGGCACGCCGTAGAGCGCCGCGTGCATCTCCAGGTTCTCGCGCCCGCTGAGCAAGTCGTCCGCGCTGGGCTCCTGAAACACTATGCCTATTGAGGAGCGCACCTTCGCAGGCTCGCGCACGATGTCATATCCATTGACGGTTGCGCTGCCCCCCGAGGGCGCCAAAATAGTGCAGAGCATCGATATCGTGGTGGTCTTGCCCGCGCCGTTCGGGCCGAGCAGCCCGAATATCTCGCCCTCCCCTATCTCCAAGTCCAGCGCGTCCACTGCAATGAGCTTTCCGTACTGCTTGGTAAGTTTGTCGGTCTTGATTATCGCAGACATAGGGATACCGCCAAAACTTTCATGCGATAAATATATAACCCCGTTATCAGGGCTTCGCTTTTTAACTACCAGCATCCACAATCACCTCATGCGGGCATCAATAAACCAATCCACCGGGGAGGCAAGGCTCACGCCTGAGAGCGAGGAGGACATCTGGCACATCGAGCGGGTGCTGGGGCCGGGCGATGCGGTGAAGTCGCGCAGCTTCAGGCGCTTCAAGGTACGGCCCGGCGAGGGGGAAAGCGGGGAGAAAAAGGAAGTCACGATTGAGCTCATAGCCGAGAAAATAGAATTCCACGAAGGAACCGGAAAGCTCCGCATTACCGGCAAGATAAAGGCGGGCTTCCCCGAAGAATACGTGCAGATAGGCAGCTACCACACGATTGACGTCGGCTTTGACGAGATGATTACTGTCACGAAGCAGTGGAAGCCCTACCAGCTGGAGCGGTTGAAAGAGGCGCAATCAGAATCAAGGCGGCCCAAGCTCGCCATTGTTGTTATGGACGAGGAGAAAGCGACAATCGCGCTCGTAAAGGGCTACGGCGTGCGCAAGGTGTGCGAGATAGAGAGCAAGGCGAGCAAGCGCGATGAACGCAAGACGCACGCACTGGCGATGCAGAAATACTACGCAACAATACTCGAAAAAATTTCCGGCTACAAGCATCACGTCATCATTGCAGGGCCGGGCTTTGAGAAGGACAACTTCAGGAAGTATGTGGAGGGCGCCGACAAGGACCTCCTTCAACATCTTTCATTCGAAGGGTGCAGCAACAACGAGATGACGGGCGTGTACGAATTGATTCGCCATGGAATCATCTCCAAGATAGCCGGGCAGGAAAGGGCGGCGCGCGAGATTGAGACCATGAACGACTTCATCGCGACCGTCTCAGGCCCCACGGGCCTGGGCGCATATGGAAGGAAAGCAGTGGGCGAAGCCCTTGGCCACAATGCGATAGACAGGGTCCTGGTGAATGACGAGCTTGTGCGCAATGACGAGGACATCGAAAAGCTTTCAAGGAAGTGCGAGGAGTCAGGGGCGAAGGTGTACTATTTCAACGCAGCTGAATATGCCGGAAAGCAGTTGGAAGGCTTCGGGGGCATCGCCGCATTCCTGAAGTTCAAGCTCAAGTAATCAGGCTAGAGCCTTTCGAGCGCATTGCAGGCCAGTTCTAGCATTTCCCACCTGTGCGCATCCAGCCCCACCCTGAGCGCCTGCCCTTCATGCGGGTTAGCTTCCCCGGCAGGAATGAGCCGCAGGTATTTCCTATAACCATCAAATCTTTCTATTTCCTCCGGCGTCGGCGGAACATATCCTACGTGTGCCCATTCGGCTCCCGGCTTCCAGCCAATCCATGCCGACATTGCACGCACGTGCCTTGCAATCGGCAACTTTTGCCCGGTTCCTGCATACATTGCCAAGACGCGCTTCCGCATCTCCAAAGGAACTTCCCTGTTGTTCATGAGCGCCTCAACAGAAGACTTTAAGCAGTAAGGCGCACTATAGAACCTTCCGAGCTCAAGAAGCTTTTCAAATGCCGCCTCGGCGATTCTTTTCTGCCTTGGCGTTCTTGCTTTTCCTATTCCCACCGCGAGCCCGTAAAGTTTTTCAGCCGCTCTCTCCCCAGCCTTTTCTTCCCAGAGCGGCGGGCCCGCAATGCGACCAAGTGTGTGGGCGTTCTTGGAGAAAAACAACATGAATTCCGCGCCAGCCCTTTGCAGGGGGGTTGCTTTGATGACTGCGCCTCTGGATTGCATAGTGCCAACCTGCATTCTCTCACCCCCCTAAACTATGCCTTGAAAAACTTATAAACGGCCCGGGTTTTGAACTTGGGTTCCGGGGTAGCCGGCTAACGCACCCTTTCCAGCGCGTAGTCCACGTCCCCCTTCGCCCAGCCCGCGGCGAGGAGGTTCTGCCTTATCTGCTCCTTCGTCTTGCCCGCCGCATAGCACTTCCTTATGTAGTCGGCAAGAGCCGGGTCCACGCCGGGCGGCTGCGGCGGCGCGGTTGAGGAGGAAGCTGGCTGCGCCCTGCCCCCGCCGCGCATGCGGAAGAGCGCGAAGAGCACGCCCAGCACGATCAATGCGCCTATGCCGTAGACTGCATACTTCATGCCCGCGTTCTCCTCCTTCGCCGTTATCTCGATGTCCTGCTTGTTGTCGTAAAGCGCGTAGACGTCGTACGTCACGGAGTGCTTGTCATCGGAAATCTTGCCGCCGGGCGCGTCCGTTATCTCAGCCGGCATCGTAACCGTATAGGTCATGGTTATCATGGATTTCATAAGCGCCAGCTCGGGCGCGCCGTCCTTGAATTTCTTCGGCGTAGTCGTTGCCCCGGCTCCGCTCAACTGGCTTGTCCCCATATTCCCCATTTCATTCTCGCCCAGCTGCGGCATTCCCGATATCCGCACCTTGTAAGTGGTGTCGAACAGCCCGCCCTCCTTCGAGAACTCATAGTCCGGGCCAGGCTGGACGGTCTTTGCAATCGTGAAAATTCCATCCGAATACCCGCACTCGAGGCCCGGCTCCTTGGCTATCGCCTCGGCGCAAGTGTCCGTCATGTTCTTCTCAAGGTCAGCCATCTGGTCCTTGACAGTTGCCTGGGGCTCCACTTGGAAGCTGAAGGTCTTCGCCACAGTGTAGTTCTTTCCGCCGCGGTCGAAGTCCACACTAAGCGTGATTTGCTGGGTGCCCGGAGTCACATTGGCAATCGAACCGTAGAAAGTAATGCTCTTGCTCTCGCGCTTGCCCAGTGAGCCTACATATTCGCCCCCGCCCAGGGCGCCAGTGCTCCCGATGAACGCGCCGCTGTCCGCCTTCACCGATACGGATTCCATCGCCTCGCCCGTGTTCTCGATGTTGAAGCCGAGGAACGCGCTCCCGCCTGCACTGAGTTTGTCCGCGCTCGCCGGATCCATGATAAGCGTAATCTGCTGCGACTCAGGCGAGGGAAGGGAAGCATACTTTGCAGCAGAGTAATTGAGGTTCGGCGCCTTGGGCTTGGAAAGGGCGCCCATTGACTCGCTGAGCTTCTGCGCGTATTCGATGTAGGAGGACATGTTGATTTGCTGGCTGACGCGCGCCGAGCCGTCCTTCGCCACCACCTGCACAGTCTTTATGTCCATGGTGCAGCCGGCAAGAAGCAGCGCAAAGATGAGCAGAACCGAAAGATAGGATTTCAAGGCCACCATACCACCCGAAGTTGTTTGGAGTATGTTCCCATATAATTCTTTCCATGGCACTGCCCGGTAAGAAATCAGATTTGCGAAGAAAAAGTAAGTGCGGCCCTCTTTCCGCCCGAACGGAAAGGGGCCAATTTTCGTGGAACGAAAATGCGGCGCGATTTCTGCGCTCAGAAATGCGCCAATTTTTCGCCGAAGCGAAAAATGCGGCCGCCGGGATTTGAACCCGGGTTTCGAGATTTTTGCATAAGCGGTTTCTTTCCGCGGGCGCTTTTCTTTTGAAGAAAAGGGCCCATGGCAACCTCGAGTCCTAACCAGACTAGACTACAGCCGCATAAGAAACCTACGGTTTCTCATTCATTTCCCTTACAGATGCCTACGGTTTCTCATTCATTTCCCTTACAGATGCCTACGGTTTCTCATTCATTTCCCTTACAGATGCCTGCGGTTCCTTTCAGACCTCCTATTACTTGCTACGGTTCCTTTTCATAACCTCCCTTCTTAGCACTGTCAAAGAATTAAAAGCTTCATTTTCCCGCCGAGGCTATCTTGCGCCTGAACTCCTCCTGCTCCTCAGGGCTTTCGTAATTGCTCCTGCCCATGCGGAAGCCCATCCCGTCATTCTCGAAGCGCGGCACGAGGTGCACGTGCGCGTGGAACACGAGCTGCCCGGCCGCCTTGCCGATGTTGTGCAGCAGGTTTATGCCCGCCGCGCCAGTCGCCTTCTTCACCATCCTGCCCACCTTCACGGATGCCTTTGCCAATGCGACCCCTTCCTCCTCGGGCATGTCCAGCACGGTCTCATAGTGCTTTTTCGTAATCACGAGCGCATGGCCCTTGCTCACCGGGTTTATGTCGAGGAAGGCGAAAGTGTGGCCGTCCTCGTAAACTTTCGAGCACGGAATCTCGCCCCTGGCAATCCTGCAGAAGATGCAGTCTTCAGGCATGTTTTCACCGTCTCCCAATCAATTTCAGCAGAAGCTTTTTTATCAAATCCCTTATGCCCAGCGACTCGAAGTAGCCGCCCCTGCGCTCCAGCTCGAGCATGGCCGCCAGCTCCCTCATCGACAGGCTGGCCGCGGAGCGCGGAGTGTTCATCACGACTGGCACGTGCGAGGCGATGCTCTCGGGCACCGCCCTGTCCTCGCTTATGGAGGCGAGCACGCGCTGCTCGGTGGTGGCCTCAATCTCCTTCCAGAACATCTCGTACTTCTTGTTCTGTATCCTGTTTATCACGATGCCGTCCACCTTCACGCCCAGCTTCGAAGCCATGCCGCACATTTTCGCAGCGCTCAGCGTGCTCGACATGTCGGGCGTGACCACCACGACTATCTCGGTGCACGCGGAAATTATGTCGCGCACGTTGGACGAGATGCCCGGCGGCGTGTCCACTATTATTTTCTCGTACTTCGCCCTGTCCAGCACGCGCTTCAGCCCCTTCATGCCGGTCTCGAGCTCCTCGCCGAATGTCGCCGGCACGGCGCGCAGGCCGCTCATCGGGTTCATGAGCACCGCCTCCTCCAGCGCGCACCTGCCCGCAAGCACCTTCTGCAGGCCGTCGGTGTAGCCGAGCATGCCGAGGTGCAGGCCTATGGAGGGGTTCGCGATGTCGCCGTCAACAAGCAGAGTGGGGAAGCCCGCTGCCGCGGAAAGCACGCCCAAATTAACGGCTATCGTGGTCTTCCCGACCCCGCCCTTTCCCGAGACTACGCCTATGACGCGCCTTGCCATCGGCTAGCTATGGAAATGCCACTATTAAAACTTTTGAATCGCGCGCCGATGCCCGCCCCGCGCATCCGCACTGTCAAAACTTTTGAATTCACTCGCTGCTGAACATGCGCTTGAGGAATGCAATCATGCGCGCGACAATCCCCCTGCCGACACCGGAGCCGCGGACCGGCGTCTTCCCGCCGTTTATCTCGAGGACCTCTGCCAGCTCCTGGAACTTCTGGCTCACTATGGAGCTCGGCGCGTAAATGACGGCGGGTATGCGCGCGGAAATGCTCTCCGGCACAGCCCTGTCCTCCGGTATTATCGAAAGTATGCGCGCGTCGCACGTGTTCTCGATTTCCTTCGGGTGCATCTCGTACTTCTTGTTCTGCACCCTGTTCAGCACGAGCCCCGAGACCTTCACCTTGCACTGCTTCGCAAGCTCGATGATTTTGGAAGCGCCCATCACGCTCGGTATGTCCGGCGTGACCACTATCAGCGCCTCGGTGCAGCTGGAGAGTATCTCCTCGGCCAGCGCGGACACGCCGGGGGGCGAGTCGACAATCACAAGTTCCTCATGCGCCTTGCCCAGCACTTCCTTGAGCTTTGACATCATCACCCCGCGCTCGTACTCCAGCGTCGAGGGCACCACGCGTATTCCTGTAGTGGGGTGTATGATTGTCGCCTGGTCGAGCGTGCATTCGCCCGCAAGCACCTTCTGCAGCCCGGTGCTGTAGCCCCAAAGCCCGAGGTGCAGGCCCACGCCCGGGTTCCCCATGTCGCCGTCAATGAGCACAATCTCTGCGCCGCTCATGGATGAGAGCACGCTGAGGTTCACGGAAATGGTGGTCTTCCCGACGCCGCCCTTGCCCGAAATTATACCAATTATCCTTTTCGGCATGGCTGCACCGCCCACTTATTCGCACCGCCCTTTAAAAGCCTGCCCGCGCGCCACTTATAAATCCCGCAAATCCCCCCTGCGCCCTTTTACTGTTCTTGCGATTGCCTTGGCGATTTCCATCCTTTTTCCGTCATAGCGCGCCCTGCCGCGCCTGCGGATTCTCCTGGAAATTGTGGCGAAGATTATCACCGCGGCAACTGCCAGCGCAATTGCAAGCCCTGCGTCCTCCGGCCTTATTGCCGGGAGCGATGGCAGCTGCCAGCCCGGCGCCTCCTGCACGCCCGCAAGCAGCATGCTCGCGTTCACCTGCCCCTCATCGGTGAATAGCTGCATCTGCAGCTGCGCGTCGGGCGCGTTCTCGGGGGCTTGCAGCGCGAACCTTGCGGTGAAGTTCTCCCGCGGCTGGAGCAGGATGGTGAGATACTGGGGCTCGGCGGAAAAGCCCGCGGGCCCGCGCAGCACGAGCGTCGCCTGCACCGGCTCCTCGCCGGAATACGCGACATCGGCCGCAATCACCCTGCCCGCGCCGCCCTCCGCCTTTTCCTCCCTCATGCCCGTGATTTTCAGCACGTCGGAGAGGTTCACTTGCCCTGCGGGCTTCAGCACGTTCGGGTGCAGGTTTTCGGAAGGCACATTCCCCGGCAGCGCCTTGCCCATTGCCTCGCGCATCCGCATCCTCTCCTTCGTGAAGTTCGCCACCTGCGCCGACGTGGCCCCGAGCGCCTCAATGTCCGCGATGTCCGCGCTCACGGCCTTCAGGATGTCCTCGGCGCCGAAAAGCGCGGTCCCGTTGAAGGGTATCTGGCTGCAGAAGCTGTATTCATAGAAGAGCCAGTTCTGCACAATCGTGTTCGTCAGGTTCAGCACGTTCCCGAGGCGCGCGGTCGAGGCGTCCGCCGCATTCCTGTCCAGGCTGCGCACGCCCTCCAGCTCCGCGAGCAGCGCGCTCACGTTGGAATCCAAATCCCGCGTCGCGCTTCTGAAAAAAAGTATCTGGTATATGCCATGGAGGTTGTTGGACAGTGCGATGCTGCATATCGGCACCGTGCGGCACGCCACGAGGCACGATTCAATCGGCGGCGCGCAAACCCTGTCCGATATCGTGACGGGCGTGGCCCCAAAGCAATTCCTTGCAACCTCCGCGTCAGTGCTGTTGAAGAAGCACGGCCTTTCCTCATCCCTGTCCGATGCTATCACGAGAAGGCCCGTGTACTGCTTGCACTGCCTCTCCGCCGGCTCCCTGCTCGCGTTGAAATTCCTGATATCCACGATTGCCTGGTCCACCTGCGCATCTGTTTTTACCGAGGCCATCTTCCTTCCCACGAGCACGCCGCGTATGCCCTCCTCGCCATCGACCAGCGAATAGCCGCTCCCGTTCTCCTGCAGGAGGAAGGACGGCTTGCCGGTTATGAGCACCAGCACGTAGTTAGTGCCGTTCACCGCGAAGCTGTCGCCCTCCGCAGACTCGCCGGAGAAAACATAGGGCGCAATTGCCGCCTTGAAATCCTGCGCGAACGCGTGCGATGCGAGAACAAGCAGTGCGAGGAAAAGCGCAAGGCGCATGTTTGGATTCGCACCCTGAACCTTATTTACCTTTTTGCAGCTTCAGCGCGCCGCCATTCAGTCAAAGTCCACGTAGTCGATGCCGGACTTTTCATCCGCGTCTTTCTTTCCGGGCTCTTCCCTCTTGGAATCCGGAACGCGCTCCCCGTGCTGCCATACTGTCGGAGTGCCGCCCTGCCTGCCCGGCGCCTCCTCCTTCTTGGCCGGCGCCTCCTCCTTCTTTTGTGGCGCAGGCGATGCCTCCCTGCGCGGCTCAGCCGCATACGCCCTGTTCCTGGGCGCATCGCTCACCTTGACCGTCCTCGCTATCGACTTCGCGTAATCCAGCCGCTCCTTGTCGAAGTGCGCGCCGCCGCCCCTGAAGCGCCTGTCGTAGAACAGGTAGCCTATTATGAGGAAGACGACGAGCACTCCCGCCATTGCCGCATCGGCGGGCCTCACGGAAACCACGGCAGCACTCGGCGGCCTCGCCGACTCAATCACCACCGGTATGCGCGCGCTCACCTGCCCCTCATCCGTAAAGAGGACGAAGCGCAGCAGCTGCGAGTCCGCGACATCGGCGGGCACTTCGAGGTTGAACCTTGCGGCGAAAGTGTTGCGCGGTATCAGCTTGACAGTCATGTAATTGGGGTCGACCACGAAGCCCGCCGGCGCCTCGACGGTCATGGTCACCTCAAGCGGCTCATCGCCCACGTAGAGCACCGTCGCAATGACCTGGCCCGTCTCGCCCGGCGTTATCGCGGTGGCGCGCAAATCCATAATCTTAATCAATGAGGTAAGGTCCACGCGCGTGCTCACTTGGAGCTCGTAAGGCTGCCAGTTCACGTACGGAGAATACTCGGACAGCACCTTCTTCACCGAGTAGGTCATCTTCTGCTCCTCCTTGGACAGCATCTCCGAGAAGTCCCACTCCAGCAGGTCCTTCCCCCCCAGCTTCACCAGCGTGCCGGGCCGGTCAATGAATGTCGGCTGCTGGCCCGCGAATTCCGCGGGCAGCGTGTCTATGAACGTGGTCTGCTGGAGGTTCTTGGTCGACGGGTTCCTGAGCAGGAGCGTCACGGTGGTCTCGCCCTTCACCCTGTCCACCTCGATTGTCCTTGTCACAATCGGCATTGTGCGCGCGGGGCTCACTGCCAGCACCCTCAGCAGCATGTAGTCCTGGCTGCTCGTGTTGGCATTCTTGGCGTCGAGGCGCATCAGGTAGTCGCCGGGCTGCGCATTAGCCGGCACCGATATCGCAAGGTCGATGTTCCTATTCTCGCCTGGCAGCACCTTTGCCTGCGCGGTGCTCAGCCGCACCCAGCTGGCGTCAATGCCGCTCAGCTCAAGGCTCACATTCTGCTCCGCGGCCCCGTTGTTCTGGAACGTGACGCTCTGGAGCGATGACTGGCCGGCTATTATTTCCTTGAGCACTGGGAACTTCACGAATTGAACAGGCCCGCTGGTAATGGGCCTTATCTCCGCAGGGCGGATTGTTATCGGCTTCGCGATTCCGCCGCCTCCGCCTCCTCCCCCTCCGCCGCCTCCACCGCCCCCGCCTCCCCCGCCACCGCTCACAATCGCGAAGCTCTTGCTCAGCTCGTTGCTCACGCCGTAAGTCCCGTTGCCGGGGTCAAACGTGACATTGGCCTTTGCGGTGTAGCTGCCAACCGGAAAGCCGATTGAGGACCACGTCTTCTGCTGGCCTATCTGCTGGTTCGGGGTTATCGCGGTGGGGGTGAAGTTGATTGTGTCCACGAGCGCGTTGGCCGCGTTGAATATGTAAATCGTGGCGTTGGCGGTGGTGGACGCGGTGCCCGTGTTCTCAAAAGTGACGGAAAAGTCAGCAGACGCGCCCTGGGTTATCGAAGTGGAGCTCATCGACAGGTCGTTGAGCGTTATGCTGGCGTACAGCGCGTTGCTGGTGAAGAACGTCTGCGTGCCGGTAAAGTCAGCATAGGCTGCAGAAATGAGTGCAACAAGAAGCAATAACCAACATGCTTTTGCCACCCATCTCTCCCCGTTTGCAAACCCTCATGCTGCGCCCTTTTCTTTCACCGCCACTGCTATCTGGAAGAACGGCCTGTCAAAGCCCGAGGCGAACGCGCTCGTCACGTACTTCGTGAGGTGCTCGTTGAACCACTGCTTCTCCAAAGCCGCAGGCACCGGGCCCGGGTCGACCCCTATCACGTAGTTGCCCGGCTTCGCGTCCGGCTTCACCTTCACGTGCACCAGGACCTTCTGCGTCCAGCCCGGCTCGAATATCGGGAAGGCGGGCTCGAGGAGCACCTCGGTGGGCTCGTAGCTGACTTCGAAATAGTTCTTCGCTTCCTTGGGGTCCTGTATCACCCTGAAGCCCATCTCCTCATAAGGCACGGGCATGTCTGTCGGATATGCTGTCTGGAAGCCCGTGCCCTGGTAGGTCTCGACGAGCCAGCTGGTGTATATGTAAGTTGTCGCGGTGAATTCAGTTCCCTGGTCCGTGACGACGAGCATGTCGCTCGGGTACACGCCATAGCCCCATGCGCCCCACCTGTCGAGCGACGGGTTCTGCATCATCTGCACTCCGGGCCCCTCGAAGTTCGGGTACCACTCCGGCTGCTTCCAGTACTCAGGCCCGAAATCCTGGAAGTCGAGCTTTCCGTACTGCACAAGCACCCTCTTCTCGTAAAAGTCAGTCGGGAAAGCCGGCAGCTTGCTGAACACTATTGCAGGCAGGTAATCCGGCCTCTTTGCCACTGCCACGGCCCTCTGCTGCTGCGCCTCGATGATGAGCTCTATCGGCGTCTTGTTCGCTTCCGCCGCAGTTGCAGGCGCCTGCTGCACTCCTGCCGCGGGCGCGGCCGGCTGGCCTCCCTGCTGCGCTGCGCAGCCCAGCAGGAGCAGCATCACGAACATCGCCGAAATTGCAAAGAGTTTCATCAAATCCCTCCCTTGATTTTATGCTTCCTATACGGGCTGAAGAAAAAAATAAAAAATAAAGAAAAAGGGCACCCCCTTAGGTGCCGCTCGTCGCCTGGCTTGCGTGCGTCAGGTTGCGCGTGTATGTGTCCGAGCCCACAGAGCCGCCTGTTGCCGGGAAGTTGTCAAAGAACGCCCAGAGCCACAGGCCCCTGAACTGGGTCGGCTGGAGGTCCGAGATGTACCTGCTGAACGTGTTGGTGATGTTCTTGCACGTATGTGCTGCCGCACTGCCGTCAGGAGTCTGGTCCAGTGTCGCCACAGGCCCGAGCGTGCATCCTACGGCGCCGCCGGTGAAGAAGTTTTGCACTCCTCCTGCAGTGCCGTTCGACGCCGTCACGTTGATGCCGGCCGGCATGAATGTGCCGTTGAACGCGAGCGTTATGTTAATCGGAACCGTGCCCGTGTTGGTGTAGTTGAATATCGGAATGCCCTCATTCTGCTGGTTCGTGCAGCAGGGCGCGACGCTTGCATTCGTCCATGCCTGGCTCTTGTTCGACACGTTGAACTCAATGTCCGCAGTGTAAACCGTGTTGTTTGGGGGGGCGGTGGTCAGGTTGCCCGCCGTCCACGTGCCGCCGCTCGGAAGCGTGACCGTGAACCCTATCGTCCTCTTGATTATGAAGAACACGCGCGTGCTCGCGAAATCCGCAATCGCAATCGACGAAAGCAGCAGCATCACCGCGACAAAAACAGCAAAGCCGACAACACCTATCTTCATACCCTACCACCTCTTTTTCGTTTAGCGCCCCAAAAGCACGAGCGCCCTTATTTGCCAAGCCGGGGTTTATATTCCTTTCGAATTTCCCTCAGCCGAGAACCCTGACGTGCAGCGCGAAGCCGGCCGGGTCCGGGGCATCAATTGGCGAGAACCCTGAGGTGCACTGCGCAGAGCGGCCTGCCGACAGAGCTTGCGAACGCGGGCAGGACATACCCCCTGCCCTCTGCATCCCACTTCGCAATCGCCTCCTCGGACGGCTGGCCCGTGTCCACATATACTATATAGTCGCCCGGAGGCGTGCTGCTTGAAACATCAATGCTGATGACCGCCTTCTGCGCCCAGTCTGCCTCGAACGCGGGCCAGGATGCGCCCAGCAGGAACTCGCGCGGCTCAATCGCAACAGCGAAATACTGCCCTGCATCCGCGCCATCCATTTCGCCACCCTCAACCACTTCGCGCGGATTGAGCGACACCGCCTGCCTGTTCACAACCAGCCAGCTTGCGGTGAAGAAGTTCGCGGTCACCGCCCTGTCGCCGGGCCGCACGTCCAGGAAATGCTCCGCGGGGTAGCTGCCCATGCCGTAAGCGCCCCACTTGTCCTGCGGCGGGTTTTCCATGAGCCCGATGCCGCTCGTTTTAAAGGTGGGATAGAACTCCGGCTGCTTCCAGTAATTCTCGTCAAGCAGCGCAAGGTGGATTCCCTGCACATACCTCAGCTTGACGAGCAGCGCCAGCTCGTAAAGATCCTTCGGGAAAGCAGGAAGCCCGGTAAAGAGCGAGGAGGAAAGGTTATGCGCCCGCACGCCGCTCATTTCCTCGGGCGTGAGTATCTCCGCGAGGCGCTGGGGCAATATCCTGCGGTAGTCCGGCAGCGTGCCTTTCGAGGCAATCGCATCAAGCTGCCCGGCTGCAGCGGCCATCTCCGGGCACTTTGCGACTTCAGCCGGCGCGCACTGGGCGCGCTGCAATGATGGAAGGACGAAAACGGCAAACGCAGCAACAAGCGCGAGCGCAATTGCAAGCAGCCAGCCCTTTCCCGCGTTCCTGCGCAGCAGCGCACCTACTTGCCCGCCCGCGGCGCTTTCCGCAAGCCCGCGAATCTTCTCCCGATGAGCCATGCGGGCACTATCGGCGGGAATATTTTTAAACTACCTGCACGATAATGTCCGCGATGTCCTACAAAGGCCAGGCGAAGTTCCCACTATTGCTGATAGTGGTGCTTCTCGCGGGCTTCGCGCTTTCGCAGGGCACCGACGCGCAGCTCCAGGACCAGCAGATACTGCAGGAGCAGCTGCAGAACATTTCCGGGCAGCCAATAATAGAAACGCCATCCACACCAGAAATACCGGCAGCCCCTCCAACAGCCGCATGGTCTTCAGCCTCATCAACAGCGGAGTGGAGCGGCGAGGCATTCACCACCGAGAACACTCTTGCACTCGGCGGCGGCGCTGCGAAATTCACCCTTTCAATCTCAGGCTGCCCGCTGGAATGGCTGTGCGACTCCAGCACCACAACATTTGAGTACGACGGCACGCCGACAGAGCAGCCGGTGAAGCTCACAATACTTGCGCCCAAGAATGCAAAAGGCACCATCATAGTGACGGCATCATCAGAAGGCACCGAACTCGCAAAATGGGAGATAGCAATCAGCTCGCCCACAAAGCTCAGCTGGCAGAAGCCCACAACAACGGCCTTCTGGCTTCAGAACCACTACGAGTCAAGGAACAGGCTGAAGGCAAAAGACATGGAGCCGGGCCAGATAACGATTTCAATCTCCTCCTGCCCGCTTGAATGGGTTTGCGCTGCAAACGTCACGTCCATAGAGCACGGCGGCACGAATGCGAATTACAACATAGGCGTCAACGTAATAGCGCCCGAAGGCTCCACTGGCACAGTCTACGTATCCGCAACAAACATAGACGGCGTCCCATCGGGCGAGTGGCCCGTCTTCATAGTGCCCTCCCCTCCCGCAGAGCAGAAGTTCGAGGACATCTACGGGTGCGAAACGCTTGAAACAAGCTCAGTGCTTCAGGAGGACATACAGGCAACAGCATCAGACCTCGACCCCGTCTATAGTGCCTGTATAATCCTCGCGCCCAATCCTGATGAGCCCAAGGTTCTCGACTGCCAGGGCTATAGTATAATCGGCGAGGGCAATGGCAAAGGCATCTTCTACGAGGACATGGGCGAAAGCGGCTGGGAAATAAAGAATTGCGTGATTGAAAACTTTGAGTACGGCCTGCACACCGATAGCGCCAACCTGATAGTGCGCAACACGGACATAAGCAACACTGATACGGGCTGGTTCATGGGCGGCCGCGCCTCGCCAACATTGGGCGCAATAGACACCACAATATCAGAGTCAAACACGGGCATCCTCTTCCTCGGCATCCTGCCAAACATCTTCACAAACGTAGTCGTTGAGAACAGCCGCAGCCGCCCGTTCATATTTGATGGCATACTCGGCAACCAGCAGGAAGAGAACAGCATTGAGAACCTCACTGCCAAGGGCCGCGGCTACTCGCTGCTCACCCACGACATTTCCATCACTAATGCCGACATAGAGGGAATAGACTTTGAGCATGGCAACGAGGCGTCGAACAGGGTGCGGCTCCAGAACAAGGCAAAGGAGGAAGGGAAAGAGGGCTCAGCAGGCACCAGTGGGAGCGGTGGCTGAATGATGAAAAAAGGAATCGCGCTTCTGGCTGCGCTAATCCTGCTCGCATTTTCCCAGCTTGCGGCAGCCACGCCAGTAGGCTTCATGACGAACGATACTGCTCTGGTAACGGCGCAGACCTCAACAACCGCAGCAAGCGGCACGGTGCCCGGCGACTCCGTAGTCAACGTCACCTGGGTGCCGGGCTACACGGGCCTCACCTCCTGCTACCTGCTGATGGCAAGCGCGGAGGTGGCGCAGAGCAGCGCATCCCGAAGCATAAACGTGAACTTCTCCATGGACGGGCTGCAGGTGCAGAACGCACTGATAGAGCCCCAGACCACTGCCACCTATTACCCAGTGATGGCGCACAACATAACGTGCTTCACAGAGGCGGGCACGCACAACTGGGCCATGTACGTGGGCAGGGTGGGCACTTCGGGCACCACCACAATCAGGAATGCGCGCGTAATAGCGATGGCGATAAACAACACTGCGGACTACGTGACCAACACCTCAATAGCCACACAATACACGCACACGCTTGCAACCAGGTACACGCAGTACGTGAACCTCACCTTTGCAGTGCCGACTGGCGGCTCCAACTACCTGATAGTGGCGAGCCTTGAGTTCAAGCACGGCGCAACAGGCGCGCCTTCAGGCCCGCGCATAAGGCTTGAGATGGCGCTGGTAGGCGGCACAGCGTCAGTGCTCACGGAAATGAACATGACCTCCCAGAGCGCCCAAGTAACGAACTTTTACACCTTCATGGCGCAGAACACCTCCTTCCTTGCAGCAGGCACATACAGGGTGAACCTCTCAGTCTTCCAGTCAGGAGGCACTGCAGACGTGTTCAGGCGCATGCGCATCAGCGTCATCAACCTGACTGGCTACTCCTTTGCAAGCAACACCAGCGACAGCCCGCAGCTGGTTGCCGACAGCTTCTGGCAGCCGGTTACAAGCGTAAGCATGCCGCTTGATGACGGCATGAACTTCATCGCATTCGCCTCCTCAACCCTCAACAGTTCCGGCGCTGCGTCTGCGAGCCGCGTGCGCAACGTGCTCTTCCCCATAACCGACCAGGGAGGCCCGCCCGACTATGTCCCGCCCACATGGAACGTCACGCTAGACAGCGCGCTTACCAGCGAGAACTTCTCCTTCTTTGCCCTATGGAACGACACCTGGGACCAGGCAAGCGAGCCCAAGCACCTAATGAACCTCACCCAATCCGCGGAAGTGGGCGGCACCAATCCGGCCGCTACTGCGTTTGCCCACATAACCGCGATATGGGTTCCGATACCCCAAGGTTCGGCGTGCGGCACCCTCACAGACGCCAGCGTGACGATGACGCAGAGCGTCAGCCAGACGAGCACTGGCAGCTGCTTCACAATAGGCGCGGCCAGCGTGAACCTGGACTGCGCGGGCTACACCATAAGCGGCCCGGGCTCCACCTCAACTGGCGCCGGCGTGCGCAACCCGGGCTATGACGGCGTGACGGTGCGCAACTGCCGCATACTGAACTTCCTTGACGGCATCAGGTACACCACGGGCGCCAGCACCGGCGCGGACCCGGACGACGGCAGGCTCTGGGGCAACACAATGTACAACAACACGCGCGCGGGCATCTACCTGAACGGCTCGAACCTGGTGGGCGCGGGCAGCACGCCTGCATACCGCAACGAGCTTGAGAACAACACAGCCTGGAACTCAACCTTCGGCTTCCTGCTCACGTACAACGACAACATGAACCTCACGAACAACACCGCGCAGAACAACACCGTGGGCTTCTACCTGAACCGCACGGCCTACACCATATTCTTCAACGCGACTGCTGACAACAACTCGCAGGAGGGCATCTACGTGAGCGGGCTGCGCACGCCCGCGCTCAGCGCCCCATACGACAGCGGGCTGATGATGGCCAACATCACTGCCATGAACAACACCATAGGCATAAGCCTCAACACCACCAGCAACGTGACGATCACCAACGCAAGCGTGAGGGGCAACAGGGACAACGGCATCCTGCTGAGATACGCGGACAACACCACGATATTCAACGTCACCATCACGAACAATACGGACGAGGGCATCTGGATGATATACTCGAACAACGCGTCCATCTGGACTGTGGGCCTCAACAACAACAGCCAGGAGGGCATCTTCATAAGCACTGGCTCGTGGAACAACAGCTTCCGCAACATCACAATTGGCAACAGCACCTACGGCTTCTACCTGAACGACACCTTCAACAACACGATAAGCAACTCCAGCACCACCAACGCCACCAACGGCATTTACGTTTCAGGGGGCGGCAACAACTCGTTCCTGGACATGTTCGTCCTCCTGTCCAGCACCGGCGTCTCCCTCACCTCGCAGGCGAACAACAACACCTTCACCAACATCAGCGTGGTGAACAGCTCGATAGCCGGCTTCTACATCTCAGGCCTGAGCCAGGACAACCGCATAATCAACACCAGCGCCTCGGGGACAGCCGGGCCCGTGAGCTTCGGGTCGGCAACCGGCAACCCGGGCTTCTACATCACCGGAGCCAGCAACAACACGTTCATCAACATAAGCACGTTCAACAACAGCGGCGACGGCTTCGCGTTCTACCTTGCCGACAACAACACGATTGTCAACAGCACCTCCTTCAAGAACTCGTGCACGTCCTGCGACGGCTTCCAGGTGTTTCAGAGCGACAACAACACGTTCTACAACAACACCGTATTCCACAACGGCGGCGCGGGCTTCTACATCACCAGCGAGTCCACTTCGAACAGGCTCTGGGCGAACAAGGTGACGAACTCCACCATCCTGCTGGACATCAACACGGGCAGGAACAACAGCGTGATAAACAACAGCTTCTGGGACCCGGTGGCGGGCGGCGACGCGGTGCACATAGTCGGGCTCTACAACTACCTCTACAACAACTCGATATACAACGGCACCACGGGCGTGAACATCTCCACCCTCGGGTTCAACACCGTGGCGAACAACTCGTTCGTGAACAACACGCTGGCGGTGTACGCAAGCGCCAGCTCGAACAACTCGATATCCAACAACAGTTTTGGGAGCCCGTCGGCCAACCCGCTTTTCTACAACCTCTTCCACGTCAGCATATTCAGGGGCGGCAACAACACCGTGGCGAACAACACCCTCGACTACAGCCCCGTCCTAATAGCAGGCCTGCTCAAGCCGCACGTGCTCATGACGCAGTCCTACAACAACTCCGTCTTCGCCAACTACATGACGCGCGGCCAATCCGGCATAATCTCGAACTACTCCAACTTCAGCATGATAAACAACAACACCGTGCAGAGCACGGGCGTGGCGGGCCAGGCGAGCCCCGGCATATGGCTGAACTATTCGTACTACAACCAGGTGACCAACAACTCGCTCGACAAGGTTACTGGCACAGGAATCTACGCGGAAGGCAGCTGGTACAACAGCGTGTTCAACAACACCTTCACGACAATCCGCGTCGCCGGCTCGCCCTGGGTGACGATACTGCTCAACGCCTCGCCCAACAACAACGTGAGCAACAACCTCATAGCATCGTCTGACGCCGGGATCTTCGCCCTTGCGCGCTCGGACAACCTCTCGATAATCAACAACACCTTCAGGAGCATGGCCTTCGGCGCGTCAATCTGGCTGGACACGAACAACGGAAGCTGGGTGCAGAACAACCTTGCGGCGAGCGGCGCCGCGTGGGGCTTCAACGTGAGCAACTCCGACAACGTCACCTTCTCGAACAACACCGCGCGGAGCAACACGATGGAGGGCTTCTACATAACATTCACGCCCAACGCCACGCTCGAAAACAATTCCGCGTATACGAACGGCCTCGACGGATTCCGCCTTGAATACGCGAACAGGACGCGCGCGATGAACAACACCGCAATCAACAACAGCGGCGCGGGCGTGAACATATCCAACGCGTGGTGGGGATACCTCCAGAACTTCACCGCGCGCAACAACTCGCTGCACGGCTTCATGCTCACCACATCGCAGAACAACACGATAGGCAACCTCACCACGGCCTTCAATGACCCTGCAGGAGCCGTATCTTCCGCAGGCCTCTACCTGTTCACCTCGATAAACAACACTTTCGTGAACTTGAACTCCACAGGGCAGTCCGTGGGCACAGGCGACTGGGGCATCAACCTGTTCTCCAGCAACACGAACTTCTTCTACAACGCCACGGTGGAGAACGATACCATCGGCGTGTCGCTCAGGGGCAGCGATTTCAACCAGTTCTACAATCTCAGCGTGGTGAACGAGACCTACGGCATAGTCTTCCAGTCCGGCGCGGACAGCAACTACTTCATCAACTCCTCCGCGAACCTGAAGGGCGGGCTCGTCTACAGCGTGTGGGTGTCGCTCGGCACGAACAACACATTCCTCAACTGCACCATCAACCGCACGCGCGCATTCTTCGAGCCTATCACGCTCACCACGAGGGATGCGGCGATGTTCTGGTGGTACGGCAAGATTGACGTGCGCAACTACGCGGGCACGGGGCTGGAGGGCGCGGAAGTGAACATCACCAACATAACGGTGCAGAACGTCTTCAGCAACCTGACAATGGGCGCTGCGGGCGGGCTGGGCCTTTCCAACTGGACAATCCTGCGCGAGGGCTTCATGAACTACTCCAGCTACCCGCAGCTCTGGAACGAGACAAACCACACCTTCAACGCGACCTACCTTGGCGTGTCCAACTGGACCAACGTGACCATGAACGAGAGCAGGATAGTGATAGTGTACCTGCTGCTGGTGAACTGCGGCGACACGCTCACAAGCAACACCACGCTCGGAAGCAACGTGTTCGAATCCACGGGCGGCAACTGCTTCACCATAGGCGCCAACTACATCACCTTGAACTGCAAGAACTACAGGCTTGAGGGCATCGGCGGCGGCACGGGCGTGATGAACAACGGCTTCGACAACGTTACAGTGAGGAACTGCAGAATCACCAACTTCACGACCGCCATCCTCTACACCAACATGGCCACCAACGGCACGATGGACAACGACACGATATGGAACATGACGCGCACTGCGGCAAGCTACGGCATATTCGTCAACACATCCTCGAACTTCACGCTGATAAACAACACCAAGGCCAACATGACGGGCAGCGGCACGCCGATATATGTCAACTTCTCGCACTATTCGCAGATAATAAACATGACGGCAAACGCCACAGCTGGCAGCGCCATATACATAATATCCTCCAATTTCACGAACATCACAAACTCATCCGGCAAGGCGGATACAGGCAGCGGCTTCTCTATCTCCGACTCCAGCAACACAATCACCAACTCCACAGGCATCTCGGTAGGCGGCGGCTACGGCATCGCCATCTACTTCTCCGACAACTCCATCATCACCAACTCCACCGGCATCGCCTCCGCCAACATCGGCATCTACCTCAGCGGCGACTCCGGCACCATCACCAACTCCACAGGCATCTCCACCTCGGACGGCAACGGCATCACCCTCAGCGGCGACTCCGGCACAATCACCAACTCCACCGGCATTGCGACCGGCACCGGCGGCTCCAGCGGAATGGGAATCTACATCGACGGCTCCTACGGCACCATCACCAACTCCACAGGCATCTCCACCTCAGGCAGCGGCATCTCCCTCTCCTCCTCCTCCTCTTTCAACAACATCACCAACTCCACAGGCATCTCCACCTCGGACGGCAAGGGCATCACCCTCAGCGGCGACTCCGGCACCATCACCAACTCCACGGGCATCTCCACCTCCGGCAACAGCATCCAGTTCCTTTCCTCCAACAGCAACACCGCTGTCAATTGCAGCTTTATCAGCACATCAGGCACCGCTGTCAACTTCAGCCAGTCCTCGTACAACCAGATAATCAACTCCTCCATCCGCGGCGGGCAGTACAGCGCATACGTCTACTCGGCTGCCGGGCCCTCGCTCAACAACAACATCACCAACACCACCCTGAACCTCTACAATCTCACCGTGGTGCCCGCGGACGGCTCCTACCTGCGCGTGTGGTGGTACGGCAGGCTGCAGGCGATTGACTACGGCAGCAACGCGCTCGAGGGCGCGCTCTTCAACGTGAGCAACAGCAGCGCGATGTTCCTCTACGCAAACCTCACCGAGGCAAGCGGCTATTCCAACTGGACGCTCATACAAGGGCAGATAATCACGAGCGCGGGCCTCTTCCAGGTGGGCAACCACACGTTCAACGCGAGCTACACCAGCTTCACCAACTGGACAAACGCGAGCATGAACCAGAGCCGCACGGTGACTGTCTACATCAAGCTGCCGCGGTGCGGGGACATCTACGGTAGCAGCACCACGCTGATAGGCGACCTGTTCGAGAAGACGGGCGGCAACTGCATAACAATAGGCGCGAACTCCATCACCCTTGACTGCAGCAACTACAAGCTCGAGGGCTTCGGCGGCGGCACGGGCATAATGAACAACGGCTTTGACAACGTGACCGTGCGCGACTGCGTGATAAAGAACTTCACGACCGCCATCCTCTACACCAACATAGCGACAAACGGCACGATGGACAACGACACGATATGGAACATGACGCGCACCGTGGGCAGCTATGGCATCTTCGTCAACACTTCCTCGAACAACACCCTGATAAACCGCACGCTGGCCAACATGACCGACAATGGCTACCCGATATACTTCAACAATTCGCACTACGCGCAGATAATCAACGTGACGGCAAACGCCACGACGGGAAATGCCATCTACGCATACTTCTCCAATTTCACTAACATCACCAGCTCATCAGGCATCGCATCCTCCGGCAACGGCATCCAGCTCACCTCCTCCTCCAACGACACCATCCTCAACTGCACGGGCGTCTCAACTGCCGCCAGCGGCAATGGCATCAGCCTCTCCGCCTCCACCAACGCCACAATCTCCAACTGCACGGGCATCGCCACCAGCGGCAACGGCATCTACCTCGCCTCCGCCTCCATCAACAACACAATCACCAATTCAACAGGCGTCGCAGGCACGGGCTATGGCATCCAGCTCTACTACTCCTCCAACAACACGCTCATCAACACCACGGGCATTTCCACCGGCACCGGCGGCGCCATCTACCTCGAATCCTCCTCCAACACCACAATCGCCAACTGCACGGCCATTGCGATATCGGGCAACGCCATCTACCTCTCCTCGGCCAACAACAACACAATCGTCAACACCACGGGCATCTCGACCACCACCGGCTACGGATTCTATCTCAGCCTCTCCAACAACAACAACATCACCAACTCCACGGCCATCGCGACGGGCGCCAGCGCCAACGGCATCCGCCTCTCCACCTCCTCAGTCAACACCATCACCAACTTCACAAGCATCGTATCCTCCGGCAGGGGCTTCTACCTCATCACCTCCTCCAACAACAACTCATTCATCAACTCCACGGCCATCGCAACCACCGGCACCGGCATCGGCCTCTACACCTCCTGCAACAACAACTCATTCATCAACTCAACGGGCATCGCCACCAGCGGCAACGCCCTCATATTCAGCGCATCCAACAACAACACCGCTGTCAACAGCACCTTCATCAGCGCCACGGGCACGGCCGTCAACTACAGCGCGGCCTCGAACAACAGCATAGTCAACTCCTCGCTCAGCGGCGGGCAGTACAGCGCATACGTCTACTCCACAACAGATCCATCCAAGAACAACACGCTCGTCAACACCACCCTCAACCTCTACAAGCTGACGGTGGTGCCAGCCGACGGCTCCTTCCTGCGCGTGTGGTGGTACGGCAGGATAAACGTGAGCGATTGCATAGGGCCGACACCGATAGAGGGCGCATTCTTCAACATGAGCAACAGGAGCGCCCTGATAGCAATCGACTATTCGACGCAAGTGCCGGCGATAAACCTCACCGAGCCGAGCGGCCTTTCCAACTGGACGCTCCTGGAGGGGCAAATCATAACGAGCTTGGGCCTCTTCCATGTGGGCAACCACACGTTCAACGCCAGCATGGTGGGCTATGATACGAACTGGACAAACGCAACAATAAACGAGAGCAAGACGGTCCTGGTCTGCCTGCCCGCCGTAGCCGCAGTGAGCATCTCCTTCACGGTCTTCCTGCCCGGGTCGTCGCTAATAACGGCCTCCAACTACACGGCGCCGCAGAACATCAATAACACCCTTGACATCGAGTTCAACGTGTCCAACCAGAGCCAGGCGTGGGCGAACGCCAGCGTCGCGCCGACCACGGCCGCGGGCCAGCAGAATGACGGCATCCCGATATTCAACTACACCAACACGGGCAACGTGCCAATCAACATCTCGCTCTGGTTCAACGGCTCGTCCATGCCGCCGGGCATCAACGTCACGGCCTCGAACGGCACTGGAGGAGGAGTGCAAAACTTCCTCACCGGCGCCGCAGGATGCACGCTCGGGCCCGTGGCGGGGCTGGACCAGACGCCTAACGGCAACGCTGGCGGCAGTCCAACGTGCAAGAACATGACCAACACGCCGAGCCGCTTCATAAGCGACCTTCAGCCGGGCCAGTTCAGGGGCCTGTGGGTGTGGGCGTTCTACGACAACTTCCGGGCCTACGGCGGCACGGTGGGCTCCGACGAATACACAAGGAACGTGACGCATGCAAGCAGCAACATAGTGCTGCCATAAGAATGCATAATCCATCCGGCAAGCCTGCGGGAAAAGCGAGCTACTTCGCGAGGGGATACTTCTTCATGTAGCAGTGCGCCTGCAGCACGACTAGGAACGGGAAGATGATGAGCGAGTTGAGTATGAGCGTGACAAACTGCGCAAGCGAGTGGGGCAGGAGCGCGAGCGTCACCAACTCAACAACCGAGAGCGAAACCACGGCCACTGCTATCCAAATCAAGAACATCGCCGGGTTGCGCACCACGTGGTTCCAGCTCGCCTGCAGCGCCCTGAACGGCCGCATGTCGTCTATCACGAGCGCAGCCGGCGTGTATATCAGGAACAATGATGCCACGAGAGTCGCGAGCGGGTTCAGCCAGCCCTGCACCTGCCAGTCGTAGGCGAGGAGCGCGACAATCAGGAAGAGCAGCTGCGCGGTGAGGAAAATCCAGAAGATGTTGAGCACGTACTTCTCAAGGCCGAGTATCACCTGCTTCCTGATGTTGGTGAGGGTGCGCTCGCTCTTCACGACCACGTTTATCGCGGTGATGGCGAACGAGATGAGGAAGAGCGACACGAGCGACGAGACGGCCATGAGCGCGATGTCGAAGCCGGTGAGCTCCGGCATGCTGCCCGTGCGCAGGTACGTCCCTCCGACGGCTATGTACGTGGGCATCGGCGAGAGGAGCGGCATGAGCAATGCGAGGAGCGCGGGCACGGAGAAGAAGACCATGAGCGCAAAGTGGCGCGAATACGACTTGAGCGCGTGTTCAATGACGTTCATTCCCTCACGGCGCCGTTATCTCTGACTTGCTTAATATTTCTTTCGAGGCACAGGGAGCGCGAGTCCGGATTGCGCGCTGTGCGCCACCATCACATTTAAATATATGTAGTATCAATACCGCCCTGCGGACACTATATATTGTGGTTTGGGGTGGTGGTTATGGTGATGAGGCCTGTTCAGGTTTTTGCGTTTCTCCTGCTGCTCTCGTCCCTTGCGTGGGCGGGAAGGGTGGCGATAGTGGCCGACAGCGGCTCATCGGTCATGACCGCGTGCGTTTCCTACAGCGGCACCAAAACGGCGGCGGACATACTGAGTTCGTCGGGCCTCGGCGTGGAGATGGCGGATTACGGCGGCGCCCTCGGCAAGGCCGTCTGCATGATCGGCGGCACCGGCTGCTCGGCAAGCAACTGCTTCTGCCAGTCGAATTCCTGGGCTTTCTTCTATTCAGCTGGAGGCTCATGGGCCTTCTCCTGGACCGAAGGCGTAAGCAGCCATCAAGTGAGCGACGGCGAGATAATTGGATTCAGGTGGACAAGCTGGCCGGGCTGGGTTCCGGAAGAGCCCGCATGGCGCGACTTCGAGAGCATCTGCTCCTCCTCGGGAGCGCGGGAAGGGCCGCGTGTGATAAGGCACTTCTCGGTGAACATAACCAACGCGGACGGCGTGCAGGGCGGCCAGTTCTGCCTCGGCGCGCCCATCGGCATGAACATCCAGTCGGCGGAGGACAAGTCGCCGGTCTGGGACCCGACGTTCAACGACGCGAAGCGCGAGGTTTTCTCGGGCTCCATGGTGAAGGTGTTCCGCAAGGACGGCTGGTGGGACGTGGCTGACGGCGGCTACACGGACAAGGGCGGCAATTACTCCTTCACGCCCCTCCTGGCCGGGAACTACAGCGTCGAGATATCGAAGAGCGGGTTCGTGCACGAGTATGCGGACCTTGTAGTCAGGGACTGCACCCCTGTCCCGCAATGCTCGCTCAATTCCGACTGCAATTATGACGAAACCTGTGACAGCGGCACATGCACCCCGGTTTCCGGCTTCTGCGGCATTGCGGAGAACCACAAATTCATAGAATACGCCTGCTGCTCGGACTCGATGTGCAGCGCGAACAGCAGGTGCGAGGACCACCTGTGCGTGAACGAGAACCGCGCGCACATAGCGGAAGTGATGCGGGTGCTCTTCAACATATATTATATAAGCTGAGGGTGAGTGAATGGGAATTATGAACATACGCTACAGGCTTGCTGCGGTTTCCGGCACCGTGGCAGTCGCGGCAATGAGCGCGGCGCTGCTCCACAACTCGGGCTCCCCGCCCAACATAGAGCTCCTGATGACGTTCATCATCGCATCAGGCCTCGCGCTCGGCCCGCTGGCGGGATTCGCGGGCGCAATAGCAATGCGCTTCCTCTACGACCTGTTCATCGCATGGCCCGGCCCCTGGACTCCGGTCACGGCGCTGTGCTTCGGCATAACCGGCCTGATTGCCGGCCTCCTGCCCGCCTTTGCCGGAAGGAAATCCTTCTCGCGCATCCAGATGGCCGCAATCGCGGTCGCGCTCACGCTCGCCTATGACGCGCTCACGCTCGTCGCGTTCAGCGTGATGTTCCGCCTTCCGCTGCTCTCGGCGCTCGGCCCGCAAATACCGTTCACGATAAACCACGTGCTGGGCAACGCGCTCTTCGCGTTCGCCTTCCTCCCGCTGCTGACGGGCGTGCTCTCCAAGGCAGTCGCGCTCGACGCGCAGGAGGCGCGCCAGCCTTCGCCCGCGCGCTTTAAGCTTTAAAAATCTCGCAGTGCCTAAGTGCACAGCATCAATGGTGATTTTGTGAACTGCGAAATATGCTCAAAAGTGATGATAGTGCCCGAGCGCTGCGAATACTGCGGCAGGCTCGCGTGCAACGCGTGCGTGAAATCCTCGAAGCGGCTGGCCAAGGTGAGGCGCCTCGTGATATGCAGGCGCTGCTGGGGCAACATGAAGACAAGGAAGAAGTTCAAGGCCGAATGAGAAAAAGGAACTCGCTTGTTATGACATACGGCTCGTTCAACAATTCTGTGGCGGAAGTTCCAATGTGCATGCCATAAACAACTAGTTTCTCACGCCTTCTCGACCTTGACTGAAACCTTCCACTCCTCTATCTCCCACTCCTTCGCGCCAGCCAGCTTCGCGCCTTCCTTTATCTCAAGCTTCTTCGCATTAACAGCTTTCGCAACCAGCTCCTTCTGCTTTGAAACTAGCTCCACAAAATCCTTTGGCGCGTGCACGTGCACAATTACCTCGTCCTTCTCAACAAGGTTCATCTCCTTCCTCATGGTCTGCACGCGCCGGACAAGCTCGCGGCCCATTGCCTCTGAGTAGAGCCCCGCATCCAGTTTGGGATTAATCCACACTTTCCCATTTGCAAAGTCGGCAGAAGCATAGCCGGAAGGCGCTGCCCCTTTCGCAATCGTCTTCACGGCCTTCACGTTGCCGAGCGAGCAGATTATCGCGCCAAGGCGCTGCACGGCAGCGCCCACTTCCGCGCTCTCGCTCTCCACAAGCACCTCGCCCAGCGGCCAGCGCAGCTTCACCTGCGCAACCTGCCGCGCGTTCGCCATGGATGTTACTATCTGCTCAGCCACCTTCATCTGGCCCTCGAGCAGCGGGTCAATTGCCTTCTCGTCATAGGCGGGCCAGGGCAGGAGCGCGATGCTCTCCTCCTTCTCGTATTTCCTGAAGAACGACTGGTAGCACGCCTCTGAAACGAAAGGAGTGAAGGGTGCGAGCAGCTTGATTGATGCAAGTATCGCCCTGTAAATCGCATCCTGCGCCCCATCAACATCTTCCCCCCCCGATTTCTCCCCGCCGGAGAAATGGGCGCCATTCCGCTCCTTCGCGGAATGCGCGTCGCTTATCCTCTTCTTGGCCAATTTCAAATAGAAGCGACTCAAATCCTCGGAGACGAATTTGCGCACCGCGTACGCGGCCTCGTGCGGCTTCATCGCCTCGAACGCGGCCGTGGCCTCCTTCGTGACCTCGTTCATGCGCGAGAGCAGCCACGCATCCTCCAGCCTGTGCGTTATCTTCCCGCTCTCCTTTTTCGGCTTCTCGTAGAACCGCTCAAGGTAAACCTGCAAATTCCAGAGCACCCCTACCACGCCAGCCGCCTCCTTTATCTCGTTCCAGTTGAAGCGCAGGTCATCCCACACCGTCGAGGTGAGGCTCCACAAGCGGAAGGCGTCAGCGCCGTGCTTGTCCAGTATCTCCTCAAGAGGCACGAAGTTGCCGAGAGACTTGCTCATCTTCTCGCCCTTCTCGTCCATGAAGAAGCCGTGCATCAGTATCGACTTGTAAGGTATCTCGTTGTTCATCACGACGCCGGAGCCGAGCAGCGAGTAGAACCAGCCGCGTATCTGGTCCTTGCCCTCTGTGATGAAGTCAGCGGGATACCAGGCCTTCTCCTCCACGTCCGTGAGCGAGGCCCATATGGCATTGCCCGAGTCGAACCACACGTCCAAGACATCGGGCGTGCGCCTCATCACGCCCCCGCACTTCGCGCACTTCAATTCGACTTCATCAATGCCGGGCTTGTGCAGGTCGTCCAATTTTATCGGCAGCTCGCTTGCGCTTCCAACCACTTTTATCTCACCGCACCCTTCCTTCCCGCATATCCAGATGGGCAGGGGTATGCCCCAGAACCTCTGCCTTGAGATGCACCAGTCCGGCGCATTGCCCACGAAGTCCTTGAACCACGTGCGCGCGTGCTCCGGCTGCCATTTTATCCTGTCCACTTCCGCGAGCATCCGCTCCTTCACCTTTGAGATGGAGATGAACCACTGGTCCGTTGAAATGTAAATGAGCTGCGTCTTGCAGCGCCAGCAGTGCGCCGCGCGGTGCGTTATCCTGCCCGCGTGTATGAGCGTGCCGGCCTCCTTCAGGTAAGCGAGAATCTCCGCATTCGCCTTCTTCACGTGCATTCCCGCATACTCGCCTGCGGAAGAATCATAGACGCCATTTGCCATTACCGGGCAGAATATCTCGATGCCGTACCTCTTGCCGATGATGAAGTCCTGCGGCCCGTGGCCCGGCGCGCAGTGCACCAGCCCCGTGCCGTCCTCGAGCGTGACGAACTCGTCGCTCAGCACCACCTTGTGCACCGCGGCAGCCATCTTCGGCACCTTTGCGGCGAGCGGGTGCTCGTATTCCAGCCCCTCCAATTTCTTCCCGCTCACCTCTCCCAGTATTATGGGGCTCACGCCAAGCTCATGAGTAACAGCCATGAGCGCATCCAGCCTTTCCTTTGCCACAATCCAGACTTCCTCGCCCACCTTTGCCTTCACGTACTTGTACTCGGGATGCACCATCACTGCCATGTTCGCAACAAGCGTCCAGGGCGTGGTTGTCCAAATCACGAGGTATTCCCTCTCCTTCGCGTTTTCCTTTCCTTTCACCGCGAACTTCATGTAGAGCGACGGGTCGTCCATCTCCTCGTATTCCAGCTCGTAGTTGGCCATCGTGGTCTCGCAGCGCGGGCAGAGCGGAAGCACGTAAACGCCCCTGTAAAGCAGGCCCTTCTCGTGCGCCTTCCTGATGGTGGCCCAGGAGCGCTCGATGAACCTGTCCCTATATGTAATATAGGGGTCCTCCCAGTCCATCCACACCCCGCACCTCTGGAACTGCCCGTTCATCACGCCCATGTACTGCGTCGCAAAAGCCTTGCACTTTTTTATGAACTCCCCCACGCCCACCTTCTGCTCAATCTCCTGCTTGTTCCTTATGCCCAGCTCCTGCTCCACCTTCACCTCTATCGGCAGGCCGTGCGTGTCATAGCCCGGTTTCGCCCTCACATTGCGCCCGCGCGAGCGCCAGTAGCGGCACATCGCGTCCTTCAGGCACTTGTTCCACGCGGTGCCGGGGTGAATCTGCCCCGTGGCATATGGCGGGCCGTCGCAGAAGTAGAGCTTCCCGCCCTTTTCATTGCGCGCCTTCACCTTCTCGTAGATGCGCTCCTTTTCCCAGAACTCGCGTATCTTCTTCTCGCTCTCCTTTGTTTCGTACATAAGCACCACTAGCCTGGTCTAAATAGGCACTGCAGCCTCTCCCGCTTCCTCAGCGGGCTTCTGGCCCTTTTGCCCAGCCGCCCTCGCCCTCACAATCAGCGCCACGAGCACTGCGGCGCATGCAATCGCAACCAGGGCAGCGGCAGTGCCGAGCACCGCGGCCGTGGAGCCGAGCAGCAGCGCCGAGAAAACCGCCGCAGCTGCAAGCGCAACGCCTGCATAGGCGAACGCGCTTTCATCATCCTTCACTCCGAATGCCCCCGCATCCTTCACCACGAAATAGCACATTGCGCCAGTGCCGAGCATGAGAAGAGGGGAAAAGGGGCTGTAGGCCTGCGTGCCCATGCCCCCGAGCCCTGCCATTTCCGCCGCAAAGGCGGCAAGGGCCAGCACCACAAAAACGAATATTCCGTCGCTTCTTTTTGCCATAATTACCACTGAATGCCACTCACCATCTTGCTTCTTGCAATATTAATAAAGATTCACCTGCATAAGCGCGCCTATGCAGAACGCCGCAGTTTCCGCCTTCCTCATCCTGCTTCTCATCCCGCTCGCCGCCGCGACCGGCGTGTATGCCGGCGGGTATGCCAACGACGTTGACACGCTCTACGGCTCAGGCCCCTCGGCTGCAACGCTCGCGCAGGTCACGCACACCTACAGGTGCGCGGGCGAGGAGGCGAGCGTCTACGTGGTGCCGGGCGACGTCATGACGCAGTTCAGCGTCACCTACCTGCCGGCCGGAAATCCTGAGCAGGTGATTTTGTCGGAAACCTACGACCCGTCGCGCTGGCCTTCGGGGCACAATTACACCTACACCCCGCCCTACGAGGGCGAGTACAAGTTCAACATACTTTACGTGGCGTATTCCTCGAAGACGAAATACTTCACCATAGACTGCACCGCGCAGCCCGAAGCCCCTGCCCCGACTCCAACTCCTGCCCCGGCGCCAACGCCAGTCGTGACTCCAACTCCAACCCCATCGCCCGAGCCGACGCCAACTCCAACTCCTGCCCCGGCCCCAACGCCTGCGCCACCCGTAATTCCGCCTGCAAACGTTTCCATTCCCGTGAATGCCACCGGGGCAGCGGCGGCATACAACGCGATAGCAGCCGCGAATTACACCATAAACACGGTTGAAAAGTCGGGCATAAGCGCGGTGCAGGCAAGGGCAAAGCTCGCCGACGCGCAGAAGGCATACGAGGCGGGCGACTATGCGCAGGCGCTCTCGCTCGCGCGCGCCGCGGACTCGCTTGCCTCTCCCCCCGCGCCCCAGCCCGCGCCGCAGCCGGGCGGGCTTCCGATAGTGGGCGACAACGCGCTGCCAATTGCGGGCGCAATCATCCTGCTCGCGGCGGCATTCTTCGTGCTCAGGCGCAGGGGCGAGTCCGGAGGCGCACCGCCCAGGGATGAAAAGAAGGAGGAGAAGAAGGAGCCCGCGCCCCCTCCCCCGCCGAAGGAGGAGGCGCCGAAGCCGCCGCCGATAACCCCGCTTCCGCCGCCATCAGGAGAGGAGGGCGGCGAATGGCGCACCTCGCCCTCGTCGAGGATGGCCGGCCATACGCCGAAGGAGGAATAGGTTTATAAACAATCGAGAAATATAACTGCAAGAACATTGGTTTGGCGTTTCCGAGGAGGCGACGGTATCGTGCCTTCTCACGTCGATAGAAAAAGTAATTGGGGTGGTAGAATGAAGGGCTTGTTTGTTTTCGTGCTGGCGGCGATGCTCGCGTTCTCGGGAATCGCATACGCGGTGCTTCCGCTTCCAGTCGTGTCCTTCGGCACGAACCCGGGGAAAATGTTCTACAACTCCTCGGTCGCCAGTGGATTCGTAATCAACGTGACATTCCTCAACCTCTCGGACTCTGCAATCGGCATTACGGGCATGAACAACGTCACTAACTGCACGCTCATAATCACCGCGCCACTTACCAACCCGTGGCTTTCGCCGTATAACTACACGAACAGCTCGCCCATCAACGACTCCACCGTTTTGACCACCCTGCGAAACAGCACCTTCAGCTTCGTCGTAAGCGCCACGCTGGCAGAGCGCGGCAGGTTCAACGCCTGGAACATGACGGTGAACTGCACCTATCTCAACGGCAGCACTCTCGGCGCTCCAACGTGGGGCCCGTTCAACGTAACGAACGCCACCAACCTGACGATTGACCTAACAGCGCCGGTAGTGACACTGCTCAACGTCAGCATCGGTACCTCTGCATTGAACATCAGCGTTTCAAACGGCAGCGTCACCAATATCGCCAACGGCACACTTGCCAATACCAGCGTGAGATTCTACTGGACGCATGTGGACACAGGAACCAACGTTTCCGAGTGCGATTTGTACCTACAGACAAGGAACACCAGCAGGTCAATGGGTCCAAATGCCGCATGGGGCATACATGGCATCAACGCCACGAACGTGTCCACTACGGGCCTGATCGACAACCCTGTAGGCATATCCACGCACGGAGCTGATTTCGCAGGCAACTACAGCCTGCTGAACAACTCCAACACAACTTGGATGGTTGCATGCAGGGACTTTGCGGGCAACTGGGGCTACTCGACCAACTGGACCTTTGTGTCTGACAACAGCACCGCGTACTCGATAACCCTGGACTCCCCGGGCCTCGGCCCTGCTGAGAACATCGAGCGCTACGGCGTGCTCTACTTCAACTTCACCTACAACGACGAGTACCCTGTCGTGAACTGCACGCTGAACGTGTCCAACATGACGCCGACTTCCGGCTACACGTTCAACTTCACCCACAACTCACTGTACAACAACCTGATAAACGGAACCAGCCACGTCATGGGATGGGACGCGAACCTTCCGCCGGTGGGAATGTACAACTGGACTATCAACTGCACTGACTGGCTGGGCCGCACAGTCGCGAATACCTCGGTAAGGAACATCAGCATCATTGCCACGCCCGCAAGCGGCGGCACCTCGCACCTCGGCGGCTATATACCAACTAGCATCCAGTCGGTATGCGGAGACAATGGCGGATACTTCACCAACGACGTGCACACCACATGGGTATGCGGAGGCACTGCTCCGGCAGTTACGCCCGTGACTGTGACCCCTGAGCCAACTCCAACGCCAGTCGTGACTCCAACGCCAACTCCAACCCCAACGCCAACCCCGACCCCGACACCCACACCTGCACCGGCAGCGACCGTTGCGGATGCACAGGGCGCGGTTGACAGCGCGAACAGCGACATAGTCGCTGCGGCTGCTGCGGGCAAGGACGTTGCGGCTGCGCAGGCCAAGCTGGCCGAGGCGCAGACTGCGCTGACTGCAGGCAATTACGACCTGGCACTGAGCCTGGCGAACGAGGCAAGGAACCTCGCCCAGAGCGCAGCGGTCAAGCCCATCGTAACGCCTACACCGACGCCAACGCCAACCCCGACGCCAACCCCGGCACCAACACCCGCACAGGGCGGAACCAACTGGCTGCTGTGGATAGTGGTGATTGTCGTGGTGCTGGCTGGCGCAGCTTGGTACCTGACAAGGAAGAAGTACTAGAAACCCCATAGGGGGCTCGCACGCCCCCAATCCTTTATTTTTCTCTTTCTCTTTTGTTTTCGGCCCTTAGCGCGAGCAGCAGGGCAGGGAAAAGCTATTTTAACCCCCCATTTCCAATCCTGTGCAGGGTGACCAAAATGAAGAGCACGTTTTTCGCATTTATCATCGCCGCACTGCTGGTTTTCGGGGGCATCGCGCACGCGGCCACGGGGGCAGAAGCGCTGACGGCGATAAACGGCGCGACTTCGGCGCTTCAGGCCGCAGACTCAGCGGGCAAGGACATAACCGCGGCCGCGGCCAAATACGACCAGGCGAACACTGCCTACGCGAATGGCAACTATGATTCTGCCTATTCGCTTGCAAACGAGGCGATAAACCTCGCCAACACCGCGCAGCCAAAGGCTGCGCCTGCACCTGCTGCACCACCAACTGGCACGGGCACCGCCCCTGCTACTGGCACCGGCACCGCGCCCGCAGGCACTGGCACCGGAACGCCGCAGGCAACTGACAACCAGCCTTCTTCAGGAACGGACAGCTCAGGCGCTGCGCCGGTTTCCACTTTTGCGCCAGCACCCGCAAAAACTCCAAAGCCATTGCCATCCACGGGCTTCCCGTGGGTGTGGGCTGCCGCGGCAGTGATACTCCTCGGAGGGGGCTTCGTCGCACTGGTGGCAGCAGTCTGGTACGTCACGAGAAAAAGGTATTAAATTTCGCCCTTCAAGTGATGGCTTATGGAAGCAGCAGATGCCATCTGGACCGAGAAGTACAGGCCGCACACCCTGGGCGACGTGGCGGGCCAGAAGGAGCTCATTGAGCGGCTCAAGGCCTACGTGAAGGCGCGCAACATGCCGCACCTTCTCTTCGCAGGCCCGCCAGGCGTGGGCAAGACCACCTCAACCCTCGCGCTCTGCCGCGACCTGTTCGGCGAAAGATACCGCGACTCCCTTCTGGAATTGAATGCGAGCGATGAGCGCGGAATTGACGTGATACGCGAGAAAGTAAAAGACTACGCGCGCACAATGGCGCTCGCTGAAGTGCCGTTCAAGATAATATTCCTCGACGAGGCGGACGCGCTCACGCCCGAAGCGCAGAATGCATTGCGCAGGACGATGGAGCTTTACGCGGGCACCACGCGCTTCATCCTCTCGTGCAACTACAGCTCCAAGGTAATCGAGCCCATACAGAGCCGCTGCGCGGTGTTCAGGTTCAGGCCGCTGAGCGAGCAGGAAACAACCCACATGCTCAAGGACATTGCGAAAAAGGAGAAGCTGCACCTCGAGGAGGGCGGGCTCAAGGCAATCATATACGTGAGCGAGGGCGACATGCGCCGCGCCATCAACGCATTGCAGGGCGCTGCCTCGCTCTCCAGCAAGATTACTGAGGAAGCGGTGTTCAAGGCCTCCTCGCGCGCAAAGCCCGAGGAGATAACGAAGATGGTGAGCTGCGCCATTGACGGCGACTTCATGAAGGCGCGGGAAGCGCTCGACAAGGTGATGATTGAGTACGGCATGAGCGGCGAGGACGTGATGCTGCAGGTTTACAAGGAAGTGGTGGGCCTGGACATCGACGACCAGAAGAAAGTTTTGTTGATTGATAGAATCGGTGAGTACAACTTCCGCCTCAGCGAAGGCGCAAACGAGCGCATCCAGTTAGAGGCGATGCTCGCGCAGATAATGCTCTTGGGCGAGGGAGCCAAAAAGAAGTAGCTTTTCCTATTTCTTCTTCTCCATCTTCACGCGCACGTCGCCGCCCGGCGTCCTCTTGATTGAAATCTCCACATTCTCGCTGCCCACAAGGTCGCGCAGCTCGTCATAAGTGTACTCCCCGCCCGCGCTCTTCGCCCCGCCGCTTGCGCGCTGCCTCATTATCTCCTCGCGCTTGCCCTTTATCTTGTCCAGCAATACGGGCGAGTGCTCCAGCGCGAGGAACTTGGAGCCGCCCGCCATCATGTCCTCCAGGCCGATGTCAATGATGCCCTTGCCCTGGTAGATGAACTGCAACACGGCGTCGAACTCGCGCGCCACCTCGTTGACGACGGTGCCAGTCTCGTTCCTCCCGCCCGCGACGACGAACTCGCCCTCGCCCAAATAGCCGACAAAGCCGCGCCTGCTGTCCCACTCGCTCACCTTGTCCTGCAGCAGCTGCGACACGAGGCGCACGATTGTCTTCGCGTCCTTCTCGCCGTACTCCTTGCCGAAAGCGCCCAAATTCCCCACGCGCAGGTTTGTCACTTCGAAATCGTCATCGCCCTTCACCAGCCTCTCAACCTCGGCGCTGAGCCTCTTCTCATCCGGCAAATCCACGAGCGGGTCGAAGCGCTTGCCCTTTTTCTTGAGGAAGATGCTCACGAGCGAGCGGAGCTGCTTGGGCTCGAAAGGCTTGCGTATGTAGTAGTCTGCGCCGAACTTCAGGCCCTTGAACCTGTTCTTCACCGCATCTGTCGCCGAGACGATAATCACAATGGTCTCCTTGAGCTCCGGGTCCCTCTTCACCGTGCGGCAGATTTCAAGGCCGTCCACGCCCGGCAGCATGAGGTCCAGCACCACAAGGTCGGGCTTGAATGCACGAATAGCCATCATCGCGTCGCGGCCCTCGTAGGCCTGCCTTATCTCGTAGCCCGGGCCGAGCGAAACCTTCTCCAGATTATTGATGTTGGCGTCATCCTCGACAATCAGCACCTTCTTGTGCACGTCCAGCTGCAATGAATACCAGGTGGTGCTGTTGCCCACGACGCGCGACTCGATTGCGCCGTGCTCCTTCAGGCTCTTCAGCGCAATCTCAAGCTCCGCCTTCCCGATGCCCAGCGACTCAAGCAGCTCGCTCTCAGTGGAGCCCTCGGGCTCCTGCTCTATCGCCTGCAGCACGCGCGCCTCAAGCCTCAGCGCTTCCGGCTCTTCCCCCATCATCTACACCTTTTGTCGCCTGCTAGCAGTTCGGCGCGAAGGCATATAAATGCAAAGGAGGCACGGCATACCGCCTCCTTTGCCCAACCTCCTATGGCAGGAGCTCAAGCACGAAATTGTTGGACGTGCCGTCCGCATACCTGGCCGTGCCGTTTATCCTGATGGTCAGCGGTATCCCGGAGGCAAGATAGTACGATGCCTTCAGGACAGTCCCGTCAGCAGTCCTGCTCTCCTGGTAGAAGTGGTCGGCGAACCCGCTGTAGGCCATGAAGCCCACGAGCTCGGTGCCGAGCTTCATGATTTTCGTGTCGTCTATGTTGTCGTACAGGAAATCAGTGCCCTTCAGCGGAGGGGGCGCGACTCCGCACGTTCCTCCGCCGGCAGTCTCGCCGCCCGTCCTGCTCCCGTACGGGTTGTATTTCGTGGATAGCTGGCGCGAGGTGCATGCGCATGTGGTCGGGTCCCTGTAGTCCGAGACTATCACCCTTGAAAATTCGGGCGAAGGCATGCCGGTGTATTCCATGTTCGTCTGGATGTACCTGGACTGTATGCTGTTGCTCACCTTGACCTCGTAGTTCTGCGAAGTGTACGCGTCGTTCCAATTGAAGCGGTATGTCTTGCTGTTGAAATCCGAGCCGCATGCAAGCAGCTTCTTCAACTCGGCCGCTGTCGGCGGGACCGCTTCGGGGGCGGGAGCCGGAGTCACGACTGGCGCGGGTGTTGGGGCCGGCGTGGGTATTGCACCCGTGCACTTCCAGTTTATCTCCGCCGTCTTATTGTCAGCGAACACGACACATGCCGGGGCGCACCCGTTAATCATTGCCTGCGGCTCAAGCCACCACGTGCCCGAGTTCTCATTACAGTAGTGGTTCTTGTAAGTGAGGTTCTCCAGCTCGCTGCACGCGCCCGATGCATTTGCTATCTGCTCGGCCTCGGTGTAGGGCATCGAATAATTGGTTTTTATTCCCGCGCACAGCTCCACTGCCGGCTCGGGAGCGGGCGCTGGAGCCGGGGCAACTTCCTTGCACTTGCCCGCCTCGCACCCGTTCGCGCACACTTCCGACGAATACTGCCACGTGCCCTGCACGCAGCGCGCATCCTTCATCAGCTCAGCGCCATTGCAATAGTTCGCTCCAGTGCCAGCGCACTGCGCCGGCTGCGGCGCCGGGGTTGGCGTGGGCGCGGGCGCGGCCTGCTGCTGCGGGCAGCCTGCGAAAAGAAGAATGAATGCGGCAATCAGCACCAACAACACATTATTTCCAGCCATCCAACCACCTGCCCTGCAATCGCTTGCTGCCTATTTTAACCTATCTGAAAATGCCGGCTCCACGTAGCATTTAAATTCCAGCCGCACGAAATCATGGCGATGCCACAGGCCGAAGACGCGCTCGATTCATTCTTCCGCGCAGTCGGGAAATTCTCGCGCGCAGACGACTTGCTGGCCGCGCTGCCGTCCGCGCTCCAGCCCCTCACCAGGTTCGAGGGCCTTGCAATCGCCTTCCTCCTGCCCAACGGGGCGGACACTTTCAACGCGACGACCCTGCACGGCTCGAAGATATGGGCCGGCGAAATGCCGTTCATCGGCTCCTCTGTCGCCGCGGCGGTCGAGAAGGGTGCGCCGCTCGCGGAGTCGGGAATAGGAAAGTACAGCAACTATTACGACGTGCGCAGGCTCGCGGAAGCCGGCCTCAAGTCATACGTGGTGCTGCCCCTTGCGTGCGAGGGCAGGATTTTCGCAACCCTCAATCTCGCCTCGTCCTCCGAGCGCGCGCTCGGCGCGGACGCGGTGCGCAGGCTCGCGTTTGCAGCTGACTATGTCGCAAAATACCTCTACGCGCTGCTCGCATCGGAAAAGGCGCGGCAGCAGAGCACGAGCAGCGCGATAGCGCGCGTGGTGCCGCACATCTACCTCTCGCTCGGCGAGGACTTCCGGCTGCTGTCCGCGGACGGGGCGTGCAAGGAGCTTTTGGGCTACGCCGCGGACGAGCTCGCAGGGCTGCGCATCTCCAACATCGTGCATGCGGACGATTACAAAAGGCTTGATGCGGCGCTGCGGCAGCTCGCGTCCGGCGGAAAGGTGGGCGGGGTCGACTTCACCCTGCTCTCAAAGTCCGGCGAGCACAGGCGCTTCGAGCTGCGCGGGGCGAAGAACGGCCAGCGCATCGACTGCGTGCTCCTGCCGGCGGGCGAGGGCGTGTGGGGCGAGCAGGAGCGCTTCTTCTCCTCAATAGTGGAAAATTCCTCGGACGCAATTTACACCATGGATTCCTTCGGCGTGGTGCGCACATGGAACAAGGGCGCCGAAAGCCTGCTCGGCTATCTCGCGGCAGAAATGGTGGGCACAGAAGCAAAGCGCATCTTCAAGGGCGAGAGCACAGCGGAGCTTGACGAGATAATGCGCAAGATGCGCGAAGGCCGCAGCATAGTGAGTTCCAAGACCGAGCGCATCCGCAAGGGCGGCCAGCCGGTCTCGGTGGTCTCATCGGCAAGAGCGCTCGTGGATGACGACGGGAAAACAACCGGCTACATGGAAGTGCTGCGCGACCTGAGCTCGTTCGTCAAGCTGGGCGAGAAGGACAAGGAGCTGCGGCGCCAGCAGAAGGAGAACAAGGACCTTGAGGGGAAGGCGAAGGAAATGACATCCTTCATCTCGGACATATCGCACGAGCTGCGCACGCCTCTCACGAACATACACGGCTACACCTCGCTGCTCAAGGACGGCGAGGCTGGCAAGGTCGACGGGCAGCTGAAGGAGTTCATAGACATCATTTACGGCGAGACGGACCGCATGAACCGCCTCATCACGGACGTGCTCGACCTCTCGAAGCTGGAGTCGCGGCGCTTCAAGTTCGCGCCCAAGCTCTTTGACCCGCGCGATTTGCAGGAAAACTGCTCGTGCCTTGCGATGGCCGAGAAGAAAGGGCTCTACGTGAAGTGGGAGTTTGACGGGAAGGTGGAGGACATATACGCCGACCCATCCCTCGTGGCGCGCATACTCGTAAACCTCATCTCCAACGCCATCAAGTTCACCAACGAGGGCGGCGTCACTGTGAAGGTGAAAAACAAGTCCGCTTCCTTCGTGCAATTCGAAGTGGTTGACACGGGCATCGGCATAGCGCCGGAGGCGCGCTCCAAGCTTTTCAGGCGCTTCTCGCAGCTCTCGGCAGGCGGCACGCGCAAGGAGCCGGGCACCGGCCTCGGGCTTGCAATCACGCGCGAGCTCGTGAAGATGCACGGCGGGAAGATAGACGTGAGGAGCGAAGTCGGCAAGGGCACCACCTTCACATTCACGCTCAGGCGCAGCACACCGAAGCGCCGCACCTAGGCCCCGCGCGGCATCATGGTCGCAAGCTCCCTTTTCGCGTCAGAGCCAATCCACCTTGCATTCCCGTCCCTGCTGCCTGCCAATTTCTCAGCCAGCATGCGCGCCTTTCTCCAAATCTTCTTATTAGTGCTCTTGCCAACCTGCCTCAGCGCCCAGTTCTCGGCCTTTTTCACGAAGTTCCTCCCGTCCTTGCACTCCCGCTCAATCGCGGAGAAAAACTCGTCGGCAAGCTTCGCATCCAATCCCGCCCCCCTTCTCACAGCAAGCACTGCCATCAGCACGAAGCCCGTCCTCTTCTTCCACTGCTCATGCACATGCGCATATTGCAATGCCTTTGCCTCAACGCCCTGGAATTTCCAAAGCAAATTCGAGCAGAGCTGGTCCACTTCGGCCCAATTATTGCACTGCGAAACCCACTTCTCCGCCACGCCCCACCCGAGCGCCTCATTCGCAACCATCGTGGCAAGCAGTTTCGCCTCATGCACCTGCGTGTTCCACAGTCCGATGGCCATTGCATTCAGCGCCCCCGCATCCTTCACTTCATGCCGCATTCTCACGGAAATTTTCCTCACAAAAGGCACTCCGCACCCGTAAATGGGGCTGCCGGTTATGGCAAAGCGCTTCATGCCGTCCCTGTTCCTCGGCGTGCCGGCCCTTTTCATCTCCTGCATTATTTTTTCAAGTTCCATGATGTCACCGAAAGCGCCCTCGCTGGGATTTGAACCCAGGTCTCAGGCTCCGGAGGCCCGTATCTTGTCCAGGCTGGACGACGAGGGCGCCAAAAACCTACGGTTTCTGGCAACTTCCCTTGAGTTAGAAAAAGAACTTAACTCCGCCGCCGCATTTCCATGTGGCCGGGTATGGGGCCTTTATAGTGCAGGCCGTAGAACTCGCTCTCGAACACGCCCGCCTCTGCCTCCTTTGCAAGCCCTATCTCCTCTGACGTGAGATGCCTTAATTTGCTGCTCGTCATCTCAAACACCTGCGGTGTTCCTTCTGCAATCTGCTTTGTGGTGAGAAGCATGGAGGTTGATGCGCTCCCGTTCACTATCCCAAGCACGCCCGGCCTCTTGGTCGCCTCGTCAAACCTCCCAAGCTCCAGGAAAAACCCCATGTCCTTCATGAGCTCCTGCATCCTCGCGCTCAGCCTTGGGTCATCATGCCCGCTCGAGCCGCCCAAGTCGACCTTTGGCTTGGCTGCCGGGCCCGCATCCCCTGCCGCACGCTTAAGCATCACAATAGTAGCCATGAAACCACCACCAACAATCCGCGCCCGAAGCCCCTGCGGGGGTAAAGGCGCGTTTCTTCTCTTCTGCCAGCAACTTTCGCGACTTCTGCAACGGCAGAGCGTTGCAGAATTGTGCAATGATGCGTCATTGCACATCTTTAGGCGCGGGTTGTTGACACAACCAGTCCAAGAATATGGCCGAACCCGTTTTTAATACCGACGGCGGGGCCAACGCGCCGAAGGAAACCTTTTTATACAACCAACAGCCAAATGCGACCAAGCGGCCAGCAAGCATGACGGCGAATGATGAAGTAACCACAAGGAAAAGCTGATGGAATGCCAATCAAACAAATACTAGCATGGCTGCAACATCTCTTCAACGGCCGCCAGTCCATCTCCCTCGGACTCTACGGCTCCCCGAACGCGGGCAAGACGACTCTTGCGAACAGGATTTCGGTCGACTGGCTGGGCGAGCCGGTAGGCATTGTCAGCGAAATTCCCCACGAGACAAGGGTGGTGCAGAAGAAGGAGCGCGTGCACATGAAGGTGAACGGCAAGAGCCTGAGCATGAACCTGCTCGACATGCCCGGCATCGCGACAAAGGTCGACTACCGCGAGTTCCTGCCCTACGGCCTGAGCGTGAAGGAGGCGCAGATGCGCGCAAAGGAGGCGACCAAGGGCATCATAGAGGCGATAAAGTGGCTCGAGAACGTGGATGCGGCGCTCGTGGTGATGGACTCCACCGAGGACCCGTACACGCAGGTGAACATCACGATTCTCGGCAATTTGGAGGCGAAGAAGATACCCGTCATAATAATAGCGAACAAGGTGGACCTTGCGGGCTCCAAGCCCGACAGGATAAAGGAGGCCTTCCCGCAGTACCCGATGGTGGAGATGAGCGCGCTGAAGGGCACGAACATAGACCACCTTTACAGCGAAATCACAAGGCAGATAACATAAAACACAAAGGTATTTTCAAATGCCGCATAAATGCGTAAGGTGCAGCCGGTTGTACGAGGCGGGAGCGCTGGCGCTGAAGGAAGGGTGCGAGTGCGGCTCGAAAGTATTCCTGTTCCTGAAGCAGGAGGGCGACGAGGAGAAGATAGGCGACGTGAAGTGGATTGAGAAGGAGCTCGCGCACATAGTCAACAAGGCGGATGCGCCCATCACGCTCGAGGTCGAGAACGTGAACATAGCCGACCGCGGGGTTTTCGAGCTGGACATCAATTCGCTTGCCATCAACCCGGTCGTGGTGAAGGACGTTGACGGCATCTACTACATCAGGCTGGGCCGCTTCGGCCGCGGCGACCCTCTGGGAAACGAAAAGAACGGGCGCGGCCACAAAAAGAAGGCGAAATAGCCTTAGCGCTACCTCTTCGAGTTGACAACCAGCGCCAACCCATCCCCGACCGCCCTCACGTTGATGGTAATCGCGTTGGTGTTGAACGGCTGCACCTCATCCACGGTGAGCGGCACTTGGGCTGAGAATATGAGCGCATTCGCCTCCTTTGCAACCGCGACTCCCTGCCCCAGCCTCTCCCTAACTGGCCCGTCAGTCGCAGGGTACAGCTGCCCGCCGTTTAAGAATACGTCCGCAAACACGTTGTCCGGCTTCATCTTCAGGGTGTCATAGCCGAAGTTGCGCAGCCCGTAATGCCACTCCTCGCTCGACTCCGGGAACTGCACGAGGTACTGCACTCTCTCAGGCAGCGTCGGAAGCTCCGAGAGGGGATGCCTGTTCCCCTTGATTATCGTCCCGAAGTCATTCTGCGAAAACCAATGGTCCTGGCCAAAAATGCCCTCCTTGTTTGTCATTGCAACCACTTTGAAGTATACTGACACATCGTCGTTCAGCCTGGCAGTCCTTTCAGCGCCCTTGCCGAACCAGCCGGTCATTGGCATGTCCGCCACATGTATCTCGCCCGCATCCCGCGCATCCGCAGATGTGGAAATTGCCATCCTGTTTCCAAGGAAGATGAGCGTAGTGCCCTGCTCCAGTTCCGAGCCGGCCGCGGCTGTCCCGCCGTTGACGCTCGTCTGGAAAGAGGCCTTCAGCTCGACTGTCGCGGTTCCCGAGATGCTCCCGTCCTTTGCGCGGTCGGCAACGCCTTTCACCACGAGCGCGTTGTTCTGGATTGTCGTAATGCGCGTGCCGTCCGGCATCCTGAAATCATTGTAGGAAGTGGCAAGCGCCGGAGCCTGGAGCGTGCCTATTGTCACCTCAAACTGCTCGCCCGCCTTGATTGCATAGCCGCTGTGCACGCGGCCGTCCTGCACCTGGTCCAGCGGCACCTCGGCAGGATTGGTTATTGCCGGAGGGGCGACAACCGTGACGTTGGGCCCGCAGGCCGGAACGCCTCCGAGAATGAATGCGCTTCCAAGGATTATCGCGCCCTTGGCGAACCACCTGTTGAACTTCTGCAGCGGCGTCTGCGCAGTGACCTGCTGCCTGGAAATGTAATTAGTGCCTGTGCTAGTTTTCTGTCCAACCTGCATTCGGAACACCCCCTCAAAACCAGGCTAAAATATGCCTTCCGGGCTATTTAAACCTTGGCACCTTGAATGCGCCGCGGGGCCGGGGACTGCACCCGAACCCCGGGGCACGCGTAGATTAATAAAGCGGGCGCATTACATATAGTGAACAAAGCCTTCCTCGCAGGGCTGCTTCTTCTTTTGCTTATTCCCCTCGCCAATTCAGCCCCGTCAAACAGCCCCATCTACACCTACAGCGGCTCATACAGCGGCATTGGTATAGACGAGCACAGGACGGAGCAGATATTGAACACGCGCTTCATCAGCAAGCTGGTCTTCCACCTCAAAACATCCGGCTGCTGCCAACTATGCACCAGCGGCGTTGCCATTGAAATAAAGGGGACAAGCGGCCTGGATGATGGCGCTTACACGAATGATGCAGAGAAATGGACCTCGGCGACTGGCAGCATGCCCATAGGCGACCATGACGTTACGATAGGGTATGACTGCAATTATGACGTAGAGCTGTATGAGCCACTCACGCTTCCCATCGCAATCTCAGGGGAAGGGGACGGTTACAACAAGATAGCCGTCGAATTCCCGCAGGATGCCACATACCACTTTGACTTCGGCCTTGAGAGTGGAGAATACGTAATTTCTTTTGAAAAAGCAGATGGCAATGAAAGGCTTACCGTGCGCGAGCCTAAGAGCGCGGACATCAAGATGAAGAAGGGCACCTATACCATCTATTTAGAGCCATCTACCACCCAGCTCACTAAGTGGACACTCGCGATTTCAGCATCAATGACCTGCTCAGGCACGTGCCCGTCCGACCAGTTGCAGAAGCCCGCGCCCGACTGCTCCTGCTACGTGCCTACGTGCGAGCCGCCCTGCCCCACCGGAAAGCTGCAAAACCCATATCCAGACTGCTCATGCCATATTGCATCCGAAGCGCCCGCTCAGCCTTCAACTTCAGGGGGCGAGGAGATTGCACCTGGCACGGCACCCAACACCTGCACCGCAACCTGCACAAAGGCGTACTACAAGCAGAACCCGTATCCGGACTGCTCCTGCGAGCCAGACCTCTCGTGCAACACCGACGCGGAATGCCGCGAGAGGAGCTTCGGCGACAAGTGCATAGGGAAGTGCGTGTATACCACGCAGACAGGCGGAGGCCTGCCGTGCATCGGAAGCGTTCTTCTCTTCAGCTCAATCTTCGCCGGGGCGCTCTTTCTAAGCTACCGCAAGCCCGACGAATAGCGAAAGGAAATTCGCCGCAACAGCCGCCATGATTGCAATGCGCTTAGGAGTATTTTTGAAAGCCAGCGCATAGGCAGCGGCCTCAAATGCAAACGCGAAAATTTCCGCCAGGATGAGCGCCGGCAAATAGCCCGCAACCAGCGCCGGGAAAACAAACCACACGAAAGGAACGGTAATCGCATTTGCCAAAAATACGACGGCTGCAACCCTCCCCGCGCCCTCGTGCTTCCGCAATATCGCGTATGCAATGGGCATTTCCACTAGGTTCGTAAGCAGGAACGCCAGCGCAAAATCCATCTGCTCACATTCTCTTGCGCACAACTGCGAGCGCTGGCAGCAGAATCAACCCGAGGCCCGGCAGGCAGCACCAGCTCGGAGTCGGGTTGGGCTCTGGCCCGGGGCCAGGCTCGGGAATCGGATTGCCCCCCGTGGTCAGCGTGCCATTCGCAACATCCATCTCAAAATCGTGGCCGCCCGGGCTTTCAAGCGAAACCTCCTCGCTCGTCACCGTCTTTCCATCAGCCTTCAGCTCGAACCTTCCCTTTGAGTAGAAGCACGGGTTGAACTTGTAATATTGCGGCCTGGTGCAGCTTCCTTCCGAGCACGTCATTTCCATGTCGTACGGGTCGACCGAACCCTTCGGAGTGGCGTGCCTCTCAGTGGCATCGGAGCAGAGGTAGGTCATCTCAACAGCGCCGGTGTAAGGCGCGCCATTCTTCATCACCTTCACCATTACGCCGACAGGCGAAGGGCCCGGCCCGACATCCGCGAAGGCGATGGGGACTGCCAAAAGCAGGAGCGCAATCGCCAATCCAAATTTCATCAAATCGACCTCCTCACAATCTTCTCCGCCTGCCCCACGTAAGTTGAATAGTCGAAAATTTCCTTCAGCTGCTTTCCAACGAGCTTGCGGACTTTCTCGTTCGCCGCCGCAGCATCCTTCATTGCAATTCCTTTCTGCAAGGCCTCGCCCGCTATCATGCGCACAAGCTCGTGCGCCTCCTGCCTCGGCATTCCCTTCTCGGCCAGCGCGCCTACGAGGCGCTCGCTCAAAATAGCCCCGCCGCCCATTTCCAAATTGCGCCTGATGTTCTCGGGGAAGAACACCAGCCCGTCCAGAATATTCGTCATTTCCTTGAGCATGTAGTCTGTCAAAATGAACGACTGCGGGAAGATGATGCGCTCATTCGCGCTGTTTGTCAAATCGCGCTCGTGTTCGAGGGGGATATTCTCCATGGCCACTTGAACGTCGCTCCTCACTATTCTCGCAAGGCTGCACACCCGCTCGCTCCTGTGCGGGTTCCTCTTCTGCGGCATTGCGGACGAGCCAACCTGCTTCTTCCCGAACGCCTCAGCAACCTCGGCAATCTCGCTCCTCTGCAAATTGCGTATTTCTTTCGCCATTTTCTCCAGAGTGGTGGCAATGAGCGCCAGTATGAACAGCGCCTCAGCATGCCTGTCGCGCTGCACAACCTGATTCGTAACCTTGGCGCTCTCCAGCTTCAGCCTCTTCATCATGATGCCCTCAATCTTGAATGCATCCGGGCCCAGCGCCGCCATAGTGCCCACGGCGCCGCTTATCTTTCCAGCGAACATGCGCGGCTTGCTCTGCGCCAAGCGCACAAGGTGCCTGTCCATCTCGCTCTTCCACAATGCGAATTTGAGCCCGTAAGTAGTGGGCACAGCGTGCTGCCCGTGAGTACGACCTACACACACGGTATTCGCATGCCTCACTGCCAGCTTTCCCAGCAGCTCACTCAGCTTCTGCGCCCTGCTTTCAATAATCGCATAGGCATCCTTGAATATCAGCGCAGTCGCAGTGTCCTCAATATCATAGCTTGTCGCGCCAAGATGAACATATTTGGCGGTCTCTGCATCGCACTGCTCGCTCAGCGCCCTTACCATGGCCATCAGGTCATGGTGTATCTCCTCCTCAATCTGCTTCACGCGTGCAAGCTTCACCCTCGCCATGGCCCTCTCCATTTCCTTCGCGCACTTCAGCGGCATCTCGCCCGCCTCCGCGCGCGCGTACGCCAAAGCGACCTCCACCTCCATCCAGCGCCGCAGCTTGCTCTCCTCGTCAAACACCGCGTTCATGTCCGTCGCGTACCTTTCCTCAAGCGGAGAAACAGCCATTCAACCAACCACGAATTCCTATCGATGTAATGTTATTTAAAACCTGCCTTCCCACTAGGAAAGCATGATGGACATAATACCCATCGATCTCGGGGACCTCGGCAAGCTGCAGGCGCTCAGCACGCTCAATTTCATCTTCTCCCTCGTAATTTCCTGGCTCGCGCTGAAACTCTCGCTCAAGATGCGCGGAAAGACATTTTCCAATACCCTCATGGTGCTGTCCGCTGCCCTCCTGATTTTCGCAGTGCACCAGCTGACGTTCGTGCTCAACCCGATACCGAACGTGCGCTGGGACGTGGTAAGGGCGCTCACGGAAACGCTCTTCGCGCTCGTGATATTCTACGGCCTCATCAAGCTCGGCACGAGCCTCGACGCCTACCAGTACATCCTCAGGAAGAAATAGCTTTCTCAGCCGCAGAGCACGGCAATAATCCAGCCTATCAGCACTATTCCTGCGGCGAAAGAGGCGAACTGCAGCGCGGACCTGCGCGTGCTCGTCTCCTTGTGCATCTCGGGCACCAAATCAGCGCACGCTATGTAAATAAAATGTCCGGCGGCAATGGGCAGAAGTATGCCGATGAGCGCGGGCACATAGGCGGAAAAGTAGTAAGTGAGCACGGCGCCCAGCAGCGCGGTGAGCGAGGATATGTAGTTGAACATCAGTGCCTTTTTCTTGGTGAACCCGCCGTAGATGAGCAGGCTGAAATCGCCTATCTCCTGCGGTATCTCGTGCGCCATTATCGCGATGGTGGTGGTGACGCCGAGCGCGGGGTTCTGGAGGAAGCTGGCTGCAATTATCGTGCCGTCCACGAAATTGTGCACCCCGTCGCCCACCAGGTTGAGGTAGGTGAAGGGCGCCTCGGTCCTCTCGCCCTTATGATGGTGCTTGTGATGATGGTGCCAGTGCAGGAACTTCTCTATCACGAAGAACATTACCACGCCAACTACCGCGAGCTGCATAGTCTGCACCAGCCCGCCCGCATTAATGCCCTCGGGCAGCAGGTCGAAGAAAGCTGCCCCGAGCAGCGCGCCCGCGGAAAAGCTCACGAACAGGAAAAGCAGCGAGTGAAGCTGCCTGTCATTTATGCTGAGCGTGAGCACGCCCACGAGCGACATCGCGCTCACCACGAACGTCGCGACTATTATCTCAAATAGCACCATAGTATCGCTGCCTCCCTTTCGCCTTCTGGGAATAAAAAGCTTGCCGCCCTATTTTTAGGCGTGGGAACCCAGACGCTGGCAAGGAAGCCATGGGGCTACTGGAGAAAGGACAAGATACGGGAGACCCTCAGTTCCAGGAACCGTGACGGGCTGAACTCCTCCGTCTCATCCCTTGCGGAGGAGCGCGGCAACAGCAGCATCCTGCAGGCGATTTTCAGGGAATACAGGGACAAGGAGCTGGGCGGGAAAGGCGCATCCGAGAGGGCGCTGCTGGATGCCGGCCTTGAGCCGCGGAAGGAAATGCGGCGCTATAACCCGAGCAACAGGAAATGGTCAAGGGCCGCTTTTCTGCAGGACATGAAGGCGGTTGCGGGCAAGGACATGATCATCACATCCTCCGAGTTCTACGGCTTTTCAAGTGCCTGGCGCAGGACTTTCTTTGTTTATTTCGACAGCATACGGGAGGCCTGCAAGGAGGCTGGCATAACCTACACGCTCTCCCCAAGACCCGGCAGCAGGACGTCCTGGGACAAGGCGCTTGCGGTCAAGAAGCTGCAGGAGGCCTACGGAGCGTACAGGCTGCTGCTTTCCGAAGAGCCGGCGCATTCCGGCAGCCTCCCGCCTTTCGAGCAATGGCTCAAGGCCAAGCACATAAAAACCTACAGTGCAGTGCAGTATTATTTCAGGGAAGACGCGAAAAAGAGCGGCAAATCCAGGTTCCACCTGGCGTGCGATGAGGCGGGCCTCAACTATTATTCCGTGGTCGAGCAGGTGCGCTCGCCCAAGTGACTTCGCGCATAGCCGAATAAAAGATTAAATAGCAGAAGCACTGCAAGCTGCCCAACAGTGCGGGGGTGGGTGGATGGTTATTGCAGCAAGGCCAGGTGCCAGGCAGCTTGCGCCGAGGAAAACCAACCAGTTTATCGAGCCTCATAGTGACTACGGTCGTGAGTTCGGAGTAAGGCCTCTGAACCCTTCGCCTTCAGGCGGAAGCGCCCCGTATGCAAAGCAGGCAGAGCCCCCTATCAGGAGCATTGAACCGCAGGCAGAGCCTCCGGCAGATCTGTCAAAAAGGTTCCCGTACAACGACGGCTGCGACACGCGTTGAGTTCAGCCCAGCACTTTCTTCCCGAAATAGGGCGCCAGCACAGGCGGGATGAGCACAGAGCCGTCCTGCTGCTGGAAATTCTCAAGAACCGCAATCATTGTCCTGCCCACCGCAAGCCCGCTCCCGTTCAGCGTATGCGGGAATTCCAGCTTTCCTTTCCTCCAGAACCTCATGTTCATCCTGCGCGCCTGGAAGTCAGTGCAGTTGGAGCACGATGAAATTTCCCTGAACTCATTCTGGCCCGGCAGCCATACCTCGATATCGTAAGTCTTTGCAGATGCAAAGCCCAAATCGCCTGTGCACAATTCAACGATGCGGTAGGGAATGCCAAGAGCCTCCAAAATGCCCGCCGCGTCCTTCACCATCACCTCGAGCGCCGCATAGCTCTCCTCCGGCTTCGTAATTTTCACAAGCTCCACCTTGTTGAACTGGTGCTGCCGCAGGATGCCGCGCACATCCTTTCCGTACGCTCCAGCTTCCCTGCGATAGCAAGGAGTGTAAGCACAATAATTCAGGGGCAGCTGCTCCTCCTTCAGGCTCTCGTCCGCGTGCATGTTTGTCAAAGTGACTTCAGCAGTTGGTATCAGATAGAGGCCATCGCGCTCCACTTTGTAAAGCTCCTCCTCAAACTTCGGCAGCTGCCCTGTTCCCGTCATCGTCTTCTCAGTAACGAGATGAGGCGTCATGTGCTCCACATAGCCGCGCTTCGCCTGGAAGTCGAGCATGAAATTGATGAGCGCCCTCTCCAGCCTCGCGCCATCTCCCCGCAGCACCGCAAAGCGGTGCCCTGCCAGCTTCACGCCCCGCTCAAAGTCAAGTATGTTGAGCTTCTCGCCAATCTCCCAGTGCTCCTTTGCCTTGAAATTGAAATTCTTCGGCTCTCCCCACTTTCTGATTAGCTTGTTGTCCGCCGCATCCTTTCCAACTGGAACAGACTTGTCAGGCATATTGGGGAGCATAATGAGTATTTTATCTATTTTCGCCCTGAGGGCATCCGCCTTCTCATTCACCTTCTCAATTTCCTTGCCCTTCTTGCCTATCTCCGCAAGCTCCTTTTTCGCATCCTTGCCTGCCTTCTTCAAATTGCCAACTTCCATTGAAATCTTGTTGCGCGTTGCATTCAGCTCGTCAGCCTCGCCCCTTACCTTGCGCCACTCTCCATCGAGCTTGAGCATCTCGGCCACTGCCTTATCTTCCGCTCCCCTTGCCTTGAGCGCCTTCTTTACCGCCTCCGCATCTTCCCTAAAAAGTTTGATGTCAAGCATGCAACCACTTCATCTGCGCAAAAGCTCGCTCCTCGCCTGCTCCACCTGCCCGCGCGCCACATCCTGCTTGCGCCTGAAATTCGGCAGCAATGAGTTGGAAAACCTCAGCGGCAGCATGGACTCGTAAATCTCATTCATCTTCTCGAAGAACTTCTTGGCCTCCGCCTTCTTCCCCCTCTTCAGCGCCTCCAGCATCTCGCGCCTCAGCTCGCCGACAACATCGCAAAGGCCGGTAAGCCAGCTCTCAAAAGGTATTTGCAGCTCCTTGTAGGTCGGCAGCGCCTTGCCCGCCACGGTTGCAACCAGCATCTTCACTTCAGCATACTCCTGCAAGGACTGCGAGCTGATGTGCTCGAAATTCTTGTCAATCGCCTTCACCTTCTTCACAAGCGCATCCGCTCCAGCAAGGTGCTTCTTCGCATTCTCCATGTCGCGGGCGTGCACGCTCTTTATTGCGTTCGCGCACTCGCGCACCAGCTCGCGCGTAAGGCGCAAAAGCTCGTCCTGCGAACGCTCCCGTTTCTTGAGCTCCTCCACCATTTCGGATATTGCCTTCTCAATCTCGCCAGCCATTCCCTCATCTCCCCCCGATATTGATGGTTTATAAAGACTAGCAATTAAATAGGTTTCAGGCGTGGGGGATTGATTCAATGATAGTTCTATCCGTAGGGGGCTCACTAATCAACCCGGGCGAGCCGGACGTGAAATACCTGCAGCGCATAGCGGAGCTGCTGCGCCACAACCGCGGGCTCGGCATAATTGCCGTAACGGGCGGCGGCAGGCCCGCGCGCACCTATGCCAACACGATACGCGCACTCGGGGGCAACGAGTTCATGGCCGACGAGACCGCCATCCTTTCAACAAGGCAGAACGCCCACCTGCTCATAGGCGCGATAGGCAAGAAGGACGGGCACGTGATAGTGCCGCAGGATTTTGACGAGGCAGCGCGCTCGGCCCTGAGCGGCAGGATAGTGGTTATGGGCGGCACGATACCCGGCCTCACCACTGATGCGGATGCAGCGCTTCTGGCCGAGAAGCTGCAAGCCGAGCGCATCGTGAACCTGAGCAACGTGGACGGCATCTACGACAGCGACCCGCGCAAGAACGCGCGCGCGAAGAAGTTCGCGCAGATGAACTTCCAGCAGCTGCTCTCGCTTGCGATGAGGAGCGACGAGCGCACCGCGGGCACGCACTTCATATTCGACGTTTTCGCGTGCAAGATAATAGCGCGCTCGCGCATCGAGACGCACTTCGTCAATGGAAAGAACCTGATTGACGTCGAGAATGCAATGAGGGGCAAGAAGCACGGCGGAACGGTCGTGCGGGGCTAGCGGGCCGAGGGCAGGCAGAAACACGGCGGCGCTGTAGTGAAAGGCTGAGCGGGCAAGAAGCAGTTCGGCGGCCGTGATTAATGGCTAAGCAGTTCCAGCTCCCCCGGAGTTTTCCCATCCACGCCCTGCCTCTCCAGCTCCCTCCTGAGAATCTCCTTCCCTCCTGCCTTGAGGCTGCTTACCTTGCGCGCCCCGATGCCGTACCTTTCCGTGAATATTTCCGCCACTTCTTTGAAACGCATCCCGTCAAAGAACATTTTCTGCCAAATCTCGCGCCTCTGCGGGTCGAGCCTGGCGAGAGCCTTCCTCACCGACACTGTCAGTTCGTGCGAGCCGTTCCATTTTTCGTCAGGAATCATTTCCTTGCCCGTGGTCTCCGACTCAGGCCTGTCCTCGCTATCAAACGTGGCATCGAGTGAAAATGCAAATCTTGTCGCGTGCAGGCCCTGCTCCAGCTTCTGAAACGGCACCCCAAGTTCCCCGGCGACCTCTGCATCGCTCGGCTCGCCCCCATGCTCCTGCAGTTTATGCCTCATCCTGCTGAACTTGCCGAGCTTCTCGAACATCGACTTTGGCAGCGTTATCATCATTCCCTCGACCCGCAGGCACTCCATTATCTCCTTGATTATCCACCAGCTCCCGTAAGTCGAAAACTTGGTGCCCCTGCCGAGGTCGAACCGCTTGATGGCTTCCAGCAGCCCGGTGACCGCGGCCGCCTCCACATCCTCGTGCTCCATCAGCCACTCGGCACGGACCAGCCTGTTCACCCAGCCCGAAGTCAGCGGCTTGGAGGCCTTTACTATCTGTTCAAGAATCAGCTCCTTCAGGGGCCCGCTCCCCTCGGCCCTGTACGCCCTGATGAGCGCCTTCACTTCCCCGTTCATCCTGTCATATTCGGCTTTCCTGTCGCGCCCGCCGCCCTGCTGCCTGAATATCTCTGAGTAAAAAGGATTGCCGTTGCTTCCCGCCACGGGCCTTGACCATGCCCGCGCCCGCACGACTGCCATGTGCAAGCATATGCCATTTCAAGCTTTTAAGCGCGCCTCAGAACATCCAGCCCAGCGCCGCATTTCCCGCATACGCGACATAAGTGGCCTTCACAATGTTGCCAAGCACCGCGGCCAGCATGAACTTTTTCCAGTCATACTCCAGCCCGCCAGCCACAATGCCCACAACGTCAAACAACGGGTTGGGAATTACTGCAAGCGCGAATATTGTCAGAAACCCGTTTTTCTTCATCCACTTTTCCACCCTTTTCGCGTGCACGCTGTTGCCCACAATCTCCCTTCCTCCCCTTCCCGCAAGATAGCCTGTCGACTCGCCGCACCCCGCTCCCGCGCCCGCAAATATGCCCACGAGAAGCGGGTTCATGATGCTGCCCGCCAGCAGCACCACCGCGGCGCCCGGCGCCGGCAGAATCACGGTGGCGCTCGAGATGAACATGATGATGAAAATGCCGAGGTAGCCGTAGCCCAGCAGCTGCTCCTGGCTTACTCTTGTGGCCGCGGTGTAAATGAGGAGAGTGAAAATCACGACTGCGCCAAGAATCAGCAGCCCCTGCACCTTGCGGTTCATGACCTGCTTTCTCGCCCTTCTTTTAAATCCCTCGTAGTCACCCGCTCCCCACCTTCCAGCCCCTTATATACCGCCTTGCGCCAACTTTTTCAGCCGAGGCATGATTGCATGAGCGTCGAGGACGAGATAATACACTGGTGGAAGGACGAGAAGGGCGAGGGGCACAGGAATGCGCTCAGGATAGAGACCGAGGCGCCCGTGCTCAACAACGGCTTCCCGCGCGACGGCATAGTGACCGTGCGCCTGGTCAATACCGTCTCCCAGCAGTCGATAAGGCTTTCACCGGACGAGGCCCTGAGGCTGAGCACCCAGCTCCTCCAGGTCGCGAAGGAGCTTTTGGAGCAGAAGCGCTCCATGTGGCACGAGCACTCTGACGAGTAGGTGATTTTTTGCAGTTCCAAATTCAGTCTAGACGTCAGAAAGGCGCAAAGCCAGATATTTATCGCATACAAAGAACCAATACTGGCTGGCATGTAGACTTTATTTCCATAGGTGGCGCGTGCAATAAACGTGGCGAGCCCTATCTATTCAAAAATCTTGATCAGGATATCGTAAATTACCCTGCTGCACTTGGAGATTATATGGAATATTTATGGGAAAAATCGAAGGGAAAAAATGAAAAATGGATACAGCCAAAACTCAATACTCTTGCTAAATGGGTTACAAAAATAGAACTTAGTTCACCACGAAAAGGAATTTGGGAATATTTCTAATACCCCTACACTGGCGCCCCTTTCGCTTCTTTTCACTGCACCCTTATGTCAGAGCCAACGTCAGCCTTGCCCGGATGCAGCTTCTTCAGCTTCACCTCGAGCACGCCGTTCTTGTAGCTTGCGGCAGCGCCCTCCTTCCTCACGCGCGCCGGCAGCTTCAGCACCTTCTTGTACTTCCTTTCCGGGTTGTCCACGACGATGTTCAGCACGTCGCCCTCCTTGCTCAGGGTGGTCTTGATGTCGTGCCTCTCCACGCCGGGCACCTCGGCTATGACCGTAACCTCGTCCTTCCTGTTAATCACGTCAACAAGCGGCTCGCGCTCGTCCTCCGCCCTGCCCGCAGCGCCCTCGCCCTTTTTCTGCACGTTGCCGAACTCCTCCATCACCGGCTTGCCGTCCGGCCCCACGCGCAGCGAGAAGCCGTAGACCATGGGCTTGCCCTCGAAGCTCCTGCCCTTCTCCACATCCTTCATCGCATCCTGCATCATGCGCTCCATCATCTCCTGCATGTGCTCGAAATCCTCGTCGAAATCAAAGAAGCCGAAAGGCCTTTTTCTCCTTGGAAACATCAGCTCACCCCTTTCCCAAATTAATGCACGTAACGCCTGTCTATCCCTTTCCGCCTTTAAATTCCTTACTTCCCCGCCTTCCTTACCGTCGTGCCAGAGCACGCGTTCCAGAACGGGTCCTCGCGCGGATGATTTAGGGGCGAGCCATCCAAAATAACTCCGCTTCCCTTCGAAACCCCGCCGATAACCGATGCTTCAATTTTCTTGTTTTTTAGTGCCGCGAGGATGCCATCTGCGCTTTTTTTGCTTGCACTTATCAGCAAAGTTCCTTCACTAATCGAAACATACGGGTCAATCTGGAAAAGCCAGCAGATTTTTTGAATTTCATCGCGCACGATTATGTTGCTCTTCCTCACGTCAAACTTCACCCTGCTCGCCTCGGCCATCTCGTAAAGCGCGCCGTAAACGCCGCACTCAGTCGCATCGTGCATTGCGTGCACCTCGCCCGTGCCAAATGCAGTGAGCGCATCCTCAACCACGCTCATGTCGTGGAAAATTGCGTCAGATTTCTTCGCAAATGTCTCGCCAAAATGCTCCACAACAGCAGGCCTGAAAAATCTCGACAGCAGCCCGGCAGCCTCGATGGCTGCTCCTTTCGTAAGTATCAGCGCATCTCCCTCTTTCGCACCCGCAGGCGTCACATATTTCTTGCACCTGCCCATCATCACAGCGCCTCCAACCATGGGGTAATTGCAGCCAGGATACCTCGCCGTATGTCCGGACACCACGCTCACTCCCAACTCCTTGCACGCCTGGTGGGTCCACTTCCACATCTGCTCAAACTCATCATCAGTCATTTCCAAGGGCAAATTCAGGTCAACGCACATGTACTCCGGCCTCGCGCCCATGCACGCCACGTCGCTCGCGATGATGTGCACGCCGAACCATGCAGCATCCTTCCAGCCCATTTCTTTCGCTATGTAGAATGGGTCAGTCTCAACAATCAGGTACTCCTCGCCAATTTTCAGCACTGCGCAGTCCACACCGCTCTGCGGCCCCACCATCACGCCCTTGCCCTCGAAGGGCGCGCCCAGCTGCGGCTTGATGACTCTCGCAAACACGTCAGGCGAAATCTTTCCCATCTTCGGAAGCATGGCTGCAGATTGACCTGCTAATCATAAATGCGTTATAGCTCGACGCGAGACGAAATAGCGAGTGTTTTAAAGTTTGGCAGGCGTAAGGGAGGTTATGAAAAGGAACCGTAGGTTCCTTTTCGCGGCTGTAGTCTAGCCTGGTAGGACTTAGGCCTTCCAAAGAAGGGGGCGAGCCCCCTTTCTAAACCCCACGGGGTGAAGAAAGCCTATAACCCGGGTTCAAAAGCCATGACGGCAAGCCGTCATGATTTGCCAGCATGGCTGACAATCCCGGCGGCCGCACTTTCGTTTAATTAGGCTTTCGCCGGCTTTCCTTATACCATTCCACCATTCTCGCGATGCCGTCCTCTATTTCCACCTTGGGCTCCCAGCCGAGCTCCATCTGCGCCTTGTCTATCTCAAAAGCCCTGTCCACCACAACCGCCTCGATGTAGTCGGGTATGAATATCGGGTCCCTGCCAAGGAGGCTGCCGAGGAAGTTGGCTGTCTTCAGGATGAACATCGTGATGCCAGCGTTCGCGTGCAGCCGGGGCGGCGGCACGTTCAGGAACTTGCACGCTATCTTCAGCGAATCCTCCTGCGTGACGGGCCTGCCCACTATGTTGTAAGTTTCGCCCACTGCCGCATCCTTCCTCGCGGCAAGCATGAATGCGCGCACCACGTCATCCACATGCACGAAAGGCACCGCGTTCTTGCCCGTGCCCACGTAAGGCATCGAGCGCCTCTGCAGCATCTTGAGCAGCGGCATATAACCCTCCTCAAAGCCGGGCCCGTACACCATGCCCAGCCTCAGAATCACAAACCTCACGTTGCCGTATCTGACCGCATTCTCGCCAACCAGCTTCGAGGCGCCATAGTTGTCCGTAGGCACCAGCGCGTCCTTCTCCAGGAGCGGCCTGCCCCTTTCCGTCTTGCCGTAGACCGCGATGCTCGAGGCGTACACGAACCTGTCCACGCCCGCCTCGCGCGCCTCCTTCACCATGTTTGCAGTGCCCCTTCCATTCAGCGCCTGGAGCTGCGCCCTGCCCGCAGTATAGCTTACGAGCGCGGCCAGGTGGAAGACGACGTCAACATCCTGGCAGCAGCCGAGCAGAGTTTCTGGCCGTGTTATGTCGCCCACTGCAACCTCCACTCCCCTGGGCAGGGCCTTGCCATCTTCCGGCGTGCGCACGAGCGCCCGCACGATGTAATCCTCATCCATGAGCTCGCGCATGAGCACCGTTCCCACCTTGCCCGTTGCCCCGGTCACCAGCGCCCTTCTCCTCTTCTCGATTTTTCCTGCGCGCCCAGGTGCCTTTTCCTTCCCCTTCTCCGGGGCGGTCTGCGGGAAAAATGACGCCCCGCCTTCCGCCTCTTCTGCGGCCGCCTCCTCCTCTTTTCCCTGCTCCGGCGGCACCTCCTTCACGACAGGCAACCACAGCAGCCCCTTGGACTTCGCAGGCTTCGGCATAACTTGCGCCGGCTCCGGCTTTTCCTCCTCCGGCTCTTCCTCAACAGCCGCTATCTTCCCCACCGCCTCCCTTTTCTTCGGGGCTTCGGCTTTCTTTGGAACAGGAATTTTCTTCGCCGCAGGCTTCCTCTTTTCCTTGGCCGCAGCCGGCACTGCCTTCTTCGGCAGGGGCGCTTTCTTCGCCGGAAGCGCGGGCTTCCTCTTTTCTTTCGCCGCAGCCGGCACGGCCTTCTTCAGCTCCCTGCCCGCCTTCTTCTTCGGCTCTTCAGGCATCTTTTTGGCCGGCTTTTTCCGGGGCGACCTCTTGGTATCCTCTTTTTCGACTTCCTCGATCACGCGCGCGATGCTAAAGTCTTTCGACCCGCGCCGCGCCTTTTTTGCCTTCTTCTTAGCGGTTGGCATCATTCATCCCTCATTTCAAAGTTCCCGTGCCCCGGGCACAGCACCGCATAATCAACGTCAGCCAGCTTTTCAAGGCTTTCCCTCATCTTCTCAATGTTCCCGCCGGGAAAATCAACGCGCCCGCACGCCCCATCCTGGAAAAGCGTGTCCCCGCTGAACAGCACCCTGTTCTTCCTCTCGAAAATGCAAACGCTTCCGGGCGTATGCCCCGGCGTATGGATGAACTCAAGCTCGAATTTTCCCCACTTCATGGGCCTCATGCCCAGCTCCTCGGCGCCTTGCGGAACAAAGTACGGCATTTTGCTCCCGAACTTCATGTCCGCGGGGTGCATGAGCGACTTCCACCCCTTCTTCACCCCGGCCGTGTGGTCGAAGTGCCCGTGCGTGAGCAGCACGCGGTCGGGCATCTCGAGCTCCAGCGCGCCCGAGCCCGCGTCTATCATCAGAACGCCGTCAAGCGCCTCAAGAAGATAGATATTCGAGCACACGGCATCAACGCCGTTCCTCTCCGGGAAAATCGCCTGCATGCCGGGCACAATCTCGTCGTATTCCACATACCGCTTTTAATGGTAATGGCTTAATACTTTTGCATGGGCGACGATTCGGAGATGCAGAAACGGATAGAGGAGGTGCAGGAAAAGTACGGCCACCTGCTCACGAAAGAGGCCGCGCTGGCGCTGATAAAAGTCGAGCCTAACCGCATCGCATCGCCCGCCCTCACGGCGCGCATAGTGCGCATCTTCAAGCCGTACCATTTCGAGAAGGCGGGCAGGAAGGGCAAGGTGTGCAGGGTCGAAGTCGAAATCCTGCCCGCCAATGAGCGCAAAACACTCGTCCTGTGGGATGCGGACGTGGACAGGCTGGGCGCGGAGCTCAACGCCGGCGGCATAATCTCCATGGCCGGCACTTACGAGAAGGAGGACGAGCTGCACGTCGGGAAGAGCGGCGGCGTGCGGCTGGCATCGGAAAAGGAGGCAAAAGAAATCAAGTCAAGGGCCTACGCGCTCATCAGGAGCCTGCGCGCCGAAGCCAACACCATACACGCGGAACTGGAGCAGGGCGGCAAGATAGTGAAGGAATCCGCGAAAGGCAGCAGGGCGCTCGAGCTGCTGGGCCTCAAGGCGCAGCACGAGGGCATCTCATTCTACACCGTGCTGCAGCTGAAGCGCGAGAAGCTGGTCGGAAAGGCGGTAAGCGCGAATTAGATGGGCGGCAGCGGCGGCTCATCGCCCTTCTTGCCGGACATTATCTCCTTCGCCCTCTTCCTGTTGACGAGCACGCTGAGCGCGGCGATGCTGAGGGCTATTATGAACGCCACCATTATGACTGTCACCACCACGAGCGCGTTCGTTTCCGAGCCCGTGAATATGGTGAGCTGGTCCACCGCCTTGTTCACCGCCTGGTCGACAGAGGTTATGGGCGGCGCCTCGGGCACGATGTACGTGAGCGTGGGCGAGGTGTAGTTGCCGAACTGGTCCGATGCGGTGAGCCCGTACCTCAATGTGGCCGGCAGCTGCGGCGGGCAGGAGAAGGCCACTGCTGAAGTGGTGCCATTCGCGCTCACCAGCAGCTGCCTGCTTTCCTTCTTCCCGCCCACGAAGCCGTAGGACAGCGTGAGCGCGATGTCGGCCTGCCTCTGGAGGCGCGGGTCCGAAGTGCGCGCCTGCACCGACACCTTGCAGCCCCTTTCAAACGAGTGGCTTATCAGGTACACGTCCGCCTCGAGCGGGTTGCGCCTGAACTCCATCACTACCGCCGTCTCGCCCTCCGAAGAGAACATGACGTTCTTGCTCTTGTTCACTCCCATCACGAACGCCTGCACGAGCACGGTCTTGTTGCGTATCTCCTCGAACCGCACCGTGCCGTCGGGCGGCGTCTTCGCGCTCTTCCCCGGTATGGCCACGAGCGCGTTCTCGAAAGGCGCGCCGTTCTCGTCCACTACCGTGACCGCAAGCGAGTTGTTGTAATTCGGCATCACTATGACTGTGAGCGGATTGGTCGGCAGCGAGAACCTGGCGGAGCCTATGAGGAAGATGCCCTTTGCAAGGCTGTAGTTGCCCGATTTCACGGCTATGTTTGCAAAGCTCCCGTAGGTGAGGTTTTCAGGAAGCGCCACGGTGCCGTTGGAGCCTATGGTCACATTCTGCCCGTTTATCACGATGCCCACCTTCGTGCCGTTCGCGGGCTTGTTCGTGCCGTCAAAAACCCGCATGCTCGCGATGCCGTGGCTCCTGGTGAAATTCAGCACGAACACGACTTCGGGCACCACCTTGGGCGTGGCGCTTGCCTTATAGCCGCTGTAATTCGCCTTTATCGGGCAGCTCGACAGCGTGTAAATGTAAATCATGCCGTTCCTGTTCGTGGTGCCGTTCTTCGTGTTCGAGCAGCTCATGTCCACGAACGCGTTCTCGAGGCTCCTGCCGTAGGCATCCACGACCTGCACCGGCAGGAGGCTCAGCGAGTCCTTGGTCATGAAGTTCTCCACGTGCGCGCCGTTTATGAAATTGTCGCCCTGCTTCACGCGCCTCGATTCGCTCCCGACCTTCACGATGTACTCCAATGTCGCGTTGGCCGCAGGCACCTGGTCGGCCACGCTCGCATCGAAAATGCCGTACTGGTTCGTCATGCCCGTGATCTTCCCGTCCACATGCGAGAGGTCGAAGCGCGTTATCGTCACGGGTATTTCCGCCGTGGCAACATTCTCCCCAAACCCCTCCTCCGCCGCCGCGCCCTCGGCCGCGCTGCCAGTGCCCAGCTCGCCCAGCGTGAGGTTTGACGGCGTCTGGTTGCCGGGTTCCATGTAGGACTCGCCATAGTTGCACTGCGTGGTCGGCGTGCTGTAAGTCACCTGCGCCTGCCCCGTAACCGGGTCAATCGTAATGCTTGAAATTGTCACCGCGCCGGTCGAAACGCACTCATACTCCGTCGGCGGGTTGCTCTCCTTGACGGTCTCAAGCCCGAGGAACTTGTTCTTCTGGTACTCGACAGTAACCGGCGTGTTTGCAACAGGGTAGCCGTTGAGGTCCGTCACGACCACCCTGAGCCTTTCGGCCCACTCCGCGGTGGCGCTGCCCATCAGGCAAAGCATGAGCGCAACCGCAAGAATTTCCTTACGCATATGCGCCCCTTACTCCTTCCCCCCTTAAAAATGCTTCTACTTTCCCCAAAAGGCCACGACCGAGAATCGAACTCGGGCCAGGGGGTCCACAACCCCCTGTGCTGCCATTACACCATCGTGGCCATGAAAAGAACCGTAGGTTCTTTTCGGAACTCCCTTCTGTAATTCTGGGGCATCCCACTTAAATAAACGTTTGGTGAAATGGAACCCATGCGCATAGGCAAGGCCGCAATTGCGGAGCTGTTCCTTTCCCTGCTTCTCATAGCCGCGCTCTTCTACTTCGCGGACATGGGCAAGGTCGCGGCCGTAGTCAAGGGGCTGGAGCTGAAGTGGCTGCTCGTGGCTCTCTCCTTCTACTTCGCGATAAACGTGTGCATGGCGCTGCGGGTGTGGGTGCTGCTCAAGGACATGGGCAAGCGCCTGCCATATGCAAAGGTGCTGCTGGCGCACTTCTCGGGCATGATAGCGAGCGACTTCACGCCCGCGCGCTCCGGATATTTCACGACCGCCTTCGTGCTCTCGCGCAACAACGCGCTCGCGCTTGAAAAGGCGATGGTCTCGATAGTGGGGCCGCAGATTTTCGACTTCCTCCTGAAAGTTACGGCGGGCGCAATAGCATTCTGGTACCTGCTCACCTACGCATTCGGAGGTAATTTGCAGGAGTCAGTGATGCTCTCGGTAGCATTCGGAATATTCGCGATAGCCATGATGATTGCGGTGATGGTGCTCTCGCTCTTCTCGCCGCGCTTCCTGCAGCTCATGGGCTTTGTGAAGCGCCTGCCCTTCGGCGAGAAGCTGCACCTGCTGGTCGCGAACATACAGAAGAACTCGCACGCGATAAGGCGGCGCCTCGGCCTGATACTCGCGCTGCTCCTGCTCACCTGGCTCTTCAAGGCCGCGGAGTGGTATGCAATAGCGCAGGCAGTCGGCATCTCGCCAAACGTGCCCTTCCACGCCCTTCTCTTCTTCGCCTTCCTGCAGCCCCTCGTGACGATACTGCAATTCGCCCCCCTCCCGACATTCGCCGGCGCGGGCTTTTCCGAGGCGGCATCAGTCTTCGTGCTGGTCCAGTTCGGAGTTGGGGTTGAGGCGGCGCTCGTCTTCTCTCTGCTCACGCGCGGCGTGATGATAGTGGTGGACTCGCTCGGCGTGAAGGAAGCGGTGGGCATGCTGAGGCTCGGCAGGAAATGAACTGGCTGGCAGGCGCGGGCGAGGCGGAACGGCGGGAAATGATTAGGGAGCTTTAAATAGCTCCAAAGCCCCAATATAACCGAGGCATTTGCAATGGCGCTCAACCCGACAATAGCAAAAGCAAAACCCACGAGAATGGACCCCGAGCTGAAGGAAGCGATGGACCGCGTATTCAATGTCAGCGAAGATGCCAAGGTCTTTATCGAGTATCTCAACTCAGTGAAGCCGACTGATTCTTCAGCAACAAGGCCCGACCTTTCCAAGAAGGCGAGCGATCTTCCGGCACCAAAGACCGACCTGGCGGACTTTCTGCGGCGCCTCGGGAGTGCCGTCAGGCTGGACAGCGGCTGGCTGCAAATAAGGGAAGCAAGGCCGGACGAGCAGCTGAGCAACTATGGGGGCGTGCCCAGCAACAAATCCCAGGCAGTGGCACGCCAGCATCTGGGTGCCGTCGTCCTCGCCGCGATACGCGCTACTGACCTTGATGCACAGTTCGGCTACCTCCGCCCTATGCAGGGCATAGTGACAAACCCGGACGGCACCGTGAAAATGGATTTGGTCATCATCTTCTTCCCCGCATCAGAGCCCATGCCGCAGAACCTCCTGTACAAGTACGCGGACACGCAGGAGTTCAAGAATGATGCCGCGCGCGTGCTTGGCACAAAGGGGCTGAAGCTCCTGAATGAGGGCGGGCTCAATGCAGTGGTGTTTGACGCGGCCACGGGCAAGATTGTGCAGTACGAGCACGTGCGCATAATGACTGACCCGGAGGCCGTCTCCATGTATTACACAACTCTTGCGACACACGATATAAAGCAGGACAAATTCACGGACGCGAAAAATAACCTCGACACTGCATTCAAGTGCTGGTCCGGCAACCCGAAGCTGCACGAAACGCGGGCGGAGCGGTACTACGAAATGGGCAATTATGCGGCCGCGGCCGACTCCGCGCGGCAGTCCCTCCACTTCGCGTCGAACAATGCGAACGCATATGTCATCCTCGGCAAATCCCAGGTCGAGCTCGGGGAGTGGGGCCAGGCAGTGGCCAGCTTCTCCGCAGCGGCCAGCATTAATCCTGAAAACCCGCTTCCCCACTTCGAGTTAGCCAAGCTCTACTACGAACTCGGAAAGGAGGCGCTGGACAAGGCGATGAAGGGCGAGAAGGAGGGCGTGGACAAGGACACGACAAACGCGCAGAAATCAATAGAGTACCTGGAGAAGGCTGTCAAGGCATGCCAGGAGGCGCAGCTGCGGATGCAGATGCAGGGAAGCACGACGGACCCGCAGCAGGCCAACAAGCAGGCTGCGGACTTGGCAAAGGTGAAGGCGCAGGCCGTGCAGGCTCTCGCGCTGGCCCGGCAGGAGCTGGGCCTGAAGCCGCTTGAGAAGATGCCGCACTGATCGGGCGTGAAAAATGGCCGCGCGTAGATTAATATAACTGGACAGCGAAGCGATTTTATGGCGCTGCGCGGCATTTCAAAGCTCTCCAGGTTCAAGGGCCTCAAGATACGCAAGGCCGGCCTTTTCGGGGGCATCGGCGAATTTTTCAGGCTCGAGCCGGGCTGGAGCGAGTTCGTGGATTACGTGAAGCGCCGCTTCCGCACCGCAAAAAGCCCCTTCGAGTTCGTGGAGGGCGTGTTCGACTTCGTGAAATACGGCGGGCACCTGGGCATAAGGCGCGAGCCCGAGGCATTCAACGGCATCAGGAGCAAGGGGCCTTCCGAGGCCCTGAACCGCAAGCTTGCAAGCCCCTCTGAGCTGGCGCGCCTCTTCACGATACTCATGCGCTCATCTGACATGAAGGCGCAGATGGGCTACCTGCAGAGCATGCAGGTCGCGGTGCACAATGAGGACGGCACTGTAAAATTGGATACGGTTGCCGTGTTTGTTGTCGGAGACGTGCCCGAGGGCATGCGCTACGGCAAATTCGAGAATGACGCGAAGCTGCGGCAGGCGATAGCGGAAATGTTCGGACCCGCCGCGCAGATTACGGGCCACGACTCGCACCTGGTGCTCGTGGATTTTGACAAGAGCAAGCTCGGGGCGCAGTACGAGAACTTCCAGGTGCTCTCGGACCGCGAGGCCGCCTCCCTCTACTACTGCAACGTGGCCGCGCACGAGATGAAGAACCGGGATTTCAAGGCCGCGGAAAAATCGCTCGACATGGCGCGCAACTACTGGCCCGCCAACCCCATCTTCTCCGAGGGCGCCACGCAGCTGCGCCTCCAGCGCAGCGCGAACTCGCCGGAATTCAGGCTCTCAACCCCGGTGCTGCTGCGCGAAACCGCCCCTGCAACGCCGGGCGCGGCGCCCTTGCAGCGGCCCGCCACTGCCACGGAAGCATTTTCAGCATGGTTCCAGCGCGGAAACGCGTATGCGGACCTTGCAAACCAATACCTGGAGAAGCGGATGGGGCCGCGCGAGGAGGCGGTGAAAATCCTGCAGAACGCGGTGCGCTCCTACGAGGCGGCAGAGGCGGCCCTGGGCACCGCGCCCAAAACCCCCGATGCAGCGGCGAAGCTCGACACGGTTTCCGAGTTGAAGAAGGACGCGCAGCAGACGCTCTCCTCATTGCAGGCGGATATCGCATCCGAAAAGTCGCAGAAGGCGCGCCGCTAGCATTGGTATTTTAATCCTTCTTTCCCCACCACCTATAGTTCTGGGAGGAACATCATGCGCTGCCCTTATTGCGGACATCTTGAGACGAAAGTGATAGACTCGCGCGATGCCGAGGACGTCGAGGTCACGCGCCGCAGGCGCGAGTGCGAGAAGTGCGAGAAGCGCTTCACGACCTACGAGCGCGTCGAGATGGTCGATTTGTACGTCATAAAGAAGGACGGCAAGCGCGAGCCCTTCAAGCGCGAGAAGCTCTTCACGGGCATAGAGCGCGCGTGCTACAAGTGCAACGTTTCGCACGACCAGATTGAGAAGATAGTGGACGATATCGAGAGGCAGCTGCGCGGCCGCGAGGGCACGGAGGTGCCGAGCACGCTCATAGGCGACATGGTGATGAAGAAGCTGAAGGGCATTGACAAGGTGGCCTACATAAGATTTGCAAGTGTTTATCGTGAATTTGCAGACCTAGAAGATTTCCAGGAAGAGCTCAAGAAGCTGCTGAAGAAGTGAAGCGCATGCCCGTTTACACCAGGAAAGGCGACAAGGGGGAGACCTGCCGCTGCGGGGGCGCCAAGGTCGGGAAGGAGCATCCCTGCATGGACGTGTGCGGCTATGTGGACGAGCTCAACTCCTTCACGGGCCTCGCCCGCTCCAAATTCGGCCCGTCCGACTTCTCCTCCATACTCGACCGCATCCAGCAGGAGCTGTTCGAGCTGGGCGCAGACCTCTCCACGCCCATGCACTCAAAGTCAAAAGTGAAGCGCATAACTCCCGCGCATACGGTGCGCCTCGAGGCGGACATAGGCAAGTTCGAAAAGGAGCTCGCGCCCCTGCACAATTTCATACTGCCGGGCGGCATCCCGCCTGCTTCATTGCTCCATGTCTGCCGCACAATATGCAGGCGTGCGGAGCGGCGCGTGGTGGCGTTCTCGAAGGCGGAGAAGGTGAACCCCGAGGCAATGGTGTACCTCAACCGCCTTTCCTCGCTCTTCTTCGAGATGGCACGGGCGGCCAACAAAAGGGCCGGGGTCGGCGAAGAGGTGTGGAAGGGCTAACCCCAAGGGTTTTATTGCTTGCTTGGGCCCTTTCTTGCGAAGAAAGCGCCCGCGGAAAGAACAAGGCTAACCCCAAGGGTTTTATTGCTTGCTTGCGCGTTTAGAAGGGATATTCATGGCTGAAACGGGCAAAGTGGAACGATACATAAAGGACAAGCTTTCGCGCGAGGGCGCGATGCTTTTCGCTCTCATAGACCCGCCCGACCACAAGACAGTGGACGACGCGGTGATGCACGCGCGGCAGTCTGCCGAGGGCGGGGCGGACCTCATCCTCATCGGAGGCTCGATGGGCGTGCAGGGCGCGCTGCTCGACGAGGTCACGAAGCGCGTGAAGGAGAAAGTCAGCGTGCCCGTGGTGCTCTTCCCGGGCAACATCAGCACTGTCACGCGCTATGCCGACGCAATCTACTTCATGTCCCTGCTCAACTCGCGCAACCCGTACTGGATTACGCAGGCGCAGACTCTCGCGGCCCCAACAGTGAAGCAGATGGGCATCGAGGCGCTGCCAGTAGGCTACATCGTTGTCGAGCCGGGCGGCACGGTAGGCTGGGTCGGCGACGTGAACCTCGTGCCGCGCGCAAAGCCGCAGCTCGGCGCAGCGCTCGCGCTCGCGGCGCAATATTCCGGCTCGCGCTTCGTCATCACGGACACGGGCTCGGCGCCCGCGGACGGCCCTGTTCCGCTTGACATGGTGAAAACCATCTCTTCAGTGCTTGACATTCCATACATCGTCGCGGGCGGCATACGCACGCCGGACCAGGCGGGCAAAATCATAGCCGCGGGCGCGGATGCAATCCATGTCGGCACCGCCATCGAGAAGGCGGGCGACGCGAAGAAGACGATAGGCGCGATGGTGAAGGCAGTGAAGTCCGAAGGAAAAAAGCGCGTCTAGGATACCCAGGTGCTTTGCGATGAGTTTGCTCCAGAAATACCAGGCTGCAAAACAGGAGAAAAAGTCCGTGCTGTGCGTGGGCCTGGACCCGGCCTCCCCGTATTTCAGGAACGACGCAAAAGCATCCATACCCTCCCAATATTTCACGAGCGCGAGCGAAATCGAGGGCCTGATGGGCTTCTGCCTCGACATGATTGAGAAGACAAAGGGCTCGGCAATAGCGTACAAGCTCAACGCGCAGTACGCTCTCCCATTCTCGCTCTCGGACTACAAAAGAATAACATCCGCCGCAAAGAAGGCCCGGGCCTTCACCATCCTGGACGTCAAGCTGGGCGACATCGGCGCCTCCAACGACGCGTGCTTCTACTGGGCCAGCCAGGCGGGCTTCGACGCAGTGACATTCTCGCCCTTCGCCGGCAACATCGCGGAAGCCGCGCGGCTTTCGAAGGCGCGCAACATCGGCCTCTTCGTCCTCACGCTCATGAGCAACCCCGAGGCAGGCACGTTCATGCGCGCCAATTTGGAAGGCGGCCAGCCGGCCTATCTGTGGATAGCGCAGGAAATAGCGAAGAGCGGCGTGGAGGGCGCTGTTGTAGGCGCAACCAACACGCACGCGCTGGAGCTCAAGCAGATGCGCGAGCTTGCGGGCCGCGGCGTGATATTCCTCGTGCCCGGCGTGGGCGCGCAGGGCGGCGACGCGCTCAACATCATACTGCACGGCGGCGAGAACCTGCTGATAAACGTGGGCCGCGACATCATTTACGCGCAGAACCCGAAGAAGGCAGCGGAAGATTACGTTCGCAAGTTCAACGAGCTCATCAGCAAGCGGAGCTCGCTTTAACGATAGCAAAAGGGGTTGATAAAATGAACGAGACGATGCTGCACTTCCTGCTCAAGAAGAACGCGCTGAAATTCGGCGAGTTCAAGCTCAAGTCCGGGCGCAACAGCCCCTACTTCTTCAGCACGGGCTCGCTCAGCGACGGCGAGTCTCTTGCATTAGTGGGCGAGGCCTATGCCGACCTGCTCGTGGAGAACGACATCGAGTTCGACGCAATCCTCGGCCCTGCCTACAAGGGCATACCGCTCGCAACGGCGACCGCGCACGCGCTTTTCACGAAGCACAACAGGAACGCGCGCCTCATCTACGACAGGAAGGAGGAGAAGGAGCACGGCTTGGAGGCCGAGCGCTTCTTCGTGGGCAACCTGATGCGCGGCGACCGCCTGCTCATGGTGGACGACGTGATGACGACCGGCTACACGAAGCTGCAGATGCTCGACAAGCTCAAGGGCATGAACATGGAGCTCACCGTGCCCGCACTGCTGATACTGCTCGACCGCGAGGAGATGGACGACCAGGGCCACATGACCACCTCGGAGCTCGCCTCGCGCGGCGTGCACACCTACTCGCTCCTCCGCGTCACGGACGTGTTCCAGTACCTGCTCGAGCGCGAGATAGACGGGAAGGTGTACGTGAACCAGCAGCAGTACGACGCCTTCGAGGGCTACCTCCGCCAGTACGGCGCGAAGAAGTGAGCCCCGCCTGCGGAACGATTTTAAAGAACCCCTAGAATATAAAAGGGAAAGTAGCAGGAAACCGTAGGTTTCTTGCAAGGGAAGTCTGAAAGAAACCGTAGCAAATATGAAGGAGGTCTGAAAGGAACCTTGGTTCCTTTCGGGGTCATGGTGCAACTTGGCAGCACGGCAGCGGCTTTCTTTCTTAGGAAGAAAGAAACCCGGGAAAGAAAGAACGTCGAAGCTCCAGAGGGGCCGCCGATGTAAAGGCGGCCTACGGACGTGCCAATGTTGGTTATGGGTATTATGACGCGCGCGCAAGCGCGCGGATGAAATAATTTCTGGAAATGCGGGCAATTCCGCACACGGAGATACCTGTAAGTCAGGGTTCAAATCCCTGTGACCCCATCCATATTTATCCGGTCATGCGGGCGTGCAAAACATGAATGCAAGAATCGCGGCAATTTTCCTTTTCTCCCTCCTTCTCCTAAACCTCGCCTCGGCGGAGTGGGCCGAGACAATAAACGTCAAGGTCATCAACACCAAGAGCTACCCAGTGGCGGGCGAGAAGGTCTACATAAACTACCAGCGCCAGGTGAGCATCGACTCCTCGCAGTCAGTGGCAGTAACATCGGGCAAGGGCACCACGGGCGCGAACTGCGCGGCCTCCCCGGTAACCGTGTCCATAGTTTCAATAGACCACGCGACCGGCATCGCCACGCTCAACACCACGGGTGGCACTGGCAACTGCCAGATAGGCGCGGGCTACATCGAGCCGGGCAACAACACACCTCCTGGCCTCTCAGCCGGCGCGCTCGGCGTGACGGGGCCATGGAGCGTCGTGGTTTCGCAGAAGCAGGTGGACCTGCGCAAGCTTGACGGCCTCGTGATAGGCGAAACGAATGCGAGCGGCGAGTTCCTGATAGGCCTCATAGACTACGTCTCATTCGGCGAGGTGCGCGAGTACCTCATCAGCATTGGCAAGGAGAGCAGGCGCGTGACAGTGGGCGAGCACTACGTGGGCACGAAGCACGTGGAAGTGTTCGTGCAGAACACCTCCGTGACGCGCGTGACAGTGCAGGTCAGCGACGGCGACGGGCGCATAATGCCCAACGCCTCCCTCAGCGGCACGTGCCCCCTGCCTTTCAGCGGCGCGACGGATGCGCAGGGAATTTTCAGCACGTACCTGCGCTCCGCGGACCAGTGCCAGATTACCGCGCGCTTCGGCGCAGTCGAGAACACGGTTTTCATGAGCAAGCCCGCCGAGGACGTCTTCACCACGATCAAGCTTCCCCTCTACGACCTCTCGCTGAAAGTGGTTGACGACAACGGCATTCCCATACGCGCAACAGTCTCGGTGCCCGGATACCCGCAGGCCGAAACCGACGCATTCGGCCTCTTCACAATCAAGCGCTTCCCCGCAACCAGCGCGAACATCGGCATCATCTACGACAACCGCAACCAGGCCACGCCCGTGGAGCTCAAGAGCAGCTCCCCGATGACGATAGTGTTCGACATCACGCCGCCGCGCATAAGCGAGGTGAATGCGACGGTGAACAGCACGAGCGGCATGGCGCGCATCCGCGCCCGCGTTGTTGACGGCGGCAACGCGCGCTCAGAAATTTCCTCCGTCTCGCTGCGCTTCTCCACGGACAAGAAGCGCTGGTCCCGCCTCCCGATGTACCCTGTCACCGCCTCTCTCTTCGAGGCCAACGTGCCCGAGCAGGCGCCGGGCACCGAAGTCTCCTACACCATAGAGGCCGCGGACGCCTATGCCAACGTGCAGGAATCGCAGGTGTTCAGCTACAAGGTGCCCGAGGCGGGCGGAAGCATCATCTCGCTGCCCCACGTGGGCTCCACGAACCTCTTCGGCTTCGAGATAAGCAACCTGGTGCTGATAGCAATTGCAATCCTCGTGGCCGCGCTGCTCTATCGCCTCAAAACCCAGTAAATAGTTTCTTCCTCTCGCCACCTTACCTATCTCCTCTCCCCGTACTCCCGCATGAACTTGTCGTACTCGAGCATCTGCTCGCGCGTGATTGAGGGCCTCCTGCCCCTTATTATGTCATTGAAAAGCGCCATGCTGAGCTGCGGCTGCACGCCCTTGATCCTCCCGCGCACCATCTCCATCTTCGCCTCCTGGCAGACGGAAACGATGTCCGCGCCGCTGAAGCCTTCCGCCTTCTGCGCCAGCGCGTCCAAATCCACATCCATCAAATCCATCCCGCCCAAATTGTTCTTGAAAATCTCCTTCCTCGCCCTCCCATCCGGCGCGGGTATGTACATTATCTTGTCAAACCTGCCCGGCCTCAGCAGCGCCGGGTCAATCATCGCGGGTTTGTTGGTGGCGCCTATGAGCATCACGTTCTTCAGCTCCTTCACGCCGTCCATCTCGTTCAGCAGCTGCGCCACGATGTTCTCGCTGATCTGGCTCGAATACATGCCCCTTGCAGGCGCAATGGACTCCACCTCGTCTATGAATATCAGCGCGGGCGCATTCTCCTTCGCGCGGTTGAAAGTCTCCTTTATCACCTGCACCGCCTCGCCATAGCCGCGCTTGAGCAAATCCGCGCCGCTCATCTGCAGGAATGTCGCATTCAGCTCTCCAGCAGCCGCCTTCACAATCATCGTCTTGCCGCAGCCGGGCGGGCCGAAGAGCAGCAGGCCCTTTGAGGGCGTTATCTTGTACTGCTTCATCAGCTCCTCGTGCAGCAGCGGTATCTCAATAGCCTCGAGCAGCGCCTGCCTCACGTCATCAAGGCCCACCACGTCCTTCCACGTAATCTTGCGCGCCTTCTTCTCCACGTCCTCCTCAGGCTCCTTGAACCCGCCCGTCCTCCTCTCGAAGTCGACCCTGAACCTGTCATAATCCTCCAGGGCCGCGATGGACACGCTGGGCTTCATGCTCTTTATCACCTTCTTGAAATCCTCCATTGCAACCGGCTCAATCTCATTCGTCTTCGCCGCAGTCCTTGCGGCCTGCCTCGCAGCCTCGGTGCAAATGTTCGCGATGTCCGCGCCCGAATAGCGCTCGGTAATCTGCGCCAGCTTCTCGAAGTCCACATTCTCGTCCAGCGGCATCTTGGCCGCGTGCACGTGGAAAATCTCCTCTCGCGCCTTCGTATCCGGCAGGTGCATGTAGATTATCTTGTCCACCCTGCCCGGCCTCAGCAGCGCGGAATCCAGCATCTGCGGCACGTTCGTCGCGCCAATCACAATAACATCCGCGCGTGTCTTGAACCCGTCCATCTCCTGCAGGAACAGGCTCATTATCCTCGGCGCAACATCATCAGCGCTGTACATCTCCCTCTTCTTCCCAATCGCATCAATCTCGTCAAAGAACAGTATGCACGGCGCGTTCTTGCGCGCAATGTTGAACAGCTCTGTCACATTCTTCTCGCTCTCCCCGTACCACTGCGAAAGCAGCTCGGAGCACTTCACATAGTAGAAGCCGACATCCAGCTCCTTGGCCAGCGCCCTCATGAGCATCGTCTTGCCCGTGCCCGGAGGCCCGAACAGCAGTATGCCATTCGGCGGCTTTATGCCGTACGCAATCGCAAGCTCCTTCCTCTTCATCGGCCACACAATAGTCTCCATCAGCTCGTCCTTCACGTCCTCATAGCCGCCCACGTCGGCAAGCGATTCCACTCCCGCGCTCGTGCTCAAATCCTCGATGCCCAGCCTGCCGAACTTGCCCGTCTTCTCCCTCTTCATCACCGCAAGCTCCCGCGACACCCCCACATTGCCCCTCTCAAGCACGCCCACGAGCGCCACCGTGCCAATCACGTATGCGAAAACAGCCTGGTCAAATATCTGCCCCGCCTCCTGCGCCACGAAATAGTAGCCGCCCGCTGCAATGAACAGCGCGAGCGAGGAAAGCAGCTGGCCGCTTCTTGCGCTCACCCCCTTCAGCCTCGGGGGCAGCCATGCCACTAAGAACAGCGCGACAGCCCAGTAGGCAATCTGCAGCAGCGCGGTGTCAGCGAAAAGCAGCTTGAACGAATTGCCCATAATCATCGCAATAGCCGGATTCAGGCCCTCGACAGCGCGCTGGCCCAGCAGCCCGCCCATTGACTCGAACGCGGTCTGCGGCAGCTCGCGCAATGGCACCTCAGGCTTCAAATTATGCATCAGGTAATCGTTTTCCTGCGGGTAATTCTGCGCAATGTCGCGCACAGGCATGAACGCGTTGTTCTGCACGCCCCACACGGTGCTGAGCAGCAGGATGAAGAATACCGCAGGCAGCGAGATGCTCAGGCTCCTCCTCGAGCCCGCGTACAGCGAGGCGAGCGCCATCACCGGTATCACGATGCCGCCCACCAGGTTGAAAGGCGCTGGGGCAAAGGGCGCCATTATCAGCACCGCCAGCATGGAAATGATGTACCAGCTCTGGAAGGACTCGAACAATGTCACGGTAATCGCAAGTGTGAAGAGCCACGCGAACAGCGGCGTCTGGTAGGCAACAGCCGGGAACGCCAGCACCAGCGAAAGAATCGTGCCGATGGGCGCGGCCCTGTACGCAACGATGCCCACGAGCGCCGCAAGGCCCAGCGACACCCACACGCCGTAGAACGGGAAGCCGATGAGCAGGAAGAAGCATCCCAGCGCCACGAGCAGTGCTCTCGCGAGATTCGGATCGGCCTCCAAGTCCATGAGCATGGACTTCATCTTGGCCTTGCGGAGCGACTCGTGCCTCTGCACGCTCTCGCTCGCCTGCTTGGACGCCATGTGCGGAAATCTCAGCTAAGGTAAATAAAGCATTCCCCGCGGGAAAACTCCCTTTCTTCTTTAGCCCCGCTCCTTCACAGAAAAAGTGTGCGGCCTTACTTCCCTTCCATCCTGCAGCACCAGCCTTCCGCCCTTCATGTGGCGTTCCGCGTGCTTCCCGCAGAAAAGCACGAAGCCGAGATGGTGCGGCTCGTGGGCGTGCTCCGCCGGACTGCCGCAGCCCCTGACCATGCAGGCAAGGACCCTGCACCCATCCTCCTTCCCTTTCCCCGCCACAGAACTGGCTGCCGCGCCCAATCCAACCACCCCTCAACCCTGCCAGCTACCCTTCTCCCGCATTGCCCGAAAAGCCCGCCTATCCCCTGCTCCCGCCCTTGTTTGCCTTTCCTGCCTTCCAGAAAAAGCCCTACCCCCTTTCATTATGCCTTGTCCTTGCCTTTGCCTCTGCAACAGTATTGTTAATCCTTTCCTTTTCCTCGGCCAGCGTCTCGGCCATCACAGTGGCAAGCCTTATGTCCAGCTGCCCTGCATCCTCGCGCGTGCTCTCAGGCGCCTTCTTCGCCTCGCCGCCAGTCATCAGGAAGCCGCCCTCGTCTGCCTCGGACTTGCCGGGCTTCGGGCTTTCTGTTGCAGCGCCTATTGCGCTGCTGCTCGCATTTGCAATCTGCCCGCCGAGCGCAGCGCTTGCAAGCTGGCTGCTGATGCTCAGCGAAGTGCCGACAACACGGCTGGTGGGAATGGTTGCACCACCAAAATAGCTAGTGCCGCTCAGCTGGAAATTCCGCACGCCCATTGCCATCAGATCCTTGTTCGTCTCAGCAACATAGCTCCTGTACTGCTCCCACGTGTTGACCTGGCTCAGCTTTTCCAAGGCCTCCTGCGTATTCTTTACCGCCATGTCGTGGGTAATCAAGCCGTTAAGCTCCTGAACCTCGTAAACGTATGGTATGATTAGGGCATCCGCGCCTTTCCTCAGATCTAGATTCTCCGAAAACTCAGGTATCTTTTCCATAAGTGTTTTCTGGTATGCACCAAGATCCAGGAAAGTCGGGCTCCTGGGATTATGCAGTGCTATTCCTGCCTGCACTGCAATTTCCTTGGAAGCTGGAGAAACATCATATTTGTTCAGGAGTTTGCGCACGCCCTCATCAAGCCCCTGTGCAAGATTTATGCGCTCCTCGCGCCGGAAGACATTTGCGCCCGCCTGCTGTTTTACCTGCGCTGCAACAGCTTTTGCAATTTCCTCGGGCGTCCTGCGCGCCTGCTCCTGGCTAGCCGCAGTGTCTGCCACAGCCTGCTCCTTGTTCACTGTTGCTTGTGCCACAGTTTTCCTCTAGTCGCCCTTACTTGCTTGCCATTTTCGGATTTCCATTCTGCGTCAGATAAACGTCAAATGCGATTGCAACCTCTCCATTGCCTTTCGGCACCGAGCCGCCAATCCACGTCGGGTCGCCCATCACAAACACGCTCTCATTCTGCCAGCTTGCCACAGACGTTTCTATCTGCGTCGCATTCCACTCATAGCCTTTAAGTGGGAAATATGCGACGTTCCCCCTATAAGCTTTCTCCCCTTCCGTATTGCCGAATAGCAAGCCCGTGCCCATCTGCGCCTTGTTGTCATAGAAGAAAACTGCCCCAAGGTCCTTGACCTGCGGGGAGGCAATCGAATAGAGCGCGAAAGAGTCGGAAATCTTGAAGCCCAAAGCAATCTGCCTTATGCCAGTGCCAATCTGGTCTCCGTTCACCCTCTCCATTGTAATCACGAGCAGCCTGTCCTCGCCCTTGTCTGCTACCACCACAATCGGAATGGCGCCAGGCTTGTTCTCAAGAATTGCAAACTTCGCATCTTTGCTCCACACGGAGCCAGTCTCGGGGTCAACCTTTGTCTTCAGGAAATCCAAGGCGAGATTTATGCTGAACACACCCTTGTCATCAATTATTTTCATGTTTGACTTCGTGCCGAGCGTTACTGTGATCAAGTTCTCCGTCGGCCTGGTGTACATGTCGCATATCAGCGCCTGCCCGCCAGCTTCCCGAAGAAGCTTCTGCATGTCTGGGATCTCATTAGGATCAGACGCCTTTCTCAGCCTATAACCAAAGGATTCTTTTCTGTCCACCCGGCTCTTCAGCAGCGCCATTGCTTCCTGCTCGCTAATCTGCGCCTGCGCCCAAGCGGGCTTCGGGCTAAGGCTCGCCGCAGCCCTCTCCATCACCGCCGTGATTGCGGGTTTCCTGTCCTGCACCTGAAACCTCGAAGGCATCCTGTCAGGCGTCAGGAGCGAGCCGAAAAGCGTGCCTGCGACTATTGAACCCACTATCACCGTCTTCGCAGCAAAGCGGGCAAGCCCCGCCTTCTTCTCCCAGGGTGTTTTCGCCTGAGACGCATCACGAACACTAACAGAATGAGCACCTGAGTTCGCGGTTTTTTGCACAACCATGACTGCATCGCCTTTCAGAGTTTTCGTCTGCTCTGTCGGCTCTAACCTATGCCATTCCGCCTTTAAATACCTTGGCACGTCAGAAAACGAAGCCCTCTAGCGCCCGAAAGCAGAATACCACTTCTCATACTCCTTGTGGAGTGCGAAGCACCTTATCACCCTGAGCACCTCTTCCTTCTCCTCGTAAACAAGTCTTGCCTGCCCGGTAACATTCTCCACATGGAACTGCAGGCCCCTCCTCATGTGCCTCCTTGGAGGCATCTTCTCAAGCTTCAGCAAATGATGCCTGAAATATATTTGCAGCTGCTTTTCAAGCGCAAGGAAATCCTCCTCTGCCTTTGCTGAAAAGACAACCTCCATTCAAAACCCCGCCTTCCTCATCACGTTCTTCATGGGTTTCCACTTCTTTCCCTCCATCTTCCGCACTTCTGCCTCAGCAGCCATCTGCACCAGCTGCGCCTCCCTCTCCTCCAGCCTCCTCTCATACTCTGTAAGCGCCTGCCTTATGGCCTCGGTCTGGTTGCCTGCATATCCCTTCTCTACAATCTTCTTCAGAATGGCCTCGTAAGGCGCGCCAAGGTTGACGTTCATATGCTCACCCAATACCTATTTACTGCCACATCGGATATATATTGGTTGCGCATGCCGCCGAAGCCTCCTCGCGCCAAAACCTCATATCACTGCCAGCCCGCCTGCCATGTACAGCCTCTTGACGCCCTCGCTGCACGGCATCAGGCCCGCCGGCGGGCTCACGAAGTGCAATGTCCTCGCCGCCTCCTTCTCCCTGTTTTCAATGCGGTAAATCACGCCCGCAGGCAGCCCCACCACGGAGCCCGCATTCAGCTCCGCGACGCAATAAGCTTCCATCCTGTGCCTGAACATGCTGTGCTCGGTGAGCGCAATCTTGCCCTTCAAAATGCGCACCACTTCAAATCCCCTCGCGGGCACCATTGCGAAATAGTCGATGCCCGGCTCCCACTGCCGCACAGTGGCCTCAAGCACCGCGTTGCGCGCCACAACCTGCCTCTCCCCCTTCCTCGCGGAGCAATGCCCCTTGGCCTCCTCCGCCCCCACATAGAGCCTCGAAACAGCCTCCTCAAGCTCGCGCCTGCTGAAATGCTTCTTATAGCCCCACTCGGCCACGAACTCGCCTATGATGTCAGGAGCCTGGTGCGCCTGCCTTTCCCAGCCTGCGCGCTCCACGCTTTTCTGCTTCTTCCCACCCATCACCATCTCGAAGAATTTCAGGCCCATTGCACCACCCCCAACCCAGCTCCATCAGCACCCATCATTTTTCATGAATTCTCAAGCCACCTGCTTCCAGTTTCCGTTATGCTTCAACACAATATTCTCGTACAGCATCTCGACGCCCTTTGCAATTTCTCTAACGCCTGTGGTGATGCGTTGGCGGCTCTCGTCCAAAATTTCAAGAATTCTTGTCTCAACTCCGCCCTTCTTCATGGTCACTGGAATCCCAAAGCTTACGGCCAGCGCTTCACCACCATAATGCTCTTGGGCCTGTTTTGGCGGAACGATGGAACAGCATTCGATTTCCGAATCCCTTCCCGTAAGCAGAGCTTCTATCATCTTGGAAATATGGGCTGCCGGCGCAATATCTGCGCAGCCCCTGAACTTGATCAGTTTCGGCACTATTTCCGCCATCGCACTCCTCACTTTTTCGATGGTGCCTGCGTCCAGCGGCGGAACACTGGCAGGCAGTTCGAGCCTCTCGAAAAGGGGAGTGAGCCAATCCCCATGCTGCCCAAGAACAAATGCGTTCTTTACCTCAGTCGCATATACTGCCTTGCCAAGCAAATTTCTCATTTGTGAAACCACTGCCTGCCTGAACCTCGCCGCATCCAGCATGCCACCGAAGCCGATAACTTGGTTTGCTGGAAGGCCGAGCTCCCTGCTGAAATACGTGTTCAGCACGTCCACCGGATTGGTGACCGTTATGAATACCTCATTTCCCCTCACTTCCAGCCTGTCCAGGATAGTCCTTGCCAAAATGCCGTTTTCTACCAGCAGGTCCTCCCTTTTTTCGCTTGACCGTATTGTCCTTCCTGCCGCATAAACTACAACGTCGTATCCCGCAGCGCTCTGCGGTTCCGTGCTCTGTGTCAAGCGTGTAGGGATGCTTCCATCATTTGCATCATATATCTCCTCCGCGACACATGAAACTTTTTTAGAGTTTCTTCCTATCAGCATTATGTCCTCAACCAGCCCTTTCCTGCCCAGCCTATTGTAAATTTGGAACGCCACGTTGGTCCCTATTCTCCCTGGACCTATGATGGCAACTTTTGCCGCATCCCTCTTCTGAATTGCCTGTTGCGTCATAAAACCTACTCACGTATCGATGTGATGATGAACTCGGCGTTCTGCACGTCCTTTATCACTCTGGACATTTCCTGAGGGGTTATTTCAAGTATGCATTCAGTCGTACCCCCGCCACCGTACAGTGTCGACTGTCTTGCCAGTTCCTCATCTATGACTATGGTCATTTTTTCGTCATGCGCTATAGGCGGAGTGCCGCCGCGGGGATAGCCACTTAGTTTCTCTGCAGTTTTTTGATCCGCGATCATTATCTTCTCATATCCCGTTGCCAGTTGCAGTTTTTCAATCGAAAGCCTGTGCATCCCGGAAACCATCGCCAGTATGGCCTTGTCCGTCCTGTACTTGCCGTCTACCAGCGGAACGCACACGAGCGCCTTTATCATCTGGCTTGGCGCAAGCGCGTATCCTAAGAATTTCAATGCCTCATGGGCCTTCAGGGTCTCATGTGTAGTGGGTTTTTCCAAAAGCCTGCACTGCACGTCGTTCCTCTCTATGAATCCCCTGAGTTTATTCATGAAAACCCACCCCGTTTTTCAGTGTCCGCGCCAGTCTTACGACTCCCTCCTCTATCATTTCCGGCTGTTCCACCAGTGGCGCATAAGATAACCGCAAGGAACCGTCCAGCACTTTTCCAAACGCGCTTCCCGGGACCACTGCAGTCTTCTCCCGTTCAGCAAGGGCGGCCGCAAACTCCACATCGTTTCTGAAGTCATAGCCAGCAATTTTCAGTATAACGTAAAAGCCCCCCGTCGGCACCAGCAAAGTCGGGTTTGGGAGCGCCACCCTGAGCGCACCAGTCATCACCTGGCTAGTCTTCAGGTATTTTTGCCGGTTTTCTTCGAAATACCCTTCAATTTCCTCTGGCGTGCTTCCTTCAAAGAACTTAAGCAGTGCCATCTGGACCAAGGTATTAGGCGACAGGTTTCTCGCCCCCTCGAGATGCTCTAGCTGCTCTATGACGTCTTCCCGTGCAATCACATAGGCCGCACGAAGGCCCAGCAGCGAGAAATCCTTGGAGAAGGAATGAATTGTAATCAGGTTCTCGTAGTTCCTGAAGTTCAATCCATAATATTCAGGTCTTTCCCCAAAATGTATGCTTCGGTAGGACAGATCCAGCACCATCCATGCCCGGTGTTTTAGCGTTATCTGGCACATCTTTTCCACAACTTCAGAAGGCCAAACTTGGCTTGTCGGATTATCAGGCGTGGCAATCACAACTGCCCGCGGTGCCGTGCTCTCGATTATCTGCTCAAAATCCGCCAAAAATGCTTCACTGCCAGTCCGCGGCAGGAAGTTCAGCCCTTCATCAAGTATCGGGATGCGCTGCACTTTAACTTCCTGGCCTTCCATGGTGGCCTGAGTCGGATAATTCAGGTAGCACGGGTCTGAAAACAGTACGCTATCGCCTTTCTGCAGCAGAATCTTGAAAAGCCCGGCCGTAAGCTCAGTGCTCCCGTTTCCGCTTATTATGTTCTCCAGCCCGATACCTTTCCTCCCATAGACACCATCCTCGAGCCTGTCAACCAAAACTTCCAGGAAGCGTTCATTGCCTTTGGTCTTGGAATAGCGGCTTGCCGCATGAAAGTCATTCCTCACTACCTCTTCAAAGCATGCCCGCAGTTTTTCTGGTGCCTGGTGGTTCCCCCAGCCGCCCCCGAAGTTTATTTCTGGCCTGGCACTCATTATAGCCCTTATTGCATTGTTTCCTTCAGGTTTCTTAAGCAACGGCATCATCATTTTTGACCACCATATCACTTTACTTCTCCCCCTTCCCACCCATCACCATCTCGAAGAATTTCAGGCCCATCGGATCACCTCTCAAAACCAAGCTCTTTCAAACACATCCAGCAGCCTCTCTCCCCGAGCTTCACGCCATGCCTTTCACATATTTTCGCAGCCATCTTTCCCCCGCACTAAAACCTCCCGCTCCCGCTATTTACGGGTTGGGTAGACGGGGCATCAACAGAAAGTTTATGCAATCGCGCATCGTGGGGAATTTAAAACAATCGCGCCAAAGAGCTACCTTATGCGCCTCGGCATTATCGGTACTGGCAAGATGGGCTCTGCGCTAGCCGCAGGCCTTTCAAAAGGCGGCGCGTTCAAGCCAAAGGACATCACTCTCTACGACAACAGCGCACCAAAAGCCCGCAGCCTCGCCAGATCAATAGGCGCCCGCACTGCAAGCAATGCAAAAGATGCAGTCAAAAATTCCGACATCATAATCCTCGCAGTCAAGCCCGACGCAGTTGCAGATGTGTTGGGAGGCATTCGCGATTCCCTCAAAGGCAAGCTTCTCCTTTCAATAGCAGCCGCAGTGCCATTGCGCTTTCTCCAAGCCCACGTACCTTCCTCCTGCCGCGTAGCAGTTGCAATGCCGAATATACCAATGCAGGTGCGCAAGGGAATGTGCTACTACTGCCTTGGCAAAAGGGCAACCCGGCATGACGCTTCGGCGCTTCACCGCCTTTTCAGCAGCGTCGGCCATGCAGTAGAGGTAAAGGACGAGGAGCTTCTTGACGCGGCCATCATAACCGGAAGCGGCAACGCATTCATCTACCTCATAATCGGGGCAATGGCAAAAGCAGGCGAGCAGGCAGGCCTCAGCAGGCGCGCCGCCCTCCAATTAGCAGCCAATGCAGCAGAAGGCGCTGGCGCAATGGCTTCCGAAAGTGGCCTCGAGCCTGAGCAGCTCATCGCGCTAGTTGCAACCAAGAAGGGCATCACTGAAAAAGGCCTTAGGATACTCAAGCGCGCAAATGTACACCATGCATTCACGGCCGCAATGAGCGCATGCATAAAGCACGCAGCCAAAAACCGCAGGCACTTCAGGTGACTCTATGGATTTCTCTCCGCAGCACTTCAAGCGCATAGTAGTGAAGGCAGGCACCAACGTTCTCACCTCCAGCAACGGTCAGCTTGACGAGCAGGCAATGGCCCAAATAGCCAGTGACATCTCAGCTCTCCACTCGCAGGGCAAGCAGCTCGTGCTCGTAACCTCGGGTGCAATAGGGTGCGGCATGTCCTTGCTGGGCCTCAAAACAAGGCCGCGCGAGGTGGCAATGCAGCAGGCATGTGCTGCAGTAGGGCAGGGCGCTCTCATGCACGCCTACCAGCAGCACTTCTCAAAGCACGGCATCAAGATAGCGCAAGTGCTCCTGACAAGCGACGACTTCACTGAAAAGGCGCGCTATTTGAATTTGATGAATGCGCTGGATGCATTGCTAAAGGCAGGCGCAGTACCAATCATCAACGAGAACGACGTAGTCTCCACATGCGAGCTTGCGCACGAGCAGAAAGCTGGCAAGCCGGTAGTCTTCAGCGACAACGACTGGCTCTCAGCTCTCGTGGCAAGCAAGATGCACGCTGACCTCCTCGTGCTCCTGACAGACGTTGACGGCCTCTATGATGCGCACCCGAAAAAAGGAGGCGCGCGCCTCATCAGGACAGTGGAGCGCATCACGCCTGAAATGGAGGAAGCAGCTGGCAAGGGAAGCGCGCTCGGGCGCGGCGGCATGAGGGGCAAGCTCGGCGCTGCGCAGTTGGCGACAAAGGCGGGCGTGTGGGTTGCAATTGCAAATGGCAAGAAGAAAGGCATTCTTGCAAGCGTGCTCTTGCAGGAGGAAGGCACGCTCTTCCAGCCAAGCTCCAAGCTCTCAGGCAAGGAGCAGTGGATTGCCTTCGCCTCAGCTCCAAAAGGCACAGTCAGCATCAATGAGTGCGCGCGCGAAGCTCTCCTCAAGAACGGCGCAAGCCTCCTCGCAGTAGGTGTAGTTTCAGTCAACGGCACATTCTCAAAAGGCGACATAGTCGAGGTGAAATGCGGCAAGGCGCTCATGGGCAGGGGCAAATCGAACTATTCCTCCTCGCAACTCTCCTCAATAGCTGGCAAGAAAAAGGAAGCAATTGTCAAGGAGCTTGGAAAGGCGGAAGAAGTCATAGACAGGGAAAATCTCGTGCTTGAGGCAAATGGTGAGTGAATGGGCGAAGTGGAGCAAAAGTGCGCAAAGGCAAAAGCAGCAAGCGAGGCAATGAAGAACGCCTCCACAAAAGACAAGAATGCCGCCCTTCTCGCAATAGCTTCCGCACTGCGCCAGAACAGCGCCGTAATTCTCACAGCCAACAAGAAAGACCTCAGCGCCTCCTCCTCGCTCCCTCTCTCAGTCAGCAAGCGCCTTGAGCTGGATGAAAAGCAGCTCGCCTCAATGGCCTCAGGCTTCGAACTCATTTCCAACTTCCCGGACCCAGTAGCTCAAGTTGTCAAAAAGTGGACGCTCAAGAACGGCCTGCGCATCTCGCGCGTGCGCGTCCCTCTCGGAGTAATAGCATTCATCTACGAGTCAAGGCCAAATGTTACGACTGAGTCGGCCTACCTCGCTCTCAAGAGCGGCAATGCGATAGTTCTGCGAGGGGGCAAGGAGGCCATAAACACCAACAAAGAACTTGTTTCAGTCATGCGCACCGCCCTCGCAGGCACCTCCCTGCCGGCAGACGCAATCCAGCTCATAGAAGACACCTCGCACGAAGGCGCAGCAACCCTCATGCGCCAGCGCGGTCTTGTAGACGTGCTCATACCGCGCGGCGGCGCAGGCCTCATCAGGGCGGTAGCCGACAACGCAAAAGTTCCGGTCATAGAAACAGGAGCAGGCAACTGCCACGTCTACGTGGACGAGTCCGCAGACCTCGCCTCAGCCGAGCGCATCATTCTCAATGCCAAGCTCACCTCTCCCTACGTCTGCAACGCCCTCGAGCACGTCCTACTGCACTCCTCAATAGCATCCAAGCTTCTTTCCTCTCTCTACACCTCGCTCACAAAAGCAGGCGTTGAGGTAAGGGGCTGCGAAAGGACACGCCGCATAATCAAAGAGGCAAAGCCGATGACCGAGAAGGAGCTATACGACGAATACCTCGACCTCATAATAGGCATCAAAATAGTCGACAGCGCGGAGCAGGCAATAGCTCACATAAACAAATACGGCACGCACCACAGCGATGTCATTGTTACGAAGGACAGGAAGCACGCCTCCCTTTTCACTCAGCAGGTGGACTCCTGCTGCACCTACGTCAACGCCTCCACGCGCTTCACTGACGGGGAGACAATGGGCTTTGGCGGGGAAGTGGGTATCAGCACCCAGCGCCTCCACGCGCGCGGGCCAATGGGCCTCGAGGAGCTCACGACCACGAAGCTGGTTATAGAGGGAAACGGGCAGGTGCGCGAGTAGTTTTTCCTCGTCATATCAACAGAAAGTTTATAACTTTTCGAGGGAGCAGTAATAGTGCATGAAGCTAGTATCAGACATCATGCGCCTTAGCGGCCGGGACTTGAGAGACTCCGTCTTATCCATACTGACAGAAGAATGGCCCCTCAGCGCGCGCGAGATTTACAAGCACGTCTCAAAGGACTACAAAATAAATGTGACCTACCAGGGGGTGCACAAGGCAGTGAGGCAGATGGCCGATGAAGGCCTCCTCGTGCCCCGCGAGGGCAGGTACTCGATAAACCTCCAGTGGGTGAACCAGCTCGTCTCGTTTGGAAAGAAGGTGGAAGGGGCGTACAAGGCCAATGCTGCATCATCCCCTGCGCTTGAAGTAGGCGCTGGCAGTTCAGCCGACAAGGATGCCTTCGAGGCAGGCAAGGAAGCAGCGCGTAAGGCGCTCAAAGGCATCAACTTCAACAGCAAGCACCAGCTCGCGCTCGTCTTCTGCTCCTCCTCCTATGACGGGTATTATGATGAGCTGCTCAAGGGTATCCGCTCAGTAACCGGTGAAACGCCACTTGCAGGCTGTACCACCCTTGGAGGCGAGATATTCAACGGTCCGCTCTCGAAGAGCGTTGTAGTTTCCATCTTCTCGTCCGACACCGACGCATTCACAGCCACCACGCACGCAATATCAATACCTGCAGACGCGTACAAGGGCAAGACAAAAGAGCTGGAAAGGCGCATGGCGCGCGCAGTTTCAGCGCGCCCGAATGAAAAGGGCTTCGGCATCGTCCTGTTCCCGGGCTATACGATGGCCAATGGAATGCGCACTGCCGCTCTTTTTGCAATGCCTATTCTGTCTCGTCTTTTTGGCAAGAATTTCCCACTTATAGGTGGCCTTGCTGGGGACGACTGGAAGTTCACTCGCACGGTGCTACTCAAGGACGGCGAGATAACTGAAGACTCAATAGTTTTCGTGAAAGTGTCCACCTCTCTTCCTTTCGAGCTGCAGAATGCAAGCGGCTACTTCAGAAAGAATGCGCCGAAATACGCACTCACCTTCAACCAAAAGGGCCACCTCACGCAACTCACTCCAAAAACTCCGAATGGCAAGCCCATGAATGCAATAGCTGGCTATAGCAAGGCAGCTGGCGTCAGCGAGGCCATCATACGTAAATACCTCCCGCGATTCCTCAAGGACACCGCAAGCATGAACCTGCTTCCGCCCCTAATTTCGCTGGACGGCAACCGCGTCTGTTTCCCTCTTGATGTTTGCCCATCCGACTTAACCCTGACTATCCAGCCGGGCTTCAAGAGCGGCGACGTTGCCCAAATTGGCAGCACGTCCCCGCAAAAGATGGTTGAGGTCACTGGCAACTTGGCAAAGCAGACAATCTCTTCCATAGGCAAGCCCGCCTGCATGCTCCTCTTCCCCTGCGGTCTTTTCGAGGCCGTCATCTCTCGCGCGGGCCTTGACGAGGTGGCTGCTGCAAAAGCGCACATGCCCAAAGGCGCGCCGATAGTGGGCTTCTACTGCTCAGGCGAGATAGGCGGAAAGGCTTTCCCGCTTGCGAACGGCACAGTTTCGGCGCTTGTGATTGGGAATGAGAGGCGTGATTAACATTCGAAACCAGCCAACTGCACTTCCAACCTCCGCTCGCGGCAGCGTGCGCAACCAGGCCATACAGGTACTGAGCGAAAAATGGCCCCTGAACGGCCGCGAGGTCTACCGCCTCCTGAAAGACCGCTTCTCCACCACTGTCACTTATCAAGGCATACACAAATCCCTAAGGCAACTCGTGGACGAGGGTGTGCTCTCAATGAAGGACAAGAAGTACCAGCTCGACCCTGACTGGATAAGCGAGATGAAGAAATTCGCAGAATCAGTTGAGCGCAAATACGCCGGCTCGCGCGAAACTCTTCGCTACGTCGAAGCAGGCACAGGCTTTTCCACTGACTCAGACCCGGCAACAGCAGGCAGAAAAGCAGCAGAGCAGGCGCTCAAAGAGCTTGGCAAGAAGCCAGACTTCGCATTTGTCTTCTGCCACGGCGCCACTTTTGCAAAGAGCGATGAGAGCATCAATGCGCTCGTGCAGGCTGTCGATGCAGCAATCAAGAAGCGCAACCCGGCCTGCAAGTGGATAGGCTCAACAACTGACGGTGAAATATCCGACAAGGGCTGCTTCTTCAACTCCTGCACCGTCCTGGTATTGAGCAGCGAGCACATCTCATTCGGCATCGGAGTTTCAGATGCCTCAGGCAGCGATTTCTACTCAGCTGGCAGGAAGGCAGCAGAAGCGGCAACAGCAGACCTCAAAGTGATAGACACCTACCTCGAAAGGTACATGCAGTTCCTCGCAGTGAAGCGCAAGCAGCCAAATGAAATGCTGCGCGTAAAGCCCTACCTGCTGCTTACCATCTTCCCCGGTCCAGTGAGTAATTATCAACCCAATGAGGCGGAGTTGTTGAGGGGCATAAGTAGCGTAACTGGCATCGTCCCTCTGGTAGGTGCTTCCTCCAGCGATTCTGCAGTCTTTCGGCAGACCTACCAGTTTGCCAACGGCAAGGCCTACAAGAACGCCTGTATAGTCACGGCAATAATGTCAGACCTCAAGCTCGCCTTTACAGTGCATCACGGCTGCTCCCCGACCAAGAAGCAGGCACTAGTGACAAAAGCAGAAGGCAACCGCGTCTATACTCTCTCAGGCAAGCCAGCTGCGCAAGTTTACGCGAAAATGCTCGGTCTCTCAATGCCGCAGTTGAAAAAGGACCTTTTCAGGTACATGATCCGATATCCATTTGGTATAGCCGACCCTCTGGGCCAGTACTGGCTCAAGGCGCCATTCATAATTCATCCTGACTATTCCATGCAATTCTTCAACAAAGTACCACAAAACTCCGTTCTTTTCTTTATGAAATCAGATGACAAGAGCGTACTCCAATCGACACGGGACGCACTTGATGAAATAAAAGAGAAGCTAGGGCCGAACATACCTGTTTTGATAGTTTTTGACTGTGGCGGTCGCGCCCGGATGCTGAAAACTATCCGGAATGAACCTGCCGCAGAATACGAGATATTTAAGCAGGCACTCCCGAACTCGAAAATAGGCGGCTTTTACAGCCATGGCGAACAGGCCCTAATCCCCACGGGAACGATCTGTCAACACAACTATACGCTCGTAATCTTAGGAATATCGAATGAGCTGATAGGTGAGTAGGCGGTGATTCCATAAAAATCAAGGCAAAAACCGCGCCCCTTCTCAACCTAGCCAGACCTAAATATCAAATCAAATATAACCAAAAACATGAAGCAGCATAACCATTCCATCTATAATTGCAATTACGGAAAAAATTAATTTCAGAATTATAGTGTCAATCTTTTTTGCGAGAAGAACAAACGTACGAGCACCCATAACTACGGCAGGGGCGGTAAAGATCAATAGCTCCCACGGTATGCCTCCTAAGAGTGAATGAAAAGCAAATCCCAAGATGGCGTTCAACGCTAAAAGTGCCACACCCGTTCCTATTGCGATCTCTGTCTTTACTTTGTATCTCGCCATTAACAGAAACGCAATCACCTCGCCTATACCGATAGATATCCAAGAAGTCAGCAGACCGCCAAGAAGGCCTATAATATAAAAGATAGGTTCAACAGCCCCGATAGATACGCCCATACCGTGATAGCGTATTAAACGCAAGGTAATAGCACCTATCGCTATTGAAACAACTCCAAAAATAGCTTTGATTAGAAACGAATCTGGTCTTAGAACAAATGTCCCTAAGAACATACCGATTGAACTTGAGATAGCGCATGCCAAAAAAACATTCCAGATAATATTTTTTCTTGACCACGCTAGGGCACCAGATGTCATTCCAAAAGCTTCTGTTGATAAAGATAGTTTTAGAGCGGTTAGTGGAGTTAATTGCAGAACTATTATTATCATCGGAATAAAAATAAATCCGCCTCCAACCGCAGTTATATTTGCAAAACCCGCAGCAAAAAATGAAATAACGGATACATACCAGTATTTTGTTATAAGCGATAGAGGTTCTTTAAAACAAGTAGCAAGTATTAGTAGCCAAAGAAGTGGCACTACGCCATAGACTAAAAAATTAATATTTATTGGACGATCAATAGTCATTTTATACACTCACGTTGACGACTCACATCAGGATAATGCAAAAAGAACAAGCAATCCATAGAGGAAAAAGGACAATCTGAGGAGACCAAAATTATTTGCCAGTGCATCTCGACTTTTTAGCCTCCTAAATCTTAATTGTACGTATAATATAATGCAATATATTAAAAGAGCCAATGCAACAAACAGAGCCTTTTGTATAACTTCATAAAAAAGAATGGTTGTTAGTGCATAAAAGAACGCAGTTCCGAGTATGGAAATTAATAAGTTCTTTTCAGGACCAAAGGCAACATGGAATGTAAATTTTCCTCCCAGTCGGTCTCCCACCGTATCTTTGAAGTCTTTTCCTAAAAGCAAGAAGCAAACTAGCATTGAAAAAGAAAGGAGTGTGTAATAAAAAATATTGGGCAAATTAACATTTTGCATAGCATATATTGCGCCACCATAGGCTGGCAGGAATACAAACATTATGCCAAGAGATGTGTTAGCTGTTATCCAATGTCTTTCAAATGCAATCGGTGGTACGGAGTAGAGTATACTGAGAAAGATTACAAACATTATTCCAATAAATAAATAGATGTTCACGTATAATGCGATAAGCGAACTCGTGAGCCAGCTCGCAATTACAAAATATCTCGCCTCTTTTTGACTCAGGCGACCATCATGTAATGGTCTAAATGGTACATTTATTTTGTCAATTTCATAGTCAAATATATCATTGATTGCATTCGTGGCGCCCCACGTAATATAGAATAATACAAATGTTATGAGTACTGGAAAAAAAGAAACAACACTACTAGAAACAAATAGATAGCCAATAACTGCCATTACTGCGCCTAAGGTGGCATTCCAGGGGCGTAGTATCTCAAGCACTGCACCGGGTTTTCCCCAGTTCCTTAAGAATTTGTTGAAGAACTCCTCCATACTTCTCACGCACCTTTAAATATTTATAGTAACTCCGATTCCGTAGTCCTTCCTTTTATCTACCAAATCTTTTCGGGACTTCTCCACAAACCTCTATGAGATCTATCACTTTTTTATCCAAATAGTTCACATCTAGTTGTCCATCTAGGATTTTTTTGTCCACCTTATCTAATAATTTTATTTCTAGATTAGACTGGTTACAATATTGACCATTCTGTGCGCAACATTCATACTCCACACAGTACATAATATTTTCCTGCACTATTGTACCGCCGCCGGCATTAACTCCTCGCAGATAGTGGTCTACTAATTTGTCTGTTTTGTAATACTGCATGGCAAAAGGATTACGGAGGATGTGCCAGCTTGCATTTCCTCTATTGCATGCCTTGCTTCTATAATCTCCAAATCCAATAAGGGAGATTATATTCATGGAAACAGAATATCTATCTTCGAATTTTTTGAGACCGAGCTGTTTTGTCATATCATTTGTAATCTTAAATCCGTATATCCACCCCTGCAAATAAAGATCCATAATTGCGCGCTTACCTCCTTCCATGGCATCATCAGTCATTTTCTTTAGTGAACTTGCAGATATCATTAGTATTGGGTCGCCAAACATGGATATCTGACCAATCTGGAAGTTCATCTTGCCCGTCAACAGCAATTTTGACAGCAAACCATACATGAAACCACCGCCATTTATTTCAACAATACATCCATTGATTCTTTTTCAACAGATGCACCTTTCGATGTTATTTTAAATACGTGAAATGCCCTGTCGATACGGCACAATCTCATTTTGTGCACTTTGAGAGTAATCGCATTCTCGCCTGCAATCCCAGTATCAGTCAATACGATAACGCCATCACAAAGGAACTCACTTATCGTGTCGCGGCTCAGCCACTGGCTCTCCTGCGGTCGCTCAGATATAATGAGTGATGTAGTACCAAATCCTCGCATTTTGCTAAGTATGCCCATTATAGAACCCCGTTCTACAAGAGTATCCAGTGACATATTCATATTCTCGCCATGTATGCCTAGGAGTTGACTTAGCTCGGCGCCTGCGCTAACCTGCGAGTAGATGTCGAGGATTGAAATAGAGTCAAGTACAAGTCGTGTAGGTGCGAACTGTTTTATCGTGTTCTCCAATTCGATTATCACATTGACTACGTGTGTTTTAGTCATATCAAAACTCAAAATTTTGAGCATACCCTCTTTTTCCAGTTTTGGAATATCCCAACCGAATTGTCGTCCTTGCATATAGAGTTCTTTAGTATCCTCTTCAAAATTAATGTAAACTCCCTTCTCGCCCCTGCGAGCGCCCTCTACGAGGAACTGGATGCCGAAGATTGTCTTGCCCGTGCCTGTCGAGCCTGTAATCAGTGTGGCAGAGTTTTTCGGCAACCCACCCTCGATAAGCGGGTCAAGGCCAGGTATGCCTGTTGGAACCCTGTCTATCTTAGAGCCTTCGGAAGGCTCTGATTTTCTTGCCGCTTTATTTGCCATTAGCTTCACTCCACTATCGAAATGCCCTTGCTGTTTATCTCCATCCTTCTCGGCAGGAAGTCGTGCTTTGTCGAGCGCAGCTTCACCATTGTAAGCGTGCGCTTGCCGGCTGCCTCTATTTTTCCAAGCCTTATCACGCCGTCGCACGCAAACTCGCTCACAGTGTCGCGCGAGTGCCAGGAGCTGCCTTCCTGAAGCTCTGAAGTGACCATGGTAGTGCAGTTCTCGAACGAGTGCAGCCTCTCAACAAGCGTCATTATTGCTTTTCTGATGATGGCTTCCCCAAAGACGTTGGACAGGAGCTCCCTGCCAGAATCCACGCGCGTCTCAATCTCAGTGAACACGCTGAGCGTCGAGAGTGAGTCAAGCACAAGCCTTTGAGGCTTGAACTTGCGCACAAGGGACTCAATCTCGTCCAGCACCTTCTCGATGTTCGCATGCGCTATGGACAGGCTCACGAGCCTCAGCATGCCCTTCTTCTCAAAATCATCAATGTTCCAGCCGAACTCGCCTGCCTGCGTCTTCACGCTCCTGGCAGCCTCTTCAAACGTGATGTAAAGGCCCCGCTCGCCCTTCTTGATGCCCTCAACGAGAAATTGCAGGCCCAAAATAGTCTTGCCTGAGCCGGTTGAGCCTGAAACGAGCACAATGGCGCCCTCGGGGATGCCGCCCTCTATGAGCGGGTCCAGTTTGGAAATGCCGGTGCTGATGCGCTTCATATGGCCTCGCATGCAATTCCCTCCCGCCCTATTTAAGCTTTACTACCTTAACGACGTTTCATGCCAGCTATCGTATACTCCAGCAAGGACCCTGCGGGCTTCCTGATAGCGGACCAGCTCAAGCGCAATTACAACTTCGAGCCACGGCACTCGGAGGAGAGGATGTGGGTTGGGGAGAATGACGCGCAGATGATTGAGCTGCGCACAGGCCTTCTAGAGGCAGAAGACCTGCAAGTGGAGAGCGACTATTTGATATTTGCAAGCAAGCACAGCGGCAAGGCAGGCAAGCCCTCTCTGACGGCGCACTTCACAGGCAACTGGGGCAAGAAGCCCGAGATGGGCGGCAGGCCCAAGGAAGTGTGCTACCCGCAGGCTAGCGCGCTGAAGAACGCGCTGCTGGCATTGGTTGAGCAGAAGCATCCTGCATACGATGTCTCTCTCGAAGTGACGCACCACGGGCCAACCTCGCTGCTCCCGCCTCTCTACTTTATCGAGTTGGGCGCTACCGACCTGCAGTGGCGCGATGCAGCTGCTGCGAAGGCAGTGGGTGATGCGATAATGCGCGCCATTGCGATGGAGCGCGAGCGGCAGTACACGCAAATTGCATTTGGCATTGGTGGCAACCATTATGCCCCCGACTTCACGAAGATAGAGCTTCAGACTGACTGGGCCTTTGCGCACATTCTGCCGGCGTACGCGATTGATGAGGCTGACGAAGAGGTCATGGCTCAGGCTCTTGAGAAGAGCAATGCCGAGCTAATTGTGATAGATTGGAAGGGTCTCAATGCGCCTCAGCGCGAGAAGGCTGTCAAATTCGCGGATGGCGCAAAGGTGAAGTGGGTTAAAGACGATGAGCTGAAGGCCTAGCATAGCTTTATAAGCCCCTCTTAGCCCATATAAGCTCATATAAGGTGGTCTTATGGTGCACATTCTGGTAAACGTTTCGGAGAGGGCGAACCGCGTGCTGAATATCGTAAAGGCAAAGCGGGGCCTCAAGAGCAAGTCCGAGGCCATGCAGCAGGTGCTGGAGGAGTACGAGAACGAGCTTGAGCCTGAGTTCAAGCCGGAGTTTGTAGAAGAGCTGCGCCGCGCGGAGAAGGAAAAACGCATTAAAATCGACGACATTGACCGCTACTTCAGGTATTGAGTATGTACTCCCTTGTACTTACTGAAACAGTCGAGCGGCTTTTCGCCAAAATCAAGGCGCGGGACCGTGGCCAATGGATGACTATTGAGGCAAAACTAAGGCAGATACTGGAAAATCCGCACCATTACAAGCCGCTGCGCGCTCCCCTGCAGAACCAAAGGCGCGTGCATATCGGACCATTTGTCCTTGTCTATATGATTGACGAGAAGGAAAAGGCAGTGGTGCTTCTTCGATACAAGCATCACGACGATGCGTATTAATCTGGCAGCTAGTGCGCTATTTCTTCCAGCACCAATCCTTTTGTCTCAGTGCCAAGAACAAGCACAGCCAGCCCGCCAAACGCAAGCATCGCGGCATTCAGGCCGAACACGCCGCTCGTGCCCCACATGGGAAGCAGCGCGCCAACTGCAAAGGGCGCCAGTACTCCTCCAACCCTGCCGGCTGCAGCTGCATAGCCGGCGCCCGAGGCGCGGCTCCTTGTCGGGTAGAGCTCAGGCGTGTAGGCGTAAACAGCGCCCCATGCGCCCAAATTGAAGAACGACATGAGCGCGCCGAAGGCCAAGATGTGAGTGACATCGCCTGCCTGGCCGTAGAAGTATGCTGCCACAGCTGTCAGCAGCAAGTAGGTGACGAGCACTGCCTTCCTGCCCCACTTTTCAATCAGCCATGCAGCGCTGAAGTAGCCAGGTATCTGTGCAAGCGTGATGATGAGCACGTACTCGAATGATTTGGTGATGGTGAAGCCTGCTTTTACGAGGAGTGTGGGAAGCCAGGTGAAGATGCCGTAATAGCCGAAGACAATGCAGAACCAGAGCAGCCAGAGCATCAGGGTGCGCTTGAAATACTCGCCTCCCCAAAGCTCGCGCAAACCCAGCTGCCTCTCAGCCTTTCTCTCGCCCTTCAGCTTGCCCGCAGGGTTGAGCTTTACGCCCAGCGCCTTCTCGCTCTCACCCTCAATGTCCTCCAGTATCTTCTCAGCCTCCGCAAGCCTGCCCTTGCTCTCAAGCCATCGCGGGGACTCAGGAAGCTTGCGCCTGATGAACCAGACGTAGAAGGCCGGAAGCGCGCCTATGAGGAATGCCGCCTGCCAGCCATACTGCGGTATCACAAAGAATGCGACCAGAGCAGCGCAGAGCCAGCCCCATGCCCAGAAGCTTTCCAAAAGAACCACGAAGCGGCCGCGTGCCTTGCCAGGCACGAACTCGCTCATCAATGCGGAGACTACGGGAAGCTCGCCGCCAAGGCCCAAGCCCACGAAGAAGCGCAGCACGAGCATGCTTTCCAAATTCCATGCAAACGCGTTGAGGAATGTGGCGATGGAGAAGATGAGAAGCGTGCTTTGGAATACCGTCTTGCGGCCATAGCGGTCTGCAAGCCAGCCCGATGCAGCGGCGCCCACGAACATGCCGAGCGCGCCCGCGCTTCCTATGAGGCCGAGCTGTGCGGTATTGAGCTTCCAGCTGACTGCCAGGGCTGCCAGGACAAAAGTTATGATGCCGACGTCCATTGCGTCAAAGAGCCAGCCAAAGCCGTGTATGCCCAGCAGCCTGTAGTGCACCTTGTTCACGGGTATGCGCTCAAGCCTCTCGGCTGAGCTTGCGTGTGGCATTGCTCCCGATTCTCCGCCCTATTTTAAATCGCTTTCGCTCGGCGATTGACTTATCTCTTGCCAGCAAGGCACGACTTGCACGCGCCTGCCTTGTAGCAGTTCGGGCACACGTCCCTGCCGCACAGCGTGCAGGTAAGGAGCTTCGCGCCCTGCCCGCATATTCCACATAATCCATAGGTGTGCATGCTTACACTTCAGCAGCGCCAGCTAAAAGCATTTGCTGCCCTGCCTCGGCAAGCGGCGCGGCATTGTAACCTTTCGCGCGCAGCGCCTTTGCCAGATATTCAGCATCCCCGTAGCAGCACCACACCTGCTTCGGCTGCGCAATTGCAAGATAGTCAAGCATCTCGCCAAAGTCCGCATGGTCGCTCAGCGGGAAGACGCGGTCCACCGGGTAATAGAATGTGTTGGCCCAGCCAGTAGCAAGCGCCGTAGTAACGCCGCGGTTGCACAGCTTGCTCACCTCGTATGCGAGCTCCCTGTTCACAAGGTGGAAGGGAATCACGCCCACAAAGTCATGCCTCTTCATCTCCTCGCCTTCCGCACTGTCCATCGCCACGCGCTGCAGCTTCACCCCGAACCTCTCATACACCTTGCAGAACTTTTCTATGCGTGGATGTACTAGGGGGACGATGCTGTTTTGATTAAGCAGGGCAACGAGCTCCTGCGCCTTGCCCATTGAGTAGCCGCCAAGCAAAACGGTGTTGAGCTTGCTCTCCTTCTTCACCCACTTTGCAATATTTTCTGCGACCTCTGCCCTTGAAGGAAATTCGGTGGAGGGCGAGCCGTAGGTGCTTTCCATCAGCAGATAGTCGCACTTCTCCGCCTCCGCGCCCTTTGTAGTGAAGCCGTCTTCAAATTTGAAGTCGCCAGTGTAAACAAACTTTCCCTCCCCGCTCTCGACAACGAGCTGCGTCGCGCCGAGCATGTGGCCTGCATTTGTGAGTTTTAGTTTTACGCCGTCATGCACCTTCACTTTTCCGAACTTGTTTTCCTTTCCGAGAAGCGCGAGTGTGGCTTCGCTTGCCAGTATGTTCTTTCCCGTTCTCTTCGCGGCCTCGGTGTGGTCGCTGTGCGCGTGCGAGATGTAGCAGTCCTGCAGCTCGCCGTTGTCCAGCGAAAGCTCTAAGCCGCGCACTTTCAGGTTCATCCTTTCATCGAGCAAAACCATCGCCGGAAAGCTTTGGCGTTTGGTTTATATATCTGTTACGCCTATCCGAGTGCATGAATCGCAGGCGCGGCCAGAGTGCTGTCGAGTATCTGGTAACCCACGGCTGGGCCCTCCTTCTTCTCGCAATAGTCATTGTGGTGCTCTACGGCCTGGGCATATTCAACCCCGGCAGGTATGCGACCGAGGAGTGCACGTTCCAGCCCGGCTTCGGGTGCGACAGCTTCATGCTCAAGAGGATGCCTGAAACTTTCTGGCACATGTACATGTTCGACATCGTGTTCCAGAATGGGCTGGGATATGATATTTTGATAACGAAGATGGAGGTCACGACCGCTGACCTGGGCAAGGCGGGGCAGTTCACGTGCACGATGACTGTGCGCGGCACGGGCGAGCCTTTCTGCCGGCTCGATTCCGCAGACGACTCCGGCTTCCACATAGTCAACGGGGGGACGGGAACGCACAGGATAGACTTTGCATCCGCACGGGAAGCCACTCCTGCCGTAGGCGAGACGCGTGATATGAAGTTCTCCATAACCTACCTGAACTGCAACACTGCCGCCAAATACATGCAAACCAAGCTACGTGCTGACTGCTCCATAGTCAATGGCGCGACCTCGCATGTGCTTGCGGGCAAGATAACTGCAAGAATAGAAAGGGGCTAGTCAACATTCCTGCCTGCCTTCAGGTCCTTGTAATATGCCCTGCAAACCTCTCTCTCAGGCACTGAAATGACCGGAGTGGTTTCACATGCGGCCGAGTTATTCATTCCTTTCCAATACAGCTCTATGCACCAATAATCGCGATAACTGGCGCTAAGCGCATAACAATATTCTGGCTTGGCAGCTGCCACGGCCATGTCCGCGACACAGGAGGCATAGCAATAGTTTGGCATGACGCCTCCGTTGTCCACCACGACGCACGAATCATTCTCTTTAGCCGCGGCACATGTTTCCTCCACTTTCTCCTTTTCCGGATTCTTTGCCCACTCCTCCATGTGGCGGAAATCATCCATGCACCATTGCTTCACGCTCGACATTGGCAGGCTCTCGCACACCTTCGAATCATTCTTAATTTCATAGTATTCCTGCATGCATGCATCGTCAGCAATAATCCCAATGGTGAAGCAATAATCCGGGCGCGACGCCGCCACTGCCATTTTTGCTACGCAATCCGAATCAATGCCTTGGAACTCTTCATCGTAGCAGTTCTTTTCTACTTGCTTTCTTTCAGGGTCCAAGCTCCATTTCAGCCTGCTGATGCATCCTGCTGAAAGAAGCAAGATGGCCGCCACAAAAAGCACTGCGTATCGCGCCATCATCTCCCTCAGTACCTTGCATGCCACCACGCAACATAGGCGCCCCACCAATATGCTGGCCAAGAATATGACATTATTTCGGGATTCGGTTCCGGACCTTGCGTGGAATATGTCCATCCTGTAGCGACGTGGCGCACATTTGCCTGCATTCTGAAAGCTCCCTGCGTGCATCCATAGGCGTCCACCCATTGTGTGAAATCATCGCAATTGACGATTGGACCGCAGCCCGGAGGTTCTGTCCTATGGTATCCTAGCGAATATAGGTGGGCTTCCAACTCTTCTCTTGAACTTTTGTATATGTTCGAATCTATCCTATCTTTTTTAGGGTGTGGCATCAGCATCCCTCCTCCACATGCCATCTGCAGCGGAGAAGTGCCAGTAATATCCCCTGCCCTCGCAATCTGCCTGAAAAATGACTCAAACTTACTTTGCGATGCTCCCTGCCTTGCATTTTTTACTCCTTTGCTCATGACTGATGTTATGAGTCCGTTGTGATATTTTTCATATTCCCTTCCCATCTGCACCATTTCAACTGAAAGCTTTGCAGTCACTGCGCTTGCGGCGTCAAAATAAATAGTTCCGTCTGGATTGGGCCTGACAAACGGCGTCAACTCACTGAGGCTTCTGGCCATCCTACCACCCAGAGAAGCGTATGCCCTGCCCTCTTTATATCCGCTCGCTTGAGCCCTGATTAACCATTAGTTTACAAGCAGCTCACTACTTTCTCCTGTAAACAAGTATGTAATAGGCGAGCACGAGCACTGCCACCGCGCCGCCCACATAGACGGGCCAGTTGAGCCCCACCTTCAGCACCACTTTCTTCTCCACATAGCCCTGCGCCTGCACCGTGATATCCATGCTGCCCTGCCCGTCCGCCTTCACCACGAGCACGCCGTCCCTGTTGCTAGTCGCGCTTCCGCCCGCCCACTCCGCCACAGCGCCGAACACGGGCTCGCCCTGCGGGCCGGTGAGCTTTATGCGCACCTCGCTGCCGTAGGGCACCTCCTCGCGCGGATAGTCGGCGCTCATCAGCTTGCCCGCGAACTCGCGGCTGAATGAAACCGTCACGTTGTTGTAAGGCGCCTTCTCCTCGCCCACCGGCAGCGGCGCAGTAGGCCTGCACTCGAGCATCACATCGCCGTCGACCAGCCCTGCGGCGGGCAGCGCAATGCTCCATGTGCTCGTGCCGCTCGCGCGCATCCATTGCCCCCCGTTCGCCCTCACCTCGACATAATTCACGCCCGCATCGGACCACGCGGTGCCCTGCACTTCCAGCGCGCTTCCGCCGACAGACTCGCCTTCCGCAGGCGAAGTGAAGCTGCACGAGAGCGTGGAGAGCCCGCGCACGCCGTTGTCGTAGGAGGGCACGAGAAGCATCGAGCCTGCGGGCAGCGGCGTTGCGCCAACCCAGTCGCCCGTGTCAAGTGACCAGAGCCGCGAGCCGTTGAGCGCATTGAGCGCGTAAACATTTCCATCAAGCGAGCCCGCATAAACAGTAAAGCCGCCCGCGTCGTCGGGCGCAAAGGAAACCTGCGCCTGCACAGAGCCGTTCGTGGCAAAGCTCCAGAGGAGCTTCGCGTCCTCCTTGCGCACCGAGTAAACCTTGTTGTCGCCTGAGCCGAATATCACTGCATTTCCAACCACGGTAGGCGTTGCAAGAACCGTGCCGCCCGTCTGGTACTTCCAAACGAGCCCGCTCTTCTCGATGTCGAACGCGTACATCGCGCCGTCAGTCGAGCCCACGAACAGCAAATTGCCGTCAATGGCGGGCGAGGAAAGCCAGAGCCCTCCTATGCGCACAGTGCGCTTTACCGAGCCGTTCAGCGCATCCAGCGCGTACAAATTGCCGTCAGATGAGGCAACGTAAACAGTGCCTGCCTTGTAAGCCGGCGCCGAATCCACCTCTCCTCCTGTTGTGAAATTCCACCTCTGCCTTCCGGTGCTCGCGTCAAACGCATACACCTTGCCATCCACAGAGCCCACATACACGAGCCCGCCCGCGACAAGCGGCTTGGACTGCCAGATGCCGCCTGTTTTCGCCTGCCATTTTATGTTGAAAGTGCCCGCGCCCGGCTCAACAGCATACAAATAGCCGTCGGTAGAGCCCACGTAAACCACATTGCCCGCGACAGTCGCGTCCGCATCAACAGCGCCGTTAGTCCTGAGCGACCTCTCCATCTTTCCAGTTTCTGCATTCACGCCGTAAAGCGCGCCGTCGTGCGAGCCGAACACCGCGCTGCCGCCCATGAGCTGCGGCGAGGAGTAGACGTAAGCGCCAGTGGCGAACCTCCATTTCTCAATGTCAGCGCTAGCAAGCTGGCATAAAAGAAGCAATGCGAAAAAGGCAGCCAGTTTCCTCATGCAGGGCTATCTCTCGCGCGGTTTAAATATATTTCACCAACAATTCACGCCTAAAGGCGCGGGCTTGAAAGGATTTGGAATTGGAAGAAAAATGCCAGCGCCTTTACCCCTGCTGCAAGCAGGGGCTTCGGGCGTGAATTGTTGACGCCTAGCCCAGCTTCACTCCGAAGAAGAGCAGGGTGAGCAGCGAGCCCAAACCCCCCAAACCAAAAAGTGCCAGGACGACAACCGTGGCAGTCGTCAATGGAATCTTCACGCCGAGCCAGCCCAGCACGATTGCGGCAGTCAGCCCCACCACCGAGTTGGCGACAAGCAGCTTCAGCAGCGAGAGCAGCTTCCTTACGAAGAACCAGAAAAGGCCGAAGAGCAGCAGGAAGCAGAGGAGCGCAAGCGCAATCACAATTATGCTTCCTGTAGCCATTGCACTCCCCCTCAGCTCACTTTTATCTTGTTGTCATTGATGTCCTTTATGACCTCGCGGCCATCCCTGCCCTCGCAGGTCACGCCCATGGACACGCACGTGCCGAGCACTTCCTTCACCGCGTTCTTCACGTCGTTCGCAAGCGAGTTGCCCTGCAGCTTTCCTTTTGCAATGCGCACAACCTGCTCAATCTTGATGTCTGCAACCTTCTCCTGCCCGCTTGCGCCCGGAGTTGCCGGAGCAGCGCCCTTTGCGCCGAACTGTATCTTGAGCTCCTTCTTGATTAGCGCGCTCACAGGCGGGGTGCCTACGACAACCTCGAACTTCTTGCTCTCCTTGTGCACTATTACTTTCACAGGCACGCTGAGACCCGCAAAATCTTTCGTCTTCTCGTTAATTTCCGCAATGATGCCGCCGATATTCACGCCCAGCGGCCCCAGTGCCGGGCCCAGCGGCGGGCCTGCGCTCGCCTTGCCGCCTTCCACCAATGCTGATACCGTAATGTCTGCCATGGTCATCTCTCCTCGTAATTTGAGCTTACCTCCTCCTTTAGGCTCGGAACATTTATAAAAAGCTTCCGAGGGCATAACCGCGTTATGCATGACGACTATTCCGCGCTCGCCAAGAGGGAGCACCTCCCGTTAGCAACTTTCAAGCAGCGCGTCGCATCCGGAAATATCGTGATTTTCAAGCACCGTGGCAACCCCGCAGCGTGCGCAATAGGCGCGGGCTGCACCACGAAGGTGAACACCAACCTCGGCGCAAGCATGTCAAGTCCTCTCTCTGCAGAATTGGAAAAAATACGCGTAGCAGAGCAGCACGGCGCGGACACAATAATGGACCTGAGCACGCGCAATGGCGTTGCAAACCTGAAGGCCTCCATCTCCCACTCCAACATACCCGTGGGCGCTGTTCCAATTTACACCTGCTTCGGCCACCCAAATGACGAAGACTTTGTCCGCGCAGTCGAACAATACGCGAAAACAGGCGCAGCCTACCTGACAATTCATGCGGCGGCCCTGCGCCAAGGCGTTGCCTATGCAAAAAAGAGGGTGACAAAAATAGTGAGCAGGGGCGGCGGCATCATCGCGAAGTACATGCACGATACCGGGAAGGAGAACCCTCTCTACGCCAATTACGACGCAATACTCGACATCATGAAAGACGCGGAGTGCGCCATCAGTTTGGGAGATGCATTGCGGCCCGGCTCGCTTGCAGACTCGAACGACAAGGCGCAGCTGCATGAGCTGAACGTGCAGGGCGAGCTCGTTCTCAGGGCGCGCAAGGCAGGCATCCAAGTCTTCTGCGAAGGCCCGGGCCACATGCCCTTGCACACGATAGCGGACAACATGCGCCTGCAGAAGCACGTGTGCCACAACGCGCCCTACTATGTTTTAGGGCCGCTTACCACCGACCGCGCGCTGGGCGATGACGACGTCACCGGAGCAATAGGCGGCTCGATAGCGGCTGCCGCGGGCGCGGACTTCCTGTGCGTTGTCACGCCGCAGGAGCACTATTCTTTGCCCACGCTCGAAGGCATCAGGGACGGCACGATTGCAACAAAAATAGCGGCGCACTCCGGCGACTACGTGAAGCTGCCTTGGGTGCGCAAGCTGGACTTGGAAATGTCAAAGGCGCGCTTCGCGCTGGACTGGACAACCCAGAAGAAATATTCCGTCACCAGGCGCGACGTGCAGGTGAAGGATGGCACGCCATGCACGATGTGCCTCGGCCTGTGCCCCATGAACCTGCTGGACCATATAATCAAGGAAGAGGAGAAGCAGAAGGCTGCGAGCAGGAAAGCTAAAGCCGCGCCTCTCTCCCAGCAAGCTCCATGAGCTGCTTCTTCCACCTTACCTTGCCCGCCTTGAACTTCTTGCTTCCTTTCGCAATGAACACCAGTTCCCTCAGCGCCTTGCTTTCCTTGCCGTCAGTGACTATTTCCCTCACATCCCTGTAATTCTGCTGCGCCCTTACAGTGCAGTAGTCCAGCGCCTCTGCCAGCAAATTTTCCATTGACTTGCTCTTGCCATACTTCCTCTTCCCCAGCCTCCTCTCCAGCACCTCGGGCGGCGTCCTCAAGACCACGGCGACATCTATGGGCAATTTCATCTCGCATCCCAGATGCCCCTCCACTATGGAATACGGCGCGTGGTGCAGGTGCCTCTTCAGCACCCCCTCCAGCTCGCGCATCTTTACAACGAGCGAGCCTTCCCTGTCCTTGCCGCTCCACAGCTTCTTCGCGCGCACCACGGCATTTATGTCAACCAGCTCGTAGCACAGCTTCTTCGCAAGCGCCTTCGCAAGCTTGCTCTTGCCAGTGCCCGGCACGCCGGTGATGAGCATGTGCATTTCAATCCCCCTCGCCAGCACTTGGGCCCTCTACTCCCCTTCCTCGCGCCTTTCGTGGCCGTGCATCCTGTCCGGCTTGTCGCGCGCAATCACGCGCCTGAGCTCCTTCATGGTGTCCCTCACCGCGCCGTACAAATCCCATCCGTAGCTGCTCACGCCCGCGACCTTCTTGCCCTTCAGGTGCGCTTTCACTGAATATTTATGGCCGTGCTTCTTGATGTGCAGCGAGATGTACTCCAGGGGCTGGCCGAACTTCGCAAGCGTCTTGCGCACCATGTCCACGATTTCGGGCATGTCGCCCCTGTCCTCCTCGTCCAGGCCGCTCACCTCGACCATTGCCTCGGGCTCCTTGGTGAGCATCTTGAAAATGTCGTTCGCCACTATTATTCCGACGGGCGCGCCGTCCCTCACCACCGCCATCTCGGAAATGTCGTTCTTCGCCATCTTGAGCGCGCACTCGCGCAGGCTCGCATCCTCCGTGGTGCTGTCAATCCTTCGGAAGAACGAGCGCACGGGCTGCGAGTCAATGCCGAATTTCTCGCGCGCCAACGGCACCCTCTCCTTGGGCCTCGTCACCTCCTTCACGGCGTCATAAGTCGTGAAAGTGCCGAGCGCCTTGCCCTTTTCCATCACTATCAGGTGCGTTATGCCGAGCTTCCTCATCTTCGAGCGCGCCTGCGCCACGCTCTCGCCTGCCTCCACAGTGTAGGCCGGCACGCCCATGGCATCCTTCACCCTTCCGCGCGCAAGCAAATCCGCGCCTGCGAGCTCCCTCAGCAAATCCGCGCGCGCTATTATCCCGATGGGCCTGCTCTTGGTGTCTATCACCGCGAGCGCCTTGTACTTGCCTGTAGTGAAAAGCTTCGCTGCCTCGAGGGGCGTTGAAACGAGCCTCAGCACCGGCGCCTTCACGGACAGCGTGCCGACCCTCATGTCCGTGAGCACGCTCCTCTGCTTGATCTCCCTGTCGTCAATAAGGCCGTGGTACTTGCCGTTCTTCGTCACCACGAGCGAATAGCCTATCTCCTCCAGCTTCGAAATGGCCTTTGAAATGCTCTCGTCATATTCTACGGAAACCGCGTCCTTTATGTTGTCAAATAGCGCCATCGTAACCACCGCAACCTATAATTAATGCAAACCTTAAAAACCGCTCGTGGGAGCATGGCAAGCGAACGCGAAATAGTGGGCAGGCTGCTCGCGCGCACGGGCATAGCCAACGACGATGCCGCGCTAATCGGAAAGCTCGCTCTCACGACGGACGTCTCTTTCGCCTCCTCGCACTCGCCGGCTGGCCTCTCTTACTACAATATGGGCTGGCGCTCCGCAGCCTCGAACATCAGCGACCTCGCGGCCATGGGCGCAAAACCGATAGCGTTTCTATTGGCGCAAGGTCTGCCTGAAAAAATCGCAGCCGGCGCTTCAGAACAAATTTCCCGCGGCATCCTTGACTCTTGCAAATTCCACAAGGCGAAATATTTGGGCGGGGACACGAAAAAGGCAAAGGAAATCACGCTCGCTGGCTTTGCACTTGGAAAAATCAGCGGCAAGCCTCTTCTCCGCAGCAACGCAAGAGCCGGAGACATCATTTGCATATCTGGTGAAATCGGCAACGCCTTCTGCGGCTTCCACGCGCTAACTCACAACAAAACAAAAAACACCCCGAAAAAACTCCTCAATGCATTTCTCAAGCCGACTGCCCGCATTGCAGAGGGCATCGCAGCCTCCTCCTCAGCAAAAAGGGCGGCATGCATGGACGTGAGCGACGGCCTGCTCTTTACCTGCTCGGAAATCGCAAGGCTCAGCAAGGTGCGCATGGACGTCGAAAGCATGAGCATACCGATATCAAATGAAGCAAGAAAATACTGCGCAGAAAACGGAATTGATGCGGGTGCGGTTATTGATTGGGGCGAGGATTACGCGCTTGTCTTCTCAATGGGCCAAAAAGACTTCGCGAAGATTTGCAAGAAGGCGAAGCTCGTCTGCATTGGCTATGCATCCAAAGGCAGCGGTCTGCACGTTGACGGGGAGAAATACGCTGGAACGGGCTACGACGCATTTTTATAAGTGGTTGTGCGTATTGATACGGGAGTTAGTGCCAGGTTGACAGAACGGCCATGTGCCCCGCTGCAGGCCCTTTCTTTCTGAAGAAAGAAAGCCCCTGGGGAAAGAAAGACCCCATGGTTGAAACGGGGATAAGGGGGTTCAACTCCCTCACCTGGCTTTTAGCAAACTTTATATAGGGCAAATGAAATAACAGCGGCAATGTCGGTACCGGCGGCCAACCGAACAATCGCCCCTTCTTCTACAGGAACCGCCATCAAGCCCGTCCGCACTTTTTTCGTAGCGTCAAAGTACGACCCGCTCACCGACACTCTGATGAGGATCGAGCGGCGCCACGGCACGCTTAATAGGCGCGCCAGCACCATCCATGAGCGGAACCTCCGCCGTAAATACGCTTCCTGGGCAACGCACGACCTTGTGAGCGAGGCCAGCACCATCATCTCCGACTTCCTCAAATGGCGCGCTGTAGCAGACAACTTCTACATGGGGCAGCTCGAGCAGCACAGGCGCGCCAGCGACATTCCATCAGGGAACGGGAAGCACTCGAACGGCAACGGCGGTCCCTCCAGCGGCACGGAGGGCGGAAACGGCAAGCAATCCAGCGGCTCCCCGAACGGCAACGGCGCAATTGAGTTCATTGGAGACTCATTGCTGCGCGAGCGGCGCATCGAGCCCAAGACGACGGCGCAGCTGGTGTCGCAATACACCGAGAACATATTCGCAATCCTCGACACGCTCGAAATGCGCGGCGAGTTCGAAGCGCACAAGGAGCTGATGCACAAGCACGGCCTCCAGGACGGCCTAATTCTCACCGTGCTTGAAGAACGCGCCCTGTGGCCTTAACCTCCTGCATTGCCCACGCTCTTCACCCAAGCGTCATAACCGGGCAGCGAAGGCTCGAGCTGGTGCGCCATGTCCATGTCCGCCCGCGCGCCATTCCAGTCCCCGAGGTTTGCCCTCACTATCCCGCGGTTCTTGTATGCGTCCGCGAATGATGCGTTCTGCGCTATTGCCGCGTCAAAGGCGCCTAATGCGCCCGCAGTGTCCCCTGTAAGGTACTTGAGCACGCCGTAGTTGTAGTAGACGCCGTAGTAGGTCGCGTTCATCCCTAGCGCAACCTCATAATCCTTCAGCGCGCCGGCATAATCCCCGAGCGCCATCTTCGCGCGCCCGCTGTTCGCATAGAACATGGGCTGGCTGACCGGGTCCTGCTTGAGGGCCAGCTCATACTCCGCAAGCGCTCCCGCATAATCGCCCGCCGCAAACTTCGCGCTCCCGATGTTCGTGTGGTAATACCCGATTGCATAATCCCAGCCCCCGCAGTAGCCTGCCACGCCAAATACCGCAAGGCCGCAGAGCAGCTCCATGTGCAGCAGGTATATCCAGTACGCGTGCTTGCCTATCTTCTGCAGGGGCGAAAAGCCGAAATCCAACTTCCAGCTTCCCCTCTTGGCTGCAAGCACCCCGAGCGGGAATGCGAATGCATACGGCAGGTAGAGGCCGCGGAAGCCGAGCGTCTCCACCTGGATGACCGGAAATATTGACAGGAGAAACTTTTCAATGTCGTTGGAAAAGAAGTAGACGACAGCCGGCACCCCCAGCACCATGAGCATGATTTTCTTCATCTCGCCGATTGGCAGCCGCGAGGCGAGATAGTAGATGGCATACCACAGGGCGATATAGGTGACGAACCACCCCACGCCGCTGAGTATGTCGTAAGGCCAGATGGATACGAGAAGAAAATTGAGCACGATGGCGCTCCGCATCCATGCCATCTCGAAATACACCGGCATGAAAAGAAGCAGCCCCGCGATGGTGAGCGTGAGCACGGCCCAGTATGGCACCACCACGCGCCAGAAGCGCTTCTCAACATACCTCTTCACATCAATGTTGCTGAGCCCGTAGCTCCTGCATATGCCATAGCCGCTCACGAAGAGGAAGAGAAACACCCCTATTTGCGCGATGCCCAGGCGCCCCAGCACATCGGTGCCGAATGCCCCGGCAGGCCTGAACGCATGGAAAAGCACTATCAGTATTATCGCAATGCCCCTCAGCGCATCCGAGGCCCGCCTCGTGATTTCCATGCGATTACTGAAGGCCATGCAGGCTTAAATGCATGAACCATTAGCCGCAGCCGCTCGTCTCGCCGCAGTTCAGGCACTTGTAGCACGTTCCTGCGCGCACCATGATCGAGCCGCAGTTCGGGCAGGAGGGCGCATCTGCCTGCGCGTCGAAAGTTATCGGCGCTGATGCCGCGCCCGCGGGCTGGAAGGAAGTCTTTTCGCTTTCCTTAGAAGGGGCTCCGCCCCTCTCTACACCCCCTGCCTTCGCATCCGCCTTCTTCACCACTCCATTCCCGTTCTCCTCCCCCTGCGCCTCGTTTATCCCGATTGCTGCAAGCTCGTCAGGCGGCATGAACTTCAGCGCCATCCACCTGAAGATGTAATCAACTATCGACTTCGCAATGCGTATCTTCGGGTTCGTGGTCACGCCCGCGGGCTCGAAGCGCATGTGCACGAACTTGCCCACCAGCGCCTTGAGCGGCACGCCGTACTGCAATGCCATGGACACGCTCGTCGCGAACGCATCCATCATGCCCGAGAGCGTGCTGCCCTGCTTTGCCATCACCACGAATATCTCGCCGGGCGAGCCGTCCTCGTAAAGGCCCACAGTCAGGTAGCCCTCGTGGCCCGAGATGCTGAACTTGTGCGTCATGGCATTGCGCTCGTCAGGCAAGCGCCTGCGCACGGGCGTGTACACCACTCGCTCCTCCTTCTTCTCCCCTCTAGTTGTGGTGAGCGCCTGCTGCCTCTTCGACCCGTCCCTGTAAATCGCAATAGCCTTCAGGCCCATCCTCCACGCCGCGACATAAGTGCTTGCAATGTCCTCGGCCGTGACGTCATTCGGCATGTTTACTGTCTTCGAGATTGCGCCGGAGATGAACGGCTGCGCAGCAGCCATCATCCTCACGTGGCCCATGTAGTGTATCGAGCGCGTGCCCTTGGCGGGCTTGAACGCACAATCAAATACAGGCAAATGCTCCGCCTTCAGATGCGGCGCGCCCTCTATGGTGTCGTGCTCGCTTATGTACGCGAGAATTTCCTCCACCTGCTTCTTGGGATAGCCCAGCCTCGTGAGCGCTGCCGGCACGGTGTTATTCACAATCTTCATCATGCCGCCGCCAACCATCCACTTGTACTTCACGAGCGCAATGTCAGGCTCAATGCCGGTAGTGTCGCAGTCCATCATGAATGCTATCGTGCCAGTAGGCGCAATCACGGAAACCTGGCCGTTCTTGTAGCCATGCTCCCTGCCCAGCGCCATGCATTCGTCCCACGACTTCTTCGCGGCCTCGAGCAGGCCTGCAGGCACGCCCTTCTTCTCAATCTTGTACGCGTGCTCGCGGTGCATTCCAATCACGCGCAGGAAAGGCTGCTCGTTCAGCCTGTAATATTTGAAGGGCCCGAGCCTCTTCGCAATAATTGCAGAAGTGCGGTAGCCCTGCCCGCTCAGGAGCGCAGTAATGGCGGCAACGTAGTTCCTGCCCTCCTCGCTGTCGTAGGGCACGCCCCTGAGCATGAGCAATGCGCCCACGTTTGCATAGCCCAGCCCCAGCGCCCTGTAGTCAAAGCTGTTCTGCGCTATTGCCTCGGTAGGATAGCTCGAGAAGCCCACGATTATCTCCATCGCCGTGATTGTAACTTCAACAGCATGCTTGAACTTCTCCACATCCAGCTCGCCGTTCCCGTCAGCGAACTTCAGCAGGTTGAGGGAAGCCAGGTTGCACGCGGAATTGTCCAGGAACATGTACTCGCTGCAGGGATTGCTGGAGTTTATCCTGCCCGACACTATCACCGGGTTCCAGTTGTTCACGGTTGTATCGAATTGTATGCCCGGGTCGCCGCACATCCACGCAGCTTCCGCCATCATGTTCATGAGCTCGCGCGCCTGGTAACTCTTGCACACCTCGCCGCTCGAGACAAAGCGCGTGCTGAACTCCTTGTCCTGCTCCACCGCGTGCATGAACTCGTCTGTCACGCGCACGCTCAGGTTGGCATTCTGGAAGAACACGGAGTCATACGCCTCCCCGCCAATGTCCCCCCCGTAGCCCGCATCCATGAGCGCCCACGCCTTCTTCTCCTCCTTCCACTTGCAGTTTATGAACTCCTCCACGTCGGGGTGGTCGATGTTGAGAATCTGCATCTTCGCGGCCCTTCTCGTCTTGCCGCCCGACTTTATCACTCCCGCGAAAGCGTCATACCCTTTCATGAAGGAAACTGGCCCGCTTGCCTTGCCCCCTCCCTTGACGCTCTCCTTTGAGGAGCGCAGGGTCGAGAGGTTCGTGCCAGTGCCCGAGCCGAACTTGAAAAGCATGCCTTCCGTAACCGCAAGGCCGAGTATGCTCTTCATATTGTCCTCAACGGAATTGATGAAGCACGCCGAGCACTGCGGCTTCTCCTCCACTCCCACGTTGAACCACACCGGGCTGTTGAAGGCCATGTACTGGTTCACAAGCAGGTGCGTAAGCTCATCCTCGAAGCTCGCGGCCTCCTCCTCGTCCTTGAAGTAGCTGCCCTTCCTGCCCCACTCCGCCATTGTATGGGCAACGCGGTATATCAGCTGCCTTGCGCTCGTCTCGCGCTGGGGCGTGCCCAGGCCTCCCCTGAAATATTTCGATACGACTATGTTGGTGGCCTGCTGCGACCAGCCCGAAGGCACCTCAACAGCCTCCTGCCTGAACACTTCCTTTCCGCTGGAGTTCGTAATCACCGCATCGCGCTTCTCCCACTTCAGCTCATCGTAGGGGCTCCTGCCCTTTTTCGTGAAGAAGCGCTGCAGGTACCTTCCCTCGGCATCCGCGCCCGCCCCTCCGCTTTCGCCCACAACAGGTTGTGCCTTCATGCTCTCATCTCCCACGAATATCACTATATATTGTGTCCCACGCCTGACCGAGGGACCACAGGTTGATAAAAGGAGAAGTATTTAAACCTATCCGCACCGCCCCTTTTGCACGTCAGGGCCTACCAGAAAACGGGTAAATGCGGGAAAAGTTTACGGCGGAAAATCAGTTCCCCTTCTGCTTCACTTTCCCGCCCCACTGCCCGTGCTTCCGCCTTCCTTTCCTCTCCTTCGCCCTTTCAAGCCCGCGCATCTCGCGCTTCACGCCCGCCTCGTGCGAAATGCGCGCCTGCTGCTCCAGCGTGGGCGCGGTAATCATCAGCTCATCCCCGAACAAATCGCCGCCCGACCTGAACAGCGGCGCCTTTTTCTTCTCTTCCTCGCTCTGGACCGGCGCCATCTGCGCAAAAGGCGATGGCTCGGGCTTCTTCTTCGCCTTCTCCTCCTCCGCCTTCTTCACCGCTGCAGCGCCACTCATGCCCTCCCTATTCGCACGAAAATATTAATTAACCGCCGCAGGCATGAATACACCGTGAGGCACCACTCCCACGCCGCCCGACGTGCTGCTCCAGTCCTGAAGCCCGCCAGCGTGCTTCCCCTTGCCCTTCTTCTCATCCTTATCCTGCTCCCTCTCGCCCATGCCGACAACATCGACCCGTGCCCGGGCTGCAAGCGCACTTTCATGAGCGCGCGCACGCTCGCGGGCCAGGGCACCATAATATTCGAGGCGCGCCTGCTCGCCCTGAATGATACTTACAATCTTGACAGTTCCAACGTGAACCAGGCGCTTATCGATGCGATAGGCAGGGGCAGCACCGACCTGGACCCGAACCTGTTCAAGGCGGGCGACCCCAACTCGCTGGTCTACAGTCAGGCTCTCGAGCCCCTGTCGGGCAGGGAGCTCCATGTATACGCGGACACGAACGGCAATGGAATAGTTGATGTAACGGACCAGGAAATATGCCCAACCCCAATCACAACTGACGCAAATGGAGTGGGCTCATGCGAAGTGCCCCTCCAAAACATCCCTTCCCTGCAGTGCACGAATTACCTCGTCTCGTTCGACCCCTCAACCCAAACATATGTGCCTCCGCCAACTCCGCCCGGCACCCCGCCTGACCTTTCAACCTACGAGCCGAGCGCCGCGACCGTGGAAGTGTGCGGCGATTTCCTGCTTCCCCTCGGCGCGTTCCAGAACCAGCTCAGCACCACCTGCCTTCCGGTCTTCCTGCTGCTCGGCCTTCTCACTGCGGCGATGTACGCGGCGGGCAGGAACCCGATGGCGCTGCTGGACATGAGCACGCCCCGTCTGCCCAAGCCAAAGCCCTATGGCATGAGGCGCATAACAGTTGCAACAGGAGGCCCGATGCAGCGTGTCTTCCTGAACAAGCAGATATGGGTCAGCCAGCGCCTCTTTGATGTTGGCACTACGCGCCTGGTGAACGAGCTGCGGCGCTCCTCGAAAGTTTCCGACGCAGACATCCAATACTTCATCGACAAGTACAAGGGCAAGAGCATGTCCGGCGTGGTGACGGACCGCGCGGCAATTGCGGCAGCGCTCAGGCTTCTTGCAGCCGGCCATACGCGCGGGGACGTGGAGAGGCGGCTCGAAGACATGAAGCGGCAGGCCGACGCCTCCTCGAAGGACAACGATGAGCGGAGGCTTGCATACCACAACTACCTGAGGCGCATAATCCACATAGGGGATGAGGGCGAGCGCGGCAGGTTCGACGCGGTGACGGACCAGCGCAGGCGCCTCCGCCTCCAGTCCCACTTCCGCTCCCTGCACGACGCGGTGTGGCACGAGGAGAACGCGAAGCGCGCAATCATGGCCTCCGGCGCGGCATCGGGAATGAGCAACTGGCTGAAGCTGAAGGATTTGGGCGACAAGCTGGACGCGCAGAACAAGGGCAGGACGCAGTGGGGCTATTACCTGAACATCCTGCCCAGGCTTGCGGACAGGGGCTTTGTCGGCGCGCTCATTGCGCAGCGCATAGCCGCGATAGGCAAGCTCAATCAGCTTTGGAACAAGAACCTCAGGGAGGGAATACCCGTGCTCTTCGGCTTCAGGCGCTCGAAGGCCGAGGTCGGAAAGGCGGTCGAGATAGTCGGCGAAATCGAGAGCGGCATGGGCGGCATGTTCCACTCCTTCGAGCGCTTCATGGCAATGAGGCGCTACCAGCTGAGCATCCTCAACTCCGCGGACGGCAGGAACAGGATGCAGAACCTCCTCAAGTCCGGCAACCCGACAATTGATGATATCGACAAAGTGACAATTGATGAAACCCTGCGCAGGCTTTCGAACCTCAAGTCCAAGGGCCTGCACGACAGGGATTTTGAAAGGATGTACGGCGACGCGAAGGGGCTGTACGAGCAGCTGAGGCGCGCCTGTCTCGACTACCACATGCTGAAGAGCGAGCCAGAAAAAATCAGCAAGCTCGGCGAAATTTCAAGGATGGCCGCCTTGCTGCGCGCCCATATAGTGGAGGCGGACAAGAGGATGGAAGGCCTGCTCATCACGCAGCGCACCACGAACAGGGAGAAGAGCGACCTCATCTGGGAGGTCGTGGGCAAGCAGAAGATATGGGAGCTCGGCACGTTCGCGATGGAACTGGGGGCGATAAGCGGGGACGAGTTCAAGCGGCTCGTCATGGGCGTGAGGAAGCGCATGGTGAACGGGACGGAAGTAGACGATGTGGAAGAGGGCGACCTGGCGAAGAGGTACAACAGCTACGTCAGGGCAACCAGCGAATCTGAGCGCATGAAGCACCAGGCCGACCTCGAGCACGAGGTGGCTTCGAAGCTGTTCGCGCCGCTGCGCAGTAAGCTCGAGGAGATGACGGGGAACGAGAAGGCGATCGCTCATGTGCGGCTGGGAAATATACTTGGAGTTGGCTATGACGCAAACGACCCGTCAAACGCTGGCAGGGCCAAGGGCGATGTTGCGCGCCTCCTGTGGATGATGGAACAAGCCAGCCCGTCAAGCTCCGAAACGCGGCTGCAGGCGATGCGCAGGATTCACGGGGGGCAGTTGAGCGGCTTTGAGGAGGAGCTTCGGCAAATAGATAATGCCCTTCACAGGGAAGGACTTTCTGATGTCGAGGCGGTACGGCTCCGGCAGCAGAAGCAAAGCATTGAGAAGGAGCGGAATGCGGCATATCTCCGGATGCTCGAATCAATGGGGCTGAGATTCGAGCCGAATGTTGAGCAGCATGAGCGGCTGGCGATTGCGGGCGGATTTTCGAAACTACTTCCTGATGGCAGCTTGCTGGACAAGCTTCCCACGAGGAGCGGGGCTTCACTGGGCTACACTCCAGCAATTGGTCACCTCTACTCGCCCGATGCCGAAAAGCTGGCGTCCATTGTCAAGAACCAGCTTGCCGAGCGCTGGACGACCCAGGAGCTCTCGCGGCTCGTGGTGACCAACAAGAACCAGCAGGCGCTCATGGACGTGCTCGGCCTTGCGGCCCTGCGGCTTGGCATCAACATGTACGGCACAGTGCCCCGCCTTGCAGGCGAGACGGACGACGCGTACCAGCGGCGGCAGATGCAGCAGGCTGCAGGGCAGATGAGCGCAAAGCTCCAGCGCGGCACGCTTTCAAAGGTCGAAGACGAGGCGGTTAAGGCCGAGGCGATTGGCTTCCTCCTGAACAGGCGCGCGCACGGCGGCATAGACGAGATGAGGCAGGCGCTTGTGGAGGGGATGGGCCGTGAGAACTTTACAATCGGAACCGAAGGCCTGAAGCCGTTCCTCCAATACACCGGTGGCGGCATGCTCGACCTGGGCGACATGCACTCGCGCATGGAAAGGGACGTGGTGATTGCGCAGGCAATGGCGAACACGGGCATAGTGAGCGGCGGGAAGGTGACTGCCGGCCAGATGGGCAAGGGCGTATGGATAGTGACGCCGGACCAGGGCATCATACCCTTTGACGAGGCTGCAATGAAGGACGAAAACGGCCGCGTCAAGTTCACGGTGGGCGGAATGGACAAGGTGATAAACGGGAAGCTTCAGGTTTCGCAAACTGGCGAAGCCAAGCTGACCGAGTCGAACGCATGGTACAACCAGATGGGCAAGCGCCTCGACGCCTACCTGCTGACAGTGTTCGAGGAATTCAACCAGGACCAGCAGACCGCGAAGTCGATTCTGAAGTACAACAAGCAGACCGCGCGCACAATGGAGCATGGGCCTATTGCAACTCTTGGCATACAAACGAGCGGAGGCTCGACAGGCGCATTCGCCGGCGAATACAGCGAGCTTACGGAGCGCAAGATGCACCTGGTGGACCTGCTTAATGAGCCTCAAGGCCTGCTCAGGACGAATGCCACTTTGAGGCTGGCGCAGCAGAAGGGCGCGCAGGGTTCAGAGGAGGTTGCAGAAAAGATACGCAAGAATGAGGAGGAAATACGGACGGCATACAGGCAGATACACGATATTGAGAAGGAGATGAGGAACGCGGACGAGGTGCGCTACCACGACGCATTCTTCCGCTTCGCGCGCCACTTCCGCGAGATTGACGACACGCTCATGGCAGGCAAGACGCAGCGCGCCCTCTCCTCGACATGGGGCTCCACCGCGTACACGGACATGCTTTACAACTTCGGCCTTGCAACCCCATGGACGCCATGGCACGGCATACGCGGAAGAATACCTTTCGGCACGGCCGTCGCGATAGCGATGCAGCCCGGCTGGATGATTGGCAAGTATTTCGCGGAGAAGATGAGGCCCTACTCCCTGCTTGGAAGCAACATGCCCGCCTACTGGGAGACGCAGGAGTTCGGAATGCGCAGCCAGTGGAAGGAGGCCATCAAGTCAACAATACCCATCTCGCCGGAGTCCTTCAAGTTCTGGCACGTCACCATACCGGTCTTCCGCAACCCCAAGACCTACAAGGCGGTCGAGACTGACGCGGACATCTGGGGCACCGAGGGCTACAAGATAATGCAGGAACTCAAGTCGCAGAAGCGCGCGCTGGAGGATGCGATGAAGGCAACGCGGGACGTGGAGGAGAAGAAGCGGCTGGAGGAAGAGGCGAAGAAGCAGCAGAAGCGGATAGACGACGAGTTCTTCATGCTGCAGCACGGCTACTTCAGGCAGATAAACGAGGACGGCTCGCTGCCGAACGCGGCAACGATGATGACCGACACCTACCGCTCGATATACCTCACGGACAAATCAGTGGAAACGGACGGTCCCGAGAAATACCTGAAAATGGACAAGGACGGGAAATTATTGGCTGGTGAAATCGAAAGAGTCGGCACAGACTTGGACGTCGATGACAAGAACATGCGCATCCTCCCGCCAACCCTGCACAGGACAATAGTGGGCACGATACCCGTGGAAAGGCTCGAGGACTACTTCCTTGACCTGGGCGTGATTGCGGCGAAAGTGCCGGGCCTTGCATGGCTTGCGCGCCTGCCCATAGCGCCCGCCTACTACGACTTCGACTCTTTCGAGCCGAACGAGGACAGGCACGGCCGCGCCGGCTTCTTCGGCAAGCACTACGCGTACCACGCGCAGACCGGCTCGGTCACGGGCATAGCTGGCTTCGTGTCCGCCATACCCGGCCTCGGCCCAATCATGGCAGAAGCGCTCGCGTACATACCCGCGCCCGTGGGCACTGACCCCTCGATGTGGGGCGCGAAGACCGGCTCATTCAACTTTGCAGGCAAGAGCGTGCCGCTCGCGGGCGAGTACGTGGAAAAGGGCCTCACGGGCTCATCGCAGATGTGGATGAAGTACCTTGCAACATACGAGCAGATGCCGCTCTACAGGATGGGCGAGGGCGCGCCAGTCGCGGGCATCACATACTTCTCGCCCTACAAATACATGGACCCGAACCTGGTGCAGGCGTTCAGCGGCAAATACAAGTACCTGGCTGAGCCGCACGAGGCAGTCACGCTATACCCGCACCTTGCGGACGAGCTCACGCGCGAGATGAACATCACGGACCTGATGCTAAGGCGCAAGCAGGAGATGTCGATGTTCCAGCACATGAGCATGGGCCAAGCGGGCGGCATGATTCCCGCGCTCGGCCTGCTGCAGACCCTGCCGATAGCGCTCTCGGTCGCGGGCCTTTCCTATGAAAAGGTGCAGAAGCTGAGGGGATGGATGACGCCGCAGGAGCACCTCTACAGGAAGCTGTCGGGCTCGAGCCAGGTGCAGCGGGACCAGCACATAATAACGAGCGGCCAGATTCAGACCTGCCCGCGGTGCCTGATGCAGGCGCGCGGAGGCCAGCAGTGCATGGGCTGCGGCACCTATGTTCCATACAGGTAGCTGTGGAAAAGCGCTAGCCCTCCGGCTTCACATTGCTTATCTTGCCCGCGAAGACCGAGCCGCTGAACGTGAGGTTGACCTCGCTGCCTACAGGGCCTGCCGCAACCTCCGCGCCCACGCTCCTGTCCTTGAGCGCATAGGTGCGGTTGTTCGCGCTCACTTCCGCGGGCAGCTCGAGCATCGCGTTGCGGTAGTCCTTCCTCACGTAATACTTGAAGAACGCGTCCACGAACGAGACGTTCGCATCCTCGCCCGCGAATTCCAGAATAACCTGGCTGTCCGGGAAGCTCAGCTGCTGCACGCCGGCCTGGACCAAATCGTCCTCGGCCCTGCGCTTGTCCGTGAAGCTCTGGTTCACATCTATCCTGTCAAGGTAAATGGCAGTCACGTAGCCCTCCGAGAAGTTGAGGCCCGCGGTGCCGGCAATCACGCTCGAATTGCGCAGTATGGTGATGTTGCCGTCCGGGTATCTCTCCGCGAACGCGGCCCTCAGCCCTGCATCGTCAAAGTTCCTGTCCTCCCACTTCACGCCGAAAAGCACGAAGTGGCCGGGCTCGTAGCTCACTATCCTCGCCGCGGCGCCAAAGCTCACGCGTATCGCTATCGGGTAGGCGCTGTACGTCTGCACCTCGCCGTCCAGTATGTTCGCGTTGATGCGCACTGTCACGTTCTCGCCAACGAGCACCTGCGGGCTGAACTCCAGCGAAATGTCCTGGAACACCGCGCTGACCTGCGCGCCCGTGGCGGAGGCCGTGAAGTTTATGACCGATGGCATCTTGAGCCGCGCGGTCGCGGCTATTGTCGCGTTGCTGCCCTCGAAAAGCCCCGCAACCTCTGTCATGTTTGCCTTGCGCTCCAAATTCAGCACGAGCGCGCCGTCGGGCCTGCGCGCGGTGTACTGCACCAGCTTGCGCGCCTTCAATTCATCTATTGCCGCCTGCGCCTTTGCATCAATATTCACAATCGCGAGCTCGCTTCCGTAGGAAAGCACAGTCGCGTCGACTATCGCCGCGCCCCCCACCGCCGCACCCGACGCGTTCTGCCCCGTGTCCGCGGGCAGCTGCGGCTGCTGCGCCGTGCGCGGGCCCTGGAAGGCGAACATTTCAAACAGGAAAAGCGCCACTACCACGAGCGCCACCAGCTTCAGCAGGTCTTGCCTTGAGATAAACGCCATGCGCCTATTTTCCTGCGAAAACGTTATAAAAGTGCAAAGGGGAATGGGTGCATCTTCCGATAGGTGATTTCATGAAGAACGGGGACTGGGTGAAAATCGAGTTCACAGGCAAGCGCGCCGCTGACGGCCGCGTGATAGAGTGCACGAGCGCCGAGGAGGCGAAGAAGGCCGGCATATTCCAGGAGGACGGCATTTACGGGCCCGGCCTCGTGATAATCGGCAGCGGCACCACGCTGAAGGGCATCGAGGACGCGCTGCTCCAGATGAAGGACGGCGAGAGCCGCACAATCGAGCTTGCGCCCGACAAGGCGTTCGGGGTGCGCGACCCCACGCTTGTGCGCATAATGCCCATAGGCGACTTCCGCAAGCGCGACATCGACCCCTACCCCGGCCTCATGCTCAACATGGACGACAGGCGCGCCACAGTGCGCAGCGTCACGGGCGGCCGCGTCACGCTGGACTTCAACCACCCGCTTGCGGGCGAAAAGCTCGTCTACGATGTGAAGGCCAGCGGCGTGATAGAAGGCACGAAGGCGCGCGCCCAGGAGCTGCTCTCGCGGAGCTTCCAGGGCGATGTGCTGAAATCCTGCGCCGTCGAGCTGAAGGGCGAGGTGCTTGAGGCGAAATTCGGCGCGCCCGTCACCAAGGACATGAACTTCATAATCGCGAAGACCGAGTTCGTCTCCAACGTGCTGCGCTACCTGCCGGAGATAAGGAAGATAGACGCGGTCGAGGAGTACGAGCGCAAGGGCGAGGAAAAGAAGAAAGAGAAGTAGCATGGCAGCTTCCCTAAACCTGCAGGGCTCTTCCTACATCGCGCAGATGCGCGACTGGTCGGCAAGGAATGAACTGCGCCTCGCCGCATCCAAGAAAATTTCGCCCGCTCCCCTCGCCTTCTCCAACATCCCCTTCCCGCCCTCCATCACCCTGCCGCTTTTCGAGGCCAAGGCCGCAGTGGCCGTGCCCACCAAATACTACCAGCAGCTTGCGGTTGACAACTCGCCCCTGCGCAACGACTGGGCGCACGATTTCTGCAGGAGCGTAGGCTTCATCGGCGATGATCTTCTTCTCATCAGCCAATCCATTGCAAAGAAGCCCGACCCGCTTTTCGCATCAGGCGAAAAGGGACCCCTTTCTGCGGCAAGCATTCCCTACGGGAATGATGCCCCTTTCCGCTTCGGCAGAAAGAGGGAGCAGAAAGCGGGGGGCGAAGTCTTCCTCCACTACCTTGCCGTGAAATTTGCAAAGGGCGAGTTCTCATTCTCGGATAAGGGCAACGGCAAATTCGAAATTGCAGCGCATGACGTGAAAAAGGAGGGCACGAACCTGCTGAACAACTCGCCGTCTTCCCATTCCTTCTCGTTTTCATTTATCCACAACCCCACCAAGCTCGCGACCATGAGCTCCACAAGCTTCCGCGCAAGCGCGCTGTCGGGCAGCATTTACGGCCAGCACGGGGGCCTTGCGCGCGCATCTGACGAGAGCGTCATCACGGTGGCGCACCTCGAGCCCCATCCCTACCTCCTTGTTGAGCACGCGGCCTTCGGCTATGCAAGCAGGCACGACTTCATCAACGATGCCTCCGCGCTGCTCGCGGGCTGCTTGAAAAAATAAATAGGAAAAGAAACAGGAAAGAAAAAAGGGAAAAAGAAAAAGAACGCGCCTACTTCGCGAGTGCCGCGTCTATCGCGGCCTTCACGCTCGCATACTCCGGGCTCACCTGCTTGCCGTTCACAAAGATGGTCGGAGTGCTGCTCACCCCTGCCTTGTCAGATGCATCCGTGGTAATCTGCGCCACCTTGTCCGCGTACTTGCCCGCGTCAAAGCACGCGTTGAATGCGGCAGTGTCCAGGCCCAGGTCGACGGCGAACTGCTTCAGGTTGGCGTCGCTGAGCGTGCCTGCGTTCTCGTGGCCCGTGTGCTTGCCAAAGGCATAGTCATGGTACTGCCAGAACTTGCCCTGGTCGTCAGCGCAGAATGCCGCCTCTGCGGCGCGCACCGACTCCTCGCCAAGGAATGACAGTATGACCGGCGTCAGTTTCACGCTCTTGCCCGCGTCGATGTAATCAGTGCGTATCTTGCCGCTGACGCCCCTTATCGCGTCATACTGCGCGCCACCGATTTCGTTGCCCTCGTATATCGCGCAGTACGGGCACTGGAAGTCCTCGAATATCAGCACCGACACCTTCGCGTTCGTGCTGCCGAGAGTCGGCAATGCCCCGGTGAACGAAAAGTCTGCGGTTGGCTGGGTCGTTGCCCCTCCAGCAGCTCCCGTTCCGCCTGTCGCGCCGGTTGCCGCGCCAGCCGCAGCGCCGCCATCGCCTGCGTTCGCGCCGGCAGCAACCGCCTTGAGCTGCAGCGCCGAAATCGAAACTGCCACATTATTGCCCGCAAGCATCACTGCGCCGGCTATCATCAGCCCGGCTATGATGATTGCAAGAATAATGTTCATGCCATTTACCTCGCTCATCCCAGCACCTCCTCTATGCTTTTGTATTCTATGATTAATTTGGCATCTAAAAACTTATAAAGGCATTATATTTTCCCTAAGCGCCCCATTTTTCCTAGCGCGGAGCTTTTCCGCCTAGCCTTTTCAGCAGCACCCTGTGCACGCCGCTCCCGTATTGCAGCGCCTGCTTGGGCCTCGCGCACGCCTCGGCAGGCACGCCCAGCTCCCGCGCAATGCGCCTCAGCACGCCCTTCCTCTCCTTCTCATCCGCAAACTTCTCCTCCACGGGCACCATCATCGCGAGCTTCCCGACCTCCTCGTCCAGCAGCGGGCACCTCACCTCAACGCCCTCGCTCGCCGCGACCTGCGCGTTCCTCCTCGCATCGCCCAGAGGCAGGTCCTCAAGCTCGCGCCTCAGCATCGCCCCGACATCGCCGCCCTTCTCGAACTCCTCCCAGTGCCGCCTGTAGCCGCCGAACAGCTCTTCCGCGCCAGAGCCCGAAAGCATCGCCTTCACCTTGCGCCTCCTCGCATCCTTGCAGCACGCGAGAAGCGGAACGCCCAGCTCCACCTTGAGCAAATCTCCGGGCACGAGCATGGACACCTCGCCGTACAAGTCCAGCACATCCTCCTCCGCAAGCACGCTCACGTTCAGCGGCAGCTTCAGCTCAGCAGCAATCTTCACAGCCCACGCCATATCAGGCGCATCCTCCATTCCCGCCGTGAAAAGCTCCACTCCTGCTGCATATCTTTTAGCAAGATGGGCAATGAGCGTGCTGTCCAGCCCGCCGGAAAAGAGCACGCCCACCCTCTCGCCGCGGCAGCTTTCCTCCACTGCCTTTTCAATTGCCTCCTTCAGTTCAAGGAATAGTTCGCTGTCCATTTCCATCACGCACTTCATCACGCAAACAAAAAATCAAACGGGCCCGGAGGGATTTGAACCCTCGACCTACGCCTGTCTTCGGCTTCTTTTTCCGGGGTTTTTCTTCCCGAAGAAAAAGCCCTAGGAGAGCGCCGCTCTGTCCAAGCTGAGCTACGAGCCCCGCAGGGAACCCATGGTTCCCTCACGTTAACCCTCCTTACTCTGCCCTCAAATATATATTAAACCCCCAGCCGAATGCTCATGCATGGACATGCTCTACGTGAAGTGGGCCGACGTCGAAACCATGTGCACCGAGCTTGCCGAGGAGATACGCAAGAGCGGCTACAAGCCGGACATCCTGATTGGAATAGCGCGCGGCGGCTGGGTGCCCGCGCGCCTGCTCTCGGACAAGCTGCCCCACAACCACGTGGCGAGCATGCGCGTGGAGTTCTACGTGGAGCCCGGCGTGACCGAGAAGGTTCCGCGCCTCACGCAGGAGCCATCCGTGGACCTGCGCGCCAAAAAAGTCCTGCTGGTAGATGACGTTTCCGACACCGGCCACAGCCTCGCGCTTGCAGTGCGCAGCCTCAAGGGCGCGAAGGAAATCCGCACAGCCACATTGCACTTCAAGCCCCATTCCATCTTCGAGCCGGACTATTACGTTGCAAAGACGGACAAGTGGATAGTTTACCCGTGGGAAGTCGAGGAGACGAAGAGGAAGCTGGCGAATAAGAAAAAGCATTGACTACATTCCGAACTTCCTTATCCCGCCAGGCTGGTAAACATAGTCAAATGACATCTGCCAGTCGCACGCGCCGGTCTTCTCCTGCAGCGGCACCAGTTCCGTGATGTAAATTTTAGCAAACTCGTTCTCGCGCGTCCTGATGATGTATGTGTGCGTGGTCCTCGAATAGTCCTCGCTGCCCCCGAAATCCGCATTCTCCGGCACACTCCGCACTTCCTCCATCATCATCGTGCCCATGTGCATCCACTCGCCCGCCATCAGGGGCCTGCCGCCGCACTTCGGCACCAGCTGCAAATCCGCAAAATCGGGATACGCGCCGCAATCAAACGCCGTGCCGCTGGAGAAATCAAAACAGGCAACTCCGCGCGTGTCCAGCGTGGCGCTCCCTGCCTTCGGGGCCAAGGCCGCGCCCGAGCCCACGCACCCCAGGAGGAAAAACAGCGCAAGGGGCAATGCGAAGAGTTTGCAGTCCATACGTGTATTTCGGGTGCTGTAATTATTATAATGGCTGCCTTCCCATTTGCGGGCGTGTCAAAGCGCAGCATCTACTTCGCCTACATGGGCATAATGCTAATCTGGAACGTGCTGATTTTCGCAGCCCCGCTCCTCGCCTCATCGGGCAATGCGGGCGCCTCGAGCGCAATCTACGGATTCTTCTCGCCCTTCTGCCACCAGCAGGCCGAGCGCTCCCTCTGTGTGATTCAGGATGCGTCCGGCGGCCAATCAATCGGCGACTGCGTCATTCCAGGCCCGACCACAATACTCAACCGCTACGCCAGCACTGATGGCCGGGGCACTGCCTACGAGCTCGGCGTGTGCAGCCGGGACGTCGCGATTTACATGGCAATGCTGCTCGGCGGCCTCGCCTACCCGTTCGTTCAGAAGAAGATTGACGAGGACAACACCCCGCCAATCTGGATTCTCGCGCTTGCGCTCATACCCATAGCAATTGACGGCGGCACGCAGCTCATCGGCCTGCGCGAGAGCACCAACACCCTGCGCCTCATCACCGGAGCAATCGCGGGCTTTGCAGTGCCCTTCTACGCAATACCGCTGCTCTACTACTTCATACCCGTGATGAAGAGGGCATTCCTCCGCCGCTAGCGCATTTCTCATTTCGGCTCAGGGCGAAGCAAAGCGCAAATGCCTTATTAGTTGTCTTCGAAAGCCCTCTTAGGTGGTAACATGGCAGCACAAGAAACGAACTGGCTTGCATTCGTGATACTCGCGCTCGCGCTCCTTGGCGCGGCGTACATGGTGAAGCCGGTTCCTGGAAACGTGATAGTGAATACGGCAGACACTGGCGTTACGGCAAAGACGCTGGACTCGACCGGCACGTTCAGCATAAAGGCAGCGCCGGACAAGGCAGAGTTCTACATGGGCGTCGAGACGACAGCGCCTGACGTGAAGGACTCGCAGTCGCAGAATTCGGAGAAGATGAACGCCGTGATTGCGGCATTGGAGGCCAAGGGCCTTCCGAGGGACGCGATAGAGACTTCGAGCTACAGCGTCTACCCGCAGCAGCGGTGGAACAAGACGAGCGAGCAGTATGAGACATACGGCTACACAACGAGCAACACGCTCTACATAAAGACCACGATGCTCGACAAGGTGGGCGAATACATCGACGCCGCGGTTGGCGCAGGCGCGAACAACGTGAACAGTATCTCCTTCTCGCTGACTGACGCGAAGGAGGCGGAGCTGAAGGCAAAGGCGCTCAGCGAGGCTGCGAAGATAGCGCGCGCAAAGGCGGATGCCATAGCGAGCGGCGTCGGCGTGAGCATCACGGGCGTGTACCGCGTTGGCGAGAACTCGTACTACGTTACTCCGTACTACGCTTCCGCAGACAGGGCGACGATGGGTGCAGGCGTTCCTGAAGCAGCGCCAACCCCGATAACTCCGGGCGAGGTTGACGTGAGTGCAAGCGTGTCCGTGAGCTACCTGATTGGCTAGAGCCCCGGCACATACCTTTTCGGGGCGCCTGTCCCTACATTGAAAGGCTGCCCCGCCTTTTTCCCTTTTGCAATGGCAATAGTGCGTATCATATCCCCTATTCCCTTGTCAAGCGGATTCCGGTCCATGTATATTCTCTCGAGGAAATGGTATATCCGGATGGTGGAGTTTATGTAGGCGCGAAGAAGCACTTTGCTGTCCACCGTCGCCCCTCTCTCCACAAGAAGCTTCACGAGTTCCATCCCCTCAATCTCTCCCCTGTCCCTCGCGTGCGCCCTTTTCAGCACAACCGTGATTGGCTGCCTGCCCTTCTCATCAGCGAAATCAACCATCGAAGGGTTCCTGTCCAGTATTTTGCGAATGCCTTCCGCATCGTAGGTATATGCAGCTTGCAAAAGGCGCATACCTATTTGTCTGCGTCTGTCTTCACCTATCTTTTCCACATCAGCTGACATATCTGAACCCCTAGAATTAGCTCTGATATATGGCACAGCAGCTATTTAAGGCGTTGGGCGCGCCTATGAAATTATCTTCAGCTTCCTGCCGCACTCCTCGAACGCCTTGAGCGCAAAATCAAGCTCCTCGATGCTGTGCGCAGCCGTGACCATCGTGCGTATGCGCGCCTTGTCCTTCGCCACCATCGGAAATACGATGGGCAGCGCGAAAACCTTTTTCTTGAAAAGCGCCTGGCTCAATGCAACGGCCTTCTCGCTCTCGCCAGTCATCACTGGCGTAATCGGCGTTTCGCTCCTGCCAATGTCAAAGCCCAGCCCCTTCAAGCCTGCCTTGAAGTGATTCGTGTTCTCCCACAGCTTCTTCACCAATGAGTCATCCCTTTCAAGCAAGTCAAGGGCAGCAATGCATGCAGCCGCAACTGCCGGAGGCGCGGAGCCGCTCAGCAGCCATGTCCTCGACTTGTTCAGTGCAAAATTGCGCAAATCAGTGCTGCCCGCAACCGAGCCGCCCACAACTCCGAACCCTTTCGAGAATGTGCCCATGTCAACGTGCACCTTTCCATGCAGCCCGAAGTGGTCCGTTATCCCCCTTCCATGGCTGCCCAGCACGCCATCGCCATGTGCATCATCAACGTAAACCATCGCGCCGTGCTTCTCAGCCTCCTTCACAACCCCGGGCAGAGGCGCAATGTCGCCATCCATGCTAAAGACTCCATCCGTAATAATCAAAATGCGCCTAGGCGCAGGCGTTTTTTTCTCCGCCTCCTCCAAAACTCGCGCCAAATCATCCGCATTCGCGTGCTTGTAAATTGCCCTTTCCGCCTTGCTCAGCCTCACGCCGTCAATTATGGAGCCGTGGTTCAGCTCGTCGCTTATGATGAGGTCGCCTTCCCCGGCCAATTGCGGTATCAGGCCCGCATTAGCCGCAAAGCCCGTCTGATAATAGAGCGCAGCTTCCGTGTGCTTGAACTTCGCTATTTTTTCTTCCAATTCGAGGTGAAGCTGCATTGTTCCGGCTATTGGCCTCACGGAGCCAGAGCCCGCGCCGTATTTTCGCACTGCCTTTATGGCGGCCTGCTTGAGTTCAGGGTGGTCGCTGAGGCCAAGATAATTGTTCGAGCACAGCATGAGCACGCGCTTGCTGTCCACCTTCGAGTGCGGCTTGCTCGAGCTCATGAGCGTGCGGGGCCTCCAGTCAAGGCTCTTCTCAACAAGTGCGTCATACTCCTGCTTCAAGAATGCCGTAGGATTGCGTTCGCTCACCGAATCACCTTCCTCCTCTCATCTTGCAGCATGCTTATAACAATTGCCCGAAAGCTTCGACGCTTAACGAAGAACGCTGTATATATAACTAAACGGCGAGGATAAACGGCAGTGGTGTTCTGATGAAACGCATATTGGTTACCGGCGCATTCGGCCAGATAGGCTCCGAGCTCGTGCCCCAGCTTCGCAAGAAGTTCGGCAGGGACAATGTCATCTCATCTGACATCAGGCCCCCGACAGACGCAATGAAGGCAGCAGGGCCTGTTGAGACAATAGACGTCACGAAGCGCGAGCAGATAGGTGCAGCTGTAAAGGCTCACAATATAGACACAATCTACCACCTTTCCTCGATCCTATCCGCAGCAGGCGAGAAGAACCCGCAGCTTGCCTATTTTGTGAACAACACCGGCATGTACAATGTGCTCGAAGTGGCGCGCGAGGCGAAGCTGGAACGCGTGATGGTGCCCAGCTCAATTGCTGCATTCGGCCCCGAGACGCCCCGCGACAACACGCCAAACGAAACAGTGCTCAGGCCCTCTACGATGTACGGCATTTCAAAAGTGCACGGCGAGCTTCTGGGCAACTACTATTTCCACAAGTTCGGCGTGGACGTGCGCGGCGTTCGCTTCCCGGGCATCATAAGCAACGTCGCCCCTCCCGGAGGCGGCACCACTGATTACGCAGTCGAAATCTACTACTACGCAGTGCAGGGCAAGCCATACACCTGCTTCCTCAAGCCCGACTCCGCCCTGCCGATGATGTACATGCCCGACGCGCTGAGGGGCATAATACAATTGGCGGAAGCCGACATCAAAAAGCTCAAGCACCACACTGACTACAACCTCGCAGCAATGAGCTTCTCGCCCGCGGAGCTTGCTGCAGCCATCAAGGCGGAAATACCTGACTTCACGATTTCCTACCAGCCGGACTTCAGGCAGGCAATTGCGGACTCATGGCCGCGCTCAATAGACGACAGCGCGGCGCGGAGGGAGTGGGGCTGGAAGCACGAGTATGACATCACCAAGATGACCAAGGACATGATAAAGGAGCTGTCGAAGAGACTCCAAAAATAGGGAGTGCTCCGTCCGGGATTTGAACCCGGGTCGCTGCCTTTCTTCGGTTTCTTTTTCCGGGGTTTTTCTTTCCCAAAGAAAAAGCCCTGAGAGGGCAGTATCCTTGACCGGTCTAGACTAACGGAGCATAAGAAACCTACGGTTTCTCATACATTTCCCTTGAAAGGAACCGAGGTTCCCTTTTCATAACCTTCCTCATGGGCCCGCCCGGGATCGAACCGGGAGTCTTCGCTGTGTGAGAGCGACGTGTTAACCATTCCACCACGAGCCCGCCAAAAACCTACGGTTTCTGGCAACTTCCCTTACGAGTCATTTTCATAACTCCGGCCTCCTACGGTTCCCCATTATAAATCATTTAAACTTTAATACCCCACAGGCTACTGCTGATACCCGTGGCACTCTCAAAACAGTCACTCAAGGACGAGTTCGGGCGCGATTACGCGAAGCACTACGAGGTTGAAATATTCAAGAAGCACGGCTTCAAGCGCCGCAAGTGCACGAAGTGCGGCCGCGCGTTCTGGAGCATCGAGAAGGAAACTTGCGGGGACAGCTCGTGCGAGCCCTACTCGTTCTTCTCGAAGAAAAAGCCGGCCGATTATGTCGAGACGTGGAAGAAGTTTGATGCATATTTCAAGAAGCACGGGCACGAATCGGTGCCGCGCTATCCCACTCTCTGCAGATGGCGCGACGATTTGTACTTCACGATTGCCTCGATAGTCGATTTCATGAGGCTTGAGAACCGCAAAGTGGTTTTCGAGTATCCAGCAGCATCGCTCGTAGTACCGCAGATGTGCCTGCGCTTCAACGACCTGCCGAACGTGGGCGTGACAGGAAGGCACTTCTCGTGCTTCATGATGGCGGGCCAGCACTCGTTCAACTACCCGAAGGAGAAAGGTGCATACTGGAAGGACAGGTGCATGGAGCTGAACTATGGCTACCTGACCGAAGTTCTCGGCATCAAGCCCGAGCAGCTCACCTACAAGGAGGACGTGTGGGCGATGCCGGACCTCAGCTCCTTCGGCCCGTGCGTCGAGACTTTTGCAGGCGGGCTGGAGCTTGTCAATTCGGTGTTCATGCAGTTTACGAAGACAAGCGAAAGCCAATACCGCGAATTAGACATGAAAGTCATCGATGTTGGCTGGGGCTTCGAGAGGCTGGTGTGGTACGCAAGTGGCACGCCCACTGCCTACGACTGCAATTTCGGCCCTGTGCGCGACGCGCTCCTGAAAAAGAGCGGCATACAAATTGACGAGGCGTTGCTCGCAAAGCTTGCGCCCATCTCGGGCGAGATTGATTTGGAGGAGCATGCGGACCTGAACGCGGTGAGGCGTCAGCTGGCCGCGAAGATAGGCGTGAAGCCCGAGGAGCTTGCGCGGAAAATAGCGCCGCTCGAGGCGCTTTATGCTGTGCTTGACCACTCGCGCGCGCTCGCCTTCACGATAGCGGACGGCGGGCTGCCGAGCAATGTCGGCGGCGGCTACAACCTGCGCGTGATCCTGCGCAGGGCGCTTTCATTCATACGCGAGCACAAGCTCAACTTCACCCTTGCCGAAGCAGTCAAGATGCACTGCGATTACCTGCACCCGCTCTTCCCGGAGCTGCTCAAGAACTACGAGAGCATGGCATCAGTGATAGAGGTTGAGGAGAAGCATTATGCCGAGGCGGCGGAGCGCTCGCGCCGCATCGTCTCCGAAGTGGTGAAGAAAGGGGCGATAGACGAGAGGCACATGCTCATGCTTTACGAGTCGCAGGGCATCACGCCGGAACTGATAGAGGAGGCGGCCCGCGCAGAGCGCGTCGACGTGAAGATGCCAAGCGACTTCTACAAGCAGCTGACCGAGAAGCACACTTACGCAGACGCTGAGGGCAAGAAGGATGCGAAGGACGAGTTTGACGTGAGCGGCCTCAAGGAAACAAAACTGCTCTACTATGAAAAAGAGTCCCCGCTCGAATGCGATGCGAAAGTCGTCCGTGTCTGGAAGGATGCAGTGGCGCTCGACCAGACCTGCTTCTACCCCGAAGGCGGAGGGCAGGATTCCGACACTGGCGAAATGATGGCGGAAGGCAAGGCGCATTCCGTAATCGAGGCGCAGAAGTCCAAGGGAATCGTGATTCACAAGCTCGGCTCATCCGCGGGCCTGAAGGAGGGCATGAAAGTAACGTGCAAGGTGAATGCAAAGAGGCGCGCGGCGCTCACAAGGCACCACACCGCCACTCATATAGTAGGCGGGGCGGCGCGCATTGTCCTGGGCAAGCACGTGTGGCAGTCGGGCGCGCACAAGGGCGAGAAGTACGCCACGCTCGACATCACGCACTACGACAAGATAACGCCCGGGCAGCTGCGCGAGATTGAGCGCATTGCCAATGAAATAGTGATGAAGGGCATACCGATGAAAAAGGGCTTCTTCGAGCGCGGCGAGGCGGAGCAGAAGCACGGCTTCACCCTCTACCAGGGAGGCGGCTCGCCGGGCAGGAGTGTGCGCGTTGTCGAGATACCGGGAATAGACGCGCAGGCATGCGGCGGCACGCACACCGACAACACGAGCGAAGTGGGCTTCATCAAGCTCATAGGCGAGGAGCGCATACAGGACGGCGTGAGCCGCCTGCGCTATGCGGCAGGCCCCGCGGCGCTCGAGTACATGGCTGACCGTGACACGCTCCTGATGAAGACGAGCGGCATGCTGCACGTCTCGCCAGACCAGCTGCCGAATGCGGTCACGCGCTTCTTTGACGAGTGGAAGGAAAGGGGCAAGCAGGTCGAAACCCTCAGCACGCGCCTTGCTGAGCAGGAAATCGAGAAGTTGAAGCACGAGAAAACGGAAATAGTGCGCGCCATCCTCGAACTCGATTCCAAATCCCTTGCCCGTGCTGCGGGCGAAATAGTGAAAGTCAAAGACGCTGTGATACTTGCCAATTCATCCGGCGATGTTGTCGCAGCAGCGAAGAAGGGCGGAAAGCACAACGCCGCATCAATGCTCAAGGAGCTGCTCGCAAAATTCGGCGGAAAAGGCGGCGGCAGCCCGGAAATAGCAATGGGCAGGGCGGAGAAGAAAGTGCAATTTTAACTGGCGCTGATGGAGGTTGAGAAAATGGTGAAAATTGCAATAAACGGCTTCGGAAGAATCGGGCGCCTGATAATGCGCGCTGCAATGAAGCGCGGCATGCTCGGCAAGCAGTTCGACCTCGTCGCCATAAACGACCCCGGCGACATAAATGCCGCAGCTCATCTTCTCAAATACGACTCAGTGCACGGAGTGCTTGAGAACAAGATTGAAGTGAAAGAAGGAACGCTCGTTGTAGATGGAAAGAAAATCGCCTACAGCATGGAAAAAGATCCTGAGAAGCTGCCGTGGGCCAAATTGGGAGTCGAGGTTGTTTTGGAATGCACAGGTGCATTCACCAACAAGGCGGACGCGGGCAAGCACCTGAAGGCTGGTGCGAAAAAGGTGATAGTGAGCGCGCCGTGCAAAGGCGACATAGACGCCACTCTAGTGCTGGGCGTGAACGACAAGACCTATGACAAGTCAAGGCACACTGTCGTGTCCATGGCCTCGTGCACTACGAACTGCCTCGCGCCAATGGCCATGATCCTGAACAACAATTTCAAAATCAAGAAGGGCTACATGACAACAGTGCACGCATACACGAACGACCAGCGCATCCTCGACCTGGCGCACAAGGATTTGAGGCGCGCGCGTGCAGCCGCACTTTCAATAATACCAACTACTACTGGCGCTGCAAGCGCGCTCGGCCTGGTTCTGCCAGACCTCGCGGGCAAGCTTGACGGCATCTCCCTGCGCGTGCCCATACCTGATGGTTCCATTACGGACCTCGTTGTGGAACTCGAAAAAGAAGTGAGCATCGAGGACATCAATGCCGCATTCAAGGCCGCAGCCGCATCAGGTCCTCTCAAGGGCATTCTCCAATACAGCGAAGAGCCGCTCGTGTCAAGCGACATAGTGGGCAATCCCTACTCCTGCATCTTTGATGCCAAGTCAACAATGGTTCTTGGCGGCAAGAGCGGCGGAAAGAGCACCTTCGTAAAGCTTCTCGGCTGGTATGACAATGAGTGGGGCTTCTCGAACAGGATGGTCGAGCTCGCGATGAGGATGCTGTAAAGTTCAGCAGCACATCTCGCCGCTGAGCGCCCTTCTGCCCTCCTGCACAGCCAAGCCAGCTATTACGAGTCCTGCCAGCGGGTCGGCCCACCAGAAGCCGAACAAATAGTTGAGCCCTATTCCAATGAGCAGCGCCACTGACATGTAGGCGCACAGTTGCGTCTGCTTCGAGTCCGCAATGAGAGCATGGCTTCCCATCTCGTGCCCAAGCTGATGGTTGTAGCGCGCGAAGAATGGCATTATTATGATGGACAGGACTGCAATCACCGCTCCCGGCAGCGTGGCTTCCGGCTGCTGGCCCAGCAGCAGTTTTCTCGCGGACTCAAATGCGACATAGGCCGCAAGCAAATAGAACATATAGCCGACGAGCCTGAGTGCCCTTTTCTCATGCTCCTCCTCTTTCTCCTCCGAAACCTTGCCGTGCTTCCCGAGCCTGTCTATAAGTATGACTGTAGACATCGATTCGACAATGCTGTCAAGGCCGAAGCCAATGAGCGCTATGCTGCCTGCAGCCAAGCCGAAGAATACTGACGCAATTGCCTCCAGTACATTATAGGCTAGCAGTGCGTACTCCGAGAGCAGCGCCTTGCGTACAGCCTCCTTTTTTTTCATGGCACCAACTTAGAGCCTGGGCAAATAAGTCTTTATCTCCCAGTCAGACACCCACAGCCCGTAATCATCCCACTGGCGTTTCTGTGCCTCCAGATGCTTGCCTAAGGTGTGCTCGCCCAATGCCTCCTTCAGCAGCGCGCTCTTGCTCTCCTCCTCAATCGCCTCGCCCAGCGAGCCCGGCAGCGTCTTCACGTAGAATTTCGCCAGCTTTTCATCATCAAAGTGATAAACATTCTCATCAACCGGCTTTGGCGGCTCTGTTTTCTTTGCAATTCCATCAAGGCCTGCTGCAAGCATCACGGAGAACGCAAGGTATGGGTTGCACGACGGGTCAGGGCACCTTATCTCCACTCTCGAAGCCTTCTTGCTGTGCCCCTCGGGCACGCGTATCATGGCGCTCCTGTTCGTCCTGCCCCAGCACACATAGACCGGCGCCTCGTAGCCAGGCACGAGCCTCTTGTATGAGTTGACAGTGGGCGCAATCACCCCGCACATTTCGCGCGCATGTTCTAATTGACCACCTACAAAATGTTGTGCTGTCTCGGATAAGCCGTATGTTCCTTCGCCTGCAAACAGGTTTTCCTCGCCCTTCCACATGCTCTGGTGCACGTGCATGCCGCTCCCGTTCTTTCCGAATAGCGGCTTGGGCATGAAGCTTGCATAGAGCCCGTGCTTTCTCGCCACTATCTTCACCACATTCTTGATGAGCTGCGTGTCGTCAGCCATCCTCAGCGCATCGCCGTACTTGAACCCTATTTCGTGCTGCCCGTGCGCAACCTCGTGGCTCAGCCTTTCCATGGGCAGCCCCATTTCCTGCAGGATGAGCATTATCTCGCGCTTCACATTCAGGCCCTCGTCAATCGGGCCCAGGTCGAAGTAAGAGCCCTTGTCGTGCGGGTCAGGCGTAGTTGTCGGGCCGCCATTGCCTGCAGCCTCCTTGAAAAGGAAGAACTCCAGCTCCGGCCCCACCTTGTAATCATAGCCCAGCTTCTTCGCCTTCTCCACATTGGCCTTCAGCACATTGCGCGGGTCGCCCATGAATGCCGTGCCGTCCCTGTTATAGACGCTGCACATCACGCTCGCAACCTTGTTGTCGGTCCAGGGCTGCAGCATGAGCGTGTCCATGTCCGGCTTCAGGAACATGTCGCTCTCGTGTATCCTGACAAAACCTTGAATTGACGAGCCGTCGAACCACAGCCCGCCGGCATCCATCACTTCTTCGAAGTGGTCTATGGTAGTCTCGCACGCCTTCATGTTGCCCAGCAAGTCCACGAATTGCACCGAGATGAACTTCGCGCCTGCCTTCTTCACCTTCTCAAACCCTTCCATGTGAGCACCCCCCAGTTTTTAGCATGAAATTTGCGCATCTGTTTGGAGAGTGTCTGAAATCCCGATGTATATATGATTTTATCATGATAAGCTGAACAAATGAACGAAAACTATATAAACAACAGAAGCAAATGTTCAGAAAGGCAGGGCGACCGACAGTGAAAACCGAACAAATGGGGCTGGACGAGGCCGACAGGCGCATCCTCTCCGAAATGCGCCGGAATTGCCGGCGGTCATTCCGGGAACTGGGCAAGGCCCTCGACATGAGCCCCGCCACCCTCATTGAGAGGGTGAAAAGGCTTGAGCAGCACGGCTATTTGCAGGGTTATTCAGCCAATTTGGACTTCCTCAAGCTCGGCTACGAGTTCATGGCGATTGTGAAAATCACAATGCTGCACGGCGCGCTCCTCGAAGTGCAGCAGAAAATCAGCAAGCTGCCCGGCGTGGCTGCAGTCTATGATGTCACGGGCGACTATGACTCCATGGCAATCGTGATGTGCAAGAGCCGCGGTGAGCTGAGCAGGCTGGTGAAGAAAATACTGGCAATACCTCATGTTGAGAAGACGAATACGAGCCTAGTGCTCAATGTAGTGAAAGATTTGCACGAGTTCAATGAAATTTAGCCTGTTTGCTCAGGGCAGCAGCTTCAGCAATTCCGCAAGGTCATTCAAATTCAGCACAGGTTTTTTGGCTCTTTCATAGTCGTCGCGTATTCTAGGGCAAGCAGTATTCACATAAGCGTCAAATGCCTGGAAGTTCTCAAGAGTGCCAAAGTCCATGAAATTGCCAACCAGTATCTCTGCCTTCTTTCCCTTCCCTTCCAGCTTCTTCTTCGCAGCCCGCGCGCCTTCGAGGTTGAACTGCCCTATCTTCGTGCTCACAAGAATGCCGAAGCTGTTAGCGTAAATGGCCTTTGTAAGCAGTCCCTTCCACCTCTTCTCCGCAATTTTCGCGTCTATCCATTCCACCGAATTGTTGAAAGGGTCCGCTATGAGCACAGGCCTGCTCACCTCAATGCCAAGGGGGTGGAAGAAGCCGCCGCCGAAGTAGACAAAGCAGTCCACCTTCTCCTTAATGCTGCTGGCTGCAAGCGTATCGCAGCCGAGAATCTGCCCATCATGCCTTGCCAGCACGCCCCTACCCATGAACACGCGCTTGCCGTGAGCTTCAAGGTATTTTCTGATGGCAGGAAGAGTGTGCACGTGCTGCACTGTAGTGATAAGCCCTATCTTGCTGTGGCTCTTCAACTCCTCCAGCGCCTTCCTCATCACCTTTTCATACTCGACGTCAATGGGATACTCGATGTACTCAATGGGAAAATGCACCTTCGTAAACTCCGCATGCCCAAAATGAATAATCTTGTCCGCCTTCACAGCCTTTGCCTCCTCGAGCGCAATGTCGCACCCGCCGAAGCACGGCGCCGCAGAAATGAACACCTCGTGCCCCTGCGCCTCATACTCCTTTGCCTTGGCTAGCGCTAATTTCTTCAGTCCTTCCGGGAACTGCAGCATGAGGCGCATGGCTAGGAATAGGGCTGAAAAGAATAATAAGACGGTCACCCGTCCCCTAGCCTGAATCTGTTTTTAACCTTACTCCCGAAATATGTCTTGTGGTAGAATGACCAAAAAGAACGGCTTTGACAACATAAATTACGCTTTTGTAGCGAAAGCTCACACGCAACTCTATCTCATGCACAAATATTGGGCGCGAAAGCCGCACAATGTGGTCAGGGAATATGTAGAGCATTATACGAAAAAAGGCGAAGTGGTGCTCGACCCTTTCTGCGGAAGCGGCGTTACGGCAATCGAGGCTCTCAGGGCAGGTCGGAAGGCAATTGCGGTTGACCTTAATCCCATGGCTATTTTCATCACAGAACAGACACTCGAACCTGTGGACATACCTAAAATAGATGCTGAATTTAGGCAGCTTGAACAGAAGCTAAGGCTGGAAATTAACGGCCTCTATAAGACGACGTGCACAAAATGCAAATCCGCTGCCGACACGCTGGCGACGATATGGAACAAGGGCAAGGATGCGCCGGAAGAACTCCGCTACTACTGCCCAATGTGCCGAGAAAGGCGCAAGAAAAAGCCCGACGAGGAGGATTTGAAACTGCTGAAGAAAATCGAAAAAAGCGAAATAAAGGAATGGTATCCACAGACGCCGTTGAAATATGATGGCGTCGACTTCAAAGAAGGCACGCACGAAGCGGGATTGGATAGGGTCGACCTTCTTTTTACAAGAAGAAACCTCGCGGCCTTAGCAAAAATATTTGCAGAGATAAATAAAATTCAGAATAAACGAATAAGAGAAATCTTCCGATTTGCTTTCACTTCCATGGTTCATCTAGCAAGCAAGATGACTCCCGATAGGCCGACAAGACCCTACAGTTCTTTTTGGGCAGTTCACCGATATTGGGTTCCTCCGCAGTATATGGAATCAAACGTATGGAGGCTCTTCGAAAGTGTGGTAAAGGGAAAGCAGGGCATCATAGTTGGCAAAGTAGAGTCTAATCATGAGTTAAAAAACGTGGTTTTTGCCAAAGATTTTGATGAGCTGAAAAAAGGAGCAAACTCCTTCGTTAAACTTCAGAATGTCCTCGAACTGGAGAAATCCGTTCCTCCGAATAGTGTCGACTATATTTTCACCGACCCTCCATACGGTGGCGCCGTCCAGTATTTCGAGCTGAGCACTCTTTGGGCATCATGGCTGGGCTTTGAACTGAAATATGACGATGAAATCACTGTGAATGAAAATCAGAAGAAAAACTTCGATTACTATCACAATATGCTCAAGGCTGCTTTCAGACAGATGTATCGCGTACTGAAACCTGGCAAAATACTCACAGTCACCTTCCACAGTACCGACATAAAAGTGTGGAATTCAATTCTAAAAGCAGTGGTTCTTTCCGGCTTCGATCTGGAGAAAATAGTTTATCAGCCTCCGGCGAGACCCTCTGCGAAAGGTTTGCTTCAGCCTTACGGCAGTGCCGTGGGCGATTATTATATGCGCTTCATAAAGCCTGAGAAAGAGCATCTGGCATCAGAACGCCAAATAGATGAGCAAAGCTATGAAAGAGAAGTGATTTTTGCCGCCCAGCGCATAATTCAGGAGCGTGGCGAACCAACAATTTATCAGCATATCTTGAACGGGATAATGGTTGAACTGAATGGCGGGCGGGATGCGCCAATAGGTGCAAAAGGAATAGAGGACGTTCTGAAATCTTCCGTCGGAAAAGAATTCGAGCTAATAGAGGAAAAAGACGGAAAAGGCAAAAAAGTAAGAAAATGGTGGATAAAAGATGCTTCTTTAACGCGCGTACGCCCTGCCCTCACTGAGCGGCTTGATAGGGCCATCATAGACGTTCTAAAGAGAAAAGTCAAAGTCAGTTTCGACGATATTTTGCAGGAGATATTCATCCAGTTTCCGAATGCACAGACACCAGAAACGGAGCGCATTACTTCCTCTCTTTCCGAATATGCAGAAAAAACAAAAGACGGGATGTGGCGCCTTAAGCCGAAAGTTCAGGAGCGCGAATCCCAGCATTCAAAGATGATTTACGTTCTTGCCGAGCTTGGTAAGAAATGTGGTTATGAAATATGGATAGGTCTGCGGGAACAGGGCGATTCGTATGAAGGTAGAAAACTGAAGACGCTTTGTGATTTTGAGGGTCGCCCTCACATTCGCCTGGGTATTGGAGAAGAGGAGATGGAGCGCATAAAACAGATAGATGTCATTTGGATTGATAGGGCCAGACCCATATATGAGTTTGAAGTGGAAAACACGACCGGCATAACCGAGGCTTTTGTAAGGGGATCCAACCTGCCTCAGAACGTCTACCCTCTGAAACGTTATATCGTAATACCTGAGGAGCGGGAACCGTTGCTCAGGCGCAAGGTAGAGGAACCACTTCTCAAAGAGAGCCTGAAAAATGACAACTGGCACTTTATTTTCTACGATCAACTTCTCAGATTTTTCGATAAAAACAGGCGCAAAGGTTCCATCAAGCCAGAAGAAATAGATGCCCTTGCAGGCAAGCTAAAAACCGATTCTCATAAGCAGGGAAATCTTTCCGAGTTCTAAGTGGATTTGTCTAGCCGTTCTACTCTCTTCTCGATTTTATCTAACTTAGGACTATACACCCACCATCCCAAAACAATTATTATCAAACCGACTAGAAGATTTCCTATTCCAAAACCAGCGGAAATTTCAAAATTGAAAATGGTTGAGGCGATAGTGGCGAGTCCAATCGCAAGAATTGCCTGGAAATATGTCAAATACTTTTTGTGTTGTAATCGCAAGCTTTCCACTTTCAGTTCCCCTCTATTAGTCATAAAATCACGAGTTATTCAAAAACCAATAAATACCTAGAACTAGCAAAACTAAACCAATCGTACCGTATGTAATCTGTCCGTACGCTATCAGTGTTGCCACTTGATTATTTGTAAGGAGATAGGCGCCTATAAGGGCGGAAACGCCGCCAATTTTACGTAAATCTTCAGAGTCCACAGCCATTTTTCCATCCTTATTTACTTTTTTCAATCAGATTTCACTTGCTCTTGTCCGACAGGCCCGCGAGCGGGTCATCATCGCCCGTTGCACCGCACTTCCTTGAAATCTGCTCCAGCCTCTTGAGCATGACCTTGTTCTCCGCGCTTGCGACTATGCGCCTCGTCCTGTCAACCGCGTCAGGATTCACGCTCATGCTCGTTATGCCAAAGTCCACAAGCTTCTCCGCAAAGTCAGGATAGACGCTCGGCGCCTGGCCGCAGAGCGAGACTGTCACATCGTACTTCTTGCACACTTCCACCACGTGCCTGACGGAGCGCAGTATCGCGTTGTTCCTCTCGTCAAAGCCCTGCGCAAGAGTCTCGTTGTCCCTGTCAATGCCCAAGGTGAGTTGCGTCAAATCATTGCTGCCTATGCTCACCCCGTCAATTCCCTCCTCGCAGAACTCGTCTATCTGGATGACAGTGCTCGGCACCTCGACCATTATCCACAGCTTGAAGTCCAGCGTGCGGTGTATTCCGACCTCCTTCAGCATTTCCTTGATGGCGCGCAGCTCGCCTATCCTGCGCACAAAGGGCAGCATCACCCACAAATTCTTCATGCCGAACTCCTCGCGCACCTTCTTTATGGCGCGCAGCTCAAGCATGAACGACTCCGGGTCTGCTGCATAGCGCGCGCATCCGCGGTAGCCCATCATGGGATTGGACTCCTGCGGCTCATATTTTTCGCCGCCCTTCAGGTTGCGGTACTCGTTCGTCTTGAAATCGCTGGTGCGGTAGACTACTGGCCTGGGGAAGAATGCAGATGCGAAAATGCGCAGCCCGTCAGCAAGCTTGTCAATGTACTCCTGCTCGCGGTGCTCCTCAATCACCTTGCGCGGGTGCTCGCCTATGTCTGCCATCATGAATTCCGCCCTGAGCAGCCCAACACCGTCAACATCGTATTTGGCAACCTTGTTCGCAAGGTCTTTCTCCGCGAGGTTCACGTAAATCTTGGTGCCAGTGGTAATGTGCGAGTAGCCGCCCACTGCTGCGACCGCCATCGCCCTTCCTCCTTTCTCCACCTCGCCTCCCAAATCCACCTTGCCCTCGTAAACTATGCCGACATTCGCGTCAACTGTGACAATCATCCCGTCCTTCAGCACGCTAGTAGCTGTCTTGCTTCCAACTATGCACGGTATGCCCATCTCGCGCGAAACTATCGCGGCATGCGCTGTCATGCCGCCTGCATTAGTCACAATCGCGACAGCCTTCTTCATCGCTGGCACGAAGTCGGGCGTGGTCATGTCCGTGACGAGCACCTCGCCATCCTTCATCCTGTTGATGTCCTTTGCGGAGGGAATTAGGCGCACGGGGCCGCTGGCAGTGCCGGGTGATGCCGCAAGGCCGCGCACGATTTGCTTTGCAGTCGAAGCGGATTTCGTTTCCACCTTAGCACCCCCTTTTGCAGTAGTTGTAGCTGCCTCTGCCTCAGCTTTGGCCGTAGCCACACTTGACGTCTTCATGTTGAGCGTGGTGACCGGCCTGCTCTGCACTATGAACATGCGGCCCTTCGCAGTGGCCCACTCGATGTCCTGCGGCACCTTGTAGTGCCTCTCGATGTCCCTTCCGTATTTCGCGAGCTGCACTATCTCCTGGTCGCTGAGCTTCTGCTTTTCCTGGAAGCTGTCCTTCACAGTGACCTTCTCGTTCTTCTCGCCAACTTTCGTAAGCATCCAATCCTGCTTTGCAACATACCTTTCCACTATCTCGAGCGTCTGCTTGCGCACAATGTACCTGTCGGGCGTGAGCGAGCCGCTCACCACCGTCTCCCCAAGGCCGTATGCGCCTTCAATCGCAATCAAATCGCGGTTGTTCGACATGGGCTCGAGAGTGAACATCACGCCTGCGCGCTCGCTCTGCACCATCTCCTGCACCACCGCCGCCAGCCCGACCTTCATGTGGTCAAAGCCCTTCTCCTGCCTGTAGTAGATGGCGCGCGGCTCGAAGAGCGAGGCCCAGCACGCCTGCACTGCCTTCACGCACTCGCGCGCGCCCTTCACGTTTAGGAACGTGACCTGCTGCCCTGCAAAGCTTGCTTCCGGCAAATCCTCGGCAGTGGCGCTCGAGCGCACCGCTACATAGACCTCCTGCTGCTCCGTGGGTATGGTCGCGCCGCACATCTCGTTGTACGCCCTGATTATGTCGCCCTCGAGGCTGTCGTCAATGCGCCCCTTCATTATCGCGGCCTTCACTTCCACGGAAACGGCATCGAGCCTGTCCGTGTCCTGCACATTGAGGCCTTTAGTCGCATTCCTGATGAGCACGTCAATCGCATTCTTCCTCACGAAGTTGAAATACGCCTCGCTTGTCACCACGAAGCCGGGCGGCACGGGAAAGCCCGCATTCGCCATCTCGCCCAAATTCGCGCCCTTCCCTCCGCACGTCGGGACGTCATTCTTTGTAATGTTTTTGAACCAGAGAATGTTAGCCAAAACCCCACCAACAATCCGCGCCCGAAGCCCCTGCCCTTCAGGCAGGGGTAAAGGCGTGGAACGCTTTTCTACATGCCATCTCAAGCCCACGCCTTTAGGCGCGGGTTGTTGACCTCATTGTAATATCGCGCCGCTTTTTTAAGCTTTTATACTTCGTCGGCCAAGCCCAATGCATGGATGTGGGCGAGGAAGGGACCCAGAGGTGCTGGCGGTGCGGCATGCTGCTTCCCGCGCACGAGCTCCAGATGCTCGACAACCAGCTGCATTGCGCCTACTGCTTCATGGACGTGAAGATGGGGCGGCTTGAAGCCGAAAAAGCGCAGGCGCAAGACGCGGGAAAGGAGCGCCATGGGGAGGAAAAAGAACTGCACGTAGACGAGCGTGATCCCTACCATTACCGCGCGCCACATCCTGCTGATGAAAGCAAAGGCGAACATCCTGATTCTTCCGGTGCCGATGAAACCAGCATTGCGCACAAGCTCCCGTTCGGAGTGGGCACGCGCACCTGCGATTCCTGCGGAAGGAGCACCGCGCACGGCTACTACGAGGGCGGCAGGTTCGTGTGCGGCTTCTGCCACGCGCAGGAGTTCAAGTCCGGGCACGGCGGGTTCTGCGTGAAGTGCGGCCGCGAGTTCCGCGAGCTCTACATTTTCAAGGGCGAGCAGGTCTGCCTCGAATGCTTTGCCGAGGTGACGAACATCGAGGCGACCAACTGGCTGGGCAAGCTGAAGCTCACGGTTTCCAAGGTGCTCAAGGTCGGCAAGAAGCCGAAGCGCGGGGAGCTGGACAGGAAGTTCTACGAGGAATTCAAGCGGAAGCAGAAGGAAAAGGAGGCGAAAGGCCGGAAGGATTTCTCGCAGGCAGGGGACGATTCCGCCAGAGGGGGGAAGAACGGCCCTCTTTCCGCTCCAGGCGGAAAGGGGCCCCTTTCTGCAAAGCAGAAAGAGGGCGGGAAGCGCCCCTAAAATTAATTTAAATCATCCGACTTTAATAACTCCCCGATGGATGGGGGCAAGAGCGCCAAAAGGGGCAGCCTACGGCGCGGGCCGGCCGACATTGGCCGCAGGACACTGGCCTACTGGGTACTTCTTTTCATCTGCGTGGTGCTGCTCTACGTGGCCTTCTTCTCCATCAACACCCCGGAGAACCTTGCAAAGCTGATTTACACGCAGCTGGCGCAGCCCGGCGAGGCGCAGGCGCCGCTGCATGCCGAGAAGTGCAACCCGCCGGCCCGGGGCCAGTGGAACGTGGTTGACTCGGAAACGTGCAGGCAGGTCACGATATCCCTTTCGGGCGATTTGGTGGTGGAGTCGGTGCTCACGCTCTACAACACCACGCTCATCATCAACTCTACAAAGGACGGCGAGCATTCCATAATTGTGAAGCCCGGCGGCACGCTCATCGCATACAACTCCCGCATCTCCTCGGCCGGCGCCGCGGCCTACCTGTTCCGCGCGGAGCAGGGCAGCACGCTCGTCCTGCAGGACAGCGAGGTGAGGGGCGCGGGCTACGACCTCGGCATACAGGGCGAGCTGGCAGGCCTTTACATACTGACAGACAACGCGAAGCTCGAGCGCACGGTCTTCAGGAACAACTACATAGGCGCATCCTTCCGCAATTCGAAGGGCGCCGACGTCACAGGCTCGCGCTTCCAGGACAACGTTTACGGCGTGCGCATATCCAACTCGCAGCCCGTGATTTCCGGCTCCACTTTCAACAACCAGATTTTCGACATATACACGACGGACTTTTCGAGCGGCATCGTGCAGGACTCGGACTTCTCGCCCGCCAAGGTGGTGTTCGGCGATTCCGAATCCAACCTCTCGGTGCAGCGCACTGCCACGTTCCAGGTCGAGAATAGCGCGGGCGCGCCCCTTGACAACGCGACGCTGTTCATATACGACGAGGCCGGGAATGCCGTGGGGCAGAGCGTGACCGTCAACGGCACTGCCGCTTCCCCGCCCCTCCTCTGGCTGGACATGAGCGCAAATGGCTCCACCTACCACACCTACGGCGTCTCAACCTCGTTTGAAAATGCGGAAGGGCCGCACGCAACCATCGACTTCGCGGAGGGCAACCGCCTGAGCATAGTTTTCGCCACCGGCGCGCCGCCCCCAGAACTCAACCTCACCAACATAACGAATGCGACAAACGAAACAATCCAGTTCAACTTCACCAACGGGACGAACTTCACGCTTCCCGAACTCAACATTTCGCTCAACCTCACCAACATCACGGAAAACTTCACGCCTAACGAAACAGGCAGGATTTTGGGGAAGGGCTTCGCCCCGCCGAAGAGGGCCCCGCGGAAAATAACTGCCGCGGCAAACGAGCTTACCGGCGAGCGGACGCCGTTATCGCGCAAGTTCTCGTACCCGGACGGCGAGCAGACCGCGGTGATTTTCCCCGTGCCCGTGCAATACCTCGCGCAGGACGGCAACTGGTATTCCATAGACACGCGCATCACGCAGTCCGAGGAGCCCGGCTACGCCTATGAGGTTTCAGCCAACCCATTCCAGGCATATTTCTCCGACAATTCAAGCCAGGACCTCGTGAAGGTCAGGAAGGGCGAGGCAAGCCTCGCCTTCTCGCTCGACCAAAGCCAGGAAGCTGCCATGGAATTAAACGGCAGCACTCTGGAGTACAACGGGATAGATGACGGAGTTGACGTGGCATATACCGTGACCGCGCGCAGCGTGAAGGAGCAGATAGTTCTCAGCAACGCGAGCGTGCGCAGGCGCTTCGACTTCAACCTCACTCTGGACGGCTTTGATGCCAAGCGCATGAAGGACGGCTCCTATCTTCTGGTGGACCAGTCCACGGGCATCGGCATCTTCACAATCCAGAAGCCGTTCGCAGTCGATTCCGGGGGCGCGGTAAGCGCGAACTTCGGCATGAGCCTTGTGCGCAAGGGCGCGGGCTACGCGCTCACAATCACGCCGGACAACGCATGGCTCAATGCGCCCTCGCGCGCCTATCCTGTCTTCATAGACCCCACGATTGTGCTCAACACGTCGGACCCGGGCGCGGACGACACCTACATTGACGATGCATTTGCAGCTAAGGATGTCAACTATGGGCAGGTTCCGCAGATTTACGTTAGCTATGTGGCTGGAACGTGCTCTGGTCCGCCTGCATGCTTATCACATCTGGATAAAGCATCATGCGAAGCCGACGTCGTCAACCACTGCCTATGGACAGGCGACATACAGAGGAGCATGCTGAAGTTCAACCTCACGTCCATCCCTGCGGACTCGATAATAAACGAGGCCAACCTGTCGGTCAATCTTGAGAGCGACTCCTACAGTGCATCCGTTCTCGTGGCCGCGCACCAGATAATAACCTCCAACTGGACCGAGGACAACGCGAGCTGGACTAACAACAGCGCCAACTACAACGCAACGGCCGAGAACAAGACCACTGTGAACGGCGCCTCCGCGGGCAGGTACGTGTTCAACATAACCAACCTCCTGAACGGGTGGTATCAAGGCACCATGCAGAACTACGGCGTGATGCTCAAGCGCGACAGCGAGAGCGGCACGAACAGCAAGCAGGCATTCAGCAGCTCGGAGGGCGTGACAGCCACAAACGTCCCGAACATGACCGTGCGCTATACTGTCGGCACGCAGTGCACGGTGGTAAACGGCAACTATTCCATGAACTCCAGCGTGAGCTCAAGCGGCACGTGCTACATCATAAACGCCAGCAACATCGTGTTCAACTGCCGCGGCTACACCATAACCGGCTCGGGCACCGGCGCGGGCATACTGGTGAACGTCAGCAACGTCAACATAACGAACTGCAACATCATCGGCTTCGAATACCAGGTGCTCTTCACGCCCGCCTATGGCATCGCATCGGTTGCGCAGACTGCGCACTTCGTGGTCAACGGCTCCTTCAGCAACACGGGCGGCGAGCTTGCCACCACGCACGGCATCTACATAAACAGGACAAACGGCGTGCGCATCTGGAACGCCTCGCTCTCAAGCAGCAAGTTCGGCATCCTCCTCAACGTGTCCTCGGACGTGCAGCTTTCCAACATCAGCATCTCCTCCACTGGCCTGGGCATAGTGGCATTCAACGGGCGGACGGTTCTCGTCGACAACTCCTCCATTTTCGGGCAGGTCGGAAAGGGCGGCTTCACCGCGCTTCTGGCCACCAACATGACCGACTTCACAGTCAACAACACCATGGCAGGCGGCTTCAGCGCCAGCGCCTTCTACTTCCTCAACTCCACGACAGTGCGCATCCAGAACAGCAGCACCCGCTGCTTCGTAGTCGGCGTACTCCCGCTTTACAGCCGCTTCTGGCTGCAGGATACAAGGAACGCGTCCCTTGCGAACAACTCGGTCATCCGCGACTCTACCGTGGATGCGGCCGCCAAAGCCTCAATGGGCGAGTTCTTCCTGAACAACAGCTGGAACGCCACGCTCGGGGACAACATCGTGTCCGGCGGGGATACGGGCTACAACATTTTCAATTCCAGCAATGTGAGCGGCTTCAATCTCGTGGTCTCCAGCCTAACTTCAAATGCGGGCCTACTGCTTAACTCCACCAACAACTCCTTCTTCTTCAACATCACGGCAGTGAACAACACGGGCTACGGCGTGTACTTGGTGAACTCCTACAACAACACGCTGGCGAACATCACTTCCATCAACAACTCCCTCTCGGGCATCTACCTCACCAGCAGCAGCAACAACACCTTCGAGAACCTCACGGTGGGCCTCAACGACCGCACGCAGACGGGCGTTGGCGGAATCTACCTGGCGGCCTCTCACAACAACAGCTTCTCCAACGCAACAGTCTACGGCCATGCCTTGGCAGGCACCTCTTTCGGCATCGGCGGCAGCGTGGCCGCGCCCTCGCGCTACAACCGCTTCTACAACTCCACCCTGAGGAACAACACGATGGGCCTCTACTTTGCGGATTCGGGAAACAGCTTCAACGAGTTCTACAATGTGAGCATCTCGAACTCGAGTTCCTACGGCATCTGGTTCAGGCGCTCGGGCAGCAACCTGATGGTGAACTGCAGCGTAACCGACGCGCCCACAACATCGATAATTTACGTGAGCAACGGCGTGTCCAACAACACGCTGGTGAACACGACCGTCGACCGCTACAATGTCACAGTTGACGTCGGCTCCTCGCTGATGCTTGACTGGTACTCGCGCGCGGAAGTGTACGGCTGCTCGGGCGGCGTGTGCGCCCTGCTGGATGCCGCGTGGGTGAACACGACCAACAACACCTTCACGCAGGTAGTCTACAACCAGACCACGAGCGGCTACACAAACTGGAGCCTTGTGCGCGAGGGCTTCTTGACCTCCACGGGCTTCGTCTCCTCCAACAACTACAGCTTCAACGTGAGCAAGAGCGGCTACACTTCCAACTACACGAATGCCTCAATAAACCTCACCTCCCACCAGGCGACAATATACCTGCTCGTGCCATCCGTGCCGGCGACATGCGGCAACCTTACCGCAAACTACACAATGACCGGCAACCTTTTCGCGCCGAAAACCTGCTTCAACGTGAGCACGGACAACCTCACGCTCGACTGCGCCGGCTACTCCCTCATAGGCGCAGGCGCAGGCGGCTATGCGGCCGTGTTCAACCCGCAGTTCGACAACTTCACGGTGAAGAACTGCATAATAAGCAACTTCACCTACGGAATAGTCTACAACACCAGCGCCAACAACGGCACGATATACAACACCACCATCTGGAACGTCACATTGGAAGGAATATACCTCAACAACTCGAACGCGACCATCATCTCCTCCGTGAATGTCCAGAGTTCGACAGGGCAGGCCCTGGAGCTTGCAGGCACCTCCTTCTTCACAAACGCCGCGAACTCCAGCTTCAACTCAACCGGCACCGCGATAAACTTCTCGTCAGCTACCGGAGGGAACAGCAACTTCTACAACGTAACGGCCACCTCCATCACCACGGCAATCAACATCGCAGGCTCGGACGTCATAACATTCTCGAACGTGACATCCAATGGCACCCGCACAGCCTTCCTTGCCACCAGCACCACCACATACGTCACCCTCATCAACTTCACCGCCATCTCGACAAACGGCCCTGCAGTCAACTTCAGCGGCTCCAGCAGCCTCACCAACATCCACATAATCAACTCCTCCCTGTATTCCTCAGGCACTTACGACCTAGCCCTCCAGGCAACCAGCGCCACCCTCGGTCCGAACCTCATATTCCTGCTCAACACAACCTTCAACCGCTCGGACATAGGCTGGAACGGCGCCGGCAAGCAGAACATTAGCGTGATGTGGTATGGCCAGGCGCTTGTGATCAACCAGTCAGGCACACCCCAGCAGGGAGTGAGCGTCGTGATAACAAACTCCTCGGGCACCGTCAACTACACAGGCATCACAGGCGCAGACGGCTACCTCACAGTGCAGGCCAACCTCTCAGAGTTCTATGCAAACGGCTCCTTTGTCTACAACGGCACAAGCCAGATAAACGTCACATTCTACACCAACCCAAGCGCAAACTACACCTTCACAGCCTACGGCACCCAGCAGGACTCGACAAACGCAACACTGAACGAGAGCCGCAGCGTCACGCTGACAATCCCCGGGACAGGCGGCTCCTCCTGCGGCATACTCATGCAGAACACCACGCTGAACAACAGCGTTGCCGCGACAGCAGGCACCTGCTTCACAATAGCCAACACCAACGTAACGCTCGACTGCGCGGGCTTCGGCATAACCGGCATGGCGCTCCCGGACAGCTCAGGTGTGTTCGTCAACAACTCCATCAATGCAAGCATCAAGAACTGCGTCATAACCAACTTCTTCTTCGCCATAAGGATCAACGTGTCCAACATGACCTCAGTCCGCAATATCACCGCCTCCCAGATTGTTGAGGGCCTGCGCTTCGAAGGCAATACGGCCAGCACCGCTCCGGCAGCCCGCAACAACATCTCCAACTCCAGCTTCAGCTCAACAGGCGCTGCGATAAACATCTCAGACCAGTACGGCACCAACAACAGTTTCGACAACCTGACGCTCTCCTCCTCCTCAACTGCAATCAGCATAGCCGGCTCAGACTATTTGGACTTCAGGAACGTTACAGCCACCGGCACCCGCACAGCCTTCCTTGCCACCAGCACCACCACATATGTCACCCTCACCAACTTCACCGCCATCTCAACAACAGGCCCTGCAGTCAACCTCAGTTACAGGAGCTCAATGAACAACATCCACATAATCAACTCCTCCCTGCGCTCCTCTGGCAACTACGACCTGGCCATCCAATCAACCTCCACGAGCGGCCCGACCCTCATCTTCCTGCTCAACACAACCTTCAACCGCTCAAACATCGGCTGGAATACCACATCGACAGGCCCGATGAACATGACCGTGATGTGGTACGGCCAGGTGCTTGTGAACAACCAGTCAGGCTCACCCCAGCAGGGCGTCAGCGTGGTGGTAACAAACTCCTCAGGCACTGTCAATTACACAGGCATCACAGGCGCAGACGGCTACCTCACAATACCTGCCAACCTCTCAGAGTTCTATGCAAACGGCTCCTTTGTCTACAACGGCACAAGCCAGCAGAACGTGACCTTCTACACCAACCCAAGCCTCAACTACACCTTCACAGCCTACGGAACGCAGCCAAACTCAACAAATGCAACACTGAACGAGAGCCGCATCCTGACGCTGACAGTCCAGCCTGGCGGCTCCTCCTGCGGCTACCTGCTCCAGAACACCACGCTGAACAACAGCGTTGTCGCAACAGCAGGCACCTGCTTCACAATAGCCAACACCAACGTAACGCTCGACTGCGCGGGCTTCGGCATAACCGGCATGGCGCTCCCGGACAGCTCAGGTGTGTTCGTTAACAATTCCATCAATGCAACCATAAGGAACTGCATAATACAGAACTTCGCCTACGGCATACGCCTCAACACCTCCAACATGACCTCAGCCCGCAACATCACCGCCTCCCAGATTGTTGAGGGCCTGCGGATTGAAGGCAACACGCTGGCAGGCAGTCCGGCAGCCCTCAACAACATCTCCAACTCCAGCTTCAGCTCAACAGGCGCTGCGATAAACATCTCCGACACATACGGCAGCAACAACAGCTTCGACAACCTGACGCTCTCCTCCTCCTCAACTGCAATCAGCATAGCCGGCTCAGACTATTTGGACTTCAGGAACGTTACAGCCACTGGCACCCGCACAGCCTTCCTTGCCAGCAGCAGCACGACCTACGTCACCTTCACAAACTTCACCGCAGTTTCAACAAACGGCCCAGCGGTCAACCTCACCGGCACTTCCACCTTCAACAACATCTACATAATCAACTCCTCCCTGTATTCCTCAGGCAACTACGACCTGGCCATCCAATCAACCTCCACGAGCGGCCCGAACCTCATCTTCCTGCTCAACACAACCTTCAACCGCTCGGACATCGGCTGGAGTACCACCTCGACAGGCCCGAGGAACATGACCGTGATGTGGTACGGCCAGGTGCTTGCGAACAACCAGTCTGGCACACCCCAGCAGGGAGTCAGCGTCGTGATAACAAACTCCTCAGGCACTGTCAATTACACAGGCATCACAGGAGCAGACGGCTACCTCACAATACCTGCCAACCTCTCAGAGTTCTATGCAAACGGCTCCTTTGTCTACAACGGCACTAGCCAGATAAACGTCACATTCTACACCAACCCAAGCACCAACTACACCTTCACAGCCTACGGCACGCAGCCAAACTCCACAAACGCAACACTGAACGAGAGCCGCGTCCTGACGCTGACAGTCCAGCCTGGCGGCTCCTCCTGCGGCATACTCATGCAGAACACCACGCTGAACAACAGCGTGGTTGCAACAGCAGGCACCTGCTTCACAATAGCCAACACCAACGTAACGCTCGACTGCGCGGGCTTCGGCATAACCGGCATGGCGCTCCCGGACAGCTCAGGAGTGTTCGTCAACAACTCCATCAACTCAACGATAGAGAACTGCATAATACAGAACTTCTTCTACGGCGTGCGCCTGAACTCCTCCAACATGACCTCAGTCCGCAACATCACCGCCTCCCAGACTATGGAGGGCCTGCGGATTGAAGGCAACACGCTGTCAGGCACTCCGGCAGTTCTCAACAACATCTCCAACTCCAGCTTTAGCTCGACAGGCGCTGCGATAAACATCTCCGACACATACGGCAGCAACAACAGCTTCGACAACCTCTCCCTCTCCTCCTCCTCAACTGCAATCTACATCAACGGCGCCGACTACCTTGACTTCAGGAACGTTACAGCAACAGGCACATACAGCGCCTTCATGGCCGTCGCCACCACCACATACGTCACTTTCACAAACTTCACCGCAGTTTCAACAAACGGCCCTGCAGTCAACCTCAGCCGCTCCGGCAACACCCTCAACAACATCCACATAATCAACTCCTCCCTGTATTCCTCAGGCACCTACGACATAGCCCTCCAGACAACCGGCGCCAGCGCCGGCCCCAACCTGATATTCCTGCTCAACACAACCTTCAACCGCTCGGACATAGGCTGGAACAGCGCCGGCGGCAAGCTGAACATGACCGTGATGTGGAGCCCGGCGGTAAACGTGACGAACCAGTACGGCGCGCCGCTAAGCGGCGCGTCCGTGAACATCTCAGCCACCAACGGCTCAATCTTCTACGGCCTGACCGGCGCGGACGGCTACATTTCGCAGGCGCTGAACTTCACAGAATTCTTCGCGAAGGGCCCCTTCATCTACAACTACACAAACGACACGAACGTCACATTCTACACCCCGCACCAGTTCACTGCCAACAAGACGAACTACTTCACAAACTCAACGAACTACACAATCAACGAGAGCATACCGGTCACGCTGATACTCCAGTCCGCTGTGGCGGGCGTCACATGCGGCACGATAACCAACGACACGACAATGTTGAACGCGCTCACCGCCACCGGCACCTGCTTCACGATAGGCGCGGACAATGTCACGCTCGACTGCGACAACTATGCGGTGACGGGCGACGGCACGGGCTTCGGGGTGATAAACCCCGGCTATGGCAACGTGACGGTGACGGGCTGCATCATCAGCAATTTCAGCTACGGCATAGCGTATACCGGAGGCGCGCTCAACGGCACGATACGCAATGACGTCGTATACAACACGAGCATGCACGGCATATTCGTGAACGCATCCTCCAACTACACCCGCATATTCTCCTCAAGGGCGAACAAGTCGAGCGACGTGGAGGTCTCAGCGCCCATAGTCGTGAGCGGCTCCTCGCACGTGAACATAGCCAACGTAACCACGAACGCAAGCGGCATGGGTCGCTCGATATACGTGAACTCCTCCGAAAACGTGAGCATAACCAACTCGACCGCAGTCGGAGGCCTCAGCGCCATCTACGCGGAATACTCGCTCAACCTCACGGTCAACTACACCACCGCGGAGGCGCGTGGCAACGGCGGCACCGCTCTCTACGTTTCATGGTCAAACTCCACAAGCATACTCAACTCCAACGCCACGTCCGCAAGCGGCTACGGCATCGACGTGGAAAACTCCAACTCCACGCTAATCTCGCTCTCGTCCGCAACTACGAGCGCGCCGCTGGAGGGCAGCGGCGCGGGCATCCAACTCTCGGGCGCGAACTACACCACAATATCCGCAACCAACACGACCACGACAGCATACAAGCAGGCGCTCAGCGCCTCCTCGTCATACAACCTGAGCATCCTGCACTCAACCGCCAGCTCGGGCGAGGACGGCATACGCATCTCCTCCTCACCCTACGCGCTCGTGCAGAACACCACCTCCACTGGCACCTTGTACGCCCTTGCCACCAGCGGCAGCGACTTCCTCACTGTGCGCAACACCACGCTGCAGTCGGGCAGCCAGATATTCAACCCAAGCAACTCGAACAATTTCTCAGTATCAAACTCAACCTTCATCGCTGGGGACGAGTTCGTGACTGGCGCGAGCATAGCGGGCTCGAGCAACGGCACAATCGTGAACTCCTCCATCATCAACGTCTCCTTCTCAGACGCCTTCGACGGCACTGTGATAACGAACACCACTTTCGACAGGGCGCACATTTCCTTCTCGACGCCGAAAGGCAACCTCACTGTCAAGTGGTACCTGAATTTCACCGTTGACGACATTTCCGGCAATCCGGTTGCATCCGCCAGCGTGAACGGCACGCCAATCTTCGGCGGCGACGCGCTCTTCAACGGCACCACCGACGCGCAGGGCGACATCTGGGGCCTCACCGAGTTCACCGAGTTCATCGCCAACGGCTCCTTTGCCTACAACTTCGTGAGCCAGGCCAACTACACGCCCTACAACAACTACACCTTCTACGCGAGCAAGACCAACTACTTCACCAACTACACCAACGCCACGGTGAACCAGAGCAGGACGCTGAACCTCTATCTCAGGAGCTTCCCGCAGTGCGGGGACGTGCTCACCAGCAGCACCACCCTTCTGAGCGATGTCAACTCCACCGGCACGTGCTTCGTGATAAACGGCACGAACGTGGTGCTCGACTGCGCGGGCTTTGCCATCCGGTATGCCAACACGACTACCAGCAGCTGGGGCGTCTTTGTCAACGGCTCAAGCAATGCCATCATAAAGAACTGCTACTTCGAGAAGACGAACAGCAGCGGCATAAGCGCAGCCATACTGGTGAACCGCTCCAACAACGCCACAATATACAACAACACCATCTACGCCCTCGGCACCACCAACTACGGCATATGGGTCCGCAACTCCTCTGATTCCACAAACATAACCAACAACTCGGCAATAACCGGGGCCAGGTCCATCTATCTGGATACTTCCGCCAACAGAACCTGGATAGACCAGGACTACCTCAATGCCTCTCTCGCCGGGACTAGCGGCTATACAATGTACTTCGACAATGCTCCGAACACCTCGGTCAGGAACACGATTGCCAGCGCCAATATCGGCGCGCTATACGCCACCAACTCGCGGCAGCTCTCGGTAGGCAACAGCACCTTAAACGTCACTACCTCGAATGGCGATGCCATATCCATACTAGGCGCCTCCCATAACTACCTGATTTTCAACTCGACCGCCACCGCCTCACCCGCCATACAGGCAAACGCAATCTCCGTGACTGCCTCGGACTACGGCATAATAGCCAACAGCACGCTATGGGGCCCCACCTATTCGGTCGCCGGCTGCTATCCTCTCGCCCTCGTCCAATCCAACTACACGAACATCACCAACGTAAGCGCATTTGGCAGGAACCTCTTCATGGCAGTTTACCTGTCCGGCTCGATGTTCGACAGGGTGGAATCGAGCTTCATAAACGACTCGGGCCTGAGCGGCTCGTACGCCGCGATATACCTGGAAGGCCAAAACCACACTATACAGAACAACCAGATAATCAGCCGCATGGCCGGCATCGGCTTCTCCGGCTCCGCCGCGAATATCACGATACAGAATAACTCCATAAACGCCACGGGCAACTCCGAGGCCCTGAACCTCATATGGCCGGCAGGCGACATATTCGTGCTTTACAACAACGTCACCGACCCTTCATCCGACTGCCTCACGATGTCTTCGGGCTCAGAGCGCTTCACCATAATGTGGAACAACTTTTACGGGTGCAGTACCGGCATCAGCCTTCTTGCAGGCAATTCCCTTGTCGCGAACAACACGATAAACGCCAGCGGCATCGCGTTCACGCTGGGCGCCTTGAACGGCACGATACAGAACAATACCATAAACAGCTCCGGCACCGTTGCTTTCTCGATTTCCGCGCAAACCGTGCAGTCATCAGTGCGCATAATAAACAACACCATCCAGGGCGGCAGCGGCGGCGCTGCAGTCTCTTTCGGCAATGTTGCAGGCCTTTACTTTGCCAACAACACCATCATAGGCCTCGGCGCCAACTCCGTCTCTACGGCATCGGGCAGTATAAACAACACCAACTTCACGGGCGACCTTATAATCGGCGGAAGCGGCGCCACTTCCGACGCCATTGACCTCACCAAGGCAAGAGACATCGTATTCACCAACGTCACCATCAGGGTGAGCAAGCGCTCTGGAATCTATGCGAGCGGCACTTCCTACTACGGCAACATCACGGTCATAAACAGCTCCATCCAGCGCACAGGGGCAGGCTCGGACATCTACCTCAGCAGGAACACCAACTTCTACTTCATCAACACCACGCTCAACCGCACCAACATAACCCTGCTCAACAACGCCAACATCACTGTGCAGTGGCTCGTAGATGTCAACGTGACCAACATAAGCAGCCAGGGCGAGGCGAATGCAGGAGTGAACATCACGGACTCGCAGGGCACAGTGCTCTTCCAGGGCCTCACGGGCTCGAACGGCTACATCTCGCCAACGCAGAACCTGACGGAGCTGCGCGCGAACGGCACGTTCATCTACAACGGCGCAAACACGCTCAACGTCACCTACTACTCCTACTACTCATTCAACGCCACGAAGGACGGCTACACCTCCAACTTCACGAACGCCACGGTAAACGAGAGCAAGGCGATAACCATAGTCCTTGCAGTAACGCCCATCGGCACCACCTGCGGCACGCTCACTACGGACACCAGCATGACCAACGCCCTCACTTCCGCGGGCACATGCTTCACGATAGGCAGCCACAACATTACATTGGACTGCGCCGGCTTCAGCATAACCGGCGACACCACGGGCTTCGGCGTGATAAACGTCGGCTACCAGAACGTGACGGTGAAGAACTGCATCATCAGCGCATTCAACTACGGCATTGCGTACACGGGCAGCGCGCTGAACGGCACAATACTCAACAACAGCGTCTCGGCCTCAGGCATGGACAGCATACTCGTGAACTCCTCCTCCAACTTCACGCAGGTGCTCTTCAGCAGGGCGAACATAACCAATAACGAGGTGTGGGTGGGCGCGATACATGTGAACGGCTCCAGCCACGTTATCATAGCCAATTCGAGCGCGAATGCGACCGGCCCTACAGCCATAAACGTCGAATTCTCACAGAACGTGACAGTTGCCAATTCCACCGGCAGGTCGCAGTCCGGCAGCGGCATCCGCCTCTCCTACTCTAACAACGCCACAATCCTCAACTCCACCAGCATAACGGAATACGGCGAGGCAATCTACATCCAGTTCTCCAACTCGACCTACCTCTCGCTCGCAGTGGCCAGGTCCACGCACGCCACCACCTCATCCTACGGCCTCCGCATAGTCTTCTCGCACTTCTCCACGCTCTCCAACCTCACCTCCAGCTCGCAGGCCAGCTCGGGCATCTACATCCAGTCCTCCAACCTCACCACGCTGGCCAATTCCACCGCAACCGCCTCTTCCGGCTCGGGGAACGCCATATACGTGACGAGCTCCAACAACCTGACAGTAACGAACTCCACCGCTTCGGGGCCAACCGGCATTTACTTCGCGTCCTCCCACAACGCCACGATTTCGAATTCCACCCTCAGCGGCAGCGGCCGGAGCGTCACTTTCGATACGGGCTCGCGCCAGGACACGATAGTGAATTCATCAATAGCATCGGGCTCCACCTCAGCAGTCTATTCCACTGCGGGCTCTGGCAACAACAGCATCGTGAACACCACCTTCGACCGCACCAAGGTCGGGTGGGGCACGGGCGCCAACTCGATAAACAACAACCTCACCGTCAAGTGGTACGTGAACTTCAGCGTGCGCGACAATGTGGGTTCCCCGGTCGCGGGCGCGGGCGTGAACGGCACGCCAATCTTCGGCGGCGACGCGCTCTTCAACGGCACCACCGACGCGCAGGGCGACATCTGGGGCCTGACAGAGTTCACCGAGTTCATTGCCAACGGCTCGTTCATATACAACACGAGCAGCCAGCAGAATTACACAACATACAACAACTACACCTTCTACGCCAACAAGACGAACTCGCTCACCAGCTTCACCAACCTGACCATAAACTTCTCGCAGAACATCACGCTCTTCCTCGTGCCTGCCACCTGCGGCATCGCCGCCAACGCCACCAGCATGAACTTCGGCAGCGTCGAGACGGGAGTGCAGACCGACGCCATCTCGATAGGCATAAGCAACACCGGCACCATCCCGACGAGCGTTTACGCGAGCGGCACGGTGTGGGCCAACGAGACCTACGCCCAGACGATGCCTGTGGACCGCTCGCACTACAACACCACTGACAGCTCCTCCGCATGGGCAACATGGACGCCCCTCAGCGCAAGCAGCGTGAACATAAGCAACGTGTCCGTGGGCGTGCAGATTCCGGTCTACTGGCGCGCCCTCGTGCCCTCGGGCACTCCCGCCTACGTGTTCACGCAGAACGTGACCTACTCGACAGTCTGCTAAAGATACGTTTTAATAGTGGCAAGCGCATATACTAGCCGTATGAAAGCCAAGCTGCTGGCCGCATTCATCCTGTTTCTCCCGTTAGCGCTTGCACTGGGCTCAAGCCTCAGCCTGAACGTCCTCGCCGCGCGCACTTCCCTTGACGTCGAGGCCTCGACAATCTCGCCGCAGGTCTACGGCCCCAGCACTCTTTTCACGTGCAAATACGCGGACAACAGGGGGGAGGCTGCCCTGAACAGCACCTGCCAGGTCGTGGTCGACGGGCGCGTCAACAAGGCGGTGCCCAACGGCGTGAACCACCTCTACGGCGAGCTGCTCACCGTGGGCCAGCACTCGTGGTATTGCTCCTGCTCCGCAGTGGGATACGAGCCAAAGGAGAGCGACCCGCGCGGCATCACGATACTTCCGCCCCAGAGCACGGAGTCGCTGAGGCTCGAGGCTTCCACCGCGATAAGCGCCGCAGAGCAGGCGCTTGCGGATGCAAGGCAGTCGGGCGCGGACACCGGCACTGCGGAAGCCGAGCTTGCGCAGGCAAAGGCTGCGCTCGAGAAGGGCGATTACAAGCTTGCGAACTCCCTTGCCTCGAATTCCCTCTTCGGCAACGCATTCAACGCGCGCGACAGGATTACGGACCTTGGCCTGCTGCTCGTGCCCACGCTCTTCTTCGGCGTGCTGATAGTGGTAATCCTGTTCCTTCTTCTCAGAAAGTAGCCAGGGCTATTTGTTTGCGTACTTCTCGAGCATCTTCACGCCCGGCAGTTCGTCCCCTGAAAGGAACTCGATGAGCGCCTTGCCCGCAAGGCTGATGTACCCTATCTTCCTCTTGTCAATCCTGAACTTGTCCAGCGCCGCGAGCGTGTGCCCCCCGCCCAGAAGCGTGAAGCCCGAAGCATGCTCGATTGCGCGCAGCAGGAACTCGGTGCCCATGCCGAACTGCTCCTTCTCGTAAACGCCCGCGGGCCCGTTCATCAGCACTGTGCCCGCCTCCGCAATGTGCTTCATGTAGTGCTTCGCCGTGAGCACGCCGATGTCCATTATCTGCCCGTCAACCGGAAGGGCGTCCATCTGCGCCTCCGCCCTTTTCCCATTCTCCTCATACGCAACGTCATTCGGGAACTCGATTTTCAGGGGGTATTTCTCGAGCAGTTGCTTCGCCTTTTCCAAATCCTTCAGCGCCCCCTTCTCCTCCAGGAACTTCTCGGTCTTCGGCCCGAGCTTCTTCCCGCTCGCGAGCAGGAACAGGTTGCCCATCACCCCGCACGCCATGGCCTTCTTCACCTTCCCCTCCTCAAGCCACTTTTCAAGTATCGGCATCGAGTCCTCGGGCTTCGCGCCCCCGAGCAGGAACATCACCGGCTTCTTCGGGTTCTCCATCCTGTTCAGCGCAGTGAGCTCCATCTCCATTATCCTGCCGGCGACAACCGGCATCTCGCCTGCAAAGCCAACGACGGAAGCCTGCGCCCTGTGCGCAACCGAGAAAGCATCCAGCACGAACACCTGCGCCAGCGGCGCAAGCTCGCGCACTATTTTCGCATCCTGCGGCGCGCCCTTTGTCTCATCATCAAGAAAGCGCACATTGTCCAGCAGGACAACTTCGCCGGGCTTCATCGCCCTTATCGCGCCCTTGGCCTTCTCCCCCGCGACATCGGGCACAAACTTCACCGCAACATGCGCCTTCTCGGAAAGCAATTTCGCATGCTGCTCAAGCGGGATGCAGTCATACTCGCCCTTCCTTCCCTGGTGCGCAAGCACCACAACTTTCGCCTTCTTCTTTGCCAGCTCCTCGACTGTCACGGCATGCGCGATTATCCTGTCGCTGCCCGCAATCCTCTTCGTCTTCTCGTCAACAGAGCAGTTCAAATCCACGCGCACGAGCGCAGTCTTGCCATTGAAGTCGAAGTCGTCAATGGTCTTGAATTTCATAAAAATGCGCCGCCCCTAATCTTTCCCGCACATCCTTCTCAGCGTGGCAAGCTGCACCACGGAAATTATGAACCTCAGCTCGTGCCTCATGCCCATGAGTTCATAGAATATCATGTGCGCCTGCATCTTGCCGAGCGCCAGCTCGCGCTCCTCGGTGATGCTCTCCACGTACTCCAGCGGGCACAGGTACGTCTGCTCGTTCGCCGCTATCTTCACGCCGTTCTCGTACACGTCAATGTGGCCCATCAGGCTGCCGGTCGTGTCGCTGTAAAGCGGAATGTGCTCCCGCATTTTCCCAAGTTCCATGATAAAACACCCGTCATCTTTCTAACCAAAAATAACTTTCCGCAACTCCGCGGATATTTTGTCCGGGTTCTCGTTCTGCCACACGTTCCTTCCCACCGCAAAGCCAGCAGCCCCCGCGGCCATCACCTCGCGCACCTTGGCGATGAAGTCCGCGTCGCTCAGCTTGCTCCCGCCGCTTGAAATCACCAGAGTTTTCTGCGCAGCCTGCACCACTTTCCTGAAGCTGTCCGTGCTGCCGGTGTAATTCACTTTTGTCACATCAGCCCCGAGCTCCAGCGCCACGCGCGCAGCATATGCTATGACCTCGGCCTTCTTCTCGTCAGGCACATACTTGCCCCTCGGATAAGCCCAGACAATGGTCGGAATGCCGCAGTCCATCGCCTCGCTCTGGATGACCGAGAACTCCCTAAACATCTCTGCCTCGCGCGGCGAGCCCACATATATAGTATAGCCGATTGCAGTTGCGCCCAGCTTCACCGCATCCTTTACAGTGCCAAGGGGCGCGCTGTAGACCTCGTCCTTTGGCAGTATTTCAGTCCTGCCGTTCAGCTTCAGCACAAGCGGCGTCTTGTACCTGCTGGCATAATCATACTTGTAAGCAATGCCCTTCTGCACCACCATGCCCGTAAATCCCCCTCTATCTGCAATTTCAAACACATAGTCCGGATTGATGTTCCTCTCATTGAAGTCGCGCGGCCCGTGCTCCATTCCCTGGTCCATTGCGCACAGCATCACCCTGCCTCCCCTGCAAATCTTTGAGAAGTTCTTCTCGAAATCAGCTTTTGCGTTCTTTGCCATTCCATCTACCCCCAATCGCAATCGCACTCACTTTTTCCTCTTCACGTGGAAATTATGTATTGCATGAATAAACCTTATCGTGCCGCTCCTCGACCTCATCACGATGGAGTGCGTCTCGCAGCCCGTGCTCGTGAAGCGCACGCCCCTGAGCAGCGCGCCATCGGTCACGCCAGTCGCTACGAACAGGTGCGTATCTCCTCTCGCCATGTCGTCCATCTCAAGCTTTGCATCAAGGTCTTTGATGCCCATGTCCCTTGCCCTCTTCTTCTCCTCCTCGTTCCTGAACTTGAACCTTCCCTGCATGTCGCCGCCTAGGCACTTGAGCGCAGCCGCGGAAATCACGCCCTCGGGCGCGCCTCCAATGCCCATCAGAATGTCGGCAGGCGAGTGCTCCAGCGAGGGCGCCAGCGCGCCCGAAATGTCCCCGTCCCCTATCAGCATGATTCTCGCGCCGGTCTTGCGCACCTGCTCAATCAGCTCCTTGTGCCTGTCCCTCTCCAGAATCACAACAGCAATGTCCTCGACTTCCTTGTCCAGCTTGCCCGCCACTGCATGGATGTTGTCCTTCACGCTCGCGTCTATGTCAATTGCGCCAACAGCCTTTGGCCCGACTGCAATCTTGTCCATGTAAGTGTCAGGAGCATGCAGCAGCTTTCCCTGCGGAGCCGCAGCCAAAACAGAAATCGCATTCGGCAATCCTTTTGCCGTAATGGTAGTGCCCTCGAGCGGGTCGACTGCGATGTCAAACTTCGGCACGTCAGCGCCGCCCTTCCCGACCTTCTCGCCTATGAACAGCATGGGCGCCTCGTCCCTCTCGCCCTCGCCGATTACAATCTTGCCCTCGAACTCCAGTGAGTTCATGCGCGCCCGCATCTCCTCCACTGCGGCATGGTCCGCCGAGTGCGAGTCCCCGCGGCCCATCCACTTCGAGCTCGAAATCGCGGCAGCCTCGGTCACGCGCACGAATTCCAAAGCAAAGTTCCTATCCACGAAAGACACCTGCGGTTTCTTTCAGACTTCCCTTATTCTTCACGCCTGCAATGGCAATAATCTCGGCATATATTTTTAAACTCAGAGAGGCACAGCATAACCATGGAAATCGAAAACAACCTGATCGACCTTTTGAAGTTCACGTACGGCTGGGTGCGCGACAGGTCGCAGTGGAAGCTTTTTGCAACAGTGTTCCTCGCCATCCTCCTCGCAGGCATCCTCATCCTCGGCGGCACGTTGCTCGCAGTGGTCTCCATTTTCCTGCCCGTGCTCGGCGTTGTAGGCGTTGGCGGCGGCAAGCTTGCATTCCTCGCCGGCCTCGGCTTCGCGGGCGTGCTCATCGGCCTCGCGCTCATCGCAGTTTCGATAGTCATTTCAACATATTACGGCGTACGCGCCCTCATCGCGGCGCTGAAGGCAAAAGGCTTCAAGACAATCGAGTGGACCTGGAGGGCCGCGCTGCGCTACATCTGGCTCATGATAGTGAAGGGCGTGTACGTTGCACTCAGCCTCAATGAAAAGAAGTGGCTGCCACTTGCGCTTGCATTCTATGCGACAATCGTGCTCGGTTTCGCCATGCCGCTCCTCTGGCTCATTACCGTGCTTCTCGCGTTCCCCTATACTATACTAGTGGCATACAACCAGGTGCGCCTCTCCTGCTCCTACCCCACCTACCTTGTGAAGGGCACGGGCGCAACCGAGTCCATCAGCATCTCCTCAAAGCTCACCGAGGGCAGGGCGTGGCCGGTCTTCATCTTCTACGCCGCCATTCTCCTCTTCTGGACGGTGGTGATAGGCACAATCAGCTTCATCTTCGAGTTGGCAATACGCGTGGTCATGACGGTGGCGCTCCTTGCAACAGTCTATTCCAGCAGCCTCGGCGGCATGCTCGCGCTCGGCGTGCTCACAGTGGCAGTCCTCTTCGCCTTCCAGTTCCTCATCTCGACATTCAGCGTCTTCACAGGCTATTACCTGCAGGCCGGCGTGTACGAGAAGGTTGTGAATGACACGGGCAGCAGGCCCAAGGCGCGGGAAGAGCCGAAAAAGGCGGGCGCAAGGCCGAAAAGGGGCAGGAAATAGGGCCAAAGGACCTGGAAAACGTATTTAAATACTAACTCCCCTAAATAAGGTACTTCTTCGTCTGGTTTCTGACGGAAAGTTTCTGTAGAAGAAATCTGAAGACACTACCCTCCCTTTCGGGCTGGCAAATCTTCGGGTTGTTTTAAATGGGTCACCTTAAGGGCCATAAGAGGGGCTCCCTTGCATTCCGGCCGCGGAAGCGCGCGTCTTCGGTAGTGCCTACAGTGAGCGCATGGCCGCAGCACGACGCGCTGGTGCCTTTGGGCTTCGCGGGCTACAAGGCGGGCATGACTTCCGTTTCATTTGTTGACGACACTACTTCTCCTTCGAAAGGGCTTGAAATCTCGACCGCCGCTACTATTCTCGAAGTCCCGCCGCTTACTGTTTACGGCGTGCGCGCCTATGTGGCTGGCTATGCAGGCAAGCAGGCGCTCGGCGACATCATAACGGGCGATGAGAAAATACTGAAGACCATACACTTCCCGAAGAAGCCGCAGTCCGGAAAAGTCGAGAAGCATGCGGACACGATTTCAGACGCCACTCTTCTCGTTTATGCAACGCCCGCGTCCGCAACAGGGAGCAAGAAGCCGGTGCGCATGGAAATCGCGGTGGGCGGAAAGAGCGGCAAGGAAAAGTTCGAATTCTGCAAGACTCTTGTTGGGAAGGAGCTCAAATTCTCAGACGTCTTCAAGGAAGGCGAATATGTTGACGCGATTGCAGTTACCAAGGGCAAGGGATGGCAGGGCGCGGTGAAGCGCTTCGGCGTTGCGCAGCAGCGCAGGAAGGCGACGGGCAAGAGGAGGCACGTCGGCACCCTCGGTCCCTGGCACCCGGCAAAGGTCATGTACACAGTTCCAATGGCAGGGCAGATGGGCTTCCACAAGCGCACCGAGTACAACAAGCGCGTGCTGAAGGCCGGCACCAATTCCGCTGACGTCACTCCCAAGGGCGGCATCATGCACTACGGCGTTCTCAAGAGCGATTACGTTCTTTTGCAGGGCTCGATTGCAGGGCCGGTCAAGAGGTTCATAAGGCTGAGGAAGGGATTCCGCGCGCCCGCGACCCTGAAGAAACCAGAGCTGCGCTACATTTCGCTCACCTCGAGGCAGGGCCAGTAGATAACAAGTGATAATCATGACGACTGCAAAAATTTATTCGATTGAGGGCGTCGAGGCTGGAAGCGTCGAGCTTCCGCCAGTTTTCAGCGAGCCCGTGAGGCGCGACTTGATAGCGCGCGCTGTGCTTGCTGAAGAAACGCTCACCTTGCAGCCCAAGGCCGCATTCAAGATGGCGGGCTTGCAGACGAGCGCATCCTACAGGGGCCGCAAGGAAGCCTACCGCTCGCTGAAGAACAAGGGCATTTCAAGGCTTCCGCGCGAGAAGCTGCCAAAGGGCCGCTTCGGCAAGGTGCGCAAGGTACCGTTCGCAGTGGGCGGACGCAGGGCGTTCCCGCCGAACGTCAACAAGATTCTTGTCGAGAAGATCAACGAGAAGGAAAAGAAGAAGGCGATAAGGAGCGCGATTGCCGCAACTGCAAACAGGGCAATTGTCGAGAAAAGGGGCCACAAGCTGAACGGCATCAAATCCTACCCTATTGTAGTTGACAACGCATTCGAAAGCATGGCGAAGACAAAGGCGGTTGTCGGCACCCTTTCAAAGCTCGGCTTCTCCCTGGATTTGGCGAGGGCGCAGAAGGGCAAGCACGTGAGCGGCATCATGGCGAACAGGCGCGGAGGCACGCGCAGGCCGAAGTCGCTCGTCATAATAGTTGGCGAGGACAAGGGCATAGTGAAGGGCGGCCGCAACATCGCAGGCGTTGACGTCATCACGGTTGACAAGATTTCCGCAAAGATGCTGGCGCCGGGCGCGCACGCGGGCAGGCTCGCGCTCTACAGCGCAAGTGCAATCGAGAAGCTCAAGGCATGGTGAAAAAATGGCTATCCTGTACCCGCTCACAACCGAACGCGCCGTCGCAATGATAGAGCGCGACAACAAGCTGATATTCCTCGTAGAGAGGGGCGCCACGAAGGCGGAGATAAAGAAGGAAGTCGAGGAGATGTTCGAGGTCAAGGTCGCGGCCGTGAACACGCTCATCACGCTTGACGGCAAGAAGAAGGCGTTCGTGAAGCTCGCAAAGGGCTACAGTGCGGACGATGTTGCGGCGAAGCTGAAGATTGCATGATGATGTTTGAAATGGTGAAATTGAGGGAAATGAGTGAGAAACCGTAGGTGTCTTACATGGGCAAACGACTGAGGTCTCAAAGGCGCGGAAAAGGCTCGCCGAGCTACCGCAGGCCATCGCACAGGTTCAAGGCCGACGTGATGTTCCGCGGCTATGACGCGGTCGAGCGCGAGGGCGTGGTCGGCGGCGAGGTAATCGGCTTCGTGGACGACCCGGCCAGAACCGCGCTGCTCATGAACGTGAAGACTTCCGACGGCCAGAGCCGCATGCTCATAGCCCCGGAGGGAATAAACCTCGGCGCGAAGGTCGCGTTCGGCACAAAGGCCGACATAGCGCCCGGCAACGTGCTGCCCCTTATGCTCATACCCGAAGGCACTCCCGTATATAATATAGAGTCCTCAATGGGGGACGGCGGGAAGTTCGTGCGCAGCGCGGGCACTTCCGCATTCGTCGTGGCGCACAAGGACAATTACGTCCTCGTGAGGCTTCCTTCAAAGCAGGTGAAATACTTCGACCCGCGGTGCCGCGCGCAGATTGGCGTGGTTTCCGGCGGCGGCATGCTCGAAAGGCCGATGATGAAGGCGGGCAAGGCGCACTACAAGATGCATGCAAAGAACATGTCGTGGCCGCACGTGCGCGGTGTTGCGATGAACGCTGTAAGCCACCCGTTCGGCGGCGGACAGCACCACCCGGGCAAGCCGACGACAACCAGCCGCGGCGCACCCGCGGGAAGGAAGGTGGGCCACATTGCTGCGAGGACAGTCGGCAGGCGCACTGCGGCAAAGGACCTGCTGAAGACCGAGGGCAAGGGCGGAATTTCGAAGCATGGAAAGTAATGGTGTGATTGAATGGCGCGCAAATATTATTTCAGGGGAAAGTCCATCGAGGAGCTGCAGCAGCTGACGGTGGACGAGTTCATGGGCCTGATAAAGTCCCGCAAGCGCAGGATGCTCGAGCACGCGCCCCCGAGGGTAAAGAACCTTATCGGGAAGATAGGCAAGGCGCGCAAGCTCATCGCGGCGGGCAAGGACAAGGTCATCAGGACGCACGTGCGCGAGGCGGTAATACTGCCGGACTGGGTGGGCCTGAAGTTCGGCGTGCACAACGGCAAGGATTTCAAGCCCGTGCTGATACGCGAGGAGATGGTGGGCAGGCGGCTGGGCGAGTTCGCGCACACAACCGGCCGCGTCCTGCACAGTGGGCCTGGCGTGGGAGCAACGCGCGGAAGCAAGTTCATACCTCTGAAGTAAGTGAAATGTTATTCGAAATGGTGGAGCAAATGGTTGAGTTCAGATACGGTTTCAACAAGAAGCTGCCCGAAGGCACGAAGACTGCGAAGGCGCAGGGCTACGACGTCGAGGCATCCTACAAGGACCTCTCGGTCGTGTGCACGGACATACGCGGCACGCTTGCCGAGCCTGCGCTCACGCGCCTCCAGCTGGCCGCGCAGGGCAAGGTCGCGATACCGTTCCTCCGCTTCAACAAGCGGATGGCGCACAGGCGCGAGCTCGGCGGCAAGAAGGGCAGGTTCCCGAAGAAGGCAGCGCACCACGTGATGCTCATACTCGAGAACGCGATTGCGAACGCGGCGGCGCAGGGCATTCAGACGCCGTTCATCGCGCACGCGGCTGCGAACAAGCAGCGCATCCTTCCGCGCACCGCGCCCAAGGGCAGGCGCTTCACGAACAACTACGAGACCGCGCGCATCGAGATAGTTCTGCAGGAGTCGCCGTTCGAAAGGGCGGCAGTGGCGAAGAATGCCAATGCGGGCGCGAAGGAGCTGAAGGTCAAGATGCAGGCGCAGAAAGTTGCGGAGAAGGCGCAGAAGGCAGTGAAGCAGGAGCAGCAGGCAAAAGCTACAGTGTAACTGTGTGATACTCATGGCAATTGAACGCAAATTCATCAAGGATGCGATAAACATCCACCGCATTGCACGGTTCCTCGAGACCGAGCTCGACAGGGCCGGCTTCGCCGGAGTGGACATACAGCGCACGCCGATGGTCACGCGCATTGCAGTTGCAGTTACGAACCCGGGCCGCGTGATTGGAAAGAAGGGCAAGTCGATACGCGATTTGACAGAGCTGATACAGAAGGAGTTCGGCATCGAGAACCCGCAGATAAGCGTAGTGGACATCCACAACCCGGACCTCGAGCCGCGCCTGGTTGCGAAGAAGACCGTGAAGACAATCGAGATGGGCAAGAACATCCGCCGCATCCTGCATGCGACGCTGAAGACGATAATGGCGCAGGGCGCGCTCGGCGCGGAAATAGTTGCGAGCGGCAAGATTGCGGCAAAGGGCGGCAGGTCGAAACGCCTGCGCGTTTCCGCAGGATACCTGCCAAAGGCCGGCGAGCCTGCAAGGCTCGTGAAGCGCGGCCACGTTACCGCTTACCCGAAGTCCGGAGCAATCGGAGTGCTCGTGCGCATAGTGCTGCCGGGCACGATCTTTCCGGACAAGGGCGAGATAAAGAAGGTGGTGCTCCCGCGCGTGATTGCGCAGGCGGAATCGGTCGAGGGGCCGGAAGTGCGAGTGTAAGGTGAATTTGAAATGTCAATTTTGAAAATGAAGGAAATAATCGCGATGGACGCGAAAGTGCTCTCGGAGAAGCTCGGCGAGCTGAAGCGCGAGCTGAGCATCGAGCGCAGCGCGGCGCACGGCGTGGGCGGCAAGGCCAACCCGGGCAGGATACGCGAGCTGCGGCGCACCGTCGCGCGCATACTGACGTTCGCGCACGCCAAGGGCATGAAGGTCGAGCCGAAACTGGGCAAGGCGCCCGCGGCGAAAAAACCAGAACCAAAGAAAATCGAAACCGCAAAGAAGCCCGAGATACAGAAGCCAGTGGCGAAAGCCGAAGCGGTGAAAAAGCCCGAAGCGGCAAAGCCGGCAGATGATGATTTCTCCCAAATGGTGGGTGAAGTGAAAAAAGATTGAACGAGGTGGAAACGAAAGTGAGCAACACATGTCCCAAATGCGGCCTGCCTCTCGAGATATGCGCCTGCGAGGCGCTCGAGAAGTCCGAGACGCGTAAAATAAAGGTGTACGAGACCAAGAAGAAATTCCACAAGCTCGTAACCATCGTCGAAGGGCTCGAGGAGAAGGACCTTGAGAAGACGGCCAGGGGGTTGAAGCAGAAGCTGGCGTGCGGCGGGACCGCGAAGGATGGCATCATAGTGCTGCAGGGCGGGCAGAAGGAAAAGGCAAAGCTCGCGCTCGTGGGGCTGGGCTATCCGGCCGAGAGCATAAACGTCGTGTGATGGCGGGTGTATGCGTGAGGAATGCGCAAAATCTGCCGCAACACGAGCTCATCGGGCTGGACGCGCGCGTGGCGCACAGCTCGGATCGCAAGCAGATAGGGGTGCGGGGCCGCGTGGTGGACGAGACGAAGAACATGCTGGTGCTCGAAAAGGCTGATGGAAGCGAGGCGCGGATTGCGAAAATCGGAAGGCGCTTCGCATTCGAGGTTGATGGAAAGGAAATCGAGGTGGATGGGAACGAAATCGCGTTTGACCCGGTTGAACGGGTGAAGAAGTGCGCGGATGTGCGCGTGAAAAAAGTTTGAAATTGGTGCGAACATGGCGAAGAAAACAGTTGCATTGAAGACAAGGGGCGCCGTAGTCGAAGGCCTGGTCGTAAGCGACAAGGGCAAGAACACGGTGATAGTCGAGCGCGAGCTCACGCGCATGGTGCCGAAGTACGAGAGGTATGCGCGCTCCAACTCGCGCATCCCGGCGCACAACCCTGACGAGATGGGCGCGAAGGAGGGCGACATCGTGCGCATAGCCGAGTGCCGCAAGCTGAGCAGGACAAAGGCATGGGTCGTGACCGCGATAATCGCGAAGAAGAAGGAGTGATGGTGATAACATGAAAGGACTTGCAGCACATATTCCAAAGGCGCTCCACGTGGGAAGCCGCATGGCGTGCGATGACAACAGCGGCGCGAAGATAGTGCAGATTATCGGCGTGCGCCAGTGGCACGGCAACCGCATGCAGTATCCCGCGGCGGGCATAGGCGACGTTGTGATGGTTGCGGTGAAGAAAGGCTCGCCGCAGATGAAGAAGAAGATCGAGAGGGCGCTCATAGTGAGGCAGAAGAAGGAGTTCAGGCGCGCAAGCGGCCTGCGCATAGGCTTCGAGGACAATGCGGCCGTGCTCGTGGACGACACGGGCCTGCCGAAGGGCACCGAGATAAAGGGCGCGATTGCGCGCGAAGTGGCCGAGAGGTTCCCGAAGGTGGCCGCGATTGCGGCAGCAGTAGTCTGATGTGATACTGATGGCAACCCACAGTGCAAAGCCGCGGAAGCAGAGGAAGTCGCGCTACGATGCGGCGCTCCACGAGCGCAGGCACTTCATGGGCGTACACCTGAGCAAGGAGCTCCGCGCAAAGCTTGCGACGAAGAAGCGCAGCATGCCCGTGGTGAAGGGCGACAGGGTGAAGGTGATGCGCGGGGACAAGAAGGGCCACACGGGCAAGGTGCTCGAGGTGGATTTGACGAGCGGCACGCTTCACGTTGAGGGGCTCATATCGCCCCGCGCAAAGGGAACCGAGCTGCCGTTTCCGGTGCAGCCATCGAACTTGCTGCTGATAGACGGGGATTTTTCGAAGAAGGGAAGGAAAGAGGTCATTGAGCGGAACAAGATAAAGAAATAATTAGAGTGTGATTGACGTGAGCAACAAAGGCGGATCAAGGCATTTGAACAGGATTGCCGCGGCACCCTTCGGGGCGGCCTCGCGCAAATCCGAAGTGTGGCTGGCAAAGCCGGCGCCGGGCAGGCACAAGCTCGTGGAGTCAGCTTCGCTCGTAGTGCTCGTGCGCGATTTCCTGAAGCTTGCGCGCGACAGCCGCGAGGCCGAGCGCATAATAAAGGGCGGCGAAGTGCTGCTGGACGGCAGGGCAGAGCACAGCCCGAAGGCGGGCGTGGGCCTGATGGACATAGTCGCAATTCCGAAGGCGGGCAAGGCCTACCGCATACTCACGGATTACAAGGGCAGGATAAAGCTGCAGGAGCTGGACAAGGGCAAGACGGGCCGCAAGCTTTGCAAGATTACCGGGAAGCGCACAATTTCGAAGGGCAAGATACAGCTTTCATTGCACGACGGCCGCACGCTGCTCGCGGACAACTCCTACAAGGTGGGCGACTCGCTCGTTCTCGGCGTGCCTTCGGGCAAGGTCGAGGGAAACCTGAGGCTCGAGCCCGGCGTGCGCTGCCTCATAATAAAGGGCAAGCACTCGGGCGTGGTCGGGAAGCTCAAGGAAGTCACGAAAGGAACCGACACGCTCGAGGCGAACGCGAAGCTGGACGCCGATGGCACTGAAATCGTGACCGTGAAGAAGTATTTGTTTGCAGTCGGCGACGAACTTTGATAATTGATGGATGATGAACATGGCAGAAAAAAGTGCAAATGCAAACCCGATGCGCGGCCTGAAGGTCGAGAAGGTGACCATCAACATAGGCGCTGGGCAGGCGGGCCAGGTGCTCGAGAACGCGAAGCTCCTGCTCAAGAAGCTTACGGGCAGGACGCCCGCTGTCACGACAGCGCTCGCGCGCAACCCGGTGTTCAAGCTGCGCAAGGGCGACACGATTGGCGCAAAGGTCACGCTCAGGCGCGAGGCGGCAATAGAGTTCCTGAAGAAGGCGTTCGAGACTGTGGGCAACAGGCTCTCAATGCGCTCCTTTGACCGCGTAGGCAACTTCTCATTCGGCATTCGCGAGTACATCGACTTCCCCGGGGTGAAGTACGACCCGCAGATAGGCATGATGGGCTTCGACGTGTGCGTCACGCTCAACAGGCTGGGCGGCAAGCGCGTGAAGGTGAGGCGCAGGGCACAGACAAAGCCCCGCAGCAGCTACGCGATTACGAAGGAAGAGGCGATGGAATTCGTGAAGAGTATGTTCGGGGTTGAATTGGTCTGATGTAGGTGGCTCTCATGGCTGATGAAAAAAAGAAGACCGCAAAGACAAACATTGCGGAGAAAAAGCTCCTTTCGCGCTTCAGGGGCAAGGGCACGAGGATGTGCCGCTTCTGCGGGAACTCGAGCGGCCTTATACGCAAGTACGGCCTGCAGATATGCAGGCGCTGCTTCCGCGAGGTTGGCGAGAGCATAGGATTCAGGAAATTCTAGGTGGAATCATGGATGTGCAAATGGAGGGAAGGTATCGGAAACCGTAGGTTTCTGATTAGGTGATGATGATGGCAAACGACCCATTGGCTGACGCGCTTAACACGATAAAGACGCACGAGATGACTGGCAAGAGCGACTGCACGCTCAGGCCAGCGAGCGGCCTCATCCGCGAGGTGCTCCTCATCTTCCAGCGCAAGGGCTACATCGGCGACTTCGAGTTCGTGGACGACGGCACGAGCGGCATGTTCAGGGTGCGCCTTGTCGGCAAGATAAACTCCTGCGGCGTGATAAAGCCGCGCTTCGCGGTGAAGAAGATGCAGTGGAACAAGTGGGAGCAGCGCTACATACCGAGCCGCGACTTCGGCACGCTCATAGTCTCGACGCCCAAGGGCATCATGACGAACTCCGAGGCAAAGGACAAGGGCACTGGCGGCAGGCTCATAGCATACGTTTACTAGGTGCGAAAATGGCCGAAACAATTGGAACTGCAACAATAAAGCTCCCCGAGGGGGTGAAGGCCGAGCTGAGCGGCACCACGCTCACGCTCAGCGGCAAGCACGGCAAGGCAACGCGCTCGTTCGACGCGAAGAAGGTGAAGGTCGAGCTGAAAGGGAACGAGGTGCTCATCCAGAGCCAGCTCACCGCGCTGCTCAACAGCGCAGTGGCGCACATCAACAACCTCGCAAAGGGCGCGGGCGAGGGCTATGCTGTGAAGATGCAGTCGCTGCACTCGCACTTTCCCGTATCTTTCGAAGTGAAGGGCAAGGAGCTGCTGATAAAGAATTTCATAGGCGAGAAGAAGCCGCGCAGGGCAAACATAGTCGGCGATACGAAGCTGGAAGTGAAGGGCGCGGAAGTGCACATAAACGGGCCGAACAAGGAGAACGTGGGCCAGACGGTTGCGAACATACGCAACGCGTTGCGCATACGCAAGCGCGACAGCCGCGTGTTCCAGGATGGCCTGTATGTTGTTGAAGAGTAGATGTAGGGAAATGAGTGAGAAACCGTAGGTGTCTTACATGGAAATAAAGAAAAGAGAGCACCCGACGTTCGCGCGCATGAACTACGGCCGCACAAAGCGCGGCCGCATAGGCAAGGCGTGGAGAAGGCCGCGGGGGCACGACAACAAGCAGAAGACCGGCATCAAGTTCGCGCCGAAGAAGCCGGCGATAGGATACAGGCAGCCGCGCGCAATACGCGGGATGCACCCGACCGGCTTCAGGGCAACGCTCGTGCACAACCTTGCTGAAGTTTCGGCGGCGCAGGGCCTGATAACGATTTCGGCGTCCGTGGGCGCGAAGAAGCGCGCGGACATGATGAAGATTGCGAATGAAAGGAACCTGAGGGTGACTAACAAATGACGATGAAGACGATAAGGCGCATAGCCTCACACCTGATGAAAGTGGGCACGAGCCGCATCCGCATACTGCCGTCCGAGCAGAAGGCTGCGGGCGAGGCGCTCACGCGCGACGACGTGCGCGGCCTGATAGACAGCGGCGCGGTTTACGCAATACCCGAGAAGGGCGTTTCGCGCTTCAGGGGCAGGCAAAGGGCTGAGCAGAAATCCCTCGGCAGGCGCAGGGGCAGGGGAGGCAGGAAGGGCAAGAAGTATTCCAAGGTGCCGCGCAAGACCGTGTGGATGAGCCGCGTGCGCGCGCAGCGCAGGATGCTGCTGGAGCTTTACGACAAGAAGCTCATCGACAACAAGAATTACAGGCACGCTTACAGGATGATAAAGGGCGGCTCGTTCAAGGGCCGCGAGAGCATGAAGCTGCACCTGCAGGATGCGGGCATGCTGAAGAACGTTGAGAAGAAGCAAGTGCAAGGGAAATGAGTGAGAAACCGTAGGTGTCTTACATGGCAAGAGCAACAGGACCGATATACAAGCTGAAGTTCAGGCGCAGGCGCGCGAACCTGACGAATTACGCGAAGCGCCTCGCGCTCCTCAAGTCTGGCAAGACGCGCCTAGTTGTGCGCAGCACGAACAGGCAGGTGATAGTTCATTTCGTGGACACTGGCCCGAAGGGCGACCTGACAGTGTGCGGCGTGACTTCCGCGCACCTGGACAAGTACGGCTGGAAGGCGAAGAGGAACCTGCCAACAGCATATCTGACGGGCCTGCTCGCAGGCAAGCTCGCGCTCAAGAAGGGCGTGAAGGAGGCGGTGCTCGACGCGGGCCTGCGCACTGCATCAAAGAACTCGGTGCTGTTCGGCGCGCTCAGGGGCGCCGCGGACTCTGGCGTGAAGGTGCCGCACGGCGAGGACTTGGTGGACGAGGCGCGCCTGAAGGGCGGCCACATTGACGCTTACGCGAAGTCGAAAGGCAGCGCAACAGCGCTCGTGCAGGAGTTTGAGAAGGTGAAAGCGGCGATAGCAAAAGGTGTTTAGATGGCGATGAGAAAACAAAGGCAGCGCCCGTTCGAGGAAGAGGACGAGGGCCCATGGACGCCCAAGACCGACATCGGGAAGAAGGTCGCGAGCGGCGAAATCAGCTCGATAGACCAGATACTTGAGGCGGGCAAGCCCATACTCGAGCACCAGCTCGTGGACAAGCTCCTGCCGGGAATGAACAAGGAAACGCTTGACATAAAGAACACGCAGCGCATGACAGGCAACGGGCGCAAGATGCAGTTCCGCGCAGTCGTTCTGGTTGGAGACGGGAACAGGCATTTGGGAATAGGAGTGGGCAAGGCTGATGAGACGCGGCCCGCGATAAGCAGCGCGATAAAGAACGCGAAGCGCAACGTGATACGCGTGCCCCTTGGCTCAGGAAGCTGGGAGGAGTCGGGCCACGACAAGCCGCACACTGTGCCCATCAAAGTAATGGGCAAGAGCGGAAGCGTGAAGATTACGATAAAGCCAGCGCCCCCGGGCGTGGGAATAGTGGGCAATGACACTGTCAGGAAAGTGCTCTATGCAGCTGGCGTGAAGGACGCGTGGACATTCTCGCGCGGCCGCACGCGCGGCATATACAACACCGCGATGGCGGTGTTCGACGCGCTTGACAGCCTGAACCGCATGAAGTTCTACCGCGAGTGGGAGCCGCAGGACGTTGCGGCCGAGGCCCCGGCGGAAAGCGTGCAGGCCGAGGAGAAGCCGGCGGAAAAGGAGGAAGGGAAGAAGGAAGAGGAAAAAAGTGCATCGTGATTTGAGAGGGATTTGAAATGGTACTTTACGCAGTAGTTCTCGTGCGCGGGCTGATAAACGCCACGCCGCCGGTGAGGTCGGCGCTGACCAGCATCAGGCTCACGCGCATCAACCACTGCTCGCTCGTGCCCGAGGTGGCGAAGGGCTCGCTGCAGGTGGCGAAGGACTGGATTACCTGGGGCGAGGTGGACGAGAAGACTCTCGCGGAGCTCATAATGAAGCGCGGCAGGATGCCGGGCGACAAGGCGGTTGACCTGGAAGCGATGAAGAAGGCCGGCTTCGCATCAGCTGACGCGTTTGCAAAGGCGCTCATCGAGGGCAAGGCAAAGATGGACGCGTTCGGCATGAAGAAAATATTCAGGCTTCACCCGCCGAAGAGCGGCTACAGGCACACGAAGAAGCCCTTCCCGCACGGAGGGCTCGGCCCCCGCAAGGAGAAGATGAACGACCTCCTGCGCTCAATGATGTAATTGTGATGGACGATAGAGTGGTGGAAACATGACGCTAAGACACAGGAAACGGGGCAGGCGCAAGTACATGGGCTCGCGCAATTGGGGCGGCGGCAACACGAAGAACCGCAGGGGCAAGGGCAGCATCGGAGGCGCGGGCCTGGGCGGAGGCCACAAGAACAAGTGGACCTGGATGGTGCGCTACGAGCCCAAGCACTTCGGCAGGCAGGCGAGGCGCACGCGCTTTGCCAAGGCGCCGAAGGTGATTCTCGATTTCATAAATGTGGGCGAGATAAACGAGCGCATCGAGCGCAACCTCCTGAAAAAGGAGGGCGACAAGTACGCGTTCGCGTTCGAGGGCAAGGTGCTGGGCGGCGGGGCGATAAACCACCCCATTGTTGTGCGCGCGGAATGCTTCAGCGCAAGCGCGCAGGAAAAGATTAAGAAAGCAGGCGGCGAGGCAATAGCAAGGATGCCGCCCCACGAGGCAAAGGCCCCGAAAGCTGAAAAGAAGGCATAAGTAAGCTGAAAAGAAGGCATAAGTATATTCCAGTCACATCTGAGGCAAGCGGCGTTCCTTCATCCAAAGGGGTATTGTCTTGAAACTGGACTTCATGGAACCATTTGTCAAGTTCCTCCCTGAGATAGCGCCCCCGCAAAGGCCGCCGCATCTCAAGGAAAAGCTGGGCTGGACCGTCGGGGCCCTCCTCATCTTCTTCATCATGTACCACGTCTACCCGGTGGGCCTGAACGCATCCGCGTTTTCCGCGCCGGGCCAGCAGTTCCTGCAGGTCGTCACTGCAAGCAAGATGGGAAGCCTCATCACTTCCGGCATAGGCCCCATCATACTCGCCTCCATCTTCCTGCAGCTCTTCATGGGCGCAAAGCTCATCGAAGTTGACACGCGCGACCAGAAGCAGCGCGCAATATTCCACGGCACGCAGAAGCTGCTCGCGATACTGCTGAGCTTCTTCGAGGCCGCAATATTCGTGAACGTGCCCGGAGTGCAGCAGGCGCTCCTCGGCGTCGCGCCCGGCACATTCGCGCTGTTCGGCAGCGTGGGCTTCACCGCGCTCTTCGTGATATTCCAGTTCGCGATGGGCTCCATAATTCTTCTCTACCTTGATGAAATCGTCTCCAAGTACGGCATCGGCTCCGGCATCAGCCTGTTCATAGCAGCGGGCGTTTCGCTGGCAGTGGTGCAGGGCACGATATACCTGCTCTTCAATGCGGACGTCGGCGCACTGGGCAAGCTGCAGAGCGGCGGGGCTGACGCGATACCTCAGGCGCTGCTCGCGCTCCTGCCACTCGCATTCACCGTAGTCGTTTTCCTCGCATGCACTTACGCAGAGGGCATCAAGGTCGAAATACCGCTCTCGTTCGAGCGGGCGCGCGGCTTCATCGGCCGCTTCCCGCTCAAGTTCCTCTACGTGTCGAACATACCCGTGATACTGGCGTCAGCGCTGCTGCTCAACCTGCAGGTGGCATCGCAGCTGTTCTACAACAAGGCAATCGTCATCGCGGGCACCGACTGGCTGCCATACCTGATACACGTGCAGGAAACCGGCTACGGCGTGCGCATCACGGACGGCTTCCTCTACCTCATCACGCCCCTGCAGTACAGCCCGCTCTCGCTGGGCAGCTACACCGCCTACCTTGAAGTGCTCGGCACTTCCACGCCGATTCTTGGCATACCTGAGTACGTGCACGCGCTCATCTACATAGTCTCGCTCACTGTAATGTGCGTGGTGTTCGGCAGGTTCTGGATTGAGACCACGGGCATGGGCCCGCGCGACGTTGCGGAGAACCTGAACAAGTCGGGCATGCAGTTGCCGGGCTTCAGGCGCGACCCGCGCATAGTCGAGAAGGTTCTGGAAAAATACATACCGACAATCACGATACTGGGCAGCATTTTCGTGGGCCTTCTGGCGAGCTTCGCGGACCTGACGGGGGCGCTCGGCACGGGCACTGGAATACTGCTTACAGTGGGCATACTGCACAAGATGTACGAAGACCTGAGCGCGCAGCACATGTTCGACATGTACCCCGAGTTGCGCAAATTTGTTGAATGAGAAAAAGGGAGCGAGAGGGAAAATGGCGCGAGCATGACGAGCGAGGGAAGGGTGAGTGCATGATAGTCGTAATGGGAACTCCGGGTGCGGGCAAATCCACGGTCCTTGCAGAGGCCACCAAGGCGCGCAAGAACTGGAAGATCGTGAATTACGGCGACCTGATGACCGTGATTGCGATGGAGAAGGGGCTCGTGAAGACAAGGGACGACTTGCGCAAGCTGTCCATTGCGCAGCAGAAAACAATCCAGTCTGCGGCGGGCACGCAGCTCTCAAAAATGCAGGGCGACGTGATACTCGACACGCACTGCTCCATCAACACGCCGAACGGCTACTACCCCGGCCTTCCTTATGCATTGCTGTCAAAGCTGAAAGTCGATGCTTTTGTAATGGTCGGCGCGCCGCATGACGACATACTCGGCAGGCGCAAGAGCGACGCGACGCGGTCGCGCGACGAGCAGGGCCGCGAATCCCTCGCGGAACACGTGCGCGTGAACGAGGCGATGCTTGCGGCCTATTCGGTCCTCGCGGGCGCGCCCGCGCTCATGGTGGAGAACGCGAACGGGAAGCTTGACAAGGCCGCGGCAAGGCTGGGTGCGCTTCTGGATTCTTTCAGGAAATAGCGGGCAGGTTGGTGTGGGCTTTGGCTAATGAGATTCTTGCTTTCGGCGTAATTTCCCTGATAGGCATGGCCTATGCGTTCATCTCCATAGGCATCACCAACAGGTTCGGAAACAGGGGGCGCGTTAAGGAAATCCAGAAGCAGATAAACGACACCACCAAGGCGTACCAGGACGCGCTGAAGAAGGACGACGCGGCCGAGACGAAGCGCCTCGAGGCGGAGCAGGCGAAAATGCCCGGCCTCCTGCGCGAGTCCATGGTGCTGCAGTTCAAGCCCCTCGTATTCCTCCTGCCCTTCCTGCTCATACTGCCCGCAATTTGCAGGTGGATTTACCCGGACTTCATAATCACCCTGCCCTTCCAGCTGCCCATAGCCATACAGCACTTCGAGCGCTTCCCGAACTGGCGCGCGGAATTCGGCGCGGTCGGCTGGTTCTGGCTCGCATTCCTTTTCTCAAGCCTTCTCGCGCAGTTCCTCGTGGGGCAGTTTAAGAAGATGTATGCAAAGAAGAGTGGTTGAATGCCCATAATCTGCATCTCAGGCCTGACCGGTTCGGGAAAGAATGCCGCAGGCGAGGCCCTCGCAAAGCGCCTCGGGCTGCGCATGGTGAGCTTCTCGTTCAAGGATGATGCCAAGAAGCACGGCATGGGGCTCATGGACTTCCAGGCAATAGCAGCAAAGCACAGGGAGCTGGACCTGGAATTCGACAGGCGCCTCACCGATGAGGCCGCAAAGGGGAACTGCGTTGTCACCACATGGCTGGGCCCGTGGATGGTGAAGAACGCGGACCTGCGCGTGCTCGTCTACGCGAACGAGGTGGTGCGCGCCCAGCGCGTCGCGAAGCGCGACAACATGACATCCGAGCAGGCGCTCGCGCACATACGCAAGCGCGATGCGGACAACCGCGACCGCTACATGCGCTACTACAAAATCGACATTTTCAACCACAACATCTTCGACCTGCAGATAGACTCCGGCGAGCACCTTCCGGGCGAGATAGCGGAAATGATTGAGAACGCCATGAAGGAGAAGGGCAAGGCGAAGAAACGCAAGTGAACGAAGGCGCTTTGAATGGAGGAAACCGGGAAAACCTTTGCGCGCATAGCAAACGCAGCCACCGACTCCAATTACGGGTGCCCTCCGGAAAAGCGGGAGATGCAGTCCTATCTTCGGTCAGGAATAATAATAGTGGACAAGCCCTGCGGCCCGAGCAGCCACGAGGTGGGCGCGTGGGTGAAGCGCCTTGTGGGCGCGGAGAAGAGCGGGCATTCGGGCACGCTCGACCCGCTCGTGAGCGGCGTCCTGCCAGTGGCGCTCGACGACGCGACCAAGGCGCTGACATTCATGCTCAAGAGCAACAAGGAATACGTGGGCATAATGCGCTTCCACAAGGACATCAGCGAGAAGGCGGTGAAGCGCCTCTTCGTGGAATACACCGGAACCATAACCCAGCTCCCGCCAGTCCGCTCCGCAGTGAAGAGGCAGGAAAGGCAGCGCTCGATTTACGCGCTCAAGCTGATTGAGTTCAACGGCCGCGATGCGCTCTTCAGCGTTGCATGCGAGGCAGGCACCTACGTGCGCAAGCTCTGCCACGACATCGGCAGGAAGGCGGGCACTGGCGCGAACATGGTGGAATTGAGAAGGACCCGCGCAGCCGGTTTTGATGAAAGCACCTGCCACACGCTGCACGAGCTGACTGATGCCATGTGGCTCTGGAAGGAAAAGGGCGAGGAAAAGGAGCTCAGGCGCGTGGTGATGCCGGTCGAAGCCGCATTGCACATGCGGCGCCTCCATATAGCGGATGGCGCGGTCGAGGCGGTGTGCGCAGGCGCGCAGCTCGCGCTGCCCGGCATAGTGAAGTTTGACGAGGGCATCAAGGAGGCCGATACAGTAGCAATAATGACGCAGAAGGGCGAGCTCGTGGCAGTGGCCAAGGCGCTCATGGGCGCGGAAGCGATGAAAAGCGGGACAAAGGGGCTCGCGGCAAGCACAGTGCGCGTTGTCATGAGGGCAGGCACCTATCCAAGAGGCTGGAAAAAGCACGAAAACGCCCCCCAAAATACGCCTGAAACCGGTTCCTGAACCCTATATAAAGCCTTATATACTTAACTCGTGCAATAAAAGAACCTAGTGCCGGGGTGGCGGAACCTGGTATCGCGTATGCCTGGAAAGAAACTTTTTTCGTGAAAAGTTTCATACCTCTTAGAGAATGTGCCGGGTAGCATATGCCCGCAAGGGCTTATGGGTTCTGGCTTTTTCTTTTGGGAAAAGAAAAACCCAGGAAAAAGAAAAGGCCGCCTAAAAATCCCATCCCCGGCGTTTTGATTTGACTGAAGTTGGTCCCATGGATGAGAAGAAATCTTCACATCAGCCTGCTGCGCCGCAGACTGGCGCAAAACCGAGCGGAGCGCATGAGCAGAAGCCCCAGCAGGGCGCGGCCCCGGCAGCGGGCGGCCAGCAGCCTGCGAAAATAAAGCCGCAGGAACAGAAGCCGTCGGCGCCGAAGAAAGATTACGGCGAGAATTTCCGCGGAATAGTGCGCCTCGCGGGCAAGGACCTGAAGGGCGAGATGCCGCTGCGAAGGGCAATCATGCGCGTCCGCGGCGTCGGCGAGAGGCTCGGCGCAATTCTCGGGGACATTGCAATCACGCAGCTCAAGCTTCCGAATGAGATAGTGGTCGGCCTTGTTACGGAGGAGCAGATGGCGAAGCTCGAGGACATGCTCATACACCCGGTGAAATACGGCGTCCCTGCATTCATGCTCAACAGGCGCAAGGACCCGACAACGGGCGAGGACCTGCAGCTCATAGGCAATGACGTGCGCTTCTACGTGGGCCAGGACATCGAGGGCGACAAGACCCTGAACACCTGGCGCGGATACAGGCACCTCTACGGGCAGAAGGTGCGCGGCCAGCACACGCGCAGCACTGGCAGGACCGGCATGACCGTCGGCGTGCTGAGGAAGACCGTGCTTGCGGCGAAGGCGGGCGCACTTGCAGCCGAGGCGGCCAAGGGCGGCGCGTTGACCGCGCCCGGAGCGCCGGCAGCGGGCGGCGAAGGAAAGGGCGCGGCGCCGAAAGTAGGCGCAGCCGCAGTGCCGAAGGCTGGCGCGGGAGCAGCCCCGAAGGCTGGCGCAGCGCCTGCAGCGGGCGGGGCAAAGCCAGAGGCCAAGAAGGAGGCGCCCAAGAAGTAAATTGATGAACGGTGACGATAATGGGAGACCCACGCAAGCTAAGCAGGAAGTACGAGACGCCGAAGCGCCTGTGGAACACGCAGCGCATCACTGAGGAGCACGGGCTCGAGAAGGAGTTCGGCCTGAAGAACACGCGCGAAATCTGGATTGCGCGCACCGAACTGCGCAAGATACGAGGGGAGGCGCGCAAATTCCTTTCCCTGGGCGATGCGGGCGTGAAGCTTGCGGAGCCGCTCCTGAAGCGCGCGATACGCCTGGGCTTTGCAAAGGAGGGCACCACGCTTGACGGGCTGCTTGCGCTTGACATCAGGCACATACTCGAAAGGCGCCTGCAGACGCGCGTGCAGAAGCTGGGCCTTGCAAAGAGCATGAACCAGGCGCGCCAGCTCATCACGCACGGCTTCATAGCGGTGAACGGCTCCAAGGTCTCAACGCCGAGCTACGTCGTGCCCATGAGCGAGGAGCGCGCGATTGCATTCTACAAGAACATCGACCTGAGCGACCCGGCACCGAAGCCGAAGGAGCTCAAGAGGCACGGCTCCACCATCGAGGAGCTCGCCGCAGAAGGGGCTGCGCCCCTTTCTAAACCCCTTTCGGCGCCGAAGGCCGAGAAGGCATAGGCTTGGATGGAATAAGGGTTGGTCATGATGGCTGAAGACGAGAAAAAAATTGCGCAGGCCGTTGAGGCAAAAGCCGAGGCTGCTCCGGCAGCGTCAGCTGCGCCCGCAACCCCGCAGCCCGCGCCAGCCGCGCCAATGGCGGCGCCGAAGCCGATACTGAGGCGCGACGAGCACTGGGGCATTGCGCACGTCTACTCATCGAAGAACGACACCATCATTACGATTACCGACATGAGCGGCGCGGAGACGATTGCAAAGGCGAGCGGCGGCATGATTGTGAAGAGCGACCGCGAGGAAGGCTCTCCATACGCGGCAATGCAGGCCGCGTTCAAGGCTGCAGACCAGGCGAAGATGCGCGGGCTGACCGGCATACACGTGCGCATACGCGCGCCCGGCGGCCACAGCGAGAAGACGCCAGGTGCAGGCGCGCAGGCGGTAGTGCGCGCGCTCGCGCGCTCGGGCCTGAGGATAGGGCGCATAGAGGACGTTACTCCGATACCGACAGACACCACCAAGAGGGCGGGAGGCAGGCGCGGCAGGCGCGTGTGAGCTGCGAGGTGCGAACATGAAAGCCGAAAACTCGAAGATAAGCAGCGACGAAATGCAGATGACATTCACGCTCAAGGGCGCGGGAGTTGCGCTGGCGAACGCGATACGGCGCCTCAGCATGGGCCAGGTTCCCGTGTTCGCGATAGACGCCATAACCATGTACGAGAACAACTCGGCATTCTTCGACGAATACATCGCGAACCGCATCGGGCTGATACCAATCAAGACGCCGGACGGCTACACCGCGGACGACGAGGTGCTGTTCAAGCTCTCGGCCGAGGGCCCCGGCATAATATACTCAAAGGACCTGACGAGCACCGAGCGCGGGGTGGCGTGCTCAAGCAAGAAGATACCCGTGGTGGAGCTTGCGGAAGGCCAGCGCGTGAGGCTCGAGGCCCGCGCAAAGCTCGGCAGGGGCCGCGACAACGGCAAGTTCCAGGCCTGCATGTGCTCGTACGGCTTCGACGAGAAGAACAGCGAGTTCAAGTTCATAGTCGAATCATTCGGGCAGATGACTGCGCCCGAGGTCATGCTCAAGACAGGCGAGATTCTCGTGTCAAAGTGCGAGGACTTCCTCGCCCAGCTTGAGAAAAAGTAGAATGATGCGTAAGGGAAGTTCTGAAAAGAAACCGTAGGTTTCTTTTCTGCGGGGGTGTCAGAGCCAGGTCAAATGAGCAGGACTGAGGCTCCTGTGCCTTTAGTGGCTGCGAGGGTTCAAAACTTTCTTTCTTTGAAAAGAAAGAAATTTTTATGAAAGAAAGAAACGCGAACAAATCCCTTCCCCCGCACTTTATTGTAATAGCGTGATGTGCATGAAACGGATGAAAACCGATGAAGGAGTCGCGGGCCTCGTGCTGAGGCTCGAGAAGCTCGGCAAGGCGCAGAAGGCGCCGTTCTGGGGAGCGGTAGCGAGGCACCTCTCGAAATCCCACCGCTCGATGGCCGAGGTGGACGTGGTGAGGCTCGCATCTCTCATGCCGCAGGGCGCAATCGCCCTCGTGCCGGGCAAGGTGATAGGCTCGGGCAAAATAGAGGCGCCGGTCTCGGTTGCGGCGCTCGGCTTCAGCGCAGGCGCGCGGGCGGCGATAGCGCGCGCGGGAGGCAAGTGCCTCACCATAGGCGAGCTCGCCACGCAGAATGCGAAAGGAACGGGAATTGCAATAATGGTGTAAGTGATTTGCATGATGATACTCGACGCGGAAAACTCGGTGCTCGGAAGGCTCTCCTCTTTCATAGCAAAGGCGCTCATGAAGGGCGAGAAGGTCAGCGTCGTGAATGCGGAGAAAGCCGTGATTTCCGGCGAGCCCTCTGTCACCGTCTTGAAATACGCGCGCAGGCGCCTGCAGAAGGACAAGTCCAACCCGGAGCACTCGGCGCACTGGCCGCGCAGGCCCGACATGCTGGTGAAGCGCATAATACGCGGCATGCTGCCGTTCAAGAAGCCGCGGGGACAGATTGCATTCAAGAATTTGCGCGTTTACATGGGCGTGCCGCCGGAGCTCTCGCTCTCCAAGACCACGAAGGTCGAGACCAAGGTTAAGGAGGCGCTGCACGCGCGAACGATAACCGTGGCCGACCTGTGCAAGAGGCTCGGCTATGAGCCTTACGAGCCAAAGAGGTAGATTCACGATGGCAACAAAGTCAACAGCTGCAAATGCAAGGAAAGCCGCGCCGTCCACTTTCCCTTCGGGAAAGGGACCCCTTTCTCCAGCCGGAGAAAGAGGGAAGGCAGCAGCGGCGCATGGCGCCGAGGCAGCCGAGCTTCCCTCCCCGGACTCTTCGCTCCAGCAGCAGAAGAAGGAGGCGAAGCCGCGCGTTTCGCGCAAGAAGGTGATGGTGGTCGTCGAACGCGGGAAGCGCAAGGAGAGCGTGGCGCGCGCGAGCGTGAAGAAGGGCAAGGGCGTGGTGCGCATCAACTCATTCAAGCTCGAGTCGCTCTCGAACCGGTATTTGACGAGCATGATAGCCGAGCCGCTCGAAATGGCGGGCGACCTGGCCAAGGACCTTGACATTGACGTGAGCGTTTACGGCGGAGGCCCGAGCGGCCAGGCCGAGGCCGCGAGGCAGGCGATAGCGCGCGGCATCCTGAAGTTCACAGGCAGCGAGGAGCTGAAGGCGCGGATGGTTGAGAGGGACAGGTTCATGCTCGTGGAAGATGCAAGGCGCGTCGAGCCGAAGAAGTACAAGGGCCCGAAGGCGCGCGCGAGGTTCCAGAAGTCGTACAGGTAAGCGGGGTGAGAATATGCTGTTCCCGGTAAGGTGTTTCACGTGCGGCTCGGTGATAGGGGACAAGTACGAGGACTACAAGGACGCGCTGAAGAAGTCCAAGCCCGCGGACGTGCTCGACAAGATGGGCATCAAGCGGTACTGCTGCAGGCGCATGTTCCTCAGCCACGTCGACATAAGCAGCGAGGTGCTGAATTACGAGCGGCTGTAATTAGCCGTAAATAAGGCCGGAAGGGAAGTTGCCAGAAACCGTAGGTTTTTGGCGGGGCCGTGTGCTAGTCTGGTATGCTTCCAGCTTGGGGTGCTGGCGACCCGAGTTCAAATCTCGGCGGCCCCATATGTTCGTGAAGTTTTGTATGATTGGTTTGTGCTGATGGAAATTAAAGGTGGTTTGGAATGAGTGATTTGCTGATAGCGCAGGAAAAGTACCTCGAGTCGGGCATACACATAGGCACGAAGCTGAAGACGCCCGAAATGAAGCAGTATATCTACAAGGCACGCCAGGACAAGCTCTACGTGCTCGACCTCAAGAAGGTGGACGAGCGCATAAGGTATGCGGCGCGCATGCTCTCGCACTTCGAGCCCTCTTCTGTTTACGTAATAGCCTCGCGCACATATGCGTCGATGGCTGCGGCGAAGTTCGCGCAGATAACCGGCACCAACATAATACAGGGCCGCTTCGTGCCCGGGCGCACGACCAACCCGGTGAGGCCCGACTTCTGCGAGCCAAAGCTCTTCATCGTGTGCGACCCGAAGAACGAGAGGCAGGCGATAAGGGAGGCGGCGCAGAACGGCGTACCGGTCATAGCGCTGTGCGACACCGACAACTCCACGCGATTCGTGGACTGGGTCGTGCCGTGCAACAACAAGGGCAAGAAGTCCCTGGCACTCATATTCTTCCTGCTCGCACGCGAGGTGGCAAAGGCCAAGGGCCTTGCAGGCTCCGATGCGGAGTTCGGCCACACGCTCGAGGAGTTCGACGTGCCGCTTGAGGCGCAGACGGATGCTGTCGAGGCTCCTGTAGCGGCGCCCGCGCCCGCGGCCCCGCAAGGGGGCGTAGAGAGCAAGCATTCCGCCTCGGGCGGAATGATGCCCCTTTCTGCGGAGCAGAAAGCGGGGGGCGCAGCCCCTTCTGAGGAAAAGGCAGCGAAGAAGCCGCGGAAGAAGAAGGCCGAAGGCGCGGATTCAGAGGAAGGGAAGGAGGGCGCGGAAGCTGAAGGGGAAAAGGCAGAGTGAGAATTCTTATTTTCTTTCCAGTCATCCGCCGGTGGAGCGGACGCAGTCATCCTTTATCGATGTCGTGGAAGTGTAAACGTCATTGGACACGGTGACGGTCGCGTTCTTCGGTATCGTCTGGCAGAGCGCGCCATCCGTTGCCCTCTTCGCCAGCTCCGACACGCACAGCCACTTCATGTTCTCATCACTTATCGCCTTGCACTGGTCGGGCGTGATTTCATATTTCTCCCCGCTCTGCTGGTTCGTGCCCGTTATTATCTCCATGTAGCAGTACGTGTTCCTGGTCGTATCATCCACGACGTAATTGCACACCGACGGGTCCGCCACGTTCTTTGCAACGTCCCTGTAGCACGAGTCCATCGGTATGCCGGCCTGGAAGCTCTCGCACTCGGTGTAGTTCGTGCGTTTCATGCCTCCCCTCGCATCATCCAGGCACTTGTTCTTTGTCGCCGTAGTTTTCGTGTCGTCCGTAGGTATGAGCTTGCAGAACGAGCCGTCCTGCACCCTCTTTGCGTACTGCGAGATGCAGGTCCACTTCCAGTCAGGGTCGGCTACCTTGTAGCACTGCTCCAGCGTGAAATTGTACTCTCCATAGGCATCCATGACTATCGGGAAATAGCAGTACCTGGTTCTTGTGGAGCCCTCTGCAATGTCGTTGCACGCGCTCGGGTCGCCCATCAGCTTCGCGACATCGCGGTAGCACCCGTCGTGCTTGAACGTCACGAGCGGGACGCTGCTCGAGTTCGTGACACTGAAGTATATCTTCCCGCACGCCTCCGGGAGAAGCGCGCCCCGCGCCACCGCGTCGTAGCAGTTGTCCCTGTCGAGGCCGCTCTGGAGCTGCCCGCACACCGTATAGTTCCCGAGCCTGATCCCGACCTCGGCATAGCACTGCACCACGTAGCTTGCGGTCCCCTGCACCGAGTACTTGTACTGCCCCACTGCGCCCAGCGTCACGCCGGCGCACACCGACACATCGCCCGTCTCGCGCGCCACTATGACGCGGCACAAATCGCTCTTCTCGGTCACGTTCGTGCTTCCGCAGTAGGTGGCGTCCTCCGACAGTATGCCAAGGCATGCATACCTCGACGCAACCTCCACGATCCTGTCGCACGCGCCCCTTGCCCTGAACTTCATCGCGTAATCAAAAGCGCACGCGTCCGCGAACTGCCCGGCGCCCAGGCACTTCGAAATGTCCTTCGAAACCTCGGCCTCGCAGAACGAGCGGTTGTAGCCAACGGGGCTCGCGTCATCGCAGGGCTGCTTGAACATGCCGAGGCACGCGGCCTTCTTCCCCGCGTCCGCAATCCTGCCGCACTGGTCCTTCGCCGCGGTCATGTTGGCCGCATTATAATAGCAGTCGTCCGCAAGCGTGCCGCCCAAATCCGAGCAGAGCTCCGGCTCCTTGAGCGCGAACGGGTATATGCACTCCTGCTTCGTCTGGTTGTCCATTATCAGGTAGCATTTTGTCTTGTCCCCCGCGTCCAACGCTTCCTGCTTGATGCACATGTCGCGGTCCAGGCCTGCCTTGATGAAACAGCTGGGCTGGAGCGAAGGCACTTCCGGCCCGTTGTCGGAGGGCGGCGCGGCGGGAGCAGGGCCCTGCCCCGCGGGCGCTTGCTGCCCCGGGCACCCGGCAAGAAGCACGAACGCAACGAGGAGTGCGGACAATGCGGCCCTTGGAAACATGGAAATCAGGACTCTAACCCTTCTTCACAGACTCGCGTCTCAGATTTACCTCGTATCATCACGGGAAGTAATTTAAATCCCTGATATAAAAAGGTTTCGTGATATTCGTGGAACGTGGTTTGCATGGGTGAGGAGCTTCTAGGCATAATACCGACTAGGAAGGAGCTGCACGCGATAGAGCGCTTCAAGGCCGAGCAGGTGCTTGCGGAGAAATTCGGCGACCTGGGCGTGAAGGTTTACATCAAGATTGACGGGAAGAAGAACGCCGAGGAAATACGCAACGAGCTCGCGATACCCGAGGCGCGCTTCCTCGAGATAATCGGCTTCCTCGAGGACCGCGGGATGATTGCGACGCGCACCGTGTTCGAGGCCGAGTACGACGAGAAGAAGGCGGGCGAGAGCCAGAAGCCGGGCGGCCAGTAAGCAACCAGTTGGTGTCTTTCTATGGCAGAGGACTTGGAGGAGGTCCTGAAAAAGAACGAGCAGGGGCCTCTCGACAAATTCAGGAACGAAAGCCTAATCTACAAGCAGTTCGGGGGCGACGGCGTGCGCGCCTATGCCGCCATCTTGCCCGGCATCAGGGCGCGCGACCTGCTCATGCAGCTCGGCATGGACGAGACGAAGATGATGGAGCTGCTCGAGTTCATGGACGCCAACGGCCTCATCAGCGTGCAGCACGCGGGCGTTGCGCCGGCGGCAAAGCCCACCTACGAGAGCATGCGCAAGGCCGAGGCTGAGCGCGAGATAGTCACCGAAATATCCGAGCGCGCGGAAGAGGTAGCGCCGCCCCAGCCCGCAGCAAGGCGGGCCGCGCCGGCACAGCCGCCATATCCCGCTCCCTACCAGCCCGCTCCGACTGCTCCTGCCGCCCCCGCGCCCCGCGCACCCTATGCGCCCTATGGCAGGCCCTCGGAGGAATTGATAACCGAAGTAAGGCCCGCGGGCCCCGCGCCCCCTCCGGCCTCTTCCGAGATTCCCACTTCCACGCTGAGCCCCCTTGAGAAAACAATCTACCAGAAATTCGGCCGCATAGGCCTGACGGTCTACAACCTCATCGACGGCGAAAAAACAGCGGAAGAGATACTGAACGAGACCGGCATCAGCGAAGTGAAGCTTGTCGAGATACTGGAATTCATGGACAAGGAGGGCATCATAAGGCTCGAGAAGCCCGTGGAGGAAAAGGCCGAGCCCGAGAAGCCCAAGCCGCGCTTCGAGCCCATGCTTGAGGAGAAGCGCGAGGCCGAGGAAACAATCGAGGCCGAGGCGGTGCCCATCGACCTTCCAATACGGCACGGCCAGGGCTTTATCAAAGACCTCACGGTCAAAGCCGAACTGCTCTTCCGCTTCCCGTCCTACGGCTTCAAGGCCTACAACTCGATGGACGGGCAGAACGACGTTGTTCAACTGGCATCAGTAAGCGGTGCGTCGCTGGAGCAGCTTGACGTTCTGCTTGCATTCCTCGGCAGGCGCGGCGGCGCGCTTATGCGCCCCCTGAAGCCAAAGGAGGTGCGCGTGAAATACGGCGACGATGGCCTCGCGATTTACAAGAAGTACGGGCGCGAGGGCATGCTCATCTACGAGCTGATAGGAAAGGAGGGCACCGTGCGCGAGATAGTGCAGAAGAGCAAGGTGGAGAAGACCCGCGCAGTGGACATCTTCATCTACATCCACAAGGTTCTGGGGCTCGAGCTGCCGGTCGACAGGCAGACTCTGCTCAGGCAGATAGGCTGATGGAATGGACTTCGCGAATCTGCTGAAAGCAAGGCGCTCCGTGCGCGCATTCCAAACAAAACCAATTCCTGAGCCCGCGCTTGCATCCATACTCGAGGCCGCCAATTCAGCCCCGTCCGCAGGCAACCTTCAGGCCTACGACATTCTTGTGGTGAAGGATGCGGAAACGCGGAAGCAACTCGCAGCCGCATGCCACGGCCAGTCCTCCATTGCCGACGCGCCCGTCTCGCTTCTCTTCTTCGCGAACCCGCAGCGCTCCAAAAAATACGGCGAGCGCGGCGCCTCGCTCTACTGCATCATTGATGCATCCATAGCCGCCTCCTATGCGCAGCTCGCGATTTCTGATGCCGGCCTCGCCACGGTGTGGGTGGGCGGCTTCGAGCCTGAGGGAATAAAGCGCATCACGAACGCGCCCTCCCACCTGATACCCATCGCGCTCTTCCCAGTCGGTTACGCGAACGAGAAGCCCGAGCCGCACCAGAAGCGGAAATTGGAGGACGGCCTGAGGCGCGAACGGTTTTAAACCTCCGCCTGCCTAATTTTACGCGTGATGATAAAGGTGATCCCTGAGGGCCGCAAGGCTCGATGAAGTTAGACGGACGGTCTGACATGAATTCGTTTACCTGACCGACAGGAAGCTCAGGTGATTGACGAGGTCGAAGCCCGCAAAACCCCTTAATCGCAATCCTTCCTGAACAAGCCCTCTCCGTAAACTCCGTAGTAAACCGCCCATTTCTCCCCATCACGCATTACTGCGGGGTCGGAAGGCACCTTGTTGAAGTCATCGGAGCCGAACAGGAACTCAGGCTCGCCGAACGCCAACCCGTCGGAAGAAAATGCGCGTTGTACGCCTACCTTCGGATTGCGCTGCGACCTGTCGCCCATCGGCGGCGGGAAGTTCCAGAAATAAAGCTCAACGCCGCCGCCCGTTTCCACTGCATAAGGCCCGTCCAGTTTTCCGAAGAACGGCGGCTTCGTAGCGTCTATGCGCCTGCCGTTTTCCTTCGTCCACGACAATCCGTCGGTTGAAACCGCGCTCAGAATCGACTGCGTGTCGTCGGACTTCGCGCCGACGTAGTACATGCGGTAGCCGCCCGTGGTTTTAATCACGCTGGGCGCACTGATGCCTGCGCCATCCTCGCTTCCTCCGGCTCGCAAAACCTGCGTGCCGCTTGCGAAGCTTATTCCGTCGGAAGTGGTTGCGAGAGAAATGCCCATCCCGTCGGCGTCAGTGTAATACATGCGCAGAATCCCGCCATCCATTTTGACTATTCCCGGCTGCCTCACGTATTTCAGTCGGCTTCCCGCTTCCTGCGCCCACGTTTTTCCATCGCTTGAAACAGCGCTGACGATGCCGCTGCTTTCAGGAGAGCATGCCTCGCTGCCGCAGTTGTAGTACATGCGGTAACTGCCATCCGAAAGCTTGACGATTTCAGCGTCAGCCCAAGGGCCGCTAATCATCTGTGCGGGAGTGCTACATGCGGCAGAATCTGCCACGACTCCCGGTTCGACCGGTGCTTCTCCGCCCTGCCTGTGGCACGCGTTTGGGTATTTCTGACAAATCTCCGCGCATTCGGACGGGTGCTCGATGCAGAACTGTTCGCAAAGCACGCGGACTTCCGGTTCATTGCAGTCGGTGTTCGCATCAGGGTGCCATTCCTGCGCGGACGGGGGTGTTGCCGGTGGTGTCACGGCGGGCGGGGGCGTGGCATTGGTTGTGATATTTGGAGCGGGCAGATTTGCCGCTCCCTGCGCATCGCCAATTGTTACGTTCGGCTGGGCCGGCGGTGCCACGAGGCTCGGCGAAGGCGCTGCCTGCTGGGCGCAGCCTGCCAAAAGCAACGGAATCAATACGAAAAACAGCAGCCAGCTTCTCATGGACAACTTACGGGCGCACCCTTTAAATTATGCGCCTCCGTTTCCGCGGAAATTTCCCTAGGAAATGACCCGTGTGTCCGTTTTTGCTGTCGCTCAGGCTGATCATTTTGAGCCTGTCGGACGGTCTGAGTGAAGTTACTTAGCCTGAGCGACATGGAGAATGTAGGCAATCAACGAAGTCGCTCAGGCAATCGCCTAGTTTTCCCTTTTTCTGAAAAAGTAGTAGGCTGCGCCGCAGAGGACTGCAAATGCCCCTATGAGAAGCGACTGCTGCGAAAGGAATGCCATGAGGGCAAAGCACGACACCAATCCAGCTGCTGAAACAATCTTGGAGTAACGCGTTGCCTTCAGTTTTATCGCAGCGTAATTGGCAGCCGCATAATAGGCGAGCATGGCAAAGCTGCTGACTGATGCCACCAGTGCCAGGTCTCCAAGCAGCGCGAGGAGCGCTGATGCGATGCCTGCTGCCAGAACCGCGTTTCTTGGCACCCCGCTTGCGGAATCCACACTGGAGAATGCCTTGGGCGCGTCATTGTTGCGGGCCATTGCGAACGCCACGCGGGACACACCCATCACGGTGGTCAGGAGCACGCTTGCAGTTGCCGCCAGCGCGCCGAGGGCTATAATGAGCACTGCATACGGTATTCCTGTAAGGCTTATTGACGAAGCCAGAAAGGCGCCGGACGTGGAAGGCTGGCTAGAGCCGCCGAGCCCGACCGCGGCTATGGCTACTAGGATGTAAAGCACGGTAGAGGCTGCAAGCGCCAGCATGATTGCCCTAGGCACATTCTGCTTTGCGTTTTTCACTTCCTCAGAAACCACCGTTATCCTAGCGAATCCTCCGTACGCGAAGAAGATTATTGCCGCACCCGAAAGCACGCCTCCAAGCGGCGCGCTGCCTATGCTGGAAAAGCCGCCAGCCTTGAAGAACAGGAATCCTGCGAGCACGAAAAACAGGAGGACCAGGACCTTGGCTGCCACGAGCACGTTGTTAGTTGAGACAGAGCGCTTCATGCCGGAGTAATTCAGGGCGGTTGCCACGAGGCAGGCAAGCGCGGCTGTTGGAGCCACAGGCAAGCTAGGGAAAAGAGAAGAGAGATACAGTGAAAAGCCGAGCGCAACTGTTGCGCCTGCGACCACGTTTGACACAATCCAGAGAAAGCCCGTGAGGAAAGCCCAGAACGGCGGAAGGAGTTCGTGCGCGAATTCGTAGGCCCCACCCTCCTTCTGGGTTGTTCTGCTCAGCCGCACAAAACTCAATGCCGTAAGCAGGGCGACTGCCCCTGCTATGATGATTGAGGCGATAACTGCCGGCCCTGCCAGGCCGGTCGCCACGCCCAGAACAACGAATATTCCTGCGCCCACAATGGCGCCTATGCCTATGGAGGTCGCATCAAGAAGCGAGATTGTTTTCTTCAGCTTTCCGTTTGCCACACGGATAAGACGCTGTTAAGCTATAATAATTTGTGCTTCAGCCGGAGAATCCGAACAGTGGCACTTTCATGCCACGCGGAAATTTCCCTAGGAAATGACCCGTGTGTCCGTTTTTGCTGTTGCTCAGGCAGACTAGATTTAGCCAAGCGTAATTTGCCCAAAACCGCACGTTTATAAGCTTTTCTTACGTAAATAGTATGAAATCCTTATGAAAAGGATATGAAGGTGGTTTTATGGGCAATGCAAACATCGCGCTTACGGGATATACGGGCGACGTGGTCGAGAGCATGATTAAGCTCGGCTACGCAAAAACCAAGACCGAGGCCATCAGGCTTGCGCTTTACCAGTTCGACCAGCTGCACAAGCTCACCGATGAGGAGATTTACGGCAACCTTACCGGGAAAATCCTGGAGGGCGTCGGCTCTGGAAAGATGAAGACCCGGAAATTCCGGCTAAGCGAGCTGGGTTGAGATGGAACTCGAGTCCACGCCAGTCTTTGACAAGGATGTGAAGAAGCTTGACAGGAGCGAACGCAAGCTGCTGCGGGAACTGCTTGAGAAAATACAGCAGCAGCCCGAAATCGGGAAGCCTATGGAGCACCATGCCAATGTATTCTCCAAGCGCACTGAGCACCGCAGGATCGTCTACCAGGTAAAGCGGCAGGAAGGCAAAATCCTTCTTTTGCTCTACAAGAACCGTGACGAAGCTTACGAGGAACTGCGGAAGATGAAGCTTTAGCGACGCGGTAATTTCCCTAGGAAATGACCTGTGTGTGCTGGAAAAGACGTAGCTCAGGAAGACTAGATTTAGCCTGTCGGACGGACTGAATCGCATTCACCAGCAGAAAGTATCTAATACCTCAATCCCGCATCACCAGCCTATGCGTGATTTGAGCAGGTTCAGCTTTGGGGCCACGTCGGCAGTGACCAGCAGCCTTGCATTGATGGTCGGGCTGAGCCAGCTCCAAGTTCCCAAGATAGGCCTGATAGGCGCATTGCTGATCCTTGGGCTTGCAGACAACATCGCGGACTCTCTCGGGATACACATCTATTCGGAATCGAAGTCAAAGGGCCATACGAAGCTCAACACAGCCACAAACTACCTTGCGCGGCTGGGCATAACGCTTCTCATAATAGTCTTTGTCGTGCTCTTGCCTTTCCCATACGCCCTCACAGCATCCGTAATTACCGGGCTGCTTGTGATAGCCGTATTGAGCTACTTTATCGCAAAGGAGCACAGCCTGGATGCGCGCCGCGTAGTGGCTGAGCATCTTGCCGTTGCCGCGCTGGTGCTCGTAGTGAGCCAGCTGGTAGGGTCTTCAATTCGGGAACTGTTCCATATTTAGTGACTTAACTGCCCTAATATCTGCTCCAAACAGTCGCAAAAACGGCAAAATCAGGGAATTCCCCGGTAAGGCGCACGTTCCAGTCAGTGTCCTTAAACCTCCAGTAGCCGACGCCATGAATGGGCGGTTCCCCTTTCCTGGAAAATTCCTCCTCCCTGATTGCGGTCCTCTCGCTCGCCAAAGCCCTTATCCTCGCCTCCTGCTTCGAATTCTTGTTCTGCAGCGTTCCGCACGCCACGACTTTCGCACTGCCCTCCTGCGTGAATGCAATCACCCCCTCATCTTTTGGATTATAGCTCAAATCCGAAACAGGGCCTAGCTGGCCTATCTTGGTGTCTTCCTTGTTTTTCACGTCGTAAATGAAAGTCCCTTCCGAACCCGAATGCAATATATGCGAATCCCCGACCCAAACCGCGCTTTCAACGGACTTTATCTCGCCAATTTTGGATTTCGACTCGATTTCAAAAATCGCCAATGCGCCTTCATAGAGGAGGTAAGCGTAACTTCCTTTTGGGGACACGGCAAGCTTATGGCCTGCTCCGGCGTCATAAGCAGTTTCCAGCAAAATTTCCCGTTTCGAAGTCTTCACGTCCAAATGCTCCACAAACGCCCTGTTTTCTTTGGCGTAAAACAAGATGAATTCCTGCCTGCTTATGGGAGAAACATCCATGAATGAAACGGATTCCGTTTTTTCATAAATCACCGACTTGTCCGGCGCGTCCATTCCGTTAATTTTGAACAGGCCTATCAGCCATCTGTCTTCCTGAAGCGCCACGAAGCTGACCTCGCTCGAACCGATAAAATCCATGTCGGAAAGGGACGCGGTTTTTTCAACCGGGGGCGTGAGCCCCACGGAAAGGTTTTCAGGCGCGTTGCGGAAGTTGAATTTTTTGTCAAGGGTTTCCCAAACAATGATGTCCGTGCTCGGCTCGGTCCAGCCGGGATAATCGCCAACCGCCTCGCTGCAGGCTTTCGTTAGCAACTCGTTTCCGCCGAATGCGGCTGCGTTTCCAACAACAGTGCCGTTGGCCTGGCTGGTCTCGTTCTCGCCCGCAGGAGGCATAGAAGGAGCAGAAGGCGTAGCATTTACAGCAGCCGCGGAGTGTTCTGGAATTGCTTCTGGCGTTTCGTTTTTGGCCGTGTTTTGTTCCTGATTAACACAGCCGACAGCGAGAATAAGCAAAACCAAAAGCAGGATTATTTTTTTCATAGGCTGCGCCGCCACGAGACTAGAATGGTTTCGGCACTATTTAAAGGCGTTACTCCGTCAGACAACCGGGTGGGCCTGTTTCATGTAAGCGAGAATTTCGAGCTTCTCTTCCTCGGCGAGAGTTTCATGGGCCAGCACGCCCCTTTTGAAAGTTTCGCAGAAAGCCGCTTCTGCAACAGCGCTGAAGCTCATGAACTTGTGATGGCGGGCAATTCCCTCCACGTGCTTGTTCCATGCGACGATGGCCCCCTGCTTTTCCTCTGCGCTCATGGGTATACTATGAACCTTGGAGTGTATAAGGTAGTAGGTATTCTCAAACGCCCAAAACACGCCCATTTCCGCAGAAACCTTAGCCCGACTTGCGCCGGAAAAGCGCGCCCAGGGGAACTGCGAAAAGCCCCAATGTCGCGAGAGGGCATGAGCCAGTCCCATTGCCCGACGTGCCGCCCCCGTTTCCCCCTGCCCCGTTATTGCCGTTCCCTCCATCAGCAGTGCCGCAGCCTTCCGGGCTCGTTATTACGGTGAGGGCCTCTATGCGCCTGTCGTGGCAGATGCCTTCGACCGGGAACCACGCGCAGTATTCCAGGTCCGCATTCCCTCCCTGCGCCGCACCCGTGCATGCAAGGCAACTATTGTACGCGCCGCACAAGTCCTCCGCAGTCCCGGCATTCCCGTCGTTCGCATTTCCTCCCCCGTTGTTCCCGCCGTCCCCGCCCACATATCCGCCGCCGCAGGAGAAGCTGCACGAGGCGCCATTGCACGGCACGCACGCGCCACCATTCCAGATGCACCTGTACGCGGGCCTGTTCATGCACGCATTGCAGCTTGCGACCTGGCTGCAGTAATGCTCCGCGGCATTCGGGTCCACGCAGGAAGCGCCGTTCCACTGCATCGGCCAGCCGGCTGCAGTGGTCATGCCTTCGCACGGGTCAGGGTTGGTTATGCCAATCCCGCCAGTATAGCCGCAGTTCACCGCGCAGTTATAGGCGCAGGTTTGAGGGTCCGAAGACCCTACGCAATAGTTGACGCAGTTGTTGATGCACGCGTCACCTGTATCTATAGTATATTGGGCGGATGAGCTTGCCGCCAGAACTGCGCACAGGATAAGCAGGAGACCGGGCCCCTTCATCATATTCCTGCCCTTAGCAGCCGCTGTTCATAAGCTTTTGCTCGAAGCAAGCAGGGCAAGGCAGAAAAACATAGGTTTTTTAACCCCCTAATCTAATCTGGATGCAAAGCGGTCATGTCTATGCGGAATAACGGCCTTCTGTTGCTGGCTTTTGCAGTCATCCTTACCTTGCTGCTCGCCGGCTGTGTTGATACTGCCGAAATCGACAGGCAGGACTCAATAATAGCGTCAAACATGAGTGCTGCAGAAAAGCTCCTGAACTTTGAGGAGCAGGCCAAGCTCGGCACCCCCGGCCCCGCGTATCAGTCCTATTCCGATGCAATCGGGGCGGCATGCGACCAGCTCGACACTCTCGACAAGGACAAGAGTTCCAGGTCCAAGGATGCCAAGGCGGTTTGCGAAAACAGGAAAGGGCTTGACAACTGCTTCTTCCAGGCAGAAAAAATAAGGATGCAGCTAAGCAAGAACGACACCACTGTCAACCTCGACAGCCTCGACGTGCTGTGCAGCGACCTCCGCTCAATGGGCATGCAAGACAGCCTGGACAACTTCAAATCACAGTATAAGAACTATACGGCGTGGATAAAGGGAGAGGACGAAATACTGGCGGACTGGAACGCCATCTCCACCCTTCTCTGGAATACCTCCTCAGAGGCCCAGCCAAGCGGCGCCAAGCTGTCCGATTACTACAAGGTTTACAAGGTGCAGATGACCACTGTCAAAACCTCCCTGCAGGACATAAAAGCCAAATGCGCGTCAAAGAACGATTACAAGGCCACCAATGCCAAAGTCGACAAGGTTTGCACCAACGTGGATGATTACCTCTCCGACATTGACAAGGCGAACGGCGTCATATTCGATACGCTTGATTTCTTCAGTGCATTCGAGTCCGGCACGGTCACGATAAACACGGTATTCATCAGGGATTGTTACCAGGCAAACAAGGATTTTGTCGGACTCTATGATTTGAAACTCATGAAGGACACCAAGCTCCCGGCTTCCAATGAAACGGATCTTGCGTCGCTCTGCGGGGGCCTTGAGGAACTGGGCAATATTTACGGAGGCCTGGGCATTCCCCTGATTTTTGAGAATGGAGAGCTTTCATCAATTACAAAGACGGAATTGCTCAAGGCCAAAACGGTTTACTTGGAGACGGACAGCGTCCTAGGCAGCGGCGTGATAATTGACTCCGACGAGTCCGGCTATTACATACTCACGAACGCGCACGTGGCCATGACTTATGATTACTATAGCGACACCAGATACCTGCCGCAATATGTCCGTGTCAAATTCTACGATGGAAAATACGGATATGCAACCAAACTCGGGTACACCCAGGAAGGGTATGATTTCGCGCTTCTCTATGTGCCGAGCTCCGGCTCATATCCGAAGGCAAGCTTTGACGAAAGCTACTATCCCAACGCCGGGGACAAGGTGGTTGCGGTCGGCAACCCGTACGGCCTCGAGTTTTCATCGTCCCAGGGGACCGTGTCAGGCATAAGGGACCTGGGATGCCTCACTGATTACTGCTATGGAATAGTGATTCAGACAGATACCGCAATAAACCCGGGCAACAGCGGAGGCGGCCTGTGGGATTACAACAGCGGAGACCTGCTTGGGATAACTTCACTGGGGCTGACCCAGGCCGAGGGCATCAACTTGGCCATCAGCATGTACCAGTACGGGAAAATAAAGGACACCTTCAAGTGGTACGTCATTTAGTGGTCAGGCGCCTTCCAGCAGCTTCTTCTTCAGCTTGTCCAACTCGTCGTGCAGGGCAAGGTTCTTCCTCAGCGGGTCCATCCTCGCCTTGGCCTCAAGCTCCTCTATCTTCTTCCTCAGGTTCTGCGTATGCCTTAACAGGTCCTTCTTGCTCATTCCCATATAATCGCCTCGCCACTGGCTGATTGCATCAAATGCTTTTTATTACCCTTGCCCCAATTCTCAGGCAGGAGGGGTGGTCGTATGGCAAGGTTAGTCGCCTTTCTGTTCCTGTTCGCAGTTCTCCTGCTTCTCGCAGGATGCGCAGGCACCGTTACTCCTCCTGCAACTGCACCTGCATCTGCCGGCGCGCAGCAAGCTTCACCACAAACTCCCTCCGCACCCGCACAAACACCATCTGCGGCTTCATCAACACCCGCAGCTCCCGCACAATCGACCGAACCTTCCCTTTACTCAATCGGCGCGGGCAAGAATCCGCGCATTTCCGGAGACAACATAGTTTTCGCGCGCAAGGAGGGGCTCAACTACCACGTCTACCTGTACAACATCAAGGACAAGAGCACGAAGGGAATCGCAACTGCGAATTACTCCGAGCTGCCCGCGATAAGCGGCAACAATATCGTCTGGCTCGACATGAGGGGCGTGGGCAGCTCAAAGGCCAACAGTGTCTATTATTACGGCATCGCAAGCGGGCAGGAGAAGGCAATCGGCTACGGCGACACGTACCTGCACTGCCCCGCTGTCAGCACTGATTATGCAGTATGGAAGGATTCGCCCAAAAACGGCGAAGTAGTGTATCTCTACAACCTTGCAAGCGGCACGGGCAAGGTCATTTCAACTCAGGGTCCCTATCCGGGCTGCCCTGACGTCGAGGGCGATTACGTTGCATGGTCCCAGCTTGAGCAAGGGCCCTGCGACAAGTGCCACTCGCTCATGCTCTACAAAATTTCAACAGGCGCGACAACAAAAATCATCTCAACGGACGTCTCCATCAACCCTGAGGTCAGCCTGCGCGGAGGCAAGATAGGATACGTGCAGGGCGACAGCGGGAAGAAGCAGGCCTTCGTGTATGACATCGCTTCCGGCACCTCAAAGCAGCTCAGCACTGCGGAAAGCGTGAAGGAGGGCGTGTCTTTCGGCGACGGCTACGCTGTATGGGCGGACTACAGGAACGGCAAGGCCGACATCTATGGGTACGACTTCGCAGCGCAGAAGGAATTCCAGCTCACGAGCAGCGCAGAGCCCCAGCTCACGCCAGACACTGACGGCGGGCTTGCGGTTTACAAGGACGACAAGGACGGCAACGTATACGTGGCGCGCCTGGAGCCTTAGTAAAGCCCAAGAAGAAGTTCGGCCTCCTCCAGCCCTATTCCTCCCCGAACTCCTCTGCCTCATACACTTCGAACTTCATGCTTCCCGCATCCTTCCACTCGTCCGGCCGCAGCCCTGCCTTCATGCACAGGTTGGCAAGAAACGCCTCCTTCTGCGGCAGCTCCTCCCAAACAGAAGGCAGGAAAGTGGCTCCCGTGCGGCCCTTTCTTATAATCAGCCCGTGCCTTCCCGCCTCCAGCTTTGCAAGCAAGTCGTCCGCATCCTTCACCGGCAGCGGCTTCGGCTTTGTGAGCACTGAAATCGAAATCCTCACCTTTTGCAATTCCGCCCGCGTCAATGGCACAAACCTCGAGTCCTCAAAGGCGGATGCAATGGAGTTGCTCAGCACGTCGAGCACGAGGGGCCTGTGCGCCTCGAGCGAACCGATGCACCCGCGCAGCTCGCCCCCAATGCGCAGCGTGACAAAGCATGCGCCGTCCTCGAGCAGCTCCCTGCTCGGCGTGTCCGTTGCCTTCAGCCTCGGCATCTCGCCCTTTTTCAAGTACTCCTCAATAGTCCTCCTCGCAACTCCAAGCAGGAATTTCTTTTCAACGTCAATCAGCTTTCTTTCCATGCAAACGCCCCCTCACCTATTCATAAAACGCATAACATCCATAGCCGACTACCTGCCTCCTGTCCCCTGCAGTGTCTCCTGAGTTGCGGTAGTCCAGAAGTTTTCCCTTCCACCCCTTCTTCTTCGCAAGGTGCATGAGCACGAGTATGGGCGTCTTGCCGCATGCATCCCCCTGCTTTTCAAAGCGGCCAATGTCGAGCGCAGGCACTGCCTCATTCGCAATCCTGTCCGTCTTCACCGCCACATCATAAGGAAGATAGTGGCTCAAATCCGAGCTCGCTATTACGAGCGTCTTCTCGTCAACAAGCGGTGCAATCGCCTCAGCAAGCGCCTTCTCATCCACCTCGCCGCAGAGAATCGGGCACACTTCGAATTCATTTTTCATCACTGCCTGCAGGAAAGGCAGCTGCACCTCAAGGCAATGCTCGGGCGCGTGCGCCTGCGGGTAAACCTGAATCAACGGCTTCACCGCATTCACCTTCTCGGCTATGCTGTAAGCCTTCACCCTGCCGAGCGGCGTCTCCCACTCGTCTGCCCCAGCCTCGCACGCGCCCGTGAAGCCGGCGTGATGCGAAGGGCCCAAAATGATGATGCGGCGTATTCCCTCCGCATATTCCAGCAGCTTGTACCCGTAGGCTGCAATAGGGCCGGAGTAAATGTAGCCTGCATGGGGCTCCACGAGCGCCCTCAGCTTTCCGGGCAACTCCTTCTCCTCCACCGCGCCCAAATACTTCGAAATCTCGCGCCTGAGCACGCGCTCATCACCCGCGTAGAACGAATTCGCAACAGCCGGAGGACGAACACTCATTCCCATATGCCCTTCACCTTTCTCTTGCAGAACCCGCACTTTCCGCCCTTAACATCATTGCCCATTATCATATATCCTCTCCTCACCACCAGCGGCTTCCCGCATCCCGCGCAGAAAGTCGTCTCATAATCAGCATACTCCGCGCCCAAATTCCCGCAGTAAACGTGCTTGAGGCCAGCGCCAATCGCAATCTCACGCGCCTTCAGCAAAGTTTCAGGAGGCGTCGGCGGCCTGTCAAGCAGCTTGTAGTCAGGATGGAAAGCAGTCACATGCCATGGCATCTCCTTGTCCACGGATGCAAGCCACTCCGCCTCCTCCTTCAGCTCCTTTTCATCGTCATTCCAGCCCGGTATCAGCAAAGTCGTAACCTCCACCCAAATTCCCAGCTTCCTCGCATACTCAATGGAATCCTTCACATCCTCGTAGCCCGGCGCCTTGCACAGCTTCGTGTAGAACTTCGCGTTGTACGCCTTCAAGTCGATGTTGGCGGCATCAATCAGCCTCTTCATCGCATCCCAGCACTCGCGCGTCTCATAGCCATTCGTGACATACACGCCCTTCAGCCCCTTCTTCCTCGCCAGCTGCATGACATCGAGCGCATACTCCGTGAAAATAGTGGGCTCATTGTAGGTGAACGCAATGGACTTGCACCCGTTTGCAATCGCATTTTCAACAACAAGCTCGGGCGGCATGTCGCGGCACTGCTTCACCAAGTTCAAGAAGTGCTCACGCCACTTCTTCGGGTCCTGCTTCCTGAATGCCTGCGGCGCCTGGCTGATGTCCCAGTTCTGGCAGAAATCGCACGCGAAATTGCACCCGAAAGTGCCGAGCGAGTAAATTGAAGTGCCGGGCAGGAAATGGAAGAGCGGCTTCTTCTCAACCGGGTCCGCCCAAATTGCAGCAGGCCTTCCATACACAACAAGTTCAAGAGCTCCGGCGTTATTCCCCCTTACTCCGCAGAAGCCCGCCCATCCTTCCGGTATCTTGCAGTAGCGCCTGCATGCCACGCACTGTATCATGCCCTTGCCAATGTCCTTTGCGAGCATTGGCGTTTTCGGCTGTCGTAGCTGCTCCACGCCTAATCTTTCCCCGCTGCTGCATTAAATAATTTGCGTTGCGAATAACCGGAACATGGCATCCGATGCGCTGATGATGCGTGCCGCACTGGCGGAGGCGAAACGCGGGATAGCCGCAGGCGACGGGGGCCCCTTCGGCGTAGTCATAGCCGGCAAGCGCGGCAACATCCTTGCGAAGGCGCACAACACCGTCCTGAGAAGCGGCAATCCGACGCACCATGCGGAAATGAATGCAATCACCGTCGCGAGCGCAAAGCTGCGCACGTTCGACCTTGGCAACTGCACCATTTACGCCACCTGCAAGCCTTGCATGATGTGCAGCGGCGCGATAATCTGGGCCAGAATCGGCCGCATAGTTTATGGCGCGGGCAGCAATGACGCGAAGAAGCTCGGCTTCCTCGAGCCGACCGCATCAGACGCGCAAATCAGGAAAATGGCGAAAATGGGAATAACCGGCGGCGTGCTTCGCAGCGAGTGCGTTTCAATGATGCGCGCATGGGCGCGAAGCCCGAAGAAGCGGCTCTATTAGCAACCTTTTTATACAGCCCGACAGAATAGCGAAGCATGCTAAAACGACAGCTTGGGCTGTGGCAGGCGGTGATGCTGGGCCTTGGCATAATGATAGGCGCGGGCATCTACGTGCTCGTGGGCGTCGCAGGAGTGGAGGCGGGCGACGCGCTCTGGCTGTCTTTCGCGATAGGCGCAATCATCTCGATTTTCACGGCCCTCACCTATGCGGAGCTCTCAAGCATGTATCCCTTCGACGGCTCCAGCTACCTCTACTCCAAGCGCGCAATAGGCTCCCGCACCCTGAGCTTCCTGCTCGGCTGGTTCATGGTCGTCGCATATACCTCCGGAGCCGCCACTGTTTCCATGGGCTTCGGCCAGTACCTGCAAAACCTCCTTCCCATTCCTGTCACGCTCGGCGCGACCGTGCTCCTGCTCTTCCTCGGCATGCTCAATTACAAGGGCATGAAGTACGTGACATTCTTCAGCGCCTTCGGCACGCTCGTGTCGGTCGTCGCTCTCCTCTCGATAATCGGCCTCTTCCTCAACATATCAGGCCTCTCAGGGCTTGAATTCTCCTTCACCTCGCCCAAGGGCATGGGCGGAATACTCTCGGGCGCGCTCCTCGCGGTCTTCGCGTTCTTCGGATTCGAGGTGCTTGCCAACGCGGCAGAGGAGGTGAAGGACCCGCGCCGCAACGTTCCGCGCGCGATAATAATCTCGCTCCTCATAGTGTCCGTAATCTACATGCTCATAGCGCTTGCCTTCACCGCGGCGCTGCCTTACGAGAAGATAGTTGAGACGGTCAACAACGGCAAGGGCTCGCTTGCCGTAGCTGCCGAAGCATTCGGCGGCCCCGTCTTCCACCTCATAGTGGTGCTCGGCGGCCTGCTTTCAACCTCAAGCACAGTCGTAGTGGTGCTCATGGGCATCAGCAGGCTGATATACGGAATGGCCGAGGACAAGGCGCTTCCGCACAGGCTCCTTTCAACGAACAAGAGCGGCGTGCCAGGCCTCGCAGTGCTAATCGCAACCATCTTCTCAATATGCCTGGTGTTCTACGGCGACCTTGGCCTTGTCGCAAGACTCGCTGTCTCGGCGATGTTCATACTCTTCATCTTCGACAACCTCTCGCTCATCCGCCTGCGCCTCACCAGCCCGAAGCTGGCGCGCCCGTTCAGGATACCTCTCTCCATAGCAAACGTGCCAATCACCGCGGTGCTTGCAATCCTCTCGATGGGCTATCTGCTTGCCTACGAGTTCCTCAACTTCCCGGGCCTGCTGGCTGGTCTCGTCGTGCTCACAATCGTGGGGCTCCTGCTGAACAAGGCGGAATACTGGCTGGCCGCGGCTGAGCGTTAGGGATATAAAGGCCAAAAGCGCAAATATGCATGGGTAAGTGCATGGCATCGAAACAGCTCCCAGTGGCTCAGAAAAGCGAGGAAGCGCAAGTGGCTGCCTTGGCCGTGGAGTGGTACAACAAGAACGTCTCTTCTTTTGCCCGTGAAAAGCCTGAAAGCAAGCTCGATAAGATTTCTATTTCCAATGTGGTGGTGCGCCAGAAAGTGCCGGGCTATTACGAGGTTGACATAAAGGGCTGGGGCCGCGAGCCCCATGAGGGGCCGGACCTGCTGTTCGAAAAAACATCAACAGGGCTGGTGCTCCGGGCGCACTATCCCCAGCACCAGGCTTTCTTCGAAGCCGAGCAGGAAACGCGAAAACCAAACCTGAGCGGATGGAAAATCACTCGCCCCTAGCTCACATCCTCTTCTTTATCAAATAGCCCGCAACCAGCCCGAAAGCCATCGCAGCAAGAATGAGCAGCACAATGTCCGGCGTGAGCGACTGCCATGCAGGCTGGAGGCACCCGGCCACCGGCTGGGCCGCGGCATCAAGAGGCGCTGGCGGGGCTGCGGCCGCCGGGGCAACAGTCGCCCGAAGGGCTGGCGCGGCGTTCTCAGCAGCCGTCTTTGCCCCCTCTGCAAATTGCGTTCCGGCCTGTGCCGGCAGCTTTGAAATGAAATTGAAGAACGCGCCCACAACCGCGACAACAGTGAGGCCCAGCACAATCCAGATTTTCAGCTCGCGCGGCTGCACTATGCTCATGCCCTTGCGCGTAAGCTCGTAATACTTCCACTTCCTCCCCTCGTCCTTCATCACCGCAAGCCCCGCCTTCTCGAGCACCTGCATATGCTCCTTCACGGTCGAGGGCGAGAGGCGGAACTGCGCGGAAAGCTCGGTGAGCGTCTTCCTTCTCTCGGCGAGCGACTTCAGTATGGAAGCGCGGCTCTCCGAGACAAGGGCCTCGAAGCTCTTCCTGTCAAGCGTAATCTTCTCGTCAAGTGCCTGCATGCAATCACGTTAACCTATGACCAGCAACCCCTTTCTATCTTCCCTTTTCCTTCGGCCCAAGCCTAAGCATCAGGCGTCAATGTCAACCGCAATCTTTATCGAGTTCCTGTCCTCGTATGCGAACGCCTTCTTGTACTCGCTGAGCGGGAAGCGCGTGGTGATGTAGCTCTCCAGTATGTTCCCGAATTTCTCATTGACCCTCTGTATGTCGTCCACCGCCTTCTCGAAGTGCGTCCTGTTCGAGTTCACGCTCCCGACCACGGCCTGGTTGTAGCGCACGATGTGCCGAAGCAGCCTGTTCGTGTCCATCGTGGCGAGCTGCTGGCCCCGCGGTATGCCCGTGAGCACGTAAACGCTGCTGCGCGACATGTACGGAATCACGCTGAGCGCAAGCTCGCTCGCGCCCGCGGCCTCTATTATGATGTCCAGGTGCCTGTCCCTCTGGCAGTGCTCCACCACCTTCTCAATACCCTCGCCCCTGTCGTCAACCTGCAGGTAATCGCAGCCGAGCTGCCTGAGCACCTTCACCCTGAAAGAGTCCTCGGATGTGCGCGCAGTCGCGAAAGTGGCCACGCCGTTCATCCGCAGGAGCGCCGATGTAAGGCACCCCAGAGTTCCCACGCCTATAACCAGCGCGGTCTTGCAGTTGCCCCAGTGGTCCGTATTCCACGCGTGCGAAGGATGCCCGCATGACGGGTGTGTGCGCGACTGCACGAGCCGCACCTGCTCAATCGCCTTCTCCGCAATGCTCAGCGGCTCCACAAGTATGCCGTACTTCTCAATGCCCGGCGGCAGCTTCACGATGTTCTCCTCCTCCTCGACCGCATATTTGGTAAGGAAGCCGTCCAGCTTGTGGAGCCCGCGCTCCTTGTACTGGCCGGTCAGGCAGAAGTCGCTCTGGTGCTGCTTGCAAGGCCCGCATATGCCGCAGCCCCTGCGCACAGTAATCGTGACATGGTCGCCCGGCCTCAGGTTCGTCACCTTCCTCCCCACTTCCTCCACTACGCCCATCATCTCATGCCCTATAACTATCTCCTCCCTTCCGTCGGCAATGTCCTTCTTGTCGTGGGTGACCATCGTGAAGTCCGTGCCGTCAAGGCCCACCTGCTTTACGCGCACGAGCACCTGGGTGGGCGTTTCTATCTTCGGCACCGGAATGATGAAGCCGTGCACTCCGGTCTCGGCGCGCTTCATCCCCACTGCGAACATTGTCTCCGCTGGAGGGGCCGCCTGTGCCGCCCTTGTTTCAGTTTCTGTTGTTGTGCGCTCCATTTTTTCACTTCTTCTTCATCTCGTGCCCGCCGAACTCCTTCCTGATTGCGCCCACGACCTTGCCCGCAAACCTGTCAGCATCCCCTTTTCTTCCTCTCACCGCAAGCGAAGCCTCAATGACTGGAATCTCGATGCCGCGCGCCCTTGCATACTCCGCGGCCCAGGTGCCCGTCTCCCCGCCCCCAATCTCGCCGCTGTACTCCCTCATCTTCGCGTCCTTCCCCAGCGCGCGCCCGCATAATGAAAGCAGCCATGAGCGCACCACGCTCCCGTTTTCCCACACCTTCGCAATTGCGGCCAAGTTCAGGCCGAACTCCGACTTCTCCAGCATCTCAAAGCCCTCGCCGTATGCCTCGAGCATCCCGTACTCAATGGAATTATGAACAGTCTTCACGAAATGCCCGGCCCCTGATTTCCCGACGTAAAGATGGCCGTCTTTCGCGGACACCGCCTCGAAAACATTCTTCGCCGCCTCGTAATCCTCCTTCTTTCCGCCAATGGTCAGGCAAGCGCCATTGCGCGCGCCCTCGAGCCCGCCGCTTGTCCCGACATCCAGGTACCTGATGCCGGAGCTCTCGAGCATCTTTGCGCGCCTCATCGAGTCCTTGTAATTCGAATTGCCCCCGTCAATCAGCATGTCGCCGCCCCTGAGCGATGGCAGCAGCGCCCCAATCACCTCATCCACGGGCTTGCCCGCAGGCACCATGATCCAAATAATCCGCGGCGCATCCAATTTCGCCGCAACATCATCATAGCTCCTTGCAGCTATCGCGCCCTTTTTCTGTGCCTCCTGCACTGGCTCCGGCGACCTGTTATACACTACGACCTTGAACTTCTTCTCAAGCAGCCTCTCGACTATGCGCGAGCCCATTCTTCCGAGGCCGATGAAGCCCAGAGCATTGCCGCTAGCGAGCTTAGCCAATTCATCCTCCCACGTCAATTATCGAACGCAGCTAATATATTCCTATTTCCGCGCCGCCGCCCTCACGCCTTCAGCCCCTTTACCAGAATCACGCGCGCTGGCGCAGCTTCCGCCTCCACTTTCAGCGGCAGCCCCACGAAAAAATATCCGCCCGCAGGCACGTGCTTCAAGTTCAGCCCCTCGAAAATCGGGATGCCCGCCGAAAGCAGAATCTCATGAACCCTCATATTGCCGGAATGGAATTTCTGTATTCCGAGCGAGTCAATGCCAACAGCCGCAATCCCGCAGGCAGCAAGATACTTCGCGCCGTCAACAGTCACATGCACAAAATCAGGCCTGAACTTCTCAAAGCCGCGCTCCGAATTCCTCGTCTTGAGCACGATTATCTCGCCCTTCCGCACCTTGAACTTGCGCAGCGCCTCCTCCCCGATGTCCACTTCCATCGAGGTCAAATCCAGCACGCGGCACTTTCCCACAACCTTCTCCAGCTTCAGTTCGCTAACTTTCCACCCTCCATTCTTCGCGTGCAGCCCCGCATCCATGTGCGTGCCGGTGTGCGCCCCGAGCGTGAGCAGCGATTCGTTCGCGCCCCTTTCAGGCATCCTCTTCACAAATTCTATCTTAGGGCTAGGGTTTCCCTCATAGACGGCCATGCCCCCGCGCACGGGCAGGCTCACGTCGTAAATCTTCAGCGCCATGTTCCCACGGATAGGAAAGCAAGCCGAATCTTTTTAAGCGTTCGTTGCGCAGTCATATCGGTGGGATGGATGGAAAAAAAGGCAATAGGGCGCATAGCCCATTACTACCCGAAAATAGGAGTGGCCGTCGTCGAGCTCACGGGCGAGCTCAAGGTGGGCGACAGGATAAGCATAGAGCATGGGGGCGCCTCCTTTGAGCAGAACGTGGATTCGATGCAGATTGAGCACCAGCAGGTAAGCGCGGCGCGCGCGGGGCAGGCGATAGGCATGAAGGTCGCCCAGACCGCGCACGAGGGAAGCAGCGTCTACAGGCTTGTCGGCTAGGCTCATTCATCCACGGCAGCTTCTGCAGCGTGCTTCCCAACAATCTTCCTAGCTCTTCTTCCACGCGGGCATCTGGCTGAGGTGCTGCTCCACGAACCTCTCGGCCTCCTCGCGCGTGCGCTTCTCCGACTTTATCATGTACGCGACCATCCCGTCGCGCACCATCTCCCTGCATTTCAGCTCGCCCTTCGGGTTGGTGCAGTACTTGCAGTAAATGTTGTTCTCGTCGTGCCCGCCATGGTCCTTCGCCCCTTCCATCGGCATTCCGCAGCTCTCGCATATCCGCATTCCAAGCACCCTTCCGAATCTCATCCGGCCTAGCAGCCCGTTTCAAATCCTAAAATCGCCACATGCCCTTTCTGCCCGAAAATCTATTTAAGCTTGCAGAGGCACTATAACCCGGTAATTTCTACGTCGATGATTTTCAGTGATGCAATGACGATTGCAAAAGCGAGCGAAAAGGTTGCGGGCGGGAAGCTCGTGAAGCTTGAGCTGGAGCTGGACGGCCCGCGCATCGCGGGCGCGAAAATAACCGGCGACTTCTTCCTGCACCCGGAGGAAGCCCTCGCGGAAATCGAGGGCGCGCTGAAGGGGATGCAGCTCTCGACGTCGGAGGCGGAAATCGCCTCCTCCATAGCGAAAGTGGCCGAGGCAAAGGGCGTGCAGATGGTGGGCTTTTCGGCCGATACCATAGCGCGGCTCGTGAAGACCGCGGCAGGCGGGGCGGGAAAATGAACTGGCGCCTGGTGGAACTGGAGCAATACGACGCGTTCACAAACATGGCCATCGACGAGGCCGTGAGCGAAGCCGTCGCAAGCGGCGCCTCCCCGCCAACAATGCGCTTCTACACCTGGAAGCCCTCAGCAGTATCGATAGGCTACTTCCAAAGCCTGGCGGAAGAGGTGGATGCGGAGCGCTGCAAAGCAGAGGGCGTTGATGTCGTGCGCAGGCGCACGGGCGGCGGCGCGGTCTACCATGACGAGCTGGGCGAGATAACCTACAGCATCATCGCACCCGAAAGCATCTTCCCGAAGGGCATCATCGACTCGTACTACTCAATCTGCGGCTGCATAATCGACGCGTTCGACAGGCTGGACGTGGAGGCGGAGTTCAAGCCCATCAACGACATCACGGTCAATGGCCGCAAGATATCCGGCAATGCGCAGACAAGGCGCGGCGGCGTGCTGCTGCAGCACGGCACCATACTGCTGGACGTGGACGTAAAGAAAATGTTCTCCTTCCTCAAGGTCGGCTCCGAGAAAATATCCGACAAGCTCATCGCTTCGGCCGAGGAGCGCGTCACGAGCCTGAAGCGCGAGGCGCCCGATACCGCGCGCGAGCAGCTCTACTCAGTGCTGAAGGCGGGCTTCACTGACGGCAAGGCCTTTTCAATAGGCAAGTGGAGCGATGCCGAGCTCGCGCGGGCAAAGGAGCTCGCGGAAACGCGCTACCGCTCAAAGGAATGGAACGAGATGCGATAGGCGTTCAATGCTTATAAAACTGCAGTTATAGACTATTCCTATGAAACCCGCGACGCTAATGCTCGCACTCTTATTCTCTTTCATTATGTTCATTCATATTTCCTTTTCAGCGCATTTGACTTCCGATATGCTCAATAAAAACTCTATCAAGGAAGAAGTTCTAGATCTTTCCGTAGGAGAAAGCGTGTCAACAAGCAAAAGCGGCGTAGTCACAGTCACTGACACATACGTTTTCACCGTTCCAGAATTTGAACTTGATAAAGATGTCAGGCTGGAGCCAATAAATACGACGATTGGCAAATTTTTCTATAGGATAGAAGGAAAGAAGCCAGCAATTCATATCTTTCTAGGCGCATTCAAATCGGAAACTAACAACGTAATAAAAGTACACGACACAACGCTGACAAACATCTCAATCAATGGAATCAAAATCAACGAATTTGGTTTTGAGACAAAGGAGCCGGAGCGCGGCTGGGCTAATTTGGCTATGGAAGATGATATTCTTGTCTATAGTATTTTTGTACAGCCCCCAGATCTTATTCTCGGTGGCCGGAACAAGCTGCAATTGACTTACAGACTTAACAACAAGAACCTCCCGCAACCATATTACGCCCCAATGTATCTGGAGCTTGGCCATTTTGATGCAGTGCTGAATGCGACCAGTTGGATTAGCAAAAAAGACGGCGATATCGTCGAAATAACATACGACATAACCAACCGTGGCGTGCCAAAATACGTGGGCGAATTCAAAATTGAACTATGGTCCGAAGCTGCTTCATCTACAATGTTCCTCAATGCGGCAGAACAAAATCCTTATAATCTCTCCTTTTACGATTCCCACTTTATTGGTTTTCCTATGGAGGCTGACCTGCATTATTTCAGTTATTTCAGCGTCGCAAGTGTCCCCTATCCTTTCATAGTTGGAAATTCAACAAAAATGACTGTGAAGATGAACTTTGGGAATTTTTCAGGCTCAAAATTAGAAGACTACTATCAGGTGATTGCACGAGGAAATATGTCGATAATTCCTCTTTTCTCTTATGACGGCTATCCTGCAACGTTCTTGAAGCCACTTCTGGTCGACATGCACGACCAAAAACTGAATCTTGTATTCGTTCCCGTAAACTGGAAGAAAAATCGAACCGATTTTACTCTAGAGGCAAAAAGTCAATACATGTATCTATTATACTCCCTTCCGACTCTTCACAAATGTCCTGAAAAGCTAGGGTTTGAGATGACTGAAAATGGCCTGATTGTGGAAAATCTATCTTCATTATCTGCTAAAGCACTATTTAACAAAATCCAGACTTGGACGCTGCAAAATTATGGAGATACTTACGATTATATAATTGCCATTGGTGACGACGATTCATTTTCTCCTAATGTAGCCGGCTACACCTTGGTTGGCCGACCCATCGTTTTTGTAAGGCGCGGCAATCCCATTACCACCGCCCACGAACTCGGTCACCAATTCGGCCTTTATGATGAATATTGTGACTGCGCAGGAATCTGCAATGTTGAACCGAATCCACTCAAAAAGGAGTACGGCTGTGATCCGAACGGCGACTGTTGCTGGTCTGATTTCAATCTCTTTGGATGGGAGCCATTCGGAAATAATTGCGATCTCGGCTCATATGAGAATTATGGTTGCAGAAAGTGTTGCAGGGGTAATAATAATTCCCTTGGCGGTATTTCCATAATGAGTTGGGCGAATGCCAAGCCACCTCGTTATCATGACGATGTCAGCCTGGCTTATTTAGCAAAAAACGAAACCCTGAGGTGTGATTGATATGAAAAAATCAATAGTCGCGGCCTGCTTGTTGCTCCTGCTTCCTCACGTTTTTGCTGCAAACGTCATATCCATCATCTTTGACATTGACAAAAACGACAATGTCGCCCTGACCGGGCTGGACATCGGTGACGGAACCCGCCAAAAATTCTTTTCAGACGAAGGGCCCTATGAACTTCTTCTTCTGGATTCGGACGGCAGCAGGGTAGATGGCCACAAGTTCGACGCCTCCTTTATTCTATTGTCCGACCCGCCGCAACCACTCGACTATTCCAGCCACAGTTATAGACTTCTATACTCGAATTCCACGGAGAAAATCATAATAACGCATAATGGCAAAGTCATATTCGAAAAATCCCTTCCCAACAAGGGCTCTCCGTGCAACCGAAACGGCATCTGCGACAGCGGTGAAAATGGCTTCGGATGCTTTGCCGACTGCGGTACAGCTCCATCCTTGTCCGAACCAACCCAACCTCCGCAAACAAATGGCAAAACAGCGGGCACTGGCCTGCTTCCAGTTCTTCCGCAAGTACTGGCCGAACTGCTGCTTGTTCTTGGCGCTTTCATCATTATTACAGCCGTACTGCTATTCTTGAAGCTGAGAAAGAAATAGCGAAACCGTCAATTCCAGGACTCCGGCGTCCCGTGTCCGAATTCCCTACTTCTTCAACTCGCCTTGGAAAATGTGAATGGCCTTTCCCTGCGCAGCTTCCGCGGCCTCCATGAGCGCCTCGGGCAGCGTCGGGTGCGGGTGAATCGTGGCAGCAACATCCTCGAGCACCGCGCCCATCTCAATGCCGAGCGCGGCCTCGCTTATCAGCTCGCCCGCCTCCGCGCCGACAATGTGCACGCCCAGCACCACGCCACTCTCCTTCTCGGCAAGAATTTTCACAAACCCGTCGCTCTCATTCCTCGTCATCGACCTGCCCAGCGCCCTGAACGGGAACCTGCCCACGACATACTGCACGCCCTTGGCTACGGCTTCCTCCTCGCCCATGCCCGCGCTCGCTATCTCCGGGTCGCAATACACGACGGCAGGTACCACCCTGTTATGGTACGCGCTTTCAAGCCCCGCGATCGCCTCGGCCGCGACTTTCCCCTGCCTGCTCGCCTTGTGCGCAAGCAGCGGCGCTCCAACCACATCGCCTATCGCGTAAATCTTGTGGTCGCTGGTCCTCATCCTCTCGTCAACTTTCACAAACCCCTTCTCATCCAGCTTCACCTGCGTGTTCTCAAGCCCGAGCCCCTTTGTATTCGCCTTGTGCCCTATGGTGACGAGCACCTTGTCCGCAGGCAGCACGATGCTCTCGCCGCCCTCCTTCTTTATCCTCACCGCCTTTTTCCCGCCCTGCTCGACAATGCCATCGAACGCCGCGTTGAAGTGGAACTCCACGCCAAGCGCCTGCAGCTTCTTCACCACGACATCGACCAAATCCTTGTCCAGCCCCCTCATCGCCCTGTCGCTCCTGTTCACCACGCACACTTTGCTGCCGAGCTTCCGGAAGACCGAGCACATCTCGAGCGCAATGTAGCCCGCGCCTATCACCACGATATTTTCCGGGGCCTCTGCAAGCATGAGCGCCTCGCTCGAGCCTATCACAAACTGCCCGTCCACTGGCAGGCCTTCGAGTTCCTGAGGCTCCGCGCCTGTCGCGATTATCGCGTTCCCGAAATCAATTGTGCTCACGCCCTTCTCCATCCTGACGCCCGCGGTGCCCGACGCCTTGAAGAATGCCTCGCCCTGCATCACCTGCACGCCGTTCTGCTTGAGCAGCCCCGCAACGCCTCCGCGCAGCTTGTCAACAATGCCCTGCTTCCACGCCTGCATCTTCGGCAGGTCAATCGAAACGTCCTTCACGACTATGCCGAGCTCCTCTGAATGGCCCAGCTCATACGCCAGCTCACTCGCATATATCAGCGCCTTCGAAGGGATGCATCCTTCATTGAGGCAAATGCCCCCGAGCCCGGCCTCGCCCTTCCTCTCAACAAGCGTCACATCCTTGCCGAGCTGCGCGGCCCTTATCGCGGCCACATAGCCGCCCGGCCCTCCGCCTATGATGAGGACGTCAGTGCCGCTCGCAATGTCGCCCATCACCATAGAATCATCGCAGTTCTCTTTTTTGTTTCATCAGAGCAGCGTCGGGTCTTCCAGCCTCTTCACAATGGAATTCATGAAGCGCGCCGCGACAGCGCCGTCAACTACGCGGTGGTCGAACGAAAGCACGAGGTTCATCATCTTCCTCGACACAACGTTCCCCTCCACCACTGCCGGCCTGTCCTTCATCTTCATCACGCCGAGAATAGCCACTTCCGGATAATTTATGATAGGCGTCGCCCACACCCCTCCCGTGCTGCCTATGTTCGTAATCGTGAAAGTGCCGCCCTGCATATCCATGAGCTTCAGGCGCCTCTTGCGCGCCTCCTCCGTCACGGCCGAAATCTCGAGCGCAAGCGTCATCAGGTCCTTCTTGTCCGCATCATGAATCACGGGAACGAGAAGCCCGTCCTCAGTGTCCGTTGCAATGCCGATGTTGTAATATTTCCTCAGCACAATCTCGAGCTTCTCCGCGTCATAGCGCGCGTTGAACTGCGGATAATCCTTGAGCGCGCCGACAACTGCCTTGATGATGAATGGCAGGTAGGTGAGCTTCACGCCCTTTGCTGCAGCCTTGTCCTTCGCGCCCTCGCGCAGCTGCACGAGCGCGCCCACGCCAACTTCCTCCATGTGCGTCACGTGCGGTATCGTGCTGGCCGATTTGACCATCTTTTCCGCAATCGCCTTGCGCAGGCTCGAAATCTTCACCCGCTCGACAGGCCCGTAGTCCTCGGTGGTGCCGGGCATCGACTGCAGCGCGGAAACTGCGCTCGGCGAGGCGGGCCCCGTGCCCGCTGCATGTGCCTTGATGTCCTCGATGGTCACGCGCCCTCCCGGCCCCGTGCCCGCAACCAAATCAATATTCACTCCCATGTCAGCCGCAAACTTCCTGGTAGCCGGCGTGGCAATCGCCTTGCTTCCGGGCGCGGGCGCCTGCATGTGCAGGGGCGCGGGAACAAACTGCGCGGGCGCAGCCTGCGGCCTTGCCGGAACAGGCGCCTTTTGCCCTTCGGGCGCGTTCTCCTGCGTTATTTCGCGCGCAATCTCGCCCTGCTCGCCGACTGCATACGCCACCTGCCCCACGCGGACAACATCCCCTTCCTTGAAATAGAGCTTGAGGACAATGCCCGCCTGCGGCGAGGGAAGCTCCACCACCGCCTTGTCAGTCTCGACCTCCAGCACTGCCTGGTCAGCCTTTATGACATCGCCTTCCTTGACAAGCCACTTGACAAGCTTGCCCTCGTAAATCCCCTCGCCCACATCCGGGAACTTGAATTCGAAAACCATGCGCTCACTTTGGCCTAATAGCCCATCACTTCATTCACTGCCTTCATTATCCTGAACACATCGGGCATATAATAATCTTCCAGCCTCGCAAGTGGCACCGGCACGTCATAGCCGGTCACGCGCAGCACGGGCGCCTTCAAATTCAGGAAGTTGTGGCTCATCGCCTTCGCAATTATCTCCGCACCCATCCCGCACGCCCTCTGCGCCTCGTGCACCACCACGGCCCTGCCGGTCTTCTCGATGGAAGCGCAAATGGTCTTCTCATCCAGCGGCGAAATCGTGCGCAAATCCACCACTTCCGCGCTTATCCCCTTCTCCTTGCACTCGTCCGCTGCCTGCAGGCACTGCCTCAGCATCGAGCCCCATGCAATCAGGGAAATGTCGCTTCCCTCGCGCACGACATTGGCCTCGCCCAGCGGAATCACGTAATCCTCCTCGGGCACCTCCTCCTTCACTGACCTGTAGAGCCTCATGGGCTCCAGGAATATCACGGGGTCAGGATCGCGTATCGCGGAAACAAGCAGGCCTTTCGCATCATAGGGGCCGGAAGGAATCACAACCTTGAGGCCGGGCGTGTGCGCGTAAATGGCCTCCGTGCTCTCCGAGTGGTGCTCCAGCGCCCTGATGCCCGCCCCATACGGCGAGCGCACCACCATCGGCACGCTATACCTTCCGCGCGAGCGCAGCCTCATCCTTCCCGCATGGTCCACGAGCTGGTTGAATGCATATGTCATGAACCCGCTGAACTGGATTTCGGCTATGGGCGTCAGGCCGCTGCACGCCATCCCAATTGCCGCGCCGACAATTCCCGACTCCGCAAGCGGCGTGTCAATCACGCGCTCCTTGCCGTATTTCTCCTGCAGCCCCACTGTCGCGCGGAACACGCCCCCTTCCTTCCCCACATCCTCGCCCAGCACCACCACCGTCGGGTCCCTGCCCATCTCCTGCATCATCGCGAGGTTGAGCGCGTCAATCATCGTCATTTTCGCCAAGCATATCAACTCACTTTTTTCCCTGCTCCTTCTCCTCCTCGGCCTTGAGCATGTATCTCACCTGCTCCATCAGGCTCTCCGGAATCTCCTCGAACACGTACTTGAACATGTCCATCGGGTCCACCTTCAGCGATGCTTCCGCATCCGCAAACGCCCTCTCCACCCGCTCCTTTGCCTCGCCAACGACCTTCTGCTCATACTCCTCGCTCCACACTCCTTTTTCCTGCAGGTAAATCTTGAACCTCACGAACGGGTCGCGCTTCCTCCACTCCGCCTCCTCCTCCTTGCTCCTGTATTTCGACGGGTCGTCCGAGGTGGAGTGCGGCCCGAACCTGTAAGTCAGGCATTCAATCAGCGTTGGCCCTCCCCCGCCCCTTGCCTTCTCCAGCGCATACTTCGCGATTGCGTAAACGCCAAGCACATCATTCCCATCCACCTGTATTCCCTCGAACCCGTAGCCGAGCGCCCTCTGCGCTATTGTCTTGGCAGCGGTCTGGATTTTGCGCGGCACTGAAATTGCATACTGGTTGTTCTGGCACACGAACACAACAGGCGCCTTGTTCACGCCCGCAAGATTCATTGCCTCATGAACATCTCCCTCGCTGCTTGCCCCGTCCCCGAAGAATGCGACGCAGGCATGCCTCTGCCCCTGTATCTGCGCTGCCATTGCCGCGCCCACTGCATGAATAGTCTGGCTGCCTATCGGGATTGCGACCGGGAAATCGCCCGAGCCCTTCGGCAGCCGCGCCTCCGTGCCCATGCACGCGATGAAATAGTCCTTCAAGTCCGCCCCGCGCGTGATTGCTATCCCGTGCTCCCTGTAGGACGGGAACATCCTGTCAGTTTTCTCCGTGGCCTTCGCAACCCCGATTTGCGCGCCCTCCTGCCCCTCGACAGGCAGGTAGGTGAAAATCCGCCCCTGCCTCTGCAGGCTCATTGCCTTGCGGTCGAACTCGCGCACGAGCACCATGGCCTCGTACATCCCTTCCAGCTCCTCCCTGGCGAGCTCCGGCTCAAGCGCCTTGTCCGCCTTGCCCTGTTCGTCCAGAACCTGGACATAATCGACGCTGCCTTCAAACGCCTTTTTTCTGACCACTTGCAACAACCCCTTTCACTTGTTCCTTTTCCCTTCCAATTAGCGCCTTAATAAACAATTCCCCGGCGCGGTACGACGTCCTGACAAAAGGCCCCGCCGCGACGTAAAGGAAGCCCATCGCCTCCCCTTCCTTCTTCAGCCTCCCGAATTTCTCCGGCGCGACAAACTCAGCCACCTTCATCTGCACCTCGCTCGGCCTAAGATACTGGCCCATTGTAAGAATGTCGCACCCCGCCCCCCTCAAATCCCCCATTGCTTTCAGCACATCCTCCTCCTGCTCGCCCATCCCGAGAATGATGGAGCTCTTTGTGTAGATTTTTTTGTCAAGCCTCTTGACTATCTTCAACACTTCCAATGACTGCTCGTAATTCGCCCTCCTGTCCCTCACGTATTTCTGCATCTGCGCCGTAGTCTCAATATTATGCGCAATCACATCCGGCCCCGCCTCCACCACTTTCTTCACGCACTCCTCGCTGCCCCTGAAATCAGGAATCAAAACCTCCACCAAAACCCCCGCGCATTCCCGCTTAATTTCGGCAATGCATTTCGCAAAATGCCCGGCGCCCTGGTCAGGCAGCTCATCGCGGTCAACGGAAGTAATCACAACATAGTCAAGGCCAAACTCCTTCACTGCCTGCGCCAACTTCGCAGGCTCGAGCGGGTCCAGCGGCCTTCCCTCCTGCGCCTTGCCCACTGCGCAGAACCTGCACCCGCGAGTGCACGTGTCCCCCATAACCATGAACGTAGCGGTTCCTCCACTCCAGCACTCGGCCATGTTCGGGCAGTGCGCCTCCTGGCACACAGTGTGCAGCCCCAGCTCGGAAATTTTCGCCTTTATTCCACTAAATTTCCCGGTAGTGGGCGGCCTTATTTTTAGCCACTGCGGTTTTCCCTCATCCAACCAATCGCCAAGCAGCTTTCCCGCCGTCGCTATATAAGCATTGCCCTCTCCTATCGACGAACTTTTCTTCAGGCAATCGCAACTCCCAGAATCGCGCCAACCGCATAGCCCGCAATAGCCGCAATCATTCCTATTACAGCCATCTCAACGCCCGCCTTCAGCCAGCTGCCAACCGTATACTTCGCCTTTATCGCGCCAGCAATGAACAGCACGGAAGTCGAAATGACAAGCGAGGCAACCATTGCGCTTTTCACCGGCATGAAGAAGAACGCCGCAAGCGGGATGAGCGAGCCCACTATGGCGGAAAAGCCGACCATGAACGCCTCGGAAAGCGGGTTCAAATCCCCTGCCTCGCTCATGTTCAGCTCCTCGTGCATCATGAACCGGAGCATCTCGTCATCGTTCGAGCTTATCTTGTCCACGATCTCCTCAAGCAGCCTGCCCCTGAACCCGCGAAGCATGTAGATGTCGCGCACCTCCTGCCTCTCCGACTCAGGGTGCTCCCTTATTTCATGCATCTCCCTCTCCTGCTCGCGCCTGTAATGGTCGCGCGCGGCCTTCGAAGACGTATATGCAACTGCACCCATCGAAATTGACTCCGCAAAAGTGGCTGCAAGGCCCGCAATCAGCACAACTTTAACATCGTTGGTGGCCGTCGCAACCGCAAGTATTATGCCAAGCACGTTAACCGTGCCGTCCTGCCCGCCGAGTATGAACTGCCTGAGAAGCTCGCCCTTTCCCTGGTCGTGCTCCTCGTTGATGTGCTCGGACAGCCTTTCCTGCGCCTCGAGCAGCACCCGCCCCTCGCTCTTTTTTGCCATGTTCACCGACTGAACTTTCCCTCCAACCTTATTTAACTTAACCGCGCATTCCTGCGCATGCGCAAGCTATTCGAGGGCGAGGAAGGCGCGGCGAAGCTCATACTCGCGGCCAACGTCTTCCTCATAGGCAGCAAGCTCGCAGTCGCCCTCCTCACAGGAAGCCTGGGAGTGATAGCCGTGCTCATCGACTCATGCTTCGACTTCGCGGGCGGCGTCTTCGCCTATTTCGGCATAAGGAAGGCGCGCCAGCCTCCGGATGACTCGCACCACTACGGCCACCTGAAATTCGGCTCTCTCACGAGCCTCGCGCAGCTCTCCCTCATCTTCATAACGGCGCTCGTCATCCTCTATGCGGCGATGAACCGCTTCGTTAGGCCGGTGCCGCTCGTTGTCACGCCCTTCGACCTTGCCCTCATGGGCATAACAATAGCAGTCGACATCCTCATGGCCGGCTACCTCACGCGCAAGGCAGCCGAATACTCCAGCACTGCCCTGGAGGCGAGCGCTGGCAACTACACCTCGGACATCTTCCAGAACTCCGCAGTGCTCGTGGGCCTTTTCGGCATGTCCACTGGCTTCCTGCTTGCGGACCCCATAGCCGCAACCCTTGTCGCGCTCCTAATGCTGCGCGTGGTTTTCAACGTGGGCCGCAAGTCAGTGCTGGAGCTCACGGACGCGGGCCCCTCAAAGGAAACACTGGCAAAAATCGAGCGCCTCATCCTGTCGCACAAGGGCGTGAAGAGCTTCCACAAGCTGCGCGGCCGCACCTTCTCGGGCCACATCTACATAGACGTGCACGTGCAGATGGACCCGAAGCTGCCTCTCGTAAAGGCGCACGAAATAGCCGAAACTCTCAAGCAGAAAATATTCCGCGAAATACCAGACGTGAAGGAAGTGCTCATACACGAGGAGCCGGCGGAAAAGTAGCCATCATTTCTCCTTTGCCTTCGTCTTGAACAGAATCCAGTTCTTGCTGTCCTTCAGCCTTATCATGCAATAGCGCCCCTGCATCCTCTTGCCCTTCAAAATAAACACCAGCTTCCCCTTCTCCTCCTCATCCTCCTCCATCTCGTAAGTGCCGCTGTCCCAAATCAGCACCTGCCCCGCGCCATACATTCCCTCCTCGATCTCGCCCTCAAAACTCCCGTACTCCAGCGCATGGTCTTCAGTAATTACCGCGAGCCTCTTCACTCCCTCGTCCAGCGGCGGGCCTTTAGGAACGGCCCAGCTCCTCAGCACCTTTCCGATTTGCAGCCGAAAATCCCAGTGCAATGTAGACGCATGGTGCTCATGCACCACGAATTTCAGCGCATTTTTCTTCGCAACCATTTTCCCACTTCACACCAAACTCGAAGGGCACAGCCTGTTCAGCACGCACTCGCCGCATTTGGGCCTGCGCGCAATGCACACCCTCCTTCCATGCCATATCAGCTCGTTTGAAAACGCCCACCACTCTTTGCGCGGCACAATCCCCATGATGTCCTGCTCAATCTTCTTCGGGTCCTTGTTTTTCGTCAGGCCCAGCAGCCACGTGAGCCGCATCACGTGCGTGTCAACTACAAAGCCCTCCACCTTTCCGTAAGCAGCACCCAAGACAACATTCGCAGTCTTCCTCGCCACCCCTGGCAAAAGGAGCAAATCAGCCATATTGTCAGGAACCTTCCCTCCGAACTTCTCCACAATCACAGTGCAGGCAGCCTTGATGTTCTTGGCCTTGTTCTTGTAAAAGCCGGTTGAATGGATGAGGCGCTCAAGTTCGGGCTGCCTTGCATTTGCAAAATCCTTCGCCGTCCTATACCTTGCAAAAAGCGCAGGCGTGACCTTGTTCACCCTCTCATCAGTGCACTGCGCGGACAAAATAGTGGCAACGAGCATCTGCAGCGCATTCCCGTGCCTCAGCGCAGTGCCTGCCTTCGGATACTCCTTCCTGAGAAGCGCGACAATCTTGCCGGCATTCTTCCTGTTGTCCCTCACCACATTTCTCCCCGATAATCTCTGCTCCGCGTGCCATTATTAATATTCTCTTCCATAACACATCATGGACGACTACGTTACGCCCCAGAACTTCGCGCTCCTCACGGACCTGTACGAGCTCACGATGTGCGCTGCCTACCACAAGTCAGGCGTGAAAGGCAAGGCCACCTTCGAGCTTTTCGTCCGCTCCCTCCCGTCAAACCGCTCCTACCTCGTCTTCGCGGGCCTCGAGCAGGCCCTGCATTACCTCCAGAACCTCCACTTCTCGCGCGAGCACATCGACTACTTGCGGTCACGCGGCCTGTTCGAAGACGACTTCCTCGCCTACCTGGGGCACTTCCGCTTCACAGGCGAGATGCACGCAATGCCCGAAGGCACGGTCTTCTTCGCAAATGAGCCGGTAATCCGCGTTACAGCGCCGATAGTGGAAGCCCAGCTCGCGGAAACTTTCCTGCTCAATGCAATCAACTTCCAGACTCTTGCTGCGACAAAAGCATCACGCGCAGTGCATGCTGCAGCAGGCCGCACAGTAGTGGACTTCTCCCCGCGTCGCGCCCATGGCCCGGACGCGGCAATGAAGTCGGCGCGCTCCTCCTACCTCGCGGGCTTCGCCGGCACCTCGAACGTTCTAGCGGGCATGCTCTACGGCATGCCCATCTACGGCACAATCGCGCACTCGTTCATAATGTCGCACGAGAACGAGCTCGACGCATTCCGCTCCTACGCTGCAGCCTTCCCGGACCAGTGCACGCTTCTCATTGACACCTATGACACCCTGCAGGGCGCAAGAAACGCAGTTGAAGTCGGAAAAGAACTCGAGGCAAAAGGCCATTCGCTAGCAGGCGTGAGGCTTGACAGCGGCGATTTGCTCAAGCTAAGCAAGGGCGTGCGCGCAATACTGGACAAGGGCGGCTTCCCGAAGGCCAAGATATTCGCAAGCGGAGATTTGGACGAGTACAAGATAGAGAAGCTCGTGCGCAAGGGCGCGCCCATAGACGCATTCGGCGTGGGCACCTCGCTGGGCACATCCAATGACGCCCCTTCCCTCAACGTGAACTACAAGCTCTGCGAAGTGGCGGATGAGCGAGGCTCCATGCGGCCGGTGATGAAACTCAGCGCCGAGAAGAACTCTCTGCCAGGCAGGAAGCAGGTATACCGCGAGATAGACAAGAAAGGATATTTTGTTACGGACGTAATTGCATTGGATGGCGAATTCGCGACGCGCCAGCCGCTCCTCCTGAAGTGGATGGACGAGGGGCGCATAGTGAAGCGCCTGCCGAAGCTCGACGATTTGCGCGAGCGCGCGACGCAGGAGCTGAGCATGCTGCCGGAGCAGTACAAGGCATTCGCAAAAGCTCCCGCTTACCCGGTGAAACTCAGCCCGAAGCTCACTGCGCTCATCAAGAAGCTGAAGAAATAATCATTTCCTTCTGCATCTCATGCACGTCCTGCAGAACTCGTACCTCTTGTTCAAATCCCTTGTAATGCCATCCCGCAAATTCTGGTACTGCTTCTCATTCCAAATCTCGTAGAACGGCCTTTCAACGCAGTTGCCCAAGGCAAGCTTCACCATTTCCTTGCGCGGCATGCGCCTCTGCGTGACCTCGCAGCACGGGAACACGCTCCCGTCCTTCAGGATGTAGCAAGTTGTCCAGGGCTTTATGCAGTCGCACATCTCGGGCGTGCTGCCCATGCCCATGTAATCCGCTATAATGACCTCGACTCCCTTCTCCTTCCCTATCTTCTGCGCCTCAGCCAGAGTCGCGCGTATCTCCTCCTCGCTGGGCTTCGGCGTGTCCGGGTTTATCACCGATTCGGGCGCGTCCATCAGCACCATGTTTGCGCCCACAATCACCTTGTCAATGCCGATGTCAGCCGCTATGTCGACAATCTTCGGCGCGTCCTGCAAATTGTCGCGCACAAGCGTGTTGCCAAAGGACAGGCGCGGCTTCGTCTTGCCCATCTGCTTGCGCAGCTTCACGAACTGCCGCAAATTCTCAGTGACCTGCTCGAATGTCGCGCCCAGCCGTATCCTCTTGAATATCTCCGGCTCCGCGGCATCAAACGAGATGACCAGCTCGTCAACACCCAACTCAATCAGCCGCCTGTTCACCTTCTCCACCAGCAGCGTTCCATTGGTGGTAAACCAAAGGTAAATACCCTTCTTCTTGGCATACGCTATCATCTCAAATACGTCCTTGTTCAGCAAACTCTCGCCAATGCCGGTCAAATTGATGGACATGAGCGTCGGCATCCCGTCCACAACCTTCTTGAACATCTCAAGAGTCATGTCGCCCACGCTCTCGCGTATGAACGGGCTCTCGCACATGGGGCAGGACAAATTGCACCTGAGCGTAATCTCTATTTGCGCGGAAAGCACGCCGGTGGGCGCCTTCGCGGGCCTCTGCGGCAAGGTATAGAGCTGCGCGCCAGCCGCATTCGCGAGCCTCTTCGGGTCCTTCAGGCTGCCGCTGTACTTGCCGAGCAGCGTGGGGATTGCTGAAATCTTTGAAGGGTCCATAACTAAGTTATACCTCTCAAGCCATTTAAAATCTTTCCACTGCTCACTCAACGTCTGCCATCGCCACTTTCTCAAGCACGCACTTCTCGAGCGGATATGCGGAAAGCATCCTTGCGGGAATTCCGAATCTCTTTGCCACTTCTGCCTTCTCCGCAACAAATACTGGCTTCAGCTCCTTTGCCCCCAATGCCCCCAAAACTTCCGTCTTCCCGATGCCCTCGAACATCACTACGGCATTCTTCGCATCCCTGGCCCCGATGCGCGCAATGGCATCCTTTATCTTGCGCGTGCCCGCGGCGCGCGCCAGCATCTCGGCCTCCAGCCTCTCCGCAAAATTCCGCTTCTCAGCAAGCGCAAGCTTCGCGTTTTCGTAGGCCAGAAGAAGGTGCCTCTCCGAAACAACAGCCTTCCCATCAAATGCCTGAATAAACAGCCCGCTCCTCTTCGCCCGCAGCTCGGCTAGCGCGTCCATCAGCTCCGCAACGCTTCCAAAGCGCGTACTCACTCTCACTACGTGCATCATGAAGTAAAGAAATGAAAAGAAAAAGATAAAAAAGAAGAAGCTCAGCCGAACAGGCTAGCAAGGCCGGCCGCAGCCTCTTCCTCGCTCTTCTTCTCTTCCTTCTTTTCCTCCTTCTTCTCGCCGTGCGCGGCACCGCCCGCGGCAGGCGCGGCAGCGACAGCAGTCACCGCGGCCTTCTTCACCGCCTCGTCGATGTTCACGCCCTTGAGCGAGGACACGAGCGCCTTCGCCTTCGCGGCGTCAGCCTCAATGCCCGCTGCCTTGATGACAGCAAGCACGTTGGCCTCGTTTATCTCCTTCTTCGCGTCGTGCAACAGAAGGGCAGCATATACATATTCCATCCAACCCACCTCTCAACATCACATTTTTTCCTTACATCCCGCCAATCACGCTGCAGGAGCCGCACCCTCCTTTTTCTCCCTATTTCCCGCAGGGGAAATGGGCACCGTTCCGCTATCCGGAACGATTGCCTCCTGCTTCGGTGCTTCCTGCGCCGGCGCTTCCTTCACGTTGACGGCGAGCGTATCATGCGAACGCTTCGCCTTGGCGAGTATCTGGTCAATCACTTCCTTCTCGTAAATGTTGGCGTCGAGCGCGAGCGCCCTCGCGCCGCGCACCGCCTTGCCTATGAGTATCTCCACGTTGTACTTCGTCGGGTATGCAATCTCGACCGACAGGTTGAGCGCATTCTGGTGCGCCTGCGCGAAGTCCGCGAGCATCTTCTCCTCGTCCACCTCAAGCACGTCGTGCTTGTACACTATGCCGTCCTCAAGCGCCGCGCTGATGTTCATTCCAACCTCAAAAGGCTCGATGCCGAGCTTCTGCAACGCCTTCGCAGCAAGGTCTGTAATCTTCTCGCCCTTCTTTGCAACAGTGGAATCTTTCGAAATCACGACCTTGCCGCCCTGGATTTGCGCCTGAATCTTCGCGCTCTTCAGCTCCGAGAGCACCGGGCCCGGCGGCAGGCTCGTCTCGCCCGCTGGCACAATCAGGTCAAAGGGCGCAATCTGGCCCGGCTTTGCAGCAGCCTTGCCCTTGTTCTTCCTCACGAAGCCAACAAGCTCAAACGGGTTCATGTCCGTGAACACCAGCGCAGTGGGCGCATTGACGTGAGTGAGCAGTTCCTGACCCCTCTTCGCCTTCTCAACCGCCCTCTTGATGAGCGTGTTCTTCGCGACAACGAAGAGCGCCTTGCCGCGCAGCTTCTTTTTTATGAGCGAGAACTGCTTGTCAGGCAGCTGCGTCAGATTCACAACCGCTATTGTCTTGGCCTTCTTGATGTGCTCCGCAAGCTCGTCAACTACAGCCTGCTTGAGCTGGTGCGCCGGCCTTGCCTTCACGGCCCCCTTTGCAGCTGCCTTTGCTTTTGCCATAATCGTCAACCGCCAGTCTCCTTCTTCTTGCCATCACTCACTTTGACAAGCTTGCCCATGCTCAGCTTCACCATCACGTTCTTTATGAAAAAGTCCCCGCCCACTTTCGCCTTAATTGCCTCGTAAACAGCGTAAGCGTTCTCGGTCAAATCCTGCGCGCCCATATTCTCAGTCCCGACTGCGCACTGGACAACAGGCAGGTATTTTCCCTTGCTCTTTATGCGCACGCTCCTCTTCACCTTGTCCGCAAGGTCCGCCATCTTCGCACCAACAAGCGGGCGCGGCAGCTTGTCGCGCGTGCCCAGGAACTGGCCCAGATGCTTGCCTACAATCATCATCATCTTCGGCTCTGCCAGGAACTCGTGCGTCTTGGCGAGCTTTTTGAGCTTCGGCCTGTCCGCTGCGAGCTTCTGCGCCTCCTCTGTAGTAATAGTATCATAGCCGGCAGTCTTGGCGTCGAACTGCACCTGCCCGCCGTCAGTGAAAACAGCAATCTTCATGTCCCTGCCCTTTCCCTTCGGCAGCGGCACCTCGAGGTTCAGCCTGTTGTCCTGCTTGTTGAAATCGATGTTGGCGAAATTGACTATGAGCTCGGCTGCCTGCGTGAACTTCCGCTTGCCCTTGTCTGCAAGAGCCTGCGTGAATGCCTCTGCAAATGCCTCTTTTCCAATTGCCATCGCGTTTCCCTCCCAACACGCCGAAGGCGTTATTGGTAGTACGGGAAAAACAGCCCGAATGTTGGCTCTCCTTAGAGCTGATAAGATATATAAAGCTAAGCCGAAGCCGCCTGCCCGGATGCAATTCGCGCCTCCTGCGCAGCGAACAGAATCCTGTCGCTCTCCACTCCCTTCTCAAGCGCCATCTCGTAAACCGTCCGCGCGATTTCCGGCCTTTTCGCCTTCAAAGACCCGTCTATCATTCCGAAATAATGAGGCTCCCCGGCGATGCCTTTCTTTGCCATCCTGTTGAAAACTTGCGCAGCCTTGCCAATATCGCCCCTCTGCATATAGCCGTCCAGGAGCATGCCTGAAATGGTTATGTCTTCCGGGTGCGCCCTCGCCCCCCTTTTCAGTATCTTCATGGCCTTCCTGAATCTGCCTTCCACCATGTGCCCAGATGCAATATCGTGCAGTCTCATGGGCTGCGAAAGGCCCGAGTTGCCTTCCTCCATCAACCTGAAGTGGAGGCTCCGCCTTCTCTTGTTTACGTTGGTGTATGCGCGTACCTTGGCGACGTTTACGTGGAGCTGGTTTCCAAAAAATTTCTGTTGTTGCAAACATTACACCCGCAATCGCGCGCTTCCCGCGCTCAGCCTTTATTCGCCCCCAGCACCCGTGCCCCCTCAGTCCCTCGGGTCCACTTTGCCGGATGTCTCATAATATTTGGCTGGCTTCTCACCGGCCTTTCTACTTGCCTCTGCAGGCTTTCCTGCATTTGGCTCCTCCGTGGCGCCAAATGCCCCATATTCATATATCTTCTGGGCATTGGGGTCTTGCTTTGCCTCGGCTGGCTTTGCAGGCTCAGCAGCAACCTTCGCAGACCTGACTGAAGACCTTGCAGGCATCACCACGCCTCTTGCCTCATTCGCCTTGTATATTGCGTTTGCTGCCTCCATGCAATGCGTTTCCTGCAGCTGGTAGCCATTATCAGCAAAAATCCCCGCAGCCTTGATGAGTTCGTTGACCTGCTCCTGTGGGTTCGCCGACACCCTTGCCTTCCTCACGGCCTCCTTGGCAGGCGCCAGCTTCTCCTCAGCAGGTGAGCCTTCATTTGGCTTCGGCAGTTTCTTATCGTCCAGCGCCAGCATGGTCATTATGACCCTGTCGCCGAGTTCTTCCGCAGTCTCAGTCGCGGCCTTGGGCTTGGCTGCCGCCTTGGTCGGCATGGCAGCATCATTTTTCTGGCCTGCCTCTTCAGGCTTGGGCGCAAGTGCAGCGCGGCGCTCAGCTTCCTCGAGCTGCTTGACCTGCCCGTCCATCCTAAGTACGTTGGAAGGCGTGTGCGCCTCTTCGTAGTAACCTCTCGCGCTCGCCAGCAGCTCCTTGCGCTCTGCAAAGGTCTTGGTGGTGTCCTTGGCGCTTTCCTCAGCTGCCCCGCCTGCAAGGGCCGCGCTGACGCGTGCGTGCGCCGCCTTTGTTTCCTTAGTCGAGAGCGAGTGGAGGAATTTGAAGTAGAACTTGCTGGTGGCGTTTTCGTAAGCCAAGAGCATTGCGGCGTGCGAGACAGTTCGTGTAGTTTTGGCAGCCACCTTCTCCATCTTTCCCGCCTTTGCCTTCACCTGCTCCAGTATTGCATTCTGCTTGCTATAGACGAGCGTCTCGTTCAACTTTCCCCTTGCAGGGCCCTGGACAACTGCTGCATTTGCACACATGAACATCCCCCCAGAATTAGGTTCTAATATGCCTTTTCATCTTCTTAAATGTTTTCCAGCCCCCTCACGCTAACCCCAAAGCATATATACCCCCGCCGCCCATTTTTCTCAAGGCGACTCAGGATGGTATTCATAAGCAAGCTGTCAATGCGCAACTTCAAGTCTTTCAAGAAGGCAGACCTCACGCTGGCGCCCGGCCTGATATGCCTTGCGGGCCCGAACGGCTCGGGCAAGTCCAACATCACTGATGCGATACGCTTCGCGCTCGGGGAAATGGCGCTCAAGCAGCTGCGGCCCGAGGGAAAGAAGGCGAGCGGCCTGATACACAGGGACGCGCACAAGGCAATGGTTGCGGTCACGTTCGGCGGGGACCACGGGATGGAAATAAGGCGTGCCATCAGGAAGGACGGCAAGATGGCCTACCGGCTGGATGAGAAGCACGCCACCCGCACTTCGATAATGGACGCGCTCCACAAGTCAAGCTGCGAGGCCGGCGAGCACAACATCATTGCGCAGGGCGAGGTCGACCGCGTGGTCAAGATGAACGCCAAGGAAAGGCGCGAGATCATAGACCGCGTGTCCGGCGTTTTCGATTTTGACGAGAAGAAAAAGGAGGCAATCAGCGAGCTGGACAAGGTGGAGGGCCGCATAGGCGAGGCCAACATCGCGATAGGCGAGCGCGAGGGCGTGCTCGAGGAGCTGGCAAAGCAGAAGGAGCAGGCCCTGAGGTACGCTGCGCTCTCGGCGGAGCTGAAGCGCGCGAAAGGCACCCTCATCCATACAGAGCTCGCGCGCTTTGAAAAAATGTTCGAGGAGAGTGCCACCAAGAACGCGGAGATGCAGCGCAAGCTCGAGGAGCTGCAGTCCGGCATGGAAGGCCTGGATGCAAAAATAGCGGGCCTTGAGAGCGAGCGCGCCAAGATAGCCGCGCAGATAAACGAGCGCGCAAGCAAGGAAGGGCTGCGCGACGAGCTGGAGCGCCTGCGCTCGGATTTGCAGAGCAACGGAACCCTGCGCGAGGAGAAGCTGAAGCAGGCGGAGGAACTGAAGGGCCGCATAGCGGACATGCGCACCGAGCTGGCGCAGACCGAGGAGAAAATCAAGCTTGCAAAGGAGGCCGCTGCTTCTGCCGAGAAGGACTCGCACGCGCTTGCATCTGAGCTGAAGGCTGCTGAAAAGGAGAAGACGAAAATGCTCGCAGGCGCAGGCGGCAAGAAGGCCGCGGAGCTGCGCAAGAGGCACGCCGAGCTTTTGAAGCAGCTCGAGGAGGCAAAGCGGCTTTCGCTCGACTCCGAGTCAGTGCAGGTGCGCGACTCCGAGCTCGTGAAGCTCAAGCAGGACGAGCTTGGCCGCATAGCGCAGGAGCTCGGCACCGGCAGCGAGAAGACAAGCGGGCTGGAGAAGCAGCTTGCGGCGATGAAGGCGCAGATAGCAGCGCTTGCAGGCGAGGAAGATTCCCAATTCGACAGGATAAAGGAGCTGAACAGGAAGGTGCCGGAGTTCGACAAGAAGATTCTGGAAATCGGGAACAAGATGCCCGAGATAAGGGTTGCATCCGGGACAAACCCAGCGGTTGATGCCATCATGCAGGCCTCGAAGGGCGGCAAGCTCGAGGGGATAGTGGGCACTGTGCTGGAGTCATGCACGTTTGACGAGAAATACGCGGTCGCGGTCGAATCATCCGCAGGCGCCCGCCTCCACTATGTGCTCACTGAGGACATCGACTCCGCAGTGGACGCAGTGGCGCACCTGAAGCAGTCAAAGGCCGGCAGGTGCTCGTTCATACCCCTTGACCGCAAGGTCTCGCAGTTGCCGGCAGAGGCAGCGAAATTTGAGAAAGGCGAAGGCGTGCTCGGCTTCCTCATCAGCTTCGTCAATTTCGACAAGAAGATGCACGGCGCGATGCACTACGTGTTCGGGGACACGCTGCTCGTGCGCGATGCCGATGCCGCGAAGAAGCTCTCCGGCAAGGTGCGCGCGGTCACCCTTGACGGCGACCTGTTCGAAGTGTCCGGAGTGGTGACCGGCGGCATGTTCCGCTCCCGCTCGCCGCTCAAGAGCAGGATGGAGCTGGAGAAGCTTGAGAAGGAAATGGACGACGTGCAGAAGGCCAAGAAGGGCGCCACAGAGGAGCTTTACTCGATACGCGAGCTCATAGACGCGAAGAGGAAGGAGCGCGCGAACCTCGAGGTGAGCGCAAAGGGCATTGAGATTGAGCTCAACTCCCTCTCGCAGCAGAACGCGCGCCTCAAGGATTTGGTCGAGAGAAAAGCAAGGCTGGGCGGGGAGGTCGAGAGCCTCAAGTCTTCCATGGCAGCGGCCGCGAAAAAAGTCGGCGAGTCCAAGTCATCGCTCTCGCGCATTGAAAGCGAGCTCTCATCAATAAGCAGGATGCTCGAGGGCCAGGAGCTGCCCGAGGAGAAGCAGGAGGAAATAGCGCTCATGGACGGCAAGCTTTCCGAGCTCTCGGGGCAGAAGCGCAAATTCGACGACGTATTCTCATCCAAGCAGGCGGAGCTGAAACTTTTCGATGAGCAGGTTTCAAAGGGCAGGCAGGACGTTTCGGACGAGGAGAATGCACTCAAGCTAGCGCTTGCGAACGTGAAGGAACTCGAAGCATCCATCGCCTCGGGCTCCACGCTGCTCGCGCAGAAGGAGGAGAAGCTGCGCGAGGTGAGCAAGGCAATGACAAAGCTTTACGAGCAGCAGGAAAAGATGGGGCCGGAACTCGAGGCCGCGCAAAAGGAGCGCGGCAGGCACCAGGCCAATTTCACGCGCGTTTCAAACGACATGAGCAAGATAAGCGCCGAGAAGCAGGTCGCGGAGACGCGGCTCGCGGACTTCAAGGCTGAGTGGGAGAACTACAAGGACGTCGAGCCCCTGAAGCTCTCGCGCGACGAACTGCAGGACATCGTGCGCGAGACAGAGGGCCAGCTAAACTCGCTTGGCGCGGTGAACATGCAGGCGCCGGAGCAGTACGAGGGCAAGGCGCAGGAGCTTGAGGAGAAGAAGGGCATGGTGAAGAAGCTGAGCGAGGAGAAGAAGGCTGTCATGGCGATGATTGAGGAGATTGAGGGCAAGAAGGCGGCGATATTCATGGAGACGTTCCGCGCCATCGACGCGAGCTTCCGCAAGATATTCAACTACGCCTTCCCGGGCGAGGGCGCGCTCCTCCTCGACAACGCGGAGGACATTTTCAACAGCGGGCTGCAGATACGCGTGAAAATAGGCGGCAAGGAGCACTACATAGAGGCCAAATCCGGAGGCGAGCGCACCCTGCTTGCGCTCCTGTTCGTCTTCGCGATACACTCCACAAAGCCCGCATCCTTCTACATACTCGACGAGGCTGACGCGGCGCTGGACAAGGAGAACAGCAAGAAACTCGCGGACATGCTCAAGCAGATGTCGCGCAACGCGCAGTTCATAGTCGTCACGCACAACGACACGGTGCTCTCGGCAGCTGACATAGCGCTCGGCGTCACGAAGCAGGACGACTCCTCGCGCATAGTGGGCATAGAATTCAAGAAAATGCAGGCTGCATCCGCATGAACTCCAAAAGGCTGCGCCAATTCTTCGACACCGCCAAGGTGGATGCGGTGCTGCTGCACAATAGCGACTGGATGGGCGCGCTCGACCCGAACTACTTCTACTTCACGGGCCTCAGCCTCGACAACAGCATCCTCGTGGCGCGCAGGCATGGCCCCGCGTCGCTGCTCTGCACTGACCTGAACTACGGCCTCGCGAAGCAGGAGGCGAAAGGCATGAAGGTGCTGAAGCTCGAGAGGCAGACGCTCCCGCAGGCGCTGAAGCGCCTCCTGAAAGGGTGCAAGAAAGTGGGCATCAACAGCCGCTCGCTGCGCGTCTCGACCTATGCGAAATTCAAGCAGGCCGGCAGGCGCTTCATCGACGTATCCGATGAGCTCGGCGAGAACCGGGCGGTGAAGGAGGAAGCGGAAATTTCAACAATGAAAAAGTGCGTGAATGAGACAAAGGAAATCCTGGATGCCTTGGAAATAAGGCCTGGCAAGAGCGAACTCGACATCGTGAAGCAGGCGCGCGTGCGCAGCATAGAGGCCGGCCTTGACATTTCCTTCCCGCCCATAGTCGCGAGCGGCCCGAACACGCGCGTGCCCCACTCGATCCCGACAAGCAGGAAAATAGGCATGAACGACGTGGTTCTCGTGGATTTCGGCCTCATGATGGGCGGCTATTGCTCGGACCTCACGCGCTGCTATTTCACAGGCCCGTGCAAGGAGGAGAAAGGCGTGCATGCAAAGCTCGTGGAAATACAGGAGGAGCTTGCAGCCTACGCGCATGCCGGCCTTCCGGTAGCCGAGCTCGTGATGGAATCAGTGGACCTGATAAGGCGCGCAGGCCTGCCTCCCCTGCCGCACTCCATAGGGCACGGCATAGGGCTCGAGGTGCACGAGCAGCCCTACCTCTTCGCGAAGTCAAAAAAGAAGCTGGAGCAAAACATGGTCATTGCGATAGAGCCCTCATGCTATTTGAAGAAGTTCGGCTTGCGCTACGAGAATAATTTCGTGGTGGAAAAGCAGAAGGCAAGGATGCTATGAGCTATCCCATGCGCTCATAGACCGGATTAGTTCTTGAAGTAATCCCTCTCGTTCCCCCACTTGAAGTCAGAAACAGTCACATTGATTACCCTGGCCTGCCAGAGCAGCACGTCCTTTCTTTCCGGGGTCGCACGGCCGCTGTTTGCACGAGCCGTGAGCTCTTCGGCCATGTGCTCGAGCGCCTCAACAGTTGCAGTTCCATTTTCCAGCTGCCGCCTTATCAGGGCCTTGGACGCCTTGGTTATTTTCTCTATCTCTGCCGGAGCGTCCTTCAACTCGGATGGAAGGCCCATCTTGCAGTTGAGCAGGCCCATCAAATACTCCACCCTGTCCACCCACTCTGTTGGAATAATCGGCTTCGCCTTGGCCGGTGCCTTGGAAATGCCCTCGTCATTCAGCTCCAGCAACTGGCCAAATGCATTCCTGCCAGCGGGATTCAGGTAATCTATCGCCCACTCAGTTATCGCAATCTTGTAACTTATTTCCCGTTCCTCGGGGCTGGATTTTGGCACCTTTGGGCGCGCCTTCTCAAGCTCAGCCTTCCTGAGCTGCAGGTCGTTGGTCGTAAGCGCCTTGGACTGTTCCATATAGTCTAGTATCCTGAACATGTTCTCAAGCAGCACGTCGCAGATTGTCGCAACGCTGAACTCAAGCTCCTTCTTGGCGTCGGAAAAATCCTTTTTCTGCCTCAGTGCGTCGCGCTTCGGCGTAAGATAAGTAAGCTTCTCGGTAAATTCATGCCTCAACAGCCGCCCGGTAATGTCTATTTGCAATAGCCGCTTGGCCTCCTGCCGGTAGTCTACGGCAGCAATGGAAATGACTGGTTTTACAGCTAGAGCCATAACAATCTCCCGTACAATAGTATGCCTTTCCCCCTATTTAAACCCCGCACATCCCGAAAACCTCCGCTAAAGGGCGGAAAATTGGGAAGCAGAAAAATTATTTTGGGCGGGGCGACCGATCATAAAAATAGTGTGTGGGAGGTGAATTATGGCCGAGCCACCCGCGCCCAAAACCGTGATGTGAGGGGCGATTGGTGACGGGCTTTCGCCCGCCAACAGTCGTCCTGGTCGCCTTGCTAATTAGCGTCAGGCTTTTTGCACCTCAACCTCCCTTGGGAAGTAGAATACCTTCCTTCCCACCTGTTTTTTCTCCATCATGCCCTGCTCGAAAAGCTTGTTCAGGCGCGCGCACGCCGCATTCACGCCCCTGTAATTGAACCTCTTGCGCACCTCGTCCGCGCACACCCTGCCCTTCACCTTCGCGAACTCCAGTATCTCGTAATCCACCTCTGGCAGCAGCGCGGGCGGCCTCGGGCCCTGCGGCTTCTCCGTGCCCCTGCCCTCGAGCTGCCTCAGCCTCATTTCGAGCGAGTCCAGCCTCGCGAAAATGTTCTTCAATATCCTGTTAGTGTTCTCGCGCTCATTCGTGACGCGGTTCATCAAAGTAGCCAGGAATACCGGGTCCTTCGCCTTCTGCGCTATCTCAATCATCTCATGGCGCACTGTCTCGAACTCGACTTCAGCCGGCGACTGCTGGGGCTGCACATTAGATTTATAATCCCTTTCCCTGTTATCATATTGCGCCATGTTCTCCCCGCGACTTCTCCAAGCTTCTGTCATGATATTATCGCGATACTTATTTAAACCTATCATTATACGAGATAAAACAGGGAATTTACGACGGTGCTAGCATGTGGAAGCTCTCAACTGCAATACTGGCGGTGGCTGATGCCGTCGAGGAGCGCGACGTGCACTCGCTGCGCAAGCTGAGCAACAAGGCGCTCGAGGAAGTGTCCCTCAACAACCGCCCCGCATTCCTCAAGCTCGCGCTTCTCTCGTACGCCTTTGCAAAGGTCATACAGAAACCCCACTACTGGCGCGAGCGCTCGCCGACGGTCTTCTTTGCCAAGGCGCTCACTGCGATGGCAAAAGCCGCATCGCTCGCGGACAAGGACGAGCACGCCGCCGACGGCGTCCTTGACGAGGTCACGCGCATGATAGGCGAGCTGGACGGCGTGGAGCAGCGCTACGTGAAGGGGCTCATCGACAAGTCGCAGCTCAAGATAGCCTCCACGCTCTACGGCCAGGGCTTCTCCCTCGACCGCGCAGTCGAGATGACAGGGGCGGACAAGCGCGAGCTCATACGCTACATAGGCAAGACCATAATGTTCGACAGGACAAAGGGCCCCAAGTCGATAAACGACAGGCTGAAGGCGCTCAAGTCGATACTCTCGTAACAAGTGATACCATGAAACCGGACGACATAAGCGGGCGACAGGCGTGATACCATGAAATCCGGCGACATAATCTGCGATTCCAGCTCCCTCATCTCGCTCGCCGACTCGTGCCTGCTGCCCACGCTCAAGACGATAAAGGACCATTTGAACGGCAAGATTTGCATCTCGCGCCGCGTGGAATACGAGTCCATAGCGCACCCGATGCAGATACCCGAGTATTCATTGGCGGCGCTGCGCATAAAGAAGGCGCTGAACGACGGCCTCCTCACGCTCGTCGACAGCAAGAGCGCGGGCGCGGAGACGCAGCAGATACTCGCGCACGCGAACAAGGTCTACTCGATAGACGGGAGGCCCCTGGTGATAATACAGGATGGCGAGGCGGAAATGCTCGCATTGGCGCACGAGCTGGGCATAGCGAACATACTCATGGACGAGCGCACAACGCGCATGCTCTCGGAGGCGCCCGGCGAAATGCGCGACCACTACGAGAAGGAATTCGGCAAGCCCGTGCACATGGACGAGAAGGAAGTGGCATGGTTCAGGAACATGACAAAGGGCACGAACATTTTCCGGAGCAGCGAGATAGTGGTGGCGGCGTACGACCTCGGCTACTTCAAGGAGTACAAGGGCATGGAAAAGCAGATGCTCGAGGCCTCGCTCTACGCGCTCAAGTTCGCTGGCTGCGGCGTTTCCTTCGACGAGATAAAGGAGTTCGTGCGCGGGCTCAAGGATTGAAGGGATTGCGATGGACTCTTCCCCCTCACAGTCGGACCTACTCGAGTTCACGGGGGAGAAGGGCGCGGTCAACATAGTGATGGACGAGCGCGAGCGCAACTCCGACCTCAAAATCCTCCTCGAAAAGCTGGGCGGCCGCGTGAAAATCATGACGCTCGCAGTCGGCGATTTCGTGCTTTCGGAGCGCATCTGCGTCGAGAGAAAGACGCGGCAGGACTTCGAGCAGTCGATAATCGACGGCAGGCTCTTCAAGCAGGCGTCGGTGATGGGCCAGTACGCAAAGCCCATGATGGTGATAGAGGGCGAGGCCTTCGAGGGAAGGATAAACCGGAAGGCCCTCCTCGGGGCAATAGCGTCATTGATGCTCGACCACAACATCCAGATTTTCTTCACCATGGACCAGGACCGCACCGCCGAGCTCCTCTACTCGCTGGCAAAGCGCGAGCAGCTTGCCGAGAGCAGGCCGGTGCGCCTCAAGAGCGAGAAGCACGCGCTCAGCATGGCGCAGCAGCAGCAGATGATTGTCGAGTGCCTGCCCAACGTCGGCCCGCGCTTTGCGCGCGCCCTCCTTTCAAAGTTCGGCAGCGTCGAGAAAATCTTCAAGGCAACGGAGAAGCAGCTCGCGGCAGTGCCCCGCATGGGCCAGAAGCGCGCCCGCCTCATCAAGAAAGTGCTGTCCGAAAAATGGAGGTCGGAAGGCGAACCTGCAGCCGAGGCGCGCGAGGGGGCGGCAGAAGGCTGAGGGCCAAGCCACTCCCGAAACCGCGGCCTCCGGCGGGAATCTTTAATAATTTGAAGGCAGAATAGGCACTTGCTGGTGATTATATGGCAAAAAAGGCGAAAAAGTCAAAGCCGAAGCCACACAAGGTTCATAGGGCCAAGCCGAAGCCGCACAAGGCCAGGCCGAAAGTGCACAAGGCACACAAGGTTCATAAGGCCAGGCCGAAGCCACACAAGGCGCACGCCAGGCCGGCGAGGCACGTGAAGCATGCGGCAGTGCATGCGCCAGCGCCAAGGGAAGTGCATCACGCGCCCGCGCCCATGCCGACGATGCTTGCGCCCGCGGCGCCAGTGATGGTGGTGCCCCAGGGCGCGCCAATGCCTGCTGCGCAGGTCGACCGCGTGCACCTGCAGAACATCAGCTTCGAGATATCGGGCATGAAGCGCACCCTCGACCGCATGCTGCACCAGCTCGAGAAGCTCGAGGAAAGCGTGGCAGAGCGCCGCGGCGAGTCCGAGTAGCTCCCTTTCTTTTCAGAATCAGAGGAGGCGCGCGAGCGCCTTCAAATCCTTCACAACCAGCTTCGGCTTCATCAGCCCCTTCGCCTTCTTCAGCTCCTCGTGCCCGCTCACGCCCGTAAGCACCAGCACCCCCAGGGCCCCCTCGCGATTCGCCATCAATATGTCCGTTTCCAGCCTGTCCCCCACGACGGCCACTTCAGCGGGCTTCAGGCCCATCATCTTCACGCACAGGTGCATCATGAACCTGCTCGGCTTGCCTATCACGCGCGCCTTCACGCCCGCGCTCCTCTCGAGCGCGCCGACCATCGCGCCCGCGCCCGGCATTATCCTGTCCTCGACCGGGAAGCTCGCGTCCGCATTGCACGCTATCAGCTCCGCGCCCGCGCGCAGGCAGTCGAAAGCTTTTGCAATCTTCTCGTAGCTGAACTGCCTGTCAATGCCAACAACAACCGCCTTTGCGCCCTTCTCCGCAACCCTGATGCCCGCGGCCTCCAGCTCCTCGTAAACGCCCCTCTCGCCCACCGCGAATACGCTGCACGCGCCCCACTTCTCCCTCACATAGCGCGCCGCGGCATAGCCCGCGTTCATCACCTCGCCCTCGTCGCACGCGATGCCCATGCCCCTCAGCTTTTCCGCAGTGCCAGCGCGCGAGCGGAAGGACGCGTTCGTGAGGAAGAACACCTTCTTGCCCCGCCTCCTCAGCATCTCCACGAACTCTCGCGCGCCGGGTATCGGCGCACGGCCCCTGTACATCACGCCGTCCAGGTCAAGCACAAAACCTTTGGCAAGGCGGACCTTGCCAAAATTCGCAGGCTGCGCCTGCGATCCTTTGCACCCTCCCAAATCCTTCATCATGAACCAAAAATTGGCGATAATGTTTTATAAGATAGCGGCGGAGACTATGCAGTGGTTTGATGAGGCACGCGCCAATCCTGCTATTCCTGCTGCTCCTGCCGTCCCTTGCCCATGCCGCGGATTACGAGCTGCAGAAGGTTCTAAGCGGCAATGTTTACGGCGTGCTCTACCCGTTCAAGAGCCCCACCGACGTTTATGGCGACCCGGCGAACGACCGCTTCTACATCGCCGACAGCTTCGCTTTTGCTGTGCATTCCTATTACTTCTCGAACCTGAGCTACATCTCGACGCTCGGCGGGGATGCGAGCGCGGCGGCAACTGAAGGCGGCCTCGGCAGGCCCATATCCATGGTGGCCAGGAACAACAAGCTCTTCGTCGCGGACATCGGGCAGAACCGCGTGAAGCAATACACCACTTCCTTTTCCTTCGAAAAAGGCAGCGCCGTGGACTCCCAGACCGGCGTTTACAGCCTCAGCGGCGCCGCCGGCGTCGACGTGGCGCCGAACGGCACCATATACATAGCGGACACCGGCAACAATCGGATACTCGCTTATGATTCGGACTTCAAGTACCTCTTCACGATAGGCGGTTACGGCACGTTCGGCGATGACGCGCTCAACACCCCCCACGGCCTGAGCATAAGCGGAAACAGCCTCTATGTGGCGGACACCGGCAACAACCGCGTGAAGGTCCTCGACCTGAATGGAACGTTCATAAGCACGATGGGCAGCGGCGAAGACCCGCTCTACCGGCCAGAGGACGTTTATGCGGGCGCCGACGGCCTCATCTACGTCGCGGACACGCTCAACAACCGCATCGTGATATTTTCGCAGAACGGCAACGTTTACTCGACGATAAGTGGCAGCTACGACGCTAAGCCGCTGAATGCGCCCAGCGGCGTGTATGCCGACATTGGTGGCAACGTGTACGTGGCTGACACGGGCAACAACCGCGTGCTGATGCTCAGCCCCTCAGGCCTGCTGCCTGCAATCGCGACGACCGCATCCGAGGCAATGGCGAATGCAACAACTCTCATAGGCTCTTTCAATGCGCTCCTGAGCGCCTCGGCAGGCCTGCCCGGAGTTTCAGCAAACGACGGCGGCGCGGCGAGCTACCTGGAGCAGGCGAGCACCAAATACGCCCAGCACGAGTATCCGGGCGCATTCCAGGATGCGCTGGAGGCCACCTCGCGCGTCCAAGCATCGCGCACCTCCCTTGAAAGCCAGCTCAATTCCTCAATCACATCCGAGCTCGGGCTCCTCTACAGCCGCTTTGCGGCCTATGACAGGAACATTTCCGCATTCAAGCTCAACATCTCGACCGACGAAATGCGCACGGCGGCCTCGAAGCTGAACGAAAGCCTGCAGGCCCTCGATTATGCGGCCGCAGTCCCCTCCCTGCGTTCCCTCAAGTCGGCAGCCGACGCCTTTGAAGCGAATTTGAAGGGGAACATCACGGATACGCAGTCGACAAAGCAGTCGCTCACCTCCTCGATAAGCCTCCTGCTCTCGCAGACATCGGACCTCAAGGTGCAGGCCTCGCTTTACAGGCAGGAGCTGAACACGACGGTGCTGGATGCCGGCCTGTCGGCCGCCGCCTCCCAGCTCTCCCGCAACCTCGGCAATTCGCTTGAGCAATACTCGGCGGCCAAGGCGGAGTTCGACAGGCTCAACTCCTCGCTGAACTCGCAAATAATCGCGATAATAGACGCGAACGCGTCGATAACCTATGCGCACGGCGTGATGGAGCAGACGGCCAATGTTTCGGGCCTGCTCAGCAAGCCCGACCTCGCAAAGTCCCTCGAAACCCTGGGCGAGGCCGAACGCATACTTTACACAGACCCGGCGCTCGCGAAGACGCTTGCAGGGCAGGCGGTGCAGCAGGCAAAGGCAGAGGAGGAAAAGGCAATGTCATCCAAGGAGGCGGTCGTCTCGGTGCTGGCGCTCCTGCTCGTCTTCCTGATAGTCGCAATCGGGGTAGTCTACCTGGTGTACAGGCAGCGGCTTTCCCGGAGGCAGCAGCTGCTTTCCGCTCCGCCGCAAATGCCGCCGTCCGCGCAGCCCCCTCCGCAGAACGAGGCGCCCATGCGGCCCGCGCGCCCGTTTTTGCAGAAGCCTTCTGCAGGGCAGAAGATGCCGGAAAAGAACGCGCCCGCAAAGAAGCGCAAGTGATATCCATGGCCAAAATAGTTTTCCTGAGGCACGGCGAAAGCGAGTGGAACATGGAGAACCGCTTCACTGGCTGGGAGGACGTGGACCTCTCGCAGAAGGGCATGGAAGAATCGCGCGAGGCAGGCAGGCTCATGCGCAAGGCGGGCCTTGAATTCGACGTCGCATTCACGTCCGTGCTCAAGCGCGCCATCCGCACGCTCTGGCTCGTGCAGGAGGAAATGGACCTCATGTGGCTGCCCGTGCAAATCTCGTGGCGCCTGAACGAGCGCCACTATGGCGGCCTGCAGGGCATGAACAAGGCCGAGACAGTGCGCAAGCACGGCGAGAAGCAGGTGATGCTCTGGCGCCGCAGCTATGCAGTAAGCCCCCCGCCATTGAATAAAAATGACCCCAGATACACCCGCCTCGCGTCCGACCCCCGCTATCTTTCGGCGCATGCAAAGGTTCCGCTTACAGAATCGCTCAAGGACACTGTTGCGCGCGTGATGCCATACTGGAAAGGCCCCATCTCCTCGGCAATCCGGAAAAAGCAGCGCGTGCTCGTGGTGGCGCACGGCAACAGCCTGCGCGCGATTGTGAAGCACCTCGACAATTTGACTGATGAGCAAGTGGCCTCGCTCAACATCCCGACGGGCATCCCCCTTGTTTACGAGCTGGACGCAAAACTAAGGCCCACTAAAAAATACTACCTGGGCGGCGCGGCCAAGGCCGCGGCTGCAGCAAAAAAAGTTGCCGAGCAGGCCGGCAGATAAACTACCACTTCTACCTGCACCTGTTGGTGAGCGCATTGCACGTCGAGCCCGGGCAGTCCGCATCCGAGCCGCACAATATCGCATAGCACCTGAAGACGTTGCTCTTGCTCGAATCGAGCTGGCATTTCTCCCCGATGCCGCAGTCCGCATCCGAGCCGCAGAAGCCCTCGCGCTTCACGCACGTGTGCGCGGATACGTCGCACTTCTGCCAGACCGTGCACGCGTCATCGCCGGAGCAGAATCCCGCCTTGGCGTCGCACCTGTGGCTCTCGGTGTTGCACTGCTCCCATGACGAGCACTCGTGGTCCGTGCTGCAGTAGCTCTTGCGCGACTCGCACGCCTTCTTCTGCAAATTGCACTGCTGCCACCAGCTGCAGTCCAAATCGGAAACGCAGTTGCTGGAGAATGTCTCGCACCTGTGGCTGCTCGTGCTGCACGCCTGGTATTTCTGGCAGTCCAAATCATTGTCGCAGAAGCCCGTCTTGGCCTCGCACAAATTGCCCTTCAAATTGCACTGCTGCCACCTCTCGCACTCCGACGTGTCCCCGCACCTGCCCGGCGAGGAGCGGCAAATCTTCGGATCCTTGTCGCAATACTGCCAGCCCTGGCAGTCTATATCGTCAAGGCACCTGCCGGGCTTCGGAAGGCACCGGTGGTACTGCGGGTTGCAGGACTCCCACTCGTTGGTGCAGAACGAATCGTCGGAGCACCTGCCGAGCCTCGTCTTGCACTCGCCCAGCACCTTGTCGCACGCCTGCCACTCCTGGCAGCTCGTGTCATCCGTGCAGTAGGGCGACTTGAACTGGCACAGGTGCGTGAGCGGGTTGCACTGCTTCTTCGCGCTCCCGCAGTCGCCGTCGGCGCTGCAGTATCCCTGCCTTATGATGCACTTGCCCGAGGGCACGTCGCACTTCTGCCAGCTCTGGCACGTGCTGTCATCAGTGCAGCCCTTGCCCTGCCCCGGGCATCCCGCGAGCAGCACTGAAGAGAATACGAACGCAGCAATCAGCAAGAGCAGAAGGGAGCTTCTCATTTCACCAACACAACAGCACAAAGCTATTTATTCGCCCCTATATAAATATTCTGTGCCGATGACGATATGAACAACCTCTGATTTATGATGACGCTGACAGAATCTGAGGCACCTAGCGCTCCTGCTCCTACAGCCTTATCCTGCCGCTTCTCCAGAGCACGAACAGGGAGCCGGAGCCGAGCAGCCCAAGTGCGCCCAGCCACACGACCGGTGACTGGCCTGTTATCAGCAATGCCGTAGGCGCTCCGGGCGAACCTGCCCCCTCATTGGGAGTTTCCACGGGGAGCCCCTGGCCTGCCCAGAAGCTGCCAGGCACGAACTGCACTGGCTGGAGCGCGCCCTCCGCGGCCGTCAGCGGCTGCGGATTGTTCCCGGGCGCGGGCGCATTTTCAGGCCCTGCGGGCTGCCCGCCCTCCGGAGTTGCCGTCGGCGCAGGCGTTATGGTCACTATAATGGGGCCGGAATCCCTCTGGTCCTCCGAGGGCGCCCACGCGCCGTTGCCGCCTCTCTCAGTCGCGCACTGCGCTGAGCACCCGTCCCCGCCAACATTGTTGCCATCGTCGCACTGCTCGTTTATTCCATCGTCATTCGCTGCCTGCACTTCGCCATCTCCGCAATAGGTGTGCCATGTGCAGTCCGCATCGCATCCTGCCCCTCCATCGCACTGCTCGTTCACGCCAACATTCCCGTCCCCGCAGTATGGAAGAAGCTTGCAGGCAGCGCTGCAGTGCGCGCTTCCGTCGCACTCTTCATAATCGCCCCGTGCGTTCGGGCCCTGTACCTGGCCGTCCCCGCAGTAAGTGTAAGGCACGTTCCACGCCACGCAGTAGTATGTGCTGCCCATCACCGGGCCCTCGACCTTGTCATAGTTGTCGTAATTGCTCAAGTCCTCGTGGCAGTAGAGCTCGGCGCTGAAAGTCCCGTCATCCTGGCCGATGCCCGCGAACTGTATGTAGCCATTGTTCGTGTATCCGTTGAACCCGGTCTTCCACGCCTCGCGCACCAGTATGGAATCATTCACGCCGCCCATCTCAACGCTGGCACTGCCGCTCGAGTTGGTCGGGCCGAACGGGTGCCAGCTGCCTCCGGCCTCCCCGGTGTTGTCGCCCGGGTTCGCAACGTTGCCTTGCGCCCACTCGAAAGTCCAGTTCTGCGCGAAGCTGCACCCGGGGTGCAGGTTCACCCAGTTCTGCGCCGTGTTCTGGTCAATGTAATCAGGGCCGGGCACAAAGCTGCACTCGCCGTCAGCGCAGTCGGGCAGGTCCGACTCCTCAGTGCACACTATGTTGTTCGCCACCACCGTGAAGCTGCAGTCGACGTCCACGAGCAGCACCAGGTCGTCCATGTCGAAGTTCGGGTTGCCTGTGGTGTCCAGCTCGTATATTACGATTGCCTTGTCCAGGCCGCCGAACTCGATGTGCCCGTTCTGCCAGTAGTGCTGCCCGGGCAGGGAGTTGAATATCGCAATGAGGTGGTTCCTCTCGGCCGTGCTGAGCTTGCCCGCGGCAGCGACATTAGTCCAGTTGTCGCCGTTCTTGAGTATCTCCACGTTTGAGCTGCTGCTGTCAGAATCATACTGCTTCTTGCCCTCGCCCCTCAGGATGAGCCTCCTGGTGCCGATGCCCCCGAAGCTGTAGCTGTTTCCAGCCTGGTTGCGCGCGTCCTGCCAAATCTCCCTGAAGCCGGTGTCGCTGCCTCCGCTCGTGGACATGTTCATGCTGACATGGACATAGTCATTATTGCCATTGTTCTCAGGATAGGCGCCCAACACGGTTATTTTCACCATGGAAGTCGGAAGCGTCATCCTCTCGTCTCCAGACGGGCTGCCAGGTATGTCGGCGACGTCAAGGTTGCAGACGACCGCATAGGCAACCGGAGAGAATGCAAAAATAGCCATCAGAATTACTAGCAGCGCCTTGAAAATAGAAGTTCTCGCCATTCCGCCACACCACGCAACAGTCTGGTTATAAGAACGCACCGAAGCCTTTTAAACGTGCCAGTCCTCGATGGTGCGACGACGATCAACAAAGCCCTTCCGCTTTGTGCGCCCGCCTGGCGGAATCCGAGGCACCTTACTGTTTTAAGCTCTGGTTCACGGCGCTCTCGTAGTCAGGATATCTCGGGTCAATCGCGTGCGCCCTGTCCACGTCCGCCTTCGCGCCCTCGAAATCCTCCAGCATGTGCTTCGCGCTTCCCCGGTTGTAATACGCCTCGGCAATGCCCGGCTCCAATTCAAGCGCCTTGTCCAAATCCGCAATCCCGCCATTATAATCGCCCTGCATCGTTTTCAAGGCGCCCCTCTTCGCATAAGCCTCCACATACTTCGGGTCAAGTGCTATCGCCCTGTCAAAATCAGCGACTGCCCCTGTATAGTTTCCCAGGTTGGCATGCGAAATTCCCCGTGCAGCATAATATTCAGCGTCATTTGGATTCAGCCCTATGGCCTTATCATAGTCTGCAATTGCGCCGGCGTAATCTCCAAGCTTGCTTTTTACAAGCGCCCGATTCCAGTAAGCTCCAGCGAATGACGGCTCAAGCTCCATGGCCTTACCATAGTCTGCAATAGCCCCGGCATAATCTCCAAGCGTGAATTTCACCGCCCCCCTGACGTTGTATGACCTTCCATAAACGGTGTTCAGTGCAATTGCCTTGTCAGCAAGCGCCAGTGCAATACTATAGTTGCCAGCAGCCGTCTGCTGCTGGGCTTCAGTCAGATAATTAAAAACCGTGCCTTGCGTCCAGTTGAAGCAGAAATCATTGCAGCCAAAAATAGCCAGGCTGCATAACAGGCCAATATGGAGCAAATATATGTAGTATGAATATTCTCCCACTTTTGACAGCGGAGCGCACCCTATCTTCAGCCTCCATCCTCCCCATCTGCTTGCCAACACGCCAAGCGGGAATGCAAATGCATAAGGCAGGTAGAATGTGCGTGACTCATACAGTACATTGACATTCAAACCGGGCGCGAACGGCCTGATGAGCCCGGCAAAGCTTCCGGAGCCGAAGTAGACTAGCACTGGCACTCCCGCTAGCATAGCTGCAATCTTCCAGCCCTCCTTTAGCTGAAGCTTCGAAACGAGCAGATAGGCGAGATACCACATTATGATGTAGGTGACGAACCACCCTACCCCGATTATGTCATACGGGCTGAACACAATCAGGCAATAGTTGAGCAGTATTGCAAGCTGCATGGCCTTGTCTGAAAAATACGACGGCAGGAAGATGAGAATCGCCACTATGTAGAGCGTCAGCACGGCCCAGTAGGGCACGACCACGCGCCTGAACCTCCTCCAGAGGTACTTCCTCGCATCAATGCCGCTCAGCCCGTAGCTCCTGCAAATGCCGTAGCCGCTCAGGAAAAGAAATGTGAGCATGCCAATCTGCGCAGGGCCCATCAAAACTGAAACGGCCTCGTAACCGCTGCGTATGAAGCTTGGCATGCTCCATATGACATGTGAAATGACTATGAGTATTATCGCAATGCCCTTCAGCACGTTCGATGTTTGGCGGTCTATGTCCATGCGCTCACAACCTTCGCCTCATCTTCTTATGCTCCATCCTCGCGTCCATGAACACCGGGCCTTCGGCCTTGAAGCCGAACAGCTCGTAAAATCCGAGCGCATGCAACTGTGCGCCGAGCACGGCCTCCTTCGCGCCCATCTCCTGCGCAATCGCAACCATCTTCTCCAACATCGCCTTTCCCACGCCCCTTCCCCTATATTTCTCCAGCACAGCCATCCTTTCGAACTTCACGATGCCCCTTCCCGCCCTGACCCTCGCCGTGCCCACCGCCTTCCCATCCGCAAATGCAAGCACGTGCACGGCCTTCTCATCCTCGCCGTCAAAATCCTCCCGCATCCTCACCTTCTGCCCCTTCACGAACACTTCGCGCCTTATGCGCCTAATCTCCTTTCGGTCTCCCGCATCAGCATAATCCGCCTCGCGCACCTCGATTTCCATCAGCCCCGCATCCGCCCCCATCAGCCCACCATCTTGCCGAGTTCCTCCTGCAGTTTTGCGTTCATCGCAGCGCACCACCCATGAGTCCCGTTGCACTCGACTTCAACGAAAGAGCGCGGCTCGTGCGCCTCCAGGAAAGTGTTCCTGGCCGCGGAAAGCGGGATGACCGGGTCGGAAGGGGAATGGATCATCGCCACTTTCCTGGGCGCAATCAGGCCAACATACGCATCAGGGTCAACAGAGCGCGCGAATCTCGTCATGTTCGCATCCGCCACCTGCCCGAAGCCATAGCCGCTGGTTGAAATGCCCACAACGCCCGCGCATCTCTTCTCAATGGCGCACGCGACAATCGCATACCTGCCGCCCATGCTCTCGCCCGCGAAAATAATTTTCCCATGCCCGAGCGCGCGCATCACATCAAAAGCCTTCAGCACGTCATACACGCGCCTGTACTCAAACACTTCCTTCCCTTCAAGGAACTGCGCATACTGCACATCAAGCGAAACGGCAGCCTCGCCCATGCTCTCGCCCTCGCCGCGCTGGTCAAGCGAAAGCGTCGAGTAGCCCATGCCTGCAAGTGCTGAAGCCAGCTCCTGTTCCTGCTCCTTCGTGCGCCCCGCGCCAGGCAGAAGCACGACCGCAGCTTTTTCGCCACTAACTTCGCGGAGCAGCGCATAAATCGTTATGTTGCCCGCACCCAGGTAGGAAACGCGTTTTGGATTTCCGCCCGCTTCTGCAGTGAATGCAACCGCGCCCCTGTCCGCGGGGTAGGAAAGCACGCCATAATCGGAAACGGAAAAGGATTTCTGCTGCCCGCCCGTGCAGCCTGCAACCAGAACAAGCAGAACCGCAATTGCGGCCAGCGCCCAATGTCCCCTCATGCATGGATAAAGAAAGGAAAAATTAAAAAGAGAAAAAACAGTTGCCTTCAGCCCGGCACGATGCTTATCAGCGCATCCCCTGTCATGCTGCGCGCATTTGCCATGGTTCCGACGACCGGGTCAGACGCCTTCACATAGTACACCCAGAGGTCCACATGGGCCGTCTTTCCTGCCGGTATGTTGAGCTTGACATCTCCGGCAGCTACGACGCAGTAGCCGGCCACGATGGTAATGCCGCCTCCTGCCGGCACATCGAGTTGCGCTTGGTTGAGTTGCGCCGTCTGCCCTGGCTCCAAGGATGCATCCTGATTCGCCCCACTCCCCTCTCCGCAGTTCGCCCCTCTGGGGAGCGCTGGCACTGCAAGCGCAGTCCCGCTCTCTATGCACCTGACTCCGCAAATCTGTATCCTCTCGCCCATGTTGTTGGTTATGGTCATGGACGAAAACTGAATGTCATTGCTGCTGCTTGAAGCAGTCTTCAGCAGTATCGACCCGCAGCTCATGCCCGCAGGCAGCGAGCACCTTTCAGGCACGCGCCCGCTGGCGTTGAACACGCCAAGATAGAGCAATGCGCCCATTACGATGACCAGTATGAGTATTGCCCAGCCGTAAGTAGTCAGGTACTCCATAGCCGCTTGTCCTTTCCTTACCATTGTCCACCACCCCTCATGCATTATTTCCCGCAACCGCCACGCCTATGCCGCACCCGCGCACCAGCTTGCGTGTCACAATCCATGCGGCGGTATAAATACTTATGCTCTGCAACCAAAATTACCTCGCCTGTATTGTCACGAACACGTCGCCCACCGCTGCCCTTGCCTTCGCAGTCGTTCCGGCATCCTCGGCCAGCGAGTAATAGAACACCACCTTGCCTGAATACTTGTCGCCCACGGCCTTGGTGCTCACCCCCGCAACCCCGCCGAATCTCTGGTAGCAGGAATAGCCACCCGCTATCTGCTTGCTCTCGCCGGGCAATATCGGCGTCACGGCAGAACCTGATGCGCCAGTGCACTGGCCCAGGATTTGGTTATGCATCGTGTAGTAGGTCGTCTCCAGATCGGGCCCGCACACGGCCTTGCCGCACACGTAAATCGTCTTTGTCATCTGGTTCTCGACTATGAGCGACTCCAGGTTGTTGGCGTTCCCCGCGCGCGAAGACGTTATGCGCACGTCCACGCATTTGATTCCGGTGGGGAACGTGCACCTGTCAGGCACCTGGCCCTGCACGTTGAACACCCCGAGCCACACGAGCGCCACAAGCACTATCGCAATGACTAGCACGGCCCATCCGTAAGTCGTGAGGAACTCAATCGCAGCTTGCCCACGTTTCCAGTTCATCACAATCAACCCGGCTGCACCTTTGCAGATATGTCTCCGAAGAACTTCTTAGTGCTGGAGTAACTAGCTCCATCATTGTACAATATTATGAGCTTGCCGCTGTAAGTGTCGCCCACCTCAAAATCCCTCGCAGCTTCGTAATGTCCGCCAAAGTGCACGCTGCAGTCGCTCCTTCCCGCTCCCCGTGGCAAGGCAGTAGCAAGGTCAATCTGCTCGCCAGGGTCCAGCTTCACCGAGCCTTGCACGCTGCAGTCCGTGTAGCGCCCGACCTCCTGGAGGTTGTCGTCGCATCCCACCCCGCAAATCCAAACTGGATTCGGCAGCCTGCTCGTGACAACAAGCGAGCCGATGCTGACAATCCCGCTGCTGTCCTTCCTCAGCGTGATGCTGTCGCACTGCAGCCCTCCCTGTATGGTGCACCTGTCCGGCACCTGGCTCGCGATGTTGAACACCCCGAGCCACACAAGCGCGACAAGCACTATCGCGATGACTACCACGGCCCACCCGTAAGTCGTGAGGAACTCGATGGCAGCCTGCGCCTTTGACCTCCGGTCAAAGCGCCCTATTTCCGCCGCGTGCGGAAATGGGCCCCTTTCTCTTTTCGAGAAAGTGGGCGGCACATTTCCCGCAGGAAATCGTGCCTGTCCTCTTTCGCTCCGCGTTTTAGTGCAAACCATTTTCATCCCTTCCATCTAATATCTGTTCTGCACAGTAGCAACCAAATCGCCCTTGACTATCCTCGTGTTCCTCTGCTCCCCGGGCATGCCGTACGAGACGTACACCTTGCCAGAATACCTGCTTCCAACGCCGTAAGCGTCAATGCGCCCCGCCGCATCATAGCATGCAGAGCCGGTCCCGCCGGGCAGCAGCGTCACCTCCTGCCCTGGCTGCACAACCGTATTCGTGCCCAAGTTGCAGCCTCCCAACGACGTGTCTCTGTAGACCGGCCATCCGTCAGTGCCCACAGGCCCCGCGGAGCACACTATCGAGCAGATGTTTATCTGCTTCTTGAAATCGTTCCTGAGCGTAATGCTTGTCAGCCTGTTGATGATGCCATACTGCGAGGGCGGATTTGTCACATCCGCGCTGAGGCACGTGAGCGTGCCAATGGGGAAGGCGCACCTGTCAGGCACCTGGCCCTGCACGTTGAATATGCCGAGCCAGCCCAATGCTATGAGCACCACGACAAGGATGAGCACGGCCCACCCGTAAGTCGTGAGGAACTCGATGGCAGCCTGCCCGCGCGTTTTTTTCAAATCCATATGCACACCCATTCATCCCAATCTTAAATTCCTTCCCGCCATCAGCTTGGCGGCGGCTGTATCTTCGTGAGCAAATCGCCCGTGACAAGCCGCGGCCTGCCGGTAGTCTCGCCTTCATACGAGTAGAAGACGTATATCTTGCCGTCGTACATGTCTCCAACTCTCACGCCCCACTGCCAGTATTCGTCATTCTTGTCGAGGCACGGCCAATAAGTCACGGTCCTGATGTTCCTCCTCTCGCCGGCCTTGAAAGCCGTGCCGCCGCCGCATGCAGTTCGGCCGGGCTGATCAGGGATGCCGTAGAGCTCGGGCGTGCCGGTCGCCGGGTCCGCAGGCGCGGCGCTGCAATACACGCCGCAGATGTAAACGTCCTTGCCGAAATTGTTCGTCACCTCGAGCAGCGGGAATTCCAGCCTAGAATACTGGTCGGTCCAATAGCCCGGCGCGGTGTAGACGTGATTGTAAACGAGCACGTCGTTGCACTCGAACGTGCCCACGGGGAACTGGCAGTGCTCCTGCACGATGTTCTGCGGCGAGAACACGCCCAGCCAGCCCAGTGCCACGAGCACGATTGCAATCACGAGCAGCGCCCATCCATAAGTAGTCAGGAACTCAATCGCGGCTTGCGCATGCATGTGCTTGCTGCCCATGGACTTCACTTCCCATTCCTTATGCCGACTTTTAAACTTTCCGACATGCCTCTACGTGGTAACAGTCAGATCTCCGACTATGAGCCGTACCGGGGCGCCCGCCACTGCATAATACGACACATACTCCACGTATATCTTGCCGTTGTATTTCACTCCCTTCTTCAAGGACCCTCCCGCCGTCACATAGTTGCCGGTCGAGTCCAGGCATGGCAGGTTGCTCGTCACGGTCTTCGTTCCATCTATCATGAGGCGCGCGCTATCGTCCTGAAGGTCAACAGCCGTGCTGGACGGTGTTCCCTGCAGCATCAATGTCCTGGCCGGCGCATTCGCCGCTGCCTGGCTCTCCGCTACTATTCCGTTCGTGCCGCTTTGCCCCACAGGCATGCTCGGCGCCGTGCCCCCATCCACGGCGGGGCCCGTCACTCCGCCTGTGTCTGGAACGACTATTGTTCCCGTGCCTCCGGTGGGCGCCACGGCCGTGCCGCCATTCGCGGTGCCTCCCGCCGCTCCGCCCCCCATGCCTCCGACTGGTATCGGGGGCTTGTCTCCTATGGATCCAGCGCTCCCGCTCGCGGAAATCACGCCGGGCATGCAGTCCCTACCGCCCATCCCATATGTCGCGCTGGTGAGCTTTGCGCCCCCCACAGTCGGCAGCCCGTTTGTGCCTACAGGGCCTGCGCTGCAATAGACGCTGCATATGCGGATCTCCTCCGTGAACCTGTTCGTAAGCCTGAGCGTGAGCCTCCCGTCAGTTTCCGAAATATATGCGTTGCTGCAGTCCATTCCCGCTATTGAGCACCTGTCCGGCACCTGGCCCTGCACGTTGAAAACCCCGAGCCACACGAGCGCCACGAGCACGATTGCAATCACGAGCATTGCCCACCCGTAAGTCGTGAGGAACTCGATGGCAGCCTGCGCCTTTGACCTCCGGTCAAAGCGCCCTATTTCCGCCGCGTGCGGAAATGGGCCCCTTTCTCTTTTCGAGAAAGTGGGCGGCACATTTCCCGCAGGAAATCGTGCCTGCGCTTTTTTTGCATTCATTCAATCCCTCCCTTCCATTTATGGCTGCACAGACGCGACGATGTCCCCCACCGCGACGCGCGCGCTGCCTTCCGGAGACTGCTCATCGCCGGCCAGGCTGTAGAAAAGATAGAGCTTGCCCCTGTACCTCTGGCCCGGCTCGACCTTGTTCCCGGCCTCATCCCTGCACGCCTGCGAGGCCGTGAACTTCACATTATACCGGACGCCGCTGTCGAGCACCGCCTCCGAGCCGCCGCTTGCGCACTGCTGCGGTATGGTAATTTTACCCAGCTCCACCGATGAATCGCACAGCACTTCACACAGGTAAATCTTGTCGGGCATCGCGTTCGCGAGCGTCATCGATATCGCGCCCGGCTCCGCATAGCCCGCGCGCATGCCCAGGCACAGGAAGCCCGGCGCGAACTGGCAAACGTCAGGAGTGGGCGGGGTGAACACGCCGAGATAGAGCAATGCGCCCAGCACTATGACAATGATGAGTATGGCCCAGCCGTAGGTCATCAAATATTCCATCGCGGCCTGGCCGCGCCCGCTCAAACTTCTCTTCGCCGCTCCGGCCTTTTTCCTCGCCATCAAATCCCGCTCGTTTTACTCTCGCCCGCCTTTTAAACTTTCCCTCAGCCGCCCCTCTGCACGCGCGAGACGGCGTCCGCGACAATCACGCGCGCGTCGCCCGCGGTTTCGTCAGCATACGAATACAGCACGTAAATTTTCCCGCGGTAGAGCGCACCGACAGCCGGATATGCCAAGGTTGTGCCTGTTTCGTCGCGGCAGTGCGCTGCCGGGCTTCCGCCACCAATAATCTTCTTGCTCTGCCCCGGCTCCACGACGTTTGAGTTCTCGCCGCACGCATCGGTTACGAGCGGGCTGAAGTAATCCGGCCATCCCTTGGGGCCCGCCTGCCCTGCCGAGCACCCGATCGTGCATATGTGCATTGCCTTGTTGAAATTGTTCGTGATATTCAGCTCGTCTATTTCGACATAGCCCCCCGCATCGGTCGTTTTCACCATTGCAAGCCGGTTGCACACCAGCGAGCCCGCGGGAAAGCTGCACCGCTCGGGCTCATTGTTGCTCAGGGCCGGAAGGCCCAGATAGCCGAGAACTACAATCACGACCGCGACAACGAGTATCGCCCACGCGTAGGTCATGAGAAACTCTACAGCATTCTGCCCTCTTTTCCTCCCGCGGAAAAGGGGCATCAATTTCTGCGAAATTGATTGTCCGCGCATGTTTCGCTATTCACTCAGCCCGTATTTATACCTATTCATGCGGGCCAACCCGCTCGCGCTAGGGCTGGAAACAAAAAGAAAGAGAAAAGGGGCCGAAGCCCCCGCGCTTCAAACCGCTTAGGCCTGTATGCTTGTCTGCAGGTCGCCGACTGCTACCTGCGTGTTGGTTCCGGTGTCTCCCTGCTCATAATACCACATGTACACCTTGCCACGCACGCGCTCGCCTGCACTGTCATATGCCGCGTCTGGAGCATCGCCTGCGCCAGCGTTCCCGTCCGTCAAGCAGCCCTTTGCTACCGGGTCTATCGGCGTTCCGGACTGGCCCGAGGGTATTGTTACCAAGGGCGTTCCGCAAGAGAGAATCGGGTATCCTGTCGAAACCAGGGTTCCCGTGTCGTCCGCCGCTCCGGAGCACCTCATCCTGCACACGTATATCGTGGTGCCGAGCGTGTTCTGCAGCTTCAGTGTCATGCCGTCAGTCACCGACACCTTTGCGCTGGTACAAAGTATTCCCACCTTGAACCTGCACTGGTCGGGCACCCTCTCGCCCAAATTGAATACTCCCAAATAAAGCAGCGCCGCAAGTACGATGACGATGACCAGAATTGCCCAGCCGTAGGTCATCAGGTACTCCATAGCCGCTTGTCCTTTCCTTACCATTGTCTACCACCTCGTTGGTCGCTCTAAGCACCACTTTGCATTGTGCGCATAGTTATGGCGTTTGCTTTTTAAACCTTTGTTCGTTATTTGCCGAAGTAGCCTAAAAAAGGCCCAAAACCACACATTCAGCATGCTTTCCCAAGAAGGGGCTTCGCCCCTTTCTAAACCCCCCGCTTACCTGTCTAATATAGTGGGCGCAGGCGGCACCCTCAAGCAGTCCCCCGAAAGCTTCGTCGTCGAGGAGCTGATGCCAGACGGGAAAGTTCTTGCCATAGGCGAGCAGGTCTCTTTCCCCCTGTCTCCGGAAACCAAGTTCACGCACTTCGTGCTGCAGAAGCGGGAGTGGGGCACGCTCGACGCGCTGCGCGCGATAGGCAAGCAGCTCGGGTGCGGCATCAAAAGATTTTCCTATGCCGGAATGAAGGACCGGAACGCACTGACTACCCAGCTCTGCGGCGTCTATTCCATCTCGCCGGAGCGCATCCTTTCCGTGAAGGTGAAGGACATCAGCATCAACGGCGCATGGTACGCGGAAGACAAGGTGCGCATGGGCCAGCTCGGCGGCAACAGGTTCACGATTGCAGTGGAGGGCATGAAGGAGAATATGGGGGAGCGCATTGCATCAATACTCTCTGACCTCAACAAAAAGTTCCCCAACTATTTCGGCGAGCAGCGCTTCGGCATGCGCGGCAACACCCATGAGATAGGCGCGTGCATCGCGAAGGGCGATTTCGAAAATGCCGCGCTCAAATACCTGTGCGACAGCGGCAACGAGGAGAACGAACCCGCGAAAAATGCGAGGGCGAGATTGAAGGCGGAGATGGACTTCGCGGAGGCGGCAAAATATTTCCCGCAGCACCTCCGCTACGAGCGCCTCATCATCAGCCATCTTGCGCAGCATCCTTCTGACTTCGCCGGCGCGCTCCGGCGCCTGCCGCGCGGCCTCACGCTGATATTCATACACGCGCTCCAGGCGCACATCTTCAACGCCGCGCTCAGCGAAAGGATAAGCAAAAAGGAAATCACGCGCAACACTCCAACAACGGAAATGGGCAATCTCGTAGGGTATGAGTCAAAACCAACCGGGCGCGAGCAGGAACTTCTCGGCTCGCTCTCCCTCACCCCTGAGAATTTCAAGCTTCCGCGCATGCCCGAGCTCGGCTCGAAAGGAACCACGCGGCAATTGCTGGCGGAGCTCAAGGATTTCTCGTTCGACGGGAAATTCCATTTCACTCTCGGGCCGGGAAGCTATGCCACGGCCGCGATGCGCGAGTTCCTGGATGCAAAGGCTCAGGACAAATAGCCCTTCACTTCCTCCTTGCTCCTGTAGCCCTCAAGCATCTTGCCATCCACAACAAGCGTCGGATATTCCCGCACGCCGTAAAGGTGCATGAGCGCGTCCACCACCGAGATGTGCAAATCGGCGTCGAACGCGTATATCATCAAGTCCGGCCTCTCCTGCTTGAGCGGCGGGCCTATCTCGCCCTGCCTCTCGCAGTCAGGGCAGCCGGTGTTCGAGTAGAAGTAAAGCATCGTGTCTATTTTCTGCGGGCATCCCTCGTTTATCTTCTGCACCAGCAGGAAGTCGCGCACCTGCATGAGCATGTACTCGCGCTTCAGCTCCAGCACGGTTGCATCGCTCCTGCCCCTGTTCTGCTCAAGTATGTCCAGCTTCTGGCCGAACGCGGTCGTCTGCACGTCAAACTCCTGCAGCTGCACCTGGTAGAACCCGCACAGCTCGGTCGAGTTGTCCTGCTTCAGCAGCATGAGCAGCTCCAGCTCAGCAGTGCGGTCGCGGAGAGACTGCAGGTCATTCGCAAGCCCCGCATTCACCGACTGCACGAGCTGCGTGCCCAGCAGCATGCCCGTCGTGAAAAGCAGGACCGATATCACGAAGGCCACGATGTACGTGCCCCAGCGTATCTGCCTAAGTATGGCCATGACATCACTTTTCCTGCAACATTTATTTGCCTTCTTCCCTCTTCACCAGCGCAGCCCCCGCCACCTTCCGCCCTACCAGCGCAGCCTCCAGCCCGTCCCATCCTGTTTCTTCTACCAGCGCAGCCTTTCCATCTTCAGCTCCTTGAACGCCGTGATGATCCAGAAGAACGTTATGACCGGCGCGTAAAACAGGACGTAGAGCACGAGCCACAGGGGCGAGAGCGCCTCCCCGCGCAGCTGCCTCAGCCCAATCACCGCCCACACCACGGAGCAGAGCAGTATGATGAGCGAAATCACGTGCAAAGGCCTGAGGCCCAGCCACAGCGCCTCGGGCCCGAACTCCAGCACCAGGCCAAACGTGCCGTTCAGCAAATAGTATGCCATGATGAAGAACACCAAGAAGAGCGCGAGAACCGACAGTATGCTGATTGGCATCATGACCATCCCGAAATCCCCGTACTTCGGGTTCATCAGGTAATAGTGCTTCAATATGTTGCGCACGCCCCCCCTCTGCCACCGCACGCGCTGCTTTGCCAGCGCGCCAAGGCTCCGCGGCACGACGGTGTGCACAATTGCGTCCATGGAGGCGGCTATGCGGTAGTGGTGGGCCTGCATGCGCATCGCAAGCTCCTGGTCCTCGAGTATGCTCTTCTCGTCATACCCGCCTATCTCGTCGAAAACCTTTTTCCTGAACATGCTGAGCGGGCCGGGCGTGACGTTCACCGAGTCTATGAATGACATGAGCCTGCGGCTGAAAACCATGAGCAGATACTCAAGCCTCTGCAATTTCTCCAGGGGGTTGCGCGGCTCCCACACCTTCATCACGGAAGTCACTGCGCCAACCTCCGGGTCCTTGAAATAGCCGACCATCTTGAGCAGCGCGTCCTTCTCTATGTACGAGTCCGAGTCCAGCGTTGCAACAAGTTCCGTCTTCACTTTCGTGAGGCCGTAATTCAGGGCAGCCGCCTTTCCCGCGTTGCCCCTGTGCAGCACGAGCACGCCCTTCCTCTCATAGCCCCGCGCAATCCGCAGCGTCGCGTCCTTGGACCCGTCGTCAATAACTATTATCTCCTTCCTCCCCCTTGCATAATCCGCGGCAAGCGCGGACCCTATCGTGCCGGCTATCGTATCCTGCTCGTTGTAGGCCGGTATGAGTATCGTGAGGCCCGGCAGCGCCTTGGGCGGCTTCGGGGACTGGCGCATGCGCCCCCTGTTCTCCATGAAAATGAGCAGGAAGAACACGGTTATGAAGATAGTCACGAACGCAATGCCGTATTCGAATATCTCCCGCACGCTCAGGAACATCAAGGCGCTTATGGAGTGCAAAGGATTTAAACTTCCTTGATGGCCGCCCCTCCCCGACAAACATTTATATAGGAGGCAAAGGTAAATGCACGCAGGCGATGCACTTGGCCGAAACGCCCGCAAAATCAGCCCCATTCATAGGCAAGGTGCTCGACTCCTACTCATTTGACGCGAGCGGCATACGCGCAAACGTGAAAGTCGTGAGGCGCGACGAGTACTCGCCAATCTACGAGGTGCAGACTCCGCTCATAGAGGAGGGCACGAAAATCTACCTGCTCCGCACGCTCAAGGCCGAGCTCATCAGCCGCGTGAAGCTGGACATAAACGAGATAGTGGACCCGAAGCTCGCGCCGGGCGTGAAGAAGAAGTTCGAGGACACCGCGCGGCAATTGCTTGAGCGCCAGTTCCCGGCGCTGCCCGAGGACAAGAAGCGCATGCTCATCGCGTACCTGATGCACAACACGCTGGGCCTCGGCGACTTGGAAGTGCTGAACGGCGACGAGGCGCTTGAGGAAATAGTGATAAACGGCTCGGACTCGCCGGTCTGGGTCTACCACCAGAGGCACGGCTGGTGCAAGACCAACATCACCATGTCCAGCGAGGAATCGATTTACGATTACGCCGCCATCATAGGCAGGCGCATCGGCAGGCAGATAAACACCCTCAACCCGCTCATGGACGCGCACCTGGTGAACGGCGACCGCGTGAATGCGACGCTCTTCCCCATTTCCACCTGCGGCAACACCATCACCATAAGGAAATTCTCCAAGAACCCCTGGACAATGCCCATACTTCTCGAGGCCAACTGCCTCTCCTCCGAGCTCGCCGCGCTCCTCTGGACGTGCATACAGAACGAGCTCTCGCTCCTCGTGTCAGGGGGCACGGGCTCAGGCAAGACGTCTTTCCTCAACGCGCTTGCCTGCATGTTCCCGCCGAACCAGCGCGTGGTTTCAATAGAGGACACGCGCGAGCTCACGCTCCCGAGCTTCCTGCAGTGGGTGCCGCTCAACACGCGCGAGCCCAACGCGGAGGGCAAGGGCGAAATCACGATGCTCGACCTGATGGTCAACTCCTTGCGCATGCGCCCCGACAGGATGCTGGTGGGCGAAATCAGGCGCCAGCGCGAGGCGGAGATAATGTTCGAGGCAATGCACACGGGCCATGCAGTGTACGGGACGATGCACGCGGACAACGCGCTCGAGACAATTTCAAGGCTGACCAACCCGCCAATCTCAATTCCAAAGGAAGTTCTGGGCTCGCTCTCGGGAATAGTGGTGCAGTTCAGGCACAGGAAGCTCGGCATCAGGCGCACGCTCGAATTCGCCGAGGTGATGAAGGAGGGCGAGCTGAACGTGCTTTACAGGTGGAACATACGCAACGACGCGATAAAGGAGATGAACCCGATAAGCGCGCTCGTCTCCACGCTCTCGCTCTACGCCGGCATGACGTTCAAGGAGATAAAGGACGACATGGCCGAGAAGTCGAAGATACTCAACTGGATGACTGCTCACAAGTACCGCTCGGTCGACGCGGTGGGCAAGATAGTGGCGCGCTATTACGCTGACCCGAGCTACGTGGTCTCGCTCTCGGACAACGACAAGCCCTGGAGCGAAGGCGAGGTTGCTTGAAATGGCGACATTCGGGGAGCTTTCCGCGGAGGCCAAGCGGCTGGAGAAGGGCGCGCTTGAAGGCGTGCCGGGCCGCCTGCCTTCGGAGCAGGGCAAACATGTCGCGTACAGGACCGTGCTTGAGAAGCCGCTCACATTTTCAGAAGTTGCGGCAGAGGCAAGGAGGCTCGAAAAAATAATCGCGGCCTCGCAGTACGGCTCAACCCCGGTGCAAAGCCAATGACGTTTGAAAAGCAAATGACAAGAGTGATTGCAAATGGCTGACCCAAAGGACGAGAAGGCGCGGAGCAAGAAGGAAATAATGGAGCGCATGATACGCGAGGCGCAGAAGGCGCAGGGCGGCAAGCAGCCCGAAAGGCCCAAGGCAGCCTCGATGCTCACTGCACCTCCTCCAGTTCCTCCCGCGCCCAAAGTTCTCCCTCCTGCCCCAAGAGTTCCTCTCCCTCCAGCCCCGAAGGCGCCCGCGCCAAAGCCAACTGCAATACTCCCTCCTGCCCCGAAAGCCCTGCTTCCTCCGGCGCCAAAATTCGCGCAGCCCGCGCCCGCGCCAAAGCAGTCAGACGTTTTTTCCCTTCCTCTTCCGCTTTCGCCAAGGAAGGCGATGCCTCCGGCTCCAGCGCCGGGCGCAAAAGCAAGGCCCGGCGGCTTCGGCCTGAAATTTCCATCACTTCCGGGCATGCCCTCGCTTCCGAAACAGAAGCCGAAGCAGGAGCCCAAGCTCCCGGTGCCTTCCGCGCTGCGCCCAATTCCCCCGATGGCCCCTTCGGTGATTTCGCCGGTAATGACCACGCGCAGGCCTCCCATGGCGCCAATGCCGCGGGCAAAGCGCGAGGGCCCGCTACACATGGTGGCGAAGCGCATAAGCGCGGGCCTGCCGGACCTGCGGAGGAAGCTGCGCGAGGCAGGCATGCCGGATGACCCGGTCGGCTTTGTGCAGAAGGCGCTGGCCGGCACGATACTGATGGCATTCATGCTCGGCGTCCTGCTCTTCTTCATGTTCGACATGTTCGCGGTGAACAAGGCGCTGCTGATACTGCTGCTCCCGCTTCTCTTCGGCGCCGCGTTCTTCTACCAGCTGCAGTACCCGAACGCGAAGGCGAAGAAGCGCGCGCGCCTCGTGGACCGCGAGCTCGTGTTCGCGGGCAGGCAGATGCTCATAGAGCTCAAGGCGGGCGTGCCGCTCTTCGACGCGATGCTCAGCATCAGCCGCGACTACGGCGAGGTGAGCAAGGAGTTCGCGAAAATAGCCGAGCGCGTGAACGCGGGCGTGCCCACCGACATTGCGATGCACGACGTGAGCGAGGACAACCCCTCCATGGCATTCAAGCGCGTGCTGCTGCAGCTCATAAACTCGATACGCTCCGGCAGCGACGTGGCCAAAGCCCTTGAATCCGTCTTGGACCAGATTTCGCGCGAGCAAATCACGGAGATGAAGGCCTACGGCCAGAAGCTCAACCCGATAGGCATGTTCTACATGATATTCGGCATCATCATGCCCTCGCTGGGCATCGCGCTCGGCATAATAATGTTCTCGTTCCTGAGCGTGAGCGTCACCAACGTCATGCTCTACTCGGTGCTGTTCGTGGTGATTATACTGCAGTACGTGTTCCTTACAATAATAGAGTCGCAGAAGCCTGACTATGAATTGTGATTCCCATGGCAGACCTTGAAACCACTATTAAGGGCGTGGGGCGCTTCATGCCGCGCAGCAGGCTCACCACGGTCGAGCGCATGCTCATACACGCAGGGCTTGAGCGCACGCCCGAGCTCTTCGTCGGGGTAATCGTGCTCTTCGCGGTCATACTCTGCTCCCTGTCCTTCCTCGTCAGCTCGCAGATTTCCGTCACCGCGCCATACTCGCCGGTGCTCACGCTCCTCGGCCTGCTTGTGATACCGGTCTTCTACCTCTACCTCATACTGCGCATCGACTCGCGCAGGCGCCAGGTTGAGAACGTGCTGCCGGACTTCCTGCAGCTCGCGGCCGCGAACGTGCGCGCGGGCATGCCCATAGACCAGGCGATGTGGCAGGCCTCGAGGCCCGAGTTCGGCATATTCGCCAAGGAGATAAGCGTGGTTGCGAAGCTCACATTCAGCGGCGACCCGTTCGCGTCGACGCTCGACAGGCTGGGCGAGCGCTTCGATTCCAAGAACCTGAGCCGCACCATACGGCTCATCAAGCAGGGCCTTGCCTCCGGAGGCGAGATGGCCGACATTCTCGAGGAGACGGCGAACGACATACGCAACAGCCAGCTCATCAGGAAGGAAATCGCGACAGCGCTTCTCATGTACGTAATATTCATAGTATTCGCCTCCACGCTCGGCGCGCCCTTCCTCTACGCGGTGTCGTACAAGATGATAGGCGTGCTCGAAAAGGTGTGGGTGCAGATACCCGACGTGAGCGCGCATGCCGCATCCGCGCCGGGAGGCGCGGCATCGTTCATCACGCCCAAGAAGCCTTCCGTCACGTCGGGCGACTTCCTGGTATTCGCGCTCGTCGCGTCCTTCATGACCGCGTTCTTCGCCTCGCTAATCATATCAGTAATCAGGGTGGGCTCGAAGAAGCACTTCGTGCGCTACTTCCCGCTTTTCGTAGGCATAATGGCCGTGACCTTCTCCATCATCATCTTCGCGCTCGACCTGTTCTTCAAAGATATAGTAAAGTGAGAAGGGAAGAAAAATAGGAATGGGCGAAGAGATGAAACGGCCGCTCGCATTAATTTTCCTCCTTCTCTTTTCTTTCGGCTGCGCCCAGCGGCCCGCGCCAACCGCGGCCATGCCGGACGGCACGCTGGTGCAGCTTGAGACCGCCTCCTCTCCAGGCCAAATAGTGCAGGGGCTGTCGGGGCGCGACACGCTCTGCGAAAATTGCGGCATGCTCTTCGTCTTCGGCAAGCCCGGGCCCTGCAGCTTCTGGATGCACGGCATGCGCTTCCCGCTCGACATCATTTTCCTTGACGAGCACGGCAAGGTCCTCAACATCGCAAAGAGCCTGGCGCCCTGCGAAAGCGGAGCCGGCTGCCCCTCCTACAACAGCAGCGGCGACGCACTGCTGGTGCTCGAGGTCAATGCGGGCTTTGCATCAAGGCACGGGCTGGAGCCCGGAAGCAGGATGCTGCTGGTGGGCTGAGCCTACCTGTACTTTCCGCTCCTCATCCTCTTCACGAAAACAAGCGCAACTGCCAGTATTCCTACCGCGAGTATGAGCATCAGCGCCCCGGCGACTATGCCGTAGTTCACCATCTCCACCGCACTGGTTGCCGCATCCATCTCGGCGGACGCATCGTCCGCAAGCTCGAGCGCCTTTGCCGGGTCCGAGTGCAGCGCCGCGCGCGCCGCGGCCGCGGTCTTGCTGGCGATGCCTGTCTCCGGCCTCACGAAAAAGAACTTCCACGAAGTCTGCGAATCGTTTATCCTGCCCTCGACCTCCGCAATCCTCTTCTCCGCCTCCGAAACATTCTGCCCCTTCCCATTCACCGCCGCCAGAAGCGCCGCGCTTGCGTCGAGCGCCTGGGTGTAGAGCTCGTCGGCCCTGTCGAAATTCCCTATGAACAGGCTCGCATTGGCCAGCGCAAGAATCTCGCGCACCGCGCTGTCGTTCAGCTCCTCGCCGTACGACTGCGAAACGTTGCGCGCCTCCATCAGGTTCTGCTCAACCTTCCCCTTCTTCCCTTCGAAGAAATCGCTGTTCAGCGTCCCGAGCAGCCCGCCCACTTCCACGCACGTCCCCTTCACGGAATTTTCCAGCACCGCGAAATCCGTTATCGCAATGGGCGTCGCATTGAGCCTTGCCTCATAATCGCTGAACTGCGCCAGCAGCCGCGTGGTGCTGCCGAGCTGCTTCTGGTCCGTGTCAAGCTGCTCCGCGCGGTACACGCTCTGCGTGCAGTTGTCCACGAGCCCGTGCAGCTTCCCGTACCTCTGCGCGAGGCTCTGCGCCGCATTCTCCGCGTTCTCGGCGGCGACCGTGAAATCCTGGTAAGCGATGTCGGCCGCAATGTAGTCCTTTGCCGCGACCGCGCTCGTGAACTTGTAGAACGCGTATTCCGCGGCGTCGTGCGTGTTCTTGGTGAACGGGTCGGTCAGCACCGCCAAGGCGCCGCTCATCACGCGCCTCTCCTCATTCATCCTCTGCGTGGCATTCTGGAGCAGCACTTCGTAACCCGCGCCCTTGCCGGCGAGCCGCTTCCTTTCCAGGGTCGTGCCTACAATGTCCATCGCGACTTTTCCCAGGCCGTTGATGTAGTCCACGTCCGCGCCTATGCCGTCCAATATCGCGCCCGCGCTGTCTAGCGCCGTCACGTTGTACGCCACGTCCTCGCAGAAGCTGTACTTGGTGAAAAGCCCGTTGGAGTCCGCGCCGTTCCTCGCACTCCCGATGTTCGCCAGCAGGCGCTGCGACTCGTTCACCGCCGCGGGATCGAGCGCCTGGACCTCGGGAAGCTTTGCGAGCAGCGCGCTCACGTTCGAGTCCATCTCGCCAATCGCCCTCTTGAAATAGAATATCTCGTATATCCCCGGCAGGTTGTTCGCGAGCGCGGTGAAGCATATCGGCACGGTGCGGCACGCCACGAGGCACGACTCTATCGGCGGCGCACACGTCGCGTGCGGCAGGTCCTGGCTCCCGTTCAGGCACAGCTTCACCGCCTCCGGCGAAGTGCTGTTGAACAGGCACGCCCTTTCCTCGTCAGGCGCCCCGCCCTCATGCACTATTATCAGGCCCGTATACTGCCTGCACAGCCTCTCCTTCCCCCTGCTCGCGTTGAAGTTCATCAGGTGCGCCGAAATGTTCGAGATGCGCGCGTCCATTTCCATCGTCGCGAGCTTCTTCTGCACGAGCAGCGACTGCACGAGGCTCACGTTCTCCACCTGCGCGTACTCGCCGCCGGCAAGCTCGAGGAGGAAGTAGGGCTTGCCGCCCACAGTCACAAGCGTGTAATTCCCGCCGCCCGCGCCGAAGTTGTCCAGCAAATATGTCTCGCCGGGCAGGAGGTAGGGCGTGATTGCGCCGGTAAGGTTTTGCGCATGCGCAACTGAGGCCAGCGCAAGCAAGAGTGCAAGTATTCCGAAAAGCCTCATGCGCCTAATTCAGCGCTAACTTATTTAATGCCTTCACTTCCCCGCGCGCCAGCCGGAACTGCGCGTGCTGCCTTAGATGAACGCGGCCAGCCCGCACGCTATCACCGCCATGACGCTTCCCCAGAATGCAATCCGGCCCCACCCGCTCAAGGCATGGCTCCCCATCAGCTTCCTGTTTTCCGCGAGCAGCCCGAGGGCGACCACCGGCCCGATGAGGACGAAGACCAGCGCCACCATCAAATTCAGCACCAGCGCTATGGGGTTTGCGAAGTAGAGGGCAATTGCCACTGCGGGCAAGGATTCAAGCACGTATATCTTGAACCAGAGGCCGCCTTTGCCCCCGATTCCGAGCGCCTCGACCACGCCCCAGGCGCTGGCCATGGAAATCACCACAAGCCCGAGGAAGCCCGCTGCCACGAGGCCGACTGAGAATATGAGCGGCGCATATCCTCCGCCCAGGCCCATTATTGCGCCGGCGAGGTCGCCAGTGCTGCTTATCTTCAGGTCCGTGCCAAGGCCTGCGCTTACCAGCACTATTGCCACCATCAGTATCTCGCTGAATACCGCGCCGACCAGCGTCTCGATTTTCGTCGCCTGCACCGAATGGTACCCTTTTTTCGCCGTCGCCGAGGTCTGGTAGAAAAGCATGAACGGCATTATCACCGCGCCCACATTTGCAGCCACCAGGAACAGGAAGCCCCTGTCAATATTCGATGGCAGGAGCGGGTAATCTGCCACGCCCCGTGCCATGAGCGCGAGGTAGGCGACCAGCATCACCAGCGATACTGCAAGAAGAATCTTTTCCACCGAGGCATATTCTTTCCTGAAGACCACCACTATGTGGAGCGCATAGACTGCGGGAAGCGAGATGATTGGCGGTATCCCTATCAGAGTCATGCCCACCGCAATGGCCGCGTATTCAGCGACATAGCTGAGAAAATCCGTCGCAGCCATGGGGAAGCTGAGCACGATGGCAATTTTCCTCGAAAAATTCTCCCGTATCAGCTCGCCAAGCCCCTTTCTCGTGACAGAGCCGACCCTGCCGGCCGCTTCGCATATGAAATAAAGCGGCACCACGAGCAGGAGGAGAATCAGCACGAACTCGTACTTGAAGGCCGCGCCCGTCTGCATCGCGGTTATTATGCTGGCTGCGTCAACGTCGGCCATCATTACCAGCCATGCAGGCCCGAAGACCTTCCTCAACTCGTGCAAATCAACTTGCGGCATTCCCATCTGGTCAACCCCCTGTTGCTCCTGCTTTATGGTGTGAAATATAACCTATTTATATTTTTCACGCCTCCAAAGCGGCGCGCGTTCGAAAGTGCCGCGCCCTTCAAAACCTTTATATTCCCCCTCCTTCCCATTCTTCCGCAGGTACTTATGGTGACGCGGGCATTTTCACTTGTTCTCCTTCTTTTGCTCCTAACTCTCCCGTTCTCGAATGCCTTGCAGCAGGTAACGGGGACAATGACGCTCCGCCCGCCGCACTTCAACGAGACAAAATACCTCATCACCACGGGAGACGAGACCGAGGCAAAGCTAATCACGATCTCAATCAGCGGGGAGCTGAAGCCGTACATTTCAATCCTGCCGTCCGAAAGCTTCGAAATGCAGCCGCACAGCATGAAGGACGTGCTGCTGCACACGAACTACACCGGCAAGAAGCAGATAAGCGGCATGATTTCCGTGACTGCCTCGCCCATCGGCGCTGGCGGCGGGGGCGGTGCCGTGATAAGCATACGGCTGGACAAGCCCGTCATAATCGAGGCATACAACGAGTCAGTGCCATTCACCCCGCCAGAGCTCCTGCCCGAAGCACCACCGAACGCGACGCCTGCAGGCGGCACGCCGGCCGCGCCTGCGGTTCCGGCGCCGGGCGCGCCCTACCGGCCATCGCAATACGAGACGCAGCTGACCGTGGAGCCCTGGGTGATAGCGGTGGGCGTTGTCGTGCTGGCTGCAATAGGGTTTTATGCATATAGGCTCCTGAATAAGAGGGGGAAATGAACGCGGGCAGAGTCCGCGGGGGGATAGTATGAATCTAAGGACGCATTGCATTGCCGCTCTCGCCATCCTGGCCGTGGCAGTGATTTTCTCGCTGTATAGCGGCGTTGGGACTGTGAGCGCATATTCGAATGCCACCAACGTCACGCACTTCGTCACGGTCACCGCAACCTGCGGCCTTGTGACAAACGCGACCACGCTGGACTTCGGCTCTGTCACGGTCGGCGTGGATTCGACCACGGTGTACCTGCGCATCAACAACACAGGCTCCACTAATGCAACAACCGTGAATGCCACGGGCACCGACTGGTACAACGCCAGCACCAACATCTCCGTGGGCAGGTCGCACTACAACCTCTCCACGACCGACATCAACTGGGGCCAGTCAAGCGCGCTCGTGAGCGTGGCGCCTGGCGTAAACGTGTCGAACATCACGAACGGCGGCTACATTAACATAGCATGGGAAGTCAACGTTCCGCCGGGCACGACCGCGCAGGTCTACACGCAGAACGTAACATACTCGTCCCTCTGCTAGGGGCGCCTTTTAATTTTTCCAGTTTCGCGGGTGGGTGAATCGTCATGAACGTGTGGAAGAGCCTCGGTGCAACAGCCGTTTTCCTCCTGCTCTTTGCGAGCATGGCCCTTCCAGTAAACGTCCCCCAATTCCTGACGGTCACCGTCACCTGCGGGCTCACCACGGATTCGGCCACGCTCAACTTCGGCAGCGTCCCCCCAGGCACGGATTCCTCGGAAACGCAAGTGAGGGTGAACAACACGGGCTCCACGAGCACCACGGTGAACCTTACGGGCTCGGACTGGTACAATGCCTCGGGATGGTTCCCGGGCACGCAGACGCACTATAATTACACGGATGCGGCCCAGAACTACAACACCCAAATGCTGCCGCTTTCCAACACCACCAACGTGACCATAGGCAGCATTGCAAACGGCGGCAGCAAGCTCGTCTACTACAAGGTCAGGATAGCCGGGGGCACAGGCACCATGGTCTACAGGCAGATAACACAATTTGCGACAGTATGCTAGGTTTAGATGGCCCTTGCCAGTGATGGAATGCGCCCGGACAATATTTTAGCAACCCTGCTGCTCCTATCGGGCCTGTCCATCGCCGCCTTCACCCTCGTCGTGCTTGAAGTCGTGGAGAGCATCTCCACGGTCACCCAGTCGGTCTCGCCAGCCTCGCCGCAGTACTACGGCACTCCCGTGACATTCCAATGCAGCTACCGCAACAGCACGGGCCCCATCGACCAGTCGGTAATCGGCAACAACTGCAGCATAATTTTCGACAGCGAGAACTACTCCATGACCTACAACGCGGCAACAGAGAACTACACGCTCACCAACGACTCGCTGTCCGTGGGCACGCACACCTGGTACTGCGGCTGCGTTTCCTTCTTCTACTTCGACAGGAACGGCACGCCGGAAACTTACGTGATTGAGTCCGGAGAAGGCGCCGTGCAGCCCGCGCCTGAAAAGCGCATTCCGCCCGAGCGCCGCCTCACGCTGCCAGAGGTAGGGGGCGGCAACTGCATTGCGCAGCAGCTCTCGGCAGAGGTCCTGACGGTGGCCGGGACGCGCGAGACCTCCGCGAACATCGACATATTGTACAATGACGGCACCTCCTGGAAGAAATACGGCTCGACCATCTCGGGCCCCGACGGCGCCGTGAATTTCATACCGCTCTATGCCGGGACATACGAGCTGGAAACGAACAAGCTCGGCTTCACGCCTGCCAGCACCACCTTCACGGTCTCGGACTGCAAGGGCCGGAACGAGTTCGAGGCGAAGAAGGACCTCTACCTCCCGTGCGCATCCGACGCCGAGTGCAAGTCGAACGCATGCTCCGAGGGCATATGCAAGCCGATAAAGTGCGAGTGCGGCAGGATTGCGGCGAACAGCGTGTGCGTGAACTACGAATGCTGCGCCGACTCCCAATGCCCGCCCAACAGCCTGTGCCAGCGGAACAGGTGCGAGCCGAAGGCCTCGTGCTCCGACAGCTCCACGTGCTCCGCCACCAAGTACTGCTCCAACGGCTTCTGCGAGGAAATACGCTGCCCTTCGCCAGACTATATCGAGAACCACGCGTGCGTGGTCGAGTGCCTCTCAAACTCCGACTGCAGGAACGGGCAGGAGTGCTTTGAGACGAAGTGCCTGTCCGCGCTTTCGGACGCCGAAAAGCAGCTGCGCGTGAACTACAAGGAGGCAGCCGGGCTTCTCTGCGTGACCGACGGCCTGGACAAGCCGGTCGGGGCGGACCTGCAGGTCACGCTGCCCGACAATACCTCGCTCATCATTCCCGCGCCGGCGCCCGGAGGCTGCATTTCCACGACCGCGTTCCCGCTCGGCAAGCTCCAGGCAAAGGTGAGCAAGTCCAGGTATAAGGATACAAGCATAACGGTATCAATAGTGAAGCCGCAGGGCGCATTCGGGGGCATCGACCTGACGCAGGCCGGGAGCCTGCTGCTGGTGCTCATACCTGTCGCCGCGGTGGGCGCGCTCATGCTGCTGAGGAACCGCGGCCATTAATATGATGCTGAAAGATGGGGGTGTAATGATGAAAAACGCAAACGCGCTTGCCACGATACTGCTCGCGCTCCTGCTTCTCTCCGGCTGCGCGGTCGTCGCAAAGCCAAAGGCCGGGACCGAGGGGCCTGTGCAGAACGTCGTGGCCGATAATGCCCCCAACGTGCAAACGCCGCCCGCGGCAAAGCTCGACATCGCCTACCTTCCCGTTTCCTCCTCTGCAATAGCCACGGGCGCAGACTACGCATACCCCTACATCAGCTCGGACGGCAGCCTCATCGCCTACAGCAAGGACAACAGCCGCTTCTTCGCCTACGACGTCGCGGGCGCAAAGGAGACCGAGGTGCCGCTCACCTACGACTATGACGCGAACTACAAGGTGTCGGGCAAGCGCGCATTCGCGACTCCCGCGCCCTCCAAGCAGATTCTTTACATTGCAACCAACAACAAGGCCGGGCAGCCGATTGGCGACCTCTTCGTGGTCGGCGCCGACGGCTCGCGCCTCATGCGCGTCAAGGCCTCGGAAGCGCTTGCGGGCCCGCGCGCCTCCTATGCCGGCGCCGAGGACATGCAGTTCAACTCGCTGGCGGCGAGCTCCACGGCCGAGAGGCAGGTCTATCTTGTCAACGTGTACGGCAAGGCGGGCGCGTTGCTTGATGCGGTGCTGGTCAGCAGCGACCGCTCCACGTACTCATTGCTCACGAAGCCGGGCCAGTTTGCGGCCGAGGGCGAGCCCATGATGAGCGCCGACGGCACGCGCATAATATTCAAGGACGGCGCATCCGTCCTCTACGCCTCGGACTTCGCGGGCACGAGCATGGCCAAAATATCCTCGTCTGCAAGCGCCGCCGCGGTGAGCGGCGACGGAAAAACAGTCGCGTTCTTCAAGGACACCTCGGACTCCTCCGGGCTTGGAGGCCTCTACTTCGCGGCCGCGGACGGCGGCAGCGCCAACATGCTCCTGCGCTCGGACCAGCTGGGCGCGATAACTGCCATCGCGCTGAATTCCGACGGCAGCGAGGTGCTCTTCATAGGCTGGGAGCCTTCGCGGAAAGGGCCGGAAATCTACCATTACTCCACAAGCACCGCAGTGCTCACGCGCCTCACCGACTTCAACGGCCCCGTGCTCAGGCAGCTTTCCGCCTCCGCGGACCTCGGCAAGATGGCATTCATCTACATGGGCGCGGACGGCAAGGGCGCGGTGCACTATGCCGCGAGGTAGAATGCGCCCCCTAGCGTCAGGAAAACGCTAATAAAGGGCGAGCCATATCTCCTATTGCATGCAAATAAACGCGGCCCGCGCGCTATTCTTTCTCCTCTTCTGCAGTTCCTTATCGTATGCCGTCAGCGTCTGCGGCAACCTCACGGCCAACTACACGATGGACGCCAACCTTTTCGTGCAGGGCAGCTGCTTCAACATAAGCGCGCACAACGTCACGCTCAACTGCGCAGGCTTCAGCCTCATAGGCGCAGGCACCGGCGGCAACAACGCGGTCTACAACAACGGCTACCAGAACGTGAGCGTGAGGAACTGCCGTATCAGAAACTTCACAACCGCAGTGCTTTTCACGAACGGCGCCTTCAACGGCTCGGTCTACAATCTGACTCTCTCCAACTACTCGCAGGCAGGCGTGTACTTCAATTACAGCAATAATGCGTCGATTTACTTCGTTTGGGCAAACTCAACAGCGGCAGCAATCTGGCTCAATGCCTCCAACTACAGCACAATAGCAAACTCAACAGTCAACGCCACGGACACCGGCACATACGGCATCTTGCTTTCCAGTTCCAACTTCTCCTCGATAATCAACTCCACTGGAAATAGCTCCGGAAACTCCGGCTACGGAATCTACATCACCCTCTCCTCCAACAACATCATCCTCAACTCCACCGGCATCGCCTCTGGCACCAACGCCAACGGCATCTCCGTCGGCGGTTCCTCCTTCACCAACATCACCAACTCCACCGGCATCGCCACCAGCTCCGGCAACGGCATCTACATCTTCCTCCTCCCCAGCGCCTCCCCCCCGCCCAACTCCAACAACATCATCAACTCCACCGGCATCTCCACCTCCAGTTACGGCATCGTCCTCTGGAACTCCAACTATGACAACGTCATCAATTCCACCGGCATCTCCTCCACCTCGTATGGCATCTACGTCGGCGGCGGCGTTTCCTCCTCCTTCAACAACATCACCAACTCCACGGGCATCGCAACCAGCACCGGCTACGGCATCTACATCGCCTCCGGCTCCCCCTCCAACACCATCACCAACTCCACGGGCATCGCCACCTCCGGCTCCAGCTACGGTATCTTACTCGCCGCCACCTCCAACACCATCATCAATTCCACCGGCATCTCCCCCGCCGGCAAAGGCATCTACCTCAACGCCAACTACAACACCATCATCAACTCCACCGGTATCACCACCACCGGCTACGGCATCTACGCCACTAGTTCCTCCTACAGCAACATCACCAACTCCACAGGGATTGCAACCACCACCGGCTCCGGAATCTACATCGACAGCGGCGCATCCTCCAACACCATCACCAACTCCACCGGCATCTCTAGCTCCGGCAACGGCCTCTGCATAGCCTCCAATAACAACAACATCATCAACTCCACTTTCATTTCCACCTCCGGCCCGGCACTCTACCTAAGCGCCAGCGGCGATGGCAGCAACTACACCACCTCCACATTCATTTCCACCTCCGGCTACGGACTCAATAACTCAGGTTCCGACAGCAACAGATTCTTCAACTCCTCAATACGCTCTGCCACAAACTCCGACATCTTCTGGACAGGATACAACGGCATTTTCCTCAACACCACCTTCAACCGCTCCAACATCGTCTGGGGGGCGGGGACGAACAACATCACCGTGCAGTGGTACGTTGACGTGAACGTCACCAACCTCACCGGCCTCGCTGAAGCAAATGTTTTCGTCAATGCTACGCCTTCAACTGGTGGCAACGCCCTGTTCAACGCCACAACCGGCTCCAACGGCTACATCCCAACCCAGAACCTCACCGAGTTCATCGCCAACGGCTCGTTCATATACAACGGCTCAAGCAACGCCAACGTCACCTTCTACAACAACTACACCTTCTATGCCGACAAAACAGGCTATGTCATCAATTACACCAACGCCACAGTGAACCAGTCAGGGACGGTATCCCTCACCATAAGGCCGGGCACCGCCTCCTGCGGCACGATAACCTCGAACGCCACGCTCAACGCCCGCCTCAACTCCAGCGGCACCTGCTTCACCATAGGCGCGAACAACGTCACGCTCAACTGCGCGGGCTTCAGCATCACGGGCAGTGCCACTGGCTTCGGCGTGATAAACGTGGGCTACCATAATGTGAGCGTGAAGAACTGCCGCATAACGAACTTCACCACGGCAATCCTCTTCACCGGCGGCGCCTTCAACGGCTCGGTCTACAACACAACAATCTGGAACTACTCCGCCACCGGCATCTTCTTCAACAACAGCAACAACGCCTCGATATACTTCGTGAGCGCGACCTCGGCGTCCAACGCGATATTGCTGAGCGGCTCGAACTACACCGTGCTGGCGAACTCGACTGCCAACACGACCACCAACAGCATCAACGCGACAAACATCCAAAACTCCCTCCTCGTCACGGTTGCAAACTCCTCCTTCAACGCGACAACCGGGACTTCCCTCTTCCTCGCCGGCTCCAGCAACAACACAATCATCAACTCCACCGCCATCTGCAGCACCGGCTACGGCATCTACCTCGAATCCTTCTCCAACTTCACCACCATCACCAACTCGACAGGCCGCGCCACTGACTCGAGCAGCGGCAGGGGCATCTATCTTACCTCAGGCAACAACACAGTCACAAATTCCACAGGCACTGGAGGAACAGCCGGCATCGAGATAAACGGCAACTCCAACCTCATCTACAACTCCACCGGAATCTCGCCTTTTAACTCTGGCATAGCATTCGACGTCTCCAGAAACACGCTCCTCTTCTCCACAGGCATCACCAACACAGGCAACGGAATATACACGCTCCAGGCATCGACATTTACCACAATCACAAACTCAACAGGCTTTGCGAACTCCACAGGCAAGGGCATAACCATCAACGGCGGCTCCAACACGGTCGCAAACTCAACAGGCATCTCGAACGCCAGCTACGGCGTCTATCTCTATACTGACCAGGCCGACAACAACAACTTTACCAACTGCACGGCAATCTCCATCGCCGGTGCCGCCATCACCTTCTCAGCCGGCGATTCAGGGAACCGGTTCACCAACTCCACAATAATCTCCACCTCAGGCTACGGAGTCAACCTGACCAACACAACAGGCAGCCTCTTCATCAACTCCACAATCAGCTCGGCATCCAATAGCGTCATATATTCCCACAATGCCTCAGGCAACAACACCTTCATCAACACCACCTTCAACCGCTCCAACATCGGCTGGGGTACGGGCATCCTCAACATCACGGTAATGTGGTGGGTTGACGTTAACGTGAGCGACACCTCGGGCGTCGCCATAAGCGGCGCCTCGGTAAACATAACGAATGCCACCACGCCGGGCATTGACCAGTACAATGGCACCACGGCGGCCAATGGCTACTACCTGCGCATGATTAATCTCACCGAGTTCTGGGCAAACGGCTCGTTTGTCTACAACGGCGTGAACACGTCGAACATAACCTTCTTCACGCCCCACAACATAACAGCGAACAAGACAGGCTACGCCACCAACTCCACTCTCTTCTACATCAACAGCAGCACGCCAATAACCATTGTCCTTTCCCCTCCGGACAACACTGCCCCCAACGTTTCCTTCGTCTCCCCGCTAGACGGCACTAACGTGAGCAGCAGCCTGCTCATCAACCTCTCAGCCAACGACTCTGGCTACGGCCTTTCCTACGTGCAGGTAAGATTTGAGAATGCGACAGGAAACGCGACGCCGTGGCTGAACACCAGCCTCGGCTCGGGCAGCACGAGCGCAGGCTTCTGGAACTTCACGTTGGCCGCAGCCTCGATAGCCGATGGCACTTACAACATAACCGTAAATGCGACAGACTTTTCCGGCAACTCCAACAAGACAGTTAATGTGAGCATCACGTTTGACACCATTGCACCTGTGCTCAACGTCAGCTCGCCTCTCAACGCAAGCACCGTCGGAGCCACTTGGGACATTCTTGTGCAGGCAAATGATTCAACAACAGGCGTCATGAACGTGAGCTTCCGCGTGGAGCAGAATGGCGCCAACCTCACCGCATGGCAGAACATGACAATGGCTTCAGGCACGATTTACAGCGGCTACTGGAGCTATTCGTATGACTCCACCGGCCTTGCAGATGG